>Ga0247827_10000004_pt1 | contig 189463 bp, 174 predicted proteins | sample 12C_Control_Day2_FD_194414 | JGI IMG/M metagenome (GOLD analysis project Ga0247827, IMG submission 194414) | Soil microbial communities from agricultural site in Penn Yan, New York, United States - 12C_Control_Day2 | ecosystem: Environmental > Terrestrial > Soil > Agricultural land | place... | reverse complement strand
CTGACCCTGACCGGCAACGTGCTGAGCAACGATGTGCAAGGCGCCGACCGCATCGCCAGCGGCCCGATCACCCCGCAAACCATCACCGGTACCTACGGCACCCTGGTGCTGGCCGCCGATGGTTCCTACACCTACACGCTGAACGCCAACGACCCGGACTTCGTCAATCTGAAAGGCGGTGGCACGGGTGTCGAAAACTTCACCTACACCCTCAAGGACGCCGACGGCGACAGCAGCACCGCGACCTTGAAGATCGATGTCAGCAATCTCAACGACCCGGTAGAGATCCACGGCCTGGACCTGTGCGGCGGCGAGCTGACTTTCTACGAGAAAAACCTCAGCGACGGCAGCAGCCCGGACCAGTGGGCGCTGACCAAGGGCGGCACCTTTACCGTGGTCGCCCCGGACGGCTTGCAAACCCTGACCATCGGCGGCCTCACTTTGGTCAGTGGCGGAGTGGTCAGCGCATTGCCGCTGACCGGCACCACGCCGCTGGGCAACTCGATGACCATCCACAGCTACGACCCGAGCACCGGGGTAATCGTCGGCACGTTCACCTTGCTGGACAATGAAAGCCACACCAGCGGCAACACTCTCGTTGAGCAAATCGAGGTGGTCGCGACCGATACCGATGGCAGCACCGGCAGCGCCACCATCGATATCAATATCGTCGACGACGCGCCCAAGGCGTACGACGACAGCAACACCACTACCGCCACGGAAGCTCAACTGACCCTGACCGGCAACGTGCTGAGCAACGATGTGCAAGGCGCCGACCGCATCGCCAGCGGCCCGATCACCCCGCAAACCATCACCGGTACCTACGGCACCCTGGTGCTGGCCGCCGATGGTTCCTACACCTACACGCTGAACGCCAACGACCCGGACTTCGTCAATCTGAAAGGCGGTGGCACGGGTGTCGAAAACTTCACCTACACCCTCAAGGACGCCGACGGCGACAGCAGCACCGCGACCTTGAAGATCGATGTCAGCAATCTCAACGACCCGGTAGAGATCCACGGCCTGGACCTGTGCGGCGGCGAGCTGACTTTCTACGAGAAAAACCTCAGCGACGGCAGCAGCCCGGACCAGTGGGCGCTGACCAAGGGCGGCACCTTTACCGTGGTCGCCCCGGACGGCTTGCAAACCCTGACCATCGGCGGCCTCACTTTGGTCAGTGGCGGAGTGGTCAGCGCATTGCCGCTGACCGGCACCACGCCGCTGGGCAACTCGATGACCATCCACAGCTACGACCCGAGCACCGGGGTAATCGTCGGCACGTTCACCTTGCTGGACAATGAAAGCCACACCAGCGGCAACACCCTGGTCGAGCAAATCGAGGTGGTCGCGACCGATACCGATGGCAGCACCGGCAGCGCCACCATCGACATCAATATCGTCGACGACGCGCCCAAGGCGTACGACGACAGCAACACCACTACCGCCACGGAAACGCAGTTGACCCTGACCGGCAACGTGCTGAGCAACGATGTGCAAGGCGCCGACCGCATCGTCAGCGGTCCCATCACTCCACAAACCATCACTGGTACTTACGGCACGTTGGTCCTGGCCGCCGACGGCAGCTACACCTACACCCTGAACGCCCAGGACCCGGACTTCATCAATCTGAAAGGCGGCGGTACAGGTGTCGAAAACTTCACTTACACCCTCAAGGATGCAGACGGCGACAGCAGCACCGCGACGTTGAAGATCGATGTCAGCAGCGTGGACCACCCGGTGGTCATCGATGGTCTGAGCGTCAACGGTGGCGAACTGACCGTCTACGAAAAAAACCTCAGCGACGGCAGCAGCCCGGATTCGCCAGCGTTAACCCACACGGGCAGCTTCACCGTGACTGCCGCGGATGGTCTGCAAACCCTGACGGTTGGCGGCATTACCGTGGTCAGCGGCGGCAATGTTGCCGTCTTCCCGCAAACGGGTACGACGCCCTTGGGCAATTCGTTGACCATCACCGGGTACAACGCCAGTACCGGCGTGGTCAGTTACACCTACACCTTGCTGGACAGCGAAAACCATGCGAATGCCAATGGCATCAACAACCTCAACGAGCCCATCACTGTCACGGCAACCGATAAAGACGGCAGCACTGCCCAGGCAACCCTGGATGTAAACATCGTTGACGATGTAGCCGCGGTGGTGGGGGCCGAGCGTTCGGTGACGCCGGGGCAGGTCGATTCCAACCTGCTGCTGATCGTCGACGTATCCGGCAGCATGAACGATCAGTCCGGTGTCGAGGGCAAGACCCGTCTGCAGCTGGCCAAGGATGCCATCAGCGCTTTGCTTGACAAGTATGACGAAATGGGCGACGTCAAAGTCCAGATCGTCACCTTCAGTTCCTCAGCATCTGAACAATCCGAAGTCTGGGTATCGGTCGCCCAGGCCAAGCAGATCGTTGCCGGCCTGTCGGCAGGTGGTGGCACCAACTACGATAATGCGGTGGCCGAGGCGAAGTCGGCCTTCGCCAATGCTGGCAGTTTGACCGGTGCGCAGAACATCGGCTACTTCTTCTCCGACGGCAACCCGTCCTCGTCCTCACAAGGCATCGGTACCGACGACGAGACTGCCTGGAAGTCCTTCCTCGACAGCAACGGGATCAAGTCCTACGCCATTGGCCTGGGTGACGGCGTCAACGCCAGCAATCTCAACCCGCTGGCGTATGACGGCAGCACGCATACCAATACCAACGCTGTGGTGGTTACCGACCTGAATGCGTTGAATCAGGTGTTGTCCGGTACGGTGCAAGGTGCGCCGATTACCGGCAGCCTGATGAGCGGCGGCACGTTCGGCGCCGATGGCGGCTTTATCAAAGCATTGCTGGTCGACGGGACGACCTATACCTATAACCCGCAAGGCCAGGGCAGCTACAGCGCCAGTGGCGTCGATCGCGGCTCCTTCGACACGGCAACCAATACCTTCAACATCAAAACCATCAAGGGCGGTACCTTGCTGGTGGACATGGATACTGGCGAGTTCACCTATACCCCGCCGAAAGACACCGGTACTACCGTGACGGAGAATTTCGGCTTCACTGCCAGTGACAACGATGGCGACCTGAGCAGCGCCAACCTGGTGGTCAATGTCTACACCAACGCCGCGCCAGTGGTCGGCGCTGACCATATCATCACCAACATCCTCTCCAGCACCATCACTGTGCCGGCTGAAGCGCTGCTGGCCAACGACAGCGATGCCAACAACGATTTGCTCAGCGCATCGCCGATTAGTTTCACGACCAATTGGGCGGCCAAGGGGGCGGGGTTCACGGTGGGTAGTGGTACGCCTACGGTCACTTTCTCGGGAACGAGCAGTAACCTGGCCAACCAGTTGAAGGACTTGCCGCGCAGTTCGTTCCGCACCGCGTCGAACACCACCACCGCAGCGCTGCTGATCAATGGTTATCTGGGCACGCTCTCCAGTGGTGCCAATGCCGAGGACGTGCTGACCGTCACCCTGAAAAAAGGCGAGTCACTCAAGCTCGATCACGACCGGCCGGCCGGCAACATCCTGATGGAGTGGAAGGATGAGAATGGCATTTACCAGACCGTTGCCGATGGCAGTAGCTTTACCGCCAGCCATGACGGGGTGTACAGCATCCATGTGGTCAACCTGCTCAATCTTGCCGGGGGCAACCCCGACGGCCTGGAAAGATATGCCTTGACCATGACCGTCGACTACGCCAATGCCCAGTACGAAACCTACAACGGCACCTACACGGTCAGTGATGGGCATGGCGGTACCGGCACTGGCAATGTCGATATCACTTACCAGCAAGGCAGTGTCCTGACAGGGACCGATGGTCATGACACCTTGCTCGGCGGGGCGGGCGGCGACACCCTCAATGCCGGCGCCGGCAATGATGTGCTGATCGGTGGCGACGGTAACGACATCCTCAACGCCGGTGACGGCAATGACTTGCTGATCGGAGGCAGTGGCAACGACCAGCTCGACGGTGGCGCCGGTATTGATACCGCCAGTTACGCCGGTGCCAGTAGCGGAGTGACCGTAAGCCTGGCGAACCTTGCCGCGCAGAATACCGGCGGGGCGGGGACCGATACCTTGAACGGTATCGAGAACCTGATCGGTTCGGACTACAACGACAGTTTGACCGGCGATGGCAATGCCAACCTGCTCAGAGGTGGCCTGGGCAACGATGCGTTGAACGGGGGAGGCGGTAACGATGTGCTGATCGGCGGGCCGGGGAACAACACCCTCACGGGCGGCGATGGTAACGATATTTTCCTCTGGCAACAGGGTAATAGCGGGCGTGATGTCGTCACCGATTTCACCCCGGGTACAGATCGGCTCGACCTGTCGCAGTTGCTCCAGGGAGAAAACGCAACTTCGGCGTCACTGGATGATTATCTGCACTTCAAGGTCACCGGCAGTGGCGCCGGGGTGGTATCGACCATCGAGGTGAGTGCGGTGGCGGGGGCTGCGCCGACCCAGATCATTGACCTGGCGGGGGTCAACCTGGCTCAGCACTATGGGGTGACGGCGGGAGCGGGCGGTGTGATTGCCGCCGGTCAGGATACCGCGACCATCATCAACGGGATGCTCAATGATCATTCGTTGAAGGTGGATACGGTGTAACGGCGAGGCGTATCAGGACGGTCGACGCAGGGTCTTCTGCCGCAGGATGTAAATGCTGACCAGTACCGCACTGGTCAGCATGAACCCGCGCGCCCAGATCAACGGCACCAGGTAGCAGGACAGGCCAATGCTCAGCCACATCAAGGCGATCGCATAGACCTTGCCTTTGAGCGGGATGCCTTCGCCACTGAGGTAGTCGCGAATCCACGGCCCAAGCTGCGGGTGATTGACCAGCCAATGGTGAAAGCGCGGAGAGCTGCGGGCAAAACAGGCCGCTGCCAGAAGCAGAAAAGGAGTGGTCGGCAACACCGGCAGGAAGATGCCGATCACTCCCAGCGCGACGCTGAGCCAGCCGGTGGCCAGCAGCAGGTAGCGCATTGACGCCGACTCAGTGGTGGCGTGGCTTGAGCAATGCAGGTGCAGGTTTTTCGTCAGGCGCATGCTGCAGCAGGTACAGCGCGGTCAGCGCCTCTGGAATCTGCACGATCATGTCGTCCATCAGGTTGGCGTCGCTGGCGATGTCGGCGAATTCAGGCTGTTCGTCGAACAGGCCGGAACCGACCATGATCGGCAGCAGCATCTCGCTGACTTCTTCCTCGGCGGTTTCGAACCAGGCTTCTTCGCGCATGAACACGCCTTCCATGAAGCCGATGCACCAGCCGCGCAGGTCGGAATCGTCCGGCTCATCACCCAGGTCCAGGTCGCATGGCAGTTCGAATTCCTCGTCGCTGGCCAGCTGACGGGCGATGTGCGCCTTGAGCTGGATCAGCGTGGCTTCGATCTCTTCACGCTGGGCGGCGTCCTTGTAATGCGGCTCTTCGGCGAACAGGGCGTCGATCCATTCGCGCTCGGGAACCACCTCGGTACCAATCGACAATGCAGTCAGGTAGCCGTGGGCGGCAACGTAGTCCAGCGCTTCTTCGTGCAGCTCGTCGGCGTCGAGGAAGGCTTGCAGGCGGTTCAATTGCTCGGCGAAGGACATTACAGGGCTACCTTGGGAATAAACGATGATCGAATTCTAGCATCTTGCGGCGCTTGCGAGGCAAAGATGACGCCTATCGCAGAGCGCCCTGTGCGAGGCGACGCTCGGGTATAATGCCCGGCTTTTGTATCTGGCCATGCTGAAACGGCAGGTCAGGTAAAAGCCGCTTACGCATTTTCAGGTGTGGCGGGGAAGGTTTTCATCCAGCCTGTGGCCAGGATGGTTCTGCGATTTATGGAGTTTTTATGCTCGAACAGGCTCAGCGCGTCCTCAAGGACATCTTCGGCTACGACAGCTTTCGGGGACGCCAGGGGGCGATCATCGAGTGCGTGGCCAAGGGTGGCGATGCGCTGGTACTGATGCCCACCGGGGGCGGCAAGTCCCTGTGCTTCCAGGTCCCGGCACTGTTGCGCCCGGGCCTGGCGGTGGTGGTGTCACCGCTGATCGCGCTGATGGAAGACCAGGTGGCAACCCTCGATGAACTGGGTGTGGCCGCCGCCTCGCTGAACTCGACCCTGAGCGCTGAGCAGCAGCGTGAGCTTGCCGGGCGCATTCGCCGTGGCGAAGTGAAGATGCTCTACCTGGCACCGGAACGTCTGGTGCAGCCGCGCATGCTGGATTTCCTGCGTACCCTGGACATCGCCCTGTTCGCGATCGACGAGGCCCACTGTGTATCGCAATGGGGTCACGACTTCCGTCCCGAGTACCTGCAACTGGGACAACTGGCCGAGCTGTTCCCGCAGGTGCCACGTATCGCCCTGACCGCCACCGCGGACATGCGCACCCGCGAAGAAATCGTCACGCGCCTGCACCTGCAGAATGCCGAGCGTTTCCTGTCGAGCTTCGACCGGCCGAACATCTTCTACCGTATCGTGCCCAAGGAGCAGCCGCGCAAGCAGTTGCTGGCGTTCCTCACTGAGCGTCGCGGCAACGCCGGTATTGTCTATTGCCTGTCCCGCAAGAAAGTCGACGATGTTGCGGCCTACCTGTGCGACCAGGGTTTCCCGGCACTGCCGTATCACGCCGGTTTGCCTGCCGAGACCCGCGCGTCCAACCAGCGCCGCTTCCTCAATGAGGAAGGCCTGATCATGGTCGCCACCATCGCCTTCGGCATGGGCATCGATAAACCCAACGTGCGCTTCGTTGCCCACCTGGACCTGCCCAAGTCGCTGGAAGCCTACTACCAGGAAACCGGCCGCGCCGGCCGCGATGGCCTGCCAGCCGATGCCTGGATGGCCTACGGGCTGCAGGACATGGTGATGCTCAAGCAGATGCTGCAGAACTCCGAGGGTGATGAGCGCCACAAGCGCATCGAGCAACACAAGCTCGACGCCATGCTCGCGCTCTGTGAAGAAACCCGCTGCCGCCGTCAGATCCTGCTCAACTACTTCGATGAAGAGCTGCCACAGCCTTGCGGGCATTGCGACAACTGCATCGATGGCGTGCAGACCTGGGACGCCACCGAACCGGCACGCCAGGCCCTGTCGGCGGTTTACCGCACCGGCCAGCGTTACGGTGTCGGCCACCTGGTGGATGTATTGCTGGGGCGCGACAACGAGAAAATCCGCAACTTCGGTCATGAGAAACTGGCCGTGTACGGCGTCGGCAAGGCCCGCTCCGAGGGCGAGTGGCGCTCGTTGTTCCGCCAGCTGGTCGCCCGCGGCCTGGCCGATATCGACCTGGAAGGTTACGGCGGCCTGCGCCTGTCCGACAGTTGCCGACCCTTGTTGCGCGGCGAAGTGAGCCTGGAATTGCGCCGCGACCTCAAGCCGCAGACCAGCAGCAAAAGCAGCGGCAGCGGCGGCAGCCCGGCCAGTCAGCTGGTGCGTGGCGAGGAGCGCGAACAATGGGAAGCGCTGCGTGCGTTGCGGCGTAAGCTGGCCGAGGAGCATGGCGTGCCACCTTACGTCATCTTCCCCGATTCGACCTTGCTGGAGATGCTGCGCAGCCAGCCGGGCAGCCTCAGCGAAATGGCCCAGGTCAGTGGCGTCGGAGCGCGCAAGCTGGAGCGCTACGGCGCGGCGTTCCTCGACGTACTGGGTGGTGCTGCCGAGGCGCCACCGCAGGTTGCCGACCTGCGCCACGAGCTCACCAGCCTGGCCCGTGCCGGTATGACCCCGGCGCAAATCGCCGGGCAGTTGAACTGCAGTGAAAAGAACGTCTACAGCATGCTCGCCGAAGCCATTGGCCGTCAGCAGCTGTCGCTGGAGCAGGCTTTGGACCTGCCGGAAGACCTGCTCGCCGAAGTGCAGGATGCCTTCCTTGATGGCGAGGGCGAATTACCCCCGGTATCGGCGATTGCCGAGCAGTTCGGTGCCCGTGTACCGGAAGGGGTTCTATACTGCGTTCGAGCGGCGTTAGCCGCTGAATTCGAGATGTAAACGGTGTTTTGTCATCTTTTATAACGATTGTCAGACAGATTGAACCGTGAGGAGCCTTGCCTGTTGCGCAGGAGCATGGTTAGCTGACTAATAATTAGTTCTGATGATGAGTTTTCTATGCCGTTGACCGATCACCACCGCTTCGGAATGCAGCTGGCCCAGATGTCGCGGGGCTGGCGTGCCGAACTGGACCGCCGCCTGGCCGGCCTCAACCTGTCCCAGGCCCGCTGGCTGGTGTTGCTGCACCTGGCCCGATTCGACGAGGCGCCGACCCAGCGCGAACTGGCCCAGAGTGTGGGTGTCGAGGGGCCGACCCTGGCGCGTTTGCTCGACAGCCTCGAGTCCCAGGGGCTGGTGCGGCGTCAGGCCGTAGTGGAAGACCGGCGGGCAAAAAAGATCCTCCTCTGCCCTCCGGCCAAACCCTTGATCGAGCAGATCGAAACCATTGCCAATGCCTTGCGCGTCGAACTCTTCAGCGGTGTCGACGAAGAGGAATTGCGCGTGTGCATGAAGGTCCACGCGCGCATCCTGGCCAACCTGGAAAAGTCCTGACCTGCCTCAGAAGGTGTGACCCAGGTTCAGGTACAACGCCTTCTGATTTTCACTGTTGGCCCCGTAACTGAAGTTCAGCGGGCCCAGTGGCGTCTCGAAACCGACGAAAACACTGGCGGCATTGATGTAGCCGCTGTCGAATTCGTTGTCATTGTTCCAGGCCCGTCCGCGCTCCAGCGAGCCACCCACGTACAGCGGGAAGTCCAGCGGCAGGTAGGCGCGTGGTGTCAGCCGGCGGTAGTAGACCATGCGCATCAGGCTCATGTTCTGCCCGGACACCGAGTCCTGGCGAAAGCCTGACAGCTGGCGGGCGCCACCGAGCACGAAGCTTGAGGTCACCACTTCGGCGTCATCCAGGGTCCGGCCGTACTGGGTGCCCAGTACCCAGGTATTGGCGCCGCTGCTCAAGGCTTTGTCCAGCTTGAAGTTCCACTGCCGGTAGCGCTGGTCGGAGCCCAGGTCCGGTTCGAACTGGCGCAGGGTCAGGCTGATGTCTTCACCGCTGTGTGGGAAGTAGACGTTGTCCAGGGTGTCGAACGAATACTTCAGCTCATAGAAACCTTCGTTGAAACTGAAGTGCGGCAGATCCTGATCGCCAATGCGCACTTCGGCATTGCCCCAGGCCTGGCCGACCCCGAAGCGTACTTCGCCGCTGTTGCCGATCTGGCGCCCCAGGTTCAGGCCGAAGCCGTAACGTTCCAGGCGGTATTCGGCAATCGGGTCGTCGTCCAGCGTGGACTCGATGTTCTGCGAACCGAGGTCCAGGTAAGGCGCGATGAAGTAGCGTGAGCCGGCATCCAGCGGTTGATAGAACTCGCTGTACAGCTCTTGCTGATCGCCGATCTGTGCTCGGGTCAGCCACTCGCCACCCAGTTCGTTGATACCGTTGACCCGATAGCTGGCGCCAATGTTGAAGGCGCTGTCGCCGCGCATGTCATCCGACAGGTTCAGGCCCAGGCGCAGGTAGTCGGTGCCACCACGGCGACCGCGCGCGTTGATCACCAGGGTGTTGTCGCTGCCCTTGTGCACCACCCGGTATTGAACCCGGTCGAAGTAGTCCAGGCCGTACAGGGTACCCATGTCGGTCTGCAGGCGCCCCAGCTCCAGGGGTTCGCCGATCGGCTGGCGAATGTAGAAGCGGATCACGTCGTCGCTGACCTTCGAGTCGTTCTCGATCCTGATGGCAGTAATGACCGGCGTGCGCTGGCTCGGCGAGCGCGCGACATTCAGTTCGGCATCGCTGCCGTCGGGGCGTTTGAGTGCAGCCAGGCGCGGGTCCAGGGCACGGGCGGCGCGGTAGCCGGCATCGATCATTTCCTCGGCACGGCCAAAATCGGTGACGCCGAAACTGGCCAGCGGCGGCTGGATCAGGATGTCGTCGCGGTGCAGTTGGGCCAGTTGCTCCTCGGAGTTGCGTCGGGTCATCAGGGTGATCGACTGGTTGAGCACATCGACCACGGTTGCCAGCTGCTTGCGATCACGCAGCGGTGAGCCGATGTCGACCACAATCGCTACATCCACACCCATCTCGCGGGCGACATCGAGGGGGATGTTGTCGACCATACCGCCATCGACCAGCAGCCGGCCATCCAGATCGACCGGGGCGAATACGGCGGGAATCGACATGCTGGCGCGAATCACCTGGGGCAGGTGACCGCGGCGGAACACGACTTTCTCGCCACTGGCGATGTCGGTGGCCACCGCGCGGAACGGGATCGGCAGCTTGTCGAAGTCGCGGGTATCGCTGGTGTGAGCCAACAGGCTTTCCAGCAACAGGGCCAGGTTCTGCCCCTGGATCACCCCCAGCGGCAAGCCGAGGCTGCCGTCGTCGCGGAAACTGAGCTTCTGTTTGACCAGGAAGTCGCGGTCGTCCTGCTTGCGTCGGAACGGCACGTCCTTGCGCGGTGGCGCATCGGAGAGTGCCTGTTGCCAGTCGATGCCCAGGGCGAGTTTTTCCAGCTCGTCGACCTTGTAGCCGGAGGCATACAGGCCACCAATCACCGCACCCATGCTGGTGCCGGCAATGGCATCGACCTTGATGCCTTGCTCTTCCAGGGCTTTGAGTACGCCGATATGGGCCAGGCCACGGGCGGCACCGCCAGACAGCACCAGGCCGATTTTCGGTCGTGGTGGCTCGGCGGCCAGGAGCGGGAAGGAAACGACGATCAGCAACAGACTCAACAGCAAACGGTGCATCTTGGCTCTCGGAGCTAAGGCTAAAGACCGCTAGTATAAGCGCCCCCGCCTGTCAGGAGTCTGTCACCCATGAATGTCCATAAAGCCGAAGTTGTCATTACCTATTGCACCCAGTGCCAGTGGTTGCTGCGTGCCGCCTGGCTGGCCCAGGAACTGCTCAGCACATTCAGCGACGACCTCGCCCGGGTGGCCCTTGAGCCCGCCACAGGCGGTACCTTCCGCATCACTTGCGATGGTGTGCAGATCTGGGAGCGCAAGGCCGACGGCGGCTTCCCTGAAGCCAAGGTGCTCAAGCAGCGCGTACGCGACCAGATCGATCCGCAGCGCGACCTGGGTCACAACGACCGCCCGTGATCGGCATCAGCCTTCGGCGGTAGCCGCCTTGCTGACCTGGTTGCTGGCGGCCAGGCGACTGGAGATGACGATGGCGAGGATGATCAGTGCGCCACCGAAGAGCATGCGCGGGGTTGGTGCTTCGGCGAAGATCAACCAGGCCAGGGCGATACCGTAGACCGGCTCCAGAGCGAACACCACCGCCGCAGTACGCGCTTTGATCACTGCCAGGCTGGCGACGAAAAGGCTGTGGGCAACGCCGGTGCAGAACACGCCGAGCAAGCCGATCCACAGCCAGTCCATTGCCGCGACTTCGGTCAGTGCCGGCGCAGCGGCCGGTAACAGGCACAAAGCGACCACCGCGTTCTGGCACAACGCCGCCTGCACGGCCGGAATGCGGGCGCTGGACGCCCGGTTGGTCAAGGACAACAACGAAAACAGCAAGCCTGACAGCAAGGACCAGAGCAGGCCACCGGTGGCCTGGCTGGCCAGGTCGAAGTCGGGGGTGACCAGCACCAGGCCGATGCTTACCAGCAGCACCAGGATGATTTCATTGGTGCGAACCCGCTCACGAAACAACAGGCCTTCAAGGATTACGGTGAAGGCCGGAAAGCTGGCAAAGCCCAGGGTGGCAATCGCCACGCCGGCGACTTTGACGGCAATGAAAAAGCTCACCCAGTGCCCGGCCAGCAACACACCGCCCAACAGCAGACGCCGCCAGTCCTGAGCTTGCAGCGGTTGCCAGGCTTTCTGCGCAAAACGGGCAAACAGGCCGAGCGCCAGTACGGCGAAGACCGCGCGGCCGAAAACGATGATCGACGGTGCCGCCTGGGCCAGTTTGCCGAAGACGCCAGTCAGGCCGAAGAACAGTGCGCCGATATGCAAGGCGCCGAGGGCGGTGCGATGGTTCATGGTGATCCCTTGAGACAATGATATCGCGGGGCAAGCCCGCTCCCACAGGCCGATGTAAGGCCGGTGGGAGCGGGCTTGCCCCGCGATAAAAGTGTAAGAGGACAATGCCCTCGGTGTCTGTCGCGTTCCTCGCGTCAGTTGTCGCCAGACTCGCGGCGCAGTGCCCGAGGTGCGCGGCCAAACGTTTTGAGCATGGCGGCGGAGAAGGCGCTCTGCGAGCTGTAGCCGACCCGGCTGGCGATTTCGCCGATGGCCAGGTCCGTCTCGGCCAGCAACGTGCGTGCTTTGAGCAGTCGGCGTTGCCGGATGTAGTCCATGGGCGTCATCGACGCTTCGGCGATGAAGCGCGCATGCAAGCGAGCACTGGAAAGCCCGGCCAGACGGGCCAGGTCGGCAACCTGCAACGGGTAAGCGGCGTTTTGCTCGATGTAGGCGTCGAAGCTGGCAAAGGGCAGTTGCTTCTGTACGGTGACCGGGTCTGGCGTGTTGCTCAGGCTGGCCAGCAGCAACACTGCGCCCTGTTGGGCTATCAGCGGGTTGTTCACCGGGCCGGCCGCCAGCCAGTCGACCAGTTGCTGCTGGTGGTTGTTCAGCATCAGCGACCCGCAGTGCTCCAGCAGCCGCTGGCTGGCTGCGGCCTGTTCGCCCAGGCTGCGTTCGAGCCTGGCGTCACCCGGTACATCAAAGACCAGGCAATGGCTGCCAGTGGCACTGCCGCAGGTATGGTGGGCACCACCCGGCACCACGATCAAACCCTGACGCTCGATCCGCGCGCCGCGACCGTCAAGTTCGAAATCCAGTTGCCCGCGCAAGCCGAACACCAGTTGCGAATGCTCATGGCTGTGGGCGATCAGGTCGTGTGTGTAGTGACGCAGGGAGAGAATCGAGCCGCTGCTCATTGCCGTGTCCTCCAGGCAGTGGCCGCAGTGTACAGGGTCAGGCAAGGCGCCGGGGGTGTCATCAGATCGACGTGTTTTCGTCACGTTGGTTTCATTGCCCGCTGGCACGCTCGGCAAAACTGCCCCGGAGCCAGTCCATGAGCCATGCCGAGCTAGTCAAACCCTCGCGTAAGCAACGTGTGCGCACCTTATGGATTTCAGACGTGCACCTGGGAACGCGCGATTGCCAGGCCGAGCACTTGTCGCAGTTCCTCAAGGGCTATCAGGCCGATCAGATCTACCTGGTCGGCGACATCATCGATGGCTGGAAGCTGCGTAGCGGCATGTACTGGCCGCAGGCGCACACCAACGTTATCCGCCGCTTGCTGACCATGAGCAAGCGCGGCACCGAGGTGATCTACGTCACCGGCAATCACGACGAATTCCTGCGGCGTTACTCCAAGCTGGTACTGGGCAATATCCGCCTGGTCGATCAGGCCGAGCACCTGACCGCCGATGGCCGGCGCCTGCTGGTGATTCACGGCGACCAGTTCGATGTGATCACCCGTTACCACCGCTGGCTGGCTTTTCTCGGCGATTCCGCCTACGAGTTCACCCTGACCCTCAACCGCTGGCTCAACCATTGGCGCGCCCATTATGGCTATGGCTACTGGTCGTTGTCGGCGTACCTCAAGCACAAGGTCAAGACCGCAGTCAGCTTTATCAGTGATTTCGAAGAGGCGATTGCCCATGAGTGCGTCAAGCGCGGCTTTCATGGTGTGGTCTGCGGGCACATTCACCATGCCGAAATCCGCAAGGTCGGCGAAGTCGACTATTTGAACTGTGGTGACTGGGTCGAGTCGTGCACGGCGTTGATCGAGCATTGGGACGGCAGCATCGAGCTGTACCGCCTGGCCGACGCTCAGGCGCGCGAAGCGCAGCGTCTGGCCGATGTGCAATGGCTCGAGCCGCGTTGACTCAGGCGTCCGCGCTCAACGATTGCAACGCGGCCTTGTAGATCGACTGGCGCGGCTGGGCGAACAAACGCTTGAGCATGGGCTCGAAAAAGCTCAGCGGCAGGCTGTCGTAGCCGGGGTCGAAGGCAGCGGCATCGTAGCGGGCACAGAATTCGATGGTCTGCTGATACTGCGGATGCGCCTGGAATTGCTCGCGCAGGTGCCGGTCCATGCCCAGGTGGTGGAAGAAGTAGTAGCCCTGGAACACACCATGCTTTTCCACCATCCACAGGTTTTCCGGGCTGACGAAAGGCTTGAGGATGGCGGCAGCGATATCGGCGTGGTTGTAGCTGCCCAGGGTGTCGCCGATATCGTGAAGCAGGGCGCAGATCACGTATTCCTCGTCACGTCCGTCGCGCCAGGCGCGGGTGGCGGTTTGCAGCGAATGGCTGAGACGATCGATGGGGAAACCGCCGAAATCGCCATCGAGCAGGCGCAGGTGAGCAAGGATCCGCTCGGCAAGCTGGCTGGCGTAGGCCCGAAAATCACTGGCGATGATCGCCCAGTCCTGCTGGGTGCCATCCTGCATGTGGGTGAAGCGGGCCTGCTGATTCATCGGCGTTCCGGGTGTAGGGGCTGTGCAACCCACTCTACCGTTACCGTCTGTCGGGGCAGTGGCCGCTGAGGACGCGTTTCTGGCCTTGCGGGCCGAAATCAGAACGTTATTTTGCCGCGCAACATATCGCGGTACATGGCGAAATCACCAATGAGGCTGTAGAGCGGGTGTTTGAAGGTGGCGGGGCGGTTTTTCTCGTAAAAGAAATGGCCGACCCAGGCAAATCCGTAGCCGGCAAACGGCAGCGCCAACAATACCGCCCACTTGCCACTGCCCAGGGTGTAGGCGAGCAGGGCGATGACCAGGGTGGTACCGACAAAGTGCAGGCGCCGGCACGTCGGGTTGCTGTGCTCTTGCAGGTAATACGGGTAGAACTCGGAAAAACTGCGAAATGGCTGATCTCTGTTCACGACCCAGCTCCTGAAGCGCTCGATACTGATGAAGATAGACGGCGTGGAGCCTGAACTGAGTCTAGAGTGAGTTAAATTGTCAGACAGTGACAATAAGCGCCAATTGAGTATCCTTTGAGTTCGCCGCAGGAGCGGTCAGTTCGAACATAAGAAGCCAGCCATGAGCGAGAGAACCACGTCAGCAAGCTGGGCATCAGGGATCGTCAAGGCACTCGAGCTGGAAGGGCTGGATTGCCGTGCCATGTTCAAACAACTCGGCCTGGATTTCGCCGCGCTGGACGACCCCGACGCACGCTTTACCCAAGACTCCATGACCCGTCTGTGGCAATTGGCAGTCGATCTTTCCGGCAACCAGGCCATTGGCCTGAACATGGCCCGGGTGGTCCGTCCGGCGTCATTCCACGTGGTCGGTTACGCCTTGATGTCGAGCCGCACCCTGGCCGAAGGGTTCGAGCGCCTGGTGCGCTACCAGCGCATCATCGCCGAAAGCTCCGATCTGAGTTTCCGTCTGGAGCCGGACGGTTACGCGTTGATCCTCACCGTTCATGGCGACCATCTGCCGCCCACCCGGCACAGCGCCGAAGCCTCGCTGGCGTGTGCATTGTCGTTGTGCAGCTGGCTCAGTGGGCGGGTGATACAACCACGGCGGGTATTGATCCAGGGGCCACAGCCAATGGATGTGACGCCCTATAAAACCGCCTTTCATGCGCCGTTGGTGTTTGGCGCTGCCTACGATGCGCTGGTGTTCGAACGTGCCGACATGGAAGCGCCACTGCCGACCGCCAACGAAGCCATGGCCACCTTGCATGACCGCTTTGCCGGTGAATACCTGGCGCGTTTTTCCGAAAGCCGGGTGACTCACCGTGCCCGCCAGGTGCTGTGCCGGGTGTTGCCCCAGGGTGAGCCCAAGCGCGAGACGGTGGCTCAGGCCCTGCATCTTTCCCAGCGCACCTTGCAGCGACGTCTGCAGGAAGAGGGCACCAGTTTTCAGACCCTGCTCGACGATACCCGCCGGGAGCTTGCCGAACAGTACCTGGCGCAGCCCAGCATGACCCTGCTGGAAACTGCGTATTTGCTGGGGTTTGCCGATCCGAGCAACTTTTTCCGGGCGTTTCGCCGCTGGTTCGATGCCACCCCCGGCGAGTACCGGACACGGATGGGGGCCAGTGCAGTGGCCCCGCCGTGTGCAGAGGGTGACGAAGCCGCGGTCAGTGACGCCAGAACGCCGGCATACACAGCACCAGCACCGTAATGATCTCCAGGCGTCCGAGCAGCATGCCGGCCGCCAGGATCCATTTCGCCGCATCCGGCAGGGTGGCGAAGTTACCGGCCGGGCCAATGGTTTCACCCAGACCCGGGCCGACGCCGGAGACCGTGCTGGCGGCGCCGGTCAACGCGGTCATCCAGTCCACGCCCAGCAACGACAGTAGCAGGGCGATGATGCAGATGGTGATGGCGAAGAAGAACGAGAAGGTCAGAATCGAGCGGACAATTTCTTCATCCAGACGGTGGCCGTTGTATTTCTGCTTGATCACCGCCCGCGGGTGAATCAGCTGATTAAGGTTGGCCTTGAGCAGGATGTAGGCCACCTGGAAGCGGAAGATCTTGATCCCGCCGGCAGTCGAGCCGGAGCAACCCCCGACAAAGCCCAGGTAGAAGAACAGCATCAGCGAGAAATTGCCCCACAGGCTGTAGTCGCCCAGGGCAAAACCGGTGGTGGTCACCACCGAGGTGACGTTCAGCGCTACGTGACGCAAGGCGTCCAGCCAGTGCAGTTTGGTGGTGGCCCAGTACCAGGTGCCGAGCACCAGCCAGGTGACCAGCAGCATGGCCAGCAGACCCTGGACCTGCTGGTCCTTGATCAATGCCTTGCGGTTACCCCGCAGAGTGGCCACGTAGAGTGCGAAGGGCATACTGCCAAGGATCATCACCACCACCGCAACCCAGTGCACCGCAGGCTGGTCCCATTTGGCCAGGGACTGGTCGGAGGTGGAGAAACCACCGGTGGAAATTGCCGACATGGCATGGTTGATCGCGTCGAACACGTTCATGCCAGCCAGCCAGAACGCCAGGCCGCCGAGGGCGGTAAAGCCGACGTATACCGCAACGATCGACTTGGCGACCATGTGCGAACGTGGCATGACTTTTTCGGAGCGGTCCGAGGATTCGGTCTGGAACAGGCGCATGCCACCGATGCGCAGCAGTGGCAGAATCGCCACGGCCATGGCGATAAAGCCGATGCCGCCGAGCCAGTGCAGCAACGAGCGCCACATCAGGATGCCCGGCGACATGTTGTCCAGGCCGCTGAGCACCGTAGCGCCGGTCGCAGTGATGCCGGACATGCTTTCGAAGAAGGCGTCGGTGTAGCTGATGTGCTGGGTCAGCAGAAACGGCAGGGCCGCGAAGATGCACACCACCAGCCAGCTGCTGACCGTCAGCAGGTACATGTCCCGCGGGCGCAGGTGCACATGTTCCGGGCGCCCCTGGATAACCAGGGCCAGGCCGGCGACAAAGGTGATCATGCTGGCCCAGAGAAACGACGGCAGGTCGCCGGTGCGGTCGAAGATCACCAGGGTGGCCATCGGCACGACCATGCTGATCGCCAGGGTGATCAGGAAGATGCCGATGATGAAACCAATGATCCTTAAGGTCGGCAACGCCATGTGATCTGCTCTGACTCGTAAACGAAGGGCGCCATTCTACCTATGGACCTTTTTAAGTAAACGCTAGAATAGCTGCACATTTCTCTTTAGGGGGTAGCCGATGGAGGCTCTCGACGCATTGCTCAACCGTGTTTCCGTACCACGCCTGGTGGAACCCGCGCCCAATGCCGCACAGCGCGAGGCTCTGTTTCAGGCCGCGTTGCGGGCGCCGGACCATGCCCAGTTGCGGCCGTGGCGCTTCCTGACGGTTGAAGGGGCGGGGCGTGAAAAGCTGGGCGCGCTGCTGGCCGAAGCTGTGAAAATTGAAGGTGACACCAGTGAGGCGGCTCTGGACAAGGCCCGGGCCATGCCATTGCGTGCGCCGTTGCTGGTGGTGGTGATTGCGCGTTTACAGGATCACTTCAAGGTCCCTGCCTCGGAGCAGCGGCTGGCGGCCGGTTGTGCCGCGCATGGCATTCTGCTCGCGGCTCATGCCCAGGGTATCGGTGCGGTCTGGCGTACCGGGGATCTGGCATACAGCAAGCATGTGGCCAAGGGCTTGGGTCTGGCGGATAACGAAGAGATCATCGCCTTCCTGTACCTGGGGACCCCGCTGAACGAGCCGCGTACGGCGCCGGTACTGGCCACGGCTGACTTTGTGACAGCCTGGGGGTAACTGGCTTTATCGCGGGGCAAGCCCGCTCCCACCGGGCGATGCAGAGCCGGTGGGAGCGGGCTTGCCCCGCGATGCGATTCCAGGTCAGGCACTCATCAACTCCAGCCTGGCAACAAACCCGCCCTGCGGGTGATTCTCCAGCGTCAGACTCCCACCATGGCGCTCCGCCGCCTTGCGCGCAATGGCCAGCCCCAGGCCATGGCCTGCCGCGCTCTGTCCAGGTGCACGGAAAAACGGTTCGCCCAGTTGTGCCAGGTGTTCTTCAGCCACCCCCGGCCCATGGTCGCGCACGCTAAGTACGATGCGCTCGTTGTCCCGCACCGCAGTGATTTCGATCGGTTGCCCAGGTGGATTGAAGCGCAGGGCATTGCGCAGCAGGTTGTCCAGCGCTCGCTCGATAAGGGTTGGCCAGCCTTGCAGGCTCAGTCCGCTTTCGTGATGCAGCAGAATTTGCTGTTCCGGCGCGCTGTGCTGGGCATCCTTGTGCACCGACTGCAGCACCGCATCGAGGTCCACCGGCTCTGCACGCGCCTGTTCGGCATCGACCCGTGCCAACACCAGGATTTCACTGATCAACGCCTCCAGGCGGTCACATTCGCGGGTCAGGCGCGGCCACAGCGCCTGGCGCTGTTCCGGCTCGGCGCGTTCCGCCAGGGCCAGGGCGATGCGCAAGCGGGCCAGCGGCGAACGCAGTTCATGGGAGACATCGCGCAACAGCTGGCGCTGGCTGCCGATCAGGCTCTGCAAGCGCGAGCCCATGCGGTTGAAGTCATTGGCCAGCACCCCGAACTCGTCGCGGCGGTTGGCCAGGCGTGCCAGGCTGTTCTGTTGATAGGTGGTCTGCCCAAGATCATGCACCGCACCACGCAGGCGGCTCAGTGGCCGGGTGATGGAGAGCGTCACGAACAGGCTGAACAAGGTCAGTACCACCAGGGCAATACCGAGTGCACTCAACGGCCAAAGCAGGCTGTCGCGGTGCCAGGCATCCAGCTCCGGGTGCGGAATACGGTAGATCAGCAGGTAGGTTTCGCCACTCTCGGGGCTGGTGTACTCCTCGGTCAGGCGGCGCCAGGGCAGGCGTCGGTCGTCGTTGTGCCGACGCGCCTCGAAGGCTGCCGCACGACGCGGGAAGGTGCCCGGAACCACAGCTTCGCCGCTGTCGTTGAGTACCTGTACGTCAATGTTGTAGTGGCGTTTGCGTCTTTCCAGAAAGTGCTGCGCCGAATCCGGCCCTTGCTGTTCGTAGCGCTGGGTCCATTTCTGCGCCAGGGTATTGAGGCCCGGGTGACGGCTGAGGATCCAGGCATCCTGGTTCAACATGTGCCCGAGCAGGATCGACAGGCCTGCGACCAGGGCAATGGCCAGCCAGAAGCTGGCCAGGATGCGCCAGAACAATGAACGCAAGGGAGGCTCCTTCAACGACAAAAAGCCCGGCCTGCACAAGGGCAGGCCGGGTGGGTGGCTGACAGCTTACTGAGCCTTGGTGGCTTTTTCAGCTTTCCAGGCTTTGAACTCGTCCCATTCGGCGCGGCGTTGCTCCTGCTCTTTCTTCAGCTCATCGAATTTCTTCTGCTGATCAGGCTTGAGCAGGGCGCGGATATCGGCCTGGGTCTTGTCCTTCTTGGCTTTGAGCTCGTCTTTCAGGGCTTTCTGATCGGCTGCCGGGAGTTTTTCCAGGTAGCGTTTGGTGATTTCCTGGCGGCTCTTCATCTGCTCGCCCATCAGTTTGCCGATCTGCTGACGCTGTTCGCGGCTCAGGTCCAGCTGGGCGAAAGGCGCTCCACCGCGGTGGTGATCGCCGTGGCGCGGGCCGCCTTCTGGCATGGCCATGGCGACGGTCGGCAGTGCGGCAGCGAACATCAGGGCGATAAGGGTCTTGCGCATGGTGTCTCTCCTTTCAGGGGCCGGTGATTACCGGATGAGCCCAGTTTAGGGAGATCAAGGTCAACGGCGGTCAGGCAAGGGTAAAGCTTAGGTAAAGATGGCCGGGCGCCGTGCTGACATTACAGGCTGTAGTAGTAGCCGCGGCTGCGCAGGGCAACGATGCGCGCGCGGCCGTCAGGGTGCGGACCGATTTTCTTGCGCAGGTTGCTGACGTGCATGTCCAGGCTGCGGTCATACAGGGTCAGCTTGCGGCCCAGGGCGATCTGCGCCAGCTCCTGTTTGTCCAGCGGCTCGCCCGGCTGCTTGAGCAGGGCTTCGAGAATGCGGCTTTCGGAGAGGGTCAGGGTCAGTTCATGTTCGTCGATACTGACCACGCCGCGGGCCGGACTGAAGCACAAATCACCGATTTCGATCTGGCTGGGCGTGGCGTTGGGGTGGCTACGTCGCAGCACTGCACGCAGGCGGGCGGTAAGCTCGCGCGGGTCGCAGGGTTTGGCCAGGTAGTCGTCGGCGCCCAGTTCAAGACCAAGAATGCGGTCCAGCGGCTCGCCGCGGGCCGAGAGCATCAGCACCGGCAGCTCGGCATGCTCGCTGCGCAGTTGCTTGAGCAGCTCCAGGCCGCTGCCATCGGGCAGCATTACGTCCAGTACTACCGCCGCCGGGGCCTGCTCGGCCAGGGCCTTGCGCGCGCTCTGGCCGTCGTGGCAAGCACGAACCACAAAACCTTCCTGGGTCAGCCAGCTGCCGAGCAGCTCGCAGAGTTCCTGGTCATCATCAATCAGTAACAGCTCGCTCATGACTCACTCAATTCAACCATTGCCGACGCTTTCTGTGTCCGCCGCTGGCAAAGATACCGCAGAGTGCCGCCAAGAGGGCAACTGCACCACCAATCACAAACCATTGTTGCTGGTCGGTGATCAGCCGTTGCGGGGCATTGGCCTGAAGTTCCTTGAGCGTCAGCTTGAGGCGCTGGTTCTCCTGGCGCAGGCGGGTGAGCTGGGCGCTTTCGCGTTCGCTGTCGGCGTTGTGCAGTTGCTGGGTCAGCGCTTCGCGCAGGCGCTCGCTTTCCTGCAGGCGCTGCTGCAGCTCGGTGATCTGGCTGCCGGCACTGAGTGACAGCGGGGTGCTGGCGGCGCCGGGTGCTTCGGCCTGGGCGAGCGGGGTCAGCAACAACAGGCACAGCAGCAGGGACAACGGACCTTGACGCATGGGGACTCCTGATTCTTGTCGATTCAGCAGGTTGTCGGCTGGCAGACGAGAATAATGAGCAGTAGCGTCAGTAAAAGGCGCGAGCGCGGTGCGCACCGTGGCGCACCGCGTGCAGCGGCTTACGGCAGGACTTGCTTGAACGGCTTGACGATGACGTTGGCATACACGCCAGCGGCAATGTACGGGTCGGCATCCGCCCAGGTTTGCGCCGCGGCCAGGGAGTCGAACTCGGCGACGATCAGGCTGCCAGTGAAGCCGGCTGCGCCTGGGTCATTGCTGTCGATGGCCGGGTGCGGGCCGGCCAGCACCACGCGACCTTGTTCCTTGAGTTGCTGCAGGCGTTCGATATGCGCCGGGCGGGCGGCCAGGCGTTTTTCCAGGGACTCGGCAACGTCGGTAGCGATGATGGCGTAGAGCATGTCAATCCTCAGGCTTGGGAGTGGTGGGGTCGCTGTCGTGCAGGTGGCGGGACAGGTAGACACCCTGGCCCACCAGGAACAGTACGGTCATGCCCAGGCTGCCGAACACCTTGAAGTCGACCCAGATCTCCTGGAAGGTGAAGGCGACGAACAGGTTGGCGGCGCCGCAGAACAGGAAAAAGGCGATCCAGGCAACGTTCAGACGGGTCCAGACGGCCTCCGGCAGGCTGATGGCATGGCCCATGATGCGCTTGATCAGCACCCGGTCACCGATGAAGTGGCTACCGGTGAATGCCAGGGCAAACAGCCAGTTGACCACCGGCGCCTTCCATTTGAGGAAGGTTTCGCTGTGGAAGGCCAGGGTCAGGCCGCCGAACACCAGGCAGGCGAGCAGGGTCAACCATTGGCCTTTTTCCAGTTTGCGCTGGTGAATGAACAGTGCGCCGTAGACCACCACCGAGCTGATGATCAGCATCGCTGTGGCGCTGAAGATACCTCCGACTTCGAAGCTGTGACCGGCAAATTCGACGGCACGAGGATCGAGCTTGAAGACGATGAAGAACAGGAGCAGCGGGATGAAATCGATGAATTGTTTCACAGTGGCAGCCAGAAGCAGGATGTGACGGCATAATAACAAACATCAATGACAGCGAAAGCGCCACCTATGAATGTTGATCTGCACTGCCACAGTACGGCCTCCGACGGCGCCCTGTCGCCGACGGCACTGGTCGCCCGGGCCCATGAGCACGGCGTGCGGATGCTCTCGCTGACTGACCACGACACCCTTGAAGGCCAGCTTGAGGCCCGCGCCGCTGCACAGGCGCTGGGTATGCAGTGGGTCAGCGGGATCGAGTTGTCGTGCACCTGGGGCGGCGCGACCATCCATGTATTGGGTTACAACTTTGCCCTGGACGCCGCGCCTTTGCTCGACGCCGTCGAGTCGTTGCACCGCGGGCGCTGGTTGCGCTCTGAAGAAATCGACCGGCGGTTGGCAGCCAAAGGCATGCCGGGCGCGCTGGAGGGCGCACGGGCCATCCAGCAGGAGCTGGGCGACAGCGGCAACGCCCCGGCACGTCCGCATTTTGCCGAGTTCCTGGTGCGTGCAGGCCACGTCAAAGACCGCGCCGAGGCCTTTCGCAAGTGGTTGGGCGCCGGCAAGCTGGGTGACGTCAAGCTGCACTGGCCAACCCTCGACGAGACCGTGGAAACCCTGCGCAAATCCAATGCCTGGGTCAGCCTGGCGCACCCGATGCACTATGAATTAACACGCAGCAAGCGCCGCCGGCTGATTGCCGACTATATTCAAGCAGGCGGCCAGGCGCTGGAAGTGGTCAACGGCATGATGCCGGCCGAACAGGTGGGCACCATGTCCATCCTGGCCCGTGAATTCGGCCTGCTGGCCAGTGCCGGCAGTGACTTCCATGGCCCTGGCACCTGGGGTGAGATCGGTGCCTACCGGCCATTGCCAGAGGACCTGCCACCTTTGTGGCGTCGATTCAAACATGAGCAGCCAAACGCGGCCGTCTGACCAGGAAGAGAATGTGAGTCAATTTTTCCAGATTCATGCGGAAAACCCGCAACCGCGCCTGATCAAACAGGCGGTCGAGATCATCCGCAAGGGCGGGGTGGTGGTCTATCCCACCGATTCCTCCTACGCGCTGGGTTGCCAGATTGGTGACAAAAACGCCGTGGAGCGGGTCCGTCGCCTGCGACAACTGGACAAGAACCACAACTTCACGCTGATTTGCTGCGACCTGTCGCAAATGGGCCTGTTCGCCAAGATCGATACGGGGATCTTCCGGCTGCTCAAGGCGCACATTCCTGGCCCCTACACCTTCATTCTCAACGGCACCCGCGAAGTGCCGCGGCTGCTGCTGCACGAAAAGCGCCGCACGATTGGCTTGCGTGTGCCGCAGAACCCGATTTTGCTCGCACTGCTCGAAGAGCTTGGCGAGCCGCTGATGAGCGTCAGCCTGATCCTGCCGGGCGATGAAGAGCCGATGACTGACCCTTATGAGATTCGCGAACGCCTGGAGAAGCAGGTAGACCTGATCATCGACGGCGGCTACGGCGACCTCAAGGCCTCCACCGTGGTCGACTTGAGTGGCGATGAACCTGAGGTGATCCGCGTCGGTTGCGGTGATCCGGCACCGTTCATGGTTGAAGCGTGAGCCAGGCATCCAGCACCGAGCCGAACAGCGATCCGCAAGCAGGCGCCCAGCAGGAACTGCCACTGGTGCTTGTCTATGGCGAGGCCATGACCGAAATGCCGGTGGACCTGTACATTCCACCGGACGCCCTGGAAGTGTTCCTCGAAGCCTTCGAGGGGCCGCTGGACCTGTTGCTCTACCTGATCCGCAAGCAGAACGTCGACATCCTCGATATCCCCGTGGCCGAGATCACCCGTCAGTACATGGGCTATGTCGAGCTGATGAAGACCGTGCGCCTGGAGCTGGCGGCCGAGTATCTGGTGATGGCGGCGATGCTGGCGGAGATCAAGTCGCGCATGCTCTTGCCGCGATCGGCCGAGATCGAGGAAGAGGAGGGTGACCCGCGCGCCGAGCTGATTCGCCGCCTGCAGGAGTATGAGCGCTTCAAGGCCGCGGCCGAGGGCATTGACGGTCTTAGCCGGGTCGGACGCGAGATTATTGTGCCGCGCCTCGATGCGCCCCAGGCCAAGGCGCGCAAACTGTTGCCGGAAGTCAGCCTGGAAGAGTTGCTGATGTCGATGGCCGAGGTGCTGCGCCGCGGCGATCTGTTCGAAAGTCACCAGATCAGCCGTGAGGCGTTATCGACCCGCGAGCGCATGAGTGAAGTGCTCGAACGCCTCAAGGGTGGCGGCTTTGTGCCGTTCGTCGAGCTGTTTACTGCCGAGGAAGGCAAACTGGGCGTGGTGGTGACCTTCATGGCAATTCTTGAACTGGTGAAGGAATCCTTGATCGAACTGGTGCAAAATGAGCCCTTTGCGCCGATCCACGTCCGCGCCCGGGCTGAGTGACAACGAGCAACGCCATGAACCTGAATGATCCGCGCGACCTGGCGCCCCTGCTTGAAGCCTTTTTGCTGGCCTCGGGAAAACCGCAATCGCTGGAGCGGCTGTTCGAGCTCTTCGAAGAAGCCGAGCGCCCCGAGCCTGCCGTGTTCAAGAAAGCCCTGGAGGTGTTGCGCAAGTCCTGTAACGGCCGCGCTTTCGAACTCAAGGAGGTGGCCTCGGGCTATCGCCTGCAAATTCGCGAAGACTATGCCCCCTGGGTGGGCCGCTTGTGGGAAGAGCGACCGCAGCGTTACTCCCGTGCGCTGCTGGAGACCATGGCTCTGATCGCCTACCGTCAGCCCATCACCCGCGGTGAAATCGAAGACGTGCGAGGCGTGGCGGTCAACACCAATATCGTCAAGACCCTGCTCGAACGTGAATGGATCCGCATCGTTGGCTACCGTGAAGTGCCGGGCAAGCCGGCGATGTTCGCCACCACCAAGGCCTTCCTCGATCACTTCAACCTGAAGAACCTCGATGATCTGCCGGCCCTGGCCGATCTGCGCGAAATGGAACCGGAGCCGGTGCTGGAACTGGATGATGCCCCGGTGCCGGCCCATCTGCAGGCCCTCGCCGATGAAAGCGCCGAGCCGCAGGAACCCAAGGAAGAAACCAGCTTCCGTAGCCTGTTGGTCGAGCTCGACTCCATGGAGGAGGGCCTCAAGACCGACTTTGACGACCTGCTGGATGAAGAACCTGCGGCTGAAGACTCCGAAGCCCTTGATCCGGAGCCCGAAACGCCAAGGCAGTAAGCTTTGGCCTTCGGGCAGAAATAACCGTCGACCTGGAGAATTTCAACTAGTCTCAGGTGCGCTCGGCGCGTGATCAGCGTATGATTCGCGACCTTTTTGGCGCTTGTTCGCCCAATCAGCTTTCAATACTTACACCGGGAGGTGCCCAGCATGAGTGACAAAGACCTGCAAGAAACCCAGCCATTGCCGCCATCAGGCGAGAAACTGCAAAAAGTTCTCGCACGTATCGGCGTGGGTTCGCGTCGTGACGTCGAGGCCTGGATCAGCCAGGGCCGGATCAAGGTCAACGGCGTGGATGCCACCCTGGGTCAGCGCGTCGATCTGCATGATGCGATTTCCGTCGATGGCCGCCTGATCAAGCGCGAAGAGTCCGCCGAGACCGTGCGCCGGGTGATCATGTACAACAAACCCGATGGCGAAATCTGCACCCGCGACGACCCGGAAGGCCGTCCGACCGTGTTCGACCGCCTGCCACGGCCGAAAGAAGGCCGCTGGATCAACATCGGTCGCCTGGACATCAACACCACTGGCCTGCTGATGTTCACCACTGACGGTGAGCTGGCCAACCGTCTGATGCATCCTTCCTACGAAATGGACCGTGAATACGCGGTGCGTGTGCGTGGTGAAGTCGACGAAGACATGATTGCCCGCCTCAAGGCCGGTGTCGTGCTCGAAGACGGTCCTGCGCGTTTCACCGATATCCAGGAGGCGCCTGGTGGCGAAGGCTTCAACCACTGGTACCACTGCGTGGTGATGGAAGGCCGTAACCGTGAAGTTCGTCGCCTGTGGGAATCCCAGGGCCTGGTGGTCAGCCGCCTGAAGCGCGTGCGTTTTGGTCCGGTGTTCCTCAACTCCGACCTGCCGATGGGGCGCTGGCGCGAAATGAGCCAGCAGGAAGTCGACATTCTCGCGGCTGAAGTTGGTCTGACCCCGGTGGCGATGCCAGTCCTGAACCACAAGTCCAAGGACAAACTGGAGCGTCTGCAGCGCAAATCCACCCGTCCGCTGGGTCGTGGTGAGCGCGTGCGTACCCTGCGTCCGGCTCAGGACGGTGCAGCTGCAGCCGAGCGTCCGGCCCGTCAACCGCGTGGTGGTGAGGCCGAGCGCCCAGCCCGTCAGCCGCGTGGCGCTGAAGCCGAGCGTCCAGCTCGCCAGCCTCGTGGCGAAGCACCGCGCAAGGACACCGGCCGTGGTCGCAGCACCGTGGCGGAGCGCCCGAGCGAGATGAACAAGCGTGGCAAGCCAGCGCCCAAGCGTCCAGGCAGCACCCGCAACAAGCCTCGCCCTTAAGGGCTGGAACGAAAAAGCCAACCTTCGGGTTGGCTTTTTTTTTGTCTGTAAAAACCGTGTGTTACAGACGTCTCCGTAAGCACTGGAAAGTTTTTACACCGCCACGTAAACAAATCGTTACAAAGCCGCCCGCCCGGCAAGGTGGTTTCCGGGATCTGCCGCCGCTGTAAACAGAACTTGCCGCAAAGCCCGGCCCAGTGCGATTTACGTGCACGTCAAGTGCTTGCCCGCAACCCTTGGGGACGGTGAGATGTATGCCATTGCCGTGTGCAAAGCCGGGCCGGAGAGCCGGGCATTCAATAAGAACAAATGGAGGCGCCATGTACGCCGATTACCCTCCCAGGCTTCATTCTTTCCTCAGGAACGGTGCGTTTTGTCATCAGACAATCACGCAACGTGTTGACCCCTGCGCGTCTGCAGGGGTATACAATGCGCCGCGTTTTACCTGTGACCCCAATGCGTACCGCGCACTCTTGCTGACACCCGGCTGATTTACCCACGGCGTTTGCCCTGGATGGGCAGCAGTTGGCCAAGATCCTCAAGGTAACCACCTTGTTAATTCCGCTGCGCCACGAGCGCGGTGGGTCCGATTCCGTCACAGATAAAAACAATGCAGGTGACTTCGTTCATGAGTGGACAAAACACGCATTCAGGCGAGCTGAAACGCGGCCTGAAAAATCGCCATATCCAGTTGATCGCCCTGGGCGGTGCAATTGGTACCGGGCTGTTTCTCGGATCGGCCGGGGTGATGAAGTCGGCGGGCCCGTCGATGATTCTCGGCTATGCGATCTGTGGCTTCATTGCCTTCATGATCATGCGCCAGCTCGGCGAGATGATCGTCGAAGAGCCGGTGGCAGGTTCCTTCAGTCACTTTGCCCACAAATACTGGGGCGGTTTCGCTGGCTTCCTGTCCGGTTGGAACTGCTGGGTGCTGTACATCCTGGTCGGTATGTCGGAGCTGACCGCCGTCGGCAAGTACGTGCACTACTGGTGGCCGGAGATCCCGACCTGGGCCTCGGCTGCAGCCTTCTTCATCCTGATCAACGCGATCAACCTGGCCAACGTCAAGGTGTTCGGCGAGGCCGAGTTCTGGTTCGCGATCATCAAGGTCCTGGCCATCGTCGGCATGATTGCCTTGGGCAGCTACATGCTGGTCAGCGGTAGCGGCGGTCCTCAGGCTTCGGTGAGCAACCTGTGGGAGCACGGCGGCTTCTTCCCTAACGGGGTGAGCGGCCTGGTCATGGCCCTGGCGATCATCATGTTCTCCTTCGGCGGTCTGGAAATGCTCGGTTTCACCGCAGCAGAAGCCGACAAGCCGAAAACCGTGATCCCGAAAGCGATCAACCAGGTGATCTACCGTATCCTGATTTTCTACATCGGCGCCCTGGTGGTGCTGCTGTCGCTGACTCCATGGAACAGCCTGGTGGCCAGCCTCGATGCCTCCGGTGGCACCTATGGCGCCAGCCCGTTCGTGCAGGTGTTCTCGCTGTTGGGTAGTGATGTTGCTGCACACATCCTCAACTTCGTGGTCCTGACTGCAGCGCTGTCGGTGTACAACAGTGGCACCTACTGCAACGCCCGCATGCTCTACGGCATGGCTGAGCAGGGCGATGCCCCGGCCGGCCTGGCGAAGATCGACAAGCGCGGTGTGCCGGTACGTTCGATCCTGGCGTCGGCGGCCGTGACCCTGGTGGCCGTGCTGCTCAACTACTTCATCCCGCAGCATGCGCTTGAGCTGCTGATGTCGCTGGTAGTGGCGGCCCTGGTGATCAACTGGGCGATGATCAGCTACTCGCACCTGAAGTTCCGCCAGCACATGGACAAGACTGGCCAGAAGCCGCTGTTCAAGGCGCTGTGGTACCCCTACGGCAACTACGTCGTTCTGGCCTTTGTGGTGCTGATTCTGGGCATCATGCTGCAGATTCCAGGCATCCAGATATCGGTGTACGCGATTCCGGTGTGGCTGGTGGTGATGTTTGCCTGCTACGGCCTGAAGAACAATCGCCAGGCCCGTCGCCTGCCTGAGGCGAACACTGCGGCCAAGTAAGGCGCAGTGTGTTGAAGGAGCCCGGCCTTGCGCCGGGCTTTTTGTTTTTGCGGTATCCTCATGGCCTTATCAGGCCTGTGACCCATGTTGATCATTTCCAATTCCGTGCACATCCCCGACCAGGAAATCGAGCTGACGGCTATCCGCGCCCAGGGCGCAGGTGGGCAGAACGTCAACAAGGTCTCCAGCGCCATGCACCTGCGTTTCGATACTCAGGCCTCATCCTTGCCGCCGTTCTACAAAGAGCGCTTGCTGGCGTTGCGCGACAGTCGCATTACCCGTGACGGGGTGATCATCATCAAGGCTCAGCAATACCGCACTCAGGAGCAGAACCGTGCCGATGCGCTGGAGCGCTTGCGTGAGTTGATCCTGGCGGCGGTCAAGGTGGAGAAGGCGCGACGTCCGACCCGCCCGACATTGGGTTCGAAAACCCGGCGGCTGGACACCAAGAGCAAACGTGGAACGATCAAGGCCGGACGCGGCAAGGTCGATTACTGAGGCGTGGAGAGTGTTGGCGGGGAATTCTTGACGGTGTGAAAACGTGTTGACGGGGTGGTCCCTGCATCAGCCGTTTTCACACAGTCTGACTGTTGCGCGGTTATTCCTGGTCGGCGCTGGAAGTTTCGTCGCCGTCGTGGTCAGCCTGGGCTGGTTCGGCGCTGTGAGTGGCAGGTGTCTGCTCTTCTGGGGTCAGGCTTGGGAAGGGAAGATTCGGGATTTCATGCATCTCGTCGTTCCTCGCAAGTGAGTGTGGAAAGGCTGCGCAAGGCGCGCATGGCTTGTAAAAAGCTCGTGCAGGATACAGGAGTCTGAATGACAGTATGAGTTTTCCTGCCGATTGGTGTTGAGGCCAGGGGCTGCTGTGCGCCCCATCGCCGGCAAGGCCGGCTCCCACACAGTCTGCAGCACAGTGGCTGTTGTGGGAGCTGGCCTTGCCAGCGATGCTTTTTAGCGACAGACGTCAGCGATAGCCGCAGCCAGTGCCTCAAGGCGTGCCGCATCAGCACCCGCGATGTTCGCTCGGCCAGTGCCGACCATATACACGCTATGCCGCTCACGCAGTTGCTTGACCTGCTCCGGCGACAAGCCGGTGTAGGAGAACATCCCGCGTTGCGCGGCGATGTGGGCAAAGCGTTCGCTCAGGCCGTGAGGTGCCAGTGCCTCGACCAGCCCGAGCCGCAGCCGGGCAATGCGTTGGCGCATGGCCTCGACTTCTTCGACCCACAGCTGCTTGAGCGCTGCATCGCCGAGTATCTGTGCGACCACCGCAGCGCCATGATCCGGCGGCGTCGACCACAGGTTGCGCGCCAGCAGGGCCAGTTGACTGCGAACATCCAGCAGCTTCTCGGCATCATGGCTGCATACCAGCAGGGCGCCGGTGCGGTCACGGTAGAGGCCGAAGTTTTTCGAGCAGGAGCTGGTGATCAGCAGTTCGGGCAGTTCAGCGGCAAACAGCCGTACCGCCCAGGCATCTTCTTCCAGGCCATCGCCAAAGCCTTGGTAGGCAAAGTCGATCAACGGCAGCAACTCGCGGCGGCGGACCACTTCCAGTACCGCGCGCCAGTCATCCTGGGACAGGTCGAAGCCGGTCGGGTTGTGGCAGCAGGCGTGCAGCAGCACTACGTCGCCTTTGGGCGCCGATTCCAGCGCAGCCAGCATGCCGCTGACGTTGAGGCGGTTATCCGCGCCGACGTAAGGGTAGTGGCTGACCTTGAGGCCGGCACCGGCGAAGATGGTTTCATGGATCGGCCAGGTCGGATCGCTCAGCCAGATGCCGCGGCCCGGCAGACAGTGTTCGATGAACTCCGCGGCAAGGCGCAGGGCGCCGGTGCCGCCCGGTGTCTGGGTGGCGCCTGCGCGTTTGCTGGCCAGCAGGGGCGAGGCGCTACCCAGCACCAGTTCACTGATCAGACGACCGAAGTCAGCGTCGCCATGGCCGCCGACGTAGCTCTTGCTCGACTGTTGGTCGAGCAGGCGCTGTTCGGCGAGTTTGACTGCCGCTGGAATCGGCGTCAGGCCCTGGGCGTCCTTGAAGACGCCCACACCCAGGTCAAACTTGTCCGGGTTGCTGTCGTTGGCGTAGGCCTCCATCAGTCCCAGAATCGGATCACCGGGTACGCGCCCGATCGCGCTGAAGTGCATTACTTGCGGCCTTCGGCGGTTTTGGCGACCTCGTCGGTACGCGCGGCCATGATGAAGTCGTTGCGGTGCAGGCCTTTGATCGAGTGGCTCCACCAGGTCACGGTGACTTTGCCCCATTCGGTCAGCAGGCCTGGGTGATGGCCTTCAGCCTCGGAGATCTCGCCGACGGCGTTGGTGAAGGCCAGGGCGTGTTTGAAATTCTTGAACAGGAAGACTTTTTCCAGCTGCATGATGCCGTCACGGACTTCGATGTTCCAATCCGGGATCTGCTTGATCAGTACCGGCAGTTCTTCATCGCTGACCTGTGGAGCATCGGCACGGCAGGCTTCGCAGTGAGCTTGGTTCAAGGCGTTCATAAGGTTTTCCGCAAGTGGTTTGTTATTGGTTTGCAAGGTGGCTCAGGCAGCAACCTTAGGTGGAAATTTCGGTGCGTGCAGGCCCATCTTCATCGCTGTGTGAACCATGCCCATGATGTCTTCGTGGGCCAGGTCGAACAGGCGCTTGAGGTTCGGCAGGGCAAAGTACAGCGGTTGCAGGATGTCGATGCGATACGGCGTGCGCATGGCTTCGAGCGGGTCGAAGGCCTGGTGCTCGGGCTCGTCGGACAGGCTGTAGACGGTCTCTTTCGGCGAAGAAAGGATGCCGCCGCCATAGATCTTGCGACCCTGCGGGGTATCGACCAGGCCAAACTCGATGGTCATCCAGTACAGGCGGGCCAGGTAGACGCGCTCTTCCTTGGTGGCCTGCAGGCCGAGCTTGCCGTAGGTGTGGGTGAATTCAGCGAACCAGGGGTTGGTCAGCAGCGGGCAGTGGCCGAAGATCTCGTGGAAAATATCCGGTTCTTGCAGGTAGTCGAGCTCTTCTTCGGTACGAATGAAGGTCGCCACCGGAAAGCGCTTGCTGGCCAGCAGTTCGAAAAAGGTCTGGAAAGGAATCAGCGCAGGCACGCGGGCGACTTGCCAGCCGGTGGTAGCGCCGAGCACCTTGTTGATCTCGCCCAACTGCGGGATGCGGTCGTGCGGCAGGCCCAGTTGTTCGATGCCGTCCAGGTATTCCTGGCACGCGCGGCCCTCGATCACTTTCAGTTGGCGGGTAATCAGGGTGTTCCACACCGCGTGTTCCTGTTGCGGGTAGTCGATAAACCCTTGCGCATCGGGCTCGCGAGCCACGTATTGCGTCTGTTTCATACTGCTCTCCTGCTGAGGGCCGTTCTTGTTATGTGATCAAGCCGTTGCTTAAGAGATAACCCGCTGCGCCGCACTTTGCATCGGTTCGCCAGCGTCTGGGACTGGCTAAACGGTGTGTTTTCTGTAACGATTACTTTACGGATTTGGCGAAAGGCCGAAAAATCGAGGGGTGATGAGCCTCGGTAACCGGCGTTTTGTCACGTAATCTTTACGAAAATTCTTTCGGGTTGGTAGAAAGTTCCCGGCCCGATGGCTGTCAGGGTTCGTTCCAGACCTATTTGTAGGACACTTCATGCGTATCAAAGTGCATTGCCAGAACCGCATCGGCATTCTGCGCGACATCCTCAACCTGCTGGTGGAATACGGCATCAACGTCGCCCGCGGCGAGGTCGGCGGCGAGCATGGCAATGCCATCTATCTGCACTGTCCCAACCTGATCAACTTGCAGTTCCAGGCCTTGCGGCCCAAGTTCGAGTCGATTGCCGGGGTGTTCGGGGTCAAGCGAGTGGGCTTGATGCCGAGCGAACGGCGGCATATGGAACTCAATGCCTTGCTGGGGGCGCTGGATTTCCCGGTGCTGTCGATCGACATGGGCGGTTCCATCGTCGCCGCGAACCGGGCGGCGGCGCAGTTGCTCGGGGTACGGGTGGATGAGGTGCCGGGTATCCCCCTGTCGCGTTATGCCGAAGACTTTGACTTGCCGGAGCTGGTGCGCGCCAACAAATCGCGGATCAACGGCCTGCGGGTCAAGGTCAAGGGCGACGTGTTCCTGGCCGACATCGCGCCGCTGCAATCCGAGCATGACGACAGTGAGGCTCTGGCAGGGGCAGTGTTGACCCTGCATCGTGCCGATCGCATCGGTGAGCGTATCTATAACGTGCGCAAGCAGGAGTTGCGCGGCTTTGACAGTATTTTCCAGAGCTCGCGGATAATGGCTGCAGTGGTGCGCGAGGCTCGGCGTATGGCGCCACTGGACGCGCCACTGTTGATTGAAGGGGAGACTGGCACCGGCAAGGAACTGCTGGCCCGTGCCTGTCACCTGGCCAGCCCGCGCGGGCAGGCGCCGTTGATGGCGCTCAATTGCGCCGGCCTGCCGGAATCCATGGCCGAGACCGAGTTGTTCGGCTACGGGCCGGGTGCATTCGAAGGTGCGCGGGCTGAAGGTAAGCTGGGTCTGCTGGAGCTGACCGCAGGCGGCACGCTGTTTCTTGATGGCGTAGGTGAGATGAGCCCGCGCTTGCAGGTCAAACTGTTGCGCTTTCTGCAGGATGGCTGCTTCCGTCGGGTCGGCAGTGACGAGGAGGTGTATCTGGATGTGCGGGTTATCTGCGCGACCCAGGTCGACCTCTCGGAGCTTTGCGCTCGCGGCGAGTTCCGCCAGGACCTTTACCATCGCCTCAACGTGCTTTCGCTGCATATCCCGCCGCTGCGCGAGTGCCTGGATGGCCTGCCACCGCTGGTCGAGCACTTTCTCGATCAGGCCAGTCGCCAGATCGGTTGCCCGTTGCCGCGCCTGGCCCCGGCGGCCATGGAGCGCCTGAGCCAGTATCACTGGCCGGGTAATGTGCGTCAGCTGGAGAACGTATTGTTCCAGGCGGTATCGCTGTGTGATGGCGGGGTGGTTAAAAGCGAACATATTCGCTTGCCGGACTATGGTGCGCGGCAACCGCTGGGTGAGTTTTCCCTTGAGGGTGACCTGGGCGAGATTGTCGGGCGCTTTGAAAAAGCGGTGCTGGAACAATTGATGAGTGAATATCCGAGCAGCCGGGCGTTGGGTAAGCGCCTCGGTGTTTCACATACCACAATAGCCAACAAGTTGCGCGAACATGGTGTTGGCAAGTCGGCGGAATAAATAAATTGTAATGACAGAAATGTCAGCGTGAATTAGTTGTAGCGCAACGATTCAATATCGATTGTTTGAACCGCGCGCCTCGGTCAGCGGCGATCGAGGCGCGGCGAGCGGTAATCTTCAGATTAGCCGTTGGAGCAACCGTTACCCATTACACGGTACTCGAGAATATGCCGCTGGCCCTGCGAGTCCTCATAGGTCATGCGCGCCGGGACCACTTCGCAGACGTTCGGGACTTCGCTCATGGAAATGACTTTGGCGATGTCCAGGTGCTGCGAGTAACTGTACTGTTCAACCGGAATCTGCTCGGCGCCGCCGTTTGCAACTTCGTCGGCCACCGCCACGCTGCAAAGACTGCCAAGTGCCAATACCAGTAAAGCTTTCATTTTCATTTTACCTGTCTAAGGTCGTAAGGGGGCACGCAGCGCTTGTGGCGCCGCGTGTACAACTAACGTTCAACTATCACAGTTATCTCGGGATTAACGGCCTTCGTGGGGGCTGTAACAAGAAGTTAATCGCGATGCCGTTGCTGGCGGGGCGAATTTTAGGGGCGGGCGCTTGCGTTAAACAGATGATGTTTTGATAAACACTGTTGGCGAAAACTGTAACAATCGCTTGCTTGACATCTCCGGGATTTATTTTTTCTGCGCGCATGCCCGGCCTTGAGCCTGCGGTCAATTGCATGGGTGCAAAAGAGCAGGGCGTTACTACCAACGTCGAATGGCCTAGCGGGTCTGGTACAGTTACAACGAGGTCATACAAAAACAACTATTACACCGAGGTAGATAAAGATGAGTGCGGCTCCCCTGTATCCCGTTCGTCCCGAGGTTGCGGCCACCACCCTGACTGATGAGGCGACCTACAAGGCCATGTACCAGCAGTCGGTGATCAACCCGGACGGCTTCTGGCGTGAGCAGGCGCAGCGCCTGGACTGGATCAAGCCCTTCACCAAGGTCAAACAGACCTCCTTCGACGACCACCATGTCGATATCAAATGGTTTGCCGACGGCACTCTGAACGTCTCCTACAACTGCCTGGACCGCCACCTTGCCGAGCGTGGTGATCAGGTCGCAATCATCTGGGAGGGCGACGATCCTTCCGAGCACCGCAACATTACCTACCGCGAACTGCACGAGCAGGTGTGCAAATTTGCCAACGCCCTGCGCGGTCAGGACGTGCACCGTGGTGACGTGGTCACCATCTACATGCCGATGATTCCCGAGGCCGTAGTCGCGATGCTGGCCTGCGCCCGTATCGGCGCGATCCACTCGGTGGTTTTCGGTGGCTTCTCTCCCGAGGCACTGGCCGGACGCATCATCGACTGCAAGTCGAAAGTGGTGATCACCGCCGACGAAGGTCTGCGTGGCGGCCGTCGCACGCCGCTCAAGGCCAACGTTGACCTGGCCCTGACCAACCCGGAAACCGCCAGCGTGCAGAAGATCATCGTGTGCAAGCGCACCGGTGGCGACATCGCCTGGCACCAGCATCGTGACATCTGGTACGAAGACCTGATGAAGGTCGCTTCCAGCCACTGCGCACCGAAAGAGATGGGTGCCGAAGAAGCGCTGTTCATCCTCTATACCTCCGGCTCCACCGGTAAGCCCAAAGGTGTGCTGCATACCACCGGTGGCTACATGGTCTACGCCGCGCTGACCCATGAGCGGGTGTTCGACTACCGTCCGGGTGAGGTCTACTGGTGCACCGCCGACGTCGGCTGGGTGACCGGTCACAGCTATATCGTCTACGGCCCGCTGGCCAATGGCGCGACCACGGTGCTGTTTGAAGGTGTGCCGAACTATCCGGACATCACCCGTGTGTCGAAGATCATCGACAAGCACAAGGTCAATATCCTCTACACCGCCCCGACCGCCATCCGCGCAATGATGGCTGAAGGTCAGGCTGCGGTTGAGGGCGCCGATGGCTCCAGCCTGCGCTTGCTCGGTTCGGTGGGTGAGCCGATCAACCCGGAAGCCTGGAACTGGTACTACCAGACCGTTGGCAAAGAGCGTTGCCCGATCGTCGATACCTGGTGGCAGACCGAAACCGGTGGCGTGCTGATCAGCCCGCTGCCAGGTGCTACCGCGCTGAAGCCGGGTTCGGCGACCCGTCCATTCTTCGGTGTGGTGCCGGCGCTGGTGGACAATCTGGGCAACCTGATCGATGGCGCTGCCGAAGGCAACCTGGTGATCCTCGATTCCTGGCCGGGCCAGTCGCGTTCGCTGTATGGCGATCACGATCGTTTCGTCGACACTTACTTCAAGACCTTCCGTGGCATGTACTTCACCGGTGACGGCGCCCGTCGCGATGAAGACGGCTACTACTGGATCACTGGCCGCGTCGATGACGTGCTCAACGTTTCCGGGCACCGCATGGGTACCGCCGAGATCGAAAGCGCCATGGTTGCCCACCCGAAAGTCGCCGAGGCTGCAGTGGTCGGTGTGCCGCACGACATCAAGGGGCAGGGTATCTATGTCTACGTCACCCTCAACGGTGGCGAGGAGCCGAATGAAACGCTGCGTCTGGAGCTGAAAAACTGGGTGCGCAAAGAGATCGGTCCGATTGCCTCACCGGATGTCATCCAGTGGGCGCCGGGCCTGCCCAAGACCCGTTCGGGCAAGATCATGCGTCGCATCCTGCGCAAGATTGCCACTGCCGAGTACGACGCCCTGGGCGATATCTCGACCCTGGCCGATCCGAGCGTGGTTCAGCATCTGATCGATACGCATAAGGATATGAGCAAGGTTTCGGCCTGAGTCTGGCCTATCGCCGGCAAGGCCGGCTCCCACAGGGGTGCTGCATGCGCTGTGGGAGCTGGCCTTGCCAGCGATGAGGCCCTTATGTGTACTCAAAAGCCCCGTCGGAAATCTACCGGCGGGGCTTTGTGCTTTCTGTTACTCCGACAATCATCGGTAACCTTTCTGTCACCGCAATGGCTCGCCAGCGGGGCAAAGCGAAACGTTTTCGCCCGCTAACAGGGCGTTTCCTGGGCTGATTTCAACCCGCTGAAACGCTACGCTTGCCGGATTAGAAGGCTTTGCCAATAATAGGCCCGCTTATTGCTTCATTGATTGGTTATTTGTCTTTTGCTTTTGCATATTCCGCGAAAGCTGTCAATATCTCCGGCCCCGCGTTCCTGCGCTTCTATAACTAGTTGTCGCATTGAGGAAATATCGGCTTCGGAGCTGTCGTTAAAATGCCGATCACTCGCTCGTGGCGTTCGACCTTCGTCGACCCCTGCGCAGCTCGCGTTGTACCCATTCGCATATCGGGCAGTCACTACGTTCTGCCTTGAATTGCCCTTTACCGATGGAGTTCCAGATGAAGAAACTCGCACTGCTTGGCGCACTGGCGCTGTCCGTGTTTTCCCTGGCATCGCTGGCTGATGAGAAACCGCTGAAAATCGGTATCGAGGCCGCTTACCCACCGTTCGCCTCGAAGGCGCCAGACGGCAGCATCGTCGGCTTCGACTACGACATCGGCAACGCCCTGTGCGAAGAGATGAAGGTCAAGTGCACCTGGGTCGAGCAAGAATTCGACGGCCTGATCCCAGCACTGAAAGTGCGCAAGATCGACGCCATCCTCTCGTCCATGTCGATCACCGAAGATCGCAAGAAGTCCGTGGACTTCACCGGCAAGTACTACCTGACCCCGGCGCGTCTGGTGATGAAGGAAGGTACCACTGTCAGCGACAACCTGGCTGAGCTCAAGGGCAAGAAAATCGGTGTGCAGCGTGGCTCGATCCACGACCGTTTCGCCAAGGAAGTTCTGGCTCCGCAAGGCGCCACCATCGTTCCTTACGGCACCCAGAACGAAATCTACCTGGACGTTGCAGCCGGTCGACTGGATGGCACCGTGGCCGATGCTACGCTGCTTGAAGATGGCTTCCTCAAGACTGACGCTGGCAAGGGCTACGCCTTCGTCGGTCCGTCCTTCACTGACGTGAAGTACTTCGGTGACGGTGTTGGTATTGCCGTGCGCAAGGGCGACAAAGCCAACCTGGATCGCATCAACGCTGCCATCGCCGCTATCCGCGCCAATGGCAAGTACAAGCAGATCCAGGACAAGTACTTCAACTTCGACATCTACGGCCCTGAAGCCAAGTAAATCGTCGACGTTTCATCTGTGTAATGGTGCAAGCAGCAGAGACTCTGAGGTTTGCACCATTTTTTCATCCCTAAGGTCGAGGACCTCATCATGTTGAAAGGCTACGGGGCAGTTATCCTCGACGGCGTGTGGCTTACGCTGCAGCTTGCCTTGTCGTCCATGGCCCTGGCCATTGTACTCGGCCTTATCGGTGTGGCCCTGCGCCTGTCGCCAGTGCGCTGGCTGGCGTGGCTGGGCGACCTGTATTCCACGGTGATCCGCGGGATCCCCGACCTGGTTTTGATCCTGCTGATTTTCTACGGTGGTCAGGACCTGCTCAACCGCGTAGCACCGCTGCTCGGTTATGACGATTACATCGACCTCAATCCGCTGATGGCGGGTATCGGTACCCTGGGCTTCATTTTCGGTGCCTACCTTTCGGAAACCTTCCGTGGTGCCTTCATGGCGATTCCCAAGGGCCAGGCCGAGGCGGGCATGGCTTACGGCATGAGCAGCCTGCAGGTGTTCTTCCGGGTCATGGTGCCGCAGATGATTCGCCTGGCGATTCCAGGCTTCACCAACAACTGGCTGGTCCTGACCAAGGCCACGGCGCTGATTTCGGTGGTCGGCCTGCAGGACATGATGTTCAAGGCCAAGCAGGCGGCAGATGCCACCCGCGAGCCTTTCACCTTCTTCCTGGCGGTCGCGGCCCTGTACCTGGTGATCACCAGTGTCTCGCTGCTGGCCCTGCGTTACCTCGAGAAGCGCTACTCGGTTGGCGTAAAGGCGGCTGAACTATGATTTTCGACTACAACGTCATCTGGGAAGCGCTGCCGCTGTACCTGGGCGGTTTGCTGACCACCCTCAAGCTGTTGGCGCTGTCGCTGCTGTTCGGTTTGCTGGCGGCGATCCCGCTGGGGTTGATGCGGGTGTCCAAGCAGCCGCTGGTGAACATGACCGCCTGGCTCTACACCTACGTAATCCGCGGCACGCCGATGCTGGTGCAGCTGTTCCTGATCTACTACGGTCTGGCTCAGTTCGAAGCCGTGCGTGAAAGTTTCCTCTGGCCTTGGCTGTCGAGTGCGACCTTCTGCGCCTGCCTGGCCTTCGCCATCAACACCAGTGCCTACACGGCGGAAATCATTGCCGGTAGCCTCAAGGCCACGCCCCATGGCGAGATCGAAGCAGCCAAGGCCATGGGCATGTCGCGGGTCAAGATGTACCGCCGCATCCTGCTGCCATCGGCCCTGCGCCGGGCGCTGCCGCAGTACAGTAACGAAGTGATCATGATGTTGCAGACCACCAGTCTGGCGTCGATCGTTACCCTGATCGACATCACCGGTGCGGCGCGCACGGTCAACGCCCAGTACTACCTGCCGTTCGAAGCCTACATCACCGCCGGCGTGTTCTACCTGTGCCTGACCTTCATTCTGGTGCGCCTGTTCAAGCTGGCTGAGCGCCGCTGGCTCGGCTACCTGGCGCCGCGCAAGCACTGAGGCCTGCGCCAACTTTTTCGCCCTGAGCGTTAGCTCAAGACTGACTGCTTTGTGAGAATCGACAGCATGTACAAACTCGAAATCCAAGATCTGCATAAACGCTACGGCAGTCACGAAGTGCTCAAGGGCGTGTCCCTGGCGGCCAAGGCAGGCGACGTGATCAGCATCATCGGCTCCAGCGGTTCGGGAAAAAGTACCTTCCTGCGCTGCATCAACCTGCTTGAGCAGCCGCATGCCGGCAAGATCCTGCTCAACAATGAAGAGCTCAAGCTGGTGGCCAACAAGGACGGCGCGCTCAAGGCTGCCGATCCCAAGCAGCTGCAGCGCATGCGCTCGCGGCTGTCGATGGTGTTCCAGCACTTCAATCTGTGGTCGCACATGACTGCGCTGGAAAACATCATCGAAGCACCGGTTCACGTGCTGGGCATGTCGAAGAAGGACGCCCTGGAAAAAGCCGAGCATTACCTGGCCAAGGTGGGTGTTGCTCATCGTAAGGACGCCTACCCTGGGCATATGTCCGGTGGTGAGCAGCAGCGTGTGGCGATTGCCCGTGCGCTGGCCATGGAACCGGAAGTCATGCTGTTCGACGAGCCGACCTCGGCGCTCGACCCCGAGCTGGTCGGTGATGTGCTCAAGGTCATGCAGGCGCTGGCCCAGGAAGGCCGGACCATGGTGGTGGTGACCCACGAGATGGGCTTTGCCCGCGAGGTGTCGAACCAGTTGGTGTTCCTGCATAAAGGCCTGGTGGAAGAGAGCGGCAACCCACGCGAGGTGCTGGTCAATCCGCAATCCGAGCGTCTGCAGCAATTCCTTTCGGGCAGCCTCAAGTAAGATTGCTGATCCGCACCAAAATGGGTCATGCTGCGAGCTCGTCGCCGCATGACCAGGCTCCATCTTCTTGACCCCTCTCAGGTTTCGGACCGCACCCCATGACCACCCAGCGCATCGGTTTTCTCATCTGGCCCAGCACCAAAGCCCTGACCCTGGCGCTGGCCGAAGAGGTTTTGCGGGTTGCCCAGCGCGTCCATCCAGAGGTGGTCTATGAGTTGGCGTTCCTGCAGGCCGAGCCTGCGGTCGAAGGCGCCTGGCGCTTGCCGGGCGAGCCGTGGGCCGGGCGCCTGGAGGGTCTCCAGAAACTGTTTTTGCTGGCCGACGAGCCGCCCCAGGCGGTGGCATCCGGGCTGGCCAGTGCGCTCAAGCAGTTGGCCCGTGCTGGTTGTGTCGTCGGTGGCTTGTCGGCGGGGGTTTACCCGTTGGCCCAGCTGGGTTTGCTCGACGGCTATCGTGCGGCAGTGCACTGGCGTTGGCAGGATGATTTTGCCGAGCGTTTCCCCAAGGTTATCGCCACCAGCCATCTGTTCGACTGGGACCGTGATCGCCTGACTGCTTGTGGTGGAATGTCGGTGATCGACCTGTTGCTGGCGGTGCTGGCCCGCGATCATGGCGCCGAGCTTGCCGGCGCGGTGTCGGAAGAATTGGTGGTCGAGCGGATTCGCGAGGGCGGTGAGCGCCAGCGTATTCCGTTGCAGAACCGCCTGGGCTCGAGTCATCCGAAGCTGACCCAGGCCGTGCTGTTGATGGAGGCCAACATCGAAGAGCCGTTGACCACCGATGAGATCGCTCAGCATGTGTGCGTTTCGCGGCGTCAGCTGGAGCGAATCTTCAAGCAATACCTCAATCGCGTGCCGAGTCAGTACTACCTTGAGCTGCGCCTGAACAAGGCGCGGCAGATGCTGATGCAGACCAGCAAGTCGATCATCCAGATCGGTCTGTCTTGCGGTTTCTCATCGGGGCCGCACTTCTCCAGCGCTTATCGCAATTTCTTCGGCGCAACGCCGCGGGAAGATCGCAACCAGCGACGAAGCAGCAGCCCTTTTGAGTTGTCTTCGGTGCCTGCCGAGCGCGGTTGATTTTTAATCGCGGGGCCAGCCGGCTCCCGCAGATTTCATGACAGCGGAAGCAGGCTTGTCCCGCGATCGAGCCGTCCATACAGAATCTCCCACCCATCCCCGCACACCGTTTAAACTGCGCCTTTGCGACCCTATTTGTCGCATTGCCGTAAGCCTTGGTAAAACAGGGTTTGGCGCTATAAGAAGTTGTCGCTTGGCGACAAGGCCGGGCGCCGATCTGTCCTTACAATCCCCCCATCGCTCGCCAGTTTCAGGCAGGCGTTCCTCTTCAGGAGACTCCGATGTCCGTTGAGCAAGCTCCGGTGCAACGCGCCGATTTCGACCAGGTAATGGTTCCCAATTACGCACCGGCGGCCTTTATCCCCGTTCGTGGTGCGGGCTCCCGAGTCTGGGATCAGTCGGGCCGCGAGCTGATCGACTTCGCGGGCGGGATTGCCGTAAACGTGTTGGGCCATGCACACCCGGCGCTGGTTGGCGCGCTGACCGAGCAGGCCAACAAGCTGTGGCACGTGTCCAACGTATTCACCAACGAACCCGCCCTGCGTCTGGCCCACAAGCTGGTCGACGCGACCTTCGCTGAGCGTGCGTTCTTCTGCAACTCCGGCGCCGAAGCCAACGAAGCCGCCTTCAAGCTGGCCCGTCGTGTCGCCCATGACCGTTTCGGCCCGGAAAAGCACGAAATCATCGCCACTGTTAACAGCTTCCACGGTCGTACCCTGTTCACCGTGAGTGTCGGCGGTCAGCCGAAGTACTCCGACGGTTTCGGCCCGAAAATCACCGGCATCAGCCATGTGCCGTACAACGATCTGGAAGCACTCAAGGCGCAGATCTCCGACAAGACCTGCGCCGTGGTCATCGAGCCGATCCAGGGCGAGAGCGGTGTGGTCCCGGCAGACGTTGCTTACCTGCAAGGTGCCCGCGAGCTGTGCGACAAGCACAACGCGTTGCTGATCTTCGACGAAGTGCAGACCGGCGTTGGCCGTACCGGTGAGCTGTTCGCCTACATGCACTACGGCGTGACCCCGGACATCCTCTCCAGCGCCAAGAGCCTGGGCGGCGGCTTCCCGATCGGCGCCATGCTGACCACCGAAGCCCTGGCCAAGCACCTGGCCGTCGGCACCCACGGCACCACCTACGGCGGCAACCCGCTGGCGTGCGCCGTGGCCAATGCCGTGCTGGACGTGGTCAACACCCCTGAGGTGCTGGCGGGCGTCAAGGCCAAGCACCAGAAGTTCAAAGCCCGCCTCGAGCAGATCGGCGAGAAGTACGGCCTGTTCACCCAGGTGCGTGGCATTGGTCTGCTGATCGGTTGCGTGCTGACCGACGCCTGGAAAGGCAAGGCCAAGGACGTGTTCAACGCCGCCGAGAAAGAAGGCCTGATGGTGCTGCAAGCCGGTCCCGATGTGGTGCGTTTCGCCCCGAGCCTGGTGGTCGAGGATGCCGATATCGACGAAGGCCTGGACCGTTTCGAACGTGCTGCGGCAAAACTGACCCAGGCCTGATAAGCGCCTGCGGTCCTTTCGCCGGCCTTTCGGGGCCGGTGAATCCGAATTCCAGAGCCAGTGCCCAGCGGGCGCTTGCTGATTTTTCCTGTGCCGGCGATGGCTGGCCTGTTTTCCCGAAAGGAGTGACACCATGCTGGTGATGCGCCCCGCGCAAATGGCTGATCTGGGCGAAGTACAGCGTCTGGCAGCGGACAGCCCCATTGGTGTCACGTCCTTGCCGGATGATGCCGAGCGTCTGAGCGACAAGATTGCCGCTTCGGAGACGTCCTTCGCTGCCGAAGTCAGTTTCAACGGCGAAGAGAGCTATTTCTTCGTGCTTGAAGACAGCGGCACCGGCAAGCTGGTCGGCTGCTCGGCGATCGTCGCCTCGGCGGGTTATTCCGAACCGTTCTACAGCTTCCGTAACGAGACCTTTGTGCATGCTTCGCGCGAGCTGAAGATCCACAACAAGATCCATGTGCTTTCACAGTGCCATGACCTGACCGGCAACAGCCTGCTGACCAGCTTCTACGTCCTGCCAGAGTTGGTCGGCACCGGCTGGTCGGAGCTCAACTCCCGTGGTCGCCTGCTGTTCATGGCCGCTCACCCCGAGCGTTTCGCCGACTCGGTGGTGACCGAGATCGTCGGCTACAGCGACGAGAACGGTGATTCGCCGTTCTGGGATGCCATCGGGCGTAACTTCTTCGACCTCAACTACGCCGAGGCCGAGCGCCTGTGTGGCCTCAAGAGCCGGACCTTCCTGGCCGAGCTGATGCCGCATTACCCGATCTACGTGCCGCTGCTGCCGGATGCCGCGCAAGAGGCCATGGGCCAGGTGCATCCGCGTGCGCAGATCACCTTCGACATCCTGATGCGCGAAGGCTTCGAGACCGATCACTACATCGACATTTTCGACGGTGGCCCGACCTTGCATGCGCGGGTCTCGAGTATCCGTTCGATTGCCCAGAGCCGCGTGGTGCCGGTCAAGCTCGACAGCGCCGTGGTCAAGGGCGGGCGTCCTTACCTGGTGTGCAATGGCCAGTTGCAGGATTACCGTGCCGTGCTCCTGGAACTGGACTGGGTGCCTGGCAAACCGGTCACCCTGAGTCTTGAAGCCGCCGAAGCCCTGGGCGTCGGTGAAGGCGCCAGTGTGCGCTTGGTCGCGGTTTGATTCCTGCGGTTCGATAACCGAGCCCCCAGGTCGAGTTTCGCGGCAGGCCAAAGGCCGCCGCCCGAGGAGATAGCATGATCGTTCGTCCCGTACGCAGCAGCGATTTACCGGCGCTGATCGAGTTGGCGCGCAGCACCGGCACCGGCCTGACCACATTGCCGGCCAACGAGGAGCGCCTGGCGCACCGGGTCAGCTGGGCCGAGAAAACTTTCCGTGGCGAAGCGGAGCGTGGCGACGCTGACTACCTGTTCGTGCTGGAAAACGACGAAGGCGTGGTGGTCGGGATTTCCGCCATCGCCGGCGCGGTCGGCTTGCGTGAGCCCTGGTACAACTACCGGGTCGGCCTGACGGTCAGCGCCTCGCAAGAGCTGAACATCTACCGCGAGATCCCGACGCTGTTCCTTGCCAACGACCTGACCGGCAATTCCGAGCTGTGTTCGTTATTCCTGCGCAGCGACCATCGCAGTGGCCTCAACGGCCGTCTGCTGGCCAAGGCGCGCCTGCTGTTCATCGCCGAGTTTGCCGAACTGTTCGGCAACAAGATCATTGCCGAGATGCGCGGCATGTCTGATGAGCAGGGGCGTTCACCGTTCTGGGAGAGCCTGGGTCGACATTTCTTCAAAATGGAGTTCAGCCAGGCCGATTACCTGACCGGTGTCGGCAACAAAGCGTTCATCGCCGAGCTGATGCCCAAGTTTCCGTTGTACACCTGTTTCCTTTCCGAAGCCGCTCGTGGCGTGATCGGTCGCGTCCACACCGACACCGAGCCGGCCTTGGCCATGCTCAAGAGCGAAGGCTTCAGCTATCAGGGCTATGTCGACATTTTCGACGCAGGCCCCGCTGTGGAATGCGAAACCAGCAAGATTCGTGCGGTGCACGACAGCCAGGCGCTGGTACTGGCCGTTGGCACGCCGGGCGACGATGCCACGCCCTTCATCATCCATAACCGTAAGCGCGAAGAGTGCCGCATCACCGCGGCGCCGGCGCGCCTGGCGGCCGGTACCCTGGTGGTCGATCCGTTGACCGCAAAACGCTTGCGCCTGAGTGCCGGTGACCAGGTGCGAGCCGTGCCGCTGTCTGCTGCCCGGGAGGCCAAATAATGACGACTCACTTTATCGCCGGCAGCTGGCAGGCAGGGCAGGGCGAAGCGCTGCAATCGCTGGATCCGGTCAGTCAAAAGGTTATCTGGCAAGGCCAGGGTGCCAGTGCCGAGCAGGTCGATAGCGCCGTCAAGGCAGCGCGCCAGGCCTTTGCCGGCTGGGCGCTGCAGTCGCTGGAGGCTCGCATCAGTGTGCTCGAAGCCTTTGCTGCAGCACTCAAGGCTAACGCTGACGAGCTGGCCCGTTGCATTGGTGAAGAAACCGGCAAGCCGCTGTGGGAGTCCGCTACCGAAGTGACCAGCATGGTCAACAAGGTCGCCATTTCGGTACAGAGCTACCGCGAGCGTACCGGTGAGAAGAGCGGCCCGCTGGCCGATGCCACCGCCGTATTGCGCCACAAGCCTCACGGTGTGGTAGCGGTGTTCGGGCCCTACAACTTCCCTGGCCATCTGCCTAACGGTCACATCGTACCGGCGCTGCTGGCCGGTAACACTGTGGTGTTCAAGCCCAGTGAGCTGACCCCCAAGGTTGCCGAGCTGACGGTCAAGTGCTGGATCGAAGCCGGCCTGCCGGCGGGCGTCTTGAACCTGGTTCAGGGTGCGCGTGAAACCGGCGTGGCCCTGGCTGCCAACCCGGGCATCGATGGCCTGTTCTTCACCGGTTCCAGCCGTACCGGCAACTTGCTGCACCAGCAGTTCGCCGGCCGTCCGGACAAGATCCTGGCCCTGGAAATGGGCGGCAACAACCCGCTGGTGGTCGATGAGGTCAAGGACCTGGATGCGGCGGTCTACACCATCATCCAGTCGGCGTTCATCTCTGCCGGTCAGCGCTGCACTTGCGCGCGTCGACTGCTGGTACCGCAAGGCGCGTGGGGCGATTCACTGCTCAAGCGTCTGGTCGAGGTGTGCAAGACCATCTCCGTCGGCGCCTTCGATCAGCAACCGGCACCGTTCATGGGTTCGGTCATCTCGCTGACGGCCGCCAAGGCGCTGCTCGATGCCCAGGCACAATTGCTGAGCAACGGTGGCGTGTCGCTGCTGGGCATGACCCAGCCGCAAGCCTCTGCTGCCTTGCTGACCCCTGGTATCGTCGATGTAACCGCTGTAGCCGAGCGCCCGGACGAAGAGTTTTTCGGCCCGCTGCTGCAGGTCATTCGCTACAGCGATTTCGACGCGGCGATTGCCGAAGCCAACAACACCCAGTACGGCCTTGCCGCCGGTTTGCTGTCCGACTCGCATGCCCGTTATCAGTACTTCTGGCTGCAAAGCCGCGCGGGCATCGTCAACTGGAACAAGCAATTGACCGGTGCTGCCAGCAGTGCGCCGTTCGGTGGTGTGGGTGCCAGCGGCAACCATCGCGCCAGTGCCTACTATGCAGCCGACTATTGCGCTTACCCGGTAGCCTCGCTGGAGACCGCCAGCCTGACCCTGCCTGCCACGCTGACGCCAGGCGTCTCCCTATAACAAAAGGTCCACGGAGCCTTGCCGATGAAATCGTTTGAAGTGAACTTTGATGGTCTGGTGGGACCGACGCATAACTACGGCGGGCTGTCCTACGGCAACGTTGCCTCGCAGAGCAACAGCCAGCAGGGCTCCAACCCGCGCGAAGCCGCGCGTCAGGGCCTGGCGAAGATGAAGGCGTTGATGGAGATGGGGTTCCAGCAGGGTGTTCTCGCCCCGCAGGAGCGTCCGGACGTTGGCGCACTGCGCCGGCTGGGCTTCTGCGGCACTGATGCCGAGGTGATCCAGCGCGCCGCCAAAGAAGCGATGCCATTGCTGGTCGCCAGCTGCTCGGCGTCGAGCATGTGGGTGGCCAACGCCGCCACGGTCAGCCCAAGTGCCGACACTGCCGATGGCCGCGTGCATTTCACCGCCGCCAACCTCAACTGCAAATATCACCGCAGCATCGAGCACCCGACCACCAGCCGTGTGCTCGGGGCGATGTTCGCCGACAACAAGCACTTTGCCCACCATGCCGCGTTGCCGGCGGTGGCGCAGTTCGGTGATGAAGGCGCCGCCAACCACACGCGCTTCTGCCGCAGCTACGGTGAGGCTGGCGTGGAGTTCTTCGTCTACGGCCGCAGCGCCTTCGACACCCGCTACCCGGCCCCGCAGAAGTACCCGGCGCGCCAGACCCTCGAGGCTTCCCAGGCGGTCGCCCGGCTGCACGGACTGAGCGAGGAGGGGGTGGTGTTTGCCCAGCAGAACCCGGCGGTGATCGATCAGGGTGTGTTCCACAACGATGTGATCGCGGTGGGTAACGGCGAGGTGCTGTTCTACCACGAAGACGCCTTCCTCGAGACCGAGGCGATGCTTGGCCAACTGCAAGCTAAACTGGCTAAACGGGGTGGCAACTTCAAGGCGATCTGCGTGCCACGCTCGGCTGTCACGGTAGAGGATGCGGTGCGTTCGTACCTGTTCAACAGCCAGCTGCTGACCCGTGCCGACGGTTCGATGCTGCTGATCGTCCCGGAAGAGTGCCGCAACAACGAGCGGGTCTGGGCCTACCTGTCGGCGTTGACCGGCCAGGGTGGTCCGGTTGCCGAGGTCAAGGTATTCGACCTCAAGCAGAGCATGCAGAACGGCGGTGGCCCGGCGTGCCTGCGTTTGCGCGTGGCACTCAATGAAACTGAACTGGCAGCGGTCAATCCAGGGGTTATCATGACGGCGCCGCTGTACGACAACCTGACCCAGTGGGTCGACAAGCACTACCGCGACCGCCTGAGCGAAGCCGACCTGGCGGACCCGCAACTGTTGCTGGAGTGCCGTACGGCACTGGATGAACTGACCCAGATCCTCAAACTGGGTTCGGTCTATCCGTTCCAACTCCAACCTTGAGAGAGAATTCGACTATGTCCGACACCCTGCAGCTGATCCTTGAAGATGACGATGGTACCCAGCTGGAAACTTCCTGCACCCGCTTTGCGGTGGTCTGGCAAGGCAAGGAGGTATGGATTCAGCAGGATGGCCGTGGTCAGCTGCTGATCGGTGTCGACGTCGAAGAAGACGACGAAGAGTACGCCAATCTGTTGCTGCGCCCGCTGGCCACCAACCTGGTCAGCCTGCAGCTGGAAATGGAACCGGCTGACGCCGGCGGCGATGATGATCACGTACATGGTCCTGATTGCGGCCACCATCACTAAGGAATAGCCCATGCTCGCCCTCGGCAAACTGCTCGAACTGACCCTTGCCGGTCGTGAACCGGCAGAGAAGACCCAGCTGACTGTCGACGGCGTGCGCATGCGCTGGCTTGGCGAGGGGGCGCTTGAAGTGCGCCCTCCTGAAGCGCGTGACAACGGCATGGACCTGCTGCTTTCTGCAGGTATCCACGGTAACGAAACCGCCCCCATCGAGTTGCTCGACGAGTTGCTGCATGGCATCGCCAAGGGCGAGATCAAGCCGCGGGCGCGGATTCTGTTCCTGTTTGGCAACCCCGAGGCGATCCGCAAGGGCGAGCGTTATCTGGAGCAGGACGTCAACCGTCTGTTCAATGGTCGGCATGAGCTCTCCAGTGGTTCGGAAGCCTTGCGCGCTTGCGAGCTGGAGCGTCTGGCCACCACCTTTTTCAGTGTGCCCGGGCGTACCCGGTTGCACTACGATCTGCACACCGCCATTCGCGGTTCGAAGATCGAACAGTTTGCACTGTATCCGTTCAAGGAAGGTCGCCAGCATTCTCGTCGCGAGCTGGCGCGCCTGCGTGCGGCAGGCATGGAGGCTGTGTTGCTGCAAAGCAAGACCTCGGTCACCTTTACCGCCTACACCTACGAAACGCTCGATGCTGAAGCCTTTACCCTGGAGCTGGGCAAGGCGCGGCCTTTTGGGCAGAACGCGCAGGTCAACCTTGAGCGCCTGGAAACCCGCCTCAAGCAGATCATCGAAGGCAACGAGCCTGAAGAACCTGAAGCGCTGGATGGCTTGCAGCTGTTTAGCGTAGCTCGCGAGATCATCAAGCACAGCGACAGCTTCCACTTGCATCTGCCGGCGGATATCGAGAACTTTTCAGAATTGTCCAAGGGCTATCTGCTGGCAGAAGACCTGAGCAGCACGCGCTGGATCGTCGAAGAGGAGGGGGCGCGGATCATTTTCCCCAATCCCAAGGTCAAGAATGGCTTGCGCGCAGGGATTCTGATCGTGCCGACCACGCCCGATCAGTTGGCCTGAATCGGGCTTTGGTGGGAGCGGGCTTGCCCGCGATTCAGAGTGACTGACACTCCGCAATCGCGGGGCAAGCCCGCTCCTACCAGTATCAACCTACGCGTTTCTGCGCCAGGTCATTGCGGCGCAGGGCGCGCAACTTCTGCAGCGTATCGGCACAGGTCTTCGCCGCCTCGGCACCCTTGACCAGGAAATGCTCGAAGTAGAAGTTCTGATGCTCATCGCCCGCGTGGAAGTGATGCGGGGTCAGGACCACCGAGAACACCGGTACCTCGGTTTCCAGCTGAACCTGCATCAGCCCGCTGATCACTGACTGCGCAACGAACTCGTGGCGGTACAGGCCGCCATCGACGACCAGGCCAGCGGCAACAATGCCGGCATAGCGACCGCTACGGGCCAGCAGCTTGGCGTGCAGGGGGATTTCGAAGGCGCCACCGACTTCAAAGAAATCGATATCGCTTGCCTGATAGCCCAAAACGCCCATTTCCTCGACGAAGGCTTTACGTGCCTGATCGACAATATCCTTGTGCCAGCAGGCCTGGATGAAGGCGATGCGCTCGTGGGAAGGGTTTTTGCTATCGATTGCGGTAGGTTGCATTGAAACGGACTCCTGTTTGTATGAGAAACAGGGCATCTGGATCGAAGGGGATTTCGCCGCGCAGGTGCGCAACGACAGGCACAGGCGTGCCTATCCCGTTCTCTCTTTATCCGGACTATGACCGTCGGCCCCGGAATCACACCGGGTCTGCTGACCTTGCAAGAAAAGCCTGCAAGCGCTCGCGGGCTATGCGCAGGTTGCGCAATTACCGCCGGTGGGGAATTGCACCCCGCCCTGAGAACGTTGCCACCGGGCGTCGGCGGCGGAGAATTATTAGCACATATGTGAAGCAAACGTATAGGCTGCTAACGATTTTTTTGCGGATGAATGGCATTTCATCCGGGAAACCTTGCCAATTCCACCTCGCATCCCCAGTAATACGCGATCAGCTGAAGGTTGCAGAGCGTCCAATTGACGGTTTCTATAGCATAAACACACTGCATCCGAGCCTAAGGCCCGATATAATGCGGCCCTTTGCCGTCGTTTCGTCAATTTGACGCAAGCATTTGCCGTAAGGCCGCCGTTTCCGTGGAAGAACCTATGAAAAGCGCAGAAATCCGTGAAGCCTTCCTTCGCTTCTTCGAAGAGCAGGGACATACCCGAGTTGCCTCCAGCTCCTTGATTCCGGGCAACGACCCGACCCTGCTGTTCACCAACGCGGGGATGAACCAGTTCAAGGACTGCTTCCTTGGCCAGGAAAAGCGCGCCTACACCCGCGCGACCAGCAGCCAGAAGTGCGTGCGCGCCGGTGGCAAGAACAGCGACCTGGAAAACGTCGGCTACACCGCCCGTCACCACACCTTCTTCGAAATGCTGGGTAACTTCAGCTTCGGTGACTATTTCAAGAAAGACGCCATCACCTACGCCTGGACCTTCCTGACCAAGGTGCTGAACCTGCCCGAAGAAAAACTCTGGGTCACCGTCTATGCCAGCGATGACGAGGCATACGACATCTGGACCCAGGAAATCGGCGTCCCGGCCGAGCGCATGGTGCGTATTGGCGACAATAAGGGCGCGCCGTACGCTTCCGACAACTTCTGGACCATGGGCGATACCGGCCCGTGCGGTCCTTGCACCGAGATCTTCTACGATCACGGCCCGGACATCTGGGGCGGCCCACCCGGCTCGCCGGAAGAAGACGGTGACCGTTACATCGAGATCTGGAACAACGTCTTCATGCAGTTCAACCGCACCGCCGACGGCGTACTGCACCCGCTGCCGGCACCGTCGGTGGATACCGGCATGGGCCTGGAGCGCATCAGTGCGGTCATGCAGCACGTGCACTCGAACTATGAGATCGACCTGTTCCGCAGTCTGCTCGAAGCGTCTGCCGCGGCCATCGGCTGCAAGAACGAAGAGCAGTCGTCGCTCAAGGTGGTATCCGACCACATCCGTTCGTGCGGCTTCCTGATTGCCGACGGCGTATTGCCGTCCAACGAAGGTCGTGGCTATGTACTGCGCCGGATCATTCGTCGCGCCTGCCGTCATGGCAACAAGCTGGGCGCCACTGGCAGCTTCTTCTACAAGATCGTTGCGGCGCTGGTCGCCGAGATGGGCGAAGCCTTCCCGGAGCTCACCCAGCAGCAAGCCAACATTGAGCGCGTGCTCAAGGCTGAAGAAGAGCAGTTCGCCAAGACCCTGGAGCAGGGCCTGAAGATCCTCGAGCAGGATCTGGCCGAGCTCAAAGGCAGCGTGGTTCCAGGTGATGTGGTGTTCAAACTCTACGACACCTACGGCTTCCCGATGGACCTGACCGCCGACATCGCTCGCGAGCGCGAACTGACGATCGACGAAGAAGGCTTCGAGCGGGAAATGGAAGCACAGCGTGAGCGCGCGCGTTCCGCCAGCGCCTTTGGTCTGGACTACAACACCCTGGTCAAGGTTGATGTCGCCACCGAATTCACCGGCTACACCAGCACCGAAGGTGAAGCGAGCATCGTTGCTCTTTATAAGGACGGCAAAGTCGTCGAGCAACTGGCTGAAGGTGAGCAGGGCGTAGTGATCCTCGATCGCACGCCGTTCTACGCCGAATCCGGTGGCCAGGTGGGTGACACCGGTTACCTGCAAGCCGGCAATGTACGCTTTGACGTGCGTGACACCACCAAGACCGGCGGCGCCTTCCTGCACCACGGCGTGGTCGCCAGCGGCACCCTGGTGGTCGGCTCCAAGGTTCAGGCCAAGGTCGACGCCGATGTCCAGCACGCCACCTCGCTGAACCACTCCGCCACTCACCTGTTGCATGCAGCGCTGCGTCAGGTGCTGGGCGATCACGTACAACAGAAAGGCTCGCTGGTCGATAGCCAGCGCCTGCGTTTCGACTTCAGTCACTTCGAAGCGGTCAAGCCGGAGCAGCTCAAGGCCCTGGAAGACATCGTCAACCGCGAAGTGCGCAAGAACTCCGAGGTGCAAACCGAAGAGACCGATATCGATACCGCCAAGCAGAAGGGCGCCATGGCGCTGTTCGGCGAGAAATACGGCGACAGCGTGCGTGTACTGAGCATGGGCGGCGACTTCTCCGTCGAGCTGTGCGGTGGTATCCACGCCAAGCGTACCGGTGATATCGGCCTGCTCAAGATCATCAGCGAAGGCGGTGTGGCCTCCGGCGTGCGCCGTATCGAAGCGGTCACTGGCGAGGCGGCACTGGCTTACCTCAATGCTGCCGAAGAGCAGCTCAAGGAAGCCGCGCAACTGGTCAAGGGCAGTCGCGACAACCTGATCGACAAGCTTTCGGCCGTGCTCGAGCGCAACCGCCAGCTGGAAAAACAACTGGAGCAACTGCAGGCCAAGGCCGCCAGTGCTGCCGGTGACGACCTGTCCAACTCGGCTGTTGAGGTCAAGGGTGTCAAAGTCCTGGCTGCACGCCTGGATGGTCAGGACGGCAAGGCGCTGCTGGCGCTGGTCGATCAGCTGAAGAACAAACTCGGCCGCGCAGTGATCCTGCTCGGCAGTGTCCATGAGGAAAAGGTCGTACTGGTTGCTGGTGTGACCAAAGACCTGACTGGCCAACTCAAAGCCGGTGATTTGATGAAGCAAGCCGCTGCCGCAGTGGGCGGCAAGGGTGGCGGTCGTCCGGACATGGCGCAAGGTGGTGGCGTTGATACCGCCGCGCTGGACAACGCGCTGGCCCTGACCGTGCCATTCGTGGAGCAGGGCGTTTAAGGCGCTGTTCGGCCCGTCGTCTAGTGGCGGGCCGTGGCGTCGTTTGAATGTTTATTGGGTGCCCTTCATGGGCTGAGGCGGCTTTGAAATGGCGTTGATCGTACAGAAATTTGGCGGCACTTCGGTCGGCACGGTCGAGCGAATCGAGCAGGTTGCCGAAAAGGTCAAGAAATTCCGCGAGGCCGGCGATGACCTGGTGGTTGTGCTATCGGCGATGAGTGGCGAAACCAATCGCCTGATCGACCTGGCCAAGCAGATCAGTGATCAGCCGGTTCCGCGAGAGCTGGATGTGATCGTGTCCACTGGCGAGCAGGTGACCATCGCCTTGCTGGCCATGGCCCTGATGAAGCGGGGGATTCCTGCGGTGTCGTACACCGGCAACCAGGTGCGCATCCTCACTGACAGCGCGCACAACAAGGCGCGCATCCTGCAGATCGACGACCAGAAGATTCGTGCCGATATCAAGGCCGGTCGCGTGGTCGTGGTCGCAGGCTTCCAGGGTGTGGACGAGCACGGCAACATCACTACGCTCGGTCGCGGTGGCTCCGACACTACCGGTGTTGCCCTGGCGGCTGCGCTCAAGGCGGACGAATGCCAGATCTACACCGACGTCGATGGTGTCTACACCACCGATCCGCGTGTGGTGTCCCAGGCTCAGCGTCTGGACAAGATCACCTTCGAAGAGATGCTGGAAATGGCCAGCCTCGGTTCCAAGGTCCTGCAGATCCGTGCCGTCGAGTTCGCCGGCAAGTACAACGTTCCGCTGCGCGTGCTGCACAGCTTCCAGGAGGGTCCGGGTACCCTCATTACTATTGATGAAGAGGAATCCATGGAACAGCCGATCATTTCCGGCATCGCCTTCAATCGCGATGAAGCCAAGCTGACCATTCGCGGCGTACCGGATACCCCGGGCGTTGCCTTCAAGATCCTCGGTCCGATCAGCGCCGCGAACATTGAAGTCGACATGATCGTGCAGAACGTTTCGCACGATAACACCACCGACTTCACCTTCACGGTGCACCGCAACGACTACGACAAGGCCCACAAGGTCCTGGACAAAACCGCCGAGGAGCTCAACGCTCGCGAAGTGGTGGGCGACACCAACATTGCCAAGGTCTCGATCGTTGGCGTTGGCATGCGCTCCCACGCCGGTGTGGCCAGCCGCATGTTCGAAGCCCTGGCTAAAGAGAGCATCAACATCCAGATGATCTCTACCTCCGAGATCAAGGTCTCGGTAGTGATTGAAGAGAAGTACCTGGAACTGGCGGTACGCGCCCTGCATACCGCTTTCGAACTGGACGCCCCTACCCGACAGGGTGAGTAAGGCGTTGCCTCAAGGGCGCGGCTAAGCCGCGCCCTTCGCTTTTCTGGCGGGTGTGAGAAATCTGTCGTTTTACTCGCGCTAGTCAATACTTAGGCGTAGGTCGGTGGCCGTCACAGGTTGCTGGCTGAAGCCCTTTTTTTTTTGCAGACTGTTGTCCCTGAACTGAATTTCGTGAGGAGAAAGGTATGTTGATTCTGACTCGTCGGTGCGCCGAGAGCTTGATCATTGGCGACGGCGAAATCACTGTGACCGTGCTCGGCGTCAAAGGAAACCAGGTGCGAATCGGTGTAAACGCCCCTAAAGAAGTGGCCGTCCACCGCGAGGAAATCTACCTGCGGATCAAGAAAGAGAAGGACGAAGAACCAAGCCATTAATTTTTATCGAGTTTTTTTCAAAAAAGAGTTTGCAAACGGGGAAAGCTCTGGTTATTATACGCCCCGTGTTGCGGAGAGGTGGCCGAGTGGCCGAAGGCGCTCCCCTGCTAAGGGAGTATACCTCACAAGGGTATCGGGGGTTCGAATCCCCCCTTCTCCGCCATTATTCATGTAGGACGCTGTAATCTGCCTGAATCACCTAAGTCGTTGAAATTAAACGAAAAAGTGGTTGGCAAAAAGATTTAGCGGCCTATAATGCGCGGTAACAAATGCACTCATAGCTCAGCTGGATAGAGTACTCGGCTACGAACCGAGCGGTCGGAGGTTCGAATCCTCCTGAGTGCACCATACGACGAAGCAGTTTTCTTCTTGAAAGTTGCTTCAGCTTCAACCAGAGGTGATCTGGTCCATCAAGCGCCAACCCTGCACTCATAGCTCAGCTGGATAGAGTACTCGGCTACGAACCGAGCGGTCGGAGGTTCGAATCCTCCTGAGTGCACCATACGACGAAACAGTTTTCATCTTGAAAGTTGTTTCAGCTGCAACCAGAGGTGATCTGGTCCATCAAGCGCCAACCCTGCACTCATAGCTCAGCTGGATAGAGTACTCGGCTACGAACCGAGCGGTCGGAGGTTCGAATCCTCCTGAGTGCACCATACAACAGAAAGCCCGCCTATCAAGGCGGGCTTTTTGCTTTTCTGCGTTCTGTGTTTTTCTTCCTGACATGTGTTTTTTTTACCTTGGCCGCCGTCGCACTGATAGCGGCACAGGTTGTCATAGCTATGTCTCGCAAACGATTGTTCTAGCCACGATTTTTTCAGCACCCTGACAGCTCAAGCGGTGTATGATTGCGCCCGTCAGCCCCGCCGGGGCTTGTGGAAAACCACCATGGACTTACCCAGTAGTTACTCAATAGCAAGTTTTGCCAATCAAGATCTGACTGATTGATTCTCCCGGCGTGCTCCGCTGCTGGGAGTGGAGTTCGCCTATGACTGAAATCGAAGTAAAAAAGACGCAAGAGAGCTTGCAGGATCGCCTGGCTCAGGTGGTCGAGCTGCTGCAGCGTCAACGCGTGGTCGAAGACCTGACTCACCGTCAGGAAGGTCATCATCATGACCTGGTAGAAAACCTCGTTCACCGCCAGAACCTCGTCGAGCTGCAGCGCAAGCTCGATGATCTGCACTCCGCTGACGTCGCTTACATTCTCGAAGCCTTGCCCCTGGACGATCGCCTGACTGTCTGGCAGCTGGTCAAGGCCGAGCGCGACGGCGACATCCTCCTGGAAGTATCCGACTCGGTTCGTGAAACCCTGATCGCCGACATGGACGATCATGAACTGCTCGCCGCCGCCAAGGAGATGGACGCCGACGAGTTGGCCGACCTGGCGCCAGAGCTGCCGCGCGACGTTGTCCATGAGTTGATGGAAACCCTCGATGCCCAGCAGCGAGAGCGCGTCCGCTCCGCGCTGAGCTATGACGAGGAGCAGGTCGGTGCGCTGATGGACTTCGAGATGGTCACCATCCGTGAAGACGTCAGCCTGGAAGTGGTATTGCGTTACCTGCGCCGTCTCAAGGAGCTGCCAGGGCATACCGACAAACTCTTCGTGGTCGATTACGACGGCATCCTCAAGGGCGTGCTGCCGATCAAGCGTCTGCTGGTCAACGACCCCGAAAAGCAGGTGGCCGAAGTCATGGCCGATGACCCGGTGGTGTTCCAGCCGGAAGAAGATGCGTACGACGCCGCGCAGGCGTTCGAGCGTTACGACCTGGTATCGGCGCCGGTGGTGGACAAGAACGGTCGCCTGATCGGTCGTTTGACCATTGACGAGATGGTCGACCTGATTCGTGAGGAAAGCGAGACCGAAGTGCTGAACATGGCCGGTCTGCGCGAAGAGGAAGACATCTTTGCCTCGGTCTGGCGTTCGTTACGCAACCGTTGGGCGTGGCTGGCGATCAACCTGATTACCGCATTCGTGGCCTCGCGGGTGATCGGCCTGTTCGAGGGCTCGATCGAGAAGCTGGTGGCGCTGGCGGCACTGATGCCGATCGTGGCGGGTATCGGCGGCAACTCCGGCAACCAGACCATCACCATGATTGTGCGTGCCATGGCGCTTGACCAGGTCAGTCCGGGCAACACCACGCGGCTGATGCGCAAAGAGCTGGCGGTGGCCTTGATCAACGGCCTGGTGTGGGGCGGAGTGATCGGTGTGGTGGCCTATCTGCTGTATGGCAGCTGGTCGCTGGGCGTGGTGATGACCGCGGCAATGACCCTCAATCTGCTGCTTGCGGCACTGATGGGCGTGTTGATTCCAATGACCCTGGCACGCCTGGGGCGCGACCCGGCCATGGGTGCCAGCGTGATGATCACTGCCATGACCGACAGTGGCGGGTTCTTTATCTTCCTTGGTCTTGCGACCATCTTCCTGTTGTAAGGGCTGCAGCTCAGACACAAAAAAGCCAGCATTCGCTGGCTTTTTTTATTGCGACGGGCAGTGAATCAGGAAGCGTCTGCAGCCATCTCGACGTCGTGAGCAATCAAGGCCACCAGCGCGTTCTGCTGGCGATGGGAAAGTTGGCGGAAGCGTTGCAGCAATTCACGTTCATGCAGCGACAGCTCCGGGCTGTCCAGGCGCATGCTCAGCTCGTCACCCAGGGCTCCTTCCTGGATCAGGCTCTGCTCCAGGCGGGCGATGATTTCCGAGTTCATGCTGCGATGGTGGTGGCGCGCTACTTCGGCAATGCGCTCACGCATTCCGTCGGGGAGGCGGACGACGAATTTGTCAGCGGTGCGGCTAGAGTAAACAGCCTGTTTCATTGGGCGCATATAATTGACCGGTTTTAGTTCAGGGGGAAGCGGTTCTCGAAATTGGCCGCACGATCTCAGTACGACCATCACGGCGACAAAATGTTCAACCTGAATTGTGAATGAGGTGTGAATCATGCCTCATTGTCGCCGGTTCCTTGGCGTCAATTCTGTGACAAATATTGAACCGGGTGGAGGCGTTTTGCCAGTACCAATTATCAGAAATGAGGACTGGTTTGAAAAGTTTTCATTTTTTCATTTAGCGGTTCGTCGGTACCGTTGTTATTACCTGTGAGTAACAGGCGAAAAAGGCCGTTGAAAGCGTCTAGAATGCGCAGGCTTCCTTACCGATGAGCATAGTGGCTATGCAGCATGACGCAAGCGCTGAACCCCGTACAGCACTCCCTGGGCGCCTGGTTTATTTGATGGGGCCTTCTGGCTCCGGCAAGGACTCATTGATCGATGCTGCCCGCGAAGCATTGGCCGCTCACCACGTGGCAGTCGCTCGGCGGGTGATCACCCGTTCTGCTGAGGCCAAGGGTGAGGATGCCGTCGGTGTTTCGCCCGAGCGTTTTGCACACATGCGTGCCGAAGGCGACTTTGCCCTGAGCTGGCGGGCCAATGGTCTGGACTACGGCATCCCGGTGCAGATCGACCACTGGTTGCAGCAGGGGCGGAGCGTGCTGGTCAATGGCTCGCGCGCGCATCTGGCCGAGGCGCGACAACGATATCCTGATCTTCTGGCGGTGCTGCTGACTGTCGAGCCGCAGGTATTGCGCCAGCGCCTGCTCGCCCGTGGCCGGGAAAGCCTGGAGGATATCGAGCGTCGCCTGGCGCGCAGCCAGCAACTGCAGCTGCCTGGTGAGGATGTGTACGTGCTGGATAACTCCGCCCGACTCGATGACACCGTGGAACGATTGCTCGAGTTTCTGCGTCAACAGGGTCTGCTTGCTGGCCGTTGAGGTTCAGAAGATCAGCCGCTGTTCGGCTGTGGGTTGTAGCCTGGGCGGCTGGATCGAGGCCGGCAGCGTCTCTGTGGCGGTGTCGAATTCTGTCAGCTGTGGAGCCATTGCCGGTGCTGTTCCGGCCGGGGAGGTTGCCACCGCGCCTTGCGGTTGCAGAATCAAGGCCAGCAGTACAGCCAATGCCAGGGCGTTGAGCAAAAGCAGTGTGCGGTTCATCAGGCATACTCCACAGCGGTGAAGGGCGGTTGCCGGGCACTTTGTTATCGAATTGCACGCCGCATGCCAGTCTTTTTTTGGTTTTTAATCCTTTGAAATCAATCACTTGTATTGATTTTTGTGCGAGTTTTCCGTGCATTCTGCAATAATGGCTCACTGCCTTGTTGCAAAATGCACGATCCTCATCGCCAGTAGGCTAAAAGCTACAGGCAAAAAGCCCCACGGATGACATGACAAATGCCGGTATGCTGGTTAACATGCACGCCGTCCTCCGTCGTGCAACGCTCGTTGCCGACCCTGTGTCTCAGTAGCTCAATTGGATAGAGCATCCCCCTCCTAAGGGGAAGGTTGGCAGTTCGAACCTGCCCTGGGACACCATACAATTCAAGGCTGGCCCGCCTCACCGACGGGCCTTTCAACTGGCTGCCTAATCGCTTTCCGATTTCCGCTCAAAGATGGGGATCTTTTTCCTGCGTTTCGTCGGCGGTACTGGTCTGTGCGGAGTCCGTCGTCGTCAGCTGCGCCACCAGGTTCGCCGACAATTCAGGCCCCTGAATATGCGCATTGAGCGTGGCCAGTGATTGCAGTTCGGTTTCCTTGTTCAGCAGCTCGGCAATTTTCCGCCCGATTATCTCCCGCTGCTCTGGGGGCAGGGCGTCGAACTCTTCCTCAGTGATGCCCAGGTCGTTGAGCAGCTTGAGTTTGATCTTCTCGGCAGGCGAGAGGGCCATGTAGTCGCGAAACTCCTGGGCGGCACTCGTGGTCGGGGCATCAGCGGCGGCGACACTGGCCTGTTCGCGTCGGGCAACATCCGGGTTTTGCAACTGTACCTTGAGCTTGGCGAAGGCTTCTTCGCGGGCATCGTCGGCGTTCTGCTGCGCAGTATTGCCGCGATTTTGCTGTTGTGCGGCCGCGCCGCTGGTGGCAACCGGGGCGCGAAACTGGGCCTGCAACTCAGCGGTTGCCTCGGAAGTGCCGCGTAGAGGATTGATTACCTGCTGTTGCCAGCCGACTCCATTGACGATGTTCACCAGATCGATCTCCTTGAATGAATACAGGTACACGCTCCATCAAGGGCAAATCCTGTGCCAGCTGGTCAACGTACCGTTAGGCTCTACTATATTAGGGGTGCACAGCGGTGCGGTCGGCGCAGCCTCGGAGCATGTTTGCCTTGAAGGGGAAATTCCTTGCCGTCGACGGCAAACAGATAAGCTAGGCAGTGATTAGGCAAGACTGGGACGACGACGTCCGGACAAGGGAGAAAGTCCATGAGTCAAGCACCTGAATCGGCAGGACCGGGGGTTCCCTCTGTAACGTTTGAACGCGCTCAACTGCAAACCCTGCTGGATCTGATCAGTGACGGTATCTGGGATTGGAATGCCAACACCGGATACGTCTACCGCAATCCGGGCTGGTACAAGATGCTTGGCTATGCCAGCCACTCACTGGACAACTCGGTGTTCACCTGGGAGAGCGTCATCCATCCCGACGACTACCCGCGGGTGATGGAGCATTTTGAGGCCTACATCACCCAGCGCGCTGAACAGTATCGAGTGCAATACCGCTGCAAATGTTCGGATGGCAGCTACCTGTGGATTGAAGACAGCGGCCATGTCATTGCGCGCAACCCGGATGGCTCGGTGGCGCGGATGCTTGGCGCCCATCGCAACATCGACGCCAGCAAGCGTTTGTTGCAGCAACTGGAGCAGCAGAATCATTCACTCGAGGCGCTGGTCGCCGAGCGTACGCGTGAGCTGTCGTGGGTCAATCAGCAGTTGCAGCGTCAACTGGACGAGAATCGCGACCTGGCTGAACGTGATGCCCTGACCCTGGTCGCCAACCGCTATCGCCTGGAAAAAGTCCTGCAGCAAGAATGTGAACGTGCCCGGCGTTTTCGTCAGCCACTGTCGCTGATCGTTATGGATCTGGACGACTTCAAGCCGATCAATGATCGCTACGGTCACGCGCGGGGTGACAGCGCCCTGGTCGACCTGGTGGAGCGAATCAGAAGTTGTCTGCATGAGCCGCAGCTGCTGGCGCGTTGGGGGGGCGACGAGTTTGCCGTGGTGCTGGCCGGCGCGTCACTTGACGATGCGCGCAGGCTGGCAATGACCATTCGCCAGGCACTGGAGCAGGCGCCGCCGATAGGCGAGTGCCAATTGACCATGAGCTATGGCGTGGTACAGCGCCTGGACGGCGAGGATCAGGCGCAGTTGATGGCACGAGCCGATTCAGCGTTGTATCGGGCCAAGACCACGGGCAAGGATCGGGTGTGTGAATAAAAAAGCCCACCGCGATGCGCACGGTGGGTAGAAAAAGTGTTAGCTGTCAGTAAATGGCAGGCGCTGACGCGCTTGCCTTCAGGTTTGCCTGTTGGGTGCGCACGCCAGGTCGTTGCCCGAGTGCTCGGCTTCCAGCACAAGCAGGCCGCGCTTTTTATCCAGGCCGCCGCTATAACCGGTCAGGGCGCCGCTGGCGGCGATGACCCGATGGCAGGGGACGATGATCGAGATCGGGTTCACCGCGTTGGCCATGCCGATGGCGCGCGCAAATCCGGGTTTGCCCATGGTCTTGGCAAGTGCGCCATAAGTAGTGGTGGTGCCGTAGGGCACCGCCCTGAGCAGCGCCCAGGCCTCATGTAAAAAGCTGCTGCCGGTCGGTGCCAGTTCTATATCGAAATCGGTTCTGCTGCCGGTGAAATACTCGCTCAATTGCTGACTGATGTGGCTGACTGCGTCCTCCTGGAAAATGGCACTGGCATATTCAGCGCGTGTGCGAAGTGCTCCTGGTAAGGCGAAGTCCAGTCGCAACAGTGCACCGTTGCTATCGACCAGAAGGTTTATCCGTCCCAATTGGCTGTCGAAGTGACCTCGGTAGAAGGTCGTCCTGGCAAGGTGCATCCGAGTGGTCCTTGTGATGGGTGAAGGGATTGCAGGCTGCCGGCGTTGCAAGGGCACTCCGGCAGTTGCGCGCAAGTTGTTTACCAGTGCTGTGGAAGAGGCTTTGGTCCTTCGTGGGAAGGGAACAATGGCAGCACCTCTTCACCCAGTTCCTGAATGATTTCGTGCGCAGGACGTTGTGCCAGGTGGATACCGATCGCCGCATGGTTGACGCCGGCCTCGCGCCATTCGCTGAGCAGCTCGATCAGGCCGTTGCGCCCGGTTTTAAGTACATAACCTCCGCGCTGCGAGGTACGGGGAAAGTTCGGATTCTCGTCCAGGTCGATCCATTCGTTGGTCGCGTGGGGGCGAAAACCCTGGTCTGGAATGTGGCCGCGCCAGGCGCTGATTTTCTGCGCAAGTTGCCTCGGGCCCTCGATGTTTTGCGTTGATTGCGGATAGGTCAGCCAGCCATCGGCCTGTTCACCCAGCCATTGCATGGATTGGCGTGAGGAGCCGGTGACCAGCAAGGGAATGTTGCCTGTGGCAGGTTTGGGTAGAAGCAGCGCCCCACTCAGGTGGCCGAGTGTAGAGACGATGGTTGTCTCTTCCTTTTGCAGTAACTGCCGGAAGTAGCTCACCGCTTCGGCGAAGTGTTCGCCACGTTCGCTGTGCTCCAGGCCATAAGCTGGAAACTCGACAGGCCGGTCACCCGAAGCAATCCCCATGACCAGGCGTCCACCGGACAGCTGGTCGATTGTCGAAGCAGCTTTGGCCAGGTCGATCGGATGGCGCAGGGAAAAAATCGCACTGCCGGTGGCCAGGCTGATTCGTTTGGTTCTGGCAGCCAGGTAGGCCAGGTAGGTGAAGGGGTCGAAGACTTGACCGGCATCGCCGAAGTACGGATCGAACAACGGCACATCCCTGACCCAGACGGCAGCGAACCCGTGCCGGTCAATCTCGCTGACAAGGTCGGCCTGCCCGACCAGGACGCTCATGTCGCCTTCGTAGAAGCGCAATGGCAGAAAGATGCCCAGCGTCAGCTGATCTGCCGCGAACATCCGGTTGTAGCCAGGGTGCCCGGCAAAGGCTGGCGCGCTGGCGCCTCGGGTGGTAGCGCGGTCGGTGTGTGTCACGGTCTCGTTCATGCCGATTCTCTTCTGTGGTAAGGGTCAGGGGCCGGTCGCTGGTTGCGGCAGGCTGATGCCGCGCTGCACTGCAGGGCGCTGGCTGACACGTTCAAACCAGGCGCTCAGGTGGCTGAAATCCTTGAAATCGAAATCGATGATGTGAGCAATGTGCATCCAGCCGAAGGTGGCAATGTCGGCGATGCTGTACTCAGGACCGGCCAGCCAGTGGTTGTCCTTTAGCTGGTTGTCGAGCGTGGCGAAGGTGTCTTCGGTGAGGCGCCGATAGCGTTCGATCACAGCCTGGTTTGGTGTGCTTTCGAACAGCTCGTAGTGCACGCGCTGGCCGAGGATCGGACCCATGCTCGAGGCGTGAAACATCAACCATTTGATCGCCGACCAACGCATGACCGGATTGCCGGGTAGCAGGCGGCCGGTTTTTTCCGCCAGGTACAACAGGATGGCTGCAGACTCGAACAGCGTGACGCCGCTATCTTCGTCAGCCAGCACGGGAATGCGACCGTGGGGATTGAGTTGAAGAAAATCAGGTTGGCGATGTTCCCCTTGATCGATATGCACGTGCCTGAGCACGTACGGTAAGCCTAGCTCTTCAAGGGCAATGGTGATCTTGAATCCATTAGGTGAACTATCTGTATAAAGGGTCAAATCCGGGGTTTTCATTGTCCACTGCCTGCCTTGGATTAGCTGCTTTCTAGTCAGTTCCTCAGTTGCTATCCTAGTCAGCAGCCGCCTGATTGAGAAACGATGAATTCTCCTCCGTGGCGTTAGATTATCTAAACTGAGGATGGATACATGGGCGCCGTTTTACCCTTGCTCGCACTGCGTGCCTTTACTGAAACGGGGCGCCTGGGAAGCCTGAAGGCGGCAGCTGAAAGCCTGGGGGTCACGCCGGGGGCGGTCAGTCAGCAGATTCGTCTGTTGGAAGAGCGCATCGGGGTTGCGCTGTTTGTGCGCGGGCGTCATGGGGTCTATCTCACCGAAGCGGGCGCACGTGTGCACCCTGGCTTGTTGCGCGGCTTTGATCAGATCGAGAAATCGCTTTCAACCCTAGAATCCCTGGCGGTTGAAAAAACCCTAACCATCAGCACGGTGCCTTCGTTCGCTTCGGCCTGGCTGGTGCCACGCATCGGGCGCTTCAGTGAATTGCACCCGGAGATTGAGGTGCGTGTGGAAGCTTCGGCGAAGATGGTCGACTTCAAGCGCGACAGGATTGATGTGGCGCTGCGTCACGGGTTGGGTAGTTATCCGGGATTGGAGTCGATCCGGCTGATGGCGCCGGTGTTGCTGCCGGTGGCATGTCCGGAATTGCTCGCCCAGGGGCCGCTGATTCGTGAGCCGATCGACTGTCTTAATTACCCACTGCTGCAAGACGGTGATCGCGCCGACTGGGTGCTCTGGTTGCAAGCCCATGGCGTGCAAGTGGGAGACGAGGCGCGGCGCGGGATGAGTTTTGAAGAGGATCTGTTGTTGTTGCGTGCAGCCGCAGCAGGGCAGGGTATTGCCTTGGTCCAGGACACTCATGTCCAGGAAGATATCGACTCCGGCAAACTGGTTGTGGCGCTGGACAAGCCCTGGCCGTCACGTTTTGCCTATTACGTGGTCACGCGTCCGGATGCCACGCAACGTCCCGAGGTGCAGGCGTTTATCGACTGGGTCGTTGCCGAGGCCAACAGTATGGCAACGCTTCCTGCGTTGTAAGAAAACGCCGCCCCTGCTGATAGCCAGGGCGGCGCTTGATCATTCGCTGCGGATGTTGCTGACAATGGCGTGCTGCTTTTGCAGCGCATCTTCCCAGCCGCCACCCAGCGCCCGGACCAAGCGCACGGTTGAGCGCGCCTTGTCGCCGTTGAGGCGGGCACTTGCCAGTTGCTGGGCGAGCAGGGTGCGGTCGGCATCAATGGTGTCGAGCTGTGTATGCGAGCCTTCGCGATATTGCAGGTGGGAAAGCTGTGCTGCCCGCTCCGACGCTGACAAGGCGATCTGCTGCGCGCGGCTCTGTTCGGCCATGATGCGCAAGAGCGCAAGATTGTCTTCGACTTCCGCGAACGCCTTGAGCACCACTTCCCGGTAGCGCGCCACATCCTCCTCATAGGCTGCGCGTGAGTAGTCGACGCCGGCCTGGCGACGACCACCATCGAACAAGGGCAGTGTCATCGCGGCACCTACCAGTGGACCGAGCAGAAAGGTGCGGCTGGACCACTCGAACAGATTACCCAGTTCACTAGATTCGAAACCACCGGAGGCCGTGAGTTCCAGCTTCGGGAAGAACGCTGCTTTAGCGATGCCGATGCGCGCGTTGGCAGCCGCCATGGCACGTTCTGCGGCGGCGATGTCTGGCCGGCGTTCGAGCAGGAAAGAGGGCAGGCCAGGAGGGATTTCGATGTCTTTCGCTGCGAGCAACTGGGGTTCGAGGCTGAACGTTGCCGGAGCAAGTCCGAGCAGGATGGCCAGGGCGTGTTCTGCCGAGGCGCGATTGCGCTCGACACCCAGCGCTTCGGAGCGTGCGGCCTCAAGTTCGCTGTGCGCGCGGACCAGATCGAGCTCGCCGGCATCGCCATTGTCGTGACTGTGCTTGATCAGGCGGTAGGTGTCATTGCGCAATTCCAGGGTGCGTCGATAGACATACAGCTGTGTGTCCAGTTCACGAATCAGGAAGTAGTTTTCCGCGACATCGGCCTGCAAAGCCAGCAGCACTGTGCGATACAGTGCGCCGCTTTTCTCCAGTTCGGCCGTGGCCGCTTCAACTTGCGCGTCGATCCTTCCGGCCAGGTCTACTTCATAGCTGATACCCAGCTCTGCGCGCCACAGTGTGAAGGTGTTGGCCGGGCCACCGTCGGGCAGGTCCTGAGAGGCCGGGGACTCGCGCTGGCGCGACGGGCCGAAGGCGGCATCGACGCGTGGCATTTTTTCTGCCCGGGCATCGCGCTGCAAGGCGCGCGCTTGCTTGAGCCGCGCAGCGGCGGCTTGCAGTCCGGGGTTGGCCAGTGCGGCCTGTTGTTCAAGCTGGTCGAGGCGCGGGTCGCCAAACACTCGCCACCACTGGCCGCGCAGCTGCTCTTCAGCCGGTTGCGCCTGCTTCCAGGAACCAGCCTGATGCTGTGGGAGTGCCGGCGCTTCTTTGTACACCCAGTTCCCGGCGTCGTCCGGGCGTGAGTAGTCGGGGGTGAGCGAACAGCCGCTGAGTATTGCCAGGGCCAAGGGCAGGCCCAGGGTCAGCGATAATCGAGCGCCGGTGGGAGTGGAAATTTTTTCGATGATTGTCATTGGATATCCTTTTCGCTGAGCGGTCCTGAAGGCATGGGTCAGAGATGATCAGGGGCAGCCTGCAGCGGTTGTTCGTGCGCCTGTGGTTGTGTGGCTGTGGCTGCCAATTGCCGGCCAAAGCGGGCGTATACCGCAGGCAGGACGAACAGGGTGAACAAGGTGCCGACCATCAGGCCCGCCACCAGCACCACCGCGATCGAGCTCTGGCTGCCAGCACCGGCGCCGCTGGCGAACAGCAGTGGCAGCAGCCCACCAATCATCGCCGCAGTGGTCATCAGGATCGGGCGGATACGGGTGCGGGCAGCGGCACGTACGGCCTCGACCCTGTCCAGGTTCAGGCTGCGCTGTGCGGCGTTGGCGAACTCGACGATCAGGATCCCGTGCTTGGCGATCAGGCCTATGAGTGTTACCAGGCCGATCTGGGTGTAGATGTTCAGGGTCGCGAAACCGAAGAACATCGCTGTCAACGCCCCGCAGGCCGCCAGCGGGACGGTGGTCAGGATCAGCAATGGGTCGCGAACGCTTTCAAACTGCGCTGCCAGCACCAGGAAAATGAAGGCCAGGGCAAAGGCGAAGGTGATTGCAAAGCCACCCTGTTCTTGCAGGTACTGGCGTGATTCACCGAGGAAGTCATGCTGGTAGTCTGCCGGCAACTGTGCGACCTCTTGCTGCAGGAAGGCCACGGCCTGGCCGAGGGTGACGTTGGGTGCCGGAATCGCCACCAGGGTCGAACTGTTGAGTTGATTGAACTGGGTCAGAGCGTTGGCTTCGACCCCGCGCTCCAGGCTGATCACTGTCGAGAGCGGCACCTGTCCGCCGCTGGCTGTGCGGATGTAGTAGCTTTCGAGAAGCTCTGCGGTCAGGCGCTGGTCTCGCGGCGCTTGTGGGATGACATCGTAGGAGCGGCCCTGGGCGCCGAAGCGGTTGACGTAGGACTCGCCCACCAGACGGGCAAAGGTATCGCCGATTTCCTTCATGTTCAGGCCCAGGTCGTGAGCCTTGGAGCGGTCGACACGTACCAGTACGGTGGGGTTGGTAAAGGTCAGGTCGGAGTCAACGAAGGCGAACAGTCCGCTGTTACGTGCCGCGGCTTTGACCTTCTCCATGTGTTCATAGACTTCCTCGTGCCTGGCGGCAGACGTCACCACCAATTGCACCGGAAAACCACCTACCGATCCCGGTAGTGGCGCAGGCAGGAAGGCCGATCCGGCAATGCCTTCCACCGAGGCCAGGTTGCCTTGCAATTCGGTCATGATCTCTTCGGCCGAGCGTTCACGCTCACTCCATGGCTTGAGCATGACCCCGGCCCAGCCCTTGTTCAACGAGGCGCCAACGCCTGCCACCATATAGACCGTGCCGGTCTCCGGAATGGACAGCAAGGTCGCCTCGACACGTTTGGCCTGCGCTTCAAGGAACTCCAGGCTGCTGGCTTGCGGTGCCTTCATGTCGACGACGATTTCGCCCTGGTCCTCGGCCGGAGCCAGCTCCGACTGCAGGCCATTGAACAGTACGGGCAGGCTTGCCATGGCCCCCAGGCCAATCATCAGCGCCAGGCGAACATCTTTGAGTACCTTGCCCAGCACTCGGTCATAGGCATCGACCACACGGTTGGTGACGGACTCGACACCGCGTGCAAAGCGGCTGGGTGAGCCGTGGTTGAGCAGCTTGGCAGCCACGGTTGGTGAAACGGTGAGGGCGACAATTGCCGATACTGCGACGGCGGCCGCCAGAGTAAAGGCGAACTCGCTGAACAAGGCGCCGGTCAGCCCGCCGATCAGTCCCAGCGGCGCATACACCGCAACCAGGGTTGCGGCCATGGTCAGCACCGGGCCGGCAATCTCCCGGGCGCCGTTCTTGGCGGCCTGTAATGATGATTCGCCTTCTTCCATGCGCCGATGGACGTTTTCCACCACCACAATCGCATCGTCGACCACCAGGCCGATGGCCAGGACCATTGCCAGCAGCGTCAACAGATTGAGGCTGAAGCCGAGGGCAAGCATGATCGCGGCCGCGCCGAGCAGCGACAGCGGAATGCTCAGCACGGGTACAGCGACCGCACGCATGGAGCCAAGGAAGAGGAAAATCACCAGCACCACTTCCAGGCCGGCAATCACGAACTTGACCAGGACGTTGTCAATCGCGGCATCGATGAACACCGTGACATCGTAGGGGATCGCCATTTTCACCCCCGGTGGCAAGTTCAGTTTGTCGAGTACCTGCCTGGCCTGGCGTGAAATGGTCAGCGGGTTACCCCCGGGAGTTGCCATGACCTCAAGGTACACCGCTGCTTCGCCATTCATGCCGGTGATCTGGTCGCGGCTCTGGGTGCCTATTTCGACCGTGGCAATATCTTCGAGGCGCACCAGGCTTTCGCCTTTTTTCACGACCAGTCGCTTGAAGCCTTCGACCGTATTGAGGTTGGTGTCGATACGGACGTTGGCAACCACCAGGGCACCCTTGATCTGGCCGGGCGCCGCCTGGTAGTTATTTTCTTCAATGGCCCGGTCAACGTCTGCAGTAGTAATGCCGTGCGCTGCCATACGCAGTGGGTCGAGCCAGATACGCATCGACAGGTTCTGTCCGCCCAGTACGTTGACTGCTGCCACGCCTTCGACGGTGGTCAGCATGGGGCGGGCGACGCGCATCAGGTAGTCGGTGATGCCGGTCAACGGTTCGCCTTGCTCAGGGCTGAAACCGGCATAGATCACCCCGATCGCACCGGGGGCCTGGCGTACTACCACCGGGTCGTAGGCTTCTTCGGGAAGCAGGTAGCGTACCTCGTTGACCTTGGCCAGGACCTCGGTAAGGGCCGCGTCAGAGTTGGCGTTCAGACGCAGGTAGGCCGTGATGGTGCTCAATCCCTGTTCCGAGGATGAGCTCAAGTACTCGACACCTTGGGTGGTGGCGACCGCTTGGGCCAGGGTGGTGGTGACAAAGCCTTGCATCAGCTCGGCCGGCGCGCCCGGGTACTCGGTGGTGACGGTGATCACGGCGCTTTCAATCTTGGGGTACTGGCGCAGGGGCAGGTCCATCAGCGCGCGAATGCCCACCAGGGCGATCAGCAAGGCAAAGGCCAGCGTCAGCACCGGGCGACGAATGAAAATGTCGGTGAAAGCCATGGCGGTCTATTCCTTTTTACCGGTGTAGGAGCCGACAGTTTCGCTCCCGGGGGCGAGTGCCTCGGTTTGCCGGGGCGCAACCAGGACGCCGTCCTGCAGGTTGATCTGACCGGCTATGACCACCAGATCGCCTTCGTTCAAGGTGTTGCCCAGCACTTCGGTGCGGCCATCCGATTGCGCACCGGTACGCACGGAAACCAGCTGCGCGCGCAACGCTCCTTCGCTTTCTCGCAGGGCATAGATGCGCTCGCCGGTTAGCGACGATTCCAGAGCTACGGTAGGAATGGTGGTGACGGCAGGCCCGGGCGTCAGTTCGAGTGCGACGTGGGCAAATTTACCGGGCCACAAGGCGTCTTGGGCATCCTTGCGCAGGGTGGCGCGTACGCGTATGGCGTGATTTTCCTTGTCCACCTGCGGATCGATTGCCGTGATTTGTCCGGCGATGGTCCTGGCGCTGTCGCCATCACCTTTGACCCGTACCTGCAGGCCGGTCTTCAGCGCTGCGCGATTGCGTTCGGGGACGGTGAAATCAATGTGCAGCACGCGGTTGTCGGTCAACGTGGCGATCGGCGTGCCAGCTTCCACGTACTGGCCAAGGTTGATGCGCCTGAGACCAAGCTCACCGGCGAACGGTGCGCGTACCAGGCGTTGGGAAATGTCTTCTTGTGATTGGGCGACGAGCGCGCGGGCTTCGTCATAGGCGGCCACGTGCTGTTCGTACTCGGCGTTGGACATGGTCTGGCCACGCAAGCGCTTGGCCCGTTCCAGGTGAGTCTGGGCCAGGCGTAAAGCGACCTGGCGACGTTCCAGTTCGCTGCGCAGCGGGCCGTCGTTCAGTTGCACCAGGGGGGTGTCGGCACTGATGGTTTGGCCACTGGTGAAATGCACTTTGGTGATGCGCCCGGCCACTTCGGCGGCGACCAGCACCTGATGATCGGCGACCACGGTGCCGATGGCCTTGATTGTGGCCGGTAGCACCTCACTGCGCACCGAGGCTACTTCAACAGGAATCGGATCTGCTTCACCCGTGGCCAGCGCTGCCTGTTCAGCCGCGTGCTTGCGATGGCTGTCATAGAAGTAGAGCCCGCCAATGCCGCAGAGCAGGGCAAGGGCGGTCAGTGTCAGTGGCCTCGAGAAGGCGTGGTTCATGGTTTTCCCCGGCAGAAGAGTGAGATTTGCTAAAGCTCAACAGGATGCGTGGCCTGGATACTATTTAGCTTTCTGCTTAAAGAGAAACGATGATCTCTGAGGGTAAAGGATAGATTTTCTAAACTATGTAGCTGAGGTGGGAGCTCTTTTGGGCTGGCAGTTGATCAAGCAAAAAAAGACCCGCTGCACATGCGCGCAGCGGGTCAAATCGGCCGCAGCCGCTTCAGTGTGTTACAGGTGCAGGGCGTGACCGAGTGCCCGCAATGCCGCTTCCTGGACTGCCTCGCCGAGGGTCGGGTGGGCATGGATGGTGCCGGCCACATCTTCCAGGCGGGCGCCCATTTCCAGGGACTGGGCGAACGCCGTGGACAATTCCGAGACGCCGACGCCGACGGCTTGCCAACCGAGGATCAGGTGATTGTCGCGACGCGCGACCACGCGCACGAAACCGCTTTTTGATTCCAGGGTCATGGCCCGGCCATTGGCGGCGAACGGGAACTGCGCAACGATGCAGTCCAGGCCTTCCTGTTCGACGTGTTCCGGGGTCTTGCCGACCACCACCAGTTCCGGGTCGGTGAAGCACACCGCGGCAATGGCAGTGGGTTCGAAGCGCCGGGTTTTGCCGGCAATGATTTCCGCGACCATCTCGCCCTGGGCCATGGCCCGGTGGGCGAGCATCGGTTCACCGCTGAGGTCGCCGATGGCCCAGACATTGCGCATGCTGGTCTGGCAACGCTCGTCGATGGCGATGGCCGCACCGTTCATCTTCAGCGCCAGGCTTTCCAGGTTGAAGCCTTGGGTACGCGGTTTGCGACCCACGGCGACCAGGACCTGATCGCTGTCCAGTTGCAGCAATTCGCCGTCCGGGTTACGTACCTGCAGGCGCTGGCTGTCGGCATCAAAACCTTCGACGCTGTGCTTGAGGTAAAGCTTGATGCCGAGCTTTTTGATCGACTCGGCTACCGGCGCGGTCAGCTCACTGTCATAGGTCGGCAGAATCCGCTCGCGGGCTTCGACCACGCTGACCTCGACGCCGAGTTTGCGGTAGGCAATACCCAGTTCCAGGCCAATGTAGCCACCGCCGACCACTGTCAGGTGCTTGGGCAGGGCTTTCGGCGCCAGGGCTTCGGTGGAAGAGATGACCGCGCCGCCGAGCGGCAGCATCGGCAATTCGACGCTGCTGGAACCGGTGGCCAGCAGCAAGTGCTCGCACTGGATGCGTTGGCCGTCGACTTCGACGCTCTTGCCGTCGAGGATCTTCGCCCAGCCATGGATCACCTTGACCCCGTGCTTTTTCAGCAGGGCGGCGACACCGCTGGTCAACCGGTCAACGATAGCGTCTTTCCAGGCCACGCTCTGGCCGATGTCCAGACTCGGTGCCGAGACCTTGATGCCCAGGTTCGACTGCTGGCTGTGCTGTCGGGTCTGGTGGAACTGCTCGGCGACATGGATCAGCGCCTTGGAGGGAATGCAGCCGATGTTCAGGCAGGTGCCGCCCAGGGCCTGGCCTTCGACCAGAACCGTGGGGATGCCCAGCTGGCCGGCGCGAATGGCCGCGACATAACCGCCAGGGCCGCCACCGATGATCAGCAGGGTGGTGTTGAGGGTCTGTTGCATGGTCACTCCACAAACAGGCTGGCAGGTTGTTCGAGCAGGCCACGGATGGCCTGGATGAAGAGTGCCGCGTCCATCCCGTCGACCACGCGGTGATCGAACGAGCTGGAGAGGTTCATCATCTTGCGAATGACGATCTGGCCGTTGATCACCATCGGCCGTTCGACCATGCGGTTGACGCCGACGATGGCCACTTCCGGCGTGTTGACCACCGGCGTGGAGACAATACCGCCCAAGGCGCCGAGGCTGGTCAGGGTAATGGTCGAACCGGTCAGCTCTTCACGGCTGGCCTTGTTGCCGCGTGCGGCATTGGCCAGGCGCACGATTTCGCCAGCGTTGCTCCACAGGCTGCCGGCTTCGGCATGGCGCAGCACCGGAACCATCAGGCCGTTGTCGCCCTGGGTGGCGATGCCGACATGCACCGCGCCGTGGCGGGTGATGACCTGGGCTTCGTCGTCATAGGTGGCGTTGATCTGCGGGAACTCGCGCAAGGCCACGACCATGGCGCGCACCAGGAACGGCAACAGGGTCAGCTTGCCGCGGCTGTCGCCCCACTTCTTGTTCAGGTGCAGGCGCAGCTCTTCCAGGGCGGTGACGTCGATCTCTTCGACGTAGCTGAAGTGTGCGACGCGGCGCTTGGCGTCCTGCATGCGCTGGGCGATTTTGCGGCGCAGGCCGATGACCGGGATCTGCTCGCTGTCGCTGCGCTTGGCGTAACCGCCCGGTGCGCTTTGCGTGCTCAGGGTCGGCTGGGTGAGGAAGGCATCCAGGTCTTCATGCAGGATGCGCCCGGCCGGGCCACTGCCGTGTACGTAACGCAATTCGATACCGGCATCCAGCGCGCGCTTGCGCACAGCCGGCGAGGCCAGAGGGCGCTCGTTGGCTTCGCGTGGGACGATCGGGGCCGGGGTGTGTGTGCTGGCTGGCGCGGCTGCAGCGACGGGCACAGGTTTTTCCGCTTGTGGTTCCGGCTTGCTGGCCGCGACCGGAGCCGGGGCGGCAACCGCGGCAGCCGGTGCTGCCGCACCTTCCTGATAATTGCCCGCACCTTCGACTTCGATGCGAATCAGCTCGCTGCCCACCGCCATGACTTCACCGGGTTGCCCGCCCAGCGCCAGCACTTTACCGCTGACCGGCGAGGGGATTTCCACGGTGGCTTTGTCGGTCATGACATCGGCCACGACCTGGTCTTCGGTGACGGTGTCGCCGACTTTGACGAACCATTCCACCAGTTCAACTTGTGCGATGCCTTCACCGATATCCGGCATCTTGATGACGTGCGTGCCCATTCAGACCTCCATGACCCGTTTCAATGCCGCGCCCACACGTGAAGGGCCGGGGAAATACGCCCATTCCTGCGCGTGCGGGTAGGGGGTGTCCCAACCGGTGACGCGCTCGATCGGGGCTTCGAGGTGATGGAAGCAGTGCTCCTGAACCAGCGAGATCAGCTCGGCACCGAATCCGCAGGTGCGGGTGGCTTCGTGGACGACCACGCAGCGGCCGGTCTTTTTCACCGAGGCGACGATGGTTTCCAGGTCCAGCGGCCACAGGCTGCGCAGGTCGATGACTTCGGCATCGACACCGGTTTCCTCGGCGGCCACTTGCGACACGTAAACCGTGGTGCCGTAGGTGAGCACGGTGACGTCATTGCCGGGACGGGTGATGGCGGCCTTGTCCAGCGGCACGGTGTAGTAGCCATCGGGTACGGCGCTGGCCGGGTGTTTCGACCACGGCGTTACCGGGCGGTCGTGGTGGCCGTCGAACGGGCCGTTGTACAGGCGTTTGGGTTCGAGGAAGATCACCGGGTCGTCGTTTTCGATCGAGGCAATCAGCAGGCCTTTGGCGTCATACGGGTTGGACGGCATCACCGTGCGCAGGCCGCACACCTGGGTGAACATCGCCTCGGGGCTCTGGCTGTGGGTCTGGCCGCCGTAGATGCCGCCGCCGCAGGGCATGCGCAGGGTCAGCGGGGCGACGAATTCACCCGCCGAGCGATAACGCAGACGCGCCATCTCGGAGACGATCTGGTCGGAGGCCGGGTAGAAGTAGTCGGCGAACTGAATCTCGACCACCGGGCGCAGGCCGTACGCGCCCATGCCCACGGCTGTACCGACGATGCCGCTTTCGGAGATCGGCGCATCGAAGACCCGCGATTTGCCGTACTTGGTCTGCAGGCCTTCGGTGCAGCGGAACACGCCGCCGAAGTAACCAACGTCCTGGCCATAGACGACCACGTTGTCATCGCGCTCAAGCATGATGTCCATGGCCGAGCGCAGGGCCTGGATCATGGTCATGGTGGTAGTCGCCATGGCGGTTTCCAACTGAATAGTGGTGGTGTGATCGTTCATGTCAGATCCCCAGTTCCTGGCGCTGCCGGCGCAGGTGCTCCGGCATCTCCTTGTAGACATCCTCGAACATGGACGCTGGGCTTGGCATCTGGCCGCCGGCCAGGGTGCCGTACTGCTCGGCTTCTTTCTGCGCCTTGATGATCTCGGCCTCGAGTTCGGCGGTAACCGCCAGGTGCTCTTCCTCGGACCAGTGGCCGATGGCGATCAGGTGCTGCTTGAGGCGGGCGATCGGGTCGCCAAGCGGGAAGTGGCTCCAGTCGTCGGCGGGGCGGTACTTGGACGGATCGTCCGAAGTCGAGTGCGGGCCGGCGCGGTAGGTGACCCATTCAATCAGGCTCGGGCCCAAGCCGCGGCGGGCGCGTTCGGCGGCCCAGCGCGAGGCGGCGTAGACGGCGATGAAGTCGTTGCCGTCGACCCGCAGCGAAGCGATGCCGCAACCGACGCCACGACCGGCGAAGGTGGTCGATTCACCCCCGGCGATCGCCTGGAAGGTGGAAATCGCCCACTGGTTGTTGACCACGTTGAGGATCACCGGCGCGCGGTATACGTGGGCGAAGGTTAGGGCGGTGTGGAAGTCGGATTCGGCGGTGGCGCCGTCACCGATCCAGGCCGAGGCGATCTTGGTATCGCCTTTGATCGCCGAGGCCATGGCCCAGCCGACGGCCTGGACGAACTGGGTCGCGAGATTGCCGCTGATGGTGAAGAAGCCGGCTTCACGTACCGAGTACATGATCGGCAGCTGGCGGCCCTTGAGCGGGTCGCGCTCGTTGGACAGCAGCTGGCAGATCATCTCCACCAGCGACACGTCGCGGGCCATGAGAATGCTTTGCTGGCGGTAGGTGGGGAAGCACATGTCCGTGCGGTTCAGGGCCATGGCCTGGCCGCTGCCGATGGCTTCCTCGCCCAGGCTCTGCATATAGAAGGACATTTTCTTCTGGCGCTGGGCGACCACCATGCGGCTGTCGAACAACCGGGTCTTGAGCATGGTGCGCATGCCTTGGCGCAGGACGTCGGGACCGATGTCCTCGGCCCATGGGCCCAGGGCATTGCCTTTATCGTCCAGTACGCGGATCAGGCTATAGGCGATATCCGCGGTATCGGCGGCTTCTACATCGACGGGAGGTTTACGGACCTTGCCGGCATCGTTCAGACGCAGGTAGGAAAAATCAGTCTGGCAGCCTGGCCGGCCGGTAGGCTCGGGCACATGCAGACGCAGGGGGGCGTACTCGTTCATGCTTTTTTACGCTCGCTCTGTCTTGTGTTTTTGTTGAGCTTTGAAGCGGTCGCTGCTGAAACCCCGGCTTGTGACCAGGGAGTCAGTCTTGTCCTACATGATATTCGGGCGCCTGAAGAATATTTCTCTCAAGTTCATTGCCTTTGTTCGGGCTTGCGGATAAACATTCTTTATAAAGACAAAAAACAGGTGAAATTTTCTCATGCGCAAACTGGATCGCACCGACATCGGTATTCTCAACAGCCTTCAGGAAAACGCCCGGATCACCAACGCCGAGCTGGCGCGCTCGGTCAACCTGTCGCCGACGCCCTGTTTCAACCGGGTCAAGGCCATGGAGGAGCTGGGCGTGATACGCCAGCAAGTGACCTTGCTGGCCCCGGAAGTACTGGGGCTGGACGTCAATGTGTTCATTCATGTCAGCCTCGAAAAGCAGGTGGAGCAGTCCCTGCATCGCTTTGAAGAAGAAATCGCCGAGCGCCCGGAGGTCATGGAGTGCTACCTGATGACCGGGGACCCGGATTACCTGTTGCGGGTGTTGCTGCCAAGCATTCAGGCGCTGGAACGTTTTCTTGATTACCTCACGCGTTTGCCCGGAGTAGCCAACATCCGCTCCAGCTTTGCCTTGAAGCAGGTGCGCTACAAGACCGCTTTGCCGCTGCCAGCCAATGGCATGACCTTGCCGGGCTGACTGCAGAAATCAGGCCTGTAGAAAATTTCGATCATGTCCGCTCTGGGTGCTTGAAATTCCGAACGCCTGGTGCCTATGTTGTAGCTATCGCCTTTCACGGCATGCGAAAACAATAAGGATAGTGTCATGACGACCAGTGGCCAGTGTGCGCTCGCGGAGCGATTGAGCGGCATTGATGAGATCGAGTGCGTTACGCCGGACCTCAATGGCGTGCCGCGCGGCAAAGTAATGACTGCCGCGGGATTTCTTGAAGGCAGGCGTTTGCAGATGGCCCGAGGGGTGCTGCTGCAGTGCATCATGGGTGGCTATCCGCCGGCGCGCTTCTACGGGAGCGACGATGGCGACCTGGCCCTGGTAGCCGATGATCAGCAGATCCACCGTCTGCCCTGGAGCGACGAGCCGCGTGCCTTGGCGATTTGTGATGCGGTCGAACTGAGCGGCGCAAGCTCAGGCCTTTCCACGCGTGGTTTGCTCAAGGCGGTGATTGCGCGTTACGCAGCCCGCGGGCTGGCACCGGTGGTGGCGACCGAACTTGAGTTTTTTGTCTTCGCGCCCAACACCGACCCGCACCAACCGTTCCTGCCGCCACTGGGCAAGGATGGTCGTCGCGAAGAGGGGCATTCGGCGTTCAGCGTCAGCTCCAACAATGGCCTGCGCCCGTTCTTCAGCGAGGTCTATCGCTGCATGGAGGCCTTGGGCTTGCCGCGCGACACCTTCATGCATGAAATGGGTGTCAGCCAGTTCGAGATCAACCTACTGCACGGCGATCCGTTGTTGTTGGCCGACCAGACCCTGCTGTTCAAGCATTTGCTCAAAGAGGTTGCGCTCAAGCATGGCCTGACCGTGGTGTGCATGGCCAAACCCTTGGCGCACACGCCGGGCAGTTCCATGCATATTCACCAGAGCCTGGTAGAGATCAACGGCGGCCGCAATGTGTTCAGCGACGCCGACGGCAAGCCGACCGCGACCTTCCGTCATTTCATCGGTGGCTTGCAGGCCTGCATGGCGGACTTCACTGCGTTGTTTGCGCCGAACGTCAATTCCTATCAGCGTCTGTGTCACCCTTACGCCTCGCCCAACAATGCCTGCTGGTCAGAAGACAATCGCGCTGCCGGCCTGCGCATTCCGGCCAGTTCGCCGGTGGCGCGGCGGGTTGAGAACCGTCTGCCCGGTGCCGACAGCAACCCCTATCTGGCCATCGCCGCCAGCCTTGCCGCCGGTCTGTATGGTATCGAGCAGCAGCTGGAACCTGCGCCGGCGATCCAGGGTGAGTTCGAGGTGCCGGAGCATTTGAGCCTGCCATGTACCTTGCATGCGGCCCTTGAGCGTCTGAAGCACAGTGCGCTTGCGCGGGAGTTGTTCGGTACCGAGTTCATTGAAGGCTACATCGCCACCAAGACCCTGGAGCTGACCAGTTTCTTCGATGAAATCACCCCGTGGGAGCGTCGCGTGCTGGCGGCTCAGGCCTAGTGTTTTTTTAGTCCCCGGGCCTGCAGCACGGTTATTTTCACTTATGCTTTCAAGCAGTTTTTCCACCTGCTCAAGGGGCCGTTCGGGACGCTGATGCGACAGATCTGGAAGTCTTTTCGCGCGCTGTATTTCGCTGCGCTGATGATGTTGATTGGTTCCGGCTTGTTGAGTACTTACCTGGCCTTGCGCCTGGCTGCCGATCATGTCGACAGCCTCTGGGTCGGTGCGCTGATGGCGGCCAACTATTTCGGTCTGGCCCTGGGCGGCAAGATCGGTCACCGGCTGATTGCCCGGGTTGGCCATATCCGTGCCTATGCCACCTGTGCCGGGATCGTCGGTGCGGCGGTGCTCGGGCATGGCCTGGTCAGTTGGTTGCCGGCCTGGGTGGTGCTGCGGGTGATTGTCGGTCTGGGGATGATGTGCCAGTACATGGTCATCGAAAGCTGGCTCAACGAGCAGGCCGATGCCAAACAGCGTGGCGCGGTGTTCAGCGGCTATATGATTGCCTCCTACCTGGGTCTGGTGCTGGGGCAGTTGATACTGGTCGCGCATCCGCAACTGGGGCCGGAACTGTTGATGCTGGTGGCCATGTGCTTTGCCTTGTGTCTGGTACCGGTGGCGATGACCCGGCGCATTCACCCGGCACCATTGCGCCCGGCGCCGATGGAACCGCGCTTCTTTATCAAGCGGGTACCGCAGTCTTTGAGCACGGTGCTGGGCTCGGGGCTGATCGTTGGCTCCTTCTATGGTCTGGCACCGTTATATGCAGCCAAGCAAGGGCTGAGCACCGAGTACATCGGTCTGTTCATGGGCTGCTGCATCTTTGCCGGCCTGCTGGTGCAGTGGCCGTTGGGCTGGCTGTCGGATCGCTACGATCGCGCGGTATTGATCCGCAGCGTAGCCGTGGGCCTGGCGATTGCCGCGTTGCCCCTGGCGATCATGCCGACGGTGCCGCTGGTTGTCTTGTTCGCTGCCGGCTTTGCCGTGTCGTTGCTGCAGTTCTGTCTGTATCCCCTGGCGGTGGCCTTTTCCAACGACCATGTGGAAAGCGAGCGGCGGGTTTCGCTGACTGCCATGCTGTTGGTGACCTACGGTGTCGGCGCCAGTATCGGGCCGCTGGTGGCGGGGGTGCTGATGAAGGTTTTCGGCACGCAGATGCTGTATGCCTTCTTTGTGTTCTTTGCCCTGGTGCTGGTCTGGCGGATTCGGCCGAAGGCAGTCACCGGGCTGCACCAGGTCGACGATGCGCCGCTCAATCACGTGGCCATGCCGGCGGCGGGTTCGCCTTTGTCGGCCGCACTCGATCCGCGGGTTGATGAGCAGAGCGTGCAGGATCAGATGCAGGCGCCGGTGGCGGCTGAGGATACTGAAGTGGAAGAAGAGGGTGATGCTGGTGAGGTGGGGGAGAAGCCGGCGTCGGTGTGAACGTCATCGCGGGGCAAGCCGGCTCCCACCGGCTCTGTGGGAGCGGGCTTGCCCCGCGATGCTGTGAAACTCAGTAATCGTCTTTATCGAACCGTCGCGCTTCACGCTGCAGCTGATAGACAAAGGTTTCGATCTTGCGCTGCATTTGCCCGTTCAGGTTGTGAAAGCGCACACCCGCAAAGGTGGTGTTGACGCGCTCTTCGAAATGCAGATGACGCAGCTCCACTTCGACCTGGGACAAACCCAGCGGTGCGCCGGAGGCGAATTTCTCGTAGACCTGGCCCAGTTGCAGGCGCTCTTCGACATTGCCTTCAAAGCGCAGCTTGCAGCCGGTAGCGGAGATGTCCAGCAACTTGCCGCGCAATTCACCATTGCCCTTGAGCTTGTCGCCATCGAGCTTGACGTCGACCAGTTGCGACAGTTTCAGTGCGGCACGGAAGGCATTGCGGCGCTGGTGGTAGGCCACTGCAGTCGGCAGTGCGCCGCGGTAGCAGCGATGGCCGTCAACTTCGCTGATGCTCAGCGGGGTATTGCACTCCCAGGCGATACGCACACCATCATGAAAGCCCTCGACCCGGAACGGCTCGCCGTTCTCCAGGTAGCGCTCACCGTCGCGCGGGACCATTTCATCAAGCGCCAGGCGATTGCTTTCGCGGTCGACCTCGACCACATAGCTCTGGAAGCGCTGGCTGCGTTCGTGGAAGGTGATGATCAGCGGGTCATGGCTCTCTTGCAGCGACCGCAAGTTGGCGGCGATTTCCAAAGGAGTGGTGAGCACCTTTGGTGGCTGCGGAGCTTCTGCTTCATTGAACACGGGTAATCAATCTCCAGGCAAAAACGACACACGCAAGTAACGGCATTTTGCCAGTATGTTCCGTGCCTTGATACAGGGAATCAAGCCTGGCTAAGCGCCCGCGGCTTGGCAAGGGGCGAGGTCGACCCCCGAGCGTCATACAGCGACGGTGATTCGCCGCCCATGAGGATTCTGATCTGATTGGCTGTGGTGCTTTGCTGGAGCTGGATCGAGCGGCCATTGCGCTCGTTGACGGCCTGGCAGTCGGCAAGCAGTTTGCCCAGTACATCCAGCTGTTGCAGCAGCAACTCGCCCAGCGATGACTGGCTGGCCAGTTGTGCGACACCTTCGCGGTCCTGGCTCAGACCAAGGCTGGCAAGCAGTTCACTGCGCCGCCGACCTTGCTGATCGAGAAGGATTACCAGCGATTGCTTGCGCGCCAGAATGTCTTCCAGCAGCGGCATGTCACGGCCGTGCAGGGCGATCGACTCGGTCTGCAGCAATTCAAGCAATTGTTGCGCTGGAGCAAAATCATCTTCGATCAATTGCAGCAAGGTAGTGTCGTGCATGGCTGGCTCTTTGGTTCAAGCGTCCTGAAGTCAGCGCGCCAGGGGCTAGCGCTGAGCTTCGAAATTAAGCAGTTTGCTGGCGACGCGGTTGCTGTCGACCTGGTAGCTGCCGTCGGCGATCGCCTGCTTCAACTCCGCCACTCGGGCGCTGTTGACAATCGGCTGGTCGCGCAGCTTGTCGCTGACCTTTTGCAACTGCTGGGCCTCGTGGCTGAGGTGTACGGCTTCCCCGCTGGTGCTGCCCTGGGCGACGGAGTCGGCCTTGGCTGCGGTGTTGCTGGCAGTGCTTTCCTGGCTGTTGCCAGTACGCACGCCGGCAACCGACGGAGAGTTATTCAAACGACTGAAGTCGATGACCATGATCAGAAAACCTCTGGGTATAGGGACGCTTGCCTTGTTTTCGGCCAACCCGAAAGAAACTTTAGGCGCAATTGCAGTGCAGACTGCGCAGCAGGATCCGGGCACCCAATGGGACACAGTTTAGGAAAAGCGGTTCCTTATCGCCAGAGTTCTTCGTGGTTCTCCCGTTTACATGGACACTTCGACCTGGCCGGGCCCGGTTACCCTGGCCTTGACCACCCGTTTGGAATTGAGATTGCGCACCCGGATCTGTTCGCTCAGACCGCCTTTGCTCAGGGCTTCGCCTGGCATGCGTACACTGAGCGTGCCGCTGCGGGCGGTGATGACCACCTGATCACCCTTGCGGACCACTTCGGCCTGTTCCAGGTGTTGAGGGGTCAGCACCTGATCCATGACCGTCGGTCGGATAACCTTGAGCCCGATCGCTTGTTCCAGATCGCTCAGAAACCCCTGGTTCAGCGCGCCGATATCACGTTCGCGCAGGCTGACGTCCTGCTCGCCGACAATGCTCTCGCGTTTGAGCGGGCGTACCACGGTGACAACATTGCGAAACAGACGTACCTGGGCGGGCACGAACACCGTCCAAGGTGAACTGCCGTTGCAGCGCACCTTTACGGTCACGCGGCCCAGCGGCTGTGCCGGGCTTTCCAGATTGGCGTCCAGTTGCCGGTCGCACTGCGGCATGCGCAGGCGCGGGTCGAGGGTGTTGACCTGGATTTCGTAGCGGCCTTGGGTCTGGCTGCTGGCCAGGTAGTCTTCAACAGTGAATTCAAGAAACCCCTGGGTGACGCCGATAAGCTGTTCAGGCAAGGTGAAAGCGTCAGCCAGAAGTCGGGTGCCGGGAATCAGCAGGCACAGCGCAGCAAGATAGCTGGTCAGGTGGCCGGTCCGGCGTCGGAAAAATGTCGTTTTCGTGTTCATACGATTAAAAAAAGCAAAGCGCGTGCCGAGACTGGGTACGAAGTTCGAAGCGTTTGGTGAAGGAGTCTTGCATGGCTGGTGTAATGGATTCAGTGAACCAGCGCACGCAACTGGTGGGGCAGAATCGCCTGGAGCTGTTGTTGTTTCGTCTCAATGGCGAGCAGCTCTACGGGATCAACGTGTTCAAGGTGCGGGAGGTGCTGCAATGTCCACCCCTGACCGTGATGCCCAAGTCCAACCCGGTAGTGCGCGGTGTCGCGAATATTCGTGGGGCAACCATCCCGATCCTCGATCTGGCGATGGCGACCGGTATGCCCGGTCTGAGTGAAGATGTCAGCAAGAGTTTTGTGATCATCACAGAGTACAACACCAAGACTCAGGGCTTTCTGGTGCACTCGGTGGAGCGCATCGTCAACATGAACTGGGAGGAGATCCATCCGCCACCCAAGGGCACCGGGCGTGATCACTACCTGACGGCGGTGACCCGGGTCGACAACAAGATGGTCGAGATCATCGACGTGGAGAAGATCCTCGCCGAAGTTGCGCCGACGTCCGAGTCGATTTCTGCCGGGGTGGTCGATGCCGAGGTGCAGGACAAGGCGGTGCTGTTGCGGGTGCTGACGGTCGACGATTCGTCGGTGGCGCGCAAGCAGGTCAGTCGTTGCCTGCAGACGGTCGGGGTGGAAGTGGTGGCGCTCAATGATGGCCGCCAGGCACTCGAGTACCTGCGCAAGCTGGTGGATGAGGGCAAGCGTCCGGAGGAAGAATTCCTGATGATGATCTCCGATATCGAGATGCCGGAGATGGACGGCTACACCCTGACGGCCGAAATCCGCAGCGACCCGCGCATGCAAAAATTGCACATCATCCTGCATACTTCGCTTTCCGGAGTGTTCAACCAGGCGATGGTCAAGAAGGTCGGGGCCGATGATTTCCTGGCCAAGTTCAAGCCGGACGACCTCGCCCAACGCGTCGTCGATCGCATCAAGGCCACGCACTAACGGCCGGGGGCTGTGCCCCTGGCGGTTCACACGATTTAAGAGGCGGCATCTTTGTCTACGGGTAATTTGGATTTCGAACAGTTCCGGGTCTTCCTGGAAAAAGCCTGTGGCATCCTGCTGGGCGAAAATAAGCAGTACCTGGTCTCCAGCCGTCTCAACAAGCTGATGGAGCAGCAGGGCATCAAGTCCCTGACCGAACTGGTACAGCGTATCCAGAGCCAGCCGCGCAGCGGTTTGCGCGAGCAGGTGGTGGATGCCATGACCACCAACGAAACCCTGTGGTTTCGTGATACCTACCCCTTCGAAGTGCTGAAGAACAAGGTATTGCCTGAGCAGATCAAGGCCAATCCCGGGCAGCGCCTGCGTATCTGGTCAGCCGCTTGTTCCTCGGGGCAGGAGCCGTACTCGATCTCGATGGCGATCGATGAGTTCGAGCGCAGCAACATCGGCCAGCTGAAGATGGGTGCGCAGATTGTTGCTACCGACCTGTCCGGCGCCATGCTCAATAACTGCAAGAGCGGTGAGTACGACAGCCTGGCGATTGCCCGTGGCTTGTCCCAGGAGCGTCTGCAGCGCTACTTCGATGTCAAGGCGCCCGGGCGCTGGGCGATCAAGGCGCCGATTCGCAGTCGTGTGGAATTTCGCTCGTTCAACTTGCTCGACAGTTACGCAAGCCTGGGCAAGTTCGACATCGTGTTCTGCCGCAACGTGCTGATCTACTTCTCGGCCCAGGTCAAGAAAGACATCCTGTTGCGTATCCACAGCACGCTCAAGCCGGGTGGTTATCTGTTCCTCGGGGCGTCCGAAGCGCTCAATGGCTTGCCGGATCATTACCAGATGGTGCAGTGCAGCCCGGGGATCATCTACCAGGCCAAGTAAACCGCTTCCGAAAATTGCCGCTTTGCTGGCGCTCAGCGGAAATCCTTTGCCGCTTTTCTGGCATTGCCGCCAGCGGCAAATCACTCAAAGCCCCGTATTTACGGGGTTTTGTTTTTTGGCATGGCTCTTGCTCTAGCTCAGTCAACGAAAAACCTTCGAAGGTTTCCCCGACATGAGCATCAGCTTCGACAAAGCGCTCGGCATCCACGAAAAGGCATTGGGCTTTCGCGCCCAGCGCGCCGAGGTGCTGGCCAACAACATCGCCAACGCCGACACGCCGAACTACAAGGCGCGTGACATGGACTTCGCCTCAGTCCTGGCGGCCCAGGCCGAGAAGACCAGCAAGGGTCATTTTGCCCTGGACCGTACCAACGCCCGGCACATCGAGGCTGAAGGCATGAGCATGGGTGATGAAACCCTGCAGTACCGCACGCCGATGCAGCCGTCGATCGACCAGAACACCGTCGATGCCCAGCTCGAGCAGTCGAGCTACGCGGAAAACGCCGTAGGTTTCCAGGCCAGCTTCACGCTGCTCAACAGTAAATTCAAAGGGCTGGTATCGGCCCTGCGCGGAGAGTAAGTCATGTCCCTCGCCAGTGTCTTCAACATTGCCGGTAGCGGCATGAGTGCGCAGACCACGCGTCTGAACACCGTCGCTTCGAACATCGCCAACGCCGAGACGGTTTCGTCGAGCATCGATCAGACCTACCGTGCCCGTCACCCGGTGTTCGCCACCACCTTCCAGCAAGCCCAGGGCGGTGTCAGCCAGTCGCTGTTCCAGGATCAGGGTGAGGCCGGTCAAGGTGTTCAGGTGCTCGGTGTGGTGGAGGATCAAAGCAACCTTGAGGCGCGCTACGAGCCGAACCATCCGGCGGCGAACAAAGACGGTTATGTCTACTACCCGAACGTCAACGTGGTCGAGGAGATGGCCGACATGATCTCTGCCAGCCGCTCGTTCCAGACCAACGCCGAGCTGATGAACACGGCCAAGACCATGATGCAGAAGGTCCTGACCCTGGGTCAGTGATAAAGGACGAAGCCAATGGCAAGCGTTAACGATACCACCGCCGGTGTAAACCTGAACGACGTGCTCAAGGCGTCGGTCAAGAAGACTTCCGATACCAACCCCACGGGCGTTGCTACGGCGACCAACAGCAAGACCGGCAATCAGGCGCTGGGCAAGGATGCGTTCCTGCAGATGCTGGTGACCCAGATGCAGAACCAGAACCCGCTCGATCCTCAGGACAACAGTGAGTTCGTTGCCCAGTTGGCGCAGTTCAGTAGCCTGGAAGGCATCACCACGCTCAACGAGACGGTGACGGCGATTTCCGGCAACTTCAAATCGTCCCAGGCGCTGCAGGCGTCGTCCCTGGTCGGTCGCTCGGTGGTCGTCCAGACCGACAAGGCCGTGGTCGATACCACCAAGAGCTTCAATGGTTCGGTGGTGGTGCCGCAGTCGCTAAGCAATGCCACCGTCACCATCACCGACAAGGATGGCAAGGTGGTCAAGACCATCGACCTGGGCGAGCAGAAGGCCGGCAATGCCGCCTTCGTCTGGGATGGCACCAATGACGCGGGTGAGAAGGTCGATCCTGGTACCTATACCTTTGCCGCCAAGACCACCATCGATGGCAAGCAGCATGACATGTACACCATGCTGCCGGCCACGGTCAGCAGCGTAACCCTCAGTCAGACCGGCGGCGAGATGATGCTCAATCTTGCCGGCCTGGGCAGCATTGCGCTGTCCAAAGTCCAAACCATCGGTATATAGAGCCGGCTAGCGCGGCACAAGGAGTGAAAGATGTCATTCAATATCGGCCTTAGCGGTCTCTATGCAGCCAACAAACAACTGGACGTGACCGGCAACAACATTGCCAACGTTGCCACCACCGGTTTCAAGTCGTCGCGTGCGGAATTCGCCGACGTCTACTCGGCCAACAAGCTCGGCGTCGGTAGCCAGAGCGTTGGTAACGGTGTGCGTCTGGCCTCGGTATCGCAGCAGTTCACCAATGGCGATATCACCAATACCGGCAACGTTCTGGACATGGGTATCCAGGGTCAGGGCTTTTTCGTCCTGAGCGACAACGGCTCGCTCAGCTACACCCGTGCCGGTGCGTTTCAGACCGATAAAGACAATTACGTGGTGACCTCCGACGGCCTGCGTCTGCGCGGCTACGGTGTGGACGAGAACGGCAAGATCATCAATGGCGTGCTGACCGACCTGAAGATCGATACCTCGGCGCTGGCGCCAAAATCCACCACCTCGATTGATCAGGGCATCAACCTGAACTCGTCGGACAAGGTCATCCCGAGCACCACCACGTTCGATCCAAGCGACGACACCACCTGGAACAAGACTTTCGCCACCAAGATCTATGACAGCCAGGGTAACGAGCACATCATGGATCAGTACTACGTCAAGACCGACACCAATGAGTGGAAGTCTTACACCCTGATCGATGGTCGTAACCCGCTCGATCCTACCCAGGAGCCGCCGCAGCCACTGGAGGGCGTCATCACCTTCAAGCCTGACGGTAGTGTCGACACCATGACCGCGGGTGCTGCGGGTTCTGGCTACGAAGTAGTGAACAAGGTCTTCAAGCTGACCGGTTGGATTCCTGCCACCGTTACCGATCCGACTGCCAAGCCGCCGGTGTGGGGTTCCAATGGTTCCGAGGCCAGTGCCGGTGGTATCGCCATCGACATGACCGATACCACTTCCTACAACACCCCGACCACGCGTCTGTCGCAGAGCCAGGATGGTTACGCTACCGGTATTCTGTCGAGCCTGAGCATCGACTCCAGCGGTGTGATGTTCGCCAGCTTCAGCAACCAGCAGTCGCGCGCTATCGGCCAGGTTGCCATTGCGTCCTTCGCCAACGAGCAGGGTCTGCAGCCTATGGGTGGTACGCGCTGGGCCGAGACTTACTCCTCGGGTATTCCGGGCATCGATGCGCCGAAGACCGGTACCCTGGGCGCTATCGCCTCCAACTCGCTGGAGGCCTCCAACGTCAACCTGACCACTGAGCTGGTTGAGCTGATCAAGGCGCAGAGCAACTATCAGGCGAACGCCAAGACTATCTCTACCCAGAGCACCATCATGCAGACCATCATTCAGATGACCTGATGCTGCTGTGAGGCAGTAGGCGTGGACGGACCCCTTTCTCGGAAGGGGTCTGTCGTTTCAGAGGTATCGATCATGTTGCAACGATTGGCGTTAGCGGTGTTCGCGGTGCTGTTGATGACCCAAGTCAAGGCTGATGCCGCACCTTGGTATCGCTGGGAAAGCCAGGCAGATGGGCGCCTGGTCTGTGCCCAGTTTTCTCCGGGCGATGGCTGGAAGCGCTTTGCCGGTCCCTTCAACAACGCGGCGTGCCGCGACTACTGAGGCTTGCCGCTAGCGGCAAGCTGGCGCCGTAATTTCGACGGCGCTTCTCCCGGCTGCATGCCAGTGCGGCGATCGAGCCCTTGTCTGGCGGGGCTTTTGGCCACTTCTGCAAAGTTGGTTTGAAACTTGCTTCAAGCACTGCAAAGCAGCGGCGAGCGGCAAGTGTTCGCCAGCGCAGGGGAGAAATACTGTGGACAAGATGCTGTACGTGGCCATGACCGGTGCCAGCCAGAACGCGCTGGCGCAGAAGGCGCATGCCAACAACCTGGCGAACATTTCCACTACCGGTTTTCAGCGTGACCTGGAGCAGGCGCGCTCGATGCCGGTGTTTGGTGACAGCTTTCCGGCGCGTGCCTACGCCATGACCGAACGCCCGGCGACGGATTTTTCGCCGGGCTCGATGCTGGAAACCGGGCGTGACCTGGACGTGGCCGTTGGTGGTGACGGCTTTATCGCCGTGCAGGCACCGGATGGCAGCGAAGCCTATGTGCGTACCGCGAGCATGAATATCGATGCCCTGGGTGTGCTGCGTGCCGCCAACGGCATGCCGATCATGGGTAACGGCGGGCCGATTGCCGTGCCGCCAGAGCAGAAGGTCGAGGTCGGTGAAGACGGCACCATCACCATCCGCGCCATGGGCGAGGGACCAGAGGTAATGGCTGAAGTCGACCGGATCAAGATGGTCAACCCGGATCTCAAGACCATTACCAAAGGCCTGGATGGTCTGATCCACACCACTACCGGCCAACCTGCGCCGGCCGATGCCAACGTCAAGCTGGTGTCGGGCTTCCTTGAGAACAGTAACGTCAATGCCGTCGAGGAAATGACCTCGGTGCTGGCGCTGTCTCGGCAATTCGAACTGCACGTCAAGATGATGACCACGGCCAAAGAAGGCGACGAAGCCATGGCTCGGGTTTTGCAGATCGGCTAATTACACAGGCGTAGCGCCGGAATACAGGCGCGCGAGGAGAACGGCATGCTTCCAGCACTTTATGTCAGTAAAACCGGTCTGTCCGCACAGGACAAAAATCTGACCGTCATTTCCAACAACCTGGCCAACGTTTCGACCACTGGCTTTAAACGTGATCGTGCCGAGTTCCAGGACTTGCTCTACCAAACCCAGCGCCAGCCGGGTGCGCAATCGACCCAGGACAGTGAGCTGCCTTCGGGTCTGCAAACCGGTACTGGTGTGCGCATCGTCGGTACCCAGAAGAGCTTTATCGCCGGCAGCCTGCAAACCACCGAAAATCCGCTGGACATGGCGCTTGATGGTCGCGGTTTCTTCCAGATCCTGCAGCCTGATGGCACCGTCTCCTATACCCGTGACGGTACCTTCCACTTGAACTCCGACGGCCAGATCGTCACCGCCAGCGGTTTCGCCCTGGAGCCGGCGATTGTCGTGCCGCCTGAAGCGCAGACCTTCACCGTGGGCCGTGACGGCACCGTTTCGATCACCACCGCAGGCAACCCGGCGGCGCAGGTGATCGGCAACATCCAGACGGCCGACTTCATCAACCCGGCCGGCCTGCAGGCCACCGGTGGCAACCTGTTCCTGGAAACCGCCGCCAGCGGCGCGCCGCAAGTCGGTACTCCAGGCCTCAACGGTTTCGGTGTGGTCCAGCAGCAGACCCTGGAAAACTCCAACGTCAGCACCGTGGAAGAACTGGTCAACATGATCACCACCCAGCGTGCCTACGAGATGAACTCCAAGGTCATTTCCACCGCCGACCAGATGCTCTCGTTCGTTACCCAGAACCTGTAAGTGAAGTCTTCGAGGTCGCTTTAACGGCGCCTGTTACACCGTGAGGTCAGAGTCATGAGTCGTTTGTTTTGCGTACTTGCCCTGAGTGGGATCAGCGTGCTGGCCGGCTGCGTTGCGCCGCCGCCCAAGCCCAATGATCCGTACTACGCGCCGGTATTGCCGCGTACGCCACTGCCGGCAGCGGCCAACAACGGCTCGATCTACCAGGCCGGTTTCGATCAGAACCTGTACAGCGACCGCAAGGCGTTCCGGGTCGGTGACATCATCACCATCACCCTCAACGAGCGGACCCAGGCGAGCAAGAACGCCAACTCGCAGATCGCCAAGAACAGCAAGGCCGATATCGGCCTGACTTCGTTGTTTGGCTCTTCGATGACCACCAACAATCCGTTCAGCGATGGCGATCTGAGTCTGAGTGCCGGGTACAGCGGTGACCGTGCAACCAAAGGCGACAGTAAGGCAGGACAGGGCAACAGCCTGACCGGCTCGATCACCGTGACCGTTGCCGATGTGTTGCCCAACGGCATCATTGCCGTGCGTGGCGAGAAGTGGCTGACCCTCAACACCGGCGATGAGCTGGTGCGCATCGCCGGCATGATCCGCGCCGACGACATTGCCACCGACAACACCGTGCCTTCGACCCGGGTTGCCGATGCGCGCATCACCTACTCGGGAACCGGCTCGTTTGCCGATGCCAGCCAGCCGGGCTGGCTCGACCGTTTCTTCCTCAGCCCGCTTTGGCCTTTCTAGGTTCGGATGACCATGTTCAACTTCAAGCAGCTGATCACCGCCGCGCTTCTGATGTCCGTCGCGTTCGCCGCACAGGCCGAACGCCTGAAAGACATCGCCAGCATTTCCGGCGTGCGTAGCAACCAGCTGATCGGCTACGGCCTGGTGGTGGGGCTCAATGGCACGGGTGACCAGACCACCCAGACGCCGTTCACCCTGCAGACCTTCAACAACATGCTGTCGCAGTTCGGCATCAAGGTGCCGGCAGGCTCGGGCAACGTGCAGCTGAAAAACGTCGCGGCGGTCTCGGTGCATGCCGACCTGCCGGCGTTCGCCAAGCCGGGGCAGGTGGTCGACATCACCGTGTCCTCGATCGGTAACTCCAAGAGCCTGCGCGGTGGCAGCTTGCTGATGACGCCGCTCAAGGGTATCGACGGCAACGTCTATGCGATCGCTCAGGGCAACCTGGTGGTCGGTGGCTTTGACGCCGAAGGCCGCGATGGCTCGAAGATTACCGTCAACGTACCGTCGGCGGGGCGTATTCCTGGCGGTGCGTCGGTAGAGCGTGCCGTTCCCAGCGGATTCAACCAGGGCAACAGCCTGACCCTGAACCTCAATCGCCCGGACTTCACCACCGCCAAGCGCATCGTCGACAAAGTCAACGAACTGCTCGGCCCGGGTGTGGCCCAGGCCCTGGACGGTGGTTCGGTGCGCGTTACCGCGCCGCTCGATCCGAGCCAGCGTGTCGATTACCTGTCGATCCTCGAGAACCTGGAAATCGATCCGGGCCAGGCGGTGGCCAAGGTCATCATCAACTCGCGCACCGGCACCATCGTTATCGGCCAGAACGTCAAAGTGTCGCCTGCGGCGGTTACCCACGGCAGCCTGACCGTGACCATCACCGAAGATCCGATCGTCAGCCAGCCGGGGCCGTTTTCCAATGGCCAGACCGCAGTAGTGCCGCGCTCGCGGGTCAATGCCGAGCAGGAAGCCAAGCCGATGTTCAAGTTCGGCCCGGGTACCACGCTGGATGAAATCGTCCGTGCGGTGAATCAGGTGGGTGCAGCTCCGAGCGACCTGATGGCAATCCTCGAAGCCCTGAAGCAGGCCGGTGCGCTTCAAGCCGACCTGATCGTGATCTGAGGACTGGCGCATGGATATGCCGAAAAACCCGATAGCCAACACGGCTGACAGCGGTGCCTACACCGACCTCAATCGACTCAGTTCGTTGAAGGTCGGCGACCGCGACAGCGACGCCAACCTGCGCAAAGTGGCCCAGGAATTCGAATCGCTGTTTCTCAACGAGATGCTCAAGTCGATGCGTTCGGCCAGCGATGTGCTGGCCAAGGACAATCCGCTCAACACCGAAACCACCAAGCAGTACCAGCAGATGTACGACCAGCAGCTGGCGGTGAGCATGTCCCGCGAAGGCGGCGGTATCGGCCTGCAGGAGGTGCTGATGCGTCAGCTGTCCAAGCAGAAAGCTGCGTCGGCGGCGAGCAACAACAGTCCGTTCCCGCGCTTCGACATCCAGCCGCGGCCACTGGGCGCGACGGCAGTCGGCGTGCCTGAGCGGCCGCAGGAAACCGCGGTCACGCGCAACGATGTGGCGGCGCTCAACTCCCGTCGTCTGGCGTTGCCGGGCAAGCTCACCGATCGCTTGCTGGCGGGCCTGGTGCCGGCGGCAGGCGCTGTGGCGGCCACCACCAATACGGCGCCGATTCCCGGGCGTTCGACCCTGGCTGGCGACGCCGTGGTCAAAGGTGACTGGCAACCGGCGCAAGCCTTTGCCGCCCCAGGCAACCTGCGTATTTACGGTCGCGCCATGGCCCAGCCGCCGTTGGCGCCGGCCAAGCGTGCCTTCAGTTCTTCGGATGACTTTGTCGCCACCATGCTGCCGATGGCCGAGCAGGCTGCCAAGCGCATCGGTGTCGATCCCCGTTACCTGGTGGCACAGGCCGCGCTGGAAACCGGCTGGGGCAAGTCAGTCATGCGCCAGGCTGATGGTCGCAGCAGTCATAACCTGTTTGGCATCAAGGCTACCGGCAACTGGCAGGGTGAACAGGCAAGGGCGATCACCAGCGAGTTTCGTGATGGTCAATTCGTCAAGGAGACGGCGGCGTTCCGTTCCTACGATTCCTATCAGGACAGTTTCCATGATCTGGTGAGCCTGTTGCAGAACAACGCTCGCTATAAAGAAGCGGTCAAGGCTGCCGATAAACCGGAACAGTTTGTACGCGAGCTGCAGCGGGCCGGTTATGCAACCGACCCGGATTACGCGAGCAAGATCTCGCAGATCGCCAGGCAAATGAAATCCTACGAAAGCTATGCAGCGATTGGCACCACTACGCAACTATAAGGTTTGAACCATGGCGAGTTTGATCAACATCGGAATGTCGGGGCTCGGCGCCAGTCAGTCGGGCCTGTTCACTACGGGTAACAACATTACCAACGCCGATGTCGCTGGTTATTCGCGCCAGCAGAACGTGCAGCGGGCCAATGGCTCGCAGCAGAATGGCAACGTGTTCATCGGCACCGGCACCACCCTGTCCGATGTGCGCCGGGTATACAACAGTTACCTGGAAAGCCAGTTGCGTACCACCACTTCGTTGAGCAGCGATGCGGCGGCGTACCTTAATCAAGTGGCACCGATCGACAGCCTGCTTTCCGGTGCCGACACTGGCATTACCGCCGCGTTGCAGAGCTTTTTCACGGCCATGCAAAGCGCGTCCGCCAAGCCCAACGAGGATGCCTCGCGCCAGTTGCTGCTGACCAGTGCGCAATCGCTGAGCAAGCGCTTCAACACCATCGCCAGCCAGCTCAACGAACAGAACAGCAACCTCAACGGCAACCTGTCGTCGATGGTCGACCAGGTCAATAAACTGTCGGCAACCATTGCCCAGTACAACGACCAGATCTCGCAGATGCAGGGCACCCCGAACGACCTGCTCGACCAGCGCAACGAAGCGGTGCGCCAGCTGTCCGAGCTGGTCGGTACCCAGGTGGTTGAACGTGAAGGCAACCTGGATATCTACCTGGAGAACGGCCAGCCGCTGGTGATGGGTAAAACCATCAACACCCTGCAGACCGTGCCGAGCAAGAACGACCCGACCCGGGTGAGCATCCAGCTCAACCGTGGCAGCACGGTGATGGACGTCACCTCCAGCCTCAACGGCGGCGAGATCGGCGGCCTGCTGCGTTATCGCAGTGAAGTGCTCGACCCGTCGCTCAACGAACTGGGGCGTGTGGCCCTGGTCATGGCCGATCAGATCAACCGCCAGCTGGCCCAGGGTATCGACAAGAACGGTGAGTTCGGTGCCGCGCTGTTCAACGACATCAACAGTCCTGAACTGATCAGCCAGCGCAGCATTGCCAAAGCCGGCAATACCGGCAACGGCATGCTCGATGTGGTTATCAAGGACACCGGCAAGCTGAGTACCAGCGACTACCAGGTAACCTTCACCAGCGCTACCGGCTACAACGTCAAGAAGCTGCCGGAAGGTACCGACATGGGTACCTTCGATATCAACGATGATCCGCCCAAGGTAATCGACGGTTTCACCCTCAAGCTCAATAGCGGCGGCATGAGCGCCGGTGACAGCTTCAAGATCACCCCGACCCGCAATGCCGCGAGCAACCTCGACACCGTCCTCACCGATCCCAAGCGCCTGGCGCTGGCCTCGCCGCTGACCGCTAACAGCGGCTCGGGCAACCAGGGCACCGGCATCATCGGTCAGCCCAATCTGACTTCGTCGCTGGATATCTACGATCCGGCCCAGCGCCTGGATCTGCAGAACGGCCTGAAGTATTCGACGCCGGTGAAACTGGTGTTCGGTGACGAAAAAACCACCCCGCAGACCTACAAGCTGCTCGACGCCAAGGGTGATCCGCTGGGTTCCGGCACCATCATTCCGGGCCAGGCCAACAAGCTGCAATTCTCGGTGCCGATGGTCGATTCCACCGGAGCGCCGATCAACGATGCCAACGGTGTCCAGAAGACATTCACCTTCGAGATGGAAGTGTCCGGATCGCCCAAGGAAGGTGACAACTACACCATATCCCTGACCGGTCCAGGCTCGGACAACAACCGTAACGGCCAGGCGGTGATCGACCTGCAGACCAAGGGTACGGTTGAAGTCGGCGCCAACGGCAAGGGCATCAGCCTTACCGACGCCTATGGCAAGCTGGTGGAAAACGTCGGCGGCAAGACCGCCCAGGCGCAGATGGATGTCGATTCGACCACGGCCCTGAACACATCGGCCAAGGCTTCGCGCGATTCGCTGTCGGGTGTCCAGCTCGATGAAGAAGCCGGCAACCTGATCAAGTACCAGCAGTACTACACGGCTTCGTCGCAGATCATCAAAGCGGCGCAGGACATCTTCTCCACACTGATCAATGCCCTTTAAGGAGTGGTAGACCGTGCGTATTTCTACTTCCCAGTTCTACCAGACCAGTGCTTCGAACTACACGAACAACTTCTCCAATCTGGTCAAGACCGGTCAGCAGGCCAGTGACAACATTCGTGTACGCACGGCTGCTGATGACCCGGTAGGGGCGGCGCGTTTGCTGCAACTGCAGCAGCAGAGCAATCTGCTTGATCAGTTCGACGGCAACATCACCAGCGTGCGTAATAGTCTGGGGACCGCCGAGGCGACCCTGAACTCGATCACCAACGTGCTGGCGCGGGTCAAGGAACTGGCCGTCGGTGCCGGTAACGGGGGCTATACCGATGCCGACCGCAAAGCCAATGCCCAGGAGCTGACCCAGCTCGAGGAACAGCTCTACAGCCTGATGAACAGCCGTGACGAGAACGGCAAGTACATTTTCTCAGGCTCGCGTGGCGATACCCAGCCTTATGTGCGCAACGCTGACGGTACTTACAGTTACCAGGGCGACCAGAGCACCCTAAGCCTGCAGGTTGGCGACATGCTCAGCATGGCCACCAACGACAGCGGCTACAACGTATTCGAGCAAGCGCTCAATACCAGTCGCAGCCAGACGAACCTGACCTTTCCGGTAGTGGATGACGGTCGGGTCAGTCTGTCCGACGGACAGGTGTCCGGCAGCACCCAGTACAACGATCGTTTCCGTGGTGGTGAGCCGTACACCATCACCTTCACCAACAACCGCGAATTCAAGATCACTGATGCGGCGAACAATGATGTGACCCTGGAGGCCACCGGCGGTGGCACTTTTGACCCGAGCAAGAGTGCCAGCATCAGCTTCCGTGGTGTCGAGATGCGCCTGGACGTCAACCTGAAGGAGGGCGACGATCCGGATACCGCCATCGCCGGCTACTCCTTCAATCTGGCTTCCAAAGCCGATGAAGTCAGCGGTTCGCGCAGCCCGGGCAATACCTCGTCGGCGCAGATCAACAGCGCCACCATCACTGACAAGTCGGCCTACAGCGACGCGTTCCCGGGTGGCGGTGCGATCATCAAGTTCACCAGCGCCACCAACTTTGAAGTTTACGCCCAGCCCATGCTGCCAGATGCCCGCCCCGTGGCCAGTGGCGCGCTGACCGGAACGCCTGCGACCAAGGCCAACATCGCCGGTGTCGATTTTGACTTCTCTGAGCCGCCAGCCGGGGGGGACCAGTTCTCGGTCAAGGTCGATACTCACCAGACCCAGAACATACTCGACACCATCTCCGAGTTCCGCAAGGCGCTGGAAATGCCGGTCGACACTGATCTGGCGTCACGCCAGAAGTACCAGGCCGCCCTGGACTCGGCGATTGGCAACCTGGAAAGCGGTGCCAACAAAGTTGCTGAAGCCATCAGCTCGATCGGTGCTCGCGGTGCCGCTCTGGATGTCCAGGCGGAAACCAACGAGAGCCTGAAAATGGCCAACACCAAGACCCAGAGCTCGATCCGTGATGCGGACCCGGCCGAGGTGCTGATTCGATTGAACCTGCAACAGACCATGCTGCAGGCCTCTCAGCTGGCTTTCTCGAAAATTTCCTCGCTGAGCTTGTTCAACCAGCTTTGATTGACTCGGCGCTTTGACAGATAACGGTAGATTCTGGCAAAGCGCCTCCCTCCGGGTTTCCCATCGTGAACCACCTAGCTTTAGTCAGTATTGCCATCCCGGCTTTCAATCCCGAGTTTTTTCGCCGGGCACTGCTCAGCGCAATCTCACAGGACTACGGGTGTCTTGAGGTTATCGTCTGTGATGACAGTCTCGGGGATGAGATCAAAGTAATCTTTGACGAACTGGCCGCTCAGGCAACCTGTGAACTGCGCTATGTGCGCAATGCCACGAACCTGGGGTTCTCACGTAATTTGCTGGTGTGCCTTGAGCAATCCCGGGGCGAGTACATCAAGTTTCTCTGTGATGATGATTGGTTGCTGTCAACCAGCATCCGGCTTCAGTCGCAAGTCCTGGCAGACTGCCCCGACGTCAGCATGGTGACCAATCACCGCTTTTTGTGTGATGCCAACGACTCGTTGCTACCACCACGTGCAACTAATTGTTTTATCGCCGTAGAAAGCGCGGTGCTCAATGGCGGCGACCTGTTGGACGCTGTGGCTACCAATGCGCCGAACCTGTTTGGCGGTCTAAGCCACGTTCTGTTGCGTCGGGCACTGGTGGAGCAGTCGCTGGCGATGCTGGTACAGGAGGGGCAGGGATTCAGTGCTCGCCTGGACATGGCGTTGTACATTTGCCTGTTGCGCCGAGGGCATCTGGGGTACCTCCAGCAAATGCTCAGCATCGAGCGGATGCATGCCGGTCGCTTGAGTCATCACACCAGCATGGAAATCGCTTTCAGGGTGGAGACCGAGTGGCTGTTGCAGATGCTCGCTTCGCGAACAGGTGAACCGGCGCCGGCTGCCGGCTGGGTGCGCCATGTAGCGTTCGAGCAGTACTGTGAGGGCCCGGACAAGGACTGGCAGGAGTATGAACTTACTCGTTTGTATTCCGGACAAATTGCCAACTACCAGCAGCAGGTGGGTAGCGACAGTTTGAGCTTTGCCGAACTCTATGCTCAGTGGCTGGAGTGCAGAACATTGTCTGTTGCGCAGACTCGTCTGATGGCCAGGCGGATCGAGCAATGGCCGAGCACACCACGCATTGTTCCGGTGGTCATGGATCCCGCAGGGGATGCGCTGGCATTGAAGGCAACGCTGGAGAGCATTGCGCTGCAGTCCTATGCCGCCGCTCAGGTGTGGGTATTTGCCGGTGATCCGGCGCAAGTGCCAGACACTGCCAATGTGCAGGCAACCACCTTGCGTGGGGACGGCTTCGAACAGATCAACGCGCGACTGCAATCGGCAGGTGATGTTGACTGGATCTTCCTGTTGCGCGCCGGCGACCGTTTGCATCCGCATGCATTGGTGATCATGGCTGAGCGTATGGCGTTGTATGCCGACAGGAACTGCTTCTACGCCGATGAAGGGGCGAACGACAATCTGCAAGCCTCCAGCCCGATCTTCAAGCCGGACTTCAATCTCGACCTGATGCGTAGTTTTCCCTATGTCGGACGCATGCTTGCCTTCAAGCGCGAGGCCTTGTCCCGTTTAGGCGGATTTGCTCCGGAGTTCGGCGTGCTGGCGCCCCATGACCTGCTCTGGCGGATGGTCGAAGCGGATGGCTTGCAAGTCGTCGGGCATGTCGCTGAGCTGCTCGTGCAGTGCAAGGCCAGTTACGCGGATTGGTTGGTTGAACCGGACTGTGTGCTTCAGGCGCCGCAAATACTCAAGGCGCATCTGCAGCGACTGGGTGTGCCGTTCGAGCTCGCTTCGGCGCCAGGCACCATGCTCGCGCGCGTTCGCTATCAGCATGATGAGAGGCCAGGGGTGTCGATCATTATTGATGCTGGCCAAGACCTGCAGTTGCTGCGCCATTGTGTCGAGTCGATATTCGAATATACGGCCTATGCCCCATACGAGGTCCTGATCGTGACCGGCGGTGGTGAGCCTGCGCCGATGAAGGACTGGTTTGCTGCCATGCAAGGGCTGGGTAGCGAGCAATTGAGGATTATCGAGGTTGCGGGACGCAATGCCGCACAACGGATAAATCAGGCCAGTCACGAAGCACTGGGCACCTATCTGCTGTTGCTTGACCCCGGGTGTATGATTTTTGACGGCCAATGGCTGAGCGAGCTCATGACCCAAGCCCAGCGTCCAGAAGTCGGCGTAACAGGTCCGAAACTCTGCGCTCCGGACGGTACCGTGGTGGGCGCTGGACTGGTCCTGGGTCTGCAGGGGGCCGCCAGCAGCCCATTCGTCGGGCATGCGGCTGATGCCAGCGGGTACATGAACCGCTTGAGTGTTGTGCAGAACTGGAGCGCAGTCAGTGGTGATTGCCTGCTGGTGCGTCGAAGCATCTTCACCGAGTTGGATGGCCTTGAAGAGGACGCTTATCAGGATCAATGGATCGATGCGGACTTCTGTCTGCGAGTTCGCGATCATGGTTATCTGATTGTCTGGACGCCTTTTGCCATGGTCGCTCGCTTGAGCGTTCCGAGTGAAGTGCGGGCAGGGCAGGTCAAAGCCGGTCGGGATCAAGAGGCTTTTTACCAGCGCTGGTTGTCTCGTGTGGCCAGTGATCCCGCCTACAATCGTAATCTCAACCTGAAAATGTCCAGCTTCACCCTCGATCCTGGCTTGCGCGTTGGCTGGGATCCGTTTGTCAGTCGAGCGTTACCCTTTGTCCTTGCATTGCCGATCAACACGTCGGCAGTAGGGCATTACCGGGTGGCACAGCCATTTTCCGAGCTGGAAAGGGCAGGCTGGATCCAGGGGCGTTTGACCTACACCACGCCGGGGCACATTGAGATGGAGCGCGACAAGCCGGATGTGGTCATCCTGCAATGCCGCTACACCCCCAATGCGCTCGAGGAAATAGAGCGTATCAAGCGCTTCTCCAATGCTCGGCGTATTTACGAGATCGATGACTACATCCTCGATGTGCCGAAAAAGAACGCTCACGGCCGCAACCTCCCAGCCAACATGCGTGAAATGGTGACGCGGGGCATTTCCCTTTGCGATCGACTGGTGGTCTCTACTGAGCCGCTGGCTGAAGTGTTGTCGAGCATGAACCAGGATATTCGCGTGGTTCCGAACATGCTGGCTTCACAGTTGTGGCACGGCCTGCACAGCCGTCGCCAGACCTCGCTCAAGCCGCGGGTGGGTTGGGCGGGGGGCACCAGTCACCGCGGCGATCTCGAGCTTATTGTCGATGTCGTCAAGGAACTGGCGAACGAGGTCGAGTGGGTCTTCTTTGGCATGTGTCCGGATTTGCTTCGTCCTTATGTCCATGAGTTCCACCCGGGGGTATCGCTGCTTGAGTATCCGCGCAAATTAGCCAGTCTGGACCTCGACCTGGCGCTGGCACCGCTGGAGTCCAACCTGTTCAACGACTGCAAGAGCAACTTGCGATTGCTTGAGTATGGTGCCTGTGGTTATCCGGTGATCTGTAGCGATGCCAGGGCCTATCGAGGTTATTTGCCTTGTACTCGCGTGGTCAGCAACACCACTGACGAATGGTTGCAAGCAATACGGATGCACCTGGCCGATCCCCGAGCCAGCTATCGACAAGGCGATGAGTTGCGCGAAGTGGTGTTGCGTGACTATGTGCTGACAGCAGATAAGTTGCAGCACTGGGCAAATGGCTGGCTGGCTGATTGATCACACCCGATCGGTAATCGGCGCCTGCCCGAATTCGAATTTTATGAGTACTAGGTGCGCTATGGGCGAGAAAGCGGTTGAGTTGGCGACATCACTGAACAACGTAACGGTTGTCTTGCTGGGGGTAAGTGACCCTGATTATCAGGGGCGTGCACGCTATTACTACAAACAGCACTTTTGCCAGTTGCTGAACGTCGACATTGCAACCCGGTCTGCATCTTCTCAACTCTGGCAGGAGCAGTTGCTTGCTGCGCTTGAGCAAATAGAAACGCCATTTGCAATCCTGACGCCGGACAGTGACTTTCTGCTCGCCGATGCCTTGGCTGCGGGGGTGGACTTTCTCCAGAATCACCCTGATTTCACCATGGCTCAGGGCTATTCAATCGGGTACTCATCGGGCGGCAACGAGGTCGACTACTACAAGCTCGGATCAGCCCGCAAGCATAACGCTCATGCCGTTGATCCGTGCGAGCGTGTCGCGTTGTACGCGCGTCTCGGCTTGCAAGCATGGCGTTCGCTGGTAAGGGTCGAAGCCTTGAAGGCTGCCGTGCGTAATGCGCCTGCAGATTTGCCATTCGAAGGCTGGTGTGTGGCAATGGCCTATGCGCTGCTGAGGCAGGGGGCGGGTCGGGTTTTGGCGCAGACCAGTGCCGTGGTCGAGTATCGGCCGAGCCAGCAGAACCCTGTTGCCTATGAAGAATGCCTCAACCAGACAGTGCGCAGTTTGCATCAATGGAATGCTGAAACAGGGCAAGCGGGACAAGGCAGCATCGACTTCGATGTGTTGAGCAGATTTGTTCGTAACACTCACGAGGGGTGTGAGGCGCGGTTGTTGTTCAAGTCATGCTGGGGAGGGGTGTTGAAAGACCCGGAGCGGACATTTGAACCACGTCAGTTCGTCGAAATGCCTTACTACAATGCTGCGGTGTTTGAGCAATTGCATGCGTTGGAGTTTCTGTTGCATGCCTGGCCAGCGGGGCAGCGGCAGATCCAGGCCCTCGAAGGATGCTGGGTTCGCCAGCAGGCCTTGCTCGAGGTTCACCCCAGCGATTCGGCGGACAGTCTCAAGGATCGTTACTGGCAAGCGCTGTCCCTGGGGCTGTTCAATAGCCAGGTATGCCGGCGCCTGGTCGAAGTGCTGGATGGCAAGGATGACGCAGTCAAGGTCCGCGAGCTGGAGGGATGGCTTGAGCGGCTCGATGCGCTGGGAGGGGCTTCAGTGCAGGAGCGCCTGGCGTCTACCCCGTCAGGCAGGACTCTTGCGGCCATTGCCGCAGCAACGCCTGACGATGCCGCCAGAAAACGTGTGCTCGCTCACTTGAGCAAAAATCGCTTGCCGCAGATCGCATTCGTGCTGATGGATCTCGATAACGATGATGCTGCGCTGCAGAGCACGTTCGACAGCCTGCTGGCCAGTGGGCTGCGGGACTTCAAGATTGTCGTGCTCAAGGCCGGTGAGCTGCCGGCGATTACCACGCCACGGGATACCTTGCATTTTATCAAGGTCACTGCCGGCAACGTGGTTGCCCATCTCAACCAGGTAGTACGGCAACTGTCCAGTGATTGGTTGATGTTGCTTGAGGCCGGAGATGTATTGACCCCGGGTGGACTGCTGCGTTTGCAATCTGAGCTGGGGGGGGCTGAGGGCTGTCTGGCGATTTGTGCCAATGAAGTACAGCGTGCGGGAGATGGTCGTCTGGTCAGCATTGTCCGACCTGGCGCCAATCTGGATCTGTTGCGCAGTCGTCCCGACCTGATGTCCCGGCATTGGTTGCTACGCCGTGAGAGCGTAGTCGGCCTGGAGGGGTACAGTGAGGCGTATCCTCAGGCCCTTGAGTTTGACTTGTTGCTCAGGTTGATTGAGCAGCAAGGTATGGGCGGGCTGGCGCATCTTGACGAGTATCTGGTCATTGGTCAGCAAAGGCGTGAGGCCATGTCGGTGGGTGCGCTGGCTACGCTCAAGCGTCACCTGGCCGGGCTTGGTTACAATGGCCAGGTCAGTGAGAGTGTCGACGGGGCATTCCAGATCGATTTCCGTCACCCTGTGACACCGCAGGTCAGCATCCTGTTGCCGGTCGACGGCGACCTGGCACAACTCAAGGCTTGCCTGGTGAGCATTGTGCAGCGTACCCGATATCCTCGATACGAAGTGATCGTGGTCGCCGATGGAACCAACGCAAGCGCACTGGCGGGCGAGCTTGCCAGCCTCCAGACAGGGGGGCGGGTTAGCGTGCTGGCGGGCGAACCGGGGACTTCTCGTTCGCAGTTGATCAATCAGGCGGCCGCACAGGCTCGCGGTGAATACCTTGTATTGATGTCCAGCCGCAGCCAGGTAGCCTCGGCAGCCTGGATCGAGGCGTTGCTCAATCAGGCGCTACGGCCTGAGGTGGGCGTAGTGGGTTGCCTGATGCATGGTCGCGAGGAGAGGGTGACCCATGCCGGCTACGAGCTGCTGGTTTCCGGTCAGGTCCAGGGCGTATTGCTGGGAGTGTCCAGGTTCGCGCCGGTTCTTGGCTTGGCACAGGTGCGTAGCTGTCAGGCGGTGTCCGATGATTGTCTGATGGTGCGCAAGGATCTGTTCAGCCAATGCGGCGGCATGCAGGCGGTTGCCGGTGCCGATATCGATCTGTGCCTGAGAGCTGCACAAGCGGGTCTGTTGGTAATCTGGACGCCACAGGCGCAAATGCTCAATGACGCTGTTCCGGCGCTTGGGCAACCGCAACAGCAGGCATTGTCAGCGCGCTGGCCATCGGCGTTCACGACGCGGGTGGCGGCCTGTGATCAATTTGGTGTGGACGTATCGAGGGGCGCGGGTTCAGACAAGCCGGTGATACTCGAATGGGTCAGCGAGCTGGCTTGATGCAGGTGTAACGACAAGGCCGGGCTTAATGCCCGGCCTTGTCGTTTCTACGCCACTCTCGAGGTAGTGGTCGGCTTGGTGCCGCTCATGATTCTTGCTTTTTACAAGTTGGCAACATTCTTGCTTTTAGTCCGCTCAGCCACTGCTTTGGTCAGTAAATTGTCGGCTCGGATCGTGGCAAAAGCCCTTAAGGTAAGCAGATAATGAAAACAGTCATTCTGGCCGGCGGCCTGGGTACGCGTATCAGCGAAGAATCCCACCTGCGGCCAAAACCGATGATCGAGATAGGCGGCAAGCCGATCATCTGGCACATCATGAAGATCTACTCGCACTTTGGCATCAACGACTTCGTCATCTGCTTGGGCTACAAGGGCTATGTGATCAAGGAGTACTTCGCCAACTATTTTCTGCACATGTCCGATGTCACTTTTGACATGGCAGAGAACCAGATGTGCATCCATAACCGCCATGCCGAGCCCTGGCGCGTAACCCTGGTAGATACCGGCGAGAACACTGCCACTGGCGGTCGTCTGAAGCGCATACGCGACTATGTCGGGGACGAGACTTTCTGTCTGACTTACGGCGACGGCGTTGCCGACGTCAATATTCCTGCACTCATCGACTTCCACCGCAGCCATGGCAAGTTGGCCACAGTCACTGGTGTACAGCCGCCGGGACGTTACGGTGCCCTGGATATACGCGGGGAGCAGGTCCGAGGATTTCAGGAGAAGCCGCTGGGCGATGGCGGCTGGATCAACGGTGGATTCTTCGTGTTGGAGCCCGGCGTATTCGACTTCATTGACGGTGATGACACCACCTGGGAATCCGAGCCGATGCGCGCGCTGGCCGAGCAGGGTGAACTCATGAGCCACCTGCACCGAGGCTTCTGGCAGGCGATGGACACCCTGCGCGACCGAGTCCTGCTGGAAGATCGCTGGAAGACTGGCCAGGCGCAGTGGCGGCTATGGTCGTAAGTCCATCGTTCTGGTCAGGACGCCGGGTGCTTCTGACCGGACATACCGGTTTCAAGGGAGGCTGGCTGGCGTTGTGGTTGCGCGAGCTGGGCGCTCATGTCCACGGTTATTCGCTACCGGCCAACACCGAGCCTGCATTCTGGGATGTCGCTGCGCTTGCCGGACGGGTTCCTGGCACCTTGGCCGACATCCGGGATGTGCAGCGTCTGACCGAAGCCTTGAATGCGGTCCGGCCCGAGATTGTTCTGCACCTGGCCGCCCAGCCACTGGTGCGTGAGTCCTACCGCACACCGCTGGATACCTATACGACCAATGTGATTGGCACGGTCAATCTGCTTGAAGCAGCAAGGCAGTGCGAGTCGGTACGTGCCGTGCTGGTGGTCACCAGTGACAAATGCTACGACAACCGTGAATGGCTCTGGCCTTACCGCGAGCAAGATGCTCTGGGTGGTCATGATCCCTATAGCAGCAGCAAAGCGTGTGTGGAGGTGCTGTGTACCTCTTGGCGCGAGTCTTTCCTGCGCGAGTCGGGTATCGCCCTGGCGACTGCCCGGGCGGGCAATGTCATTGGTGGCGGCGATTGGTCCGGCGACCGGTTGGTGCCCGACATCCTGCGTGCCTGGCAGGCAGGGGAGTCGCTGACCTTGCGCTATCCACAGGCTATCCGCCCTTGGCAGCACGTGCTTGAGCCGTTGCAGGGCTACTTGCATCTGGCTCAGGCATTGGTAGAGCGCGGCGATGCCGTGGCGTCGGCCTGGAACTTCGGCCCGGACGCTGAGGGCGTGGCCACAGTAGGTGAGCTGGTCGAGCAGCTTGCCCGGCTCTGGCCTGGTGACGCGCACTGGCAAGTCGATGCGGCAGGGCAACCGCATGAAGCGGGATTGCTGTCGCTGGACTCCAGCAAGGCACATCGACAACTTGGCTGGAGGCCGCGCTGGACGTTGGCGCAAGCCCTGGAACAAACCCTCGACTGGCACCGTGCCTGGCACGCCGGTCAGGACATGCATGCATTCAGCCGCGCGCAGATCGCGGCCTATCAAGGCGGGACCCATGAGTGAACAAACGGCGCAACAGCTGCGCCAGCAGATAGCCGAGCTGGTAGGCCGCTATGCGGAACTGGAATTGGCCACCTCGCCATTCGTAGCAGGCAAGGACACTGTGCCTCCTTCCGGCAAGGTCATTGGTGCACCCGAGTTGCAAGCCATGACTGAGGCGGTGCTGGACGGCTGGCTGACTACCGGGCGTTTCAATCAGGCTTTCGAAAAACGCTTGTCGCGCTACCTGGGGCGGCGCGGTGTATTGACTGCCAACTCTGGTTCATCTGCCAATCTTCTGGCATTTTCGGCATTGACTTCGCCACGTTTGGGCGATCGTGCGATTGGCAAGGGCGATGAAGTGATTGGCGTGGCCGCTGGCTTCCCAACCACGGTCAACCCGATCCTGCAGTTCGGTGCGGTACCTGTGTTCGTCGATATCGAACTTGGGACCTACAACATTAATCCGGCCCTGATCGAAGCGGCGATTGGTCCGCGGACCAAGGCGATCATGTTGGCCCACACCTTGGGCAACCCGTTCAATCTCAAAGTGGTGCGCGAGCTGTGCGACCGTTACGGTCTGTGGCTGATCGAAGACTGTTGCGATGCCCTGGGTGCCACTTACGATGGTCGTCAGGTAGGCAGCTTTGGCGATCTGGGCACCCTGAGCTTCTATCCGGCCCACCATATCACCATGGGCGAGGGCGGTGCTGTGTTCACCGATTCGCCGCTGCTCAAGCGTATCGTCGAATCGTTCCGTGACTGGGGGCGTGACTGCTATTGCGGACCGGGCGAGGACAACACCTGCAGCAAGCGTTTCTGCTGGCAACTGGGTGATCTGCCGCAAGGCTACGATCACAAGTACACCTACTCGCACCTGGGCTACAACCTCAAGATCACTGACATGCAGGCCGCCTGTGCACTGGCGCAGATGGACCGGGTCGATGACTTCATCGCTGCACGCAAGCGCAATTTCGATTGGCTTAGCGAGCGTCTGAGTGGTTGCACCGATCAGTTGATCCTGCCGCACGCCACCGCCAACAGTGACCCGTCCTGGTTCGGTTTTCCGCTCACCCTGCGCGATGGTTGCGGGGTCGAGCGCCTGGATCTTCTGCGTCACCTGGATGCGCAGAAGGTTGGTACGCGGCTGCTGTTCGCAGGCAACCTGACTCGCCAGCCTTACATGAAGGACCAGCAATACCGAGTGGCGAGCGAGCTGACGGTGACCGACAAGGTAATGAAGGACACCTTCTGGATCGGCCTGTGGCCAGGACTTTCCGAACAGCACCTCGAGCATGCTGCCTGCAACATAGAAAGCTATGTGCGCAGGTTGCGCTGACAGGTGCTCAATGCTGTTCAGTGGCCTTGGTGTGCGTTCAAACGCTGTGGACTCAAGGAGCCCGCGCGCAGCCACCGAGGCCAGGTCTTGAGTAGTCCACCCGACACGTCGAACGTTCTGCGTTAATTCAGGGTTTCAAAAGTCTATGGCCAATCAGTCCTTTCCACCTCTGTTTGTTGCGCCTACGCGTCCCTACTACATACTCGCGCCAGACTATCGCCGCAATTCGGCAGGCATTCGCGTGATGCACATGCTCTGCCATCTGCTCAATCGCTGCGGTCAGGATGCCTATATGTTTCCCGCTCAGACCAATCCGCTGTGGCATACGCCGCTGCTGACCGGGGACCTGCAGCAGCAACACGCACAGGCGGGGCGCCGGCCGATCGTGGTGTACCCTGAAGTGGTCCGGGGTAATCCTGCCAATGCACAATCGGTGGTGCGCTACCTTCTGAACCAGCCGGGTCTGCTTGGCGGTGATACGGAGTTTGCAAGCACGGACATGATTTTTGCCTATACGCAGAATTTGTTGCCGGAGGGGGAGAGCCAGGATCGCATCCTGTTCATGCCGCCCATCGATACCTCGATTTACAACAACCTGGCTAATCCCTATGACCGGCAGCGCAAAGGTTGGTTGATGTATCCGGGGCGGCATGTCGATGCCCTGAAGGAGCACCCTGAACTTGCAGCAAAGTGCACCATCATTACCGGTGAGTGGCCTGCCACCCCAGAGGAAATGGCCGAGCTGTTCCGAAGAAGCGAGCGGGTGTACTGCTTTGCGTCCACGGCCATCGCTCTGGAGGCGATCTTGTGTGGCTGCCCAGCCGTTGTTCTGAAGTCGCCGTTTTTTGACGGTGTGTCGCTTGGTATCGAGGAGTTCGGCACGCATGGGTTGGCATTCGAGGATACCCCGGCGGCCATCGAGCATGCGATGGCCGGGATACCCATCGTCGCGGAAAAATATACCGCCATGCAGAATCGCTTCTGGGAGCAACTAGGCACATTCATCGAGAAGACCCAGGCGATGCCCTGCACGACCTTGGGGGCAGATAACCCAGCGGTGGGCGAGGCACAATCGGCTGAGCAGCAGCGTGTCCGGGAGCGCAGCCAGTCCATCGAGCATTGGCTGCGGCAACGTTTCCCCTCCGAAGGGCAAGCGGCACTGATGACTCGGCGTCTTGAGGAGCGCTGGCATGATTTGCCGCGCTTCAATTTCATCATTGTGCCGGATGGGCAGCCAGCCGCCACCGAGACCACACGGCAGAGCCTGCAAGGGCAAGGTTATCAATTCATCGATATCCATGTTGCCGTTGATGCAGATGTTGCGACGCTCAATGATCTGGCGTGGCAAATAGTCGACGGCCAGTGGCTGTGTTTTGTCCGTGCGGGTACTACATTCACGGCGTTCGGGTTGTTTGTACTGGCACTGGAGTTGCTCGATGCGCCAAGCGTCCGAGCGGTGTATGCGGACGAGATCCTCCGCGCGCCCACAGGTGAGCTGGATACTCTGCTGCGACCTGATTTCAATCTGGACATGTTCCTGTCCTGTCCGGCGAACATGGCCCGTCACTGGTTCTATCGTCGGGATGTTTTTCTGGAGGCGGGCGGGCTCGACCCGGAATGCGCCGGGGCCGTTGAGTTCGGCTTGCTGTTGCAGCTGATCGAAGCGTCTGATGGGCTGGATGGTCTGGCACATATCAGTGAACCTGTGTGTATCAGTGCTGCGACCGACCTGGTTCACAACCCCCAGGAACAGGCTGTTCTGGAACGGCATCTGCATCGGCGCGGCTATCTTCAGGCCCGCGTCCAGATGCATCGGCCAGGTATTCATCGTATCCACTACGGCCATTCGGATACGCCGCGGGTGTCGATTGTCATTGCTGTCAGGGGGCGAGGCGACCGGGTGCGCAGTTGTGTCACCTCTCTGATGGAAAAGACCACCTACCGAAACTACGAAATCCTGCTGCTGGACAACGGCAGTGCTGGCCCGGCCACTCGTGCCTGGCTTGATGGCATGGCGGCGCTGGAGGCATCGGGTATCTGTGTGCTGCGCTATCCGTCCGAGTTCGATTACGGCGCTATCACCAACATGGCGGCAGGTCAGGCTCGTGGTGATTATCTGGTGTTGTTGCACAGCGATACCGTCATCGTCCAGGACGACTGGCTGGATGCTTTGCTCAACCACGCGCAACGTCCGGAAGTAGGCATCGTCGGTGCCAAGTTGCTGCGCCCCGACGGCACGGTTGAACGTGCTGGAGTGGTACTGGGGTTGAACGGTCCGGCTCAATCGGCATTTTCTGGCCAGGATGACAATGGCGGCTATATGCAGCGTCTGGAAATGGATCAGAACTACAGTGCTGTTTCCGCAGCCTGTCTGATGATTCGCCGAACGCTTTATGAGTCGCTGGGTGGCATGGACATGCCAGAGCTGCAAGAGGCGTACGGGGATATCGATCTGTGCCTCAAGGCAGGCCAGGCGGGCTATCTCACGGTTTGGACACCGCACGCCGTTGTGCTGCAGGAGGCGGGCGCCGTTCAGGAACAGTCCGCGTGCTCGCCTCAAGAGACTGGTACTGCGGAACTGGACGCGATGTACCGCAAGTGGCTGCCGCTCATTGCCCGTGATCCGGCCTACAACCGGAATCTGTCTCTCCAGGGGGCGGGGTTCGAGTTGGAAACTGATTCAGGACTGACCTGGAATCCGCTTGCATGGCGGCCGTTGCCAGTGGTGCTGGCGATGCCCAACGACCTCGAAGGCAGCGGCTACGGCCGTATCATTGATCCAGCGCTGTCGATGAATATCAGCAGTGTGGCCGATGTGCGCTTGAGTTTGCGTGACTACTTGCCTGCGCAGCTGGAGCGGCTGCAGCCAGATGCCTGGGTGTTGCAGGGGCAGGTCAATGAGGCGCGAATTGAATCGTTGCGCCGCACTGCCCAGTTCTCGAGCGCGTTTAAAGTGGCGGAGGTGGACGCTTACCTTCCCGCGTTACCCGAGGATCATATGCTGCGTGCCAACGCGTCTGGAGATATCCAGGCTGCGTTGCAACGCTTTGTGGGGCTGGCTGATCGGTTGGTGGTGCCCACTGACGCCTTGGCCGAAGTGCTACGTGGTTCGAACCAGGATATTCGAGTGCTGCCCGATCGTTTGCATCCAGCGCGCTGGGGGGCGTTGGAGCGCCACCAGGCTACGGGGGGGCGTCCTCGCGTGGGCTGGGTTGGCGACTTCAGTGATGCAGATGTGCAGGCGCTGATGAAGGACGTTGTCGAGGCATTGGCCGGTGAGGTGGACTGGGTATGCCTCGGTGAGTGCCCGGAGCCGATGCGCGCTTACGTGGGTGAGTTGCACGATCCGGTGCCATTCGACCAATACCCGCAGAAGCTGGCGTCGCTGCACCTCGATCTGGCCCTCGCTCCGTTGGGGCATGGTCTGTTCGACGCATGCAAAAGCAATGTGCGGCTGCTGGAATACGCTGCCTGCGGTTATCCCGTGGTGTGCAGTGATGTGCAGCCCTATCAGGGCTTGCCTGTGACCCGTGTAAACAACATCGCCAGGGATTGGCAGAACGCGATCCGCATGCACGTTGCTGACCTTGATGCCAGCAGTAGACAAGGGGATGTACTGCGTCAAACGGTACTGAGCCAGTGGATGCTGGATGAGCGCTATGCACAGCAGTGGTTGAAGGCGTGGCTTCCTGACTGAGGCGTGTGCCAGAGCAGTGACAGCGGTGGATTACCGAACATTCATACAGCGCTTTCGGGATAGGCGGGCGGCCATTGCTGCGGCCTGAAATGCGGATTTGCGGCGGCCAGGGCCGGAACCTGCCCAGGCGCCAATTTCAATTGAGCAAGGCAAAAGAGCACGGAGTATTCAATGAAAACCATCAGCCAGCGTGACAAAGATTTATTTGAGAACCTGTTCGTCCTGGAACTTGCCAACAATCACTGGGGCAGGCTGGAACGCGGGCTGAAAATCATCCGTGATCACGGTGCGATTGCGCGCTTCAATAACGTCAAGGCGGCCATCAAGCTGCAGTTTCGTGATGTCGATGAATTCATTCATCCTGATTTCAAAGGCAACTCTGAGCTGCGCTATATCAAGAAAACCGAAGACACCAAGCTCAGCAAGGCTGAATTTGCGCGAATGGTCGAGGAAATCAGGAATCTGAGTTGCATTCCCATGGCCACGCCGTTCGACGAGGCATCTGTTGATCTGTGTGTCGAATTCGACATGCCCATCCTCAAGATCGCCAGTTCCGACATGAACGACTGGCCGTTGATCGAGAAAATTGCATCGACGCGCCGCCCGACCATCATCTCCACCGGTGGTGCATCGGAAAAAGATCTGGATGACGTTGTCCGCTACTTTGAAAAGCGCGATATCCCGTTGTCCATCAACCACTGCGTTTCGCTCTACCCTAGCGAAGATGATGAACTGCATCTCGATCAGATCGACTACCTGCGCAACCGCTACCCGGGCCACGTCATCGGTTTGTCCACCCACGAGTACCATGACTGGCACTCGTCCATGTTGATCTCCTACGGCAAGGGTGTCCGCACTTGGGAACGGCACATCGACATTCAGTACGAAGGTGTCCCCGTTTCCAACTACTGCTCGTTGCCGGAACAATGCGACGCCTGGTACAAGGCCTTCCACAAGGCCAAGGAAATGTGCGGTGGCGTCAGCGCCAGCCGCCGCATCATCTCGCGAAAGGAAACCGAATACCTCAATGCCCTGGTGCGCGGCGCCTATGCGCGCCGTGACCTGGAGCCTGGCTATGTGCTGGGCCGGGATGAATTCGAGAAAGACTTCTACCTCGCTATTCCCCTGCACAAGGGGCAACTGTCTTGTCGCGAGGTGATGAATGGTGAACGGCTGCTGCAGCCGATCAAGGCCAACGAACGTCTGACCATCAAGCATATTGACGGCCCTTACAGCGAAAGTCCCTCCCTCAAAAATCTCATCCTGAGCCGGGGGCTCTGACCATGACGCGTGTCGCCGAGCAAATCGCACAATGGCTGGTGCAGCAAGGGGTCGAGCAGGTTTTCACTGTCACCGGCGGTGGTGCCATGTTCCTCAATCAGGCGCTGGGAGGGCATCAAGGGCTGCGCTGCACTTTCATGCACCATGAGCAGGCTTGTGCGATGGCTGCCGAAGGCTACGCGCGCATTACCGGAAAACCGGCGGTGGTGATGCTGACCACGGGGCCAGGGTCTATCAACGCGCTCAACGGCGTGCATGGTGCGTTCACTGATTCCATCCCGATGATCGTCCTCTCGGGCCAGATCAAGCGAGAAACCTGCACATCCTTCCGTGATGTGCCGGGGCTGCGGCAGCTTGGCGATCAGGAAGGCCCGACCATCGCGATGGCCAGTCCGGTCTGCAAGTACGCGCAGCTGGTGCGTTCGGAAAAAGACCTGGAGGTGATGTTGCCCAAGGCCTATGCCGAGGCAGTCGGTGGCCGCCCGGGCCCTGTCTGGCTCGACATTCCTCTGGATATCCAGCAATCCACGACTGCCATTGACATACCCGCACCTGACTTGTCCAAGCCGCCTGCAGCCGAAGGTCTGCGCGCCGCCTGCCGGGATATCGCCGGCAAGTTGCTGCAATCGCATCGTCCGCTGATCCTGGGGGGCACGGGGGTGCGGCTTTCGCGTACCGAGAAGCGCCTTCTGGCGTTGATCGAGCGCTACCGTATTCCACTGGCCACGGCCTGGACGCACGATCTGATCGCCTCGGACCACCCGCTGTTCGCCGGTCGGCCTGGGACCATTGGCACGCGAGCGGGCAATCTCTGCCTGCAGGCTGCCGACTTCGTCCTTGTATTGGGATCCCGACTGAATGTGCGCCAGACCAGTTACAACTGGCAGGCCTTCGCCAAGCATGCGTGGATCGCTCAGGTGGATATCGATGCGGCCGAGCTGGCCAAGCCCACCGTCCAGCCGCACCTGGGAGTGGCTGCCGATCTGGGCGATTTCCTCGATGTTCTGGAACAAGAGCTGGCACACGCATGCCTTCCTGACTTCGGCGCCTGGGTACAGTGGTGCCAGCACATCGGAACCACCTATCGTGCTGCGGCAGAGCATCGTCAAATAGCAGGCGCTGTGCTTAACCCTTACGTGATGGTCGAGCGCATCTTCGGACAGATGCGCCCTGATGACATTGTCGTGTGCGGCAATGCGTCTGCCTGCATCCTGCCGTTCCAGGTGGGTGGTCTGCAGAAAGACCAGCGACTGTTCAGTAACTCAGGCTCTGCCTCCATGGGCTATGACCTGCCTGCCGCCATTGGCGCCGCGACGGCCGCTCGAGCGCAAGGGGGGCAGCGCGTGATCTGCTTTGCGGGGGACGGCAGCCTGCAAATGAACATCCAGGAACTGCAGACGCTGAAAACCATCGGTGTCAATGTGATCGTGATCGTGCTCAACAATCGCGGTTATCTGTCGATCTGGCAGACCCACGAGAACTTCTTTGGCCGGGTCATTGGCGCTACGCCGGAGTCGGGGGTGGAGTTCCCCGACTTTACCGCTGTGGCCCGTGCCTATGGGTTGCGTGCCGAGTCCATAGCATCGGAAGACGATCTGGGCAGGCTTGATAGCCTGTTGGAAACCGACGGGCCACTGCTGATCGATCTGCATGTCGATCCACGACAAGAGTTCGTGCCACGCATCAAGTCTCGTGTCGATGCACAAGGCGCTTTCGTCACCCCGGAACTTGACGATATGCACCCGTTCCTGGAACAGACCGTGCTGGAGCAGATCCGCAGTGAGGCCCTGGCGATACGCGCGCGTTCCTGCTCAACAGACGATTCCGAGGCCCGCACCAATGGCTGACACGACGACATATAGCGCCACTGATTTTTTTAACCTGCGTGACCAGGCAAGTGACTTGCCGGGCGTCCACATCGAGCCGGGCCGGCGCATCTGGATTTTCGGTGCCGGGAACTTTGGTCGCAGCCTTGCAACGGCTATGCAGGCACAGGGTGTTGTCGTTGAAGGTTTTGTTGAAACGTCTCCTCGCGTTACTTCGGCACTTGGTTTGCCAGTGTTGAACTGGAACCAGCTTGCGAATGAGCATCCACAGGCGCAACTCGCGCTCGGAATCTTCAATCGTGACACCCCTTACGACGAGTTGTTAAGCCTCGCAGCCGGTGCTGGATTTGCTCCGCCATTGATGCCCTGGATGCTCTATGAGCAGTTCTCCCAGGCGCTGGGGTGGCGCTTCTGGTTGAGTGCTCGTTCCTTTCTGCTTGAAGCAATGGGTAGAGTCGCCAGCGTTGCCGAGGCATTGGCGGATCAGGAAAGCAGGAAAACACTGTATCGCATGTGCGCTTTTCGCCTTGGGCTGGATATGGAGTACGCCAGCTTCTTGTCCAGTGATACCTGGTATTTCAATGAGCTGACCTTGCCCGCCTTGCAGGGGCGTGACATTACCTATGTCGACTGCGGCGCCTACGATGGCGATAGCTATGAAGAGCTGATTGGGCACCCGCAGATCTCTTGCAAGCAGGCTTTTCTGCTGGAGCCCGATCCGCAGAACTTTGCCCGTCTGGTTAGCCAGATGGCGCTCAAGCAAAGCAATGCGGTGTGCTTGCCGATAGCGGCCGCCGAGACCTATAGCATCCTGACATTCAATGCCGGGCAGGGCGAAGCCTGCTCCATCAGTCACGAGGGCGGTGGAACGTCGATTGCGGCGGTGGCGCTGGATCAGCTATTGCCTGGGATGCCCGTTGACCTCATCAAGCTAGATGTGGAAGGTGCGGAAGCCCAGGTGTTGCGTGGGGCCGAACAGATCATCCGGCGCAGCCGCCCGGTGCTGATCGTATCGCTGTACCATAACCCGCAGGACCTTTGGGTGTTGCCGGAGTTGCTGTTCGAACTCTGCCCCGACTACCGGTTTTATATCCGGCAGCATGCTCCTAACACGTTTGAATCCGTCTTGTACGCAGTGCCCAATCCATGAACGTGCTGCTGACAGGCGGGACCGGCTTTTTTGGGCGAGCGCTGCTGCGCCATTGGCTGGCATCGGCCGAGGCGGGCGAACAAGTACCTGCGGTCACGGTGTTGAGCCGGTCACCGCAGGGTTTCCTGGCGCAGTACCCCGAGTTTGCCGGTCTGCCGTGGTTGCGCCTGCATCAGGGCGACATCCTGGAGCCGGCTTCGCTGCCCGGGACGGGCGGTTTTACGCACGTGCTTCACGCCGCAGCGGATTCTACGGCAGGTCCGAAGCTTAGCCCTCTGCAGCGGTATACCCAGATCGTTGACGGTACCCGTCACCTGCTGGACTATGCCGCCGCTCATCGAATCCCGCGCTTTCTGCTGACCAGTTCCGGTGGTGTCTATGGCCCCCAGCCACCTGACATGGACGCCATCTGCGAGCGCTATAACGCCATGCCGGACCCGCTTGATGCAGCGCATGCCTACAGCGTCGCCAAGCGCTGCGCCGAGCATCTGTGCGCCCTGTACCAGCAACAGTACGGCCTCCAGGTTGTGATTGCCCGTTGCTTCGCCTTCGTGGGTCGCGATCTGCCGCTGGACGCGCATTTCGCTATCGGCAACTTCATCCGGGATGCTCTCGCCGCGCCTGCTATCACGGTAAATGGCGACGGAACGCCCGTGCGCTCGTACATGGATCAGCGCGATCTGGCGCACTGGCTGGACGTTCTCCTGCGCCATGGTCAGGCCGGGCAGGCCTACAACGTCGGCTCGGATGCGGCTGTCACCATTGGCGAACTCGCGCATCTGGTGCGTGATATATTGGCACCGCAAAAGCCTGTGCACATCGCCTGCGGTGTGGCAGCAGCCGGGAACTTTCGAAACCGCTATGTACCCTCCATTCACAGGGCACGCATCGAACTGGGGTTGCGGTTGCAATTTACCCTTGCGCAGTCGATCCGAAATGCTGCCGGACAGGCACGGCCCGTTGGCTGAGTCGCCTTCGCACAGCGCATGGACATTTCATCATTCATCTGGTGTTCCAGGAACGAAAACATGATCAACGACTTTCCGTCCTCGCTGCAGCGTGAACACATCGCAACGCAATGTGTTTGCTGTGGCGGAACCGAATTGCAAAAGTCTCCGGCCATCCTCATGCCGTTTGTTTCACACCGGGCGCTGGGTTGGTCGCCTGTGGTTATCGACGCCGAATGGGGGCTGCAAACCATCCCTCAGGGAATGGCTTACTGCGTGTGCAACACGCTTCACTGCGTGCGTTGCGAATTTCTGTTTCTTGATATTCGCTTCAGTGATCGCGAGATGCAGCAGTTGTATGACGGCTATTGCGGTGAGGAATACGAGGCGCTACGTGAACAATATGAGCCTGGGTTCCGCGAGCGCAATAAAGTACTGACAACGCCAAGTGGGTTTGTTGAGCTGACAAGGGATTTCATTCTTCAGCATACGATGCCGACCCGCATCCTGGATTGGGGGGGGGGAGATGGCATGAATACCCCGTTCAAGGGGCAAGGGTACGAGACGGACATTTTCGATATCGACAAAAAGCCAACCGTGCCGGGCACCCGTGGCGTGTCGAAGGAAGAGCTCGGCGCGACCAGTTACGACTTGATCGTTTGTCGCCACGTTCTTGAACATGTCCCCTATCCGTCGGATGTGCTAGGGGAAATACATCAATGCATGCGCGATGACACCTTGCTTTATATCGAGGTGCCGCATGAAGCGCTGATGGTGGGTCATGACGAAATCTCAGCCGGGAAGAAGCGACATTGGCACGAGCACATCAACTTCTATTCACTTGAGGCCCTCAAAAACCTGTTTGGCGCCTGTGGGTTTACGGTCATGAGTATTCAGTCAACCCCGATCGAGAGTGATGCAAGGGTGAGTTCCGCTTCCTGCATCCTGCAAGCGGTGGTAAGAAAGACCAGGCCATCCACTCACGCAGATATCAAGTAGCCAGCAATTGTCGAGCCGGACACGGGTCTGGCTTGATGCCGGGTGAACAGAGCGGCAGGAAAGCGGGTGTTACGTTGCCGTGTCGGCCACTTTGGCCGTATAACCGTGACTTGGCAGTCGAAACGTGCATCTCTACTCTATCGAGTCAGCGGGCAGCCACGTCGACGAGGCTTGCCAGGCCTGCGCAGCAGGGCCTGATCCCGCAATATCCGCTATGTCTACCGGGAAGCGACAATGATTGGCATTAAAAGCATCGCCAGTTTCGTACCTGTGGAGGGTGTCGACAACTACGCCCAAGGTGCGAAATTCGGTAAGGATCAAGAATTCATCTTCGGCAAGATCGGTTCCACGTTCTTGCCGCGCAAGGACGCTACCCAGGAAACCTCCGATCTCTGTGTCGAGGCAGCGAAAGCGTTGTTCGCCGCCAACCCATCGCTGGACATGTCGTCAATCGATGCGCTGATCGTCGTCACCCAGAATGGCGATGCCGAAGGGCTGCCGCACACCGCGGCCATCGTTCAGCAAAAGCTCGGCTTGCCGACCCATATCGCAGCGTTCGATATCTCATTGGGCTGCTCTGGTTATGTGTACGGCATTTACGCGATGAAGGGTTTCATGGAGGCGGCAGGCTTGAAAAACGGCCTGCTGATCACTGCCGACCCTTACTCGAAGATCGTGGACCCTGAAGACCGCAACACCACCATGCTGTTCGGTGATGCCGCCACTGCCACCTGGATGGGCGAGGGCGCGCCTTGGCAATTGGGCAAGTCACTGTTTGGCAGCGATGGGGCGGGGGCGGAGCACCTGCGTACGACCGAGGGCAAGTTCTTCATGAACGGTCGCCAGGTCTACAACTTCGCGCTGGTCAAGGTGCCGGCGCACCTGCAGCAGCTGCTCGAAGCCAGCCAGCTGCAACCTGAGGATATCGACCTTTATTGCCTGCATCAGGGGAGCGCGGCGATTGTCGATGCAGTGTCCCTGCGCTTCAATGAAGGCAAACAGCGGGAAAAGTTCGTCAAGGACATGGTTGAGACCGGTAATACCGTATCGTCCAGCATCCCGTTGCTGCTGGAGAAGCACGTGCTTGGTTCGCAGCACAAGCGCGTCGCCTTGAGTGGCTTTGGCGTGGGGCTGTCGTGGGGCTCTGCGATTATCGAGCGATGCGACTGACAGTCGTATGCAATGAAAAACGCCGCCGTTTCCCGGGCGGCGTTTTTATTTGTGGCTAATCAGCAGGACGCTCCTGCAATAAATGGTTTGGGGGTAGAAGCCCCTGATTTCATTGGGGTGGCAGGATGCCAGTAAATTTTTTTGAAAATCCGCTAAAGCAACCCGCCCTGACGACGATAACTACTACGAAGGTTCTCTGTGCCACCCTCGGCGAATTGCCAAGGCCGGAAGCCGTAGTACCCAATCCAACGAGGAATTCGTCATGGCTTTGACCGTTAACACCAACACCACCTCTCTGGGCGTTCAGAAAAACCTGAACCGTGCTTCCGATGCACTGAGCACCTCGATGACCCGTCTGTCTTCCGGCCTGAAAATCAACAGCGCCAAAGACGACGCCGCTGGTCTGCAGATCGCTACCCGCATGACCTCGCAGATCCGTGGTCAGACCATGGCAATCAAAAACGCCAACGACGGTATCTCCATCGCCCAGACCGCTGAAGGCGCGATGCAAGAGCAGACCAACATTCTGCAACGTATGCGTGAACTGGCCGTTCAATCGCGAAACGACTCCAACAGCGCCAACGACCGTGACGCGCTGAACAAAGAGTTCCAGTCGATGGCTGCGGAACTGACCCGTATCGCTCAGTCCACTCAGCTCAACGGCAAGAACCTGCTTGACGGCTCGGCCAGCACCATGACCTTCCAGGTTGGTTCCAACACTGGCGGCATGAACCAGATCGATATCGACCTGAGCGCCAAGTTCACCGCCAGCGACCTGGGTATCACCAACGCCATCACCATCACTGGTGCTACCAGCTCCGCCGCCGAAGCCAGCTTCAGCGCCGCTGTTTCGGCCATCGACAACGCTCTGCAGAAGATCAACACCAGCCGTGCTGACCTCGGTGCTGCACAGAACCGTCTGACCAGCACCATCAACAACCTGCAGAACATCAACGAAAACGCCGAAGCTGCTCGTGGCCGTGTACAGGACACCGACTTCGCTGCTGAAACTGCCCAGCTGACCAAGCAGCAGACTCTGCAACAAGCCTCGACTTCGATTCTGTCCCAGGCTAACCAGCTGCCATCCGCCGTACTGAAACTGCTTCAGTAATCGCCTGATGGTTATCGGCGGAGGAGTGCACCTGTTGCGCTCCTCCGCCTTTTGCATTGAGAGGTGGTAGACATGGATATGAGCGTCAAGCTGAACTTGTCTTATCCGGCCGCGCGCCCGGCCGAGCAGGCCACCGACAAGTCGGCGACCCAGGTGGTCCAGGCGGCTAATGAAGCCCAGGCCCCTGCCCGGGACAAAACATCTGAAACTGAACAAGTGAAAACCGCGGTCAAGGATATCGAGAAGTTTCTCGCCTCGAACCGCCGCAATCTCGAGTTTTCCACGGATGAAGAGTCCGGCAGAATTGTCGTCAAAGTGATCGCCAGCGAAACCGGTGAGCTGGTCCGCCAGATTCCATCGGAAGAAGTGCTGCGCATCGCCCACAGCCTCAGCGATGTGAACAGTCTGCTGTTCGACGCCAAGGTCTGATACCTTAAAGATTCAAATGTTCGCTAGAGTTGTTCGCTAGGGAGCAGCGCAACGGAGAGGGAGTTACTCATGGCAAGCCCAATTACAGCGAGCATCGGCACCGGTTCAGGCATGGACATTGGCGCTATCGTCAAAGTGCTGGTCGATGCTGATACCGCGGCCAAGTCGAGTCAGATCAAGCGCCAGACGGCCAACAACTCGGCGATGATCTCCGGGGTTGCCTCGCTCAAGAGTGCGCTGTCGACCTATCAGACAGCCTTGAAAGGGCTCAATAACAAGGATGCACCGTCGTTCCTTGCCTTCGCCGCAACCAGTGGCAATGAAAAGGCTGTTGCTGCAACCGCCAACAACACAGCGGTGCCGGGTAGCTATCAGGTTGAGGTGGTCAAGCTGGCGACGTCGTCACGTGTCGCGAGCAAGGTGTTCTCTGGTGCTGATGCGCCGATTTCCCAAGGTACCCTGGAAATCACCCAGAACGGCAAGGTCTACAACGTCGAAGTGGGTGCCAATGCCACCCTGCAGTCGGTGCGTGACAGCATCAACAGTACGTTGGGCAAGGATGGCATCACAGCCAACATCATCGATGATGGCAAGGGTGCGCGACTGGTGTTCGGTTCGACTACCACGGGCAAGGGCTCGGACATTTCTGTAGGCGGTATTCCCGAGCTGGTCATCAGCAATACTACGCCAATGGCGGGCACTGCGGCTGGCCGAGTGGGCGAGCTGGCCATCGATGCCGAGGTCAAGATCGATGGCATGACGGTTACCAGCAAGTCCAACAAGCTGGACAAGACGGTCAGCGGCCTGACGCTGGAGCTCAAGGCTGAAGGTGAAAAATCGACGGTAACAGTCGGGCTCAACAGCGACGGTCTGAAAAAAGACGTGCAGACCTTTGTCGATGCCTACAACAACCTGGTCAAGACGGTTAACAGCCTGACTTCCACCAGCAAGGATGAAGACGGTAATACCGTGCTCGGTCCTCTGACTGGCGACCCGACCACTCGCTCGTTGCTGGCTTCGCTGCGCTCCGAGCTGGCTGTTGCGCAAACCGGTGGCGGGTTGACCTCGCTGAGCCAGCTGGGTATCAACACTGCCAAAGACGGTACCCTGGAATTCAACGACACCAAGTTCAAGGCGGCGTTGAACGACAAGAAGCTGGGCAGTGAAGTGCAAGCGTTGTTCACCAAAGATGATGGTGTGATTGCGCGAATGAACAAGGCCATTGATCCGTTCCTGCAATCGGGTGGTTCGCTGGACAAGCGTAATGATGCACTCAATCGCTCGCAGCGATACCTGGAGTCGCAGCAGCAGGCGCTGAATTTTCGAATCGACAGTCTGACGACATCACTGACCAAGAAATACATTGCCATGGACGTTGCGGTCGGCAAGCTCAAATCTCAGGCAGCTGGTATTACTTCGCTTTTCGACGCCATGAATGCTCAAGCCAAGAAGTGATATTGATCGCCAAAAGCCCGGCAGCATCCTTTGGATGCGCCGGGCTTTTTCTTTTCCTCTAAAGTTTTTTGACGCCTAGGCGATATAGGCGGTATATGAAACCTTTTAGTTGTGACGAGGTAGAACATGAATCCTATGTTGGCCCTTCGGCAGTACCAGAAAGTCAATGGCGTGGCGCAGACCTCTGAGGCAAGCCCCCATCGTCTGGTGCAAATGTTGATGCAGGGTGGTCTTGACCGCATTGCCCAGGCCAAAGGTGCTATGGCGCGCAATGATGTTGCGCAGCGCGGCATTCTGATCGGTAAGGCTATCGGTATCGTCGGTGGTCTGCGCGAAGGTCTGGATCTGGAAAATCATGCCGACTCGCTGGCCGAACTGGATAACTTGTACTCTTACATGAGCAAGCGTCTGGTCGAGGCCAACGTGAAAAACGATCCGGAAATCCTCAATGAAGTTGCCCGTTTGCTGATTACCGTCAAGGAAGGCTGGGACGCAATCGGCGATCAATCCGCCGACGTCTAGGAGGTTGTGATGAGTGTCGTGCTCGAGCGTATCGAACAAACCCGTGAAGCATTGCTGGGTGCCCTGGCCACTCGCGACTGGGAGGCGATCAGCGAGCTCGACGTCAACTGCCGGTTGTGTGTCGATGATGTGCTGGCCGAGGCATCGGTCAACGAAGAGGTATTGCGTAGCAGTCTTGAAGAGTTGCTCAGGGTCTATCGGCAACTAATTGAGGTTGCAAGTGACGAGCGTCAAACAATAGTCGATGAGATGACGCAGATCCGGCAAGCCAAAAACGCGGCAAAGGTATACCATTTGTTCAGCTGAAGCTGGGCAAAACCAGAAACAGGGCGCCATAAATTTGACTCTGTGCGGTTTTTTGACTTAACTAGTGGCTGTTTTCAAATTTCAGACGTCCGAACACTGACCGTTCAGTCGGAATGATGTCGAGCTTGCCCACAATAGGGCGCCGAGATGACTAGGGAAGTTGCTATTGCATGTGGCGTGAAACCAAAATTCTGCTGATCGATGACGATAGCGTCCGCCGCCGCGACCTGGCGGTGGTTTTGAATTTTCTTGGCGAAGAAAATCTAACCTGCTCAAGCCAAGACTGGCAGCAGGTGGTTGAGTCGTTGTCATCCAGTCGTGAAGTACTCTGTGTCCTGATCGGGACCGTGAACGCTCCGGCAAGTCTGATGGGCTTGCTTAAGACAGTGGCTGCGTGGGATGAGTTCCTTCCAGTTCTGTTAATTGGTGAAATTTCTTCTGCCGAGCTGCCGGAAGAGCTGCGCCGCCGCGTTCTTTCCAGCCTTGAAATGCCGCCGAGCTATAGCAAACTGCTCGATTCGCTGCACCGTGCCCAGGTCTATCGCGAGATGTACGACCAGGCCCGTGAGCGCGGTCGCCAGCGCGAGCCGAACCTGTTTCGCAGCCTGGTGGGCACCAGCCGCGCCATCCAGCACGTGCGCCAGATGATGCAGCAAGTGGCCGATACCGATGCCAGCGTGCTGATCCTCGGCGAGTCGGGCACCGGCAAGGAAGTGGTTGCGCGTAACCTGCATTACCATTCCAAGCGCCGCGAAGCGCCATTCGTGCCGGTCAATTGCGGAGCGATCCCGGCCGAGTTGCTGGAAAGCGAGCTGTTCGGTCACGAGAAGGGTGCCTTTACCGGCGCCATCACCAGCCGTGCCGGGCGCTTCGAGCTGGCCAATGGCGGTACCCTGTTCCTCGACGAGATCGGCGACATGCCGCTGCCGATGCAGGTCAAGCTGCTGCGCGTGCTGCAGGAGCGGACTTTCGAACGGGTTGGCAGCAACAAGACCCAGGGTATCGATGTGCGCATCATCGCCGCGACCCACAAGAATCTGGAAAGCATGATCGAAGCGGGCACCTTCCGCGAAGACCTGTACTACCGCCTCAATGTGTTCCCCATCGAGATGGCCCCGCTGCGTGAACGTGTCGAGGACATCCCGTTGCTGATGAACGAGCTGATCTCGCGCATGGAGCACGAAAAGCGTGGCTCGATCCGCTTCAACTCGGCGGCGATCATGTCCCTGTGCCGGCATGGCTGGCCGGGCAACGTCCGCGAGCTGGCCAACCTGGTCGAGCGTATGGCGATCATGCACCCTTACGGTGTAATCGGCGTGACGGAGCTGCCAAAGAAATTCCGCTACGTCGATGACGAAGACGAGCATCTGGTCGACAGCTTGCGTTCGGACCTGGAAGAGCGTGTGGCAATCAACGGTGGCTCGCCAAGCTTCGCCACCCACGCCATGCTGCCGCCCGAAGGCCTGGACCTCAAAGACTACCTGGGCGGGCTGGAGCAGGGGCTGATCCAGCAGGCGCTGGATGATGCCAATGGCATCGTTGCACGCGCCGCCGAGCGTCTGCGCATCCGCCGCACGACCCTGGTGGAAAAAATGCGCAAGTACGGTATGAGCCGCCGTGATGGGGAAGAACAGGCGGAGGATTGACGCCTGTCTTGCCACAGTGGAGAGCAAGGACGCTCCGCTGGGCACAATATCCCTACCTTTCCAAGGGCTGTAGCGCCCGTCTCATCGGCCTTTGCTGCTCTGTCTGGCGGCTCGCGGCACAAAGCCTCAGGTTATCCGGCACGGCTATTGCTATAACGCAGGCAACATACCGTTTTATGACGGTCAGCCACGCGAGAGAGCATGATGCCCCAGGCCGCCCCCATCTCCAGTGTCCCCAAATCGAAGGGGCAGAACGCTGCCGAGCAGGAAAGTCGTCTTGGCCTGGAACAGGCCTTCGCCCTGTTCGACCAGGTCTCCAGTCAGCTGAATCAATCCTATAACCTGCTCGAAGCCCGGGTTACCGAGCTCAAAGGCGAGCTGGCGGTGGTCAGTGCCCAGCGCATGGCCGAGCTTGCCGAGAAGGAGCGCCTGGCCAACCGTCTGCAGAACCTGCTTGATCTGTTGCCGGGCGGGGTCATTGTCATTGATGGCCAGGGCCGTGTGCGCGAGGCCAATCCTGCCGCCTGTGATTTGCTTGGCGAGCCGCTGGTGGGTGAGCTGTGGCGCCAGGTGATCGCCCGCAGTTTCGCTCCGCGTGAGGATGACGGTCACGAAGTGTCGCTGCGCGATGGCCGGCGCCTGTCGATCGCCACCCGTTCGCTGGATGCTGAGCCTGGCCAGCTGGTGCTGCTCAACGACCTGACCGAAACCCGTCACTTGCAGGGTGAGCTGGCCCGCCATGAGCGCTTGTCGTCGCTGGGGCGGATGGTCGCCTCGCTGGCGCATCAGATCCGCACACCGTTGTCGGCGGCCTTGCTGTATGCCAGTCACCTGGCCGAGCAGAGCCTGCCGCTGGAAACCCAGCAGCGCTTTGCCGGCAGTCTCAAAGAGCGTCTGCATGAGCTTGAGCATCAGGTACGCGACATGTTGGTGTTCGCGCGCGGCGAGCTGCCGCTGACTGACCGGGTGACTCCCAAGGCGCTGTTTCAGGCCCTGCAGCGGGCCGCCCAGACCCACGTCCAGGGGCACGCGGTGCGCTGGCAGTGCGACAGTCACCTGGGGGAGTTGCTGTGCAATCGCGACACCTTGGTCGGCGCCTTGCTCAACCTGATTGAAAATGCCCTGCAGGCCAGCAGCGAGCCGGTGCGTCTGAAGGTGCACCTGTACCGCCGTGGGCAGTTGCTGCGCCTGTGTGTCAGTGATGCCGGTGCGGGAATCGACAGTGCTTTGCTGGCGCGCCTGGGCGAGCCGTTCCTCACCACCAAAGCCACCGGTACCGGCCTTGGCCTGGCGGTGGTCAAGGCGGTGGCGCGGGCGCATCAGGGTGCTTTGCAGATACGTTCGCGGCCGGGTCGTGGCACCTGCGTGCTGGTTACGCTGCCGTTGATTGATGCGCTGAAAATGGAGAATGAGCAATGAAGGCAATCAAGGTGCTGCTGGTCGAGGATGATCGGGCACTGCGTCAGGCCTTGGGCGATACCCTGGAGCTGGGTGGTTTTGCTTATCGTGCGGTCGGCTCGGCCGAAGAGGCGCTGGAGGCTGTGGCTGAAGAGGCGTTCAGCCTGGTGGTCAGCGACGTCAATATGCCGGGCATGGATGGGCATCAGTTGCTGGCGCTGTTGCGCGCCGGTCAGCCGCAATTGCCGGTGTTGTTGATGACGGCTCATGCGGCCGTCGAGCGTGCGGTCGAAGCCATGCGCCAGGGCGCGGTGGACTATCTGGTCAAGCCGTTTGAGCCGCGGGCGTTGCTTGAATTGGTGACGCGCCATGCCCTTGGTGTGGTCGCCGGTGTGGCTGACGAAGGCCCGGTTGCTTGCGAGCCGGCCAGTGCGCAATTGCTGGAGCTGGCCACGCGCGTGGCACGCAGCGACTCCACGGTGTTGATCTCCGGCGAGTCGGGTACCGGCAAGGAAGTGCTGGCGCGCTTCATTCATCAGCAATCAACCCGGGCCAGCCAGCCGTTCGTGGCGATCAACTGCGCGGCGATTCCAGACAACATGCTCGAGGCGACCCTGTTCGGTCACGAGAAGGGCTCTTTCACCGGTGCCATCGCCGCCCAGGCGGGCAAGTTCGAGCAGGCCGATGGCGGCACCTTGCTGCTCGATGAAATCTCGGAAATGCCTTTGGGGCTGCAAGCCAAGCTGCTGCGCGTATTGCAGGAGCGGGAAGTGGAGCGGGTCGGTGGGCGCAAGCCGATTGCCCTGGATATCCGAGTTGTTGCGACCACCAACCGCGATCTGGCGGGGGAGGTGGCGGCCGGGCGTTTCCGTGAAGACCTGTTCTATCGTCTGTCGGTATTCCCTCTGGCGTGGCGACCGTTGCGCGAGCGTAGCGCCGATATTCTGCCGCTGGCCGAGCGCCTGCTGGCGCGTCACGTCAATAAAATGAAGCATGCACCGGTGCGCCTGTCACCTGAGGCCAAAGCTTGTCTGCAGGGGTATGCCTGGCCGGGTAACGTGCGCGAGCTGGATAACGCCATTCAGCGGGCGCTGATCCTGCAGCAGGGCGGGGTGATCGAAGCGGCGGATTTTTGTCTGGCCGGTGCCATGCCGATGTTCACCGCTGCCCCGCGCAGCGCAACGCCAGCGCAGCCGGCGGCTGAGGCGGCGGGTGGTCTGGGTGATGACATGCGCCGTCACGAGTTCCAGATGATCATCGATACCCTGCGATCCGAGCGCGGACGGCGCAAGGAAGCGGCTGAGCGCCTGGGCATCAGTCCGCGGACCCTGCGCTACAAGCTGGCGCAGATGCGTGATGCCGGGATGGATGTCGAGGCCAGCCTGTACGCCAGCTGATGGGTGGGAATATTCACGTATTTGTTCGCTGTGCGCAGAGCTGGCACTTTTGTTGCTAAGTCCTGCGTATCCGCTGCGTGAGTGTCAAAAAAATGCGGGCCGTCGGAGAGAGAAGTCCATGAGCCAAGGTGTTGAGTTTAATCGATTGATGTTGGACATGCGGGCCATGCAAATGGACGCTATGTCGATGCCGAAAGCGGCAGCTGCGCCAGAGCTCGGTTCAAGCAATTTTGCCGACATGCTGGGGCAGGCCATCAATAAGGTCAGCGACACCCAGCAGGCTTCCACGCAACTGGCCAACGCCTTCGAGATCGGCAAGAGCGGCGTCGACCTGACCGACGTGATGATTGCTTCGCAGAAAGCCTCGGTATCCTTTCAAGCCTTGACCCAGGTGCGTAACAAGCTGGTCCAGGCCTATCAAGACATCATGCAGATGCCGGTATAAGGGCGAGATTGAGTCATGGCCGAAGCAGTCGTCGATAACGTGCCCGCCAAAGGCAGCGCATCAGCGCCCAAGCCGCCGTTGTTCGGCATGTCGTTCCTGGAAAACATCTCGCAGATGCCCATGCTGCGGCAGGTTGGCCTGCTGGTCGGTCTGGCCGCGAGTGTGGCCATCGGCTTTGCCGTGGTGCTCTGGTCGCAGCAGCCCGACTACCGTCCGCTGTATGGCAGCCTGGCGGGTATGGACACCAAGCAGGTCATGGAGACCCTGGCCGCCGCCGATATTCCCTACAACGTCGAACCCAATTCCGGCGCCTTGCTGGTCAAGGCCGACGACCTCTCCCGTGCCCGCCTGAAACTGGCCGCCGCCGGTGTGGCGCCGAGCGACGGCAATGTCGGCTTCGAGATTCTCGACAAGGAACAGGGGCTGGGCACCAGCCAGTTCATGGAGGCCACCCGTTATCGCCGTGGTCTTGAAGGTGAGCTGGCACGTACCGTCTCCAGCCTCAACAACGTCAAGGCTGCACGCGTGCACCTGGCGATTCCGAAGAGCTCGGTGTTCGTCCGTGACGAGCGTCGGCCGAGTGCCTCGGTGCTGGTCGAGCTGTATCCGGGCCGCGCCCTGGAAGCCGGCCAGGTGATGGCGATTGTCAATCTGGTGGCAACCAGCGTGCCGGAACTGGACAAGTCCCAGGTCACCGTGGTGGATCAGAAGGGCAACCTGCTCTCCGACCAGATCAACAACTCCGAGTTGACCATGGCCGGCAAGCAGTTCGACTACAGTCGGCGCATGGAAGGCATGCTTACCCAGCGGGTGCATAACATTCTGCAGCCGGTGCTGGGCAATGATCGCTACAAGGCCGAAGTGTCGGCCGATGTCGATTTCAGTGCCGTCGAGTCCACCTCCGAACAGTTCAACCCGGATCAGCCGGCGCTGCGCAGCGAGCAGTCAGTCAATGAACAACGCTCCAGCAGCATGAGCCCGCAAGGTGTGCCGGGGGCGCTGAGCAACCAGCCGCCTGGCCCGGCATCCGCACCGCAAACCACCGGTGGCGCGCAAACCGCCGCAGCGGCCATCCAGCCAGGTCAACCGCTGCTCGATGCCAACGGTCAGCAGATCATGGATCCGGCGACTGGCCAGCCGATGCTTGCACCTTATCCTGCGGACAAGCGCCTGCAGTCGACCAAGAACTTCGAGCTGGATCGCTCCATCAGCCATACCCGTCAGCAACAGGGTCGCCTCAATCGCCTGTCGGTGGCGGTGGTGGTGGATGACCAGGTCAAGATCGACCCGGCCACCGGTGACAGCACCCGTGCACCCTGGGGCGCCGAAGATCTGGCGCGCTTCACCCGCCTGGTGCAGGACGCGGTGGGCTTCGACGCCAGCCGTGGCGACAGCGTCAGCGTGATCAACGTACCGTTCGCCGCTGACCGTGGCGAGGTGATCGCCGAGATTCCGTTCTACTCGCAGCCGTGGTTCTGGGACATCATCAAGCAGGTCATGGGTGTACTGTTCATCCTCGTGCTGGTGTTCGGCGTGCTGCGCCCGGTACTCAACAACATCACCGGCAATGGCAAGCAAAACGCCGGTGCCGATGGCGACATGGAGCTGGGTGTGCTCGGTCTGGATGGCGATCTGGCCAACGACCGCGTGAGCCTGGGTGGTCCGCAAAGCATTCTGCTGCCGAGCCCGAGCGAGGGCTACGATGCGCAGCTCAACGCAATCAAGAGCCTGGTGGCCGAAGATCCGGGTCGTGTGGCCCAGGTCGTGAAAGAGTGGATCAACGCCGATGAGTGATAACCGAGCCCTTACCGCGAAACTGACCCGGGTCGACAAGGCTGCAATCCTGCTCTTGTCCCTGGGCGAAACCGACGCTGCCCAGGTATTGCGCCACATGGGGCCCAAGGAAGTGCAGCGGGTCGGTGTGGCCATGGCGCAGATGGGCAACGTCCATCGCGAGCAGGTCGAGCAGGTGATGAGCGAGTTCGTCGAGATCGTCGGCGACCAGACCAGCCTGGGTGTCGGCTCCGACGGCTACATCCGCAAGATGCTCACCCAGGCCCTGGGTGAAGACAAGGCCAACGGCCTGATCGACCGCATCCTGCTCGGTGGCAACACCAGCGGCCTGGACAGCCTCAAGTGGATGGAGCCGCGTGCCGTGGCTGACGTCATCCGCTACGAACACCCGCAGATCCAGGCCATCGTGGTGGCTTACCTGGACCCTGATCAGGCCGGTGAAGTGCTGGGTAACTTCGACCACAAGGTGCGCCTGGATATCATCCTGCGCGTTTCCTCGCTCAACACCGTGCAGCCGGCGGCGCTCAAGGAACTCAACCAGATCCTCGAGAAACAGTTCTCCGGCAACTCCAACGCTGCGCGTACCACCCTGGGTGGTATCAAGCGTGCTGCTGACATCATGAACTTCCTCGACAGCTCCGTGGAAGGCCAGCTGATGGACGCGATCCGCGACATCGACGGCGATCTCTCCGAGCAGATCGAAGACCTGATGTTCGTCTTCAACAACCTCGCCGATGTCGACGACCGCGGTATCCAGGCGCTGCTGCGCGAGGTCTCCTCCGACGTGCTGGTGGTGTCCCTCAAGGGTGCCGACGAGAAGGTCAAGGACAAGATCTTCAAGAACATGTCCAAGCGTGCCTCGGAACTGCTGCGTGACGACCTGGAGGCCAAAGGGCCGGTACGGGTCAGCGATGTCGAGACGGCGCAAAAGGAAATCCTCACCATCGCCCGCCGTATGGCCGAAGCCGGAGAGATTGTGCTCGGTGGCAAGGGCGGCGAAGAGATGATCTAAAGTCCATCGCGGGGCAAGCCCGCTCCCACAGAGGGAGAGGGCTCTGTGGGAGCGGGCTTGCCCCGCGATTTTTTGAGTGCGTGCAATCATGTCAACCAACGAGCACCTGAGTGAGCTGATTCGCGCCGCTGAAGTCGAGGCCTTCAATCGCTGGGCGCTGCCCAGCTTTGACCCCGAGCCCGAGCCTGAACCGGAGCCCGAACCTGAAGTGGTTCAGGAGGAAGTCGAGGAAGTGCCGCTGGAGGAAGTCCAGCCGCTGACCCTCGAAGAGCTCGAAAGCATTCGTCAGGAAGCCTACAACGAAGGCTTTGCCACCGGTGAGCGTGAAGGCTTCCACAGCACCCAGCTCAAGGTCCGTCAGGAGGCTGAAGTCGCGCTGGCGGCCAAACTGGCCAGCCTCGAGCAACTGATGGGCAACCTGCTGGAGCCGATTGCCGAGCAGGACAGCCAGATCGAGAAAGCCCTGGTCAACCTGGTTGCGCACATGGCCCGTGAAGTTATCGGCCGCGAGCTGCGCAGCGACTCCAGCCAGATCGCTCAGGTCTTGCGCGAAGCGTTGAAACTGCTGCCCATGGGCGCTGACAACATCCGTATTCATATCAACCCGCAGGACTTCGAGCAGGCCAAGGCCTTGCGCGAGCGTCACGAAGAGCGCTGGAAGCTGCTCGAAGACGAGGCACTGCTGCCGGGTGGCTGCCGTATCGAAACCGACCATAGCCGCATCGATGCAACCATGGAAACCCGTATCGACAAGGCCCTGGCGCAACTGTTCGATCAGTTGCATGACCAGGGCCTGCATCCTGCGGCGCCTGATCTGACGGTCGATCTGGACGACACCGATGCGCCTTGAACGCACCAGTTTCGGCAAGCGCCTGGGTACCTATGCCGACACCGTAAAGCTGCCTGCCCAGCCCGTCGTCGAGGGCCGCCTGCTGCGCATGGTCGGCTTGACCCTGGAGGCCGAAGGCCTGCGTGCCGCGATTGGCAGCCGCTGTGTGGTGATCAACGACGACAGCTACCACCCGGTGCGGGTCGAGGCGGAAGTCATGGGCTTCGCCGGCAGCAAAGTGTTCCTCATGCCGGTCGGCAGTGTCGCCGGGATCGCGCCTGGTGCGCGGGTCGTGCCATTGGCCGACAACGGCCGCCTGCCGATGGGCATGAGCATGCTCGGTCGGGTCCTCGACGGTGCTGGCCGGGCGCTGGATGGCAAGGGCGGGATGAAGGCCGAAGACTGGGTGCCGATGGATGGCCCGACCATCAACCCGCTCAATCGCGACCCGATCAGTGTGCCGCTGGATGTCGGCATCCGCAGCATCAACGGCTTGTTGACCGTAGGTCGTGGTCAGCGCCTGGGCCTGTTCGCCGGTACCGGCGTGGGTAAGAGTGTGCTGCTGGGGATGATGACCCGCTTCACCGAGGCCGACATCATCGTGGTCGGCCTGATCGGCGAGCGGGGCCGTGAGGTCAAGGAATTCATCGAACATATTCTCGGCACCGAGGGCCTCAAGCGCTCGGTGGTCGTGGCGTCGCCGGCTGACGATGCGCCGTTGATGCGCCTGCGTGCCGCCATGTATTGCACGCGAATTGCCGAATACTTTCGCGACAAGGGCAAGAACGTCCTGTTGTTGATGGATTCGCTGACCCGTTTCGCCCAGGCCCAGCGGGAAATCGCCCTGGCCATCGGCGAGCCGCCAGCGACCAAGGGGTATCCGCCCTCGGTGTTTGCCAAGCTGCCCAAGCTGGTGGAGCGAGCCGGTAATGGCGAGGCGGGCGGAGGTTCGATTACTGCGTTCTATACCGTGCTGTCGGAGGGTGACGACCAGCAGGATCCGATCGCCGACTCGGCGCGTGGTGTGCTCGACGGGCATATCGTACTGTCCCGGCGCCTGGCTGAAGAAGGGCATTACCCGGCCATTGATATCGAGGCTTCGATCAGTCGGGTCATGCCCCAGGTGGTCAGCCCTGAGCAGATGCGCGAGGCGCAACAGTTCAAGCAGCTGTGGTCGCGCCTGTCGCAGAGTCGTGACCTGATCAGCGTTGGCGCTTACGTGGCCGGTGGTGATGCCGAGACCGACTTGGCCATCGCGCTGCAACCAAAACTGGTGCATTTCCTGCGTCAGGGCTTGAACGACAATGTGGGTATGCAGCAGAGTCGTGAGCACCTGGCCAGTGTGTTCACCCAGCCTAAGTCCGACGCGGGCTGATAGGCCATGGCTCAGCCCAGTCGTGCCGCGCGTCTGACCCCTGTGGTGGAGATGGCCGAAAATGCCGAGCGTCAGGCTGCTCAGCGCCTGGGGCAGTTCCAGCAACAGGTGAATCTGGCGCAGGCCAAGCTCGCCGAGCTCGACCGCTTTCGTGAAGATTACCAGCTGCAATGGATCGACCGTGGCGGGCAGGGTGTGTCCGGCAGCTGGCTGGTCAACTATCAGCGCTTTCTCGGGCAACTGGAGAGCGCCATGACCCAGCAGCGCCAGAGTCTGGCCTGGCACCAGAACAACCTCAACAATGCCCGTGGCACCTGGCAGCAGGCCTATGCCCGGGTCGAAGGGCTGCGCAAGCTGGTGCAGCGCTATATCGACGAGGCGCGGATGATCGAGGACAAGCGCGAGCAGAAGCTGCTCGACGAGTTGTCCCAGCGCCTGCCGCGGCATGATCGCTATTGACCCAGGCTTTGACCGGGAAGGCTTGCCGCCGGGCTGTCGGACTGCTAAACCTTCCTGATGTCTGTAATCGTCGTAATGGAAGGAATCGCCAACATGGCAGTTAATGCTGAGATTTCCCAGGATGGGAAAAAGCTGACGATCCAGGTCAAGGGGCGCTTTGACTTTGGCAAACATCAGGAATTTCGCGCGGCCTATGAGTGCAATCACCCGGAGTCGGTGGTGGTCGATCTCAAGGAGGCCACCTACCTCGACAGCTCGGCGCTCGGCATGCTGCTGATGCTGCGCGATCACGTTGGCGGTGAAGAATCGGACATCCGGGTGGTCAACACTAGCTCGGATGTGCGCAAGATCCTCGCCATTTCCAACTTCGACAAACTGTTCGACATCAGTTGATCCAGGCCATGCCTGAATCACGCCTGACCGTGCTGATCGCCGAAGACGGCGCGGCGGATCGTCTGCTGCTGGCACGCATCGTCAGCAAGCAGGGCCACGCCGTGCTCACCGCTGAAAACGGCGAGCAGGCGGTGGCATTGTTCGCTGAACGGCGTCCGCAACTGGTGCTGCTCGATGCACTGATGCCGGTGATGGACGGTTTCGAAGCGGCGCGGCAGATCAAGCTGCTGGCCGGTGAGGCGCTGGTGCCGATCATCTTCCTGACCTCGCTCAGTGAAGACGAGGCGCTGGTGCGCTGCCTGGAGGCGGGTGGCGACGATTTTCTGGCAAAGCCCTACAGCCCGGTGATCCTGGCCGCCAAGATCAAGGCCATGGATCGCTTGCGCCGCCTGCAGGCCACGGTGCTTGAGCAGCGTGACCAGATCACCCGGCATCACCATCACCTGCTCAATGAGCAGCGGGTGGCCAAGGCGGTGTTCGACAAAGTCGCCCACGCCGGTTGCCTGAATGCCCCTAATATCCGCTACCTGCAGTCACCTTATGCGCTGTTCAACGGTGATCTGCTGCTGGCAGCGTTTACCCCGTCCGGTGACATGCATGTGCTGCTCGGCGACTTCACCGGGCATGGTTTGCCCGCTGCTGTCGGTGCGATGCCGCTGGCCGAGGTTTTCTACGGCATGACGGCCAAGGGTTATGGCCTGGCCGAAACCCTGCGCGAGATGAATGCCAAGCTCAAACGCATCCTGCCGGTGGATATGTTCTGCTGCGCGCTGCTGCTCAATCTGAGTTTTCAGCGGCGCATGGTCGAGGTGTGGAACGGCGGCATGCCCGATGGTTACCTGCTGTCTGCTGACGGTAGTGCGCCGTTGCCGTTGGTGTCCCGGCACTTGCCGCTGGGTGTGCTGGCGCCGGAGCGCTTCGACGATTCAACTCAGGTCCTGCCTCTGGCGCTGGGCGAACGCCTGTTGTTGCTGTCCGATGGCGTGGTCGATACCAGTGACGAGTACGACCGGCTGTTCGGGGTCGAGCGGCTGCTGCAGGTGCTTGGCGATAATCGCCAGCCGGATCGATTGTTCGAGGAGATCAGTCAGGCACTGGAGGCGTTCCGCGGTTGCTCGCGTGATGATGTGAGCCTGCTGGAGATTACCGTCGTCGAGCCGGATGCATTGGCGCCACCGCCCGTGATTTATTCTGACAGCGGGCAATCCACACCGCTGGACTGGTCGCTGCAGTTCGAGTTTCGCGCCGAGACGCTCAAGCGTTTCAATCCGTTACCGTATCTGTTGCAACTGCTCCAGGAGATACATGGCTTGCGGGCCCAGAGCGGGGCGTTGCACAGCGTGCTGAGCGAACTGTATTCCAATGCCCTGGAGCATGGGGTGTTGGGGCTTGATTCAGGGCTAAAGCGCGATGCCCAGGGCTTCGGCGAATACTATCGCCAGCGCAATGAGCGTTTGCAGGCGCTGGGCAGCGGCTATATTCGAATAGGCTTGCGCGTTGAACCACAAGGCTTGGGCGGGCGTCTATGCATTGAGGTCGAAGATAGCGGCAAGGGCTTCAATGTCGGTACAGTGCTCGCCCGTCCGCTGGTGGAGCAGGGCTTGTATGGACGTGGACTGAACCTGATACGCCGGCTGAGCCGACGTGCCGAGTGGGCTGACGAAGGGCGCCGCGTATGCGTGGAGTTCGCCTGGGAGGCTCTGGCATAATCCAGCTTGATCAAGGAGTGAGCAAGTGTCCAATATCCACATCGATCACGAGGTGTTAAGCGGTTTGCAGGAGGTCATGGAAGATGACTACCTGACGTTGCTCGATACCTTTCTCAAAGACTCCGAAGTCCGCCTCAGCCAGTTGCACAAGGCGACCAGCCCTGAAGAGCTCGGCTATGCCGCGCACAGCTTCAAAGGCAGTAGCAGCAACATGGGGGCCAAAGCCCTGGCCGAGTTGTGTCGGCAGCTGGAGGAGCGCGTCAAGCAACCACCGCTGAACGATATCGAGGATCTGATCAATCAGATCGACCGCGAGTATGAGGCTGTTCGTGCCTTGTATAGCGAAGAGCGTCAGCGCGTGTCGATTGGTTAAGGCCGTTTCGTTGAATTTGGCGCGACTCTTGCTAGATCTACGTTAATCAACATTCCAGACCCTCTGTCGCGGAGAATCCCACATGCCGGTTGCTTCCAATCCATTGCTGCAGGTCAGTACTGCAACAAAGGCTTCGCGCGCTGCCTCCAGCCAGTCGGACAAACCGCTGCAGACGGCGAACGACAAGGCCTCGGGCTTTTCCAGCGTGTATGCGCAGCAGTCCAGGGAAAAGCCTGCTACGGCCGCCGACGCCCTGAATCGCGACAAGAACGTCCCGGCTGGGAAAGAGGTTACCGGCGGCAAAGGCGCTGCCGCTGAAAAGCCGAAGCTTGCCGACAGCGGCAATGCTTTGCCTGAGGATCAGGACAGCACGCTTGCCGTTGACGGTGAAAGTACAGATCCGACGCTGCTTGATCCCAATCTGGTGGCCGGTCAAGTGACCGATGCGCAGCCGGGTGCTCAATTGATTCAAGCCCAGGCCGAGGCGGTAGCGCCGGTGGTCCAGGCGGCGCAGCTACAAGCCCAGGCTGCACCGGCAGCTACCCTCCCTGCAGCACCTGAGTTCGATCCGGAGGCCGATCCGCTGGCTGATCTGCCCGCCTTGCGCATGGCACTTGAGCAGAGCGCGCAGGCGCAGGGGACCACCTCGGCACATGCTGCCACTAAACCGGCGAGCACTCAGCCTGAGGCGGCTCCAGCCCAGCCTGCCGTCAATACCCTGGCGGCACTGATTGATAAGCCGGGCGCTGATGCCGAGCAGGGCGAGGCAGGTGAGAAAGCGTTTTCCGGGTTGCTCGATGATGGCCTCAAGGATCTCAAGAGTGCTTCCAGCGATACCCGGGTGGATAATTTTGCCGAACGCCTGAGTGCCTTGACCCAGGCGGCCACGGCGAAAACCGCCAATACCGTGCCGGTAGCGGCGGCGCCCCTGCATCAGCCCTTGGCGATGAACCAGGGTGGCTGGACCGAGGGCTTGGTCAACCGGGTAATGTACCTGTCCAGCCAGAGCCTCAAGTCCGCCGACATCCAGCTGGAGCCAGCAGAGCTGGGGCGCCTGGACATCCGCGTCAACCTCGCGCCTGAGCAGCAGGCGCAGATCACCTTCACCAGTGGTCATGTCGGCGTTCGCGAAGCGCTGGAAAACCAGGTGCATCGCCTCAAGGAAATGTTCGCCCAGCAAGGGCTCGGACAGCCGGATGTGAATGTCGCCGACCAATCGCGTGGCCAGCAGCAACAGCAGGGCAGCCCTGACTCGCCGCGTTTGAGCGGTGTGGCGGCGCGGCGCAATGCGGCGGGCGAAGAAGGCGAGGTTGCTGCAAGCACTGCCCCTGTCGAGCAGCAGAGCGTGATCGGCTCCAGCGCGGTCGACTACTACGCCTGATTGGGTACCTCTGTAGGAGCGGATTCATCCGCGATGGGCCGCCGCGCGGCCCCATAAGCCGGGCCTGCTGTGCAGGCCCTCGCGGATGAATCCGCTCCTACAGCAGTTTTTGCCGGATCTGGCATAACACTTGCTCAACCCACGCCATGTGACTGAATTCTCCGATGAATGACGGAATATTGGCATGGCGAAGAGCGACGCAGAGAAAGACCCCGCCGCTAAAGGCAAAATCAAGCTGATCCTGCTGCTGGTGCTGGCATTGCTGCTGGCTATCGGTCTGTCGGTAGGCGCTACCTGGTTCGTCCTGCACAAGTCCGAGGACAAGCCGGCGGCAGATCCGGCGCAGGCCGGCAACCTCAAGCCGGCGGCGATCTATGAGCCCCTGGCGCCAGCCTTCGTGGTCAACTTCAACCAGAACGGTCGTCAGCGCTACATGCAGGTGAGCATCACCCTGCAGGGGCGCGACCAGGCCGCACTGGACGCCTTGAAGGTGCATATGCCGGTGATCCGCAACAACCTGGTGATGCTGTTTTCCGGGCAGGGTTTCGACGCGCTGGCAAATCCTGTAGGCCAGGAGATGTTGCGGCAGAAGGCGACTGCCAGCATTCAGGAAGTCGCCCAGAAGGAAGTCGGCAAACCGGTCATCGACCAGTTGCTGTTCACCAATTTCGTATTGCAGTAGGAGCCACCGATGGCCGTGCAGGACCTGCTGTCCCAGGATGAAATCGATGCCTTGCTGCATGGTGTCGACGATGGCTTGGTACAAACCGAGAGCCACGCCGAACCTGGCAGCGTCAAAAGCTATGACCTGACCAGTCAGGATCGCATCGTTCGCGGACGCATGCCGACCCTGGAGATGATCAACGAACGTTTCGCCCGTTACACCCGTATAAGCATGTTCAACCTGTTGCGTCGCTCTGCCGACGTTGCGGTTGGCGGTGTGCAGGTGATGAAGTTCGGTGAGTACGTGCATTCGCTGTATGTGCCGACCAGCCTGAACCTGGTGAAGATCAAGCCGCTGCGCGGTACTTCGCTGTTCATTCTCGACGCCAAGCTGGTGTTCAAGCTGGTGGACAACTTCTTTGGCGGCGACGGTCGTCACGCCAAGATCGAGGGGCGTGAGTTCACCCCGACGGAGCTGCGCGTAGTGCGCATGGTCCTCGATCAGGCGTTCGTCGATCTCAAGGAAGCCTGGCAGGCGATCATGCCGGTCAACTTCGAGTACATAAACTCCGAGGTCAACCCGGCGATGGCCAACATTGTCGGGCCGAGCGAGGCGGTGGTGGTCTCGACCTTCCACATCGAACTCGATGGCGGTGGCGGCGACCTGCACGTGACCATGCCGTATTCGATGATCGAGCCGGTACGCGAAATGCTCGACGCCGGCTTCCAGTCCGACCTGGATGACCAGGACGAGCGCTGGATCAAGGCCCTGCGCGAAGACGTGCTGGATGTCAGCGTACCGCTGAGCGCCACGGTCGCCCGCCGCCAGCTGAAACTGCGCGACATCCTGCACATGCAGCCCGGTGATGTGATTCCGGTCGAGCTGCCTGATGAGCTGATCCTGCGGGCCAACGGCGTGCCGTCGTTCAAGGCCAAGCTGGGTTCGCACAAAGGCACCCTGGCCCTGCAGATTATCGATCCGATCGAGCGCCGCTGAGTGGCGCCGGTTGTTCCAACTCCGAATTGATTGCCCGTCGAGGACAAAATGGCTAACGAAAACGACATCACCTCTCCGGAAGAGCAGGCTCTGGCCGATGAGTGGGCGGCTGCCCTGGAAGAAACCGGCGACGCCGGTCAGGCCGATATTGACGCCTTGCTGGCCGCAGACGTCGGCGGCGCACCGGCGTCCAACCGCCTGCCTATGGAAGAGTTCGGCAGCTCGCCGCGCAGCAATGAGCAGGTGACCCTCGATGGCCCGAACCTGGACGTGATCCTGGATATTCCAGTGAGCATTTCCATGGAAGTGGGCAGTACCGAGATCAACATCCGCAACCTGCTGCAGCTCAACCAGGGCTCGGTGATCGAGCTGGATCGTCTGGCCGGTGAACCGCTTGACGTGCTGGTCAACGGCACGTTGATTGCCCACGGTGAAGTGGTAGTGGTCAACGAAAAGTTCGGCATTCGCCTGACTGACGTGATCAGTCCGAGCGAACGTATCAAGAAGCTGCGCTGAGTGAGCCGTTTTCTGCAGCGCGGCCTGGCATTAGCTGGCGCCCTGTATATGGACGTGGCACTGGCCACTGTGCAGCCGGCTGCCGCTGTGGTGACACCGGGCAGTGGCACCAGCGCTGCCGGGCAACTGACCCAGCTGGTGCTGGGATTGCTGCTGGTGCTGGGGCTGATTTTTCTGCTCGCCTGGCTGTTGCGCCGGGTGCAGAACGCCGCGCCGGGCTCGGGTCAGGTCATCGAAATTCTCGGCAGTCGCACCTTGGGCCCCAGGGATCGCCTGTTGCTGATACAGGTCGGCAAGGAGCAGATCCTGATTGGTCATACGCCTGGCAGCATCGAGGCGTTGCACGTTTTGGCCGAACCGGTCGAGGTGCCTGCCGGTGCGCGTCAGGCAACACCAGAATTCGCCCAGCGCCTGATGGAGCTGATGGGCAAGGATCAGAAGGGTAGGTCGTAATGGGCGCATTGCGCATGATGTTGACGCTGCTGTTGCTGTTGGCAGCGCCACTGGCCTTGGCTGCCGATCCGTTGTCGATCCCGGCCATCACCCTGTCCAATGGTGCGGACGGGCAGCAGGAATACTCGGTCAGCCTGCAGATCCTGCTGATCATGACGGCGCTGAGTTTCATTCCGGCGTTCGTCATCCTGATGACCAGCTTCACCCGCATCATCATTGTCTTCTCCATCCTGCGCCAGGCCCTGGGCCTGCAGCAGACGCCGTCGAACCAGATCCTCACCGGCCTGGCGCTGTTTCTGACCATGTTCATCATGGCGCCGGTGTTCGACCGGGTGAACAAGGATGCCCTGCAGCCCTACCTGAATGAACAGATGGTGGCCCAGGAGGCGATCGCCAAGGCGCAGGTGCCGCTCAAGGACTTCATGCTCGCGCAGACCCGCCAGAGTGACCTGGACCTGTTCATGCGCCTGTCCAAGCGCACCGACATTGCCAGTCCCGATCAGGCGCCGCTGACCATCCTGGTGCCGGCGTTCGTCACCTCGGAGCTGAAAACCGCCTTCCAGATCGGCTTCATGATCTTCATTCCGTTCCTGATCATCGACCTGGTGGTGGCCAGTGTGCTGATGGCCATGGGTATGATGATGCTCTCGCCGCTGATCATCTCGTTGCCGTTCAAGATCATGCTGTTCGTACTGGTCGATGGCTGGGCCCTGATCATGGGTACCCTGGCCGGCAGTTTCGGCGGCGTCTGACGCCGCAAGGAGAAGTAGACCATGACCCCTGAAGTGGCCGTCGATCTGTTTCGTGATGCGCTGTGGCTGACCACCCTGATGGTTGCTGTGCTGGTGGTGCCGAGCCTGCTGGTGGGTTTGATCGTGGCGATGTTCCAGGCGGCCACGCAGATCAACGAACAGACCTTGAGCTTTCTGCCGCGTCTGTTGGTGATGCTGGTGACGCTGATCGTGGCCGGGCCGTGGCTGGTACAGAAGTTCATGGAATACATTCTGTCGTTGTACGGCAGCATTCCGCAGCTGATCGGCTGACGTGTCCATGCTCGAGCTGACCGATGCGCAGATAAGCACGTGGGTGGCCAGTTTCATCCTGCCGCTGTTTCGCGTGACCGCCGTGCTGATGACCATGCCGGTGTTCGGTACAACCCTGCTGCCGGCGCGCGTTCGCCTGTACTTTGCCCTGGCAATTACTGTGGTGATCGTCCCCGGTTTGCCGCCGATGCCTGAGGTCCATGCGCTTGACCTCAGTGCGTTGCTGCTGATCGCTGAGCAGGTCATCATCGGCGCGCTGTTCGGCCTGTCGCTCCAACTGTTTTTCCAGATCTTCGTGATTGCCGGGCAGATTGTCGCGGTCCAGATGGGTATGGCGTTCGCCTCTATGGTCGACCCGGCCAACGGCGTCAACGTGGCGGTGATCGGCCAGTTCCTGACCATGCTGGTGACCCTGTTGTTTCTGGCCATCAACGGTCACCTGGTGGTCTTTGAGGTGCTCACCGAGAGCTTCACCACCTTGCCGGTGGGCAGTGGTTTGCTGGTCAATCATTTCTGGGATCTGGCCGGGCGCCTGAGCTGGGTGCTGGGCGCTGCGTTGTTGCTGGTGCTGCCGGCCATCACCGCATTGCTGGTGGTCAACATCGCCTTTGGTGTGATGACGCGTGCGGCACCGCAACTGAACATCTTTTCCATCGGCTTTCCGCTGATACTGGTGCTGGGGCTCGGGATCTTCTGGATAGTCCTGGCTGACATTCTTCCGCATTACCAGGCACTGGCCTCCGAGGCCTTGCAATGGATGCGTGAGCTGGCACGGGCGCGCTAGGCATGGCAGAGAGCGAAAGCGGTCAGGACAAAACAGAAGACCCCACCGACAAGCGCAAGAAGGACGCGCGGGAAAAGGGCGAGATCGCGCGCTCCAAGGAACTCAATACGGTAGCGGTGACCCTGGCCGGCGCAGGCGCGTTGTTGGCATTTGGCGGAGGTATGGCTCAGGCGATGATGGAGTTGATGCGCAGCAACTTCATTTTGACTCGCGAAGTGATCACTGATGAGCGCTTCATGGGGATTTTCCTCATGGCAGCCGGTAAGTCTGCTCTGCTTATGGTGCAGCCGGTGTTGTTGGTATTGCTGGTGGCATCGATCGTCGGCCCGGTGGCGCTGGGCGGCTTCCTGTTCTCCGGCAGTCTGTTGCAGCCCAAGTTCAGTCGGATGAACCCGCTGTCCGGGATCAAGCGAATGTTCTCGGTCAACGCCTTGTCCGAGTTGCTCAAGGCGTTTGCCAAGTTCTTCATGATTCTGATCGTCGCTCTGGCCGTGCTGTCGGCGGACCGTGACGACCTGCTGGCGATTGCCAACGAGCCCTTGGATCAGGCAATCATTCACTGCGTTCAGGTGGTGGGCTGGAGTGCGTTGTGGATGGCTGCCGGCTTGCTGCTGATCGCAGCGGCGGACGTGCCGATCCAGCTGTGGCAGACGCACAAAAAGATGCTGATGACCAAGCAAGAGGTGCGTGACGAGTACAAGGACAGCGAAGGCAAGCCGGAGGTCAAGCAGCGTATTCGCCAGCTCCAGCGCGAAGCGTCGCAGCGGCGGATGATGGCGGCGATCCCCGAAGCGGACGTCATCATTACCAACCCCACCCACTATGCCGTGGCGCTCAAGTACGACCCGGAGAAGGGCGCTGCGCCTTTGCTGCTGGCCAAAGGTACCGACTTCATTGCCTTGAAGATTCGTGAAATTGCCAATGAGCACAAGATCCAGGTGCTTGAGTCGCCGGCGTTGGCCCGTTCGATTTATTACTCAACGGAGCTTGAGGAAGAGATTCCGGCCGGGCTGTACCTGGCGGTGGCCCAGGTGCTGGCCTATGTCTTCCAGATCCGCCAGTACCGGGCAGGCAAGGGCAAGCCGCCGGAGCCACTCAAAGACCTGCCAATCCCGCCGGACCTGCAGCACGATTAAGAAGCGGTGGGAGCGGGCTTGCCCCGCGATGCGATGTGACTGAAAGATCGCAATCGCGGGGCAAGCCCGCTCCCACAGTAAACCCGCTTTCACACAAAAACACCGCATTCCTCAAAGTTGGAAAGCTTCTTGCAAAGGCAGCGCAGCGCGCGTCAGAAACGCGTCAAAGTTTTGCTTGAGCTAGACGAGGAATACCGGTGGATCGCTCTCAGTTAATCAGCAATGCCCGTAACAACCTGGCCGGGTTAGGCCGGGGGAACCTGGGTGTGCCGCTGTTGCTGCTGGTGATGCTGGCAATGATGATGTTGCCGATCCCGCCGTTTTTGCTCGACGTGTTCTTCACCTTCAACATCGCTTTGTCGATCGTGGTCCTGCTGGTCTGCGTCTACGCCCTGCGCCCCCTCGATTTCGCTGCGTTCCCAACCATCCTGCTGGTGGCTACCTTGCTGCGTCTGGCGCTGAACGTCGCCTCTACGCGGGTGGTCATGCTCCATGGGCAAGATGGCCATGCTGCCGCCGGTAAAGTGATCCAGGCCTTCGGTGAGGTGGTGATCGGCGGCAACTACGTGGTCGGTATCGTGGTGTTCGCGATCCTGATGATCATCAACTTCGTGGTGGTGACCAAGGGTGCCGGGCGTATTTCCGAGGTGAGCGCACGTTTCACCCTCGATGCAATGCCGGGCAAGCAGATGGCCATCGACGCCGACCTCAACGCCGGCCTGATCGATCAGGCCCAGGCCAAGGCGCGACGCTCTGAAGTGGCCCAGGAGGCCGAGTTCTACGGTTCGATGGACGGTGCCAGCAAGTTCGTTCGCGGTGACGCCATCGCCGGCCTGCTGATCCTCTTCATCAACCTGATCGGCGGCATGCTGGTCGGTATGTTTCAGCACGGCATGAGCTTCGGCGATGCCGGTAAAGTCTATGCCTTGCTGACCATCGGTGACGGTTTGGTGGCGCAATTGCCATCACTGCTGTTGTCCACCGCTGCAGCCATCATGGTGACCCGTGCCTCCGGTTCCGAAGACATGGGTAACCAGATCAACCGGCAGATGTTCACTTCGCCGAAGGCGCTGGGGGTATCGGCGGGGATCATGATCGTCATGGGCCTGGTGCCGGGCATGCCGCACTTCGCCTTCCTGAGTCTGGGGCTGGTGGCCGCTGGCGGTGCCTATTGGCTGTGGCGCAAGCAGAACCTGGCCAAGGTCAAAGCCCAGGAAGAGGTTCAGCGCCAGCAGGACCTGTTGCCCTCGCCGCAGCGCGCCATGGAAACCAAGGAGCTGGGCTGGGACGATGTCACCCCGATCGACATGATCGGCCTGGAAGTCGGCTACCGGCTGATTCCCCTGGTCGACCGCAATCAGGGTGGACAACTGCTGGCGCGGATCAAGGGGGTGCGCAAGAAGCTCTCCCAGGACCTGGGTTTTCTCATGCCCACGGTGCATATCCGTGACAACCTCGACCTGGCGCCCAGTGCCTATCGCCTGACCCTGATGGGGGTGATCCTGGCCGAGGCCGAGATCTATCCTGATCGCGAACTGGCCATCAACCCCGGACAGGTCTTTGGCACCCTCAACGGCATTGCCGCCCGCGACCCGGCGTTCGGGCTGGAAGCAGTGTGGATCGACGTCAATCAGCGTAGTCAGGCGCAATCGCTGGGTTACACCGTGGTGGATGCCAGCACCGTGGTTGCGACCCACCTGAACCAGATTCTGCACAAGCACTGCCACGAACTGATTGGCCACGAGGAAGTCCAACAACTGCTGCAGGTGTTGGCCAAGGCCTCGCCCAAGCTTGCCGAAGAGTTGGTGCCGGGCGTCATTTCGTTGTCGGGGCTGCTCAAGGTCCTGCAGGCGTTGCTCGCCGAGCAGGTGCCGGTGCGTGATATACGCAGTATTGCCGAGGCTATCGCCAACAATGCGGTCAAGAGTCAAGATACCGCCGCGCTGGTGGCGGTGGTGCGCGTCGGATTGTGTCGCGCTATCGTGCAAAGCATTGTCGGCGTTGAGTCCGAGCTGCCTGTGATCACCCTTGAGCCAAGGTTGGAACAGATTTTGCTCAATAGTCTGCAAAGGGCCGGGCAAGGTCAGGAAGACGGTGTTCTTCTTGAGCCGAGCATGGCCGAAAAGCTTCAGCGTTCGTTGATCGAGGCAGCCCAGCGTCAAGAGATGCAAGGGCAACCGGCGATCCTGCTGGTCGCAGGACCGGTACGGGCGATGCTGTCGCGCTTCGGTCGCCTGGCTGTACCGAATTTGCATGTTTTGGCGTATCAGGAAATACCTGACAACAAGCAAGTTACCATCGTTGCCACAGTAGGCCCCAACGGCTGAGGTAGTGGGTTATGCAAGTTAAGCGTTTTTTCGCCGCCGATATGCGTCAGGCCATGAAGCTGGTTCGAGATGAGCTGGGGGCTGATGCCGCCATCATCGGCAACCGACGGATTGCTGGCGGTGTCGAGCTGACGGCTGCGCTGGACTACAAGCTGTCCGCCCTGGCGCCACGGGTTCCGAATGTCGAGCTCGAAGATGAATTGCGCAAGACCCAGTCGCGCATCGTCACCGCCCAGGCCGAGCTCAGTAGCCGCAGCGAAAGCGAAGACGGCAACCGCCAGCTGTTTGCCGGCTTGCCGCTGACCGCCTCCGAGCCGCTGGTCGAGACCCCTGTGGAGACGCCGGCGGCACCGGTTGCCGCGGCTGCCGCGCCGGTTGACCCGCGCCTGTTCGATGCCATGCGCTCGGAGCTTAGCGGTCTGCGCGAGCTTCTCGAAGTTCAGCTCGGTTCGCTGGCCTGGAGTCAGCTGCAGGGTAACCAGCCGCAGCAGGCCAACCTCTGGCGCCGCCTGCAGCGTATCGGTCTGTCCGGGCCGCTGGCGCATGAACTGCTGACGCAGATTGCCGGCATCGAAGAGCCGCGTCATGCCTGGCGCATGCTGCTTGCGCATCTGGCACGGCGTATCGATGTGCCGGAAGTCGAGCCGATCGAAGAAGGCGGCGTGATCGCCATGGTCGGGCCGGCGGGCATGGGCAAGACCACCACCCTGGCCAAGCTGGCAGCACGCTATGTGCTCAAGTATGGCGCGCAGAACCTGGCGCTGGTGAGCATGGACAGTTTCCGCATCGGTGCTCAGGAGCAGCTCAAGACCCTGGGGCGGATCCTCAATGTCTCGGTGACCCACGTCGATCCCGGCCAGTCTTTGGCCCAGGCGCTGGAGCCGTTGCTGCGCAAGCGCGTGGTGCTGATCGATACCGCTGGCCTGCAAGCCAGTGATCCGGCCTTGCGCATGCAGCTGGAAACCCTGGCAGGACGCGGTATTGCGTCTAAAAATTATCTGGTGCTGGCGACGACCAGCCAGAAGCAGGTGCTCACCGCCGCCTATCACAGCTACAAGCGCTGCGGGCTGGCCGGGTGCATCCTGACCAAACTTGATGAAACGGCCAGTCTCGGCGAAGTCCTGAGCCTGGCCATCAGTCACGAATTGCCAGTGGCCTATCTTACCGATGGGCCGCGCATTCCTGACGATCTGCACCTGCCGCGCCGGCACCAGCTGGTCAGCCGCGCGGTGAGTGTGCAGATGCAGGACGAGCCCAGCGAAGAGGCAATGGCCGATATGTTCGCTGATCTCTACCACAGCCCCGGCAAGCGTGTTGGCTGAGGTGATTGTGAAGACGTTGCAAAGTATCTGCATTGATGGACTGCCAGGCATTTTTCAGGTGTTGAAAGCGCAGCCGGTCATGTGGCCTCGGTCTAAGCAAGACAAGGTAATGAACAAACATGGGTAGCATGCATCCCGTACAGGTGATCGCCGTGACTGGCGGCAAAGGTGGCGTCGGCAAGACCAATGTGTCGGTGAACCTGTCATTGGCGCTGGCAGAGCTTGGCCGTCGGGTCATGCTGCTGGATGCCGACCTGGGCCTGGCCAACGTCGACGTATTGCTCGGCCTGACGCCCAAGCGCACCCTGGCCGACGTGATCGAGGGCCGCTGCGAGCTGCGCGATGTGCTGCTGCAGGGGCCGGGTGGCGTGCGCATCGTGCCCGCCGCTTCCGGCACGCAGAGCATGGTGCACCTGGCGCCTGCCCAGCATGCAGGTCTGATTCAGGCCTTCAGCGAGATCGGCGACAACCTCGATGTGCTGGTGATCGATACCGCTGCCGGTATTGGTGACTCGGTAGTCAGTTTTGTCCGCGCGGCCCAAGAGGTGCTGCTGGTGGTGTGCGACGAGCCGACCTCGATCACCGACGCCTACGCGCTGATCAAGCTGCTCAACCGCGATTACGGCATGAACCGCTTCCGGGTCCTGGCCAACATGGCGCAAAGCCCGCAGGAAGGGCGCAACCTGTTCGCCAAGTTGACCAAGGTCACTGATCGCTTCCTCGACGTCGCCCTACAATACGTCGGCGCGGTGCCTTACGACGAATGTGTGCGCAAGGCGGTGCAAAAGCAGCGAGCGGTCTATGAAGCCTTTCCGCGTTCCAAGTGCGCGCTGGCATTCAAGGCCATTGCCCAGAAGGTCGACACCTGGCCGCTGCCTGCCAACCCGCGTGGTCACCTGGAGTTTTTTGTCGAGCGCCTGGTGCAGCCGACGAGCGCGGGACCTGTGCTATGAATGCCAGCGGATACCGGATGTACAGCAATGCGTCTCGCGATGGTCAGTACGAGTTGATCGAGCGCTACGCGCCGTTGGTCAAGCGTATCGCCTATCACTTGTTGGCGCGTTTGCCGGCCAGTGTCCAGGTCGAGGATCTGATCCAGGCCGGCATGATCGGCTTGCTCGAAGTCAGCAACAAGTATGACGCGAGCAAGGGTGCCAGTTTCGAGACCTACGCCGGTATCCGCATCCGTGGGGCAATGCTTGACGAAGTACGTAAAGGGGACTGGGCACCGCGCTCGGTCCACCGCAATACCCGCATGGTCAGTGACGCGATTCGTGCAATTGAAGCAAAAACCGGCCGTGACGCTAAAGATCACGAGGTTGCTGCCGAACTTCAATTGAGTCTCGATGATTACTACGGGATTTTGAATGACACCCTGGGCAGCCGCCTGTTCAGTTTCGACGACCTGTTACAGGACGGCGAACATGAAGGCCTGCACGAGGACGGCGCCAGTGCCCAGCTCGAGCCTTCGCGCGATCTGGAAGACGAGCGTTTTCAGGCAGCCCTGGCCGATGCCATCGCCAACCTGCCTGAACGCGAGCGTCTGGTCCTGGCGCTGTACTACGACGAAGAGCTGAACCTCAAGGAAATCGGTGAGGTCCTGGGTGTCAGCGAGTCGCGCGTCAGCCAGTTGCACAGCCAGTGCGCGGCGCGTTTGCGTGGTCGCCTGGGGGAATGGCGGGCGCGTTGAACGCAGGTTCAATGCAGTCGCGAAATGTAGTGCCCGAATTGATTGAATGCGCGTTCAGTGCTGAGCGCGTTAAAGACTGCTTGGAGGTCTAATTGAACAAAGACATGAAAATCCTCATCGTCGACGACTTTTCGACGATGCGGCGGATCATCAAGAACCTGCTGCGTGACCTGGGCTTCACCAATACCCAGGAAGCCGATGACGGCAACACGGCGCTGCCGATGCTCGAAAGCGGTCATTTCGATTTTCTCGTGACTGACTGGAACATGCCGGGCATGTCCGGTATCGACCTGCTGCGCAAAGTGCGTGCCGACGAGCGCCTCAAGCACCTGCCGGTGCTGATGGTAACTGCCGAAGCCAAGCGCGAGCAGATCATCGAAGCGGCCCAGGCCGGCGTCAACGGCTATGTGGTCAAGCCGTTTACTGCCCAGGTGCTGAAAGAAAAGATCGAGAAGATCTTCGAGCGCGTCAACAGCTAAGACACGCCACGGGGGCGCTATGGAGCAAACACATTCATCGTTGGACGGCTTCGAGTCGACACTGAAGAAGCATGCCCACGAACTGGTCGACAGTCTCGAGCGGGGCAAATTCGGCGACGCGGTGCAACTGATCCATCAGCTGAACCAGACCCGTGACCGTGGCCTGTACCAGGAAGTCGGCAAGCTTACGCGTGAGCTGCACAGTGCGATCGTCAGTTTCCAGATCGATCCGCAAATGCCGCAGGCCGAGGAAGTCTCGCAGATCACCGATGCGACCGAGCGCCTGTCCTATGTGGTCAAGCTGACCGAGGGCGCGGCGAACCGGACCATGGATCTGGTCGAGGAGAGCACCCCGGTCCTCCACGAGCTGAGTGACGAAGCCCGCGATCTGCGCGCCGACTGGCAGCGCTTCTTGCGCCGTGAAGTGGCTGCGCCGGAGTTCCGCGAGCTGATGCACCGCATCGACCGCTTCCTGGAACGTAGTGAGGAAGGCAGCCGCAAGGTCGCCGGCCACCTCAACGACATTCTCCTGGCTCAGGACTATCAGGACCTGACCGGTCAGGTGATCAAACGTGTCACGGCACTGGTCACCGAAGTAGAAAGCAATCTGCTCAAGCTCGTGCTGATGGCAAGTCAGGTCGACCGCTTTGCCGGTATCGAACATGACCACCAGCAGCTGCGCGCTGAAAAAGATCAAGAAAAACATCCGACTCGGGGTGAAGGTCCACAGATTCATGCCGATAAACGTGAAGACGTTGTGTCCGGTCAGGACGATGTCGACGATCTGCTGTCCAGTCTGGGTTTTTAGGGAGCACGTTTAATGAGCTTCGGCGCCGATGAAGAAATCCTTCAGGATTTCCTGGTAGAAGCCGGCGAGATTCTTGAGCAACTGTCCGAGCAACTGGTCGAGCTGGAAAGCCGTCCGGATGATGCCGATCTGCTCAATGCGATCTTTCGCGGTTTTCACACTGTAAAAGGGGGCGCCGGCTTCCTCCAGCTCAACGAGCTGGTGGAGTGCTGCCACATCGCCGAAAACGTCTTCGACATCCTGCGCAAGGGTGAGCGACGCGTCGATGCCGAACTGATGGACGTGGTCCTGGAAGCCCTGGACACGGTCAACAGCATGTTCGGCCAGGTGCGCGAGCGCAGCGATATCACGCCGGCCACGCCTGAGCTGCTGGCGGCCTTGTCGCGTCTGGCCGAGCCTGCCGCTGACGAGCCGGTTGCCGCACCTGAGCCGGTGCTGGAACAGGCGCCGCAAGCGCCCGCCGAAGCGGACATTACCGATACCGAATTCGAACAGCTGCTTGACTCGCTCAATGCGGTCAAGGCAGAGGCCGAAGCCCAGGTGCAGGCACCGGCTGCGGCCAGCGACGAAATCACCGATGCCGAGTTCGAGTCGCTGCTCGATCAGTTGCACGGCAAGGGCCAGTTTGCTCCCGACAGCGTCAGCGCACCTGCGCCGGTGGCGCAATCCTCCCAGAGCGCCAGCGACGAAATCACTGATGACGAGTTCGAGGCGTTGCTTGACCAGTTGCACGGCAAAGGCAGCTTCGCCGTCGATGCCTTGCCGGGTGCTGTAGCACCCGCTGCAGAGCTGGCCGCTGCGGCGTCGGGCGATCATATTTCCGAGCATGAATTCGAAGCCTTGCTCGATGAGCTGCACGGCAAGGGCAAGTTCGCCGCGGACAGCGTTGCAACGGCCGCTGCGCCAGCTGCCGTGGTTGCCGCCAAGCCTGCTGCAGCGCCAGCGCCAGCTGTCGCCAAACCCGCCGCCCCCGCTGCCGCCGCACCGGCCAAAGCCGCAGCGCCGGCCCCGGCGCGCCAGGCCGCGCCAGCTGCCGACAAGGCCGCCAGCGAAACGGAAACCACCGTGCGGGTCGATACCGCGCGCCTGGACGAGATCATGAACATGGTCGGCGAACTGGTGCTGGTGCGTAACCGCCTGGTGCGCCTGGGCCTGAACAGCGGCGATGAAGCCATGTCCAAGGCGGTGTCGAACCTCGACGTGGTGACTGCCGATCTGCAGACCGCGGTGATGAAAACCCGCATGCAGCCGATCAAGAAGGTCTTCGGGCGCTTCCCGCGCCTGGTTCGCGACCTGGCCCGGCAGTTGAAGAAAGAGATCAACCTGGAGCTGGTCGGTGAAGAAACCGACCTCGACAAGAACCTCGTCGAGGCCTTGGCCGACCCGTTGGTGCACTTGGTGCGCAACGCCGTCGACCACGGCATCGAAACCCCGGAAGAGCGCGAAGCGGCGGGTAAATCCCGCGGCGGCAAAGTGGTGCTGTCGGCCGAGCAGGAAGGCGATCACATCCTGCTGTCGATCTCCGATGACGGCAAGGGCATGGACGCCAACGTCCTGCGCGCGATTGCGGTCAAGCGCGGGGTGATGGACAAGGATGCCGCCGACCGCCTGAGCGAAACCGAGTGCTACAACCTGATCTTCGCCCCGGGTTTCTCGACCAAGACCGAGATCTCCGACGTCTCCGGGCGTGGCGTGGGCATGGACGTGGTGAAAACCAAGATCTCCCAGCTCAATGGCTCGATCAATATCTACTCGACCAAGGGCCTGGGTTCGAAGATCGTCATCAAGGTACCGCTGACCCTGGCGATCATGCCGACCCTGATGGTCATGCTCGGCAATCAGGCGTTCGCCTTCCCGCTGGTCAACGTCAACGAGATCTTCCACCTGGACCTGTCGCGCACCAACGTGGTCGATGGTCAGGAAGTGGTCATCGTTCGCGACAAAGCCTTGCCGCTGTTCTACCTCAAGCGCTGGCTGGTCAGTTCCGCCGCTCATGAAGAGCAACGCGAAGGGCACGTGGTGATCCTTTCGGTCGGCACCCAGCGGATCGGCTTCGTCGTCGATCAGTTGGTCGGCCAGGAAGAAGTGGTCATCAAACCGCTGGGCAAGATGCTCCAGGGCACGCCGGGCATGTCGGGCGCCACCATTACCGGTGACGGGCGCATCGCGCTGATCCTCGACGTTCCGAGCATGCTCAAGCGTTACGCCGCCCGGCGTATTTGATTCTGGTGGCGCGGCCCGCTCGCCGCGCCCCCTAATGGAGTGTTTATGGCAGTCAAGGTCCTGGTGGTGGATGATTCCGGTTTCTTCCGCCGCCGAGTCTCGGAAATTCTTTCAGCGGACCCGACTATCCAGGTCGTCGGTACCGCGACCAACGGCAAGGAAGCGATCGACCAGGCACTGTCGCTCAAGCCCGATGTCATCACCATGGACTACGAAATGCCCATGATGGATGGCATCACCGCTGTACGTCACATCATGCAGCGCTGTCCGACCCCGGTGTTGATGTTCTCCTCGCTGACCCACGAAGGCGCGCGGGTGACCCTCGATGCCCTGGATGCCGGTGCCGTCGACTACCTGCCGAAAAACTTCGAAGACATCTCGCGCAACCCGGAAAAGGTCAAGCAGATGCTGTGTGAAAAGGTGCATACCATTTCCCGCAGTAACCGCCGTTCAATCAGCTATGCCGCGCCAGTGCCGCAACCGGCCAGCCACACCCAGCCAAGTGTCAGCAGCCTGGGCAGCAGCCCGGCACCACGGGCTGCGGCACCGGTACGGGCGGCGGCATCCGCTGCCTCGCCTGCACCCAAGCGCAAGCCTTACAAACTGGTGGCCATCGGTACCTCCACCGGCGGCCCAGTGGCGCTGCAGCGGGTCCTGACCCAGCTGCCAGCCAATTTCCCGGCGCCGATCGTGCTGATCCAGCATATGCCCGCTGCTTTCACCAAGGCATTTGCCGAGCGCCTCGACAAGCTGTGCAAGATCAGCGTCAAGGAAGCCGAAGACGGCGACATGCTGCGTCCCGGCCTGGCCTTGCTGGCCCCGGGGGGCAAGCAGATGATGATCGACGGCCGCGGTGCGGTGAAGATCCTGCCGGGTGACGAGCGCCTGAACTACAAACCGTGTGTGGACATCACCTTCGGCTCGGCGGCCAAATCCTACGGCGACAAGGTGCTGTCGGTGGTCCTCACCGGTATGGGCGCCGATGGCCGTGAAGGTGCACGCCTGCTCAAGCAGGGTGGCAGCACGGTGTGGGCCCAGGATGAAGCCAGCTGCGTGATCTACGGCATGCCCATGGCCATAGTCAAAGCCAACCTGGCCGACGCGGTCTATAGCCTGGATGAGATCGGCAAGCACCTGGTCGAGGCGTGCGTCTGATGGATGTCTTGAGCCTTATCGGGATCATCCTGGCGTTTGTCGCGATTGTCGGCGGCAATTACCTCGAGGGTGGTCATCTCTCGGCGCTGATCAACGGTCCTGCGGCCTTGATCGTGCTCGGCGGCACCTTGGCTGCGGCGCTGCTGCAGTCACCCATGAGTGCCTTCAAGCGGGCGCTGCAGATCGTGCGCTGGATTCTTTTTCCGCCGCGTATCGACCTGGCTGGCGGTATCGACCGGGTGGTCAACTGGAGTATGACCGCACGCAAGGAAGGCCTGCTGGGCCTGGAAGGCGTGGCCGATGCCGAGCCCGATCCTTATGCGCGCAAGGGCTTGCAGCTGCTGGTCGACGGTGCCGAACCTGAAGCCATCCGCAGCATCCTCGAAGTGGATTTCTACACCCAGGAAAGCCGCGATATCCAGGCTGCCAAGGTGTTCGAGTGCATGGGCGGCTATGCGCCGACCATCGGTATCATCGGTGCGGTCATGGGCCTGATTCACGTCATGGGCAACCTGGCCGACCCTTCGCAACTGGGTAACGGTATTGCCGTCGCCTTTGTCGCCACCATCTACGGTGTGGCGAGTGCCAACCTGATCCTGCTGCCGATTGCCAACAAGCTCAAGGCGCTGGCCATGCGTCAGTCGCGCTACCGGGAAATGCTCCTGGAAGGCCTGCTGTCGATTGCCGAGGGCGAGAACCCGCGCTCGATCGAGCTGAAGCTTCAGGGCTTCATGGAGTAACACATGGCACGCCGTCGACAACCTGAGGAACACGAAAACCACGAACGCTGGCTGGTGTCCTACGCGGACTTCATCACCTTGCTGTTCGCTTTTTTCGTGGTCATGTACTCGATTTCCTCGATCAACGAGGGCAAGTACAAGATCCTCTCCCAGGCGCTGATCGGGGTGTTCAACGACCCCGAGAAGAGCATGCGCCCGATCCCCATCGGCGATGAGCGGCCGCTGACCGTAAAACCGGCCGAGCCGCTGATCAAGGACAGTGACCAGGTCGATGCCGGCCTGGCGCAAACCAGCAGCGATCCGCTGAAAACCATCACCGATGATGTGCGCGACGCCTTTGGCGACCTGATCAAGTCCGACCAGATGACCGTGCGCGGTAACGAGCTGTGGGTCGAGATCGAGCTCAACTCTTCGCTGCTGTTCGGCAGTGGTGATGCCATGCCCAGCGATGTTGCGTTCAACATCATCGAAAAGGTGGCGAAGATCCTCAAGCCCTTCGCCAACCCGGTGCATGTCGAAGGTTTCACCGATGACCTGCCGATCCGCACGGCGCAGTACCCGACCAACTGGGAGCTGTCCTCGGCACGTGCCGCCAGTATTGTCCGCCTGCTGGCGATGGAAGGGGTCAACCCGGCGCGCATGGCCTCGGTCGGCTATGGCGAGTTCCAGCCGATTGCCAGCAACGACACCGCCGAGGGCCGCGCGCGCAACCGTCGGGTGGTACTGGTGATTTCACGCAATCTCGAAGTGCGCCGCAGCCTGACCGGTACCGGCAGCGCCAACGCCACGCCAGATGCGGCAATGAAGCGGGCTGGCACACAAACTGCACCGCCAGCGCTATCACCGACGGTGGGGGGCAATCGCGTCAATCCTCCGTCACCGACCCTATAACCGTTCCCGGCAGGGCAGGTTGCCGTACCGGGAGGAAGCAACGAATGAGAGTCTGGGCAGTAGCCAATCAAAAAGGTGGTGTCGGCAAGACCACCACGTCCATCGCCCTGGCCGGCTTGCTGGCCGAGGCGGGCAAGCGCGTGGTCGTGGTCGACCTCGACCCCCATGGGTCGATGACCAGCTACTTCGGACACAACCCGGACGCGCTGGAGCACAGTTGCTACGACCTGTTCCTGCACAAGGGTACGGTTCCCGAAGGCTTGCCCGGGCAACTGCTGCTGCCGACCAGTGACGAAAAAATATCCCTGCTGCCGTCCAGTACCGCGCTGGCGGTGCTCGAACGCCAGTCGCCGGGGCAAAGCGGCCTGGGCCTGGTGATCGCCAAGTCTCTGGCGCAGCTGTGGCAGGATTTCGACTACGCCATTATCGACAGCCCGCCCTTGCTTGGCGTGCTGATGGTCAACGCGCTGGCGGCCAGCCAGCAACTGGTGATCCCGGTGCAAACCGAGTACCTGGCGGTCAAGGGCCTGGAGCGCATGGTCAGCACCCTGGCGATGGTCAACCGTTCGCGCAAGCAGGCCTTGCCCTACCACATCGTGCCAACCCTGTTCGACCGCCGCACCCAGGCCTCCATGGGCACCTTGCGGGTGTTGCGCGACGCTTACCCGGAGAACATCTGGCAAGGTTACATCCCGGTCGATACCCGCCTGCGTGATGCCAGCCGCGCCGGGCTGACGCCGTCGCAGTTCGATGGCAAGAGCCGTGGGGTGGTGGCCTACCGGGCGCTGCTCAAGCACCTGCTGACGCACAACATCGCCCAGCAGGTGGCCTGATGAATCGTCCGCAAAAGCTTGCTACCGGCCCGCAACTGGCGCTGCAGTCGTACCTTGACGGTTTGCTGCACGAAGCCACCGAAGTGCTTGAACTGGCCGAACCGCTGGTTGAGATCGATGAGTTCCAGGCGGCGGTGCTTGAGGAACAGGCACGTGATGCCCAGGTTGCGCGTCTGCACAAGCCGGTGGCAGTCCAGGCAGCGCCTTTGCCTTTCGCCGAACCTGCGCCCGTGGTGCTCCCGGCGGTCATGCCGGTTGTAGCGCCCGCGCCTGAGCCCGAACCTGAACCGGTCAGTATCGAAGTTGCTGCTGACCTGCCTGCACCGGTCGAGCCGCTGGTGCAAGTCCACCTGCCTCCAGCGCCCAACCAGCCGGTACCGCCGGCCACCGTTGACGGGCGCCCGGCCTGGGCTGCCGAGCCGTTCGAATGCCTGTTGTTCGACGTCGCCGGGTTGACCCTGGCGGTGCCACTGGTGTGCCTGGGTTCGATCTATTCGCTGGCGGGTCACGAGCTGACGCCGCTGTTCGGCCAGCCAGACTGGTTCCTGGGCCTTCTGCCGAGCCAGAGCGGCAACCTCAAGGTGCTGGACACTGCGCGTTGGGTCATGCCCGACCGCTACCGCGAGGACTTTCGCCAGGGCCTGCAATACGTGATTTCGGTTCAGGGCTATGAGTGGGGCCTGGCGGTGCATCAGGTCAGCCGTTCGCTGCGCCTGGACCCCAACGAGATCAAATGGCGCAGCCAGCGCGGTCAACGCCCGTGGCTGGCCGGTACCGTTATCGAACACATGTGTGCGTTGCTCGACGTTGCCGAACTGGCCGAGTTGATCGCCAGCGGCGCGGTCAAGCAACTGCACGCCAAGCATAACTAATCGGTCGCGCTTGCGATCGCACTGAGCACTCCGCCAAAGGCGGATTTTGAGGGATAGGGGAATGAAAAAGTCGTCTGCACAAGGTTCCGAAGATCCGATCCTGCAGTGGGTAACCTTCAAGCTGGACAACGAGTCCTACGGCATCAATGTGATGCAGGTGCAGGAAGTCCTGCGCTACACCGAGATCGCCCCGGTCCCGGGTGCGCCGAGCTACGTGCTGGGTATCATCAACCTGCGTGGCAACGTGGTCACCGTGATCGATACCCGTCAGCGCTTCGGCCTGATGTCGAGTGAAATCACCGACAACAGCCGCATCGTCATCATCGAAGCCGATAAACAAGTGGTCGGCATCCTGGTCGACAGCGTTGCCGAAGTGGTTTACCTGCGTCAGTCGGAAATCGAGACCGCACCGAATGTCGGTAACGAAGAGTCGGCCAAGTTCATCCAGGGCGTGTGCAACAAGAACAACGAACTGCTGATCCTGGTCGAGCTGGACAAGATGATGACCGAGGAAGAGTGGTCCGAGCTGGAGAACATCTGAGTTGATCTTTGAGGTTGCAGTCATATTTCTGGCGCTGCTCTGGGCGCTGAGCCTGTGGTTTTTCCTCAACTACAGCAAGCGTCAGCGCGAGCTGGCCGCCCAGCAGGCCCAGGGTGATGCGCTGCGTGATCAACGCATCAAAGACCTGGCCAAACGTCTGGACGACTACCAGAACGGCAGCGTGCGCATGGGCGAAGCCCTGCACGAATTGCGCGCGACGGTGGCGCCCTTGCCGGACAAGCTCCTGCAACTGGAGCAGCGCGACCCCAACAGCCTGTCGTTCGCCCAGGCGGCGCGGCTGGTGGGCATGGGTGCCAGCGTTGACGAACTCACCCAGTCCTGCGGCCTGACCCAGGCTGAGGCGGAGCTGATGAGCAAGGTGCACCGCAGCGAGTGAGAGAAGAAAAGGCGACCATCAGGTCGCCTTTTTCGTGGCTCAGGTATGCGCCCACGAATGCTGGCCACCAACCTTGGCGAAACGGCCGAGGGGCAGCAGCTCGCGTTCGACCGCACTCCAGGCTTGCAGGTCGACGTACAGCCAGCTTTTGGTTCGCGGTATGGCGTAAAGGTTTCTGAGTTGGCGCAAGCGGTACAGGTCCGGTAGCAGGCGGTCGACCACGGCGGTCAGCATGCCCGGGCCGGTAAGCCGGTTCAGTCGGCTGGCATAAGCGTAGAAACCGGCCGGGTCGTCGTCTTTGTCCGGCCTGGATTGGTAAAAGTCCGGTTCGGCCTGATAGCGCCCGTGCATTTCCTCGGAAATGGCGATCAGCGTCGGGTTGCCAGGGTGGCTGCCGATCATGCTGGTGTTGTACTGCTGGTCCATGCTCAGTTTTTCATTGGACATGGCCGGGTGCAGCAGCAGGCCATCCTCGCTGGCAGCAAGTTCCACCTCATCGACACCCTGTGCCCCGCACGGCGTCAACCAACCGATACAGCCGGAGCGGTTGCTGCCCGGCGCGAGCAACTCGTCGTCGACGTCGATGTACAAGCCGCCTTCATGATGCAGCATCGGATAGCGCAACACGTCCGAGGCCGAGGCGTAGTTGGTGGCCACGCCGCCATTGCCGTCCAGGGCAGCCTGGTACTGGTCGAAGTACCTGCTTTGCTCGAATGCCCTGAAGAACGGCTGTTCCTCCAGCGGCAGCACGGTCAGTCCGGGTGCCTTCAGCTGCAATTGACGCAAGTTTTGCGCGTACATCGATGGGTTGCTGCGGGACAGGAACAAACGGTACTGGTATTGACTGTTCTTCAACTTGTTCGCGTTTTTGCCGAGGTTTTCCACCAGTTCGGCACTGATGGCCTTGTCACCGACCCAGAGGGCGGTAATCGTTTTTGGAATCGGGCGGACGCCTCGCGTGGGGACGGGCAGTTCGACCGGTAGGGGAAGGTCGATGCCCAAGGCACGCAGGGTGGACGAACGCATCTGATCGGTGACTGCGCGGGCATAGGGATCGGTGGGCACAAGGGCGTCGCTGCCGGCCTGGGCTTGATAGTAGGTGGGGTCTACGTTGTTCAGGCTATCGGTTTTGAGAAACAGGTCAAATTCCATGTCGTAGGCCAGATCGAGCTCCTCCACGTAGTCTGGATGGGGCAGGAAATAACCGGCCAGATGATCTGGCTGGCCAGTGTATCGAGGGTAGCGGTGCACTGAGCTGGTGACGGCGGCATTGCCATTATCCAGTGGGGCAATACGCTCTGGACGGTGAAAGTAGGGGGCAACCTCCACTTCCGGCAGGCGTGGCGGGTCGACCGGGCTGAGCGGGTAGCCCAGCTGGTCGTTGACCCGGCTAGGCAAGACGAAGCCGTCGCTCTTGACCCGGAACAATGCACTCCCTTTGGCCAGGCCTTCTACAACCAGAGGCGTGGCATTGAACAGGCCATAGGCAATGTTGCCGACACCGTCAGCCTTGTCCTGCAGGGTCTTGCCGTTGATCGCCTGGTCCAGGCCCAGGCCCAGCTGCGCGATCCCGCCGACTGCGAGCAGCGGCGCCAGCCCAGGTACCACGAAGGCCAGCGGGGTCAGCAGGTTGAGTGCCGAGGTCAGGTAACCGCGCCACTTGGCCTTGGTCACTTCGCTGTTGCTGGTGATGATGAAGTCAGCGTCGGCGTAGCTGCGTTGACGCTGACGTTCTGCCAGGGCCTGGAACACATCACCGCTGAGCCGCGGGTTGTATTTTTTCGGTCGATAGTTGACGTAGTCGCGCGGCGACCAGCGGCCGTCGGTGGTGAAGCCGGGGCGATTCGAGGACAACCGGTGTACCGCAGGGTATTCCCCCAATCCTGCGAGGGCGGTATCCAGGCCGCTGAAGTCGAGACCATCGGGCGCATCGGCGAGGTTGAAGTGTTGCTTCAGCGCCTGGCGCTTGAGCAGGTCCTGGCATTGGCGGCCGACCCAGTCCTTGAGCTGGACTGCGCTGGCGAACTCCAGCAGCGGTGAGCTGTTGCCAGGCATATAGAGCAAGGTCAGGTCACTGTCGGCGTCGTTGATGTACAGCAGGTCGGTGGCGGCATAGCCATAGATACTCAGGGTGCTCAGGCGCAATCTGGAACTGCGCGGCATCAGGCTGGCCGCTTGCCAGGCCAGTTTCCTTGCCGCATCGCTGAGGCTGCCTTCGGCCACCTGCTTGTTACAGGCCGCGACAAAGCCGAGCTTGGCGGACATGCGGTGACCATCCAGGTGGTCGCGCCAGTAGCTGTCGAGCAGGGCTTTGTAGCGGCTGTGAAAGTCCAGCTGTTCGATGAAGCGCTGGAAGCCTTCGGCCGGGATCTGCAGGTGCGTCGAATGGTCATAGCGGGCAGGCTCGGTGCGGCGAAACAGCCCGTTGAAGACCTGAAAGGACGCGCCGTACTGGATCAGCTCAGGTGCGGGCAGGCGCTCGACGATCTTGACCGGTCCATCGGGGAACGTCCCGGCCCAGGGCGCCGAAAACAAGTCGCCAAACAGATCGTTATTGGACTCGCCTTGCCAGTTGGACAGCACGGCCTGGGTCAGGCTCATGCGGCTGATGACCACGGCCTGATAGCCATAGGCGCCATCGGGGTGGTAATGCAGGGTCACCACATCGACCTGGTCGGGATCGAGGGTCAGATTGTGTGTCGCTGCCCAGCCACGGATGGCCCGGGTGGCTTCGCGGTCAGGGCGGGGAAAGTTGGCCAGATGCTTGCGTACGTATTGCACGCCGGCGGTGTTGATACAGGTTGTGGGCATGTCGGTCACCGTGATGCGAATGGAACCGACAGGCTTGCCCGGCGTGCCGTACTCAGGGTGGTAGATAATGCTGTGACGGGGTGATGTCGCGCTCTGGCACGGGCGTGTCGGTGAAGCCCTCGGGTACCTTGCCGCGCAGCTGCCAGGCAAAGGCGATGATCTCGGCGATGGTCAGATACAGCGCTTCGGGAATCCGCTCGCCCAGCTCCATGCGCGCGAGCAGGCGCACCAGTTCGGCATTCTCGTAGATCGGTACTTCGTGTTCGCGGGCAATGGCCAGAATGGCTTCGGCCAGCTCGTCGTCACCTTTGGCACTCAGGATCGGGGCCTGTTGACCGTCGTAGCTCAAGGCAATGGCCTGGCGAGGGTTCTTATCGATCATGCGGTTTCACCTACCCTGTGGGAGCGGGCTTGCCCCGCGATAAGAGGGGACTGACTGGACGCAATCGCGGGGCAAGTCGAGTCGTCGCACCGCCGCTCCCACCGACTTCATGCTGTTTCGTCTACCCAGCGTTGCTCCAGTCGGGTACGCGGCCCTTGCGGCGGGGTACCGTGATGGCAATGCAGTTCGGTCACGTTAAGGCCGCGTGCCAGCAGGCGTTCGCGCAAGTTACCCAGCTGACCTTCGATCAGTTGCGCGGTACTCGGCAGTTCTGCCCACAGCTGGCTGGACAAGGCGCCCTGGCTGACCTGCGCCTGAACCTGTAGCGGCCCCAGTGGGTGCAGGTCGAAGGACAGCTCGACGCGCCAGAGCATTTCCAGTGGGTCGCGGCGTTCGCGCTCAGGGTCGGCTTGCTGCTCCGGGGTTTCTTCGCGTTGCAGTTTGACTTGCAGGGGCAGGAAATCCTGGCCGCTACGCAGGGGGATTTCCAATTGCCAGGTGGTCTGCAGGTTGCCATCGGCGGTGGTGCCGGTTTGTTCCAGGCTGGCCAGTTGATGGCTTTGCAGGCGGGAAATTGCCGCGGCGGCCAGGCGCAGCAGGTGCTCCAGGTCGCCTTCGCCGTCCTGGCTCTGCAGCAGCCGCGAGGGCAGGGGAAAGCCGCCGGGCTGCGGGCGCGGGCTGACCTGGCCGAGCATGCCGAGGGCGTTGCGGACCATACCGGGCATCACCTGGGCCAGGGTGCTGGCGGCGGCGCTCGGGTTGAACTGGGCGTTACCAGGCAACCCCGGCAACAGCTGGGCTACCAGGCGCACCACCTGCGCCTTGAGGTCGGGGGCGAGGTTGGCGGGCAGGCCGGCAACCAGCTTGGCCTCCAGGAACACGCCACTGTTGCTCAAGGCCTGGGCAACACCCTTGGGGTCGCTGAGCTGGCGCACGTCCGGCAGGCTGGCCAGCAGCTTGTCCACCGTGGCGCGCAATTCACTGGACGAGCTGTTGTCGTCGCGCACCTGCTGCAGGGCGCTGAGCAAGCCTTGCAGCGACGCCTGGCGACTCTGCTGGGTGCTCAAGTGCTGGGTGATAGCCAGCTGCTCCTGGCGCCCGCTCAACGGCACGAACGTCAACGATTGATCGCCCTGCACCCGGGCACTGAGCAGGCTGCCCACCGGCAGCGGGCGCGGGCTGTCGATGGTCAGGGTGGCGCCTGCCTGAGGGCCGCTGAGCAGGCTCACCAGCGAGCGGAACTGGGCGAGTTGGCCGACCACCTGAGGCAGCGTCTGACTGGTCAGGACCTTGCCTTGCAGCAAGGTGCCGACGGGCATTTCCCGGGTATCGATACGGGTCAGGCTGGCAACGTTGCTGGCGATCGCCTGTTGCACGCTGATGGTCAGGTTCGAGCTGCTGCTCTGGCTCACCGCCAGCTGGCTGCCTTGCGCCAGTGGCTGGTTGCTGCTGGCCTGGACGTTGGTCTGCTTGCCGTTGTCCTGGGTCAGTTTGAGCAGCATCTGGAAGTCCTGGCCAACCTGACGCAGCGCCAGCACTTCGGCCTTGGCGGTTTCTCCGGGGGCCAGCAAGGCTTGTTGCGGTTGCAGCAGACGCAACAGTTCGCCGGTCATCGCCGAACGCAACTGGGGGGCGGCAGGAATCTGTGCGCCAAGGTTGTTAATTTCGCCTGTCATCAGCTGGCAACCTGTTGAAATAGCCCTCTTTGCAGTAGGACATCACATGTATAATGCCGCCCGATCTTTCGCGATCAGAGCGGCCGGGCTGTATCTGCACTGCCAGTATAACGGCAGCGCCGGGGCCGACTTGAGACAGGCATCCCAAGCATAAGGCGAAACTGTGACCCCTCATCTCGAAGCCGTGGGCTTGGCCTGCGAGCGCGACTGGCGAATGCTGTTCGAAAACCTCGAATTGCACCTGGCTGCAGGCGACATGCTGCAGATCAGCGGCCCCAATGGCAGCGGCAAAACCAGCTTGTTGCGCCTGTTGGCCGGGCTCATGAGCCCGACTGCCGGGCAGATTCGCCTCGACGGTAAACCCCTGGTTGAACAGCGCCACGAGCTGGCGAAAATCCTCCTGTGGATCGGCCATGCCGCCGGTATCAAAGACCTGCTCAGCGCCGAAGAGAACCTCGCCTGGCTCTGCGCCCTGCATCGCCCGGCCGAACCTGAAGCGATCTGGAAAGCCCTGGAGGCGGTCGGCCTGCGCGGTTTCGAGGATGTCCCCTGTCATACCCTGTCGGCCGGCCAGCAGCGCCGGGTGGCGCTGGCCCGCCTGTATCTGGACAGTCCGCCGTTGTGGATCCTCGACGAACCCTTTACCGCCCTCGACAAACAGGGCGTGGCCCAGCTTGAGGCGCACCTGGCGGCCCACTGCGAGCAGGGCGGGATGGTCGTGCTGACCACCCACCACACGCTGGAGCGCAAACCGTCCGGTTACCGTGAACTGAACCTGGGGCAGTGGGCCGCATGAGTGTCTTTGTCCTGTTGTTGCGTCGTGAAGCACGTCTGTTGTGCCGCCGTCCGGCGGAGCTGGCCAACCCGCTGGTGTTTTTCGCCATCGTCATTGCGCTGTTCCCGTTGGCAGTCGGTCCCGAGACTCAATTGTTGCAAACCTTGTCTCCGGGACTGGTCTGGGTAGCGGCGCTTTTATCGGTTCTGCTCTCGCTGGACGGGCTTTTCCGCAGTGATTTCGAGGATGGATCGCTGGAGCAGTGGGTCCTTTCGTCGCACCCCCTGCCTCTTCTGGTACTGGCAAAAGTACTGGCACACTGGGCCTTTTCCGGCCTGGCACTGGTATTGTTGGCACCCTTGCTGGCACTGATGCTAGGTTTGCCTTCGGCCTGCCTGCCGGTGCTGCTGGCATCGTTGTTGCTCGGTACTCCGGTACTGAGCCTGCTCGGCGCTGTGGGTGCAGCCCTGACAGTCGGTCTGAAACGTGGCGGCCTGCTGCTGGCGTTACTGATTCTGCCGTTATATATCCCGGTATTGATCCTGGGCAGTGGCGCCTTGCAGGCGGCATTGCAAGCTATGCCGGCGACCGGTTATCTGCTTTGGCTTGGTAGCCTGACCGCCCTGGCAGTAACTCTGGCACCCTTTGCAATAGCGGCTGGCCTGAAGATCAGCGTCGGCGAATAATGAGGTCTGGGCCCTGCCCAGCAAAGACCCTGGATGTACCGTGATGAAAAGCAGCGTAATCAGCTGGACGTGGTTTCATAAACTGGGTTCGCCCAAGTGGTTCTATGCCATCAGCGGGCGCATGCTGCCGTGGCTGACGGTAGCCGCGATCCTGTTGATCGGCATCGGCGTGATCTGGGGCCTGGCCTTCGCCCCCCAGGATTATCAACAGGGCAACAGTTTTCGCATCATCTACATTCACGTACCGGCCGCCATGCTGGCGCAGTCCTGCTACGTGATGCTGGCCGTGGCCGGGGTGGTCGGGCTGGTGTGGAAGATGAAAATTGCCGACGTCGCTTTGCAGTGTGCGGCGCCCATTGGCGCCTGGATGACCGCCGTGGCGCTGGTCACCGGGGCGATCTGGGGCAAGCCGACCTGGGGCAGCTGGTGGGTCTGGGATGCGCGCCTGACGTCGATGCTGATCCTGCTGTTCCTGTATTTCGGTCTCATCGCCCTGGGCCAGGCCATCAGCAATCGCGAGAGCGCGGCCAAGGCCTGCGCGGTGCTGGCGATTGTCGGGGTGATCAACATTCCGATCATCAAATATTCGGTGGAGTGGTGGAACACCCTGCACCAGGGCGCCACCTTCACCCTTACCGAAAAGCCCGCCATGCCGGCAGAGATGTGGCTGCCGTTGTTGCTGACGGTGCTGGGGTTCTATTGCTTCTTCGGTGCCGTGCTGTTGCTGCGCATGCGCCTTGAAGTGCTCAAGCGCGAAGCGCGCACCAGTTGGGTCAGGGAGGAGGTATTGAGCAGCCTGGGTCGGGAGATGGCACGATGAGTTTTGCCTCTTTCAGTGATTTTCTCGCCATGGGCCATCACGGCCTGTACGTCTGGTCGGCCTACGGCATCTGCCTGCTGGTGCTGGCCGTCAACGTTGCCTCGCCGCTGCTGGCCCGGCGCCGTTACCTGCAAGAAGAGGCGCGTCGTCTGCGCCGGGAGAACAACCAGTGAATCCGCAACGCAAGAAGCGCCTGTTCATCATCCTCGGCCTGCTGGCCGGGGTTGGCATCGCCGTAGGCCTGGCCTTGAGCGCCCTGCAGCAGAACATCAACCTGTTCTACACCCCGACCCAGATCGCCAACGGCGAAGCCCCGCTCGATACCCGCATTCGCGCCGGCGGCATGGTTGAGAAGGGCTCGTTGCAGCGTTCCGGCGACTCGCTCGACGTACGCTTTGTGGTCACCGACTTCAACAAGTCGGTGCCGATCACTTACCGCGGCATCCTCCCCGACCTGTTCCGTGAAGGGCAGGGCATCGTCGCCCTGGGCAAACTCAATGCCGAGGGCGTGGTGGTGGCCGATGAAGTGCTGGCCAAGCACGACGAGAAGTACATGCCGCCAGAGGTAACCAAAGCCCTCAAGGAAAGCGGTCAGGTTGCCACCGATGCGGGAGCCAAGCCATGAACGCCGCGCTGATCATTCCCGAACTCGGCCAGCTGGCCATGATCCTGGCGATCTGCTTTGCCGCCGTACAGGCCTCGGTGCCGCTGCTTGGCGCCTGGCGCGGCGACAGCCTGTGGATGAGCCTGGCACGGCCTGCAGCCTGGGGGCAGTTCGCCTTCCTGGCGTTTGCGTTTGCCTGCCTGACCCATGCGTTCATGACCGACAACTTCTCGGTCGCCTATGTCGCCAACAACTCCAACAGCGCCTTGCCCTGGTACTTCAAGTTCAGCGCGGTATGGGGCGCGCACGAGGGCTCCTTGCTGCTCTGGGCGATGATCCTCGGCGGCTGGACCTTCGCGGTATCGGTGTTTTCCCGACAACTGCCACAGGTGATGCTGGCCCGTGTGCTGGCGGTGATGGGCATGATCAGCGTCGGCTTCCTGTCGTTCCTGATCGTCACCTCCAACCCGTTCACGCGCCTGCTGCCGCAGGTGCCGACTGACGGCGCCGACCTCAATCCACTGCTGCAGGACATCGGCCTGATCGTTCACCCGCCGATGCTGTACATGGGCTATGTGGGCTTCTCGGTGGCCTTTGCCTTCGCTATCGCCGCCTTGCTCGGTGGTCGTCTGGACGCCGCCTGGGCGCGCTGGTCGCGGCCCTGGACCCTGGTTGCCTGGGCCTTTCTGGGTATCGGTATCACCCTCGGCTCGTGGTGGGCTTACTACGAACTGGGCTGGGGCGGCTGGTGGTTCTGGGACCCGGTGGAAAACGCCTCGTTCATGCCCTGGCTGGTAGGCACCGCACTGATTCACTCGCTGGCGGTTACTGAAAAGCGCGGTGTGTTCAAGAGCTGGACCGTGCTGCTGGCGATCGCCGCGTTCTCGCTGAGCCTGCTCGGTACCTTCCTGGTTCGTTCCGGGGTGCTGACCTCGGTGCACGCCTTCGCTTCCGATCCGGAGCGCGGCGTGTTCATCCTGATCTTCCTGTTGTTTGTCGTCGGTGGCTCGCTGACCCTGTTCGCCCTGCGCGCACCGGTGGTCAAGAGCCAGGTCGGTTTTGCCCTGTGGTCGCGTGAAACGCTGCTGCTGGCCAATAACATCGTGCTGGTGGTCGCCGCCTCGATGATCCTCCTCGGTACCTTGTACCCGCTGATCCTCGATGCCCTGACCGGTGCCAAACTGTCGGTCGGTCCACCGTACTTCGACGCGCTGTTCATCCCGCTGATGGCCTTGCTCATGGCGGTGATGGCGATCGGCGTGCTGGTGCGCTGGAAAGACACACCGAGCAAATGGTTGCTGGGCATGCTGACCCCGGTGCTGATCGCCAGTGCCGTGCTGGCACCGATCGGCGGCCTGCTGGTCGACGACTTCGACTGGCAAGTGCTGACCACCTTCGCCCTGGCTGCGTGGATCGTGCTGGCCGGTGTGCGCGACATCTTCGACAAGACCCGCCACAAGGGGCTGTTCAAAGGCCTGCGCGGTCTCAATCGCAGCTACTGGGGCATGCACGTTGCGCACCTGGGGCTGGCGGTCTGTGCCCTGGGCGTGGTGCTGTCGAGCAACAACAGTGCCGAGCGCGACCTGCGCCTGGCGCCGGGCGAGTCGGTTGAGCTGGCCGGTTACCAGTTCATCTTCGAAGGCGCCAAGCACTTCGAAGGGCCGAACTTCACCTCTGACAAAGGCACCGTGCGGGTCGTTGAAGACGGCCGCGAAATCAGCGTGCTGCATCCGGAAAAACGCCTGTACACCGTGCAGCAGTCGATGATGACCGAGGCCGGCATCGACGCCGGTTTCACCCGCGATCTCTACGTCGCCCTCGGCGAGCCGCTGGATAACGGCGCCTGGGCTGTGCGCGTACACGTCAAACCCTTCGTGCGCTGGATCTGGCTGGGCGGTCTGCTGACCGGCCTGGGTGGCCTGCTGGCGGCCATGGACGGGCGTTATCGAGTCAAGGTCAAAGCCCGGGTGCGTGAAGTACTGGGCATGTCTGGAGCAACTGCATGAAGCGTTGGATCATGGTGCTGCCGCTGGCGGTGTTTCTGCTGGTGGCGGTGTTTCTCTACCGCGGTCTGTTCCTCGACCCCACCGAGCTGCCCTCGGCAATGATCGGCAAGCCGTTCCCGGCCTTTGCGCTGAAAACCGTGCAGGACGGCAAGCCCCTGACCCAGGCCGACCTGATCGGCAAGCCGGCGCTGGTCAACGTCTGGGCCACCTGGTGCCCGTCGTGCAAGGTCGAGCACCCGTACCTGAACAAGCTGGCCGAGCAGGGCGTGGTCATTCACGGGGTCAATTACAAGGATGACAACGCGGCCGCGATCAAGTGGCTGGCCGAGTTCCATAATCCTTATCAGCTCAATATCAGCGACGACCAAGGCAGCCTGGGCCTGAACCTGGGGGTCTACGGCGCGCCGGAAACCTTCCTGGTCGACGCCAAGGGCATCATCCGTTACAAGCACGTCGGTGTGGTCGACGCTACGGTCTGGCGCGAACAGCTGGCGCCGCTGTACCAGGGCCTGGTCGATGAGGCCAAACCATGAAGCGCTGGCTAGCATCCGCTGTGCTCGGCCTGAGCCTGGCCGGGGTGACCCAGGCGGCGATCGATACCTATCAGTTCGCCGATGACGCCGAACGCGAGCGTTATCACGACCTGACCAAGGAACTGCGCTGCCCCAAGTGCCAGAACCAGGACATTGCCGACTCCAACGCGCCGATTGCCGCCGACCTGCGCCGGGAGATCTTCCGGATGCTCGGCGAAGGCAAGAGCAACCAGCAGATCATCGACTTCATGGTCGATCGCTACGGTGATTTCGTGCGCTACAAGCCCGAGCTGAGCGCCCGCACCTGGTTGCTGTGGTTCGGCCCTGGCGTGTTGTTGGTGGGCGGCTTCGGCCTGCTCGCGCTGATCGTGCGCAAGCGTCGGGCGCAGAGCACTGGTGGCCCTGTCGACCTTTCCCCCGAGGAGCGCGAGCGCCTCGCCAAATTGCTGGACAAAGAACAGACCCATGACTGATTTCTGGCTTGCTGCAGGCCTGCTGTTGCTGGTGGCCCTGAGCTTTTTGCTGATCCCGGTGTTGCGCGGCCGTCGTGCGCAACTGGAAGAAGACCGCACCGCACTCAACGTCGCCCTGTACCAGGAACGCGTTGCCGAGCTGGCTGCCCAGCAGGCGGCTGGCGTGCTTGATCAGGCGCAACTGGCCAAGGGCCGGGATGAAGCTGCCCGCGAGTTGTTGGCCGACACCGAAAACGCCGAACCTCAGCGCCTGGGCCGTCTGGGCAAGCCGCTGCCGTTGCTGGCCGCCGTATTGGTGCCGCTGATGGGCCTGGGTCTGTACCTGCATTTCGGTGCCAGCGAGCAGGTCGAGCTGACCCAGCAGTTCGCCAAGGCGCCGCAGTCCATGGAAGAGATGACCACGCGCCTTGAGCGTGCCGTCGAAGCGCAACCGGATTCGGCCGAAGGCCTGTACTTCCTCGGGCGCGCCTATATGGCCCAGGAGCGCCCAGCCGATGCCGCCAAGGTCTTCGAACGGGCCGCCGGCCTGGCTGATCGGCAGCCGGAGCTGCTCGGGCAATGGGCCCAGGCGCTGTACTTCGCCAATGGCAAGCAGTGGACTGCGCAGCTGCAGTCGCTGACCGACGAGGCACTCAAGGCCGACCCTAACGAGGTCACCAGCCTGGGACTGCTGGGTATCGCGGCCTTCGAGGGTGAGCATTACCAGCAAGCCATCGACTACTGGAACCGTCTGTTGGTGCAACTGCCTGAGGGCGATGCCTCTCGGGCTGCGCTGCAGGGCGGTATCGAACGCGCACAGGAAAAACTCAAGGCGGGCGAAGGCAAGGTCGCCTCTGCGCCGGCAGTGGCTGCAGCGGGTGCCCGCTTGAAAGTGCGGGTAGAACTGGCGCCAGCGCTCAAAGACAAGGTCAAGCCTGACGACACGGTATTCATCTTCGCCCGCGCCAGCTCCGGCCCGCCCATGCCGCTGGCGGCCAAGCGCGTGACCGTGGCGCAGCTGCCGATCGAAGTGGAACTGAGCGACAGCGATGCGATGATGCCGAGCATGAAACTGTCGAGCTTTCCTGAAGTCCAACTGGTTGCGCGCGTCTCGCGTGCTGGCAAGCCGACCCAGGGCGAGTGGATCGGTCACAGCAGCCCGCTGGCCAGCAGCACCACTGCCGCGCAGCACCTGACCATCGACAGCCCGGACCAGTAAGAGAATCACTATGAACAGCATCGCACGCCTTGCCCTTCTTTCCCTGGCCGTGGGCCTGAGCGCGTGTACTGTTCATCAGCCCTCCGAACCGACGGCGCCACCGATCGAAAGCCTGCCGCCGGGGCCAGGCACCAAGCCGGCGCCGCGCCCGAGCACGGTGCCGAGCAAACCGGCGGTAAGCACCCCGGCGCCCAAACCCATGCCGCGCACTTCTGCCAGCTTCGCACCGCCACCCGGTGGTGCCAGCCACTGGGATCCGCGCCTGGGCGTATACGTGCTCGAAGGCCAGACCAACACCTTCTACCGCCAGCGTACCTACTATCGCTGGAACAACGGCTGGAGCTGGTCGACCAACCTCAACGGCCCCTGGCAGGAAACCGACAGCAGCGGTGTGCCAGGCGGTCTGGGCCGGGCTTTCGCGCAATAGCCCAAGCTGCGCATAATGCCCCCTCGCATTGAGCCGGAGGGTGGCATGAGCAAGACAGTCCTGGTACTGGTGGAAACCGTTGACGATTACCTGCCGTTGCTGGAACAGGCGGGTTATCGCCTGATCCGCGCGCAAACGCCACAACGGCGCGCCGAGGCCATCACTCACCACGCCAACGAAATCGACGCCGTGCTGACTCGCGGGCCATTGGGCTTGACCGCCGATGAAATCGCGGTATTGCCGAATCTGAAAATCATCTGCGTGATTGGCGCCGGTTATGAGCAGGTCGATCTGGCCGCCGCCGCCGCCCGTGGCATCACCGTGACCAACGGTGCCGGCGCCAACGCCACGGCAGTCGCCGACCACGCCATGGCCATGCTGCTTGCGCTGCTGCGCGACATCCCCCGCGCCGACGCCAGTACCCGTCGCGGTGAATGGAACCGGGTGATCAGCCCGTCGGTGTCGGGCAAGCGCATGGGCATCATCGGCCTTGGTGCGGTCGGTCTGGCGATTGCCAAACGGGCGGCGCAAGGGTTCGACATGAGCGTCAGCTATCACAGCCGCAACCCGCGTGACGGTGTGCCCTACACCTATTGCGGCAGCCCGCTGCAGTTGGCTGAAGCTGTGGATATCCTGGTGGTCGCGACCCCGGGCGGGGCTGGCACCCAGCACCTGGTGGATGCGCAGGTGCTTGATGCCTTGGGTCGTGAGGGTTACCTGGTCAATATCGCCCGCGCCAGTGTGGTCGATACCGATGCGCTGGCTCGGGCGCTGCAGCAGGGCCGCATCGCCGGTGCCGCACTGGATGTATTCGACGACGAACCCAAGGTCCCGGACGCCTTCAAAGCCTTGGGCAACACTGTGCTTACCCCCCACGTCGCCGGTCAGTCGCCGCAAGCTGCGCAAGACACCGTGGCCTTGGTGCTACGCAACCTGCAGGCGTACTTTGCCGGTGAGCCGGTGTTGACGCCGGTCTAGTGTGGTATGTGCGTGTACTGTTCAGGCCACTGTCGAGAGGGTTTATTTAAAGCCAACGACATTGGCGTATTGTCCAGTTTGGCGATAGCAGTAGTGGCCACCATTATGGATGTAACGTGACCTGCGTTGGTTCAGCCCGCATGACTCCGTGCTCCAGTAATGGTGAAGACCCATGGGCCATCTGCTGCCGTAGCTGACTTCCAGCTCGGCCAATTCGGCCATGCTGGGTAAGCGAGCGCCTGATGCGGCCACCGTGCTCGATGCCTGGTTCCATGTCGAATTTCCGAAGCCATGGGCCTGTACGACGTTCGATACATTGACGGTGAAGCTTTTTGATTGTCCCGTTGAGTCAGTCGCCGTTATCTGGGTCGAACCATTTCCACGCGCGGTTACCCAACCATTGTTATCCACCGCCGCGATAGCGCTGTTGGCGCTTGTATAAGCGTAGGGCGGCTGACCTCCACTGGCCTGGCGAGTGAGGGCGTTACCCGAATTGTAAGTGGGGAGTACGTTGGGGTAGCCGGGGAGAATGTAGGTCCTGCCAGCCAGACTCGCCGTCGAGGTATCAAACTCAAAGCCAGACTCTGCGTTGTCGCTTTCAATGTATTGGAATGAGGCCTCCTGCGCTTGGCTTGTCGGTAAGGTGATTTTTATCAGGGGGAGGGTGACCTGGGTTTGTTGCAGAAAATTAGCCCTGTCCTTTTTAGCACTCGCCAGTCCGGCAGCGGTTGTGTAGAAAAACGCCTGGATGGGGAGTGTCCTGGCCAGACCTTTCGCCCATACCCCAAGGACCAATTCGTTGTGTTGGGTAAACCGTTGATCGGTGGGGGCGCCTTGGCTTTTGGCAACCAGGCTTGCATAGAAGGCAGGTCCGGCAAGGTGATTCGTATCGTCGCGAACATTAAAAGCACAAAGATGTCGGTTGCTGCCAGCTTGCTGTTGGTAAAGGCTCAGCCATTGGGCAGCAGTGGTGATGCCCTGAAGCTCACAAGGACGGCTGGTCGGGTTAATGGCAAAGCTGCCACACTTTTCATCTCGGTCGTCGGTATGGCCATCAATGGGGTAGTTGCAGAGTACGTCTGGGTCCATCTTGTCTGGCGGAGCACTGAAGATGGGATAGAGGAGGAATCCATTTTCCCCTCCCCATGGCATGCGAGAGAATTTGCTGTCTTTGCGCAGATAGGAGAAGGACAGGCCTTTCTTTGCGATGGCGGTGTCACTGGGGTCCCAGGAATCATAGTCGGGTGAATAAGTTGTCACCCGAACAATAACCCCGCTGCATAAAAATGCGGGTGTACTGGCGGACCCACAATTTTGCCGGGTGTCCTGGTAGCGCGTGTTCAATGCTGCTGCTGTTGCGGGACCATCGATAATGGTTAGAACTGACCGGCTGGCTGGCGGGGCTGTTGGAGGCGGCGGTTCCGGTGTTGTTGTACACGAGGCCAGAAATACTGAAAGCATCAGGAGCAGGTACTTTCTCATGTTACGTTCCTTGTAGTTTCATGGGCGTGTGAGTGCCCGGTCCTCTTGTTCGCGTGAGGGCCAGATGTTTGGGTTGGCGGTATGCTAATCGGATCAGAAGTAAGAAAATTGAGCTGTAAAGTTCAGTGATAAGTTATCTAAAAAAATACGCTAATTTTTTAGATAGCCAGCGCCACAGGGACGGGACTTCTAGTCGTTCAATGTAGAGCAGGCGGGAAAATATTCGTCGGGTATCGCCACGCCTGTTTACCGCGTAGTTTATCCAGACGGTTCTACCGCTATTGGCTACGAACCATGAGTAAGGAATATCGATATAGGCTGTTCCGCCACTGACTGTTACTTCCGCGGTATCAGTAAACTGGGTAGCGGATGAGTACAGTCGGGCACGTACTGTATGCCCGGACGCCATGCCAGTGTACTGGATCACCAGTCTCCTGCTGCCACGAGGCAGGACGGGGGCTTGTGGTTCTAGAGGTTGCGCCTGGATACGGATTAAACGGCTTTGGGAAATCAGCCAGTCACCAGCACCCTGCCTGCGTAAGGCAAAGTTCAGGTTTAGTGAAGCACCCGAGCTGCCGTAAATCATGAACTTTGGGAAGGGTATCGTAAAGTTGCGGGGGGGCGAAGCTAACCTGAATGTAGGCGCATCATAGATGACACCACCGTATTGACCTCGTACCCGAACGATGTCGCCGGCCTCCATGCCACTTGAAATGGAAACATCACAAATGAGCGTTTCGCCGCTGATGCCATATATTCTGTCAATTGTCAGATATTGGCCTGATGGATTACTTGTGTCTTCTGATGCCTCTCTCAGGCGTGGCGCAGACCACGCCAGTTTTGTCATCTCGATGTTTCCCATGATTCACCTCTAGGTGATGTGGCAGATACCTTGGTAGTCAGGTGTGCTGGGTAATGGTGATAGCTTAAAGTTGATGCGGTTGCGTTGTGGTCAATTCTGCTAATTAGAAAGCCGGGGCGTCCTTGGGACGCCCCGGTTACCGCTCAGTAGATGGGGGGTTATTCCTTGTTTTCCTTGTCCCCCTCACTGTTGACAGTTTTGACAGTTTTGACAGTGCCGCGACTGTCGATGAGGACTGTGGTTTCTATGTTGTTGGCGGGCCCATGGCTATTTCTCGCTGTCCAAATTACATCGGCGTGGCAAACCGCGACCGGGAACGAGAGTTTGTCGCGTGGCAGAGTGAAAGTGGTTACGCCGCCCACATCGTTCCCGCCGACAATACTACTCATCTCAATACGTGACCCCTCGATAGGCGGGTCATTCGGCGTGTGTGGAATGCCTAGCACCTGGACGATACTGATGGTAATGACGTCGTCAAGGCTTTTGTTTTCATAGTATGGCGTTTCGAATGTGACGCCATCCTTGATCTGCTGTGGTCCAATGGCATCGAAGCGGTTCAATGGATAGAAGCGACCTACTTCAAGATGGCCTTGGCCAGGCAACAGGTCGTTGCCTACGACCTGGACATTTTGCCCAGGCGCAAAGGACGTGTTTTCAATGTCGCCAGCAACTTTGCGGGTGATGGTGTACTGCAGAACCTTGATGCCTGAAAGCTCGGCAGCGATCTGTGCAGCTGTCAATACACGTACCAGATCCCTCTGGTTGGCTACATCTGTAGCGGTGATCGTGTATGGCGCGAGATCGGTCGCTCCGTACTTCACATTCAGTATGTCGTCCAGCAGGAATACGGCTGCGGCCGGGTCGTTCCTGGAAAACCATGACACCCTGATTGATGCATTTTCAAAGTAATCTTCGCCAATGATAGCGTTCTCGGCGCCACTTTTAGCGATCAGTGTTGCTTCTCTCAAATTCGGGTGGACAGGGACCTCCGGATCAGGATCGCCACCAGCCTGGAACAGGTTGATTCTTACTGGTGTAGCGGGTGATTGTCCGGCAGACAGGCCATTACGGAGGATGTAGTAGCGCACATCAATGTCGGCAACCCTGTTGGCGCCACCGGTCACGGCTTTCCAGGCGTCATAGAGTGCCGCATAGGGCGCCTGTATTGTCACCCCGCCCACTGGAATGGCCACTTCTGTGAACCTGATGCCTCCCCAGTCGACCATGACAGTGTCACCCGGCATCAGCCTCATATTGCCGGGAATGATCACCTCCGCCGGGCCGCGAGCATCGAGCTCGCTGATAATGCCGTCATCAGCATTAGCAGGTACTTCAGGGGGGAGCAGATCATCCAGTTCCCCTTCCAGGAGGACGCTGAGTGTGAGCACGCGGGACATGTCCGAGACGTTACCGGCGCGGTCTGTGATTTGATAGCCGAACCCCAGGGTACCATCGCCTGCAGCTTCAATGTCTTCACGGGTGAAGCGCAGCTCTACATCCTTGGTAAAGTCAGGATCGGTGACTACAGTAAAACTATTGGGTGCCGGTTTGTTGTTGATAAAGCCTTGGATGATGTCGCCAAGCTCTGGGTTACTATAGCTTGCCACCAAACTTTCCATGTATTGCGCGCCGGCCGGGCCCAGGAGCCTTTCGGCCGTCAGTCCCTCATCCCTGATCGCTTGATCTACTGTCAACTCTGCCAGGAAAGGTCGGCCCGCTGGAGTGAGGTCGACTCTGAAGGGGATGCTTGGACCATCGTCTTCCCCTGCACCCGGGAAGTAGAGAATCCGGTAGCCGATCCGGTGGGCACCTTCAACGCGGTCGCTGGCTTTCAGGACAATGTTGAAGTTTGCGCCGGGGGCGGTATCACCAATTGCGACTGCGTCACCAACCTCCACGCCATCGATGACGAGTATCGCCACATCCCTGGGGTTAAGGTTGTCGTTGACGACAAACGTCAGCGTGAGATCGTCATTGCTGACGCTCGCCAACAGCAGGTTGTCAGCGAGGGCCGGGGGCGCCGGCGCTGGGGCCAGGGCTGAAGGGGGGAAGACCAGTGGGTTGGTGGGGAGCTTTCTGTCGTCCTTTCTGGTGACAGTTGCCTGATAGGCAGGGTGCAGGCAACTGCAGCGGTTCTTCGTAATAGACGCAATAGAGTTGATCGAAGGTGTACTGGGTGAAAGGGGGGGGGCGCGTGAGTTATTTTTCGACATGATTTTTTCCAATGGCAAGTAGTGCGGGATGGAAACAACACAGTCCTGTTTAAAATGGCGGCGCTTGCTTTGAGTCTGTTCGAATCGCCAGGGGTATGATTAACGACTCGAGCGCTTCTGTAACCTGACAAAAATGCTAGGTTGCACTGATGTTGCGCAGTCGAGGCCGACTCGGCCCGACAGTCAGGGAGAGGAGGGGGAGAGGGGAAAGCGAGGTGCCGCGCGGTGGCATTGCCACGCGCGGCAAGGGTTCAGAAGGACCAGCGCAGGCCGAGCGAGGCGGCGGTATCGGAGAAGTCATTTCCCCCTGACTGCTGGGCAATAGCCGCGGTGACAGTCAGGTTGTTGTAGATCCGGCCTTCGGCGCCGGCTTTTACTTCGGCGATGTTGCGGGTACCCACCTGGCTGACGCTGACACCATCGAGGGTGACGCCGGCCTGGCGGCTGTTATGAATCCAGTTCGCCTCGATAAAGGGTTTGAAACTGTCGACGATGCCATCATCGTTGGCGTAGTTCAGCTTGAGAAAGGCCCTGGCGCCGATACTGGTGCTTAGCGTATCGCTGCCATCGGTGGAGACGATCGAGCCGTTGTCTTCCCTGTGGTCGTCAGGTGTGACCCCGGACCAGAAGACCTTGACCTTGGGTTGCAGGTACCAGGCGTCGCGCGCATTCAGCGCATTACGGAAAACATAGCCCGTCTCGAATGAGGTGGAAACGCCCTGGGCATTGTAGGTCTCTTTGGCAATCCCTTCGCCGCTCACCTCGTTATGGAACCAGCTGTATTGCAGCACGGCATCGGCATACAAGCCTCGCTCACTGCTACCGGACGCATACCAGGTGCCGTACACGCCGGTGGTGTAGCCCTTCACCTGGCTGCTTGCCTTGTGATCGGTGATTTGCGAAGTGGTAGTGCCATGGTTGTAGCCGTAGCCGGCAAATGCGCCCGCACGCCAGGAACCGCCATGCTCGGTCAGGCCACCTGCGAGGTCGCTGCCCAGCAGCAGCGAGTAGCGGCTGGCGTGGGTGTTCAGTTGACCGCTGTTGTCTGTGCTGCGGGTGTGGCCGCCACTGTGTTTCATCCACAGGTTGGTGGAGTGACCATCGCCTGTCAGTGTATCGGTGAGTTCGGTTTCCCCGGTGCGTTGACTGATGCTGGTGTCGAACAGGGTGTTCATGGCGTACAGGTTGGCTGCGTAAGCGCCGCCTTCGGGACGGACGATGAGCAGCGGTGCTGGACCAGGGCCAGGGCCGGGGCCTGGGTCAACCGGATCAACTGGGTCAACTGGATCGACAGGGTCAACCGGGGTCAGTTCGTTGCTCAGGTACCAGTTGTCGCTGTTGGCGCCCTGTCCCCGGGCGAGATGGTAATCGTAGGCTCCGGCGACAATCCGTCCTGACTGCTTGAATTCGCCGGCCGAGTCGCCTTCGACGCGAATCAGCTCGATGCCGTTCAAGGTCTTGGCACCCGAGCCACCGAGGTTGTTGACCCGCACCCCGGTCGAACCGCTGGTGTCGCCCTGGACGACCAAGCGGTCGGTCAACGAGTCATCGCCCGCCAGCACCGAGTTGAACACCAGGGTTCCGCCATTGCCGACATAGTTGCCTTCGACGGTGAGGGTACGACCCGCCGCGCCGTCGGAAAACGCTACAGTGCCGTTGTTGCTGAGCTGGCCGATGCTGGAATCGCCATTGATGATCCAGCTGGCGCTGTCACCGACCGAGACACTTTGCACGCCTTGCATACGGCCGCGCAAAATCGCCTGGTTCTGCAGGTTGACTTCAGCGTGTGCAGTGTCCTCGACGATAATGTTGCCGGTGATGTCGCTGTTGGCGACGGTCAGAAATGCCCTGGCATTGTCATGCACTTCGAGGAGATTGCCGTTACCGGCAATCACGGTCGTGCCGTCGCGCAAGGTAATGTGAGTTTCCGGAATGGCGGTCTCCGGGTTGCCGACATAAATGGCGCTACCGCTGCCGGATATCAACTGGCTGCCAGCGATATCGAGGGTAGAGGTGTAGTCCAGTGTGCTTACCCTGTCGGAAGCAATGGCGATGGCATGGCGTTCACCGTCAAGCACCGAGCCTGTCACGCTGGATGTGCCTCCCAGGATATGCAGGGCCACTCCCGAGGTGTACTCGGCGAAGCGACCCGTATCGCCAGGGTCGGTTGCAGTAACCCTGCTGCCGGTAAGGTTCATGGTGCTTCGGTTGTTGAGGATGCCGCGTCCTGTTGCACTGACGGTTGCGCCCTTGGCGTTAAGGGTCGCGCCGTTGAACAGGGTAATAGCCGCGCGATTCGGCGTGGTGTTGGTGGCCTGGCCGCCTGGGCGCAGGGTGAGGGTGGCGCCATTGCGCACTTCCCAGAGTTCGACAGGGTCGTTTTTTTCAACGACGGCTTGCGCGTCAGGGCCGTCCAGCCTTGCGGCAAATGCAGCCGGCACCGAGCAGGTGAGCAATAGTATGCAGGCGCAGCGTTGCCTGCGCGTCAGGACGTTGATCGGCTTGTCCATGGTTTCTCCTGAATTAGATCATGCAGCGAGTGCTGAATTTCACAATGGCGGGAGGATGCAGTAAGGCGGGAGGCGCGACTGTAGGAATAAACTGATAGGGCGCAGGAAAAGTATGAGGATGAAGTGCTCAAAGGTGGCAGGCTCAGGCTCAGGCTCAGGCTCAGGTTTCAGGTCTGAGCTTGAACGACGGCGTTGAAACGGTAACCTGACAAAAATGATAGTTTTTTATGTTGTTTCGCAATTGCTTCACGGATTTTGATGACGTTTCGTGATAGCAAAACACAATGGATTGCCCAGAGGGGGCAGGGCAATCTATTGCCTGCTTCTTAGAATCGCAGCCTGAGTACGCGCGAGAACCTCAGAGGAGTTTCAGGGTCGTCGATGCCTTGGCGATGGATGGTGTGGTTGATCAACACTTCACGGCCTTTGTTTTCGTCGCTCCAGTGTTTCGGAATCTGGAAGTATTCCGCCCTGCCAGCCTCAAGATGTTGATCACTTGAGTCGCGGGTCACCACGCCGCTCCAGCGCACACGGCCGGTGTGGCCGGTCTGCTGGCCTGGAGACAGAATCGAAACCGCATCGGTCGCACCATTCTGATAGAAGAACCGCGGTGGCGGCATCTCTATGCCCTGGCTGTCGATATTCAGGACAAAGGTGGGGGAGAGGATTGTGCCATTGACGCTGTAGCGCACCTGGACGGAGCGGCCGATGGCGTCGATGACCTCGAGCCGCGGTACCTGAAACTGCAGGAGGCCGGGCGTCGTGACCTGCTGTGGCTGGCTTGACCAGGTGAAATAGGGCCCGGCCCACTCCACCACGATGGACTGCCCGCTTGCCATGCCGGGGAATTGCGGGATCTCGATGATGAGATGCTCGTCGCGGTAGAAGTCGTTATGAACGTTCAGGCGGCCCGCAGGCGCTCTCGGAATGCGCAGCGGGCCGGGAATGATCGCTGCAGCCTCCACCCGGAAGGTCAACGAAGGGGAGGTTCCTTTGTCCTGGCCCGTTGATGACGTTACCGAGAAACTGACCGATACCGAGGCGTTCAGGTTGCCAGCGATGAAGGTACCGGCAACAGGTAGTGTCTGCGGTCCTACCGTGGTAACCCTCACCTCGGCAAACGTTGAAAGTGGGGCGTTCCAGGTCATCCGGATCAGGTCGTTCAAGGCCATGCTGGCAAAGTGGGGGATCTGGACGTTAGTCGATGACAGCGACGCGTCGATCACACCGTTGCGCACACCATCCACTGTAGGTGCGGGCAAGGGCTGTGTGGGGACCGCCCTGATTTGCAGCGGGAGTTTCGGCGAGGGAAGCACGGTGCCGGTAGTTGTGGTGACCGTGTAATGGGCCTCGACGCTGCCACCGGCAATCGCTGTGATGTCGCTCAGCGCAATCGTGAAGTTCAGCGGGGTTGTTGTATTCGTCACCTCAAGGAAAGCGGTGTACCTGTGAGGCTGTCCCGTGGACGTCAAACCGTCCCAGAAGATGTCGACCCTGTCGCCAATCTTGATCCCCGGCCAGAACGGCACAATGAAGCGGGCACCATTGGGTACGTTGGCGGGATCGAGCACGCCAGCGACCGCGTCCGGCACTTGTGGAGCGCTTAGCGCCAACGGTTCGCCTATCACGGCTAGCTGTGTTCTTCTCGACAAGCGTCCATTGGCGAGATAGGCCACGCGCACCGAACCCTGGCCCAACGGGGTGACCTGGTTGTTCGGAATTGTGAATACCAGGACGAATGGCACTGGATTGGGCACTTGCAGTGGGGGGGAGATATATTCAACCGATTGGCCTGATGCAGTAAGACCGCGCCATTCCACCACCACCGAATGACCAGGCTGGATACCGGCATAGCGGGGCACCCATACGGTGGCATCCCGGGTACCGAGCGTGGCCAGATCGATCTGCGAGAGCGGCGTGCCGTTGTCCACGACCTGCGGTGCATCAGGCGCATTCGGGTCCTCGATTTCTACATCAACGTCTGTGTAAGGGGCCAGGAGAGACCAGTTGAAGACCCGGTCACGGATTTCGTAGGTCACCGGTATCCTGCCGCCGCCAGCCGCTTCGAGTGTCGCGCGATCGACGGTTACCACCAGTGACTGCCCGACCTGTCCGTCCGCCACGGTGAGGGGGGGTATTCTGTGTCCCGCCCAGATGACTGTCAGTACATCTCCCACGGCCATGTTGAGCCAGGCTGGGACCGTGACTTTGGCGAACTGCGCGTCCGCCGGGACGGGATAGGGGGTCACGCCAGGCGGGGCCAGGTTCTCGTTCAAATAGGGTGTGTCTGGCCTGGGGTCCGGGCCGCCAGGCACTGAGCGCTTGATCTCAACGTTGGTGGCCAAGGAGTAAATCGTTTCCTGGCCTATGGAGGTGAAAATGGTGTAGCTGACAGCATGGACGCCATCGCTGAATTTGCTGATGGTGGCATTGCCCACGTAAATGTTGACGATTCCGGTATCGCCAGACTCCGCGTTCTTGAAACCGACACGATTTTCGGGTTTTTGGGGATCGCCGAAGAAGACTTCGAAGAGGTCTCCTGACGCAATACGGGGGTAGGGGCCTACCGTGATGGTCACCATGCCCTCAGGGTCGCGTTCGATATCCTCATAGCCGAGCCCACCGTCGCGTGCCGCTGCAATCGAGGGGAAAGGTAGTTCCTCGTTGCGGAGGAGCGGTGTATCTTTTTTGACCCGAATCTTCGTGGGCAAGGAGTCAATTTTTTTATGGGGTCTCGGAGTGGTTATGGTGTATGTAACGGCTTGATCGCCATCGCCCAATTTCTTGATGCGGTACTTGCTCACATGAATGGTGACGGCCCCGGTATCGCCAGGCAGCACGCTTTTTGACCCGACTCGATGTTTGCCCCAGAAAAATTCGATGAGATTCCCAGGCTTCATCTCCACGCGGGGATCTGCCGTGATGGCCACTATATCCTCGAGGTCCCGCTCAGTATCGTCATAGCTGAGACTACCGTCGCGCGCTGCTGCAATCGTGGGGGCAGGCAGTTTGTCGAGAGTGGACGGCTGGCTTGCAGTGCTTTCTGTGTCACGTGGCATGATTCAACTCTCCATTGGAGGGGGCGCTTCAGGCAGCCAATCCAGTTGATACCGCCAGGTCTGAATGCTCGGCGCGGTGAGTCAGCAGGAATGAGCGGGTCAGGAATACTGCGCCAGCTTAGGAAAGCGCGGGGTAGGTAACAACTGACAAAAATGCTAGGTAGCTTCAGGATCTGTGGGCGCGGGCTTGCCCCGCGATGCTGCTAGACTGGTCGCCTACCATCCCCGCAAGGAGCCTTGACCATGTCCCTGGAAAAACACGGCAGCTGCCTGTGTGGCGCTGTCAAACTCAGTGTCCGCCTGGAGAAAGCCAGCGTCGACGCCTGCCATTGCAGCATGTGCCGCAAATGGGGCGGTGGGCCCTTGTTATCGGTGATCTGCGCCGAGCCGGTAACGTTCACGGCCGGGCAGCCGGTGTTCTATGAGTCTTCCGCGTGGGCTGAGCGCGGCTTTTGTGGCAAGTGCGGCACGCATCTGCTGTATCGCCTGAAAAACGGTAAATTCGATTCGCTATCGGTGGGTGTACTGGAGGGCGACACCGACTGGGTGTTCGACCTGCAGGTGTATATCGACGAGAAACCGGCGTACTACTGCTTTGCCAACCAGACGAAAACCATGACCAGAGCTGAAGTCGAAGCGCTGTTCAGCTGAGCGCCAGCAACCAGTCTGCAAACACCTGCGCCGATGGCGAGCAGGGGGCCTGTTTGTCGTGCACCAGATAGTCGGCTTGCCCGGTGTGCACGACAAACGCCGATACCTGGCGGATCGAACCCTGCTCGATGCGCTCACGGGCCATGAACTCCCAGCCAAGCCCCACCCCCATGCCTTGCAATACCGCTTCGAACACCAGATTGACCTGGTTGAAAGTCACCGCATCGGCGGGCGCCCGGTAGCGCAGCCCTTGGTGGCTGAACCAGTCCTGCCAGTCCAGGCAGTTCCAGGCCGAAGCATCCAGTTGTATCAGCGGCAAGGTTTGCAGCGCCTGCAGCGAGTCGATCGCCGGCAGGGCGCGCTTGACGCTGGCGATCGGGTAGATGGTTTCGTCGAACAGCTTGTCGGCCTTGAGTGAACTCCAGTGGCCGTGGCCATAGAGAATGCCGAAATCGTAGTGGGCGATATCGCTTTCACTGATCTCGTTACTGGCGTGAATGTTCACGGTCAGTTCAGGGTGTTGCTCGTTGAAGCGCAGCAGGCGCGGAAACAGCCAGTACTGAGCAACGGCATGAGTGCAGATGACACTGACGTTGCGACTGCTATGGCCGGCCTTCAGGCGCAGCACGTTGGCCAGCAGGCTTTCCAGCATAGGTTCGACAATCGCGTTGAAGCCTTCTCCGGCCGAGGTCAGGGCAATGCCGCGGGCCCGGCGTTCGAACAGCACGGCGCCGAGGTGTTGTTCCAGCAGCTTGATCTGTTTGCTCACCGCGCTTTGCGTCAGGTAAAGCTCGCTGGCGGCACGGGTGAAACTGCCGGTGCGCACCACTGCTTCAAAAGCGATCAGGGTGTCCAGCGGGGGCAGGTGGCGGCTGAAACGACTCATGCTGGCAATCCATTCTGAGGAATGGCTGCATCATAAAGTCGATGCTTTCAGGCTGAAAGACATTCCCCACAGGAATGCCTGCATGCCTAATGATCTTTTGTCCGGACGACGGCCAAACGGTAGCCTGCGCACTTCTTTGAACAGGAGCGTGCAAGTGAAACAGGGTGTGGCCTACGCCGGGGTAGCCGGGGCGATGTGGGGGCTGGTGCTGATGGTGCCGCAGTTGTTGCCAGAGTTCAGTCCGGTGCTGCTCAGTTGTGCGCGCTTTGTGCTGTTCGGGGGGGTGACGCTGGTGCTCGCGCTGCCGATGCGCAAGGCCCTCGGAAAGCTGACCCTGGCCGACCTGTGGATGCTGGGGCGTTTGGCCCTGGTCGGCAACCTGCTGTATTTCATCTGCCTGGTGGCGGCTATCCAGCGCCTTGGCGTAGCGCCCGCTTCGCTGATTGTCGGTGTGTTGCCGCTGACCATCACCCTCTATGGTCGCCATGACAGCGGCGGGGTAGCGCTCAAACAACTGTTCGCGCCGCTGTTGCTGATTCTTGCCGGGATGCTGTGTATCAACCTGCAGACCTTTGCCGTTGAGCCGGGCGCGGTGGGCGACAAAGTCGCGGGTGTGCTCTACGCCCTGGCAGCTCTGGCCTGCTGGACCTGGTACGCGGTTAACAACAGCCGTTATCTGAAACAGTGCGGGCATTTCGACAGCCATCAGTGGTCGGTGTTGTGCGGCGTTATGACCGGGGTGTTCAGCCTGGTGTTGGTGGCGGTAATCGCCTTGTGGCAGCCGTCACAGCTGCAGGTGCAGGCGTCGGCCGAGCGCTGGTGGCTGTTCTGGCTCTACAGTCTGGGCTGCGCGGTTTTTGGCTCGTGGCTGGCGGCGCTGCTGTGGAATGCCGCGTCCAAACGCATGCCGTTGACCTTGAGCGGCCAACTGATCGTCTTCGAAACCCTGTTTGCCTTGCTCTATGCCTTCATCTGGCGGCAAAGCGGGCCGAGCCTGCTGGAGGCTGCGGCAATCCTCCTGGTGATCGGCGGCGTTTGCTGGTCGATGCGTCAGCATGGCAGCCCGACAAACCTTGCCAAACCCGTGCATTCCTGAGAAAAGGCAGCCTCGAAACATGCATCAACGAGGTCACGCATGAGCAGCGAACTGCAAATCATCGATATCCAGCTGGGCGAAGGCAAGGAAGCGGTCAAGGGCGCGCTGATTACCACCCAGTACACCGGCTGGCTGGAAGACGGCACGAAATTCGACTCGTCCTACGATCGCGGCAAACCGTTCCAGTGTGTGATCGGCACCGGCCGGGTCATCAAGGGCTGGGATCAGGGCCTGATGGGCATGAAGGTCGGCGGCAAGCGCAAGCTGGTGGTGCCGTCTCACCTGGCTTATGGCGAGCGCAGCATGGGGGCGATCACGCCACATTCGAACCTGACGTTCGAGATCGAGTTGCTGCAAGTCCTGACCCGCGACGAGTGACAGGCGCCTGTCTTAATCCGGCAACATCACGGCACTAAAGTCACTCGTGCTCAGGGTTGAGCAATCAGGGATCGAACCAAACGGGATTCTCGCACTCTCAGTTAGCCCGCTCCACGGATGGAACAACAGACAGGGATCACCCGCGGCCTCGGCCGCGGCGTGTCATACGCGGGCCAGCGTTATCCCTTTTTGCCGTAAAGAGCCCGCACCATGAAGTTGTCGACCCTGTTCAAACGCCACCGCCATGCCTTGTGTTCTATGGCCCTGCTCGGTGGTGTCACGCTGCTGGCCGTGGAGGCCGTCGAAAGCCGCGCCGAGCCAGTGGACGGCATCCAGACCCTGGTGTTCCTGCGCCATGCGGAAAAACCGGGGGAAGGTCTGGGCCAGCTTAACTGCCAAGGCCTGAATCGCGCTCTTGACCTGGCCACTTTGCTCCCTGAGAAGTTCGGCAAGGCCGACTATGTGTTCGCCGCCAATCCGTCTCGCCACGTTGAAGAAGGCAGCAAGGACGACGCCTACAGCTACATCCGTCCGTTGATGACCATCAGCCCGAGCGCCATCAAGCTTGGCCTGCCGGTGAACATCGACTTTGGCGCCAACGACACCGGCGCACTGGCCGACGAACTGCTGCAGGACAAATACCGCAACGCCACCGTCTACACCGCCTGGTCTCACGGTTACCTGCCCGAACTGATCAATACCGTGGCCGGCAAGGCCCTGGGTGAGAAGCGAGTGATTACAGAGGATTGGGATGGCGGCGATTTTGACTCGCTGTATGTCCTGACCCTGACCTGGCACGACGGCAAGGCCAGTCTGCTTAGCCGCAACTACAAGCAAGGCCTGGATAACGGCGCGCACACCTGCCCGAGTTGATATTGAGTCACACCGGCGCCTCGAACCGTTCCTTGGACTTTGAAAAGAACCATTGAAAGCGCATAGCCGAACCCTTGCCTGGTCCGAGTAATTTCATTTAACAACCATTTCCAATGGTGGGCACTCATCAGGGCTGGTTGCATGGACTTTCTCAGACCTAAATATGTTCGGTCAAGCCACCTCTATACTCCGGAGGCAAAAGAGGCTGGCGACAAGCAGGAGTACAGAGAAGCAATGGAGAGACCGCAATGAGTACCATCAAGGACATTATCCTCAATGAGTCGGTAGCTGATGTGCTGACGGCACTCATTCCGAATTCATCCTATCCACGTATTGACCGGCTGTACGTTGACTATAAATTCGATGTCATCGCCAATGGTGAGTTGGTGAGTACGTTTCAAAAGCTTTATGAAGATGGAGTATTTGCCACAGGGGAGAACGGTCATACCATCAAAGGTCCGAATTGGAGAGAACCTAGCTTCGTGACCAGCAAAAAATATGCGACAGAAGAGTGACCTGACGCACTATTAGAAGCCCCTCCTGGATTCCCGCGCCTACATGAGGCCCTGCTTAGGCTGGGCCTTTTCGAGCCCCACTCCCTTGCTGACTGATGCGATCCGCTCCCGCGCACGCGTAGCGAAATGCCCCAGCAACTCCTCCATCGCATGCGGATGACTTTCGTTGGCACGGGTCAGCGCATACAACGTGATCGGCAGTGGCGGACTCAAGGGGCGCACTACGGTGTGTTGTGAACCCAGGGCGGTAAACGGGTCGATCAATGCCAGCCCGGCACCTGCCTCGACCATGGCCCGCGCCAGGGAGTAGGTCTGCACCCGAATGCCGATGCGCGGTGCCGGCTCAAGGTTTTTCAGATAGTTGTTCACCTGCGCCGCCAGTGGGTCGCTGCTGCTCAGGCCGATCAATGTCGCACCGGCCAGGGCGTCGACCGTCAGCGGCAGCCCCTGGCTTTCTTCGCGCCAGTAGCCTGTCGGCGCCAGCGCCACCAACACACCATGGGCCAGTGGCTGGACATTCAGACCGGGATGCTCGGGGTGGCGCAAGGTCAGGGCAACATCGATTTCGCGCATCAACAACTGCTGCACCAGTTCGCGGCTGTGGTAACTGGACAGCTCGCATTCTGACTGCGGATGACGCTCCGCCCACTGGCTGATCACCGCTGGGAACAACGACAGGGCCAGTGCCGGCGTGGCACCGATGCGCAGGGTGATGCCCGGCTGGCGGCGCAGGCTGGCGGCCAGGCGGCGTACGCCTTCGACGCTGTCGCTGACTTTGTCCACCTCACGTTCCAGGGCCAGGGCCTCCGGGGTGATCTGCAACTTGCCACGCACTCGCAGGAACAGCGGGAAACCCAGTTGTGCTTCAGCGTGCTGGAGAATCTTCGACACCGCAGGCTGGGTGACGTGCAGCAGCTGTGCCGCGCCGCTGATCGAGCCGGTCTGGCGGATGGCCTGGAACACTTCGATGTGACGCAAACGCATGCTTGACCCCATAACCTTTGTTTATGGCCGGTACATCTTTATTCATTATCCGGCGGTTGTCATCGGTCCTAACCTGAACGCCTTCGGATTTGCGGATGAAAGCACATGGCACAGCGGGTAACGGTCATTGGTGGGGGCGTCATCGGTCTGGCAACAGCCTATGCCCTGGTGCGCGAGGGCTTTGCAGTGGACCTGATCGAAGCGCGCGAGCGCCTGGCCGAGGGCACCAGCTTTGCCAATGGCGGGCAGTTGTCCTACCGCTATGTGTCGCCGCTGGCCGATGCCGGCGTACCGCTGCAGGCCTTGGGCTGGTTGCTGCGCAGCGACTCGCCGCTGAAGCTGCGGCCACGTCTGGACCTGGCTCAGTGGCGCTGGTTGGGGGCCTTCATGGCTGCCTGCCGGACTTCGGTCAACCGCAGCAATGCCGCCCACTTGTTGCGCCTGGCCCTGCATAGCCAGAGCATTCTGACGCAGTGGCGTGAGGTCGACCGGCTGGATGATTTCGCCTGGCGGCGCAATGGCAAGCTGGTGACTTTCCGTAACCCGGCCAGTTTCGCCCAGGCTCGCCGCCATCTCCTCGATCCGCAGGGGCAGCAGGTGCTCGATGCCGCTGAAATCGCCGCACTGGAGCCGGCACTGGCCAATGCGCCGTTCATTGGCGGTGTGTTTACCGCCGATGAAGAAGTCGCCGATTGCCATCGCTTCTGCCTGGCCCTGGCCGAGCGCTTGCAGGCCTCCGGGCGCTGCCGGCTGATGCTCGGTCAGCGTGTCACCGCCATCCGCCATGCTGACGGCATGATCCAGGGGTTGGAGATGGGTGAGCAGCACCTGGCAGTGGAGCGCCTGGTGCTGTGCGCCGGGCACCGCAGCGCCAGTCTTGGTCTGCCGGGCCTGCAACTGCCGGTCTATCCGCTCAAGGGCTACAGCCTCACCGCGCCGATCCTGGCGGGGCAGCAGGCGCCGCAGGTGAGCATCACCGACTACGACCGCAAGATCGTCTATGCGCGCCTTGAGGATCAACTGCGGGTTGCCGCCATGGTCGATATCGTCGGTTTCGACGAGTCCCTGGACCCGCTGCGGCTGGCCAGTATGCGCCAGCTGGCGGTCGCAACCTTGCCCGATGCCGCCGATTACGCACATGCCCGGGAGTGGGCAGGTATGCGTCCGGCGACGCCCAGTGGTGTTCCCCTGCTGGGCGCGACACGCTACCGCAACCTCTGGCTCAACCTCGGTCATGGCGCCCTCGGCTTTACCCTGGCTTGTGCCAGCGCTGCACTGCTGGCCGAACTGCTCGCCGGCCGTGCGCCGTCGATCGACTTGCACGGGCTGTCCCCCCGGGCCGCCTGACCTTCACAAAAACAACAACCGCAAGGAGTGTCCCGATGTCGATAACCCGTTTGCACAGTAATGAGCGCTTGAGTGCTGCCGCCCTGTTCGGGCAACTGGTGTTCCTGTCTGGCCAGGTGCCGACCCTGGCCCGCGATATCCGTGAACAGACCCGCGAGGTGCTGGGCAAGATCGATGCCTTGCTGGCCGAGGCGGGCAGCGACAAAAGCCAGCTGCTCAGCGCGACCATTTATCTCAAGGACATCGCCGCGGATTTCGAGGCGATGAACGAGGTCTGGTCGGCCTGGCTTGTACCGGGCCACGTACCGACCCGAACCACCTTGCAGGCTGAACTGGCGCGTCCCGGCGTGCGTGTGGAAATCACTGTCATTGCCGTGCGCGGCTAGGAGCTCGTCATGTTCAAACCCACACTGGCTGCCCTGGCACTATTGTTTGCTCATTCGGCGTTGGCCGACACGCCGCCACTCTCCGGCACCCTGAAGAAGATTGCCGACTCGGGCAGCATCACCCTGGGCTATCGGGATTCCTCCATTCCTTTTTCTTACATCGGTGACCATAGCGGCAAGCCCATGGGTTACTCGGTGGATCTCGCTGGCGAAATCGTCGCGCATCTGCAGAGCAAGCTGGCGGTGCCGCAGTTGAAGGTGCGCTACAACCTGGTCACCTCGCAGACGCGGATTCCACTGGTGCAGAACGGCACGGTCGACCTGGAGTGCGGGACCACCGGAGTCACCGCCGAGCGGCAGAAGCAGGTGGACTTCTCCTATGGCTTCATTTTCGTCAAAGGCCAGCTGTTGACCAGGAAGGGCAGCGGCATCCAGGGGCTGGATGATCTGAAGGGCAAGAATGTGGTCAGCACTGCGGGCACCACCAATGAGAAGTACCTGAAGAACTACAACCTGGAGCACAACCTCGGTGCCTTTGTGATCAGTGCCAAGGATCATGGCGAGGCGTTCATGATGCTCCAGTCCGGTCGAGCCGCCGCGTTCTACATGGATGACGCGCTGCTCTATGGCGAGCGGGCCAAGGCGCGCGATCCGCATGACTGGGTGGTGGTCGGTGAAGCGCAGTCGAAAGAGATCTACAGCTGCATGGTGCGCAAGGGTGATGACCAACTGCTGGCAGCGGTCAACGAGGCGCTGGCGGATGTCTACCGCAGCGGCAGGATCGACGGCATCTACAAGCGCTGGTTCGAGCAGCCGATCCCACCCAAGGGGTTGAACCTGGAGTTTCCGATGACCAGTGAACTGAAGGGTTTGATTGCCAAACCGTCGAGTGAGCCGGTGCAGTAAAAGCGAGTGGGAGCGGGCTTGCCCCGCGATTGCGGTGTGTCAGACAAATCGCATCGCGGGGCAAGCCCGCTCCCACCGGGGGAATCACGCCATAGGGGGTAATCGGCGTTTGACCGGCGTCTTTTTCACGATTGCGGTGTTGGTCTCGGCATGGCTGTTGAGCTTGTCCAGCACCGTATCCAGCTCTTCCATCGAGCGCACGTGGAGGCGGGCGATAAAGCAGTCATCACCGGTGACCTTGTCGCACTCGGTGAACTGGGGGATCGCCATGATCTGCCGCTCCACTTCCTGCAACTGCCCCGGCAACGGTCGCACCCGCACGATTGCCTGCAACTGATAGCCAAAGCAGCGCGGGTCGATTTCGACCGTATAGCCTTTGAGCACTCCTCGTTCCTCAAGGCGGCGCAGGCGTTCGCTGACGCTGGGTGCAGACAAACCGCTGAGCTGCGCCAGGGCCTTGAGCGAGCGGCGCGAGTCTTCCATCAGCGCCTTTATCAACAACTGGTCGATATCGTCGGTCATCACAGCCTCGTTAGACAGATTGCGGAATCTGCCTTGATAGTAAAGGTGTCTTTGCAGTTTAGCCTGTTTAATCCACTGGAGCAGACAGCGCCAGGCTCGCATAATTTAGCCATCGTTCAGGAGGTGAGTGATGGACAGTTCAATACGCCGTGGTTCGCTGGAAATGGTCGCCGCGATGCTGATCTCGGGGACTATTGGCTGGTTTGTGCTGGTGTCCGGGCAACCGGTGCTGGATGTGGTGTTCTGGCGCTGTGTGTTTGGCGCTGGCACCTTGCTGTTGATCTGCCTGGCCATGGGCTTTCTCAAACCCGGTATTCTGACCTTGGCCACCTTCGCCCTGGCGGTGCTCAGCGGGGTGGCGATCGTCGGTAACTGGGTGTTGTTGTTCGCCTCCTACTCGCGGGCTTCGATTGCCATCGGTACGGCGGTGTACAACGTCCAGCCGTTCATGCTGGTCGGGCTGGCAGCAGTGTTTCTCGATGAGAAGATCACCGTGCAGAAGCTGTTCTGGCTGGCGCTGTCGTTTGCCGGGATGCTGGCGATTGTCAGCGCTCACGGCAGCCAGGGCGGCAGCGGCAATGACTATCTGTTGGGGATCGGCCTGGCCCTGGGCGCGGCGTTCCTGTATGCGGTGGCGGCGTTGATCATCAAACGTCTGAGTGGTACGCCACCGCACCTGATTGCGTTGATCCAGGTGTGCACCGGCATCCTCTTGCTGGCGCCCTGGGCCAACACCTCGGGCCTGCCCAGCGAGGCCGGTGCGCTGGCTTCGCTGGTAACGCTGGGGATCGTTCACACCGGGGTGATGTATGTGCTGCTGTACGGTGCCATCCAGAAACTGCCGACCGCATTGACCGGGGCGTTGTCGTTCATCTACCCGATCGCGGCGATCTTCGTTGACTGGTTCGCCTTCGACCACCGCCTGGCGCCGCTGCAGTGGCTGGGAGTGGCGACGATCCTGCTGGCCGCCGCCGGTATGCAGCAAGGCTGGTGGTTCAAACCAGCGGTCAAGGTTGCGGCGGTCAAGCCGGACTGAGCGCCGCGCGGTCGATCAGCGCTGCCACTTCGGCAGCCCGCGAGGCCAGCGAGGCGTGGCTGGCGTCCAGACGCAGCACTTCTTTCGGGTTCATGCGTTTGGACATCATTTCCTGATTGGCCGGGGCGATCATCCGGTCATGGGTGGAGAGCTGATACCAGGTAGGTTTGTGCTTCCACGCCGGGTTGCTGATGGTGTCACCGAAGGTGCTGGCCAGCGGGGCTTTCTGGGTCACGCTCATGACCAGCCCTTCGTCCTTGCTCAGGTCCTGGCAGAAGCTTTCGTGGAGTTTGTCCGGTTTGATCCACAGGTAGCCGTCCGCATCCGGCTGCAGGTTGGCGGCTGCCTCAGGCGGGTTTTGTCCGGTAATGCTGCCTGGGCTTTCGCCATCGTCAGGAGCGAAGGCGGCGATGTACACCAGGCCGGTGACATTGGGCAGATTGCCCATCTGGGTTATTACCGCGCCGCCATAGGAGTGACCAACCAGCAGGACCTTGCCGGGAATCGACGCGACCATTTTGCGTGTGCGTTCGGCATCATCGGCCAGCGAGGTCAGGGGCATTTCCACCGCATGCAAGTCGCGGTAACCCAGGCGCGACAATTCAAGAATGACTTTGCTCCAGTGGGCGGCGCCGCCCCAGAAGCCGTGGACCAGGACAATGCTAGGTTTTTCGCTCATGGTGGTTGTCCAGCAGATGAGGGTGGGATAGGCAGTGTAGATGCTCCCGGTGGTTTCGGGTGGCGTACCGGTTGCGCTACCGAGTGGGCGTGGTCAGGGTAGAATAGGCGGCTTTCCTGTATTGAACCTGGCCATGACTTCTGTGATCGACACTCTCCAGCAACACCTGCTTACGGCGCTTGACCCAGCGCCGGCCGAAACCCGCCGGCTGTTTCATGGCCGCGGGCGCTGCTGGCCGGGGCTTGAGCAGATCACCGTGGACTGGTTGCAGGGTGTGCTGCTGGTGTCGCTGTTTCGCGAGCCACCGGAAGGTCAATTGCCGGAGCTGGAGCAGATGCTGTTGGCGCTGGCCGAGGCGCCATGCTGGAGTGGGCAGGCCATGCTGATCCAGCATCGCTACCTGCCCGACAGTCCCGGGCAGTGGCTGCTGGGCTCACCGAGTGAGCACTGGCTGATTGATGAAGACGGTTTGCGCTATCAGCTCGATCTTGGCTTGAAGCAGAACACCGGGTTGTTTCTCGACATGCGCTACGGACGGCGCTGGGTGCGTGAGCAGGCGGCGGGCAAGCGGGTGTTGAATCTGTTTGCCTATACCTGTGGGTTTTCGGTGGCAGCGATTGCCGGTGGTGCCGAGCAGGTGGTCAATCTGGATATGGCGCGTTCGGCGTTGAGCCGCGGGCGGGATAATCATCGGCTCAATGGTCATGACCTGGGGCGGGTGAGTTTTCTCGGGCATGAGTTGTTCAAATCGTGGGGCAAGGTGCGTAAGTCCGGGCCTTATGATCTGATCATTATCGATCCGCCGACCTTTCAGAAAGGCAGCTTTGTGTTGACCCAGGATTACCGCAAGATTTTGCGCCGGTTGCCTGAGTTGTTGACTGAGGGTGGGACGGTGTTGGCGTGTGTCAATGATCCGGCCATCGGGCCTGGGTTTTTGATTGACGGTATGGCTGAGGAGGCGCCGGGGTTGGCGTTTGTCGAGCGTTTGGCCAACCCGCCGGAGTTTCCCGATAACGATCCCGAGGGTGGGCTCAAGGCGCTGGTGTTCCGCTAGGGTGGGAGCGGGCTTGTCCCGCGATGAGGCCCCTCGGTTTGTGGGCATATCCATTGGCAGTGGTGGCGCTGAGTCACCTTTCCGCCCTTACGGCGGGTTACTTTGGCAAACGCCCCAAAGTAACGCAAAGGGCTTGCCCCACCAGGGGCCCTACGCTGCGCTTCGGGTTCCCTCCTTCCGGTGTCGTTACGGGGCATTGCGAGCTACGAGTTGCAAGCAACTCTACGCTTCGCAACTTCGGCTACGCCGAAGGCGCTGCGCGCTAGCCCCTCCACGACACCTCCACTCGGCCCTACTGGTTAACGGGGCCGGTG
>Ga0247827_10000003_pt1 | contig 206525 bp, 171 predicted proteins | sample 12C_Control_Day2_FD_194414 | JGI IMG/M metagenome (GOLD analysis project Ga0247827, IMG submission 194414) | Soil microbial communities from agricultural site in Penn Yan, New York, United States - 12C_Control_Day2 | ecosystem: Environmental > Terrestrial > Soil > Agricultural land | place... | reverse complement strand
CGATCTGGACCAGGAGAATCCCCATGAAAATCGTCATCGCCCCCGACTCGTTCAAGGACAGCCTCAGCGCCGAAGGGGTGGCCGATGCTATCGCCCTGGGCCTGGCTCAGGTCTGGCCGCAGGCGCAATTGCTCAAGTGCCCGATGGCCGATGGTGGCGAAGGTACGATGGAAGCGATTATCGCCGCCTGCAGCGGTGAACTGCGCCGCGAGCAAGTACAGGGTCCGCTGGGAGAACCGGTTCAGGCGGGCTGGGGCTGGTTGGCCGAGAGCCGCACGGCGATCATCGAGATGGCCCAGGCCAGTGGCTTGCAGTTGCTCAGCCTGGCGCAACGCGATGCCTGTCGCAGCAGCACATTCGGCACCGGACAGTTGATCGCTGCCGCCCTTGATGCAGGCGCACGGCGAATCATTCTGGCCATCGGCGGCAGCGCCACCAATGATGCTGGCAGCGGCATGTTGCGGGCACTGGGTTTGCGCCTGTTCGATGCTCAAGGACAGGCACTGGCCGAAGGCGGCCTGGCCTTGGCCCGGCTGGCACGCCTGGACGCCAGCGGGCTGGATCCGCGTCTGGCCGAGGTGCAGCTGGAAGTCGCCGCGGATGTCGATAATCCGCTGTGTGGCAATAACGGTGCTTCGGCTATTTTCGGACCGCAGAAAGGCGCCAGCCCCGAGCAGGTTCAGGCCCTGGATCAGGCACTGGGACATTTCGCCGATCATTGCGCGCGGTTGCTGGGTGAAGACGTACGCGACTTCCCCGGTTGCGGTGCGGCCGGCGGAATGGGCTTTGCCGCCAAGGCGTTCATGCAGGCCACGTTTCGCCCCGGTATCGACGTTGTCGCCGAGCTGGCCGGGCTGGAGCAGGCAGTGCAGGGCGCCGACCTGGTGATTACCGGAGAAGGGCGCTTCGATGCCCAGACCCTGCGCGGCAAAACCCCGTTTGGTGTTGCCCGGATTGCCCGCCGCCAGGGAGTGCCGGTGCTAGTGATTGCCGGGACCCTTGGTGAAGGTTACGAGCAACTCTATGCCCACGGTATCGATGCCGCCTTCGCCCTGACCAATGGCCCGATGAGCCTGGAGCAGGCCTGTGCCCAGGCGGCGCCGTTGCTGCAAGCCCGGGCGCGGGATATCGCGCGCCTATGGCGTTGCGCGCAGGCGACTCAGGGCTGAGCCAGCCGCGCCGGGAGGGCGATGCGGGTCGCTACACGCAAGGAAAGTTAATTCAGTCCTTGAGTTTCTTGTACAGCGTGGTCCGTGAGATGCCCAACTGGCTGGCGGTCGCCGAGATATTGCCGCCGTTTGCCTGCAAAGCCGATTCAATCGTCCGTCGTAAAGTGGCTTGCAGATCGTCAGGCTCAGGCGCTGAGCCGCTGCTTTGCAGGTCTGCTGGCAAATGGCAGGGCAAGGTCATGGGCTCGCCACTGGCCAATGCCGCGGCCAGGCGCAGCGTCTGCTCCAGCTGGCGGATGTTGCCCGGCCAAGTGTGATGCTGCAGCAGCTGAACCACGTCGGGGTGCAGCGGCGGCGCACCATGACGCAGGCGCAGTCGCTCGATCAGCAGGGGGAGGTCGCTACGCAGGCGTAACGGCGGCAGGTTGATGGTCAAGCCATTCAAACGGTAGTAGAGGTCTTCGCGAAACAGCTGCGAGATCATGCGTTGTGCCAGGTCGCAATGCGTGGCGCTGATCACCCGCACATCCAGTGGTCGGCGTACGGAACTGCCGAGGCTGGTGATCTCGCGTTCCTGCAGCACCCGCAGCAGCCGGGTCTGCAAGGCGGCGGGCATGTCGCCGATCTCGTCGAGCAGCAAGGTGCCACCATGGGCTGCCGCCAGCTGGCCACTGGAGCCGCCTTTGCGTGCACCGGTGAAGGTGCCTTCGGCATAGCCGAACAACTCGGCCTCGATCAGGCTTTCCGGAATGGCCGAGCAGTTGATCGCTACGAAGGGCGCTTGCGGGTTCCATTGCTCGTGCAAGGTGCGGGCGAAGACCTCTTTGCCGGTGCCGGTCTCTCCCAGCAGCAGAATCGGTACGCCAGCAGCAAAAGCTTTGTGGGCGTTAGCCAGTTGCTGGTTGAGCAGCGCATCGCTGCCCTGGGCCGTGGTAGGACGGGTGAGCCGCGCGGGTGCCGGGGCAGGTTTGCGCACAGCGGGTTCGATCAACTGGCCGTACAGCTTGGAACCGTCGGTGAGGATCAGCTGTTGCGCCACCGGTCGTGCGTCCAGCAGGTTGTTGGCATCGAACAGATGTTCTAGCTTGAGGTGGTCATGGTTGTAGCCGTTGAGCCCGAGCAGCCGCTGGGCAGCACGGTTGGCGCAGCGGATGCTGCCGTCGGCGGCCACCGCCAGCAAGCCCTGCAACGCGGTGCCGAGCAGGTGCGGGTCGTGTTGCAGCGAGAGTATCCGGCAGTCGCTCAAACCCGCGAACAGGCGATTCTCAACCGCCATGGCAGCATGGTTGAGTTGTTCTAGCACAGCGCCGGCCTGGCGATCGCCGATGCCGGTGATGTCCAGGGCGCCAAGCACCTCACCGCGCAGACCGCGTAACGGCACGCTGACACAGAAAAACCGCTCGAAATCGTTGAGGTAGTGCTGGTTGCCGGTCAGGATGATGGGCTTGTCTTCGGCCAGGGTGCAGGCGGGCGCCGTGGTGCCCAGATCCTGCTCCTGAAGCCGTCGACCGACCTGCAACGGCGACAGTGGACTGAGCAGGTCATAGGCCTGGCGGGCATGCACCAGCACGCCGTCGGGGTTGACGCAAAACAGGGCCCAGGAAGCGCCGCCGATGTGTTCCCACAGTCGGTCGATTTCCGGTTGTACGCAACTGGCCAGTTGCAGGTCCTGCTCGGCCAGTGGCTGCAAGTCATCATCGGGTCGTGCCTGCCAGCCATCTGAAGGCTGCACGCCGGCCGCCCGCGAGCGCACCCAGGAGTCTACGACGGCATCGGGCAACAGGTTTGCCGGCAGGTTTTCGCCTTCAGCAAAGCGTTGCCGGGCAATGGCCAGGCGTTGCTGATAGGCGGGCATTCGGGCATCCATCGAGACACCTGTGTTAAGAGTGGAGGCATGCCGTCTGGCCCTGGAGGGCTGACGGCCGCCTTTGGTTATACGCCGGTCTTGTTCAGCGTCAAGCCTAGAACAGCAGCACGGCGCGAAGGTTGACGCCTATCTCTTCCTGAAAGCCGCCCTCGGTTCTAACGTCATGGGTCAACTGAGTGCTGAACTGCACCCTTGGCGTCAGCATTTGCTGGAACTCCAGGCGTACTTGCTGAACCTCGGTCTTGGTGCCGTTGTAGTTGCCGTCCAGATACTGCTTGCCGCCGGTACTTGCGCTGTAACCCAGGGCCAGACGCTGACTGGGGTTGAAGTCGTAACGCAGGTTGGCCTGCAGCTGGTAGGTCTTGTCCTGTTCGAGGGTTTGCTGGCCAGCCTGCTGGTTGTCGCCATAGATGACCGCATCGGCATACCACTCCATCGCCAGCTTGCCCCACAAGGGTTCGATCCAGCCCAGTTGCAGGTCGAGCTTGTAGCGATTTTCACCAAGGTTGATCGCCTCATTGCGGTCATATTGGCCCCAGGGCAGGTACACCAGCGGGATGATACCGAGGTAGCGGCCGCTGACACCGGCGTGCGGTTGATTGATCAGCCAGAAGGTTGCGCCAATGATCGGGTCGGCCATGCCGCTGTTGCTGCCCAGCGACTGGCCGCCAATTCGTGCATCGTAGACGTGGCCAAACGGCAGGAGGATCTGCGGAGCGAAGGTGGTGCCGCCGATATCGACGTAGTGGATCAGACGCAAAATGCTGATGTTGGACCTGATCCCGGTGTCCTGCTTGGCATCGGGACCGCCGTCTGCGTTGTAACGCTCGGCGCGGCCATATTGCTGGTACCAGGCGGCGAGGTTGGTGCCGCTGGGAAAGGCGATGTAGTCACCGGAGTTGACGTCAACGGCCAATGATTTTGTCGAGACGAGCGCCAGCGCCAACAGGCCCAGGCGGGGTCGGGAAAGAGTGAACACAGAGCGATACCTTTTTTTGTTGTTATTAGCAGGCGGGGCGCTCGGCGCCCCGGGTCTGTCAGTTAGTTGTGGATGCGGATAACCGGTTTGAGGGTCAGGCCTTTTTCGCTGTCTTCAGCGGCCTGGTTGATGTCCTTGAAGCTGTAGAACTTCACCAGGCGATCGAACGGGAAACGGCCTTGCAAGTAGAGCTCGACCAGTTCGGGGATGAACTTTTGCGGCACACTGTCACCTTCGACGATGCCGCGAATGCTCTTGCCGCCGAGCAACAGGTCGTTGACGTCGAACTCGGCAGTGACGCCCAGCGCTGGTGCGCCGACCACCCCCAGGGCGCCACGGCTTGCGAGCGCATCGACGGCCTGGCGCAGCACGGCTGGCCGTCCGGTCGATTCCAGGGCGAAGTTCACCCCGCCAGCGGTGATTTCGCGGATTGCCGCCACCGGGTCGACGTCCTTGCTGTTGACCGCATGGGTGGCGCCCAGCTCCAGGGCCAGGGCAAGGCGTGACGGCACGACATCGACGGCAATGATGGTTGTCGCCCCCGCCACACGTGCGGCGAGCACGGCGCTGAGCCCGACTGCGCCACCACCAAATGCGGCAAAGCTGCTGCCCGGAGTGACTTTCAGCGAGTTGATCACTGCGCCCGCGCCGGTCTGGATGCCGCAGCCCAAGGGCCCCAACAGTTCCAGTGGTGCTTTCGGGCTGACTTTGACCGCATTGTTTTCGCGCGCCAGTGCCAGGCTGGCAAAGGACGACTGGGCAAAGAAGTGGTCGTTCAGCCGCTGTCCGCTTTCATCGCTCAGAGCACTTTCGCCCTGGGGATCGGCACCGCTGAAGTTGCGCCCGAAGAACTCCTGGCAGTACGCGGTATGACCGCCGCCGCAGGACAGGCAATGGCCGCAGTGGCCATAGCTGAGCACTACATGGTCACCGACCTGCAGCCCTTTGACCTGCGGGCCGATGGCTTCGACCACACCGGCGCCTTCATGGCCCAGCACTGCCGGCAGTGGCACCGGATAGTACTGGTCACGCACGATCATGTCGGTATGGCACATGCCTGTGGCGACGATGCGTACCAGTACTTCGTCCGCGCGCGGTGCACGGATACGTGCGGCTTCCAGGGTGAAAGGGGCTCCTCTGCCACGGGTGACGGCTGCGGTGACGGGATAGTAGGCAGTTGTATTCATTGTTATTGTCCTTTGCCGGTTAAAGAGGGTAGGCCGGGGCTTCGCCCTTGACCGTCAGCCATTGCCACTGGGTGAACTCTTCCCAGTTCGCCGGGCCGCCGATGCTGGCGCCATTGCCCGAGGCGCCGACACCGCCAAACGGGTTGACGACCTCGTCGTTGACGGTCTGATCGTTGATATGCAGCAGTCCGACACGCAGTTGTTCACCCAACTTCAACGCGCGGCCGACGTCTTGCGACAGCACGGCGGCGGAGAGGCCGTATTCGGTGTCGTTGGCCAGGGCGACAGCATCGGCATCGGTGTCGAACGGCACCACCACCGCCACCGGGCCGAAAATCTCCTCGTTGAACGCCGGGTTGTCGCGGGTCACACCGCTGAGCACGGTGGCCGGGAAAAACAGCCCCTGAGGTTCGCCGCCGACTTCCAGTTTTGCGCCCGCCTGTTGCGCGGCCTGCACGATGCGCTGGGCGTTCTCGCATTGCTGGGCATTGATCAGTGGTCCCAGATGCACCTGGCCTTTGGCCGGATCGCCGACGCTGAGGCTGCGGGCCTTGGCCACCAGGCGTTCAAGGAAGCGCTCGTAGATACCGCGCTGCACCAGCAGGCGGCCGGTGGACATGCAGATCTGCCCCTGGTGCAGATAAACGCCCCAGGTGGCGTTGGCCAGTGCGAGGTCAAGGTCGGCATCATCAAGAACGATCAGCGAATTTTTCCCGCCCAGTTCCAGCGAGACTTTCTTCAAGTGCCGGCCAGCCGCTTCGCCAACCTTGCGCCCGGCGCCGGTGGAACCGGTGAATTGAATCATCGCCACATGCGCATCGCTGGTCAGCGCCGCACCGGCGTCGGCCCCGCCGGGCAGCACGTGCAGCAGGCCGGCGGGCAGCCCGGCCAGTTCAAACACCCGGGCGATAACGAAGCCGCCGCACACCGCCGTGCGCGGGTCAGGCTTGAGCACCACGGCATTGCCGGTGGCCAGCGCCGGTGCGACCGCACGGATGGCCAGGTACAGCGGGAAGTTGAATGGCGAAATCACCCCGATCACACCGAGCGGGCGGCGACGGGCCAGGCTCAAGCGGCCGGGCACCGAAGGGAGCACTTCACCCTGACTGCGCGAAGGCAGGCTGGCGCTTTCGTGCAGTACCTTGATGCTCAGGCGGGTTTCGAATTCGGCTTTTTCCCGCGTGGAGCCGCTTTCACGCACCAGCCAGTCGGCGATTTCATTGGCATGGCGTTCGGCGACCTGGGCGGCCTTGCGAAATACCGCAGCGCGCTCGTCATAGGACAGTTGAAACCATTTGGTCTGGACGAGGTGAGCAGCCTTGGTGCTGCGCGCGACCTGATCGGCGTCGGCGTTGGCCAGGGTGCCGAGGGTCGTGCCGGTGGCCGGTTCCAGTACCGCTGTCGTTGGCGCTTGTCCGGCTTGCCATTGGCCGGTGAACAGATGCTCGTTCCAGAGTGCGGCGGGGAGCAGAGGTTGCAGTAAGGCAGAGGTAGTCATCGCAAGTGTTCCTGTTTTTTGTAGGAGCGTGACGATGTACAGAGCAGAAGCTGTGCCAATCGGTCACACCCGCGAAAACAGGGGCTGTTGACGAGAACTACCGGTGTTCGGTGTTCAGTTTCTGGACAGCGCCGGTGGCTGGGCTGTGCAGAAACTGGACGGTGTACGCGGCGGGCTCACGAACGGCGAGCGCGCCGCGCATACCCGGTCACTCCGCCAGTTGCAGTTCCGGCAGATTCAGACGGAAGGCTCGGGTAATCCCGATCAGGCAGATGAACCCTAGCGCCATCCAGCTCAGGCCGATCATGAACGACATACTCGACAGGCTGGTCCACAGCCAGATGGTGCTGAGGAAGCCGAGCGCCGGTATGGCGCCATACTTCAGGTAGTTGGCTGTGCCACGCAGTTTCTGGTCGACCAGGTAATGCTTGACCACGGCCAGGTTGACCATCGAGAAGGCGAACAGTGCGCCGAAGCTGATCATGTTGGCGACGGTGTCCAGGGTGATGAACAGGGCGATCAGCGAGAGCACGCTGACCAGCATGATCGCGGTGGCCGGTACGCGTTTCTTCGACACCAGCCGGCCGAACACGCGCGGCAACGCACCATCGCGGCCCATGGCGAACAGCACCCGCGATACGCTGGCCTGGGACACCATGGCCGAGGCGAAGCAGGCCGCCACGTAGGTGGCGGTAAACGCGGTCACCAGCAACTCACCGCCGACACGACGCATAACATCTACCGACGCCGAGTCCGGGTCGGCGAAGGTGTTCCATTCCGGAAACACCAGCTGGGCGAAATACGACACCAGCACAAACAGCAGGCCACCGATCAGCGACACCACCATGATCGCCAGCGGGATGCGGAATTTCGGGTTGCTGGTTTCCTCAGCCATGGTCGAAACGGCGTCGAAGCCGAGGAAGGACAGGCACAGCACGGCGGCGCCGGTCATCACCAGCGGAACGCTGAAACCTTCATGATGGAAGGGTTGCAGCAGCGATACCGGCTCCGACTGTGCGCTCAGGTTGTGGATCGACAAGGCGACGAAGACCACGATGAATACCAGCTGGACAACCACCATGATCCAGTTGACCCGTGTCACCGACTCGATGCCGATCAGGTTCAGGAAGGTCACCAGGGCAATTGAACCGAGCACCCACACCCAGGCGTGAATCGTCGGGAAGTACTCGGACATGTAGATGCCGATCAGCAGGTAACTGAGCAGCGGCAGGAAGATGTAGTCGAGCAGCAGGGTCCAGCCGGCCATGAAGCCGAAGTAGCTGCCAAAGGCCTTGCGGGTGTAGGTGTAGACGGAGCCTGAATACGGGTGGGCCTGGACCATGCGCCCGTAGCTGTAGGCGGTCAGCAGCATGGCGGCGAGGGTCAGCAGGTAGGCGGTGGGCAAATGCCCCTTGGTCATCTGGGTGACCAGCCCGTAGGTGGTGAACACCGCCAGCGGGACCATGTAGGCGAGACCGAAGAGCACCAGTGCGGTGAGGCTCATGGATTTGCGAAAGTGCCCCGAAGCGCTGGCTTGCAATGGGTCATGGTGGGGGTGAGTTTCTGCTGTGTTTGTTGTTGTATGCATTGCGAACTCCTGGAAATCGAATACAGGGCGCTGCGGCAGGCGAGGGGGCTCGCTACCGTTGATAAAGCTTCTTTGCAGGACATGGGGCTAGCCGCTTGCAGGCTGCCCTGGGTCAAACGCTGTGCACGCAAAGCGCCCACGCCGGCCGGCGTGGGCGTTCAGGTCAGAGTTTGCCGACCAGCCGCGCGGTGCGGTCGACGGCGATACGGGTCTTCTCGACCAGCTCGTCGAGTTCCGCGCGAGTGGCGACCAGGGCGGGCGCCATGATCATGCGGCCGAGGGTAGAGCGGATGATCACGCCTTCTTCGAAACCGAAGGTGCGGCACTGCCAGGCCAGGTCGTTCTCATTGTCGAAGCGCTTGCGGGTGGTCTTGTCTTCGGCAAACTGCAGGGCTGCCAGCAGCCCGGTCCCTTGAATGTCGCCAATCAGCGGATGCTGGGCGAACACTTCGCGCAGGATCTGCTGCAGGTACGGCCCGGTGTCGTCCTTCACCTGGCGGACGATACCCTCGTCACGCAAGGCCTTGAGGTTGGCCACCGCCACCGCCGCGGCCACCGGGTGCCCGGAGTAGGTCAGCCCGTGAGCGAAGACACCGCCACGCTCGACCAGCGCTTCGGCAATACGCTTGCTCAGCACCAGGCCGCCCATGGGCACATAGCCGCTGGTCAGGCCTTTGGCGATGGACAGCGTGTCCGGCTCGAAACCGAAGTGCTGATGGGCGAACCACTCGCCGGTCCGGCCAAAGCCACCGATCACTTCGTCCGCGCACAGCAGCACATCGTACTGACGGCAGATGCGCTGAATTTCCGGCCAGTAGCTTTCAGGCGGGAAAATCATGCCACCGGCGCCCTGGAAAGGCTCGGCGATGAACCCGGCGACATTCTCGGCACCCAGTTCGAGGATCTTCTCTTCCAGTTGCAGGGCGCAGCGTTTACCGAATTCGGCCGGGGTCAGGTCGCCGCCGTGGGCATACCAGTACGGCTCGTCGATGTGTGCGATGTCCGGAATCATCCCGCCCATCTCGTGCATGAACTTCATCCCGCCCAGCGCGGTGGCTGCCAGGGTCGAGCCGTGGTAACCATTCCAGCGGCCGATCATGATCTTCTTCTGCGGCTTGCCGACCACCTGCCAGTAACGGCGCACGGTGCGGATCAGCACCTCGTTGGCCTCGGAGCCGGAGTTGGTGTAGATCGCGTGGCTGTAGTGCCCTGGCAGCAGGCTGAAGAGCAGCTCGGAAAGCTCGATCACTGCCGGGTGAGTGGTGTGGAAGAACATGTTGTAGTACGACAGTTGATCCATCTGCGCGGCGGCGGCGGCGGTCAGGTCCCGGCGGCCATAGCCGAGCTGGGTGCACCACAGGCCGGACATGCCATCCAGGTAACGGTTGCCGTCGTTGTCCCACAGGTTCAGGCGCTCACCGCGGACCATCACCCGTGGACCTTCGGCATTCAGTGCCTTCTGATCGAGAAACGCATGGATATGGTGGGCAGCGTCGGATTTCTGATAGTCCTGGGTGTCGCGTTGCGGGGCAAAGGGTGCATTCATGGCTCTGTTCTCTTTCTTGATAAGCACGTGAGAGGGGAAGGCCGCGCTGATCCAGTGCGCATACTGGCGCCTGTCCTGGGCGCCGGGGTTGGAGAAATGCTCCCACACTCCCGGCGCCCCCGAAATCACCCGTTTTGGTGACATCACCCCGCCGATTCCCGAGTCGGCAAGGTGCCGGACTGCAGAGCTTTTTCGTATGACTGGAGAACATTTTTACTAATTTGCCTTGCTTCGATAGTGGCGCACCATCGACCCACATGAATAACAACAGACCGTGTCCACGGTCGATGTGGGAGTGCAGCGTGTTCGACCTTAACTTCTGGCAGCAGCGGGCCAAGCGCCAAACATTCATCGATACCGCCCTGATTGGTGGTCATCAGGTGAAGCCTTCCTCGGGGGCGACCTTCGATGCCATCAACCCGGCCACCAATCAGTTGCTCGCTCGTGTTGCGGCCTGTGGCGAGGACGAGGTCAACCTGGCTGTGCGCACTGCGCGTCGTGCATTCAACGAAGGTCCGTGGGCGCGCATGGCACCTGCGCAGCGCAAGAAGATCCTGCTCAGGCTTTCCGAACTGCTGCTGGAACACCGCGAAGAGCTGGCCCTGCTCGACTCCCTGAACATGGGCAAGCCAGTCATGGATGCCTACAACATTGACGTGCCGGGGGCGGCGGGCGTGTTCGCCTGGTACGGCGAAGCGCTGGACAAGGTCTACGACCAGGTCGCGCCAACGGCTGCCAATGCCTTGGCAACCATCACCCGCGAAGCATTGGGGGTCGTCGCCGCAGTCGTGCCATGGAACTTCCCGCTGGACATGGCGGCCTGGAAACTCGCCCCGGCGCTGGCGGCAGGAAACAGCGTGGTATTGAAGCCCGCTGAACAGTCACCGTTCTCTGCCCTGCGCCTGGGCCAGCTCGCGCTGGAGGCGGGCATTCCGGAAGGCGTGCTGAACGTTGTGCCGGGGCTGGGCGAGAGCGCCGGCAAGGCCCTGGGGCTGCATCCGGATGTCGATTGCCTGGTGTTTACCGGATCGACCCAGGTGGGCAAATACTTCATGCAGTATGCTGCCCAGTCGAACCTCAAGCAGGTCTGGCTGGAGTGCGGTGGCAAAAGCCCGAACCTGGTGTTCGCCGACTGCCAGGATCTCGATCTGGCTGCGGAAAAAGCGGCGTTCGGCATCTTCTTCAACCAGGGCGAGGTGTGTTCGGCCAACTCCCGGCTGTACGTGCAGCGCTCTATCCATGACGAGTTCATCGAGCGGGTGATCGCCAAGGCGCAAGCCTGGATCCCGGGTGATCCTCTCAATCCAGCCAGCACCGCAGGGGCGATCGTCGATAGTGAGCAGACCGCGCGCATCATGCGTGCGATCGGCCAGGCGAGTGAGGAGGGCGCGAAGCTGCTGAGCGGTGGCGAGCAGCTGACCTTCAATGGTTCTTCTAACTTCATCCAGCCGACTATCTTCGGCAACGTGAAGAGCGACAGCCGGCTTGCCCGTGACGAAATCTTCGGCCCCGTGCTTGCCATCAGCGCCTTTGATAGCGAAGAGGAGGCAGTGCGGCTCGCCAACGACAGCATCTATGGTCTGGCCGCTTCGGTATGGAGTGACGATCTCAACCGCGCCCATCGCGTAGCCAGGGCGCTGAAGGCCGGTACCGTCTCGGTCAATACCATGGACGCACTCGATACTGCCGTTCCGTTCGGCGGGGGCAAGCAGTCCGGGTTCGGCCGCGATCTTTCGTTGCACTCGTTCGACAAGTACACACAACTGAAAACCACCTGGTTCCAGCTGCGTTAAAGCCTGGCGCCAGCCGGCGCCTCAATAACAACAAACACAACTATAAGTCGTGAGGGCGTTTCCATGCGTACTTTCACCGCGTCGCTCAGCTTTGCAGTGCTTACCGCTGTCAGTCTTCCTGCGCTTTCCAGCACCTCCAGTCTGACGGTGATCTCTTTTGGTGGCGCTACCAAGGCCGCTCAACAGACCGCCTATTTCCAGCCCTTTGAAAACAGTGGGGCAGGGAAGGTGGTGGCTGGCGAATACAATGGCGAACTTTCAAAGATCAAAGCCATGGTCGACGTCGGCCATGTGTCCTGGGACGTGGTGGAGGTAGAAAGTCCTGAACTGATTCGCGGGTGTGAGGAGGGACTGTTCGAACGGATCGATCCGGCGCTGCTCGGCGATCAGGCCAACTACCTGCCCGGTACCGTGAGCGAATGCGGTGTGGCCAGCTATGTGTGGTCCATGGTCATTGCCTACAACACCCAGAAGCTCAGCACTGGGCCTGCGTCATGGGCTGATTTCTGGGATACCCAGCGTTTTCCGGGCAAGCGCGGTCTGCGCAAAGGTGCCAAGTACACCCTCGAGGTGGCCTTGCTCGCTGACGGCGTCTCCCGTGAGGATCTCTACAAGGTGTTGGGCACTCCTGAAGGCGTGAACCGCGCATTCCGCAAGCTCGATGAGATCAAGCAGAACATTCAGTGGTGGGAGGCCGGTGCGCAACCTCCGCAATGGCTGGTTGCCGGTGACGTGGTGATGTCCGCCGCCTACAACGGTCGCATCGCATCGGCCCAGAAGGATGGCTCCAAGCTCGGCATTGTCTGGCAGGGCAGCCTGTATGACCCTGATCACTGGGCAATCGTGCGCGGATCCGGGAACAAGGCGCTGGCGGAGAAATTCATCACCTTCGCCAGTCAGGCCGAGTCGCAAAAAGCCTTCTCCAGCCAGATTCCTTATGGCCCCGTGCGCACTGAAGCGCTCGCTCAATTGCCTGCCGATGTCCAGCATCAGCTACCTACCGCTCCTGCCAATCTCGCCGACGCGCAACTGGTGGACGCAGCGTTCTGGGTCGACCACGGTGAAGAGCTGGAACAACGCTTCAACGCCTGGGCTGCACGCTGAGGCGATAAAGAGTGATGGTGAGCCCGTCGCGGCAATGGAACAATGCTTCAGCGCCGATGCTGTATTACCTCGGCATTCCCGATGCAGGAGGTGAGACGCAAGATGGGCAGTAACCGGCTTCAATCCGAAGAGTGGTTCCAGCAGATCGCTCATGTGGTCGACTGCATCGGGACGTCAGGGTTTGTCGAGTCGTTGTTCGCAGCGCTCAACTCCCTGGCGCCCGCCCATGCCATCACCGTGTTCCTGTTTCCTCATGAAGGCCTGCCTTCGGCATTGTTCGAGCGCGACGAGGAGGGGCCATGGATGCCAGAAGGCAATGTGCGCAAATACCTTGAGGGTTTCTACCTGTTGTGCCCGTTCTACCGGGCCAGTATGGAGGGCATCGCGCCAGGCTGTTACCGGCTGAGCGATGTAGCACCGGACCACTTCAAACGTAGCGAATATTATCTGTCGTTCTACCAGCATGCGCGTCTTGAAGACGAGCTCAACTACATCGTGCCGCTCGGGCCGAAACTGACGATTGCAGTCGCCTTGGCGAGCACCTGTCGCATGAGCCGGCAACAGGTCGACGAACTCAAGCGTATTGCCCCTTGGGTGCTGGCGGTAGTGCGCCGGCATTGGGGCGACCTTGATGCTGATTCGCTCGGCGGCCGCTTTGAAAGCGCGCTTGGCCGGCAGATCAACGCAGCGCTGACCAAGTTCGGTTCTTCCTTGTTGACCGAGCGTGAGTGCCTGGTCGCTCAATACATGCTCCGCGGTCATTCCATCCGCTCACTCGCCGAACGCCTTGGTATCAGCGAGGACACCGTCAAGACCCACCGCAAGCACCTCTACGCCAAGCTTGATATCGCCAAGCAGTCGGAGCTGTTTTCGCTGTTCATCGACTCGGTGGCCCAAGCCCAGGAAGGGCTGAGCAAAGACCCGCTGGAAAGCTACCTGCGCCGCAGGCGCTGACATTCTGTTCAGCGATACCTCGAAAGCCGCGAAAATTGCATCTCAGATGCGATAAGCCGTGATTATTCAATCTCAGAAATGACTTTCTACAGCATCCTTTCAGGCATTGAGATACTATGTAAAAACATAGTACGTACCACATTACGAAATAGCAGGAGCAACCATGGCCCGAGGCGGAATCAACAAGGCTGTCGTGCACAAGGCACGGCAGGCGCTGCTGGCCCGTGGTGTACATCCCAGTATCGACGCGGTACGTATCGAACTCGGCAACACCGGGTCGAAAACCACCATTCATCGCTACCTGAAGGAACTCGACAACCAGTACCCAGCACAGCCATTGAGCACGCCGAATCTCAGCGATGCGCTGGCAACACTGGTCGAGCAACTGGCCGAGCAGTTGCGTGAGGAAGGGGAGGCGCGAATCGAGGAAGTACGCAGTACGTTCGAGGCGGAGCGGCAAACGCTGCTGGGCCAGGTACAGATCAGCCAGCAGGCATTGGCAGCGCTGCAACAGCAGCATGAAATCCAGGCCGCAGCCTTGGCCGGTGAGTCCGCCGCGCTGGCTACTACACGCAGTACCTTGCAGACTGAACAGACCCGCAACGCCACACTCAATCAGGCCGTTGGCGAATTGAACCTGCGCCTGGCCGACAAAGACGAGCAGGTGCAGCAGCTTCAGGTCGAACTGCGGCAGTTGCAGCAGACCTTGATCGTCAAGCAGGACGAACTGACGCGCCTGAACCGTGACAACGAAGGCTTGCTGGTACAGATCCGTACGCTCAAGGATGCCCAGCGCACGCTCAAAACCCAAAGCGAGCGGCGCCAGGCGCAAATTCAGGGGCTGGAAGTGAACCTGGCGCAACTCAATGGTTCGCGGGGCGAGCTGGAAAAGCAGAACCAGAACCTGGCGCTGAGCCTGGCCGAGCGGGTCACCGAATTGCGTCAGCAGTTGCAGCTGATCGGCAAGCTGGAGGCACAGCTACGTCAGGCTGAAAAACTGGCGCAGTAGTTTCAGGACGCGCCCTGAAGTTTCAGACGCATCGCGCACCGGTCAGTCAGCCCGTGAGCCTGTTCGGCAGCTAATTGGCGTTGCAGGAAATCGCTGCAGCTTTGCGCGTCGAGCCACTCAAAGCCCAGGCGTGCATAGAAGGGCGCATTCCATGGCACGCTGGCGAAGGTGGTCAAGGTCAGCCCGGTAAAGCCTTGCGCTTGCGCCCAGGCGCTGACCGTGGCGATCAACCGGCGACCTTGTCCTCGGCCTTGCAGCGCTCGCGCCACCGACAGCTCAACGATGTGCCAGTCCTCGCCACAGGCCTGGCCACAGAGAAAGCCCTGTGGACGATCCTGTTCGTCAACCACTACCCAGCTATGGCCCGCAGCGATAAATGCGCGATGCTGCGCGGCACTGAGCACGTCTTCGCTGGCGATCCACTGCAGGCCTTCGCAGGCAAGGAAGGCTTGCGCGGCAGAACGTTCGATAGCCGGGAGCAGGTCTGCGTCGTCGTCGCGGGCGCAACGGAGGGTGGTGGGCATGGTTGTACTGTCCGATACAAAAGGTGAGGCACGCCGCAAGGCCTGCTATATCCGCCTCTGCTATATCCACAATTCACAAACAATATTGGCAGTCTCTACCGTTGGATTGTATATATTGCTGCGGAACTCAATGTTAACAACCCATGCCCGAAAAAGTTAAGCGCTCCTGTTCAGGAGGGATTTAATCATGGGTATTCACAGGGTAAAACGGCGGTTCATCCCCGATAAATGGGGGGCTGATTTTTTAGCGTTGGTGCTGCTTGTTTTTGTTTTATTTTCGCCAGCCGCGCAATCGGCGGACTGTATCAAACTGTGCGAAGGCGGCAAGCAGGACTGCCTGAACGCCTGTTCAAACGCTCCAACTGCCTCAAAAATCGCCGCCTGTAGTAATGCCTGTTACTCGACGTACGACTGCCCCGCGCGGTGCGCCAACCCGAAATCGCCAATTCCGCAATCGCAACCTTCTGCACAGAAAAACCCGACGACCCAGTGCAATAGCACGTGCAATCAGCAATATTCACAGTGCGCGATGACCTGCCAAGGAAAAACATCGTGCTTTGAAACCTGTGGCAGCATGGCAAAAAACTGTTTTAGTGCCTGCGGAGGATTGTCGAACAGTACATCCTCTTCGCCATCTCCAGGGCAGTCAAAAACTCAGGAGGTATTAAATAAAGTTGATTCCTTGAACAAAGCGGTCCAAGGGATATTTGGAGCAGGAGAGTAAAATTCCGCGCATTTCAGCCGCCGCGGGGCTAGCGCATTGTCAGCACCAACCCCCGCCAACCGCCCTGGATCAATGAAATTTCCGGCGTTGCAGCTTTTTGCTTGCCAGCAACCACAAAAATCATAATTTCGTCATTTCCATCCTTTGCACAGAATGCGACCTACACCCACCCACGACGATCCGCGTGGGAAACCTCAGTAGGGCGCAGCGATGACAAACAATAAAACAGCAATAGACACGCTCGTAGTCGGCGCCGGTCAAGCCGGTGTGGCGATGAGCGAACACTTGAGCCGACTCGGCGTGCCGCACCTGGTTCTGGAGCGCAACCGTATCGCCGAAGCCTGGCGTACCGGTCGTTGGGATTCGCTGGTTGCCAATGGCCCGGCCTGGCACGACCGCTTCCCGGGGCTGGAATTCGACGGCCTCGATCCCGATGCCTTCGCCGGCAAAGACCAGGTGGCCGATTACTTCGAAGCCTACGCGAAAAAATTCAACGCCCCGGTACGCACCGGCGTCGAGGTGACCAAGGTAGAGCGTAATGTCGGTCGCCCTGGCTTCACCGTGGAAACCTCTGATGGAGTGATCGAAGCCAAAAACGTCGTGGTTGCCACTGGCCCGTTCCAGCGCCCGGTGATTCCGGCGATCGCGCCTGCAGACGGCAAGGTTTACCAGATGCACTCCGCCGAATACCGCAACCCTCAGCAACTGGCCGAAGGCGCTGTGCTGGTGGTGGGCGCCGGTTCTTCAGGTGTACAGATTGCCGATGAGCTGCAGCGTGCCGGAAAGCAGGTCTACCTCTCGGTCGGCGCCCATGATCGTCCACCACGCGCCTATCGCAACCGCGACTTCTGCTGGTGGCTGGGTGTACTGGGCCTGTGGGACGCCGAGGGCGTACAGCCAGGCAAAGAGCACGTGACCATTGCCGTCAGTGGTGCGCGTGGCGGTCATACCGTGGACTTCCGCCGCCTGGCCCAGCAGGGCATGACCCTGGTTGGCCTGACCAAGGCGATCAACAACGGCGTGGTGAGTTTCGAATCGAACCTGGCGGAAAACATTGCCCGCGGCGACGAAAACTACCTCGCCTTGCTGGACGCCGCCGACGCGTATATCGCCGCCAATGGCCTGGATCTGCCGCCAGAGCCGGAAGCACGGATCATGCTGCCGGACCCAGACTGCATCAGTAACCCGATCCTGGAGCTGGACCTGGCCAAGGCCGGCATCACCACGATCATCTGGGCCACCGGTTATTCGGTCGATTACAACTGGTTGCAGGTCGACGCCTTCAAGGCCGACGGCAAGCCGCAGCACCAGCGCGGTGTTTCCAGCGAACCGGGTATCTACTTCGTCGGCCTGCCTTGGCTGGCACGTCGTGGCTCGGCCTTTATCTGGGGTGTGTGGCACGACGCCCGGCATATCGCTGAACACATCATCAAGCAACGCGCCTATTTCGAATACCGCGATGCCTCGCAACGCCAGGCCGAAACCCCCGTAACCCACATTCAGTCCGCCAGCCTTATGGAAGTCCGTTGATGCCTACTCATACTCGTATCCGCATGTTCAACACCAAAGACACCTACCCGAACCAGACCCTGGACAACGACCTGTGCCAGGCGGTCCGCGCCGGCAACACCGTGTATGTGCGTGGCCAGGTCGGTACCGATTTCAACGGCCAGCTGGTGGGTCTCGGTGATCCACGGGCCCAGGCCGAACAGGCCATGCGCAACGTCAAGCAACTGCTCGAAGAGGCGGGCAGCGACCTGAGCCATATCGTCAAGACCACCACCTACCTGATCGACCCGCGCTACCGCGAGCCGGTGTACCAGGAAGTCGGCAAATGGCTCAAGGGTGTGTTCCCGATCTCTACCGGTCTGGTCGTCAGCGCCCTGGGTCAGCCGCAGTGGCTGATGGAAATCGACGTGATCGCAGTCATCCCCGAATAAGGAGCGTGCCATGACCTTTTCCATCGTCGGTCGCTGCGCCGAAACCGGCCAGCTGGGGATTGCCATCAGTTCGTCGAGCATTGCCGTCGGTGCCCGTTGCCCCTGGCTGCGTTCCGGTGTCGGTGCGGTTTCGAGCCAGAACATCACCTTGCCGGCCCTCGGGCCGCAGGTGCTCGATGCCCTGGGTGAAGGGCTGGCGCCGCATCAGGCGCTGGACCACGCACTGACCCGCAACGGCTACAGCCAGTACCGTCAGGTAGCGGTGGTCGATGCGCAAGGACGTACAGCGGTGTTCAGTGGCAATCATGCCCTGGGCACGCACAACGCCCTGGCCGGTGAGCAATGTGTGGCCGCTGGCAACCTGCTGGCCAACAGCGCGGTGATCGAGCGCATGGTCGAAGCCTTCGAGAACAGCGAAGGCTGCCTGGCGGCGCGCTTGCTGAGCGCACTGCAAGCCGGGCAGGACGCCGGCGGCGAGGCGGGGGCGGTGCATTCGGCGGCGCTGTCGGTGGTTGGCGAGCTGGTCTGGCCGATCGTCGATCTGCGCGTGGACTGGGCCGACGAGAACCCTATCGGCGAACTGCAGAAGCTCTGGAGCGCCTATGAACCGCAGCTGCAGGACTACCTGACCCGCGCCCTGAACCCGACCCTGGCCCCGAGCTATGGAGTGCCGGGCGATGAGTGAGCTGCGCAGCCGCGCCTTGCTGGCCAGGCTGATCGGTTTTGCCACGGTCAGCCGCGACTCGAACCTGCAGTTGATCGAGTTCGTGCGTGACTACCTGCAAGGCCTGGGGGTGAGTTGCGAGCTGATCTACAACGCCGAGCGCAGCAAAGCCAACCTGCTGGCCAGTATCGGGCCGGCAGTGGCGGGCGGCGTGGTGTTGTCGGGGCATACCGATGTGGTGCCGGTGGACGGTCAGCCCTGGACGGTTGAGCCGTTCGCCCTCAGCGAGCGCGATGGCAAGCTCTATGGCCGTGGCGCGGCGGACATGAAAGGCTATCTGGCTTCGGTACTGGCCGCGGTGCCGGTGTTTCTTGCCAGTCCGCTGCGTCGCCCCGTACACCTGGCGTTTTCGTATGACGAAGAGGTGGGTTGTCTGGGGGTGCGCAGTCTGCTGGAAGTGCTGCCGCAACGTATCCCACAGCCGGCCCTGTGCCTGATCGGCGAGCCGACAGAACTCAAGCCGGTGCTGGGTCACAAAGGCAAGCTGGCGATGCGTTGCCATGTGCATGGCGCACCGTGCCATTCGGCCTATGCGCCGTATGGCGTGAACGCCATCGAACAGGCGGCGCGCCTGATCGGTCGCCTCGGTGAGATCGGCCAGCGCCTGGCTGCACCGGAACACCACGATGAACGTTTTGATCCGGCGTTCTCCACGGTGCAGGTCGGAGTGATCCAGGGCGGCACGGCGCTGAACATTGTGCCGGCGGATTGTCGCTTCGACTTTGAGGTGCGCGCCTTGCCGGCGTTCGAGCCACAAGCGGTAGTCGATGAACTGCAAAGCTACGCCGAGCAGACGCTGTTGCCGGCCATGCAGGCGGTCAAGGCTGACACGGCGATTCGCTTTGAACCGATTTCGGCCTATCCGGGCCTGGCGACGTCACCTGAAAGCGCCGCCGCGCAGCTGGTAGCGCAACTGTGTGGCAGCGACGACTTCAGCACTGTGGCCTTTGGCACCGAAGGAGGTTTGTTCGACCAGGCCGGGATCCCGGCGGTGGTCTGCGGCCCCGGCAGTATGGATCAGGGCCACAAACCCGACGAATTCGTCAGTGTCGAGCAAATGGCGGCCTGCGACCGCCTGATGGACCGCTTGGCCGAGTACCTTTGCAGCAATTGATAACAGGCTGCGCGCTGAAATGATCGCGGGGCAAGCCCGCTCCCACCGTGTGAGCCTCGGTGGGAGCGGGCTTGCCCCGCGATGCTGTTGATGCTTATACCAGCCAGGCCGCAAACTGCTCCTTGCAGTAATCGACAAAAAACTGCGCAGGCTTGGTCAGCTGCGCACGCTTCAACCAGCCGGCCACCAGACCGGAGCCGGTAACCTCTTCAGCCAGTTCCACACAGACCAGCTCTTGCCCATCATAGGTGCTGGTGGTGTGTGGCCGGGTAACCAGCAGCGCAAAACCAAAGCCCTGGCCGACCATGCCGCGCACCATTTCAATTGAAGGCGAGCTGAAGATAATGTTCGGGCTCAGCCCCAGCTCTTCGAAAATGCTCACGAAATAGGTACGGCTGGGCTGCACATCCAGCAGGATCATCGGCTCCAGCGCCAGATCACGCAGCGACACCTGCGCCTGCTCGGCAAAGCGATGCCCGGCCGGCAGCAAGGCGTAGGGCCGTTGCGGCGCCATCAACGCTTCGGTCTCGATGGTGCTGTCCAGGTCATGATCGTAGAAGATCGCCAGGTCGTAACGCCCGCCCGTCAGGCCTTGCACCAGCTCCTGCTGCTCGCCGTCCTGCAGGCGGATCTCGACCCCCGGAAAGCGCTCGCGAAAGCCCTTGATCAGGCGTGGCAGGTAGAGCGGGGCGACGGTCTCGAAACAGCCGATATCGATCTGTCCGCAAACCACGTCGTTATCGGCCAGGGCGTTCTGTTCGAACTCGCGGGCCATGCGCAGCAGTTCCAGGGCTTTGCGATAGAAGCGTGCGCCACCGGGGGTAAGCGATACGCCCTGAGCGTGATGGCGGATAAACAGCTGCACGCCGAAGCTGTCTTCCAGGCCTTTGATTGCGGTTGAAATCGACGGTTGCGCGATGTACAGCTTGCGCGACGCCTCGGCGACGCTGCCACACTCCACGGTGGTGACGAAATACTTCAACTGACGCAAGGTATAGGACGCCACAGTGCACCTCTGGCTGATTATTTTGCTACAGGTTACCCCTTCGGGCGTCAGGCCCTGCAGCGGATTTTGCTGGGCATTGAGGATATTTTCGCTGGGCAACCGTTGATCGCCCAGACGGCACCGGGGACAAGGCCGCAGCCTCGAAACATCAAGGCCCGGATTTCTCCGGGCCGGTCTGAAGAGGTAGCTGCCATGAGCCATCCACGTCCTGAAAATGATCCGCTGTGGAAGGATCCACTGAACGATCCGCAACGTGAACATGATCCAGTCACCGATCCCAACGTCGATGGCGACCCGCAACGGCGTGAGCACCCGCAGGACATCGAACGCCTGCCCGATGCCCCGGATGAAAACACACGCTTGCCGGAACCCGATCAGCCAACCCCGCTTTCAGATGATCGCCGTTAGTCGGCCGTCAGCTCGTGCACCTGCCAGCGCACGGAGCTGACGCCTTTTTCCAGGCTCACCCGGCTGACCAGGCGTTCCAGCTGGGTCGGCGCGTCGGGGCTGCCGAGCAGTTCGGCGCGCACTTCCAGTTTCGCCGGGTTGGCCAGGTCTTCGCTGTGCAGTGACTGCAGGCGCAGACCGCCACTGCCGAAGCTGTGCAGCATCAGGCTGCGCACCTGGATTTCGTCTTCGGCGCGGCAGGTGATGCGCACCTCGAAACGCTGCTCGGCTTCATTGGCCGGCAGCACCTCTTGATGGTTCAGGCGCTGGGCAATGTCGCGCAACAGGATGTTGGCACAGAGCACCACACAGCTGCCGACTGCCGCCTCCAGCAGCAGCCCCATGCTGCACAGCACCCCGACAGCAGCGGTGCACCACAGCGTTGCGGCCGTATTCAGACCGCGCACATTCAGGCCATCGCGCATGATCACGCCTCCGCCGAGAAAACCGATGCCCGACACCACATAGGCGGCAATACGCGAAGCATCGGTGGCGGCCATGCCTGGCACGGCCTGGGTCATCAGCACGAACAGGCAGGCGCCGGTGCTGACCAGGGCATTGGTGCGCAGGCCGGTCAGGCGTTGGCGCAGTTGACGTTCCGCGCCGATCAGGGCGCCCAGTACGAGCGCGACGGTGACGCGCAGGAGAAATACTTTCCAATCCATGACAAACCTCGAATCCACGGCGCAAGGCCGCAACGCATCGAACGCAGACGATGCAGGTATGAATAAATGGATTGCGCAGGGTCACAGGCCAGGGCCACGAACAATCGTGTCGGGCTTGCAGGAAGGGAGAATGAAGCGTCGTATCCGCTGGGGACGTGAGGCACCACTGACCACCATGTACGGCGGGGCAGTGGCAGAAAGAGTCTGCTGAACTAGCGCGCCGTATGAACCTGTCGCAATCGACTAGAGCTACTGTCCAATGCAGGACTCCTGTATAGGCATGCAAAAATGCGGGCGAGAAACTAACGTTCAAAAGCAGCAGGGTCAAGGTTGTTTTCATGACAATTGCTTCCCCAACCCACTGGATCGCCACTGTTCCGGATTTGCAACGCTGTAGTGTGTGAACGCCGCTTCCGCCGGCCCGCCGCTGTGGCTAAGGTAAGCATCACGGCGCGGTGAGGGAGCGGTATGCAGCCACTGATCAATTATTTCAAGATGGTTGTGCATCCGGGGCCGGACACCTTCCGTTTTGCCCTGCGGACCATCGTTGCCTGTCTGCTGACCCTGTACCTGGCCTTTATCTTCGACCTCGACCAACCGAAATGGTCGATCATGGCGGTGTTTATCGTCAGCCAGCCGCTGGGCGGCATGACCTTGCAACGCAGCTTCGCCCAGGTGGTGGGTACCGCCGTCGGGGCCGCGGTGGCGGTGCTGATCATGGCGCTGTTTCCCCAGGCGCCGTTGCCGTTCATTGTCACCCTGGCGCTGTGGCTGGCCTTGTGCACCGCTGGCGGCACCTTGCTGCGCTATACCAGTTCGCATGCCTTCGTGCTCAGCGGCTTTACCGCCGTGGTGGTGGCCATGCTGGCAATCCCCGAGCAGGACAATACCCTGATGCTGGCCATTACCCGGGTCACTGAAACCCTGCTGGCGGTGGCCTGCGTTTGCGCGGTCAGCCTGCTCAGTGCCCGGCCGCAGGCGGTGGCCACAGGTTACTTCGGTAAAGTCGACAACCTGATCAAGCTGATGGCCACGCATGCTGCTGCAGCCATTCGCGGCGAAGAAAGCGCCGCAGCCTTCAGCCAGCGACAGATGCAGATCCTCGGTGAGATCAGCGCCCTGGAAGGTTTGCGCCGCCACCTGTATTTCGATGCCCCACACCTGCGCAGCGCCAACGACCTGGTGCAACTGCTGGGCAACCAGCTGGTGCTGCTCAGCTCGCGGCTGACCGTGCTGCGTAATCAGAAGCTGATGATCGCTGAACGTTGGCAGGGCGCGTATCCAGATTTCATCAACCAGTTGCTCAGCGACGAACTGGCGTTTCTCGATCAACTGGCGCAACAGGGCAGGGCCATGCCCGCCAGTGCGCGGGAACACTTCAGCGCCCTGCAGCGGCGTTTTGATCAAGCCGCCCTGCAAGCCGAGCAACTGGCGCCCGATCTGCCGCCGACCTTGCGCTCCCTGGCGTGGGCGTTGCGTTGGGAGCAGGCCAGGTTGCTTGAGCAACTGAGTGAAATGCTCGAACTCAGCGACGCCATTCAGGAAGGCCGTGCGGGCGACTGTCTGTACCGCCAGGCGCGGACCAATCCGCTGCATCTGGATTTTCGTCTGGCGGCGATGAACGCCAGTCGTGCTTTTGTTGCCTTGCTGGTCGCCGGGCTGATCTGGATCGAGACGGCGTGGGACGGAGCCCGCGCCGGGGTCATTCTGGTAGGCATTCTCTGTTCACTGATGGCGACCTTTCCGCGTCCGTTGATGGCGGCACAGAACTACGTGCGCGGCTTGGGCATGGCCTTGCTGGTCTCGGCGTTGTACCAGTTCTGGCTGATCCCCCAGGTGGTCGATTTCGAAATGCTCGCGCTGTTGTTATTGCCGTTGCTGTATGTGGTTGCGGTCGGGCTGTCGACGCCAATGACTGCGGGGATCGGCATGGGCCTGGGCTTGTCCAGTTTCCTGCTGTTCGGGCCGCAGAACATCGGCGCCTGGCAGAACACTGCGATTCAGTGGTTCGAGTTTGCCGGCGCCTATGTATGCGGCGGGGTATTGTCGTTGCTGGTGTATGCCTGGCTGTTTCCGTTTAACCCGCAGTTGCGTATCGAACGGTTGTTCCGTGAGACCCGCGAACAGGTCTATGCCTTGCTCAAGGGGCCGGGCTCCGATGAGCGCCAGTTCGCTTTTGAAAGCCGCATGGTTGACCGCCTGACGCTGATCATCGGCCTGTTGCCCGCCACACAGGACGCTCGTTCAAAGGGGCTGTTCGAAGTCAATCTGGCCTGCATGGCCCTGGGTGTGGCGTTGCGCCAGTTGCAGGAGCAGGGGCGGGCTAACCTGTTGCTCACCGAAAGCACCCGTACGCGCCTGGAACAGGTGCTGCGCGACACCGGTCGCTATGTGGCCGGGCGCACCCGGGGGCAACTGACGGTGCTGCTCGACACCCTGCAAGCGTTGGGCGAAGAACTCGATGCCCTGCACAGCGAGCAATTCGCGGCAGCGGCCGAGCAGTTGCGTTCGCTGTTTCGCATTCGCGTTGCGCTGTTGGTGATCGCCGGCTTCCTGCGTCACTACAACAGCTACCTTGATCCCGCCGTCGAAGGAGAGCCAGCCCTTGCCCATTGATTTCGAAGTCGGCGGTGTTTACCTGCCACCGATTGCCCAGGCGCTGTTGCTGGCCATGCCGTTGTTGTTTGCCCTGTTGTGGCTGTTGCAGCGCCTGGGCGTGATGCAGCGGGTGTGGCACCCGGCCTTGTTCGAGGGCGCGTTGTACACCTGCATTTGTGCCTTGATCATCCTGTTCATGGGGAGCTGAAACGGTGAAGAAACTTGTGGCCCAGGCGTCGACCCTGGCAATCGTGGCGCTGGCGCTGATCCTTGGCTGGTTCGCCTGGGAGCACTACACCCGTGCCCCCTGGACCCGCGATGCGCGGGTGCGGGCGGACGTGGTGACACTGTCGGCCGATGTCGCCGGGCGCATCGTCGCCCTGCGGGTCGCCGACAACCAGCACGTGGACAAGGGCGAGCTGCTGCTGGAAATCGACCCGGACCGTTATGCCCTGGCGGTCGAACATGCCCGTCGCGCCATCGAAGTCGCCCGTGCCAGCGAAGGCCTGGCCCAGGCGGCGATTATCGCCAGCCAGGCCTCGCTCAAGCAGCGTCAGAGCGAAGAGCTGCGGCGGCGCACCTTGAAGCAAACCGCGGCGATCTCCGGCGAAGAGTGGGAAAAGGCCAGCACCGATGTTGCCGTCGCCCAGGCCGAGCTGATGCGCGGGCAAGCCAACCTGAGCCTGGCCAGCGCCAACGTACAGCTGGCGACCGCAGCATTGACCCAGGCGGAACTGGACCTGCAGCGCACGCGTATCTATGCGCCGGTCAGTGGCTACGTCACCAACCTGTTGACCCGTCAGGGCGACTACGCCAGCGCTGGTGGTCCGTTGCTGGCCCTGGTGGACAGCAGTTCGTTCTATGTCAGTGGCTATTTCGAGGAAACCAAGCTGCCGCGCATCCAGATAGGCAATTCGGTGCAGATCGCACTGATGAGCGGTGAACACTTCGAAGGCAAGGTACAAAGCATCGCCTACGCGATCACCGATCGCGAAAATGCCCCGGGCAGCCGCCTGCTGGCCAACGTCAACCCGAGCTACACCTGGGTCAAACTGGCCCAGCGCATACCGGTACGGATCGAGATTGATCCCGGCTATGCCGGCAAGGACAACCTGCGCGCCGGCACCACAGCGACGGTGACCGTGCGCCAATAGCGTGACGAAATGCCTCCTGCCGGGCGGGTCAAAATGGTAGGCTCTTGGCCGTTTGTGCCCACCAGTCGATAGATGTCGCCATGATCCTCAACCTCGCTGTTTTTCTCTGCACCCTGACGGCCATGGAGGGCATCGGCTACCTGGCGCATCGCTACATCATGCATGGCTGGGGCTGGTTCCTGCACCGCTCGCACCATGAGCCGCACCTGGGGGCGCTGGAAACCAACGACGTCTACCTGCTGGCCCTGGCGCTGATCGCCTTCGCCCTGGTGGCTATCGGCCGCGCCGGGCATGCGCCGTTGCAGTGGGTCGGGGCAGGGGTGGCGGCGTTCGGGGTGATCTACGTGATCGTGCATGACGGCATCGTGCACCGGCACTGGCCGTTCAAACCGCGACCGCGTAACCGATACCTCAAGCGTTTGTACAAGGCGCACTTGCTCCACCATGCGCTGAAGGGGCGGGATAACAGTGTGTCGTTCGGCTTTCTGTATGCGCCGCCGATGCACAGGTTGAAGCGCCAGTTGCGTGCTCGGCGGCACCGGTAAAATCGGCCACCTTGCTCAATTTTGTGGGAGCTGGCCTTGCCAGCGATCGACCGTGCAACGGTCGCAATCCGGCCAACACTGGTGATGCAGGCTGTACTGGCCCCATCGCCGGCAAGGCTGGCTCCCACAATGATTGAGGTTGTCAGCAGCTGCGCAATTTCATACAAGATTGCCCGACACGTTAGGCGTACGCTGGAGTTGTTCCCTACATGGAGTAAGCGCATGAGCCTGCATATCGAAACCCCGCTGCTGGCATCCCGCCCGCTGAGCCTGGCCAGTGGCCTGGACGTCTGGCTGAAACTGGAAGCCTTGCAGCCCTCGGGCTCGTTCAAGTTGCGCGGTATTGGCGCTGCCTGTGAGGCCTATGCCAAACAGGGCAAGCGCCGTTTCGTGTCGTCGTCAGGCGGTAATGCCGGGATCGCCGTCGCCTACGCCGGTCGCTGTCTGGGCCTGGCGGTTACGGTGGTGGTGCCGGAAACCACCACCGAGCGCGCCAAACAGCTGATCCGCCAGGAACAGGCCGAAGTCATCGTCCATGGCAAAGCCTGGCACGAGGCCAACGCCCTGGCGCTGTCGCTGCTCGGCGACGACGATGCCTACATCCATCCCTTCGATGACCCGCTGCTCTGGCAGGGCCATGCCAGCATGATCGATGAAGTCGCCGCCAGCGGCCTCAAGCCGGATGCCGTGGTGCTCTCGGTTGGCGGCGGCGGTTTGTTCTCCGGCGTTTGCGAAGGCCTGGCCCGCAACGCTTGGGGGCAGGTGCCGGTGTTCGCGGTAGAAACCGCAGGTGCGGCCTCGCTGGCTGCCGCCATGGCACAGAAGCAGCTGGTCGCGCTGGACAGCGTCAACACCGTGGCCACGTCCCTGGCGGCCAAGCAAGTGTGCCAGCGTGCATTCCAGTGGACGCAAGAACGTCCGGTGCATAGCCACGTTATCAGCGACCGCGAGGCACTCGATGCTTGCGAGCGGTTCCTCGCTGACCAGCGCATCCTGGTCGAGCCGGCCTGCGGTGCGGCGTTGGCCCTGGCTTATGCGCCAACAGCAGCGCTCAAGCAGTATCAGAAGGTGCTGGTGATCGTCTGTGGCGGCGTCACCGCGACCATCGATCAGATTCGCCAGTGGCGGGCGGCCTGCTAGTTGGATAGCGTCATTCATCAAGCCCCCGGGCATCCAGGCGTACGCCTGATCGATGCGCGCTACCAGCAATTTGCCTTTCCGCGGCACTTTCACCTGGAATATCACATCGGCCTGATTGTCGCCGGCCAGCAGCGCTATGCCGCAGGCGGCGAGCAGCAGCTGGCCGGGGCAGGGGACATCCTGTTGATGGCGCCGGAGCACGTTCACGACGGCGCCAGTGCCAACGACCAGGGCTATGGCATTCGCATCCTGACCCTTGACCCGGGTTGGCTGGCCGGTGTCAGTCGTGACTTGAGCGACGGCCGTCAGGGCTTGCCGGTCCTCAACGCCGCGCAGTTACGTCATCCGCAGCTGCAACAGCTACTCAATGGTTTGCATCAGCAGCAGGACTCGCTGGCATTTCAGAGCCAGCTGTGGGAAGCCCTGGCGTTGTTGCTCGGGCTGGGTTCGACCCTCAAGGTCAGTGAGCCCGGCAACGGCTTCGATCCGCAGCGTTGGCGACAGCTGCGCGACTGGCTGGAATCACGCCTGGATCAGCCGCCAGGTCTTGAAGAAATGGCCGCGTTCGTCGATTTGAGCCCCTGGCAACTGCTGCGCCGCTTTCGCAACCATTGTGGGCTGCCACCCCAACAATGGTTGACCCAGCTGCGTCTGGAACGCGCCTTGCCACGGGTGCTGGCGGGCCAGTCATTGAGCGCAATTGCCCTGGACCTGGGCTTCTACGATCAAGCGCATTTCAGCCGTTTGTTCCGCCGCACTTATGGCGCGCCGCCGCGTGCTCTGCAGACGAAAAAAGCGCCCGGCAATATTTTTTAAGGTCTGAAGGAACATATTTAGTAATTTTCCTGGCTTCGCGCATTGCTCATGATCACTCCTACAAGAAAGCGCCTTTCGTGCCGGCGCGATCGAAGTACGTCCACGTACTCATCCTTGCCTTGGAGTTCGTCATGACCACCGCAACATCCGCTCCGCTTATCGAAAAACACACGATCGGATACGTGCCCCCGCAAGATCGCCATGGAAAGGTGAGAGATCTGTTTACCCTCTGGTTCGGCGGCAACATTGCGCCGCTGCCGATTGTCACCGGCGCCCTGGGCGTGCAGCTGTTCGGGCTGAACCTGGTCTGGGGCATCATCGCCATCCTCGTTGGCCATCTGGTCGGCGGCGTGCTGATGGCGCTGCATTCGGCGCAAGGCCCGCAGATGGGCATTCCGCAGATGATCCAGAGCCGGGCCCAGTTCGGCTCCTTGGGTGCACTGCTGGTGGTGGTGATTGCCGGGGTGATGTACATCGGCTTTTTCGCTTCCAACATTGTCCTGGCCGGCAAGTCGCTGCATGGCGTAGTCGACAGCGTGCCGGTGCCGGTGGGTATCGTCATTGGCGCCCTGGGATCAGGGATCATCGGCATCATTGGCTACCGCTTCATCCATGTGCTCAACCGTATTGGCACCTGGGTGCTGGGCGTGGGCATCGTGTTGGGTTTCGGCTACATCCTCACCCACATCCAGACCGCTGACTTCCTCACCCGTGGCAGCTTCAACATTTCCGGCTGGCTGGCCACCGTATCGCTGGCGGCGCTCTGGCAGATCGCCTTTGCCCCGTATGTCTCGGACTATTCGCGCTACCTGCCGCAGGACGTTGGTGTGGGGTCGACCTTCTGGGCTACCTACCTGGGGTCGGCGTTGGGTTCGAGCCTGTCGTTCGTGTTCGGTGCGGTGGCAGTGCTGGCCACTCCGGCAGGCATGGACACCATGGATGCGGTCAAACTGGCCACCGGCAGCATTGGCCCGCTGATGCTGGTGCTGTTCCTGCTCAGCGTGATCAGCCATAACGCGCTTAACCTGTATGGCGCGGTGCTTTCACTGATCACCCTGGTGCAGACTTTCGCCCACCGCTGGATTCCGACCGCCAAAAGCCGTGCAGTGCTGTCGCTGGTGGTGCTCAGTGGCTGCTGTGTAGCGGCGATTGGCGCCTCGGCGGACTTTATCGGGCACTTTGTCGATATGGTCCTGGCCCTGTTGGTGGTGCTGGTGCCGTGGACGGCGATCAACCTGATCGACTTCTATGCGATTCACAAGGGCAAGTACGACATCGATTCGATCTTCCGCGTTGATGGCGGTATCTATGGCCGCTACAACCCGCAGGCATTGCTGGCTTATGCCATCGGTATTGTGGTGCAGATTCCGTTCATGAATACGCCGTTGTATGTCGGTTCGGTCTCGGCGTATATCGATGGTGCCGACCTGTCGTGGCTGGTTGGTCTGCTGGTGACCTCGCCGCTGTATTACTGGCTGGCGAGCCGGGATTCGGCGTATCGCCGCCGGCAGATGTCGATGCAGTTGGCTATGCGTTAACACACCTTCCATAGACACACACCTGAGCTGGCGCAGAGCAGGACCGCTGCCAGGGCGTTGCGCAGCGCAGTGGTGCAAGGTTTTTTCATGGTGATCACTCGTAACTCAAGGCAAAGGTCATGGAGGCTTCGAAGTCGCCCAACCCAAGGCTGCGATTGGCTATGGTCTCGGGTTCGCCTTGCAGGTAAGCATTGAAACTGATCAGGTTATCGCCACTGGCCAATTCGCCCATGCGGTGGCTCTTGTGCAACGGCAATGCCGTGCCACCCGTTGTCTCCAGCCCCACCAGCAGGCCTTGTACGGTGGTGCTCTGAAGCACCAGTAGCCCCGGCGGTTCGCTGCTTTCGTTACCGCTGAAGGTGATGCTGACCATGCGTTTACCGACGTCCAGGTCGCAGTTTTTCAGGCGCAGCTCGATGGGGCGTCCCTTGGTTCTGCCGTTGAGGTAGAGGTCTTTGTCGATCACGCTTTTGAAGTCCAGTTTGATCAACTCGTCTTCCTCGGCCAGCACGCAAGGCTCATTCACCAGGGTGCCGGAGAAGTACAGGTTGTCTTCTGCTGCCTGTAGCGCAGGCAACCAGAGGCTGGCGGCGACCCAAGCGCTCAGGGTCATGGCCCACTTGCCCATAGATCCTCCTAGTAGAGCTCGGCCATCAGCAGCGCCGAAGCGGTAAAGTCAGTGCTGGGCAGCGCCGCCCCGGTAAGTTTTACCGGTACGGCTTCCAGCACCGGCGGTGTCGATGCGTTGACATCGATCTCTCGGGGTTGATTGGGAATCAGTGGGGTACCGCCAAGCAGTACCTTGATGCCCAGGTCGTTTACCGAGGTTTTCAGCGCCGCAGGTTCGAAATGGGCGTCTGCGCCCTTGAGGGTCAGACGCATGTGCCAGGTGATGCCCGCGTTGGCGGCACCCGGGCATTCGATCTGATAGGGAATCGCCTGGCGGTAGAGTTCGCCATCGATGCGGTTGACGGCGATATTGCGCTCGAAGCGCACCTCGATACGCCCACCCTTGTCGCTGACGGTGCAGCCGGGCGGGGCCAGCAGGGTGCCGCTGAACTGCAGGTTGTCCGCAGCAATGCATGGCAGGGGCAGGGCTGCGACTGAGAGTATTGCCAGCCTGCGATAGAGGGTGTTCATCGATAATCCACCACCAGGGTTGCGCTGGCGTTGAACGCGCCGGCCTTGATTTCGCTGTTTTCGCGTTTGACCAGCACGGCTTGCAGCACCGGCTGTTTGCGCGTGTCGAAGTCCTCCCAGGTATTGACCGCAAGTCGGTGACCGTCCTTTATCAGGGCGATGCCGAGGTTGTCATGCTCGCGGACCCTCAGCAGTGCCGGATCGAAAGCAGAGTCACCGCGCACCTGCATACGCAGCTCGTTGCTCGCCGAGCGGCTGCAATCGAGTGCGTACTCCAGGGTGATGGTCTTGTAGTTGCCATCGATGCCGGCGGTCTGCACATCGCCAAAGGGGCCACTGATGGGCGCGTTTCTATTGATCACGCAAGGAATCGCCGCATAGACGACACCTTTGATGGTCACCACCATCTGCTCGTTAGCCTGGGTCATGGATGCCCAGCCAAGCAGCGTGGCCAGCAGTGCGCGACGTGCGACAGTCATTGCAGGGGCCTCAGTCATACGCCAGGTTCACATTGAGGCTGGCGCGGAAGGCGCCCGCGCGCAATGGCGCCGCGGTGCGCTCAGGGCGGATGTAATAGGTCAGCTGGCTGTCGCCGGGCGAGACGAACCAGGCCGGGGCGGTGCGGCCCAGGCGTACGTCGTTGCCCTGGACATCAAGCAGACGCAGGCCGAAGCCCTCGGCGCCGACTACCTTGATCAGCTCTGGGGTATCCGCATCGGCCACTGCGTTGAAGGCCAGCGCTGCCACCGGCTCGATCGCGCTCCAGACCAGGGTGCCCTGTTGCTCATCACGGCGGCCACCGTCGCTGCGCACACAGCCTTGCAGCTTGAGGTGCAGGGCCACAGGCGTGCCCTGATCGCCGATGCGCACCAGGCGGGCAGTACTCAGATCGCCCAGCGACAAGGTCTGATAGGCGGAGCTGGGATCCAGGTAGCAGGCGCTTTCAAGCAAGGTACCGATAACCTGGAACTCGGCCGTCTGCGCAGGGCTGCCAGCGGCGTGAGACAAGGTCGAGACACTGGCGCTGCAGAGCAAGGCGGCAAGACAGCTACGGCTTCCAGGCATCATGATTTGCCCTCAGGTGGATGGATCATCGGATATCAGCGTTTGCTGGCGACGGGGCTGGCGGTGCAGGTGCTTGCCGCACAGCTGAACTGCAGCTGCGGGCGGCCGCCGTAGTCATTGACGTAGGTCAGCACTGGCTTGTCGCCCAGCGCCTTGCTGCTCACCCCCAGATCGAGCTGGCCCCTGGGCTCGATCATCAGGGGTTTGAAGTCGGTTGCGCTGGTGGCCTTGAGGTTGGGCGTGGCATCGATCAGCGTGACGTAGTAGGGCGTCGGGTTGTTCACCAGGTAGCGGTCGTTCTGCCGGGTCAGGGTCAGCTTTTCCTGCCAGGGCGCTGCGTTGATCCCGGCTCTCGGGGCGATCGCCGCAGGGCGATAGAACAGCTTGACCCGCGTTTGCAGGGCAATCTGCAAGGTATTGGGTTTATCGCTGCGTGGCGGAATCTCGCGCAGGTTGAAGTAGAACAGCGACTCGCGGTCCTGAGGCAACTGGCCCAGTTCGGGCAGGCCCTGGATCTTCACCTGGCTGTTGGCCCCGGCTTCCAGGCGCTGAATCGGCGGCACCACCACCAGTGGGCTGGTGATCTTCTCGGCCTGCTCATTCTCGATCCAGGCCTGGGCCAGATAGGGCAACTGGGTATTCTGGTTGCTGACGCTGAGGCTGATCGATTTCTCGCTGCCGGTGAAAATTACCCGGGTGCGGTCCAGCGACACGGCGGCCAGGCTGGTTTGTGCCGTACACGCGCCGATCAGGGCGAGCAGGGGCAGGGTATTGCGCTTGAAGCTGGTGTTCATAAAGGTACCTGTTGCAAATAGATTAAGCGGCGCGGTTGTCCGCCTCGCTGACGGGCTGGCACAGCAGCTCCAGTTGTCTTTCCGGCGATACCACCTGGTCGGGCAGGGTGAAACGGCAACGCGAACTGCCACCCCAATGCAGCGACATGGTTTCGCCCGGCTTCATGCCGCTCAGGTAAGTCGATCCTTCTTCACCGACGATGCCGGTTTCCTGGCCGCGGCGGTTCTGCGCGGTGGCACCGAAAGGCGGTGCACTGCGGTCGGCCATGCGAATGATGACCATGGCCTTGTGCCCGGCAATAACGTCGAACCGGCGGTAGCCAATCGCCCCTTCGGTCAGGGTCGCCTGGGTGATGGACTGGGTGGCTTCGACATCGTCGGCCAGGTCGTCCAGCACGATGCTGGCCTGATTGCGGTAGTAGCTGTTGACGTCGGTGACTACTGCCTTGCCGAAACGGTTGGTGCGGGTAGTCCCGCCGTTGCCGCGTACCGGTACGTCGGCCACGCCCTGGGTGTCGACCAGCAGTCGGGTGCCGCCCATGATGCTGCTGCGGTGCAGGGCCGCGCCCTGGCCTGTGAGGGTGGCGCCGCCTTGCAGGCTCAATCCGGCCGAGGTGTACTCACCGGCCTGGTAACTGGCGCTGGCAACGACCTGCGCCTGATTGCCGTCATGGGACAGATAGCCGCTGGCCGTTTCACCACTTGAGGCCTTGCCGGCGCTGAGCATGTAGTGGTTGCGCTCATCGATACGGTCGTAGTAACTCAGGCTATGGGTGGTATCGCCGCGGTTGACCGACGAGCTGTAGCTGAACGAGCTGGTGCTGCCCCAGGGGATGCTGACCGACAGGTAGGCGCCGTCATCGGAGGTGCCGTTCCCCTTGTTCTGGTACGCGGTCAGCGACAGGCTGAGGTTCTTCAAACCACCGACATCGAAATAGCGCGACAACGACAGGCTGTAGCGGTCGCTTGTCTGGCTGTTCCAGTAAGTCTGGTGGTTGTAGTTCAAGTACACGCTCAGCGCCGAATCGCGAAACTGTTTGCTCAAGGTCGCGGTGTACAGCTCCTTGCTCTGGTTCAGGGGCTGGCTGCCACGCCGGGCTTCGATGAACTCGTTCATGCTCAGGTAGTTCTCCTCGGAGAACCGGTAACCGGCGAAGGTGACCTGGCTGTCGTACTCGTCGAAACGCTTGGAATAGCTGGCACGGTAGGACTTGCCGCTGAGGGTGTCGCGCTCCGGCAGGGTCGCCCGCGACTGGGTCACGTCGAACGACAGCGCGCCGAACGCCATCAGGTCGCGACCCACACCGACAGCCAGCGAGCCATAGTCCTTGGCGCCGAGGCCGCCGCCATACAACGACCAACCGTTGCTCACCCCCCAGGAAAATTCACCGGTAGTGAAGGCCGGGCCATCCATCTGATGTTCCCAGTCGGAGGGTTTACCAGCGGCCAGCTTGTAGCGCACCGTGCCTGGACGGGTGAGGTAGGGGATGCTGGCGGTGTCCATCTGAAATTCCTGGACGCTGCCGTCCTGCTCTTCGACGCGCACATCAAGTTGGCCGGAGACCGCATCGTTAAGGTCCTGAATACGAAATGCGCCCGGCGGCACCTGGGTGTCATACAGCACCCGGCCTTGCTGGCGAATCACCACCCGCGCGTTGGTGCGGGCCACGCCGCTGACTTCCGGGGCATAGCCCCTGAGGTTGGGCGGCAGCATGTTGTCGTTGCTGCTCAGGTTGACGCCGGTGTAGCGGAAACTGCCGAACAGGTTGGAGTCCAGGTAGTCTTCGCCGACGATCAGGTTCGAGCGCAGCGACGGCACGGCGCGCAGCGCATAAAAACGGCTCCAGGCGAAATCGTTTTGGGACGGCTGGTCGTCACTGCGTTGCATCTGGCTCTGCCAGTCGCCGCGCAAGCGCCAGGCGCCCAGGTTGATGCCGGCGGTGCCGTTGCCGCTGAGGTTGTCGCTACGACCTTTACCGCGCTTGCGCTCGGTGGTCTGGGCGTTGAGGTTGTAGTCGAACAGCACCCCGGAAATGCCTTCGTCCCAGCGCGAGGGCGGGTCCCAGTTGGGCGCGGTGTATTCCAGCTGGTCCTGGGGGATGCTCAGGTACAGCGCGGAAGTGCCCAGGTTGCCACGGGCCTGCATGCCCGGAACGCTACTGAGGTCCAGGCAGGTGCCGTCGCGCCACCAGGTCAGCGACTTGACGACGTATTCTTTCAAACCCAGTTCTTCGACCAATGCCGGCGAAAGACAGGCCACGCTGCTTTTCGGATTATCCGCGCTCGGGAAATAATCAACCGGGAACTCCGTCAACGTATCGCGGTTCACGTGTACCATCAGGCTGTATTGGCCGGGCATGATGAAGTTGGCCGAAGCAAACACCCCAAGATCAAGGTTCTCGCGATCCTTGAGGTCAAGTACATCGGTGTTGAATTGGAATTCTTCGGCTGCACTTGCCCACGTCGCGGCACAACACAGCGCCGTGGTAGCCAGTACCTTACGGTGATTCACGTGACTAAATCCTTGAGCGACACTGCACACTGAGTGTCTGCAGTTCAGAAGTGCTGAATGCTCAGCTTGATCGTGGCGTGATAATCGCCTGCTTCCAGTGCATGACCGCTACCGACGAGTGACAGCGAGTAATTAAGCATCAGGCTGTCGCTAGACAGCGAGCTGTGCTCAAGTAACATGCCGGGTGAAATCAACTTTCCTTGTTCATCTTTTATCTGTAATGCAATGCCTTGTGCGCCGCCTTGAATACCGAAGTATTTACCTTCCGCTTCACCTTCGAACGCCAGCTTGAAACGCTGTGCAGGCTCGCTATTGCGGGACGCACTGGAACTGATGCAATCGCTGATATGGATGCTCAGGGATTGTTGAGATGAACTATCGCCGCTCACTAACCCATTAAGTGCGGTGGGTTTAAACGCCACGGTCTGATTGTCATTACCCACGCGGATGCTGCAGGCACTATCGACAATGCTCCCGGCCAGTTGCACGCGCCCCTTGAGTGCGCCGCCAATCGGCGGCTCAGCAGCACTGGCGGGCTGGCCCCAGGCGTACAGAAACAGCGGCATCAGCAGCAGCGCGGTTGAACGAATCATTTAGACCTCCGCTAGCTCCCCCGCAGTACGCAGTTTGTGCGTACTGCGGGGTACTTCAGTGACGTTAGACGTTACTGATAAGCGAGGGTGAAGTTGGCGAAGGTCTCGAAGTCGCCCGGTACGATTTCGGCCGCAGTGCTTTCGCCGCCGCCTTCCGGGGCAACCATGTCGCCCTGCAGGTAGGCATTGAACTGCAGATAGGTGTCGCCATTGGACAGCGTCTGTGCAGGCGAAGCATTGCCAAGCTTGATCAGCGCGCCGGTGTGGTCGGCGATGGCCAGGCTGGCACCTTGGGCAGTACCTTTGAGCGCCAGCAGGTCAGGGTTGGACGAAGGCGAACCGGTAAAGGTCGCGGTGGCCGCCTTCAGGGCGCCCAGCTCACAGCCGCGCAGCTCGATCTTGAAGGGGGTCGGGTTGGATTTGCCGCCGTTTTTCAGGGCGACGTTGGAGATTTGATCCATGTCGACCGTCTGGTATTGCGACTCTTGAGCGATGGAGCACGGCGAATCAATAATCGCGCCCTTGAAGGTAATGACACCGTGCCCCTGATCCTTGGCAACACTGACAGCAGAAGTTGCTGCAAGGGAAACTGCCATGATCGCGCCGGCCAACGTACTAAGTTTCATTTCACACTCCTAGTTATAAATTGATGTCCTTGAAGGGGACTCAAAGGAACACTCTTTCAGCTGCGGTATCTGTGCACCGTTGAGCTGGGATAAGTCTAGGAGTGAGCAGGGAAGAAGTGAGTAGGACGTTGCCGACGCAGGCCTAGGAAATTTCCTACAGGGTCATTGAGTGTCGCTCAGGGAGTCAATGCATTGCGTTTGGCGAACTCGGCAAGATCGACCAGTGAAGTAGCGCCCAGTTTTTGTAATAGCCGGGTTTTGTAGGTGCTGACCGTCTTATTGCTGAGAAAGAGCATTTCCCCAATCTGCTTATTGGAGTAACCCTGAGCCAGATACTGCAATACTGTTACTTCCCGGTCGGTCAGCGATTGAATCTGTTCGCGCTCAGTCAGTTGCTCCGCCGGATTGACACTGTCAAAGGTCAGGGCGGGAAAGAAGGTATAACCGGCGTCCACGGCTTTGATCGCGGTGATCAGGCTGCCGAGGTCTTCTTCTTTATTGACGAATCCGCGCGCGCCCAGCTGAATACAGCGTCGGCACACCGAATCGGCCGGTTGCGAAGTCAGTATCAGTATTTCGCTGCGCACATTCAGGGCTTTGATACGAGAGATAACAGTAAACCCGTCCAGTTTGGGAATACCAATATCGAGGACGACCACTTGTGGCGTCAGGTCGCGCACCAGCTGAACAGCATCGAGTCCATTGTCTGCTTCACCCACCACGCGCATGCCGTGCTTTTCCAGCAGGACCCTGACGGCAAGTCGAATGACCGGATGATCGTCAACTATCAGAACGCTATGCATAGTGTGATTTTTACCTTGAGAAAACGCTTGTTACGGAACGGTACAACCTGGGCTGTAAAAGGTTAACACCATTAGCCGGGCAGGGCGGGGCTGTACATTCTTGTAGTCTACCTTAGGAAATTTCCTAGGAAGCATGAGAAATCTCCCATGGAGATGTCGGAAGTGGGTCTCGCACACTGCTCCCTCCCATTTTGCGTGTAGACCTGCAATGCAAGATTTGACTGTTCTGGTCCTGGAGGATGAACCCTTCCAGCGCCTCGTCACCGTGACCGCCCTGGAAAAACACCTATCGAGTCCTGTCTTGCAAGCGGCGGACGGTGATCAAGCCATGGCGATGCTGGCTGCCAGCAGCTTTGTCGATATTGTTCTTTGTGACCTGAAAATGACCGGTATGGATGGCCTGGCCTTTCTGCGTCATGCCAGCAGCAGTGGCAAAGTCGGGGCGGTGGTGCTGTGCAGCGAACTGGACCCGATATTGCGTCAGGCCACTGTGGCGATGATCCACTGCCTCGGGCTGACGTATCTGGGTGATCTGGGCAAGCCGTTTCACCTGGAGGGTTTCAGCCCGCTGGTCAAGCGTTACCACGCACACCGCAACGCTGTGCCAAGGTTGCTGTCACCCGCGGAGCTACCGTCTCCAAGCGACGTACAGCGTGGCCTGGATAATGGCGAGTTCGAGGCGTACTACCAACCCAAAGTCACCCTTGAGGGGCAACGTCTGGTCGGGGCGGAAGTATTGGCGCGCTGGACCCATCCACAGTGGGGCGTGCTGTCGCCTGCGCATTTTCTGACGGTAATGGAACAGCACAATCTGATCGACCGAATGTTCTGGCATCTGTTTGAACAGGGCTTGGCGCTGCACCAACAGCTGGCGGCGCAAGGGCGGGTGGTCAACCTGGCGTTCAACCTGCACCCTGGACAATTGGCCTGTAACACCCTGACCGAACGCATACCGGTGCTGCTCAAGCGCGCCCGGGTAGCGCCGGGCAGGGTGATGTTCGAGATTACCGAATCCGGTCTTCTCAGTGCGCCTGCCAATAGCCTGGAGAACCTGGTGCGGCTGCGCATGCTCGGCTGTGGCTTGGCCATGGACGACTTTGGTGCAGGGTATTCTTCTCTGGATCGGCTCAGTGAGCTGCCGTTCAACCAGATCAAGCTCGACCGCACGTTCGTGCACAAAATGCAAAGCCAACCCCGAAGCGCCGCGATCATCAGCTGTTCAGTGGCGTTGGCGCGGGCGCTGGATATAACGCTGGTCCTTGAAGGCGTAGAGACGGTGGAGCAGCAAGCACGCCTGATTGAACTGGGTGGCACCCTTGCCCAGGGCTTTCTGTTTGCCCGACCCATGCCGGAAAGTCACTTTATCGACTTTTGCATGGCGCAGGCGCAAGCCACGGGAGGGGCAGGCACTGATGAGTGAACGACGGCAACGGCTTTGATTTATCATTGCACCAGCCAAGACGGCTATCCAGCATCTCGCCGTGTTTCTGGATGAACTGTCTTCAACCCACTGGCTCCCGTACTCCACCGGCTCTTACGGTCTCTGATCTCGCATGTATTTACGTTCTTTCTGCCTGTTCATCTGCCTGCTTTCCAGTAGCGCTGCGGTTGTGGCTGCATCGTTGCCCCTGGCCCCGCAGGTGCTGTCCAGCCAGCTGCGTATCGATCGCCACGATATTGAAATTTCCACCGAAGACTGGCATTGGCTGCGGCACAAGGCCGAGCTCAGGGTTGGCGTGTCGTCCAGCGAGTCAGCGCCGTATTCGGTCAATGCCGAAGACCACCAGTACGAGGGTATCAGCGCCGATGCAACCGCCCTGGTCGCGCAGTTACTGGGCTTGAAAGTAAAAATCGTTTCTTTTGTCAACGAAGACGATGCCGAGAGGGCCTTGCAAGACGGACGCGTCGACGTCATCAGCCGCCACGGTAGCCTTGCGCCGCGCGAGGATCTGCTGCTCAGCAAACCCTACGCCCGGGACCGCCTGGCCCTGTTCAAGCGCAGCGCCGAACCACGGCATTCATCGGTGAACCTTACCGGTTTGCGGGTAGCGATCACCAATGAACACAGTGCCGAGTTGAAACAACGCTATCCCAGGGCCGACCTACGGGTGTATGCCGACCATGACAAGGCGATTGCCGCAGCCGCCTTCGGTCAAGCCGACGTTTATCTGGACGATCTCTACAGCGCCTACTACCGCATCAATCGTGCGTTCTATGGCTACTTGCGCTTTGAGCGTTTCAGTGACCTGGCAGTAGGTGGCTACAGTTTTGCTTTGCGCACGGACAACACACGCCTGCAGCGCCTCATCAATGTCGCCATCGAGGCAATCGGCGATGATCAGTTGCGTAACCTGGCCAAGCGCTGGGTCGGCAACAGCTTCATCCCCAGTGAAGAACCCGTAGACCTCACCGTAGAGCAGTTGCGCTGGATCCAGCGCAACCCGGTAGCGCGACTGGTGATCAATGACGACATGGCACCGGGTGCCTACTTTGACTCGAACGGGGTTTTTTCCGGCGGCATCGCTGACCTGCTCGAAGTGATAACCCTCAGTACCGGCCTGCATTTCGAGATCGTTCTGCGTAGCGGCGGTTACCCGCAAATGATCGAGACGCTGCATAAAAACGAGGCTGATCTGGCCTTGATGACCGCCAGTCCCGAGCGTGAGGCATACCTGCGCTTTTCCAGGTCACTGATCGATAGCCCCTTTGTGTTGCTCAGCAGCCGGGAGCAGCAAGGCAAGCTGGAGAGTCTGATCGACAAGCGGGTGGCGATTCCCTCCGGGCATGTGGCTATGCAACAGCTACGCACGCGCTACCCTGAGGCCGCGGTGATAGAAGCCGGCACCACGCTGGATACGATGAACATGCTCTACAAGGGCGACGCCGATGCCGCCATGGTGGCGTTGCCCGCAGCGCGTTATTACATTGAACGCTTGTTTCGCGACAAACTGGTGATCAACCGGGTGCTTGACGTCGGGCCGTCCACGATGAACTTTGCGATGCGTCGCAGCGATGTTGAACTGCAATCGATCATTGATAAGGTCCTGCAGAGCATTGCCCCGGATGAGCTCAATGCGATCTCCAACCGCTGGCGCTCGCCACCCGGTATGAGCGGCCAGACCTGGATAAATTACCAGCGGGTGATCGTTGAAATTATCGCCGGTGCCGCGTTGTTGCTGCTGCTGTCGCTGGTCTGGGTGGTTTATCTGCGTCGGCAGATCAAGGCGCGGCTCAAGGCCGAACGCATGCTCAACGATCAACTGCAGTTTGTCGAAACACTCACCGACTGCATGCCGCCACCACTGTATGTGCGTGACCTCAAAGGGCGCATGCTGTCGTGCAACCGCAGCTACCTGAAAAGCGTCGGCCTGAGCGCCGAGCAGGTGCTGAACAAAACGGTGCGCCAGTTACCCAAGGAGAATTTCGAGAGCCTGCCGGACTTTCATCGCAACTACCTGCAGGCCATGCGCGACGGTCAGACGATCGAGTCGGTGCATGCCATTCAGTTGCAAGGCCGGGAAGTGTGGATCAACCACTGGGTGCAGCCGTTCCAGGATTCGCAAGGCGTCACCAAGGGCGTCATCTGCGGTTGGCTGGATATCACCGAACACCGCCAGTTGATTGAGCAGCTACAGGAAGCGAAGAACCTGGCCGACGACGCCAGCCGCGCCAAGACCAGCTTCCTGGCGACCATGAGTCATGAAATTCGTACGCCCATGAATGCCGTCATCGGCATCCTTGAACTCGCACTCAAGCGTGCCGATAGCAAACCGATCGACCGCGCCAGCATTGAAATCGCCCATACCTCGGCAAAAAGCCTGCTGGAGCTGATCGGCGACATCCTCGATATCGCGCGCATCGAGTCCGGACGCCTGAGCCTGTCGCCCAAACGTGCCAACCTGCGCGAGTTGGTCGAATCGGTGGCCAGGGTGTTCGAAGGACTGGCCCGACAGAAACGTTTGAGCCTGATCCTCGACATCGACTCGAGCATTAACTGTGATGTGTTGATCGATGCTCTGCGTTTCAAGCAGATCCTTTCCAATCTGGTCAGCAATGCCATCAAGTTCACAGAAGAGGGTTCGATCAAGATCAGCATTTCCGGTCTTTTGGTCAACGACAGCCTGCTCAATGTCAACCTCAGCGTCGAAGACACAGGCGTTGGCATCAGTTCTGGCGATCAGCAACGCCTGTTCAGACCTTTCGTCCAGGCCCAGCGCAATGTGCAGCAAACCGAAGGTACGGGCCTCGGCCTGGTGATCTGCCGCTCGCTGTGCGAAATGATGGGCGGCAGGGTGACCCTGACCAGTACCCTGGGGCGTGGTACCCGGATAGATGTTGAAATGCGCCTGCAAGTGCTTGAACACATTGATGTGCGCCAGGTGCCTGCGTTGATCCAGGCCCAGCCGAGGTACCAACTGCAAGTGTTGGTGGTGGATGACCACCGGATCAATCGCCAGGTGTTGCGTGAGCAATTGAGCTTTCTTGGCCATGAAGTCTGTGAGGCGGAAAATGGCCAGGTGGCGTACGAGCGCTGGAGCGAGCAACCCTTCGATATCATTATTACCGACTGCCATATGCCGGTGATGAATGGCGTCGACCTCACCCGGGCGATCCGTAAGACCGAACAGGAACAGGGGATGGAAGCGACGGTGATCATCGGCCTGACCGCCGACGCGCAACCGGAAGAGATCGACCTGTGCATCCAGGCCGGGATGATCGATTGTCTGATCAAACCCATTGGTCTGGATGAGCTGGACGCCCGTCTGCTGGCCCTTCAGCCGGGGTATGAGACGGACACTCCAGAGCTTGTCCATTTGTCGTCAGAGCCGTTGATACCGGCCCCTGAAGTATTGCGCCTGGTCGACCTGGGCCCTCTGGAGTTGCTGATCAGTAGTGAGCCGGTGAAGTTTCACCAGATACTCAACGAGCTGATCAACAACAACCGCAAAGACTGCCAGGCGTTGAAGGCATTGCTGCAAGCAGGGGACACCGACAAGCTCACCCACCTGGCGCATCGAATCAAGGGCGCGGCGCGGGTGGTCAAGGGCGAGCAACTGGTTGAACGCTGTCGGCAACTGGAAGCCGCTTGCCTGGACCCTCAGGTTTCGTTTGCGCAACTCGAGCACGCTGTGGCCGAGGTCGAAGCAGCCATCGGCGCGCTGGAAGATGCATTGCAAAGCCTCTAGCCGAGCCACCCGGTGGGAGCGGGCCTTGTCCCGCGATCGGGCGCGTAGCGGCCGCAAATCCTGAGTTCGCGATACTTATGATTCACCGCGTCGCTCGGGTTTACTGCCGCTTTGCGGCAGATCGCGGGGCAAGGCCCGCTCCTACAGGTTTTCTACTTCACCGACTGGGCACCTCACCGATAACCGTGGTACGGAACATCTCGCGGCGCATGCCGTGGTAGTCGGCGATCGGCAGGTGCCAGGTGCAGCGGTTGTCCCAAATGGCCAAGGTTCCCTGGCGCCAGCGCATGCGGCAGGTGAAGGCTGGTGCGGTGGCCAGGTTGAACAGGTAGTCGAGCAGCGGCTTGGCTTCTTCCGTGCGCAATCCCTGGATACCTGTGGTGTAGGCGGGGTTGATGAACAGCACCTTCTTGCCGGTTTCCGGATGGCGGGTCACCAGTGGGTGGCTGCGCAGGTCCTGTGAGGTATCGCGGCCATAGTGGATTGCCATGTTTTCCAGCAAAGCATTGTGGTTGGCGCCGACCCCGTAGGCCCGCTCAGGGCTGTGCAGCGCATCGAGGTTGTCCAGCAGCGCCTGCATGCCCGGTGACAGCCATTCATAGGCCAGCGCCAGGTTGGCGTAGCAGGTATCGCCACCGTAAGGCGGGATGTCGTGGCCGTAGAGCAGGGTGAAGGCCGGCGGGCGTTCCTGGAAAGTCCAGTCGCTGTGCCAGGCGCCGCCGAACACGAAGGGCGCTTTCTCGTCGGCTTCCTTGACCACGTGCACCACGTGTGGATGGTCCGCCATGGTGGTCACGTAGGGCTCGCGGCCGAACTCGCCAAACTGCAGGGTGACCCGCTCGAGGTCCGCGATGCTGAGGTTCTGCTCGCGGATGAACAGCACCTTGTGCGCAAGCAGCGCCTGGCGCAATTCGATGAAGCCTGCGGCATCCAGGCGGTTCAGATCGAAGCCATCGACATCCGCGCCGAGGGCCCCAGTGCTGGGCGTGACGCGAATATGGCGGTAGTCGGCTGCGTGGTTGTGGCTGGGATGGCAGTAGATGAATTCGCTCATGGCGGACACTCGTTTGGGGCAGGTTGTCACAGCATGGTGCCCTTGTGGGCTTTCGCAAGCTGCGATTCACGGGGCACTCATTGACGCTGAACTTGCCCTGACGTTGAATAGCGCCCATATACGCGCACCCACGAGCGTGACCAATTCACTTCCTCCTGACGAGAAGCCCGTGATCAGAAACATAACGGACATGGATCTGCGCTTGCTGCGGATTTTTTCCGTCGTCGTTAAATGTGGCGGTTTTACCGCGGCCCAGGCCGAGTTGAACATGAGCCAGTCCAACATCAGCACACATATCTCAGGCCTGGAGAAGCGCCTTGGGTATCGAATTTGCGAACGGGGTAAGGGCGGGTTTCGATTGACCGAAAAAGGTCAGCGCATCCTTAAGGCCTCGTCAACCTTGTTTGGCGCGGTGGATGCCTTTCGCGACGAAGCCCAGGACCTGGCCGGGTGCCTGGTAGGGGATCTGTATCTTGGTCTGGCCGATAATATCGCGACCTTGCCGACAGCCAGAGTTGATGCAGCTATCGCCCGTTTTTATCAACGCGCACACGATATGCATCTGCACATTTTCGTCAATTCGCCTACGGAGCTTGAATTAGCGGTGATTGACGGGCAACTGGACATGGCCATTTCCTATTTCAGCCGGCCGTTACCGACCTTGGCCTACCAGCCTTTGTACAAAGAAGAAATCGGCATTTTCTGCGGGCACCAACACCCATTGTTCGAAGTGCCCGAGCCAAGCGTCGAACAGCTGCAAGCCGTTGACTGGATCACGCATGGCTTTTTGCCGGCCAATGCCGTTCTGCCTGTCGTACCGATTCGGGCATCGGCCACCGCCCATCATATGGAAGCAGTGGCCCATGGGGTGCTGGCCGGGACACATTTGGGCTATCTCCCAGCCCACTATGCCCGGCCATGGCTGGCAAGCGGGCAAATGCGTGCGTTGCATCCAGCGACGCTGCGTTACGAAGTGCAGCACAGCATGATCACCCATGTCGGGCGCCATCAAAGTGAAGCGGTGCGTGCCTTCATCGATGATCTACTGGCCGAACACCCGCTGTAGGTATCAACCAAGACAGCGCGTAACATGCTTGACCGATTGATACGCGGACAGTCCCCACGGCCCCAATTCACGGCCAATTCCGCTGCCTTTGGTGCCCCCCCAGGAGGTCTCGACGAATACCGCCTGAACCGAGTTGATCCAGACGTGGCCAACGTCCAGGGCATCGGCGACGCGTTTTGCCCGAACCAGGTCGGCGCTGATGACGGTGGCGACAAGGCCGAAGCGGCTGTCGTTGGCCAACGCCAACGCCTCTGCCTCCGAAGCAAAGCGACGGGTACATAGCACCGGCGCAAAAATCTCTTCGGTCCACAATCGGCTGTCTGGCGGCACGTCCGCATAAATCGTCGGCTGAACGAACCAGCCCGGATCCTGCAACACGTCGCCGCCGGTTACGCACTGCAAGCCTTCAGTGCGGGCGATGGCGAAATACGTGTTCACCTTGGACCACTGCGCCTGGCTGGTCAGCGGCCCCATATCGACCTCGCCATTGAGTGGGTTGCCCAGTCGAAGCTTTTCGAACGCGCTCTTCAAACGCAGGATCAACGCATCAGCGATGCTGTCCTGTACTAGCAGGCGCGAAGTCGCCGAGCACATCTGCCCGGCATTCCAGCAGATACCGGCGACTATCCATTCAACCGCCTGGTCCAGGTCGCAATCGTCGAATACCAGGATTGCGGACTTGCCACCCAACTCCAGGGTGACAGGCCGGCAATGGGCGGCCGAGCTGCTCATCACCTGGCTGCCGACTGCGTTGCTGCCGGTAAACGACAACTTGTCGATGCCGGGATGGTTGCTGAGCGCTGCGCCTGTTTCGGCCTTACCACCAACGATGTTCAACACGCCCGCCGGCAGGCCCAGGGCATCGGCGATATGTCCGTAAGTCTGTTCGATCAGCGGAGTGATTTCCGATGGTTTGATCACTACGGTACAGCCGGCGGCCAACGCCGGTGCGAGCTTCCAGGCGCTGGTGACCAAGGGGAAGTTCCACGGCACGATCAAGCCGACAACACCCACCGCTTCAAAACGCGTGTGGGCGGTGAAACCGGGTACGGACAGCGGCACCTCACGATCCTGCAGATCATCCAGCCGTTCGGCCAGACCGGCGTAATAGCTGAACGTAGCGATGGCATCATCGATATCCACCACGGCTTCGTGGCGAGGCTTGCCGTTGTTTTGCATTTGCAACGCGATCAGTGCCTCGCGACGCAGTTCGATCTGTTCGGCGAAACCCTTCAAATAGGCTGCACGTTGGGACGCACTGCTGTTGCGCCATGCGGGAAGCGCCTGACGTGCAGCGGCGATGGCCTGATCGACCTGCGAGGGCGTTGCCGCAGTCAGTTCGGCAAAAGGCTCGCCCAGAGACGGATCGTAAACGGTGATGCAATCAGCACTGTCACCTGATACCCAGCGCCCTCCGATGTAATGCGCGGCGGTCATGGTTTCGCTCCCTGCAGAACGCCGTGAACGGCGTTGCGGAAAATTTGGCTGTAATCATCGGCGTCGAGAACACAGGCATTGGTATCGGAAGAGGAAATGTCGGCAAGCGCCTGCTCGCCGACCCATGCAGCATCGTCTGCATCAAGACCGATTTCACTCAGCGAGTGAGGTATGCCGAGGCGTTTGCGCAGCTCCAGTACCCAGTCGAGAAAACCTTCGAAATCTGGCTGAGGCAATTCCAGGTAGCGTGCAAGTCGGCCGATGTCTGTTTCGATGGTGTCCCGGTTGGCAAGCAAGACGTAGGGCAAGAGGATCGCGTTCAACAGGCCGTGATGCTTGTGATAGCGGGCACCCAGCGGGTGGGCGAGGGCATGCACGCCGCCCAGACCCTTCTGGAAGGCCACTGCGGCCATGGCGGAAGCGACCAGCATGCCTTCCCGGGCGACCATGTTCTGGCCGTCGTCATGGGCGTTGACCAAGTGTTGCTGGATCAGGCGAATACCCTCGACGGCAACGCCGGATGACATCGGGTGATACAAGGGCGAGCAAAAGGCTTCGATGTGATGGGTCAGGGCGTCCATTCCCGTCGCCGCCGTCAAAGCCGCCGGCAAACCGCGAGTCAGTACCGGGTCGAGGATTACCGTTGCCGGGAGCATCTCAGGGTGACTGATTACCCGTTTGATGCTGTCTTCGCTGCGCGTCAGCACAGCTTCGCGACCCAGCTCCGAGCCGGTTCCGGCGGTGGTCGGCAGGGCTATCAGGCGCGGAAGATCCAGGTGTGGAAAATCCGCCAGGGTGGGGTAGTGGGCAATGACCTGCGACCATTCGAAACGGTCCAGACCTTGAACATCGACGGCGGCAAGACTAATGCCCTTGGCCGCGTCCATGGCACTGCCGCCACCCAAAGCGATCAGCGAGTCGTGCTTGCCAGCCTTGAACGCTTCAACGCCTAGTGCGACGTCTTGCATGGTCGGGTTGCTGGCAACATCGCTGAATACAGCAAACGGTATATCGGCTTGCGTCAGGTGAGCCTTCAATAGCGCCAAAGGTTCCAGGGCCAGCATGCCGGGGTCGGTCACCAGCAACGGGTTGTGCATCCCCAGCAATTTGCACCGTTCGGCCAGTGCGCCAAGTGCACCGGATCCGCAGAAAATATCGGTGGGGTAATTCCAGTAGTGAACAGAGGACATTTGAAACTCCAGACCGGCCAGGCGCATGACTGATGCGCCTAACACGACAAGACAAGGGGGGTTATTGCAGGCTCGGTTGTGGATTGAGCGTTCGCAGATAAGGTTTGGCGTAAATCATGTAGATCAGGCCCAGTACCGCCAGGATCGAGAACACCAGGATTACCGCCCACACCTGGAACCAAGGGGCCCCGGGTGGTGCGAGCGATTCACGTGGCCACGCTACGTTGATGCTTTCGAATACCAGCCAGCAGAACGCTGCCAGGTTGATCGGTACACCCCAGCGGCCAAGGCTGAAGGTTCCCGTTTCGGCTTTCCATTTGCCGCTCAAACGAGCGAGCAGGGCGCAGGTCACTACGATCAAAAACACCACGAAGAAGCCGCCGCTACCAAACGCGATCAAGGTGCCAACGGCTGTGGCGTTCAAGCCCAGCGTCAAGCCAAAGCTGGCGAACAGGGTGCTGAACACCATCGCCACAAAGGGCACTTTGCGTTTGTCTACGCGGCGCAGGAAAGCCGAAGCAGGCAGGATTGAATCCCGTGCCATGCCGAAAATGGCGCGACCTATATAAGTCTGAACCGACACAACACAGGCAATGAACGCCACCAGTACAACGCCCACGAACGGTCGTTCCGACCAGGCGCCAAAAGCGTCGATAACGGCGGGTGTGACTGGATCGATGACCTGGCCGGAAACCATGGCGGCGGTATCGGTGTAGGACAAGGTGACGGCAAATGCGGTGAGCATCACGGTCAAGCCGACCAGAATCATCGAACGCAAGATGGCACGCGGGGTCGACGTCCGGGCATCCGCGGTTTCTTCGGAAACTTGCGAGCAGGCATCAAAGCCGAGGAAGGCCCAGCCGCCGACCGCCATAGCCGTCAGGAAACCCGACAAATATGAACTGTCAGTACCGGGTGCAGAGGTCAAACCTTCAAGCAACAACGAAAACGAATGGTTGCGGAAAAACACCAGCAACAACACGCCGATAACAACGGATGCGATGACTTCAGCAATAATGCCCGCGCTGACGAAGTACTTCAGCGGGTTGATACCGAACAGATTCACCCCAAGCCCCAGAAGCAACAGCACCGCGCCACTGAACACTTGCGCATTGGCTGAGGGCGCTTCGCCGGTGAAAAACAGCCATAACCAGAACCCGCCCAAATAGGCCACTGTGGTTAATGAGGCCAATGCCGAGGCCAGATACATGAACCCGGTAAACCATGCCCAGCGGTCACCCGCCAGGCGCTTGACCCACTGGTAGCAACCGCCGGCGAGCGGGTACTGCGAGGCCAGCTCGGCGTAGACCAGGGCCACCAGCAACTGCAATGCCAGGCACAGCGGGACCACCCAGACCCAGGAGGGGCCGACGCTCATCGCCCCCAATGACATCACCGAATAGATCCCGACCACAGGTGACACCGTGGCGAACCCGACGGAAAAGGATGACCAAAGGGAAAGCCCACGGTGCAATTCCTGGGAATAACCTTGGCTGTGTAACAGATGTTCATCGGCGCTTTGCCGAGATGGTGAAGCACTCATTGCCCACCTCCAGAAGAAGTGGAGCTGCTGACGCGTGTGCAACGACAGGCACGGTTAGGTGCGAACGAGGTTGACATAGGAATTCCTTGAGTCGGCAAACACATTATTTTTAGGATCGCCTTGTGTTCAGGCGTACCGACGAAACGTGCTCCTTGGGGAAAGGAGCGAATTAAGAGTAAAGGAGCCATACATCAGAATGAATCCATATGTTTGAAGGCTGACATCTAGATAAATTGATGTTTGGATGGCGTATGGGAGTGAGAACGCCCCCGCTGAATTCGTGGGCAGTTCCCGAAAGTAGAGGTTAGCGGTTGAAGCGTAGCGGCAGGCCTACACAGTCATCCTGTACGCGGCCTTGGTGCCAGGCTACTTGGCCGGACACCAGGGTAGTACGCACCTTGTGCCGCAGGCTTCGGCTCTGGAACGGCGTCCAACCGCAGTGCGCGAACAACGGCTCGGATAGCACCGGGTACGGTTCATTCAGGCGCTCGATCAGACACAGATCGGCCCAGTAGCCTTCACGCAGAAAGCCACGCTCTTCGACGGCAAACAGTTCGGCCACCGCATGGCTGGTTTTCTCCACCAGAGTGGTAAGTGGCAGCACGCCGTCGGTTACCAGTTCCAGCAAGGCGGGGAGGGCGTGCTGCACCAATGGCAGGCCGGCAGGAGCCTGAGCATAGGGCCGTTGCTTTTCTTCCAGGGTGTGTGGAGCGTGGTCGGTGCCGATTACATCCAGTTGGCCACAGAGCAAGGCTTGGCGCAGGGCATCGCGGTCGGCACGGGTTTTGATTGCCGGGTTGCACTTGATCAAGTGGCCGAGCAGCGGGTAGTCGCTGTCATCAAACAGCAGATGATGGGCGCAGACCTCGGCAGTGATGCGTTTTTCTGCCAACGGAGCGCTGCGAAACAGGCTCAGTTCACGGGCGCTGGTCAAGTGCAGCACATGAAGGCGGGTGTCGAATCGCCTGGCCAGCGCTACTGCCAGGCTGGAGGACTGGTAGCAGGCCTCGGCATCGCGAATCAGCGGGTGCATGGCTGAGGGTATCTCAGCGCCGTAGTGCGCGTGGAACTCGGCCTCACGCGCGCGGATCCGTGGGGTGTACTCACAGTGTGCCAGCAGCACTGTCGGGCAGTCGGCGAACAAGCGCTCAAGGGACGGCATGTCATCGACCAGCATGTCGCCGGTGGATGCGCCCATGAAAACCTTCACTCCGGCAACGCGCTTTGGGTCAAGGCCGGCGACGGTGTCGAGGTTGGTGGTGCTGACGCCGAAGTGAAAACCGTAGTTAACCCGTGAGCAGACGGCGGCCCGGCTTTCCTTGGCTGCCAGAGCTTCGAGGGTCAAGGTGGGTGGGTTGGTGTTGGGCATGTCCATCACGCTAGTGATGCCGCCGGCCACAGCCGCGCGCGACTCCGTGGCGAAGCTGCCCTTGTGCGGAGCACCGGGGTCGCGAAAGTGCACCTGATCGTCGATCATCCCAGGTAGCAAGTACTGGCCGGCGGCATCGATTTCGATGTCCGCGTTGCCCCCGACAATACTGCTGGCGATTTTCTCGATGCGACCGTTATGTACCCAGACATCGGCATCGAATTCTCGACCTTCGTTGACCAGGCGGGCGTTACGGATCAGTAGGCTACTCATGCTCAAAACTCGTTCTGCAGGGCTTTGTAGCCGCGCACCAGGTCGATATTGGTGCGGGCCACGTCCTCGGAGAATTCGCTGGCCGAGGCACTGACGCGCGGCAGGCTGGCAAGATCGGTGTTCGGCCCGATGCGCTGGGTTGAGGTGACGTGAAAGCCCGCAGGCAGATCGCAGCCGTCCACCACGGCGTTATGCCGTACCACGCAGCCATCACCTACGGCGCAGTTGAACAGCACGCTATTGAAACCGATGAATACGCGATGTCCCACTTGGCAAGGACCGTGAATGATCGAGCGGTGGGCAATGGAACTGTGTTCGCCAATGGTCACTGCAGCACCCGACTTGGAGTGGATCACCACGCCGTCCTGGATGTTGGAATTGGCACCGATGATGATCGGCTGCATGTCGCCGCTTTCATCTACCTCGTCGGCGCGAATAACCGCATAGGGGCCGACGAAGACGTTGTCATGGATAATCACCTTGCCACAGATGATCGCGGTTTTATCCACGTAGGCGGACTCGGCAATCACAGGCAGATGGCCGGAAGGGTTTTTGCGGATCATGGTGTGTGCTCTCGATGAATAAGGTATGTTATGTTATAACATCATTGCATCAGGTAGAGCCTCCATCCATGTCCACCGTATTCACCGAGGCCGAGCTGCTGGCTCAGCCGGCGAATGACTATATGAATGCCGCGCAGCAGCAGTTCTTCCGGACCTTGTTGCTTCGCCAGCGTGCCGAGCTGCAAAACCGGATCGACGAAGAATTCATAGCCCTGCGCGAGCGCGACACCAGCAGCGACCCCGCCGACATCGGTAGTGCCGAAGAGCAGCGCCATTGGCAATTGCGTCTGCTGGAACGGGAGAAAAAGTTGCTCGACAAAATGGATGAGGCCCTCGAACGCCTGGCCTGCGGCGAATACGGCTGGTGCCGGGAAAGCGGTGAACCGATCGGCTTGAAGCGCTTGCTGCTCAGGCCCACCGCAAGCCTGAGCATCGAAGCCAAAGAACGCCAGGAGCAACGTGAAAAACACCTGCGCCACGCCTGAACCTGACGGAGCCCGAAACCATGAATGATCGTCAGCCGTTACGGCAGGTAAGCAGCGAGCAGATCAACGTGCTCTGCGAGGTGCTGCGCGATGAGGTGAATCTGGCCGTCTGGCAGCGCCAGTTACCGGCGCAAATCAGCGATTTTGCCACGGCCTTGCTCGCTCAGGGCGAGTCGCTGGGGCAATCCATTGTGCTTGAGCTGGCCAGCCCGGAGCATACGCCGAACTTGAGTGGCCTGGTCGAGGGTTATAGTGATCTGCCCGGGCAGGGGGCGTTTGTGCAGGACCTGAGCTGGCTGGTCAGCGCCTTTGCCTGCCTGTTCGACAGCAAACGTATCGGCCTGCGTCTGCGTATTCTCGACAAGGCCATGTGCCCGCGCTTTCATGTTGACCATGTGCCTGTCAGGTTGATCACCAGCTACGCCGGGGCAGGCAGTGAGTGGTTGCGTGAAGGGGTGATGGCGCGCCATCGTCTGGGCGACGCGGCGGCCGAGCCCGGCGATGCGGGGTTGATAGAGCGGTGCAAGGCCGGCCATGTACTGCTGGCAAAGGGCGAGAAGTGGATCGGCAATGAGGGAGGAGGGCTGATTCACCGCTCGCCACAACCACCAATCGGCGAAAGGCGCTTGTTGGTGACGCTCGACTGGTTAGGCTGACTGAGTCTGAGGGGGCGCCTCGCCCCCCTCGGGGTTGAATGTCATCGCGCATCGCGGGGCAAGCCCGCTCCTACCGGGGCGGTTTCATGTCCGCGGCTCACCCACCAGCCAAACCCCGCCGCTGTGAAGAACATGATCAAACTGTAAATCGCCGCCGGAATCGCCATGGTCGAGTTGTTCAGCAAGCTCGGCGCAAGCGCCAGGGCTATGGCCAGGGTGCCGTTGTGAATGCCGATCTCCATGCCGATGGCAATCGCCTGACGCTTGGGGATCTGCAGCAAGCGCGGCAGCCAGTAGCCGATACTCAGGCTCAGCAGGTTGAACAACAGTGCCGCACCACCCACCACCGGGGCATAGTCAACGACCGTCTGCCAGTCCTTGACCATCGCCAGGACGATGGTGAACACCAGAAACAGCGCGGCAATGATCTTCATTGGCCGCTCCATGCGCGCGGCAAACCCCGGTGCCAGGCGGCGGATCAGCATGCCGATGGCGACCGGCACCAGAACAATGGCGAACACCTGCAGCACCTTGGCAAATTGCAGGGGAATGGCCTGGTCGGCGGTCATGAAGTAGGCCAGTGACAGGTTTACCAGCAGCGGCATGGTCAGGATCGCAATCAGCGAGTTGACCGCAGTCAGGGTCACGTTCAAGGCCACATCACCATGGGCCAGGTGACTGAACAGGTTGGCCGTGGTGCCGCCAGGGGAGGCCGCCAGCAGCATCAGGCCTACTGCCAACGCGGGAGCCAGGCCGAAACCTTTGGCGATCAGAAAGCAGATGAAAGGCAGGAGCAGAATCTGGCAGGCCAGGCCGATCAGTACCGGTTTGGGGAATTTCACCACGCGGGCGAAATCGGCCAGGGTCAGGGTCAGGCCCAGTCCCAGCATGATGAAGCCCAAGGCAATCGGCAGAAAAGCACTGAGCAGTGGCGATGCAGTCATGTCGGAGGCTCACAAAAAAGGGATGAACGGCAGTGTAGGCGAGGATTCTGAGCCGTGTAGTCCGCTCCCCGCTGATCCTTGTGGACCCAGGCGCCAGGCAGTAGCATTCACGCTTTACTTAAGGATCCGATCACCAATGCAATTCCAGCCAGGCGTTCTCGCCGCCCCGATTCCAGCACAAGCCCGTCACCTGTTCTTCACCTTGCACACGCCGGCCGCGCTGCCTGGTGTGCTTGACGTATTGCAACAGCAGGTCGATGGCAGCCGCGTGGTGGCCGGGTTCGGTGCGCCGCTGGTGCAAGCGCTGGGTCGTAGCATCGAGGGTTTGCGTGCGTTTCCGCAGCTGACGGCTGCGGTGGACAACCCGTGCACCCAGCACGACCTGTGGCTGTGGTTGCGTGGTGATGACCGCGGCGACCTGTGGTTGCTCAGCCAGGCCCTGGAAAAACTGCTGGCACCGGCTTTTAGCCTGGTTGAAGCCACCGATGCCTTTCGCCACAAAACCGGCTTCGACCTGACCGGTTATGAAGACGGCACCGAAAACCCGGTGGAAGACGCCGCAGTCGACGCCGCTATCCTGGCCACTGACGTACCTGGCCTGAGCGGTTCGAGCTTTGCCGCCTTCCAGCTGTGGCGCCACGACCTGGACTGCTTCAAGGCGCTGCCACAGGAAGAGCAGGACGACATCATTGGCCGGCGCAAGGCTGACAACGAAGAACTGGATGACGCGCCGGAGTCGGCTCACGTCAAACGCACGGCCCAGGAGAGCTTCGAGCCCGAGGCGTTTATCGTGCGTCGTTCGATGCCGTGGGCCGATGAGCGCGGTGCGGGCCTGGCGTTTCTGGCCTTCGGTCACTCGTTCGATGCCTTTGAAGTGCAACTGCGGCGCATGAGCGGCCTGGAAGACGGTGTGGTAGACGCTTTGTACCGGTTCAGCCGGCCGCTTACCGGTGGTTACTACTGGTGCCCACCGCTCAGCGCCCAAGGGCTTGATTTGAGCGCGTTGCTGGGCTAATTCAAGCGCGGGGCAAGCCCGCTCCCACAGACAACCACTGTGGGAGCGGCGGTGCGACGACTCGACTTGCCCCGCGATACAAAGTTAATTGTTAAAAAAAATTACGGACTCTTTACGAAGGCTCGTTACGCATAAAGGGATACTGGCAGCGTTTCCAGACCCTACGTTCCGAGACGTCCTACCGTGAGCCAAGCCGCATCCTCCGCAACCGCCCATTCCCCCGTAAAAAACTCATCAATCAGCCTGCTCATCGCTGCCGTCGGCGTGGTTTATGGCGACATCGGCACCAGCCCGCTGTACACCCTCAAAGAAGTCTTCGCCGGTCATTACGGCGTGCAGGCCAACCATGACGGCGTGCTGGGCATTCTGTCGCTGGTGTTCTGGTCGCTGATCTGGGTGGTGACGATCAAATACGTACTGTTCGTGCTGCGTGCCGACAACCAGGGCGAGGGCGGCATCATGGCGCTGACCGCTTTGGCGCGGCGCGCGGCGGCACCCTATCCGCGTTTGAGCCGGGTGCTGGTGTTGCTCGGCTTGTTCGGCGCGGCGCTGTTCTACGGCGACAGCATGATCACCCCGGCAATCTCCGTGCTGTCGGCAGTGGAGGGCCTGCAACTGGCGTTTGATGGCATCGGGCATTGGGTGGTGCCGATCGCCGTGGTGGTGCTGGTGGCTCTGTTCCTGATCCAGAAACACGGGACCGCACGCATCGGTATCCTGTTCGGGCCGGTCATGGTCCTGTGGTTCAGCGTGCTGGGCGCACTGGGTGTGTACGGCATCGTCCAGCGCCCGGAAGTGCTGCTGGCTATGAATCCAGCCTGGGCGGTGCAGTTCTTCGTGGTGCACCCGGGTATCGGGGTGGCGATTCTGGGCGCCGTGGTGCTGGCCCTGACCGGTGCCGAAGCGCTGTATGCCGACATGGGCCACTTTGGCCGCAAACCGATTGCCCGCGCCTGGATTCTGCTGGTGTTGCCAGGCCTGGTGCTGAACTACTTCGGCCAAGGCGCACTGATCCTCGGCAACCCCGAGGCGGTGCGTAACCCGTTTTATCTGCTGGCGCCGAACTGGGCGTTGCTGCCGATGGTCGGGCTGGCCACGCTGGCGACCATCATTGCCTCCCAGGCCGTGATTTCCGGCGCCTTCTCGCTGACCCGCCAGGCCATCCAGCTCGGCTATGTGCCGCGCATGTTCATCCAGCACACCTCCAGCCAGGAACAAGGGCAGGTCTACATCGGCACGGTGAACTGGGCGTTGATGGTCGGTGTGGTGCTGCTGGTGATCGGCTTCGAATCCTCCGGTGCCCTGGCGGCGGCTTACGGGGTGGCGGTGACGGGCACCATGCTGATCACGACATTGCTCTCGGCGGCAGTGGTGCTGCTGTTGTGGAAGACCCCGCGCTGGCTGGCAGTGCCACTGTTGCTGGGTTTCCTGCTGGTCGACAGCCTGTACTTTGCCGCCAACGCGCCGAAAATCTTCCAGGGCGGGGCGTTCCCGGTGATCGCCGGTATTGCCCTGTTCATCCTCATGACCACCTGGAAGCGCGGGCGCAAGATCATTGTCGAGCGCCTGGATGAATCGGCCTTGCCACTGCCGTTGTTCATCAGCAGCATCCGCTCGCAGCCACCGCACCGGGTACAGGGCACAGCGGTGTTCCTCACTGCCCGGGCCGACGCCGTGCCGCATGCGTTGCTGCACAACCTGCTGCACAACCAGGTGCTGCATGAGCGGGTGGTGCTATTGACGGTGGTGTCCCAGGATCGTCCGCGGGTGCCGGTGGCTGAGCGCTTTGAAGTGCAGGACTTTGGTGATGGTTTTTATCGGGTGAATCTCAACTTCGGCTTTATCGAAGAGCCCGATGTGCCGGCTGCATTGCAGCTGTGCCATGTACCGGCGCTGGACTTCAGCCCGATGGGCACGACCTATTTCCTCAGCCGCGAGACGGTGATCCCGACCAAACGCATTGGCATGGCGCGTTGGCGTGAGGGACTGTTTGCGTTCTTGCTGAAGAACGCAAACAGTAACCTGAAGTACTTCAATCTGCCGCTCAACCGGGTGATCGAGCTGGGGACGCAGGTGGAGATGTGATGGGGATCACTTGATGATGTGGGAGCCGGCCTTGCCGGCGATGGTATCGACGCGGTGTCAGCTAATTCGCGCCGTCTGCATCGCTGGCAATGCCAGCTCCCACAGTGCGATTGTTTATGTCGCTGTTTGCGCTTGCACCCCGGCAACCTGAGCATTACTGCGCACCAACCGGTGCATCAGGCTGGCCACCACAAAGCCAATCACCGCCAGCCCCATCATCGCCATGAACACATAGTTGTAACCCTGCTGCCCCGGGAAGTGGTCAAGAATGGCGCCGTAGCCCACATAGGCAAACATGCCCGGTGCATAGCCGATCAGGCAGCCAATACCGAAGGCTGAGCCCGTAATGTGCGGAGCAATCCCCACTTCACCCATAGGCGCCCAGAACACCCCGCGCATCGAGAACACGATAAAGGCGAAGGACAACGTCGCGGCCATGCCTGCATAGATGTAACCCGGGCTCTTGGGCACCATGAGGATGATCACCATCAACGGCAGCAGTGCCAGGAATGCCCATTTCAGGTAACGGCTGGGGCTCTTGAACTGTTTGTCGGCAATGAAGCCACCGGCCGGACCGCCAAGGATCTTCAGCATGTACTGGTTGATGATGCCGTAGGCACCGACCAGCGCGACCGGCAAGCCATAGACTTCCTTGAGGTAGGGAATGAAGTAGGTCAGGCCGCAGTAAACGATGTAGACCATGAACACGTTGCAGCTGACCACCCAGATCGCCGGGACCTTGATCGCTTCCATCAGGTTGGCCAGCGGGTTTTTCTTCGGGCCAACGATCGGTGCGCTGTGGTTGCCCTTGAGCAGGAACCAGGTCAGTACACCTGCGGCGATGTCGATGAGCGAATAGAACACGATGGCGGCTTTCAGGCCCGCTTCAGCAGCACCCATGACAATGAACACACCGAGCGCCGAGAACGCCACCAGGGTGTCGACCACCCCGCGACCGCCTTCGAGCAAGCCGAACAGGCGCCCCTGTTCCTTGTCATTGCCCAGCCCGCGAATGGCCTTGAGCAGCGCCGGCCAGTAGATGCAGTCGGCACACACCGCCAGCAGGCAAAAGACGATCATCAGGCTGCTGAACGGCGGGAAAGTCGCCAGATACAGGCCCAGCGCGCCAGTGCTGAGCAGGCCGACAGGAATCAGCTTACGGGTGTCGAAGCGGTCGGCAAGCAGGCCGCCGACCACGAACAGGCCGGTAGCGATGATGGCGTTGGCACTGAGCAGCAATCCGATCTCGGTATGGGACAGGCCCATGAACGTCTGCATCGGTACGTAGAACGCGTCCTTGAGGTTGGCCAGCTTGTAGATGGTGCCGCCACCGAGGATCAGGATCAGGAATTTGAACCATTTGGCCTTGTCTTGCGCAGTCATTGTTATTCTCCAGGCGTAGTGGGGTCGCGGTGTCAGGCGCTGGTGGCCAGGCTCAGTTCGGCCAGGGTGCGCAGCTCGGCGAGCAGGCCTTTGACGTAGCTGACCTGGTTGTTCGCCCAGCGCTGTTCGCCGGCCAGCATCTGTTCAAGGGTGAAGCCTGCAGGCAGCGGTGTGTCGCTCATTTCGCGGTAGGCGATAAAGGGGTCGGCAGGTTCGTTGGATTGCCGGAACGCCGGGGCGATGTAGTGGTTTTCCTGCTCAAGGATGAAGGCGATGACCTGCGGGTGCTGTTCGCCGAGCATCAACAGTTCGTACACCATGCGCGGGCTGGGCAGGTCGTCTTCGGCGCTGCCCTGAAGCACACCGTAATGGCCAAAGCCCTGTGCTTCCGGGACGACCCGCACGCCTTTGAGGTGTACCTGGCGAATGTGCGGGGCCAGGTTTGCCAAGGCCTCCAGCGGTTGCTCGCAAGCGTTGATCATGTTGCCGAAGTCGAACAGCGCATGCAGACGCGGATGATTGGCCTGCTTGAGCAACCGGGCGATTTCGTCGCTCTTGAGCTCTTCATGCTGCTCGAAGTCGAAGTTCAGGTTGTGCAGATCAGCTTGCTGGCCGAGGTAGTGCAGGTCGCCGGCGATGGTGTCCATGACCTGCGACAGCGTGCCTTCGTAGCGCGAGTACACACGGATATTGCGGGTGCCGATGGCATTGGCCACGGCGATCACCGAATCAACGTCCGGCTTCAGTGTGCTGCTGATTTCAAGGTGTACTTCAAGTTCGAGCTGGCGGGCCTTGTCGGCGAAGGCGCGCAATTGCCCGGCATTCATCTGCGAGAGGCTGTTGTGCTCGCCGTCGAGCATGTGCAGGCTCAAACCCTTGAGCTCATGGCGGTAGGCAAAGTCGAGCAGGTCGAAGGGCGTCAGGCGCCCGTGGGTGAGGTTGGTCAGTAACGGATAGGCATGGGCAAACAAACGTACCTGATCAATGCGTTCGATCAGGCGGGTGGCCAGTTCGCGGGTCAACAGCACCGGCGCTGCGGCGCCTTTAGTCTTGTTATCGAGCAACCGGGTGAAGCGTTCTTGGATAGCATTCATTCGAGTCGTTCCTGGTGCGGGCACCGGTTCTACCGGCGCGTTCTTTATCGCGCCGCTGGGGAACGCTCGATAGATCCATTACGAAGCAAATGATAAGGCCACTGGCCGACGGCTATACCGGCTGCCCCATGGCCTTGAGCGCCTGCACCAGGGCCTCGACCTTGGCTTCGGCCAGCTCCTGCGCGGTGCCGGCAAAGCCGATCAACAGGGCAGGGGGCAGGTAGCGCTGCAGGCAGTAGTCACTCAAGGCATAGGTGTGGACGCCGTGCTGGGCCAGTTGGCGGGCGATTTCCTGGTCGTCCAGGTGCTGCGGCAGCCAGGCAATCAGGTGCATGCCGGCTTCAACCGGTGCGATGGTGAAGAAGTGCCCGAGCCGGCGTTCAAGTACTTCCAGCAGGCACAGCTGACGGGCCTGGTAAAGCGCACGCATGCGCCGGATATGCCCGATGAAATGACCTTCCGCCATGAAGTCAGCGGTGACTGCCTGCAACAGGGTGGGCGGACTGCGGTCCATCACCGCACGAATAGTGCAGAACGGCTCGACCAAGGCCTGCGGCAGAATCACATAGCCCAGGCGCAGCGACGGGAACAGCACTTTGCTGAAGGTGCCGACGTAGATCACCCGATCGCTCTGGTCCATGGCATACAGCGCCGGCAATTGCCGCCCGCTGTAGCGCAGTTCGCTGTCGCAATCGTCTTCAATGACCCAGCGCTGGTTGGCCGCGGCCCATTCGATCAGCTCCAGGCGTCGGCCGTGGCTCAGGGTGACGCCCAGCGGGTGCTGACGCGAGGGGGTGGTGAACACCAGGCGGGCGTCGGGGCTGTCGGCGATGCCTTGCTGGACATCGATGCCCTGGTCGTCGATACGCACCGGTACGACCTGGCAGCCGTGGGCCTGGAAGGCGATGCGTGCGGCGATATGGCCGGGATCTTCCATCCATACCGGGTCGTCGGGGTTGAGCAGCAGCATGGCCAGCAGGTTGAAGGCTTGCTGGGCGCCGGAAACGATCACCACCTGGTCGGCACTGCAGTCGATGCCGCGGGCATCGAACACATAGTCGGCGATGGCCCGACGCAGATCCTCCAGGCCCTGCAACTCGCCATAGCCGAGCATCGCCTTGCTCGGTTTTTGCACATGACGGCTGATCAGACGCTTCCAGACAAGCTGGGGAAAGGCTTCGAATGCGCCGTGGCTGGGCAGAAAGGAGGTTGGCGTATCGGGGCTGTAGTGCGAGTAGGACACACCGCGAAAATGATGACTGCGCAACGACAGCATCGACTGGCTGAGGTCGGACAGTCGCGGCGCTGCAGCTGTTGGCGGCGTGCTGCCCTGGCCTGAGCGCTCCCACTCGTCACCGACATAGGTGCCGGCACCGGTGCGCGACACCAGAAAACCTTCGGCGATCAGTTGATCGAAGGCATTGAGCAGGGTGATGCGCGAGAGGTTCAGCTCCTGGCTCAAGGTGCGCGTCGACGGCAGGCGGATGCCGCCTTGCAGGCGCCCGGTGAGGATCTGTTTGCGAATCTGCAGGTAGAGCTGGCGGTAAAGCGGGGTGGCACTGTCGCGATCCAGCTCAATACCCGATAGCAGCAAACCGGAGGGGGACTTCATTGGGTGCTCGTTGGCAGGTGAAAAAGGCCTGGTAATCGTACGAGAAACCCTTGCGGGCAGCCAGCGGCGCACGCTGTGTCATCAAATGAAAACACCTTGTCGCTGGATGCGAAGCACCCCGCAGGCGTTGCGCATAGAGTCCAATCAACAAAAACAGACGCAACGCGTCCGAATGGATGATTGGAGTGACAAGCATGGCCAAAGTCGTACGCTTCTATGAAACCGGTGGTCCCGAAGTATTGCGCTATGAAGACGCTGAAGTCGGCGAGCCTGGTCCGGGGCAAGTCCGCCTGCGCCAGGTTGCCGTTGGCCTGAACTACGCCGACACCTATTTCCGTAACGGTACCTACCCGATTCCGATGCCCAACGGCATGGGCGTGGAAGCGGCCGGTGTGGTCGCTGCGGTAGGTGAGGGGGTGACCAATGTGGCGGTCGGCGACCGCGTGACCTACACCGGTTTTCTCAACACGCTCGGCGCTTATTGCACCGACCGTCTGATCGGTGCCGCGGCGCTGATCAAGCTGCCGGAAACCATCGCCTTTGAAACCGCAGCGGCAATGACCATGCGCGGCCTGACCTCGGCCTACCTGATGCGCCGCCTGTATGACTTCAAAGCCGGCGACACGATTTTGCTGCACGCCGCTGCCGGTGGTGTTGGCCTGATCGTTTCGCAGTGGGCGCGCTTGCTCGGCGTCAACGTGATCGGCACCGTGTCCACCGAAGCCAAAGCCGAAGTGGCCAAGGCCCATGGCTGCACCCACACCATCAACTACAGCCATGAAGATGTGGCCAAGCGCGTACGCGAGCTGACCGACGGTGTCGGCGTCAACGTGGTGTTCGACAGCGTTGGCAAAAGCACCTTCATGGCCTCGCTCGACTCGCTCAAGCGCCGTGGCCTGATGGTTTGCGTCGGTACTGCGTCCGGCACCATCCCGCCGTTCGATCCGCAGATTCTGGCGATGAAAGGCTCGCTGCATCTGACCCGCCCGGCACTGGCTGACTATATCGCCGACCCGGCGGAGAAGGCCGACCTTGCCGGTGAGCTGTTCGATCACGTCAGCAGCGGCCGCATCAAGATTGAAATCAACCAGCACTACGCCCTGCAGGATGCAGTCCAGGCGCACCGAGACCTGGAAGCACGCAAAACCACCGGTTCTTCGATCTTCGTCATCTGAAGAGGGCTGTAGCATGCACATCGAACAATTGACCTGCGCCATCGGCGCTGAGGTGTCCGGGGTTAACCTGGCGGATGCGGTTCACGATGACGACCTGTTCGACCAGCTCCGGGCGCAATTGCTCAAGCACCGGGTGCTGTTTTTGCGCGACCAGAACATCAGCCGCGCCGAGCATGTGGCCTTTGCCCGGCGTTTCGGCGAGCTGGAAGACCACCCGGTAGCCGGCAGCGACCCGGAACACCCGGGCCTGGTGCAGATCTACAAGCGCCCGGACCAGCCCGCCGACCGCTACGAGAACGCCTGGCACACCGATGCCACCTGGCGCGAAGCACCGCCGATGGGCTGTGTGTTGCGCTGCGTGGAGTGCCCGCCGGTAGGTGGCGACACCATGTGGGCAAACATGGTGCTGGCCTACCAGAACCTGCCGGATGAGGTGAAGCAGAAGATCGAAGGCCTGCGCGCCCGGCACAGCATCGAAGCCAGCTTTGGTGCGGCGATGCCGATGGAAAAACGCCTGGCGCTCAAAGCCCAGTTCCCCGACGCCGAACACCCGGTGGTGCGCACCCACCCGGAAACCGGCGAACAGGTGCTGTTCGTCAACGCCTTCACCACCCATTTCACCAACTACCACACGCCGCAGCGGGTACGTTTTGGCCAGGACGCCAACCCCGGTGCCGGCGATCTGCTGCGCTACCTGATCAGCCAGGCGTACCTGCCCGAGTACCAGGTGCGCTGGCGCTGGAAGCCCAACAGCATCGCGATCTGGGATAACCGCAGCACCCAACACTACGCGGTCATGGACTACCCGGCCTGCCATCGCAAGATGGAGCGCGCCGGGATCAAGGGCGACCGGACCTACTAAGCATTAGCCATCCGCTATCTGGCGGAGCAAGACAATAACAAGACCGAGGACCATAGAATGCAATTCTTCGATGATTCGTTGCACCCGGAAAACATGGAAAAGGTGGTAATCACCGTCGCCCCTTACGGCCCGGAATGGATGCCAGAGGACTTTCCAGAAGACATTCCGCTGACCATGGACGAACAGGTCCAGAAGGCCGTTGACTGCTATGAAGCGGGCGCCACTGTGCTCCACCTGCATGTACGCGAACTCGATGGCAAAGGCTCCAAGCGCCTGTCCAAGTTCAATGAACTGATTGCCGGTGTGCGCGAAGCGGTACCGGAAATGATCATCCAGGTGGGCGGCTCGATTTCCTTCGCCCCTGAAAGCGACGGCGAAGCGGCCAAATGGCTGTCTGATGACACCCGCCACATGCTCGCTGAGCTCACGCCAAAGCCTGACCAGGTCACCGTGGCGATCAACACCACGCAAATGAACATCATGGAGCTGCTGTATCCGGAGTACCTGGAAGGCACCTCCCTGGCCAACCCGGCGATTCAGGCCGCCTACAGCGAAATGACCGTACCGGCCGGCCCGGCCTGGGTCTGCGAACACCTGCGCCGCCTGCAGGCGAGCAACATCCAGCCGCACTTCCAGCTGACCGGCATGCATGCCCTGGAAACCCTCGAGCGCATCGTGCGCCGCGGCGATTACATGGGCCCGCTGAACCTGACCTGGATCGGCATCGGTGGCGGCTTCGACGGCCCTAATCCGTTCAACTTCTTCAACTTCATTCACCGCGCGCCGGATGGCTGCACCTTGACCGCAGAATCGCTGCTCAAGAACGTGCTGCCGTTCAACACCATGGCCCTGGCCATGGGCCTGCACCCACGCTGCGGCAACGAAGACACCATCATCGACCACAGCGGCAAGCGCTTCGGCTCGGTCGAGCAGATCAAGCAGACCGTGCGCGTTGCCCATGAACTGGGTCGTGAAATCGCCAACGGTAAAGAAGCCCGTGCCATTTACCGCATCGGTCAGCAGTACAGCAGCATCGAAGAAACCCTCAAAGCCAACGGCATGGCGCCTAACCGCCTGCCGGGCCAAAAGGGTGTACCGCAGCGCGGCTGACCGGACAGGGTCGGCCTGTGACGGCGGGTCGACCCATTCCAGCCCAAAGCGCTGTTAGTCAGGCTTCTGATAACAACAAGACTTACGCCAGACAACAGAGGAGGCAGCATGGCCGCCTATATCGCCAGCGCCGCAGATGACGGTGCCGACACTTCACGTGGCATTCCACGGCGTTATGCCTGGATTGTCTTCGCCTTGACCTTTGGCCTGCTGATTTCCGACTACATGTCGCGCCAGGTGCTCAACGCGGTATTCCCCCTGCTCAAGAGCGAATGGGCTCTGAGTGACAGCCAGCTCGGCCTGCTCAGCGGTATCGTTGCGCTGATGGTCGGGCTGCTGACTTTTCCCCTGTCTCTGCTGGCCGACCGTTTTGGCCGGGTCAAAAGCCTGGTGCTGATGGCCGTGCTCTGGAGCCTGGCCACCCTGGGGTGCGCCCTGGCGGAAAACTACCAGCAGATGTTTATTGCCCGCTTTCTGGTGGGCGTTGGCGAAGCGGCCTATGGCAGCGTCGGCATCGCCGTGGTGGTCGCGGTGTTCCCCCGCGACATGCGCGCAACCCTGGCCGGTGCCTTCATGGCCGGTGGCATGTTCGGCTCGGTGCTGGGCATGGCCCTGGGCGGGGTCATGGCCCAGCATCTGGGCTGGCGCTGGGCATTTGCCGGCATGGCGTTTTTCGGCCTGATGCTGGCGTTGTTGTACCCACTGCTGGTCAAGGAGGCGAAGATCTCGCCGCCACGCTCGACGGTACCGTGCAAGGTAAGCCGGCCGTTGCGCACCTTGTATAGCAGCCGCTCGGTGATCGCCGCTTATGTTGCCAGTGGCCTGCAATTGTTCGTAGGCGGCACAGTAATCGTGTGGATGCCCAGCTACCTGAACCGCTACTACGCCATGGGCACCGACAAGGCCGGGGTAGTCGCCGCGATTATCGTGCTGTGCAGCGGTATCGGCACGATTCTCTGCGCGATGCTCTGCGACCGCCTGGGCCGCCAGCGTCCGGACCGCAAGATCAGCCTGGCCATCGCTTACTGCCTGGGTAGTTGCCTGTTGTTGTCGGTGGCCTTTGCACTGCCTTCGGGCACTGGGCAATTGGTGTTGATCTGCCTGGGTATGATGATTGCCGTCGGCACCAACGGGCCGTCCAGCGCCATGGTCGCCAACCTGACCCACTATTCGGTGCATGGCACCGCTTTTGCCACCCTGACCCTGTCCAACAACCTGTTGGGCCTGGCCACCGGGCCGCTGATTACCGGCCGGGTTTCCGACATCATCGGCCTGCATGCCGCGTTCCAGTTGGTGCCGCTGATCAGCATCGGCGCCGCTGCGGTGTTTTTTATTGCCAAGCGCCACTACCACAGCGACATGGCTCGCTTGGAGGGGAAGGTGCAACCAGCACCTGACGCGGGGCAGATTCAAGAGGTAAAACCGTGAAACAAACGTTATCCATCGATGTGTTCTTCGACTTCATCTGCCCCTGGTGCCTGATTGGCCAGCGTCATTTGCAACGTGCGCTTGAGCTGTTGCGCCTTGAGCAGCCTGAAGTTGAGGTAGACCTGCGTTGGCGGGGTGTGCAACTGCTGCCGGATATGGCCAGGACTGGCCAGCCGTTCGAAGCCTTCTACCGCAAGCGTCTGGGCAGCGAAGAGGCGGTGCGTCAGCGTCAGGCTCAGGTACGTGCGGCGGCTGAGGCTGCGGGCGTAAACATCGATTTTTCCCGTATCAGCCGCATGCCCAATACCGCCGATGCCCACCGCCTACTGCAGCGCGCGGTGGCCCTGGGCGAACCTGAGCGTGTCGAGGCGTTGTTGGCAGAACTGTTTGCGGCTTACTTCCAGCAGGGCAAGGACCTGGGCGATCCGGTCACCTTGCTGCAGATCGCCCAGGCCTGTGGTTTGAGTCCGGCGCAGGTCGCCGATTGCCTGCGCGGTGACGCCAGCCCGTTTATCGGCGCAGACGACTACGCAGGCGAGGGTGTGCCGTGTTTTCGCTTCAACCGGCAGCAGGTGGTGAGCGGTGCCCAACCGGCCGAAGTGCTGCTCGGCTGCATGCGTGAAGCGCTGGGCCAGGCGGCATTGGCATGAGTTACCGATACCCCGTGCCGCTGGCCAAGGTGCCGGCGCGCGGCAGCCGTGTGCTGCTGAATTTTGATAACAAGAGCCTGGCGCTGTTCAACGTCGCCGATGTGTTTTATGCCATCGATGACAGCTGCCCGCATCAGGGCGCGTCTTTGTGTGGCGGGCGCCTGGATGGGCGGGTGATCCAGTGTTGCGCGCATGGCCTGCGCTTCGACCTGGCCAGTGGTTATCTGCTCAATTCCACCCAGCTCAAGGTTGCCAGTTACCCGGTCGAGTGGCAGGGCGAGCAGCTGTTTATCGTGATCGAGTCCGAGGAGTCTGGCCAATGAGCAGCATGGCAATTGCCGCCGTTAACAACCGGGTGCGAGCACTTGCGCCAGGTTTTGTCGTGAGCCTGATCGCGGCGGGTGCGGCGAGTTTTCTCAGCGAGCATTACGATGCGCCGGTGATGTTGTTTGCCCTGTTGCTGGGCATGGCGTTGAACTTTCTCTCTGCTGACGGCAGCTGCAAGGCCGGGATTGAATTTACCGCGCGCACGGTGCTGCGCATCGGTGTGGCGCTGCTGGGCATGCGTATTACTCTGGAGCAGATTGCCAGCCTTGGCTGGAAGCCGGTGGCGTTGGTGGTCATTATTGTGGTGGTGACCATTGGTGTGTCGATGGTGGTTGCCAAGGCCATGGGCTTCAATCGGCTGTTCGGTATGCTCACGGGCGGTGCGACGGCAATTTGTGGCGCGTCGGCGGCGTTGGCGCTGGCTGCGGCGTTGCCTGCGCACCGGCAGAAGGAGCATGCGACGCTGTTCACGGTGATCGGGGTGTCGGCGCTGTCGACCCTGGCGATGATTCTTTATCCGATGATTGCTGATTGGTTGCAGCTGTCACCGCCGCAGGCCGGGGTGTTTCTTGGTGCCACTATTCATGATGTGGCGCAGGTGGTGGGGGCGGGGTACAGCATGTCCACCGAGACCGGGGACATTGCCACGGTGGTCAAGCTGATGCGGGTGGCGATGTTGCTGCCGGTGATTGTCTGTGCGGCGATGATTACCCGGCGGGCAGGGGATGATGCCTCCGGGCAGCGGCCGCCGCTGTTGCCGTGGTTTGCGGTGGGGTTTGTGCTGCTGGCCTGTCTGAATAGTACGGGGTGGGTGCCCACTGTGGTCCAGGGCGGGGTCAATGATCTGTCGCGCTGGTGTCTGGTGGTGGCTATCAGTGCTCTGGGGATGAAGACGCAGCTCAAGGAACTGGCCAAGGTTGGGTTCAAGCCCATTGCGTTGATGGTGGGGGAGACGGTGTTTCTGGTGCTGTTGGTGTTGGCGTTGATGCACTGGGGACTGTAGGGATTTTGGGGATATGCCCTCGGGTTTGAGGGCATATCCATTGGCGGTGGTGGCGCTTAGTCACCTTTGCGCCCTACAGCAGCCTGATCAACCTGGCATCTGTCGCTCTTCCAGCCCATCCAGCAACGCATCAAGCAGCGCCATGGCCATCTCCACCGAATGCTGGGTGGACCAGGCCAGGCCTCGTCCTTCCTTGTTGGTATGGCGGACGGCTTCGATAACGGTAGTACGGGCGCACTTGAGGTAAAACGAAGCATGTACCAGTGCATCTTCAACACTGACGCCAGCGCGTACGCTGAACAAGGGCGGATGTTCCGGGCAAGAGGGGACGTCGGTCTCGAGCGTTTCAATGAGGTGCAGGCTGGGGGGATCGGGGACGGGCTTTTTCATGGTCAACTCCGAGTGTAAAAGGAGCTGCCACGCTTTCGTCGCCAAACTAATGGGTGGCAGCTGTACGCGGGTTGGCGAACCGGAACACTCGGAAACCCGGCAGGGCCGAAACCCTCCCGCGCACAGCCGCCATGACACATGACGACTTACTGGGAACTACACGAGTGCTTGTCCGGGTCGCCAAACCCGATCACCGAATATTCAGTGACCGAGCGAGCCTAGTGTGAAGACCTTCCCCGGGCAAGCTACTGAGGCCGACAGATTGCGTAGGATAGGTCCTAGGACCAGGTGCTGGCTAGTCAGGGGAATCTGATCTGCTCGGTGGGAGCGGGCTTGCCCCGCGATGAGGCCCCTCGGTTTGTGGGCATATCCATTGGCGATGGTGGCGCTGAATCACCTTTCCGCCCTTACGGCGGGTTACTTTGGCAAACGCCCCAAAGTAACACAAAGGTCTCGCCCCACCAGGGGCCCTACGCTGCGCTTCGGGTTCCCTCCTTGCGGTGTCGCTACGGGGCATTGCGAGCTACGAGTTGCAAGCAACTCTACGCTTCGCAACTTCGGCTACGCCGAAGGCGCTGCGCGCTAGCCCCTCCACGACACCTCCACTCGGCCCTACTGGTTAACGGGGCCGGTGGATCAAAATCAAGATCAAAAGCAGATCAAGATCAAGGGCACAATTCGCTGCGCTCTTGCTGTTGGTGGAGAGCTACGTTCTGTATTGAGTCAGCTGTCTTTCTCGGAGCGGTAGCCCTCCAGATTGTCGGCATCACACAATCAAGCAAGAGCGAAGCGAATTGTGCTCTTGATCTTGATCTACTGCCCCGTTAACCAGAAGGGCCGAGCGGAGGCGTTGCGAAGGGGTGAGTGCGTAGCACCTTCGGCGTAGCCGAAGTCGCGAAGCATAGAGTTGCTTGCAACTCGTAGCTCGCGATACCCCGTAGCGACGCCGCAGCGAGGGGACCCGAAGCGCAGCGTAGGGCCCCTGGTGGGGCAAGACCTTTGTGTTCCTTTGGGGCGTTTGCCAAAGGGACCCGCCGTAAGGGCGGAAAGGTGACTCAAAGCCGCCATGGCAAATGGATAAGCTCACAAACCGCAAAGCCCCCCAAAAAAACCTACAACGGCACCGCATACAACTTGAACAACCGCCTGGCCCCCTCACTCACCCCGCCAAGATAAACCCCATAGGCCTGCTCAATCTCCCCGGACCGATACATCCCGCTGATCACCGAATCCACCAGCAAGCGAAAATCCTCATCCCCCCGGGGCAGCACCATCGACACTGGCGCATACTCATAAATCCTCTCGACCAGCATCAAAGCCCCCGCTTCAGCGTGCCGCGCCAACAGATTCTTCAACAGCATGCGTTCAGAAAAGAACGCATCAGCCTGCCCGTGGACAACCGCCGCGAACCCCGCATCATTGTTCTCAACCGCCACCACCGTCGCGATCACCCCAAGCATCTGTAGTTGCCGCCGAACCCACTGCTCAGTCACCCCACCGGCGACCACCGCAAAGGTCTGGTTGGCCAGCCCACGATTGACCGTCGCCCGCCAGGTCGGGCCATTATGAGCCTGCTTGCCATTGAGCACATTGAGCAACGCCCCCGGAGCGTCCCTGCGCACCACCGCCGTCACCCCGGCGGTATACACCGGCACGGAAAAACTCACCTGCTTGCGCCGCTCCAGAGTGGCCACCGTAGGCGTGCAGAGCAGGTTTACCCGCCCTGAACTGACCGCCGTAATCTCATCAGCCAGCGCCACCGGCTGAAACCGCACCTGCAGGCCGGGCAACGCCAAATCCGCTTTCACCTGTTCGGTAACCTTGCGGCACAGGTCAATGGCGTAACCGCTGGCCTGTTCGCCGTCCTGCACACTGAAGGGCGCAAAGTCCGCCAGGTAACCGAGGGTCAAGGTATTGCTGGCCCGCACTTGCTCCAGCGTTGTGGCCTGCGCGAGGGCGGGAAGCAGGATCAGCAAGCTGGCAACTCGCCGCAGGCTAGCCTTCATAGCCAGCCCCCCGTTCACTCCTGGCCTGTTCGATGATGAAACGCTTGGCCAGGAAACCATAGAGCAGATAACCGAAAGCCAGCACCAGCGCGCCACCGAGCACTGCCTCCATGCCGCATGCATACAAGGCATACAGCGAGTAACCCACTGCCACCAGCAGCACCAGGGTATTGCGGCTGTACACCGCCGGGCCGACCCTGGCCTTGTGCATGATCGCCAGCAGCCCGGTCAGGGCTGTCACGTAGGGGATCAGGTTGGTCACCGCAGCCAGGCTCACCAGCTTGCTGAACTGGGCACTGGCATTGGGCGAGATGGTCGACAGCGCCATCGCCGTTTGCAGCACACCGCAAACCAGCATGCCGAGAATCGGCGCGTTCAGCGCACTGACTTTGGAAAACAGCTGCGGGAACAGGCCTTGGTCGGCAGTCATTTTCGCCGTTTGCGCCAGGGTGAATTGCCAACCCAGGAGCGAGCCGACACACGCCATCACCGCCAGCACCATGATGATCGTGCCGATCAGCGGGTTGAACATCTTCACATAGACCAAAGCGAACGGCGCCGAGGCATTGGCCAGCTCCAGGTTGGGCACGATGCCCTGGATCACTGTGGTCGACAGCACATAGACCACTGCCGCGCCGAGGGTGCCGAACAGGCAGGCAAGGGGCACGTTGCGCTTGGGGTTTTCCACTGCGTCGAAGGCTTGTGCCGCCGACTCCATACCCAGAAAGGCCCAGAGGGTCAGGGGGATGGTCTTGCCGATGGCTTCCCCGATCGGCAGCCCGTTCGGATTCCACGCCTGGGAGAACACCGCGGGATCAAACCAGAACCAGCCGATCACGCTTAATCCGGCTACCGGAATGATCACCCCCCAGACCGTGATCGCACCGATCCTGCCGGTAATCGCCGGCCCGCCGAAGTTGGCCACGATGGTCAACCAGATCAGCCCGATGGTACCGACGCACAGCGCCATCGCGCTGCTGCCCAGCCAGGGCATGAAGGCGGTCATGTAGCCCACGGCAGAAATGGCCACGGCCACATTGGCGATCGCCAGCGAGAGAAAATACAGATAGGAGCAGAGAAAGAACCCCGATTTGGCATGGGCCTCCTCGGTATAGGCCGACAGGCCTCCGGAGCGCGAACAATACACCCCGCACTGGGTGAAGCTGTAAGCGATTGCCATCGAGCCGATGGCGGTCACCACCCAGGACAGCAACGATACCGCCCCCAGTTGCGCCATGCTGGTCGGCAACATGATGATGCCGGACCCCATCATGTTGACCGTCACCAGGGTGGTCAGCCCGATGAGCGTCATTTTCTTGCCTGAGCCCGCCATACCCGCCCCCGATGTTGTGATCCATGGCTTATTGGGTATAGGTCATTTGTGCGCCGACCGGAGGGCTGGCAGGGGCGTGCAATGGCTTTTTTGCGTTTCACCTGGATGGCACGACCATTCTGCGGTTGCAGCTGCAGGGAACTTGGGCGTTGCTGCGAGCATCCTAGTTCACGTAGGTACTCGATTTCCGGAGGCACTACCATGCGTCGTTTACTGATCGCTTCTTCGCTTGTTCTCTGCTTGCCCATGGGCGCTGCGCTGGCTGATGTGGATGCCGGTGATGTGGCCACTTCGGCGGGGGTTTCCGCTTCGCTGTACTCCACCTTCAAGGACGACAAACGCATCATCCCGGCCCGCGACGATGCCTCCTCGTTCATTGCCAGTGGCGGCGCTATTCGTGGTGTTTACCTGGAGTCGATGATGCGGCGTATTCGCCAGGACAATCCCGACTTGCAGGCCAGCGACGAAGACATCGCTCGGGCGATCCTGATTGAGGATGACCCCGGCAGTGCACGCTGATCCTGATCAGGGACAAGGCCGGCTCCCGGGATGTAAACTGAAATCGTCTGCTTCATCTCCAGAGGCAGGTTCAGGTTGCGGAGTTCATCATGTGCAGATTTTCGCCACTCGGCCTTTGCCTGGCCGTGTCATTGCTCAGCGTGCCGGTACTGGCCGAAACCGTGGTACCGCTCAAGGGCCAAAGCTCGCAGCAGGTCCAGCTGGATATCAACGACTGTCACAATGTCGCCAATAGCGCCTCGACCGCGCCGCCTGTAACGGGTGGCCGGGTCAGAGGCGCGGCGGTCGGCGCCGCGGCCGGTGCGGTAGGGGCTCAGGTGCGTGGTAATCAACACGACGAAGTCTATGACCGTGTCGACGACGATGTGAAGCAGGAGTATCGGCAGAATCGCGCCAAGGAAACAGCAGCCGCCGGTGCCGTAGTCGGCGGCTCGCGCCAGCGCCAGGAGCGGCGCGAGCAGCGCCGGACCAGTGAGTCGACCAATGCCTCGGCTTACACCAGTTGCTTGCAAGGCAGGGGCTATCAGGTTTCGCCCTGATCGCGGACAGGACTTCTCCCGCCTACCAGCCCTTCACGCCATGCATATCCGGCAACCTGTGAGCGATGCCTTTGTGACAGTCGATACAGGTAGCCTCGCCTTTGGCCAGCGAGGTGGAGTGCATGGCCGCAGCGCGCTTGCTCTGGCGGGTGAAGTCCATGAACTCGAAGTTGTGACAGTTACGGCATTCGCGTGAATCGTTGGCCTTGAGCCTGGCCCATTCATGTTCGGCCAGCTCCCGGCGCAGGGCCACGAACTTGTCGCGGGTGTCGATGGTGCCGAAGATCTTGCCCCAGACCTCCTTGGAGGCCTGCATCTTGCGCGCGATCTTGTGCGTCCATTCGTGCGGCACGTGACAATCCGGGCAACTGGCGCGCACGCCGGAGCGGTTGGTGTAGTGGATGGTTTCCTTGAGCTCGACGAAGACGTTGTCGCGCATTTCATGGCATGACACGCAGAACTTTTCGGTATTGGTCATTTCCAGTGCGGTGTTGAAGCCGCCCCAGAAAATGATCCCGGCAATAAACCCGCCAAGAGTCAAAAAGCCCAGGCTGAAATAGACGCTCGGCCGACAGAGGATGCCCCAGTACTCCTTAAGCAGGGCGAACAGTGCTTTCATGGCGCCTCCTCAGGGTTTTTTCTCGGCGTTGGCGTCGTCTTGCAGGATTTTGTCGATGGTTTCGAAGCTGTTGCCCACCAGCGGCTGCACCTCTTTCTGCGGCACATGGCACTGGTTGCAGAAGTAGCGGCGCGGCGAAACCGCTGCCAGGGCCTGGCCGTCGCGGTCCATGTAATGGGTGATGCTGATCATCGTTGCCTGGCTGCGGGCGCTGTTGGCGCGGCTGTGGCATGACAGGCACTTGTTGCCGTTCTTGTCGATCTGATAGCCGCGAATGCTGTGGGGAATGGTCGGCGGCTGGTCAGGGTAGTTGCGCTCGCGCTTGAGGTCCTTGTTTTCATCGTTGGCAATCGGTGGTGCCGGCATGCTTTGGGTCAGGGTACCGCCGGGGCGACGACCGTCCGGGCCGGGGGCATCGAGCGGATAGTCGATTTCGGCAGCGATCACCACGCCAATCGCAGCGAGCAGGCACAACGGCAGGATTCGAAAGGTCATGACGGTGCTCCTCAGGCGACGCTGATCAACTCGATGCGTATGGCGCATTTTTTGTAGTCGGTCTGCTTGGAGATCGGGTCGGTGGCATCGAGCGTGACCTTGTTGATCAGCTTGTTGGCATCGAAAAACGGCACGAACACCAGGCCTTGCGGCGGTTTGTTGCGCCCGCGGGTTTCGATGCGTGCGCGGATTTCGCCACGCCGGCTGATCAGCTTCACTTCGCTGCCGCGCCGCGCATTCAGGGCTTTGGCGTCGTCGGGGTGCATGTAGACCAAGGCATCGGGCACCGCCTTGTACAGCTCTTCGACCCGTTGGGTCATGGTTCCGGTGTGCCAGTGCTCAAGCACCCGGCCGGTGCTCAGCCAGAACGGGTAGTCGGCATCCGGGGCTTCGGCCGGCGGCTCATAGGGCAGGGCAAAGATGATCGCCTTTTTGTCCGGGTAGCCATAGAACTGCACTCCACTGCCGGCCTCGACGTACGGGTCAGTGCCCTCGCGATAACGCCAGCGAGTCTCCTTGCCGTCGACCACCGGCCAGCGCAGTCCGCGTTCACTGTGGTAGCGATCAAACGGGGCGAGGTCGTGGCCATGGCCACGGCCAAACTGGGCGTACTCCTCGAACAGGCCTTTTTGCAGGTAGAAGCCAAACGCCTTGGCCTCATCGTTCTTGTACCCGGCTTCCAGTTGCTCGACCGGAAACTGATCGACCTGACCGTTCTTGAACAGTACCTCGAACAAGGTTTTGCCCTTGTATTCAGGCGCCTTGGCCAACAGCTCTGCAGGCCAGGTTTCATCGGTGGTGAAACGCTTGGAAAACTCCACCAGTTGCCACAAGTCAGACTTGGCATCACCGGGCGCCGTGACCAACTGGTGCCAGAACTGGGTACGACGTTCAGCGTTGCCAAAGGCGCCTTCCTTTTCCACCCACATCGCGCTGGGCAGGATCAGGTCGGCGGCCTGGGCCGAGACGGTGGGGTACACATCCGAGACGATCACGAAGTTCTCGGGTTTACGCCAGCCGGGCAGCACCTCCTGCATGATGTTGGGCCCGGCATGCATGTTATTGCTGGCCTGGGTCCAGTACACGTTGAGTACGCCATCCTTGAGCATGCGGCTTTGTTGAACGGCATGAAAGCCGACCTTTTCCTCGATGGTCCCGGCCGGCAGCTTCCAGATTTTTTCCGCAGTGGCGCGGTGCTTGGGATTGGTCACCACAAGATCGGCGGGCAAGCGGTGCGAGAAGGTCCCGACTTCACGGGCGGTGCCGCAGGCGGAAGGCTGGCCGGTGAGGGAGAAGGGGCTGTTGCCCGGTTCGCTGATCTTGCCGGTAAGCAAGTGAATGTTGTAGATCAGGTTGTTGGCCCAGACGCCACGGGTATGTTGGTTGAAACCCATGGTCCAGAACGATACGACCTTGCGTTTCGGGTCGGCATAAAGCTCGGCCAGGGCCTTGAGGCGTTCCGCTGGCACGCCTGACTCCTTGGCGGTGCGCTCCAGGGTATAGGGGCGGACGAAGGCGGCGAACTGTTCGAAGTTGATGTCGCTCCAGGTGTTGGCCTTGTCGGCGTTCTTCGCCTTGGTCTCCAGCGGATTGTCCGGGCGCAGGCCGTAGCCGATGTCGTCGGCGCCCTGGGCGAAGCGGGTGTGCTTGCTGATGAAGTCCTTGTTGACCGCGCCGCTTTCAATGATGTGATTGGCGATGTAGTTGAGGATCAACAGATCGGTCTGTGGCTTGAACACCATGGGAATATCGGCCAGTTCGAAGCTGCGGTGCTCGAAGGTAGACAGCACCGCGACCTTGACCTGTGGCTGGCTCAGGCGCCGGTCGGTGACCCGGCTCCAGAGAATCGGGTGCATCTCGGCCATGTTCGAGCCCCAGAGCACGAAGGCATCGGTGGCCTCGATATCGTCATAGCAGCCCATCGGCTCATCCATGCCGAAGGTGCGCATGAAGCCCATCACCGCCGAGGCCATGCAATGGCGGGCGTTCGGGTCGATGTTGTTGCTGCGAAAGCCGGCCTTCATCAGTTTGTTGGCGGCGTAACCTTCCCACACCGTCCATTGCCCTGAACCAAACATGCCGACCGAGCCTGGACCTTTGTTCTTCAAGGCTTCCTTGAACTTCGCTTCCATGATGTCGAAGGCTTTCTCCCAGCTGACCGGCTGGAACTCGCCCTGCTTGTCGTACTGGCCGTTCTTCATGCGCAGCAGTGGTTGGGTCAGGCGGTCGTTGCCATACATGATCTTCGACAGGAAGTAGCCCTTGACGCAGTTCAAGCCGCGATTGACCTCGGCCTTGACGTCGCCATGGGTGGCTACCACGCGGTTATCGCGGGTGGCGACCATCACACTGCAACCGGTGCCGCAGAAGCGGCAGGGTGCCTTGTTCCAGTCCAGGGTGACCATGTCCGCTTCGGTAATCAGGTTACTGGCAGTGGTATAGATCGGCAGGCCGGCCGCTGCCGCAGCAATGGCGGCGGCCTGGGCTTTGGCGAATTCACGGCGGGTCATGCTCATTCGATCTCTCCTGCTGGGTCGAGGAGTTCGTGATAGATCAACGCCGCATTGAGTACGCCCGGCAAATTGTTGATCTGGTCGATGCGCTGCAAAATCTGGTTTTCATCTACCGCCTCAAGCACCACCACCAACTTTCCGGCGTTACTTTCCTGATGCAACTCCAGGCCATCGAGCAGGCGCAAGTTGGCTTTGACTGCATCAAACAGTTCCGGGCGGGCAAGTACTACAAGGCTGGCAATATGTCGGGCTTCGTCCATGCACTGGCTCCAATAGATAGCGTTGGCGGTCTATCAGTTGGGCGGCCCGGGCGGGCCGTAGAGCATTTGTAAAAACCAGATGATGAAGCCGTAGCCACCGACGATCGCCACCGATAGCAGGGGGAACAGGCAAGCGACAAGGAAGATGAACAGCAGGGCTTCCTTGCGCCGGACAGGTTTTTGTTCTTCAGCCGATGGCATTGGATGCTCTCCAAGCAGACTTGGGTTGAGCGTAGATCACCGCGGTGAAGTGGCTAAATCATTGCAGCTGAATTAGACCGGCGGCATTACTGTTGCAGGCCAATGATTTCGACAGTTTGGCGAACGCTCCAGTAATGCTATTAAGAATAATTATTGTTTATTGACTGGCCCGCGCTGTATTACTTCAGACTGCTCTTCAGGAATTGTTCTCGGTCTTGATGCATCTGCAAGTGGGTCTTGCCAGCGGCATACTCCAGGCCGGCGAGGCCCATTTTCAGTGCAAGCTCGGGATGCCGCGCGGCATGAAGAATAGCCTCTGCCAGGCTGGATGAATTCCCCGTTTCGAAGATAAGCGCGGTGTCCTTGTCGGTAATATCCAGGATGCCGTAAGTGTCTGAGGCGATAACCGGGGTGCCTTGGCTGAACGCGTCGAAAATGATCCTCGGTTGCTCCTGCTTTAGCGTGGGAACCAGCACCCAGTCGTGGTGTGAGACGACCGTGAAGAATTCTTCTCCGTAATTGACGTTGTCTTGATACTTCACGGTGACGCCACCATGGCGTTCGCTTGCAAAGCGCCGGCAGTTTTCTTCCAGATCGCCCGAACCCATGATGGTGATGTTTATATTCACGTCGTGGGGCTTCAATTGTTCGATGGCGGCGAGCACAACAAGCACGCCTTTGTCGGCGACGAGACGGGAGGGGAAGAGTATGTTCAGTTTGCCATCGGCTTTGTCATTGAATCTGCGCTTGACCGCTTCCGGATTCGAAAAATTGCTCTTATCCACCCAGGTTGCAGGGTTGATAAGTGTCCGGCGTTTCTCGTTGCCGAGAAAGTAGTCCCGGTAAAATGACTGGGTGAATATTCTCGAATTTGCCGCCCTCAAACAACATCTCAACAGGGTTTTGTGGGCGTAATGTTCAATTGTTTTTCGAGGGGTTTTAGCCTCGCCCTGACCCAGCATCCAGAACGACGACTCAATGACGATAATCCATTGAAAGGGCATGAATGGCTTGAGCAGTAACAAATAAAAAGACAAGGGGAACGCCCAGCCGGCACCATCGGAGTGAACGATTTTTGCTTGTTTGCAGGCCTTTATGACAGTGACAAAGTTTGGCAGGAAATTCTTGAGTACCGATAGAATGCCACGGTCATTTTTCAGCTCGAAAAGCCACTTTATGTCCAGTTCGCTAATGTCTTGCAGGCCCTCAAGGCTTCTGCTTTTGACAACCGGGCAGCAGATGCCGAAGTTTTGTATGTAGTTCAAGTGCAGTTTCAGGTCTTTAGCCCACAAGGGGTCGGTAAATATTCTTCCTTGGCTGTCTTTCTTTATCACTATCCTGGTGAACAGGATGTAGGGCTTTTTGATCATATTCCCCTCACATGGAGCTGCTGACTGCTGCAAGTGATCTTCCCTACGGTATCAACCACTTCATGTGATGAACAGGCTGTCAACGAGGACAGCAAAGATGCCATAAACACTGATTTACCTGAGTTTCGCGTCGACCAGCCAATCGTTTGTTTACCCATAAACCTGAAAGCCTGCGCCACCTGTTTGGCCAAATGTGTTCATCCCGACAGTGAATGCAGTCCAGTGTCGTGTGCGGGCCAGCACAATGATGTCCAATTGTCATCGTGACAAACGAAAGGATAGCCATGCCCTACAAAATCGGGAGGGGTCGTCAGCTTTTTTTTAAACGGTACTGCCAGGCTCCCGGTGGGAGCGAGGCTTGCCCCGCGATGCGATATATCTGACAGTTCGCAATCGCGGGGCAAGCCCGCTCCCACCGGGAGCCTGTGAGGCTAGAACTTGACCTTGACTCCAATCATTCCTTCGTAGCCGTGGCTATCGTTGTCCAGCCCTTTCTCGTAGCCGGCAGAGACGTGGATCGTAGTCTTCTCGCTGGCTTGGTAGTCCACACCAAGGTTTACCTCAGTCCAAGTGCCGCCCAGATCAGTAGTGAAGGGGACAAAGCCGTCATTGGACGAGAACTCGGTTTTCGGTGAGCTTTTGAACTCGTGCCAGATGCTTGGGCGTACCCAGATGTTGGTGCGGTGCAGTTTGCCTTTGTCGTCCTCACGGAACATGTCTTTGTCGATGCGTACCCCCAGACGGCCTGTCAGCGAATCGACGTCTTCGAAGCGCACCTCGGAGGCGGCGTCGTGGCTGTCATTGATCTTGATCTTGCTGACAATCACCTGGGCTTGCGGCTCGATTTTCAGCGATTCGTCCTTGTTCAGTTTGAACGGATAACCGGCTTCCAGCGACGCGGTGATGCCTTTGCCCTTGGTTTTGAAGCGCGGCAGGTCTTGTGGGTTGGCCTGGATATCGAAGTGGTTGAATTGCAGCACACCGTCCAGGTACCAGCCTGCCGGGCCAAAGTGCGTCCAGTAGCCACCCAGGCCAACGGCGCGCACCTTGGCATCGCCAGCGGCACTGCCATCGGTGTGGTCGATGTCACCGGCGATCTTGCCGGCGGACAGCGAGATCCCGGCCTGATCGGTATTGCCATCGGTGTCTTCACCGTGGTACAGGTCGATACCGACCTGGAACGCTTGCTGGCTGTAGTCATAGCGGCTGCCGTTGTTCAGGTCCTGATCGCCCTGGCCATAGATCAGGCGGCCCCAGCCCAGCGATGGGCCATAGTCGCTTTGCGCTTCGGCCGGGAGCGGGTCGACCGAATTACGGACTTCTTCGCCCATGCGTTCGTGCAGGGTGTCGACCAGCATGCGGCTGTAGCGCAGGGTCATGCCGGGGATGGCGCTGTACAGCGAGGTTTCCGGGCGGTAGTTGGGCACCTGAGGTGAAGGTTGAGTCGGATTGACGACGGGCTTCGGTGCTGGATCGACGGGGGCAGGGTCAACTGGAGTCGGATCAACCGGAGTCGGGTCAACAGGAGTCGGATCAACCGGGGTAGGGTCAACAGGTGTCGGATCGACCGGGGTGGCATCTTTGGTCGAACGCAGGTACCAGGCCTGGGCATTGCTGTCGTCCAGGCTGGCGCGGTGCAGGGTGTACTCGTACGGGCCAGCCTTGACCCGGCTGAGCAGTCTGAACGCTTGCTCCTGGGTGGTGCCACCGTTGATCGCATCGACGACCTGGATACCGTTGCCTTGAGTCAACGCGCCGGGGCCTCCGGCGTTCTTGATCTGCAGGTTGCTGCTGCCGCTTGCCTGGCCGCCATCGATGACCAGTTTGTCGGAGGGCGATTGATCGTCATACAGGTAGGTATTGAGGGCGATGGTGCCGTTGTTGCCCTGGTATTGATTGGCCGTGAGCGTCTTGTAGCTGCCGCCGGAGGGCGCGCTGAAGTCGATCAGGCTGTTGTCGTTGCTCAGGCTGCTGAGGTTCGAGTTGCCGGTGAGTTTCCACAGGCTGGTGTCGCTCATGCTCAGGTTCGAGGTGCTGCCCGATGCGGTGGTGGCGGCACCGTTGACCTGGGAGCTTGCCAGGTTGATGGTGGCCAGGCCCGCCTGGTTTGCATTGGCATCGACGTGCAGCCATTGGCCGCTGCCGCCTGCGATCACGTCCTCGAAGTTGATGTCACCGATGCCGTCCACGGCGACGGTCGCGCCGTTCTGGTTATGCAGCACCGTGCTGCTCAGGTCGGCCTGGCTTGCTCCAGCGCTGCTGCCTTGCAGGTACAGGGCGGCGGCATTGCTGCCAGCGGCGCTTACCGTCGACTGCTCGGCGCTGAGCTGGCCGCCGTCCTTGACCAGCATGCCATGGGCGTCGGCGCCCTGGGTGATGACGCTGGCCTGTTTGAGGATTGCCGAGCTTGGGGCGCTGCTGACCAGTACGCCATGGGCACCCATGCCGCTGGTGCTGGCAACGCTGTTGTCGGCTTGTAGCTGGCCGCCGCGCTCAGCCTGCAAGGCGGCCGAGTTGTCGCCGTGGGTGCGGATGCTGGAGTCCTTGAGCTCCAGGGTGGCGCTCAGGCCGTCCTTGAAGTTGCGGCTCACCCGGGCACCACTGGCGTTGGCACCGAGGGTTTCGATCGTCACGCTGTTGGCTTCAAGCGAGACGTTGCCGGGTTTTGGGCCGCCGATGCCGGCGTACAGGCCAATCGAACGATCGCCTTCAGTCTTCACCGAAACGCCGTTGAGTTGCATGCTGCCGCCATCATCCACGGCGGCACCGTAGGCCTGCTGGCCCTTGGTCAGAAGATGAGTGCCGTTGGCGATCAGCAGGGCGCCTTCATTGCGCGAGGCCAGGGCATGCGGGAAGGTCAGGTTGGACTGCACGGGAGAGCCGTCGCCGGAGGTGGTCACGGTGCCACCATTGAGGATCACGGTGGCGTTCTGGTTGGCGACCACGCCCATGGCATTGTCGTTGCCGGAGGTATAGACGTTGACGTTGTCGGCGGTGATCGTTGCGTTCCCGGCACTGATCCCGGTCGAGTAGTTGCCTTCGGTGCTGACACTGCCGTTGCTGATCTTGATGTCTGCACCAGCGCCTGCGCTGATGCCATAACTGGTTCTCTGCGAGGTGCGGACCTGGCTGTCACTGAGCACCAGGGTCGAGCCTGCGCCTTCGACCAGCACGCCGGGTGACCAAGGGCCAATGGCGTTGAGGCTATCGACGGCAATCTTGCTTTGACTCACCTGAGCCTGAGCGCCGCCGGTGATGTTCAGGCCGATCGAGCGGGCGCCGAGTACCGAGATATCGCTGTCGGACACCAGGGCCGTGCTGCCGGCGCCTTCGACCGACACGCCGTGGCCATAGGTGCCCTGGGCGGCCAGGACGCTATTGTCGATCACCAGGCTGCCGCCGGCCATGGCCCTGGCGGCTGCGCTAGGGTTGGCGACAGCGCCGCTGCCAGTGACGCTGACGTGGCTGTCCTTGAGCGAGATGCTGCTGGCTTCGGCGCGCGCACCGCCCATGTAGCCACCGCTGGCGTTCACCTCCAGGCCGCTGCCGGTGATCTTCGAGCCACCCAGGGCGTGCAGCACGGCGGTGGTCGAGGTGCTGCCCGCGGCGCTGGTGGAGTTGAAGGTACTGTCGCTCAGAATGATTTCGCTACCACCCTCGGCGCGCGCACCGCTGGAAGCCGCGCCACTGGTGTTGACGGTGACGTCACTGGCGCTGATCTGGCTGCCTGCTTCGGCTTTCAAACCATGACTGATGTTGGTGCCGCTACCTGCGCCGCTGGTGGTGACCGTGGTGCCTTTGCTCAGCGCGATGCTTGCGCCGTCCTTGGCCAGCACGCCTACCGAGCCTTTGGCCAGGGTGCTGATGGCGCCACCGCTGAAATCGATGGCACTGCCAGTGCCGCTGGCCAGCAGGGCGACGTTGTTGCTGCCAGTGGCGCTACCCATGCTGACCTGGCTGTTGGCGAGGCTGATCACACCGCCGTTTTGCGCGGTGACACCGGTCATGTTGCTGGCGGTGAAGGGCACCCCCAGGGTGGTCTGTGGGAGCATCTCGATACTTACACCGCTGCCGCTGATCTTGCCGCCGTCTTCAGCCAGCAGGCCTTTCTGGCCATTGGCGGTAGCACCGGTCACGGCACCGTTGACGACACTGCCTTGCTCGAAGCTGATCTGCACGCCAGCAGCGGCTTTCACCCCGATCGCGTTACCGGCCTTCAGTATGACGATGGAGCTGTCTGCGGCACCGCTGCTGATACCGATGCCATTGGCCACGGTGACATTGATAGGTGCAGGTACACCGAGCAAGCCCATCAGGGCGACGCGGCCGATGCTCAAGCCGGCGTTGGATGGTTGTGGTTCTTCGCGAAGTTCGGTCGCTATCACCGCGTCTTCTGCTTGCGCATCCTCAATGGGCAGGTAGCACAGACTGCCGAGGATCAGGCTGATGGCCAGGGCCAGACGGTTGTGTGCCAGGTGGTCCAGAGGCAGTGCACTTTCGCTGATGTGTTTCATGGCAACCTCCAAAAATGTATGGAGGAAGTTTCTGCCTAGGCAGCTATTTACTCTGTAGGAGTGGCCTTAGCCGTTTGTAGGAACTTCACTGAAGGCCACGCTGGTCTAGGCTTGTTGATCAGGCCGGCGTTGGCCTGCAAGGAGGCGCCCAATGAGTCGGGTGATGATCGTCGAGCCACTACCGTTGTTGCGTCTGGCCATCGGCCAGGTGCTGCAGCGCCTGGGGCATCAGGTGGTGGCCGATGTCGGTAACGGCCAGGATGCGCTGCTGCACGCGCGTACTGATGCCCCCCAGCTAATCGTGCTTGAACTGGCGATCAGCGGTCTCGGCGGCCTTGATCTGATCCGCCGCCTGAAACTGCGCGACCCGGCGTTGCAACTGTTGGTGTACACCGGGCAGAGCAGTAGTCATTTCGCCCGCCTGTGTGTGCAGGCCGGGGCGGACGGGTTTGTCAGCAAGCACGATGAACCGCTCGAGCTGGAACGGGCATTGAGCGCCGTGGTGCACGGGCGCCGCTATTTCCCCCGGGATGCGCTGAATACGCCGGCCCCGGTGGGTGGCAAAGAGCTGGACACGTTATCGGCGCGGGAACTGACGGTGCTGGAGCTGATCAGCGAAGGGCGCTCCAATCAGGCCATCGCCGAGCAGCTGTCGATCAGTTACAAGACGGTCAGCACCTACAAAACCCGATTGCAGGAAAAGCTCCAGGTCGATTCGCGCCTGGCGTTGGCGACCATCGCGCAACGCAATGGTATCGGCCAGTCGGGCGTGCTGACGCCGGCCGAACCTGAGCTGCAAGTCGAAATGCTGCATGAGCCGGCGCAACAAACGCTGTTGCGGGCCATGCTTGACGCCTCACCCAACCCGATGTTCGTGCGCGACCGGGAGGGTCACTTGTTGATGTGCAATCAGCCGTTTCTGGCGCAGCACCATACTTCCCGGGAGCGGGTGCTGGGTGGGCGGCTGACGGACGCCTTCTGGTTCACGCCCGAACAAGGCCGTACCCACCAGGCCCGGTATGAAGCGTTCATCGAAAAAGGTGAACCGTTCAGTTCGCAGAGAACCTTCGAGTTCCTTGGCGAGCCGCATTTTCTGCAGTACTGGGCCGAACCCTGGCGTGATGCCAGTGGCAACGTTGTGGGTATGGTGGGCAGCTTTGAAGACCTGACGGACCGGCAGATTCTGCTCGGTCAATTACGCGATGCTCACGAACAAGCCCGGGCCAGGTACCGGGAAGTCACCGGTTTTGCCCGGGTGGTCCATGAGGATCTGAACGAACCGCTGCAGCGCCTGCAATCCGGTCTTGGCGGCGCGCAATTGCCGCTTTCCGGCCAGGTCGCCTTGCAGCGCTTGAGCCTGCGTCTGCACCAACTGGAGCAGTTGGTCACTCTGGATCAGTTGCGCCCACCGCTGGTGCCGGTCCAGCTGGACATCGTTCAGTGGCTGGAAGCGCGACTTACGGCTTTCAACGCGCAGCTGCCTGCCGGTGGGGCAATCTCGACGCTGGCCCTGGAAGGAGTGACGACCAGGCAGTTGTGGATCGATGGCGAGCGTCTTGGCATGTTGTTCGACAGCTTGATCCGGCACCTGAGTGAGGAAGCCGTGCAAGCCCCCCTGCGCATCAGCCTGGCCACGCGGATGCAGGTCACTGGCGTGGTCACCCTGAACCTTGCGGTAACGCTCTTTCAGCCCCTTGCCCACCGCCAAGGCATTGCCTTGCAACTGTGCCGAAACCTGACCCAGTCGATGGATGGCAGCTTTCGCGACGTCCATGAGAACGGCGAAACGGCGTTTCTGATCGAACTTGAATGCCCCGCAGCACTGCCAGCCTGAGTGCTGCGGGCAGTTCCTTCAGAATCCGCTCTCGCGCAGCAGCACCGCCGCTACATGCACCAGTCCCTCGCCCAGCCAGCTGCGGCGCTCGCCGGCAATCTGCAACCTGCCGCGGGTTTCGCGCAGGGCAGGCGGGGCGCCGTCGAGCTGAATCAGCACATGGAACAAGGGCGGGGTGGGCAGTAACTCCTTGCCACGGCTGGCAACCGTCAACGGCCCGCCATAGCGTGAAGCGAGCATGGCGTGGTGCAACTGGCTCACGCGGGTGCTGCCGATGGCCAGCACGGTGCCGTTGATCGGGGTAGGCTGCCCTTCGGGGTAGAAACGCACGGCGCCGCCCTGTACCAGGTGTTGCACTTCATCCTGGTCAACGTAGGCATCCACCTGCCAGCGGCTGGGATCAATCAGAATGCCGATCGGTTCACGGCTGTGAATCCACTGGCCGGCCTGGCGGTTGCGGTCCAGATCCAGCCATTGCCCGGCGAAAGGTGCTTGCAAGGTCAAGCGCTTGATCTCCGAACGCGCCGCACGGGCTTCTTCGAATTGCACATCGAGGCGCTGGCGTGTGGCGATGGCCTGGTCGGCCCCTGACGGGTCGGCAATCAAGCCACCGAGCCGGGCCTGGTAACTCCTGGCGCTGGCTTCGCTGCTGGACAGCCGTGAGGCAATATCCGGCTCATCGAGCGTGACCAGGGTAGCCCCGGCCGCCACCGGGCCTGCCGGATGCAGGGCCTGCAAGCGTGCCGGGTAGGGGGCGAAGACGCGCAACTGGTGTTCGGCGCGGGCCACGCCCAATGCCTGGACCTGGGTGCGCCAGGGCACTGCCAGTAACAGCAACAGCAGTGCTGCGACTGCCCACCAGGTGCGTCGATGGCGGGTGTTGATGCCTTCACGATGGCTCCACCAGTACTTCAGCTCGCGCCAGACTGGCATGACAATGAACCAGGCCACCTCGACGGCAAACAGCAGGATCCCCAGCAGCTTGAAGAACAGCAGGTACACCGCCACGGCAATGCCCAGAAACAGCACCAGGCGATAGACCCAGGTGACCATGGCGAAGGCCACCAGTGCCCGTCGTTTGCCGGGGCTGAAGGCTTCCGGCCAGTCCTCGTCAAGGCCCAGCAGCACCCGGCGCAGGGTCACCCGGGCCAGCGCCGACGAGCGTTCGTGCAGATTGGGGAAGTCGAGCAGGTCGGAGAGGATGAAGTAACCGTCGAAGCGCATGAAGGGGCTGGCATTGAGTGCCAGTGACAGTACCCAGCTGGTGGTGGCCAGGTAGAGCAGGGCGTTGCGCAGCGGACCGGGGTCGGACAGCGCCCAGCCCAGTGTGGCCAGGCCGGCCAGGGCCAGTTCGGTGATGATGCCCGCCGAGGCGATTGCCAGGCGCTGCCTGGCACTGCGCAGCTTCCAGCTTTCGCCGGTGTCGGTATAGAGCATCGGCCACATCACCACGAAGGCGATGCCCATATGGCCTACGCGTAGCCCCAGGCGTGTCGCCACCAGGGCATGCCCCAGTTCATGCAGGGTCTTTGCCAGCGCCAGGGCGATGGCAAAGCTGACCAGGCCGGAGGCTGAGAAAGACTCCACTACCGCGGTGGTGAAGGTATCCCACTGTTGCAGCACCAGCAGTACGCCGGTGATTCCCAGCAGCAGCACCAGTACACCCGTCAGGGGCTGGAACAGCCAGTCGAGCTTGTGCGCCAGCCACTGTAGATGCTGTTGCGGACGCAGCAGCGGCACACGGAAAAACAGGTAGTGGTGCAACCACCAGCGCCAGCTCAACCAGGCATTGTCCTGGCTGCGTGCCGCCAGACGGGCAAGGGCCTCGCGGCCGGGACGCAGCAGTTGGTGGTTTTCCAGAAACTGGCGAAATTCGACGATTTGCTCGACGTCCGGGCGCAGCGGCGTTTCTGCGTGAATCGCCCGACAGATGTCTTCAGGGCTGTGCTCCCAGCGCAGCAGGCACTCGAACTCCAGCCAGCCAATGCGGTAGAAGCGGTTGACGACGGTGTCCTGGATTACCCAGGCCGGTTCGCCGTTGCTGTCCGGCGCGCTCTCCAGCAGGCGCAGGTCTTCGCGCAGCGGTGGTGGCGGCAGCTCGGCCGCGTTGGCGATCACAAGCCGCTCCATGCCCGCAGCGCGGCGAAGGGCCGGCGCAGCAGGTAATACCCCAACACCACACGTTCACCGTACAGGCGCGCAGTACCGTGCAGGCCCAGCCGCGCGTGCTCGGGCTGGCCGTCAATGCTGGCGAGCAAACGGTAGGCCACCACACCTTCTTCATTGGCCTGTGCCTGGTAGCTGGTTTCCAGCACTTTGCCCTTGAGCGGGGTCAAGGGGTAGGCGGTGAGGAACAGGGTGACTTCGGCGCCCGGCTCCAGGGCGATGGCATCGGCCACCGGCAACTGGATGAGCATGGCCGGCTGTTTCGGCTCGGCAATCAACAGAATGCGTTCGCCGGTGGACACCGGTTTGCCCAGCCAGTCGTTGGGGTCGCTGTACACCGCCACACCTGCCCGCGGCGCACGTACCTGGGTGCGCTGCAATTGCGCTTTGACCGCTGCCAGTTCCGCGCGGCGTTGCTGCACCCGGCCATGCAACAGGGTCAGTTCGCTTTTGCTCTGGGGGTTGTCGAAGGCCCGCTGGCTGGCCGCCATCAGTTCGGCGTCGGCGACCGCCACTTCCTTGCCCAGCACCTCGGCGCGGCTGTTGAGGGTGGTCTCGTCCAGGCTGAACAGCGGTGTGTCTTTTTCTACCGGCTGATTGGGCCGTACCTGCATGCTTTGAATCACCCCATCAATGGGCGAGCTGATGATCATCGCTTCGCGCGAGACGATCTCGGCCGGCGCCAGAGCGGTTTGCCGGACCGGCACCAGCAACAAGGCCACTGCCACCGCCAGGGCCAGCAGCAACTGGCGCTTGCCGGGCCGCCAGCGCAATAGCCGACGTTGCCTGGCAAAGCTTGCCCAGCAGTGCGCCCAGGTGCGCCACAGCCCTTCGAACAAGGGTTGCAGGGCCGGCGCCGGTGCGGCGTCGAGCAGAAACAGCACCAGGCCCAGGCGCTGACCGTCGCGGTCATGCAGCGGGATGCACCACAAGCCCTTGGGCCACCATTCGGCCCAGCCTTCGTCGATGTCCGCCGGCGGGGTGAGCGCATCGCGGCCCAGCCAACGCGGTTGATCGTCATCGAGCTGCGTTGCAATCCAGCGCACGGCGCGCTGCAGCCAGACCAGATAGGGCGAGTCTTCGCTGGGGCGGGCCAGCCCCGAAACGCATAACAGCTCCAGGCTTTGCCCCTGTTGCTGGAACACCAGGGCCTGGTGGTACTGCAACAGCGGGTAAGGATCATTGGCGATGGAGAAACCCAGCGCATTCAGTGAGTCGGCGGCCAGGGCGCGGTCGCGCAGGGCTGCGATGGCCAACAGCAGCTGCGGGTGCGGTAACGGCTCAGTCATGGGCGCGCGGGAAACGGGCAGTGCCGCTCATGCCGGCGATCAGCTCTGGATGGGCGGCGTCCAGCCGGGCCTCCAGCTCCACGGTCTGGGCCACGGCGTCGACCCGGGCGTTGATGGCGCTGACATGGGCCGGGTAGGCCTTGCCGGTTTCGAGGATGTCGACCTCCAGCGCCTGGTTGTCCTTGAGCCTGGGCAACAGGTTTGAAGGTACGTTCAAGCGAACCTTCAGGGCGCCATCACTGACCAGGTCGAACAGCGGCGTGCCGGCCGCCACGGTCTGGAACGGCTTGGCATGCACCTTGGCCACACGCCCGGCAAAGGGCGCCTGCACCACACAGTAGCCGCTCTGTGCCTGGGCCAGCGCGCGGGCGCCGTCGGCTTTTTGCAGTTCGGTGTTGGCCATGGCCACCTCCAGATCACCGACCGCGTCCAGTTTGCGCAAATTACGCTTGGCGTCGAGGTTCTGTCGGGCCATGGTCAGCTCGGCGGCGGCGACCCGCGAACGGGCCTGGGCCTCGGCACAGTCGAAGCGGGCCAGCACGGCATCTTTGGCCACTGTCTGGCCAAGGCTGGCCTTGAACTCGCCGAGGGTGCCGCTCATCTGGCTGGAGAGGGTGGTTTCCAGCCCGGCGACCAGCAGCACACGGATCGTGCCGGGATCATCGGCGTCATGGGCTGGCGCGGTGTCTTCGGCCAGGGCCGGGGTAAGGACCAGGGACAGGATCACTGCGAGCAAACGGCGCTCAGGGCTGTATGGCATTCTGCGTTCCTTGCGTGCTGACGAGTAGGTTGGCGTGTTCCTGTTCATCCAGGGTCCGCTGGATCTCCCGGGCCAGGGTCTGGATATCGTGTTGCTCGATCTGTTGTGGCAGCGTGTCCAGGCCTACCGAGTTGTACAGCCGGCCCCAGGCTGCCTGGGCGCTGGAGTAGGCAGCCTCGCGCTGGTAGCGCGAAAGCAGGTAGCGGCCTTCGGCGCGGATCACCTCAAGCTCCGAGCCGTAGGAGGTGGTACGCGCTGCTTGAGCGTAGCTCAACAGACTCTGGTCGACCTGCAGGCTCTGGTCGGCAAACTCGACTTCCTGGCGTGCCAGCTGGTAACGCAAGGTGCCGACCCGCACCTGGGTAAGAATCGCCATGGACAGTGCCACCCGGCGCATGTCGTCGGTCTTGGTCTGCGATTCGGCGGCGCTGTTGAGCGAGGGCAACTGCAGCAGGCGCAGCAGGTTCATCGACACTTGCAGGCCGGTTTCAGACCAGCCGCTGTTGTAGAGGAACTTGTTGGAGTCGTACTTGTAGCCGTAATCCAGGCTGACGTTAGGCCATAACTGCGCCTTGGCGATCTTCAAGTCATTCTCGTTGACCCGTTTGCGATACCACTCTTCCATGATTTCCGGGCGGTTTTTCAGCGACATCAGCTCAAGTTTGTCGATGTCCTGAGACACCTGTGGCAGCGTCGGTTCGACCTCGTCGGCCAGCACCAGACGCGAACCCGGCGGCAGCGACATCAGCGCCGACAGTTCGGCGCGGGCAAACTCCAGGTCCTGGCGGCGCACGGTCAGCAGGTAAATCGAGTCGAGCAGGGCGCGCTGATAGGCCAGAATCTCCTGACGTGGCAACAGCCCTTTGCTCTCAGCCTGACGCGCCGAGAGCAAGGCCTGGTGGGTGCGCACCAGCAGGTGATCGACCTGCGGCATCAGGCGCTGGGCGCTGAGGGCGCGCCAGTAGGCGTTACGCACGTCCTGCAGAACGTTCTGCGCGACTTTGCGCCGACGCTCCTCGGCCATGAGGATCTGGTCGCTTTTCTGCTGAGTGCGGTAATAAGCCACGCCAAAATCCAGCAGGCTCCAGCTCAGACCCAGCCCATAGAGTTCGCGATAGCGCTCTTCGGAGGTGGACGCGCGCAAGCTTTCCTGGCGGTCCTCGATACCGATGGAGGTACCCCCGGAGTCATTGTTACGCCCGGCGTAACCCGCCGAGGCCACCAGCCGTGGCAGCATCTCGTGGCTGGAGGCATCACGCAGGTCGCTGGCCAGCGCGCTTTCCATCAGTTTGAGGCGGTAGTCCAGGTTGTATTTCAGGGCCCGCGCGGCCGCTTCGTAGAAGGTGATGGGTTTGGTGACCGGCTCTTGATTGGCGTACATCTGCGCCTGGTCGCGGATGATCCGCTGTCGGGTTTCATCCTCGCTGTACTCATGCGGTTTGGTCGCAGAACATGCGGCCAACAAGAAGGTGGAGGCGATGGCCGTACTGAACAACGTTTGCGGCAGTCTTGGCATAGTCAGTCCTTGGTCTTTGCTTATTCGCGAGTACGGTTATCGAGCGCGCGCAGGCGTTCGGCGGCTTCACGCAACTGAGCGCGGAAGCCGGAAGCGATGCGCGCTTCGGAAGGTGGCGGTAGCTGTGTATCTCCCTGTGTGAGGTGCGCGGCATCGGTGGCGAACACCGATGGGTCGGGTAGCAGGCCATCGGCACTGAGGTTGATGCGCGATTGACGCCCGAGGATCCAGGCCATGTCGCTTTCACTGGCCTGGCGGCTGCCTTGCACTGCCCTGGCGACAAACTGGCCGGGAATCAGGCCAAGGCGCTGGTTCAAGGTTTCGCTGAGGATTTCGGGCGTACGGCCGTAGCTCAGGTTACTGCCGTCGGCCTGCCAGCCGGAGAGTTCGAGGATGCGCTCCTGGCGCTCGACCACCGGGCCGATGAACACCACCGGATCGACGTCGGGCAGCGGCAGGCGCTGGAACGGGTCATCGCTGTCACGGCCGAAGAAAGGCCCGGCCGGGGCCGGGATGAAGGGCGCGGCGATGTCCAGGGTAATGGTCAGTTGCGCAAGGTCAGTGGCGCCGGCGCGGTCGCTGAGGGTGTAGGTGAAAACATCCTGCAAGACCCGGCCGAGTCCGGCAGCCGCCAGCACTTCAGGGTTGTTCAGGTCAATGCTGTAGGTGTAGCTGCCATCGGCGTTGATCACCAGGGTGCCGTAACGTCCGGCCAACGGCTGGCCAACCGTACCCGCAGTGCCGCTGCCGGTTTCGGCGCCGGTACGAATGCCGCTCACGCTCAATTGTTCGTCCGCATCGACATCACTGTCATTGGGCAGGACGTTACCGGTGGCTTGCGGTGAAGGGGTCTGGTCGCTGGCGACAGTGCTGTCGTCGCGGGCGACGGGGGCATCGTCGGCACCCTGGATCAGCACGTTCAGCCGCGCTTCGGACTCAGCGCCGGCAGTGTCGCGCATGCGGTAGGTGAAGACTTCGCGCAGGGTTTGCCCAGCCGTGCGCAGGGCCTGCACCGTTGGATTGGCGTTATCCAGCAGGTAGCTGTAGCTGCCGTCGGCATTCAGCACCAGGCTGCCGTAGCGACCGATCAGCACCTGGCCAGCCAAGGCGTTGCTGCCGGTTTCGCTGGTTACCGACAGCACCTGGCGGGTTTCGCCCAGGGCTGTGCTGTCGACGTCGGTGTCGTTGTCGAGGACATTGCCACTGGGGTTCTGGCCCGGGATGTTGTTATTCACACCGCCAGCTTCGACGGCAAGGGTGTCATCGTCGACCGCAATCGGCGTGTCGTTGCGCCCGTCGATGGTGATGCGCAGTTGCGCGGTGTCATCGGCCTGGTGGGGGTCGACGACGGTGTAGGTGAAGATGTCCACCAGCACCTGGCCACTGGTGCGCAGGGCCTGGACCGCTGCCAGGCTGTTATCGACGGTGTAGGTCCAGCTGCCGTCGGCGTTCATTACCAGGTCGCCATACAACCCGCGCAACGTGGTGCCCAGGGTGCCAGTGGTGCCGGTACCCGCTTCGCTACCGGTGCGGATGGCCGACACCCTCAGCACGTCGCTCTCAAGGTCACCATCGTTGCTCAGCACATTGCCGCTGGGGTTCAGGCCCGCTGTGGCGTTGTTCAGGCCGCCGGCCTCGATGGCCGTGGCGTCATCGTCAATGCCATCGGGTGCATCGTTGCGGCCAATGATAATGATCGACAACTGGGCAAGGTCGGTCAGGCCGCCAAGGTCGGTGACTTCATAGGTGAAGTGCTCGACCAGGGTCTGCAACACGTCCAGGGCCAGTATCGCCGGATTACTGGTGTCGATGGTGTAGGTGTAACTGCCATCGGCATTGAGCACCAGCGTGCCGTACAGGCCCTGAAGGACATCGCCGACCGTACCGGCAACCCCTGTGCCGACTTCGGGACCGGTGCGGATAGCGGTGACCGTGAGCTGATCGCCCTGGTCGACATCGCTGTCGTTGGGCAGCACGTTGCCGCTGGGATTGAGCACCAGACCGTCGCCGTTGTCGGCCACGGCGATATTGATGTTGTCCTGGGCCACCGGTGCGTCCCAGGCGCCCTGGATGATCAAGTTGAACTGCGCGGCATCCTCGGCGCCAGCAGCGTCGCGCATACGGTAGGTGAAGGTCTCCTGGAGCGTATCACCGGGCTTGAGGGCCTGGACCACGGCCAGGGTATTGTCGACCTGGTACTGATAGTCGCCATTGGCGAACACCGTCAAGGTGCCGTAAGTACCACGGATAACCTGGCTGCCGTTGACCGCAGTGAAGGTGCCGCCAGCCGCTTCGCTACCAGCGCGGATACCGTTAAGCGTCTTGCTGTCGCCGGCGTCGACGTCGCGATCATTGCCCAGCAGGTTACCGGTCGGATCTATGCCGGCAGTGCCGTTATTGGTGCCACCGGCTTCCACTGCCACGGCGTTGTCGTCGACGGCCAGCGGGTTGTCGTTGCGGCCCTGGATGGTGATGGTCAGTGTCGCGCTGCTGGTTGCTCCGGCCAGGTCGCGAATGGTGTAGGTGAACGATTCGCGCAGGGTGTTGTTGGCCGTGCGCAAGGCTTGCACCAGCGGGTCATCGTTATCGACCAGGTAGGTGTAGCTGCCATCGGCATTGAGGATCAGGCTGCCGTACTGCCCGGCAAAGCTGCTACCCACAGTGCCGCTACTCGAGCCCTGAGCCACACCGATAACGCTCAGGGTTTCGCCGAAGCGGTCGACATCGATGTCGTTGTTCAGCACATTGCCGCTCGGATCGCTGCCGGGGGAGCCGTTGTTCAGGCCTCCGGCCTCAACCGCGAGGGCATTATCGTTGTTGGCCACCGGCGCATCATTGCTGCCGCGGATGGTGATGGTCAGTAGCGCGGTGTCGATGGCACCGGCGGTATCGATAATGCTGTAGTTGAACGTTTCAATCAGCGAATTCCCGGGCCGTAGCGCCTGAACCTGGTCCATGCTGTTGTCCAGGCGATAGCTGTAGCTGCCGTCGGCATTGAGCGTCAGCCAGCCATAGGTGCCGCGCAATTCGCTGCCCAGGGCACCTGCGGTACCGGCGTTCTCGATGGCACCGGTGCGTACCGAGACCACCGCCTTGGTTTCGCCGTAGTCGACCGGATCGCCGGCACCGCCATCGACATCGCTGTCATCGTCCAGCACATTGCCGGTCGGGTCGACACCGCCGCTGCTGTTGTTCACGCCGCCGGCTTCGAACGCTTCAGCGCTGTTGTCGGTGGCCACCGGGTTGTCATTCTGACCACGAATGACGATCACGATCTGCGCATCGTCGAACTCGCCATCGCTGTCGGTGACCCGGTAGGTGAAGACCTCGACCAGCAAATCGTCCACCCCGCGCAGGGCTTGCACCTCGGCGTTGTCGTTGTCGATTACATAGCTGTAGGTGCCATCGCTGTTGATGGTCAGCGCACCGTATTGGCCATTCAACGGTGTGCCGACCGTCCCGGCCTGGCCGCTTCCACCTTCAGGGCCTGTCCGTATCGACGTTACGCTGACCGGGTCGCCGTCAGGATCGACAAAAGTCACTTGCCGCCCCGGGGCCGGCGGTACGCCGGGGTCCACACCCGGGGTGCCGTTATCGATGCCGCCTTTTTCGGTCGCCAGTGCGACCGTGTCCTGGGCATGCGGCGGGTTGTTGGCGCCGCGGACAATGATCACCAGCTGGGCGGTGTCGGTCAGCCCGGCCGAGTCGACGACCTGGTAAGTGAAGATGACATTCATCGTCGCCCCGCGCGCCAGGGCAACGATGGCGGGGTTGTCGCTGTTGACGTCAAAGCTGAATGAGCCGTCGGGGTTGATGGTCAGGGTGCCGTAGCTCACCGGGCTGCCTACTGGCGTGCCATCGCTGAACTGGGCAAAGGTTGCATCCAGCACAACTGCGCCGCCGCTCACCGTGGTCAGTACGCCACCGGCAGTTTCGGGGCCGTTGCGCACGCCGTTGACCAGCAGCACGCTGCTGGGACGGTCGGCACGGTCGACATCAAGGTCGACGCCGTTGCCGCCTGGCTGATTGATACTGCCCGGGCGGCTGGGAAACAGAATCACGTTGCCGACCGGATTGCTCTCAGGGTCGGCATTGCTGGCCCCGGCCTGGGCAGTAGCCTGGTCGTCGCTGGCCACCGGGTTGTCGTAGTTGCCGACAATGGTAATGCGCAACTCGGCCAGATCGTTGAGACCCAGCGCATCCGAGACCTGATAACTGAAAAACTCGGTCAGGGTGTCGTTCGGGCCAAGGCGCTGCACTGCTGTATTGCTGTCATCAATGACGTAGGTGTAGGTGCCATCGGAGGATATGGTCAGTGTGCCGTAGGTACCAATGACGTTGACGCTGCCGCCCGCAGGTACAGGGGTCAGGGCGCCGCTGGACAGTTCGCGCAAAGGCCGGATGCCGGTTACCGACATGGTCTCGCCATAGTTGATCGGGTCGCCCGGGCCGCCATCGACATCATTGTCGTTGGCCAGCACATTGCCGCTGGCGTCAGCCCCAGGTACCGGGAAACCGTTGGGCGGGGTGTCGCCGGGGTTACCATTGCCAGTGTTGTTGACGCCGCCTTTCTCGATTGCGGTGGCGGTGTCGTTCTCGGCGTCCGGGGCGTCGTTGGCGCCCTGGATAACCACGGTCAGGGTGGCGTTTGACTGCAGCGGGTCGCCACCCAGGCCAATGTCGGCGATGGTGTAGTTGAAAATCTCTTGCAACCGGTCGCTGTTCTGGCGCAGCGCCTGCACCTCGGCATTGGTGTTATCGACAATGTACTGGTAGGTACCATTGGCCTGGATCACCAGTTTGCCGTACTTGCCGATCACTTCGATCGAGCCCAGCGCTGGCACCCCCATCACCACGCCCAGCGGAGAGGTGACCGACACGACGTTGAGAATGTCGTTATTGGTGGCGATGTCGACATCGGTATCGTTGTCCAGCAGGTTGCCTCGTGGGTCAACACCCTGCAAGCGGTTGTCGGTACCACCGGCCTCGACCGCGGTGGCGCTGTCAGGCTGCGCCTGTGGAGCGTCGTTGACCGGGGCGAGGTTGATGACCAGAAAGTCCCGGTCGGTACGCGCATCGCTAGGCTCTCCCGGCACACCGTTGCCATCGAAATCGCCATAGTTGCCCTGGTCATTACTGATGACTTCGAGGAAATCGCTGCCGTTGAAGTCCTGATTACCCAGGTAGCTCAGTCCGGCCAGCGCTGCGTTGATGTCGGTGATTCGCCCCTCTAGCTCCAGCGTTCCGGGGGCTGCCTGAGTCACCGATACCCCGGTGGTCGGGCCGGTGAGTGACAGGGCGCCGTGGGTGACCGTGAGGGTAACCTTGATGGTGCGGTCATTGACGTTCGGGTCACGTTCGGCATCGACATCGCTGATGCTGATCCCGGGGATCGCCAGCGGCGTGTCCTCAAAGCCGCTCTGAAAGCCGGGTAGCGTGTTGACCGGCGCGTCATTGACCTCGACATAGCCCGAGTTTGCCTGTTGAGTGGCGCCTTCGCCCAGGGTCACGCTGACCTGGCCAAGCGTCCCGCCATCGGTATCGATGCGCATGCGCAGCTCGCCGAACTGGCTGATGCTGTTGACCGTGGTCGGCGCATCCAGGCGGTACAGGCCCGAGGGCAGCACGCCGAAGGTAAAGCGGCCATTGCTGTCGGTGGTGGTGCTGAAGGTCTTGTCGTCGGCATTGCCGAGCACGCCATCATTGCCGGCCCAGATCAGGTTGATCGTCTGGTTCGGTACCGCCAGCTCGTAGGCCGGTGTGCCGGGCAGCGGATCCGGGTCAGGGTTGGTGTCATTGGGGGCCGTTGCGGCCGTGCCGGTGTCATTCCACAGGGTGCCGCTGATGATCCCCAGACCCGCGCCTTCACGCAGGACATAGTTGTTCAGGGTGCTGGCGTCCGGACCTGGGCCATCGGCACCGGTTCGCTCGCCGTCGGCGTCACTGTCCACGCCGACCAGGCTACCGCCCCAACTGGTGAAGGTTTCCGGCAGGCTGCTCCAGGTCAGGCTGGCATCACTGCTGGCGATGCTGGTGCCATTGGGCACATCGACCGAATACACCACGCTGACCTGGGTGCCGACATCGATGCGGGCGATATCCACACTCAGGCCGCCGCTGGTACTGAAGCTCACACCGGCTGGCAGGTTGCCTGGGCCATAGGTGGTGCCGCCAATGGTGATGCTGATCAGGTTGTAGTTGCTGCCGGTGGGGAAGCCATCAGTCAGGTGTACGTCATACGCCGGCAGGCCGCCGCTGGCGGTAAAACTGACGGTAACCGTGGCGTTGCCCAGTGCACCGCCCGGGTTGGGGGTGAAGTCGGTGACCTGTTTGTTCAGACCGCTGAAGCCAGCTTCGACGATGCGCTCGGTGAGGATGTCGCTGGTGGCGCGTACGTTGCCGTTGACGCGGTCCTGGATGCTGGCGCCAAGAACAACGCCCGCCTGGTTCTGGGCAATGTTGCCGACCCGGGCACTGAACTCCAGCACAATGCCTTCCAGGTCGTCATCGTTACCATCGTCACCACTGCCGTGGGGGCCGTTGGTGATGTCGCCCAGGATGAGGGTGACGGTCTGGTTGCCGTTACCATCGGTGCCTAGTTGCACATATTTTTCGTTGAGCACCCCGGTGGGGGCCGCACCGGAAAGGTCCGGGCTGATGAACTGGGCTTCGGGGCTGTTTTCATTGCCGATGATCTGCAGGGTTCCGCTGGTGATCAGGTCGGTCAGGCTGGTCAGCAGACCGCCATCGGAAATAAAACCGATACGCAGGGTGCTCAGGTCTGCCAGGGTCAGGCCTTGGCCGAGGGTGATCACCAGTTGGTAACTGGGGTTGTTGCCCTCGGGCACCAGCACTGTGGCGCGATAGCGGATGATTTCACCGATAGCGACTGTCTCTTGCAGGGCATTGGTCGGGTTGGGGGCGCTGGTGTCGGACAAGCCGCCGACGCGGGAAAACTTGATGCCTTGCGCCACCGGGATGACCAGCAGGCTGTCGCGGCGGTAATCGTTGAGCACGCCGCTATTGAGCCGGCCGTCCTCGCCGGTGCGCTCACCGGCCGGATCGGCGACGCCGCTGCTGGTGCCGTTGAGGCTGGTCCAGCGGACTTCGGCCTGGTTGTCGAACTGTGCCACCGAAGCCCCGGTGGCATTGACCACGCCGGAAACCCGTATGACCACGGTGCCGCCTTTGGCAATGTCGAGGTTGCCGGTGTTGACCAGGGTGCGGCCGTTGGGGTCAAGGCTGAAGCTGCCGGTGATATCGGTGCTGACGCCATTGACCGTGTAGATCACGCTGACCAGGGTCAACTGGTCCAGTTCGCTCGGCAGCACGCTGTTGAAGGCAATGTCGAAGGCATCGTAGTCGGTGCCGGCCGAGCCGTTGCTGATGGTGATGCTGTAGTCGACCGGGTCACCCAGGTCAAAGCCCAGTCCCGGTGGGGTGATTAGCTGCTGATCCAGCTGCAGGGTCGGTTCCTGGATGGTCACGCTGGGCTTGCTGCCGGTCACGGCTACGTCGCGGTTGATCGGCGTGCTGCCGTTGGGGGTGTCACCGTCAGGGTCGCTGTAGCTTAGCGTGGCGTCATTAAGGCGCACGGCGCTGGTCTGGTTGCTGGCGACGTTGCTGGCCACCAGGCGCAGGCGAATCACGAAGCTGTTGTTGCCGGTGTTGTTGTCACCGGTGGTGCTGGCGACGGTGAAGACAAACCGCGCATCGACACCATCGGCCCCGAGGGTGCCGGACGGTGCGCTGAGGCTGCCGACCGTAATCGTACCGCCGAAATTTTGCGCCAGTACGCCGCCTGCGGTGGTAATCAACAGGTAGCCCTGGTTGTTGAAGGTGGTATCCAGGCGCATGCCCGGCGGGATCAGGTCATCAATGCGCAGGTTCTGCGTGGTGCCCTCGGGCAAGGTGACGACGATGTCATAGAGCATGCTTTCGCCCAACACCAGGTTTGCCCCGGTGGTGTGGCTGGCGCTGGAGTCGCTGTCGTCGAGGCTGCCCCCGGCGTAGGTCTTGGTGATGCCGGGGGCGGCGACCTGCTGGTTGGCCAGGTCGCTCAATGGCGTGGCGCCGAGGAAGTTCTGTCCGCCCTCGGCACTGGCGTAGGCGGTCAGCTCGGCATTGCTCTGCAGGGTTGCGCTGGCGGCAATGGCCGAGGCGACGGTGACGTCATAGGTGATCACCACCAGATTGGCGCCGCTGTTGTCGGCAGCGGTGCCCGGACGGCCGGCGAGCAGGGCGCCGACACCTGGAGCATCGATGAAGGTAATGGTGTTGGTGGCATTGTCGACGGTGTAATGCGTGCCGGCGATGAGCTGCGTGCCATCGCCACGGTAGATCAGCAGATTGGCCGCAGACAGGCTGCCGCCGACAAAGGACAGACCAGCGGGCAGGGTGATGCGCGTGCTGACGTCATAAGCGTTGCCGCCACCGTGGTTCTCGATGGCGGTCGCCAGGCGCAGGCGGTCATTGGCATCGATTCCGCTGACGTTGCCGTTGACGGCATTGATGTCAGTGATGCTGCCGTTGAACGGTACGCCGGTGCCACCGGGCGCGTTCCAGCTGCCGGTGGTGCCGGTCACCGTACCGTTGCTGGAAGAAACCACGCCATGGCTGATGGTCAGCACCGGCTCGGCGACCGAGGCGATCAGGGTCACGTCATCGGTGGTCAGCAGCACGCTTTTGTCCAGCGTGCGGGTCTGGCTCGATTCACCGAGGACGTTGAAGGCACGCTGGTCGGCGAACGGTTGATCGCTGACGGTCAGGGTGAAGTCAATGGCGATGCGACTGCCATCAACGCCCGGATTGACGTAGTCGGCGAAGGTGAACACCAGCGAGTTGCCCGGGCCGAGGGTGACCGAAATCGGGCTGTTGGGGTTGGTGTTGTCGGTGGCCAGGCGCCAGATGCTGTTGAGGTCTATACCGCTGAGGTCGAACAACGGCAGTGGCAGGTAAGCGGTGAGCTTGAAGTTCTCGTAGTCGCCGGTTACCAGGTCATAGCTCAGGCGGAAGGTAACGCTGTCACCCGGACGCAACTCGGTGCCCGGGGCAGGGGCGCCATTGCCGTTGAGGTCGGCCAGGTCGATCTGTACCTGGCTGGTGGGAATGCGCGAGAGCGTGCTGGAACTGTCGCTCTGGTCGAAACCGCTGAGGTTAAGCGGGTCGAGCAGCACGGTCGCAGTGGTGGTGGCATTGTTGCCCAGCGGGTCGCCTTCGTTGATTTCACTGTGCGGTGCGCCAGCGGGCGGCCTATAGCTCTGGCCGACCGTGGCCTGGTAACTGATGACCGCCAGGGTGGCACCTTGAAGCAGGTCATCGAAGGCCAGGTCGCCATTGAGCCAGCCACGGCCGGACAGTTCTTGGCGCATTGCCTCGGCAATGTCGAAGACCAACGGGGTGCTGCCATCGGGAGCGGTGGCCCCAACGCTGATCGTCAGAGGGATGGTCTGAGTGAAGCCGTTAACAGTGATGGTCAGGGTCGCGGTGCGGCCGACCAGGGTCTGACCGTCGGTCAAGCTGTCGGCGATGACGAAACTGCCGTTGCCAAGGAATGTCTTGCCATAGGCGAAGTAGTCCGACAGGGCGATGTTCAGGGTGTAGGTGAGCGTGTCACCGGGGGTTATTCCGGCTGCACCGCCGTCAACGGTGACGGTGACCTGTTTTTGCAGGGTGATGGATTTGGCCACGAAGCTGACATCCTGCCCCTGGCCATCGAACTGGATCTGGCCGCTGGCAGTATCGCGCGGGTCCAGGGGTTGCCAATTGCCCGTCGCGGTGGGACCGTCGAAGGTGATGGTGACATCATCGCCGGTTACCGGGTTGAGGATTGGTGTACCGGTGGAGTCGTCATCGGGCACGAAGAACTGCACATTGGTGCTGGTCGGGGCGGTGAGCGTCGGGTAACGGACGCTGAACTCGCGGATATACAGGTCGTTGCTCAGGTCGCTGTCGTTGTTGAGCGCGAGAATGGCCTGGATCAGGGCCGGATCGCTCACTGCACGGCCATCGTAAAGGGTGATCGAGGCCAGGGTGCCGCCGCCACCGGGGGTGATGGCGGTGACGATGACATTATTGGGGACCGGTTGGACGATCACCACATTGGTCAGGGTCTGCGAGTCGGCCGGGGTAATGGTGACGTCCAGGTTTCGCTTGAAGTTCGGGCCGGTTGCCGTTTCACCTTCCGGGGTGGTGACCACTTGATCGACAATAATGACTGTCGGGTGCACCACGTAGCTGTCGGCATTGGCCGAGGGTTCCAGGATGCTTGGGTCGGTGGCCGGGTTGTTCAGCGAGTCATTGCCATACTGGAAGCCGCTGCGGGCGCGGATGGTCAGGTCCGGGGTCGATCCGGTAAACGAAAAATCGGTGTCGGCCAGATTGCTCAGCGTTGCCGTTACCTGAATCGGGATGGCCGGCTGGCCCTGGCTGACACTGGCAAACGGCAGTTCCACCACCACCATCTGATCACCGGCACGCATACCGAAGTCGGCCGCATTGATGATCAACGGCTTGCCATCGCTACCGACGGCCAGCGGGTGGCTGGCCTGGCCATTGGCGTCGAACGTCAAGACATGGGCGGTCAGCGTCTGCCCCAGATACGTGGCAGAAACAAAGGTAATGCCGTCATCTATCTCGGCCCCGGCTCCGTCCTTGCCGGTGGCCGGAAAGAACAGATCGACAAAGGGCGCATAGCCGGTGTCGCTGGTGCTGTTGGTGAAGGTCACGGTAAAGGTGAAGGTGTTGCCCAGCAACACCTCGGCACCGCCGGACAGCTCGGTGCTTGGGCCGGCAGCCAGCAGCCGGTCGTAACTGGCCATGGCAGTGGCAGACAACGCCGTGGCTTTGTCGATCGTGCCGCGGGTCACTTCCAGGGTCCAGTCGCCGCCGGCGCGGGCACTGCCGGTATCGTCGCTGGAGGCGCCGACATCGGCACCGGTCCAGCGTGACAGTTCGTCGACCAGGGTGCGACCGTCGCTGCCTGCGCCCACCTTGCAGCCATACAGCTGAATGTCGGCGCCCTCGCTCAAGGATTGGCCCCACTGGCTCAGCGGTTGGGAAAACTGGCCGATGTTGTCGGCGCTGAGGGTGGTCTTGCCGAGGGTGAACTCGCCGGAGGCACCGTGAGACAGAATCTGGATCGAATCGACCTGGCCAAGTTGGGCCAACGCAGCAGAAATCGCCGCCAGACCATCCTGATTGGCCTCCACTACCAGCACCTGAACGTTGCCCGGCAGGTTCGCGGTTAGCTGCTCACGGCCTTCGATGCGACTGTCGAGCACCAGCAGGTGCCGGGCGGCAGAGGGCTGTTGGCCGGGTTCGCTGCGGGCATCGGCGGGGGTGGCGTGCGCGGTGTTGGCATCGGCGCTGTCGCCGTTGTCCTGATGCTGCTGATCTGCCGCAGCGGCGGCAGCGCCGTCAAACAGGATGCGCGGTTCCAGCGCCAGTGCCTGACGCTGGGGTTTGAATGCGGTAGGTACAGCAGAACGGGTCTGGGTCGTCATGTCCACATCATCACTCTGAGCCCTTGGCGAGGGCGGACCGTCATAGTGTTAGCCATGCAAATACCAGCCCCTGGAACCTGTCCCTGGGTGGGCTGACATCGCTGGATAATAAAAATAGCCTAGTAGTTTTTTTTGTCACTGTAGGGAGGAGCTGAAAGAGCCGTCCTACAGCGGCTTGCTGAACAACAGGTACAAGCGCAGAACCACGTCTACCCTGACTGAGGGATTCAGGCAGGAGCAAGGGACATGTGGAAATGGGTAAAGCGCTATTTGGGTGTTTTGTTCCTGCTATGGACGGTTGTTCACTACCCCGTCAATGCCGCGCAAGATACTGCCGAGAACCTGGCGCCAGCGGCCGAGCTGAAAGTTGCCAACCGCAGCATTATTACCTTTCACGCAAGCCTGCTCGGAGAAGCGCCTGCGGCGCGGGCACAGCGTGCGCAGGCAGTGATCAACGAAGTGCTCAACGGCACCGAAGACCCTGTCGTGCGCCTCGATACCATTCAGGACAGCTACCTGGTGCTGTTGGGGGAACGCCGTGCGTTTATCGTCACGCCCAAGGATACCGACCCTGAAACATCGGTTGCCGACGCCGCCGCACAAGCCGCGCAACGCCTGAAAAAAGTGGTGGAGGAGTCGCAACAGGCCCGCAGCGTACGCTTTCTGTTGACCGCCGGGGGCATGAGTGCGGTGGCAACCTTGCTGTTTATGGGGCTGCTGCGTCTTGCCGGCTTCGTTCATCGCAAACTGCTCTCACAGTTACCCAAACGCATACGCCGTCATCACGATGTGCTCAAAGTGGGGGAAACCCCGCTACTGGATACCAGCAACCTGTTTCCGCTGATCAGGCGCCTGCTGGCATTGGTGTACTGGACCGTGGTGCTGCTGCTCACCTACGAGTGGCTGACCTTTGTTTTGCAGCGCTTTCCTTACACTCGACCCTGGGGTGAAAGCCTTGATCATTACTTGCTGAACCTGCTCCGGTACGTGCTTGACGCCATCGTCAGTGCGATTCCGGGGCTGGTCATCGCCCTGATGATCTTTTTTATCGCGCGCGGAATCAGCGCCTTCAGCAAGCGCGTGCTGGAACGACTGTCGCGGCCCGGGACCATCACCTGGCTCAATCATGAAACCTTGCAGCCGACTACGCGCTTGACGTCGCTGGCCATCTGGCTGTTTGCCCTGGCGATGGCCTATCCCTACCTGCCGGGCGCTGGCACCGAAGCCTTCAAGGGCTTGTCGGTGCTGGTCGGCCTGATGATTTCCCTCGGCGCCTCGAGTGTGGTCGGGCAGGCGGCGGCAGGGTTGATCCTGACCTACACCCGGACCTTGCGTCCCGGCGAGTTTGTGCGCATTGGCGAGCATGAAGGCACAGTGACCGAGCTTGGGATGTTTACCACCAGTATCCGTACCGGCTTGGGTGAGGTCCTGACCATACCCAATTCGATGATCACCGGGGCGGTGACCAAGAACTACTCGCGGGTGGTGCAAGGCGCCGGGTATGTGGTCGATACCGTTGTCACCATCGGCTACGACACGCCCTGGCGCCAGGTTGAAGCCATGTTGCTGGAAGCTGCGCAGCGTACCCCGGGGATTGTGCCAAGTCCTGCCCCTCAGGTATTTCAGACGGCACTTTCGGACTTTTATCCAGAATATCGCCTGGTCGCCCAGGCCGTGCCCAGCGAGCCACGGCCACGTGCCGAGTTGTTGAGCATGCTGCATGCCAATGTCCAGGATGTCTTCAATGAGTACGGGGTGCAGATCATGTCGCCGCACTACCTCGGTGATCCGGAGCATGAGAAACGCGTGCCCAAGGAGCGCTGGTTCAGCGCCCCCGCGCAGGAGCCCAGTGAGAAAGGAGATCGGCAATGATCGATTTTGTCCTCCATGCGCTGCGCTCCAACCCTGAAATAGCGGTATTCCTGGCCATCGGCCTGGGGGTGCTGATTGGCCGGATCCAGCTCGGCAGTTTCCATCTTGGGTCGGTTGCCGGGGCGCTGCTGATGGGGCTGGTCATTGGTCAGATCGGACTGGATGTGCCCCATGAGCTGAAATCGGTGTTTTTTGTGCTGTTCATCTATGCCGTTGGCTTCAAGAGTGGTCCCGAGTTCTTTGGCTGCCTGAACAGCAACAGCCTGAAGTTGGTGCTGTTCTCCGTGGTGCTGTGTGCCACCGCGCTGGGGGCGATCCTGATGATGAATGCGATTTTTCATTTCGACGCAGGGTTTACCGCAGGCCTGGGGGCGGGAGCCCTGACCGATACCGCGATCATGGGTACTGCCAGTAGTGCCATCGCCCAGCTGCCGCTGGACGATGTCGCGAAGAATCAGCTGTACAGCCATATGGCGATTGCCTACGCAATCACCTATCTGTTCGGCACCATTGGTTTGATTGTCTTCGTTGGCACCGTTGCCCCGAAGCTGCTCGGTGTAGATCTACGCACTGCTGCCCGGGAGCTGGAACTGGAGCTGGGTATTGCCAGCAACGAAGACATCATCAGTGTTCCCTACACCCGTATCGTGGCCCGCGCCCATCGTGTGACGGAGCGGACGCACGGCGTGTCGGTCGCGGAGTTCGAGCAGAGCCACGCCAACCTCAGTATCGAACGCGTAGTACGCGGTGACCAGATCCATGAGCGCGACACCGGCATGTTGCTGCGCCAGGGCGATATTGTCGGGGTCTATGCCTTGCGTGAAGACGTCGGTTCGCTGACTCAGTGGCTGGGGCCGGAGATCGATCACCCCGAGTCGTTGTCGTTTCCTACACGTACGGCCGACATTGTGCTGACCAGTGACGCTTTGGCCGGCAAGACGATTCACGACATCAAGTCAGCGCTGATCGGCTCCGATCGCATGGGCTGTTTCATCAATACCATTACACGACAAGGCCTGGAGCTGCCGTTGTTGCCCAATACGGTGTTGCGCAAAGGGGATGTCATCTCCCTGACCGGGCGCACATCGGGCGTCGTCGCGCTGGCGCAGCAACTGGGGCGGATCCGCGAACGCAGCTACAAGAGCGATATTGCCGTGCACAGCCTGGGCATGGTGGTTGGCGCATTGCTGGGCATGCTGTCGACGCACGTGGGGATGATTCCGGTTGAGCTGGGTGTGGGTGGCGGAGTGTTGCTGGTGGCCTTGTTGATTGGTTGGTACAACTCCCGGCATCCGGAATTCGGTGCCTTGCCGCCAGCGGCGCAGTGGGCGTTTTCAGAGTTCGGGCTGACCGCTTTCGGTGCCGTGGTAGGGCTGTTGGCGGGGCCCGCCGCCATTGCTGCAATGCAAAGCCAGGGAGTGGCCTTACTGGTCTCGGGCGTCGTCGTGACCTTGTTGCCGCCGCTGGTCTCGCTGTACTTCGGGCGTTATGTCCTGCGCTTGCACCCGATGGTGCTGTTCGGCGCATTGGCTGGTGCGCAGACCGAAGCAGCGTCGATGAACAAGATCATCGAACAGTCCGGGAGCAATACGCCGGTCATCGGTTTTACCGTCTGCTACGCCATTTCCAACGTGCTGCTGGCCGTTTGCGGCCCGATCATCGTCTATGTGGCAAGCTGATTCGCTGCAGGACATAAGGCGAGACAGGGGGGACGCCTGATGTCCTGCAGCGTATCGATTATGCCTTGATGTCGAAGCGGATGTGCTCACCCAAGCCACACACCATCAAGCTGGCATGGACTGTAAGAGGACTATGTCTGCGACTCTGTTTAAGCAGTTCCTGAATGATTTTTTTTACTTCGCGCTCTGCTTGTTTGCGCTTTTCGATCACGATGCCGTGAAGTGGAAGCTGGCCGATAAGCGTCGTATCGATTTCTTCGACTGTTTGCCAGTCTTGGAGATTGCGCAGTTTGTCCCGGGCAATAGCAGAACTTCCGTCAATCGTCTCGGGAATCGAATAGGTTAGCTGAAAGTCATGATTGGACATGGCACGAGGTCCTTGTGGCGTATGAGTTTGACGCCAGCTTCGATAGCCGGCGCGTCCTCAGGCGTTACACATCCTTGTTGACGCACTGATAACTTATGTTTGAGATTCAAAGTTCAATGTAAGAATGTTCTTACAGCTCTCCAGATTCTCGTAACTATCGAGATGTATATCTTCCGAAAGTTGTTGCTGAACATAACTTATTGAACTTTTCTCGTCCACTCGCACGCGATGCCTCGGCGCCAATCAGCTGCTGTTTTTGGAATAAATCTTAGGCCTTTTTGGAATTTCGCTCGGCTACTGGCGCAAAGATGCACTAGCCTAAAGCCCGCAGACGCTAAAGCGCCCGGCACAGGGCGAGATCGAATCGACCGTGGAGCAGTGAATGGGGCACGACAAGGCTAGGGACAGTTGGCTGTCCGGATTTCGGCACGGATTGCGTTCAGGTGTGATGCTGATGGTGTTGTCGGCGCTGGTCCCGGCCTGGGCCAACACGGCGCCCGCCGCATCGCCCGCACAGGCCGCTTCGGCTCAAGGTTACGTTGCCACTGCCACCTGCCTTGGCTGTCACGCCGAGCAAGCCAAACAGTGGCAAGACTCCGACCATGGCTGGGCCATGCGCGACGCCACGGCCGCCAACGTACTGGGCAACTTCAAGAACGCGCAGTTCGATGAGGCCGGGGTCAAGGCCCGGTTCTTTTCCAAGGGCAAGCGCTTTTTCGTCAACACCGAGGGTGAAGAGGGCAAGGCGGCGGATTTCGAGATCCTCTATACCTTCGGGCACTACCCGCTGCAGCAGTACCTGGTGGCTTTGCCCCGTGGCCGGCTGCAGGCGTTGACCATTGCCTGGGACAGTCGCAGCCAGGAAGAGGGCGGGCAACGCTGGTTTTCCCTGTACCCCGGCCAGCGCTTTGCCCCCAACGATCCCTTGCACTGGACCGGTCGTTACCAGAACTGGAATGGCATGTGCGCCGACTGTCATTCGACGCGGCTGATGAAGAACTACAACGACCGCGAAGACAGCTTTGCCAGTACCTGGCAGGAAAAGAATGTCGGTTGCCAAAGCTGCCATGGGCCTGGACAGGCCCATGTCGATTGGGCAAAAACCGCAAAATCCGCTGAAAAGGCCTATGCCTCAGCAACCGAAACAGGGCTGGCGGTGGATTACAAAGCGCTCGGCAGCCAGGGGCTAGTCGAGCAATGTGCTTTTTGCCACAGCCGTCGGCAAACCCTTGGCGTCGGTCAGATGCCGGGGCATCCGCAACTGGACCAGAGCCTGCCGGCGACCTTGCGCAGGGATCTCTACCACGCCGATGGCCAGATTGATGGCGAAGTCTACGAATATGGCTCGTTTACCCAAAGCAAGATGTACGCAGCGGGGGTAGGCTGCACCGATTGCCATAACCCGCACACCAGCAAAGTGAAGGTTGAAGGCAATGGCCTCTGCCTGCAGTGCCACAATAGCCAGCCGCCGGTCGCCCGTTTTCCCAGCCTGCAGGCCAAGGACTACGACAGCGAGGCGCACCATCACCATCCGGCAGGCACGCCCGGCGCCCAATGCGTCAATTGCCACATGCCGACTAAAACCTACATGGTGGTCGATCCCCGGCGTGACCACAGCCTGCGTATCCCGCGGCCAGACCTTGCTAGCAAGGATGGCAGCCCGGACGCCTGTACGGCCTGTCATCAGCAGCAAACGCCGCAATGGGCGGCCAAGGCCATCGAAGGCTGGTACGGGCAGCCGCAGCGTCCGCCGCACTATGGCGAGAACTTCCACGCAGTGCGCAGCGGCGAGGGGATCGCTTTCAGCGAACTCAACGCGGTACTGGCCGACAAAGGCAAACCGGCGATTGTCCGGGCTTCGGCCGCTGAGCAGATGGCCGATCTCGGTGCCCGCTCGGTCATCAGCCTGGGCTGGGCGCTGCAAGACAGCAGTGCGCTTGTACGTGCCTATGCCGTTTCGGGCTTTGCCAGCGTTCCCCCGGCGCAACGCCTGCAGCCGTTGTTGCCGCTACTCAAGGACCCGACCCTGGCGGTGCGCGATGAAGCCGTCCGGGCGTTGGCCGATGTACCGGCAGAGCAGTTGCCGGCCGAGTCGCGCGAGTCGTTCAAGACCCTGCTGGCTGACTACGAGCAGCGCTTGCGCGGCAATGCCGACCTGCCCGGTGGTCGCCTCAATCTGGCCGTGCTGTTGAGCCGCCAGGGGCGCGATGGCGAAGCGCTGGACGAGTATCGCCAGGCCTTGAAACTGGACCCGTATTTCGTTCCCGCCCGGGTCAACCTGGTTACCTTGCTCAGCGCCTCGCAGCAGCTGGATCAAACCGAGCAGGTGTTGCGCGAAGGGCTCGCGCTGGAAAAAATGCCGGCGGCTGACCATGGCAACCTGGCGTACATGCTCGCCTTGCTGCTGGTCGAGCAGGGCAAGGCCGAGCAAGCGCTGGAGTGGATGCAAACTGCGGCCGTGGCGTTGCCGGAGAACACCCGGATTCGCTACAACCAGGGCTTGCTGCTGTCGCGCCTGAACCGTCGCGATGATGCCATCAATGCACTGCGCAGCGGTCTTGAGCAGGCACCGAACGATCCTGACCTGCTGTATTCGCTGATCTATCTGCATGCCCTGGCAGGCGAACGCAGTGAGGCTTTCGAGTATGTGCAGCGCATGCGCAAGGTCGCCCCCGATGATCCACGTTTGCAGGGGATCGAACCTTACTGGCAGCAGCAGTAATCAAGCACCGGCCCCAGTTGCGCTAATACGCGTGGGGCCGGTCGATCAGGCCAGCACCGTCAGAACCGCCACACCGCACCACCGCCAATCACGTGCAGGGCAGTATTCTTGTAGGTACCTGACACCGTCGTGCCTGAACGCGCCTTGGTCTGTTGTTCATCCAGATCACCGACCCAGATCAGGGTATAGGCCAGGTGCAGGTCGAGCCCTTCGTCGACCTGGTAGTTCACCCCGGTAGCGAAGCGCCAGGTATCTCCGGCCGGGTTGTCCACGGTACGGTCGCGGTCGTCGACCATGGAGCTGTCAAAACCCACACCCATGCTCCAGCGCACTTTCGGCGACGCCTGGTATTGTGCGCCCAGTGACGCATGCCAGGTGTCCTTGTACTTGCGGTCGGCTGTGACGCTGGTGCCGGCGTTATCGGTGTCGACCTCCACACCGATCTCGCCGAACTCGCTCCATTGTTGCCAACCGAGGCTGGTGAGCAGCTTCCATTGTGCGTCCAGGTCATAAGAGGCACTTGCCAGCACCGTCTGCGGCACTTGCATGTCAAGTTTCAGGTCATCGATGTTCAAGCGGTTCAACGCCACGTTGAGCAACGGATTGCTGACATCATCGATGCGCGGGCGATCCTTGAAGTGCAGGTCGATCTTGCTGGTGTAGGCAAGGCCGAGCATGACCTTGGGATTGAGCCGGTAAAGCACGCCGACGTTGACCCCAGTACCGACATCGGTGTCCTTGTATTCCAGCTGACCGTCAGGCCGGTCTGCCAGCCCCAGCAAGTTGTTGTTGATTGCAGCTTCGGTGCGGTAGTAGGCGTACATCAACCGCGGGCCGATGCCCACCGACAGGTCGTCGGTCAGCTTGTAGGCATAGGTCGGCTGCAGCGACACGCCGATGATGGCGGCTTCCTGGGTGAAATAGCGACCGGCCCAGTCATCGTCATAGTCCAGGGCCAGACCGAAGTTGCCATACATGCCAAAACCGATACTCGAACGCTCATCCAACTGGTGGCTGATGAAGAAACTGGTGCCGGGCAGATACTCCAGCGCGTTGCCACCTTCGTTGCCGTCGAACTGGTTGCCGCTATCGCGTGAAAAACGGATATGGCCGAGCATCAACAGGCCGTTGGCATTGACTTGAGTGCCCGGCAGTTGAGTCAGCCCCGCCGGGTTGTTCATCAACACGCTGGGGTCGGTGGCCAGCACTGCCGCGCCGGCGTTAGCCAGACCGGAGCCTTCCTGGCCTGCTTCATACATGGTGATGCCACCGGCCCAGCTGGTTCCGTGTACAAGCCACAGGGCCGAACACAGAGTGGAAATTTTCAGGGCACGCAGTCGCTGGCTGGCTGTAATGGTCATGACAGACTCTTTATGGTCAGTGAACGCCTGAAGGGTTGACGTAATCCAGCCTAGCCGCTCAGCCATTGCCTGCAACGTTGGTCGGACGCTGGCGCATACATAACTCACTGCTAGGATTTACCCATAACAGCCAGATCAGGGAACGACACAGTGAGCATACGTGAGCAGATAGCCACGCTGGAGGCGAGTGTTGCGCAGCAGGTGCTGGGGCAGGCCGAAACCATTCGGCATGTGCTGTTGGGGCTGTTGGCCAATGGTCATGTACTGCTCGAAAGCTTGCCGGGGCTGGCCAAGACCCGCACGGTCAAAGCTCTGGCAACCCACCTGGACGCAAAGATGCAGCGGATTCAGTTCACCCCTGATCTGCTGCCCTCCGATATCACCGGCGGGGAGATTCTTCAGCAGACTGCCGAAGGCAATCAGATCAAATTCCAGCCGGGGCCGTTGTTCGGCAACGTGATTCTTGCCGACGAGATCAACCGCGCACCGGCCAAGGTCCAGGCGGCCCTGCTCGAAGCCATGGAGGAGCGGCAGATCACGGTGGCCGGGCAGAGCTATCCGATGTCTGCATTGTTCATGGTGCTGGCGACCCAGAACCCCATCGAGCAGGAAGGCACCTACCCGTTGCCGGAAGCGCAGATGGACCGCTTTCTGATGAAGCTGCACCTGGATTACCCCAAGGTCGAAGATGAAACCCTGGTGCTGCGCCTGGTGCGTGGCGAAGACCAGCAGGCGAACAATGCCAGCCAGGCGCCGACGCGTCTGCCTCAAGAGATCGTGTTCGCAGCGCGTAGCGAAGTGGCCGGCATCCATGTCTCCGAGGCCATTGACCGGTACCTGATCGACTTGATCAACGCCACCCGCAATCCGGGTGACTACGATGAGGACCTGGCCCGCTGGATCAAGATTGGCGCCAGCCCGCGCGGGGGGATCAGCCTGGACCGGGTGTCGCGGGCTCATGCCTGGCTGTCGGGCAATGATTTCGTCTCACCGGATGATGTGCGTGCCGTTGTGCACCCCGTGCTTCGCCATCGACTGCAGCTTACCTACGATGCTGTCGCCGATGGGGTCAGCGCCGATCAAGTGCTTGACCGCCTGCTCGATCGCGTCGCGATCCCGGCCTGATCGCATGCCTGACCTGCAGCCGGATGGCTTCGTCTATGCCTCGCTCAGCCAGCTGATGGCACTGGAGCATCGCGTCCGTGGCCTGAGCTTTCTTGCGCGCCAGCCGCTGTCGAGCATTCTCTCCGGCAACCATGCTTCGCGCCTGCGTGGCCGTGGCTTGAGCTTCGATGAACTGCGCCGCTACATTCCCGGTGACGATTTGCGCCACCTCGACTGGCGCGCCTCGCTGCGCTACGGCAAGCCCTTCGTGCGCACCTTCACCGAAGAGCGTGACCGCCCAACCCTGATTCTGGTCGATCAGCGCATGAGCATGTTCTTCGGCTCCCAACGCAGCTTCAAATCGGTCGTCGCGGCTGAGCTTGCGGCCCTGTCGGCGTGGATCGCGTTTCACGCCGGTGACCGCGTCGGTGGCTTGGTGTTTGATGACCAAGGGATACAGCACATTCGCCCGCTACGCAGCCGGGCACGGGTTGAAGCGCTGTGCGCCGCGGTGATACGCAGCAATCAGAAACTATCGGCCACCGGGCCCGATAGCGAGAGCGAGCACCAGCTCGATACCGTGCTGCGCAGCTGCATCGCCACTGCAGGTCACGACAGCCTGGTGTGCATCATCAGCGACTTTTCCGGGGTTTCGGCGCAGACCCTGCAACTGTTGCGGCAACTCAGTGCCCACAACGATGTGATCGCCATGCAGGTGTACGACCCGCTCGCCCTGGAACTCCCGCAGCAGGGGCGCTTGACCGTGACCCAGGGTCAATTGCAGGTGGAGCTGGAAGTCGGTCAGCGCCAGGTCAACCGGCCATTGGCGGCGTTTCTTTCCGGGCGCCTGCAGGATGTCGCGCAGATGCTGCGCCGCAGCCAGGTGCCGGTGATGATGCTCAGCACCGGCGAAGATCCGCTGCTGCAAGTGCGTCGTGAGCTGGGGCGCCTGACGGACCGGGCGCGATGAGCAGGCCATCGCCACCGTCCATCGACCAGCTCCAGGAGCTGCCGTTGCCGACACCTGCGTTCAGCTATTTGCCGCAGACCTGGGGTTGGCTGGCGGTGTTGCTGGTCGTCGTGGCCCTTGCCTGCTGGTGGGCCATCTGGCGCTGTCGGCGCTGGCAGCGCGATCGTTACCGACGTGAAGCGCTGGAGCAGCTTGATCGACTGGAGCAGGGGTTGAGCGATCCGCCTCAGCGCTTGCAGGCATTGCGCGAATTACCGGTACTGCTCAAACGGGTGGCACTGTCACTCAGTGATTCGGCCACAGCGGCAGCGCTCAGCGGTGCGCAGTGGCAACGTTTCTTGCAGGACCACGGTCGAGCGCCGCTGCCGGATGATTTCGCCGCCCGACTGTTTACCCTGGCCTATGCGCCGGACGCCGACGTGCAGGGCATGGCGGACACTGAGATCAAGGCGCTTTTTGCCGTTAGCAGGCACTGGATCGAGGCTCACCATGTGGCAGTTTGACTATCCCTGGGTGGTATTGCTGTTACCGTTGCCCTGGCTGGCTTATCGCTACCTGGGCGCTTATCGGGAAGCACACAGTGCGCTGCGGGTGCCATTCTTTGCCGCCATGAGTCGCGCCATCGGCCAGCAACCTGGCAGCCCCGGTGCCGGCGGCGGGCGTTGGCAGTTGCTGCTCAATCTGCTGGTCTGGGCGCTGGTCATGGCCGCCTGCGCGCGGCCGGTCTGGGTAGAGCAAGCCATAGAACATGAGCAGCCGATCCGCGACATGATGCTGGCCATCGACATCTCACAGTCCATGCAAACGCAAGATTACACCGACGCCAACGGCGCTCAGAGTGATCGTCTGACCGCGGTGAAGGGGGTTGTGCGTGATTTCATCGCACAGCGCAAGGATGATCGCATTGGCCTGATCGTGTTCGGCACGGGCGCCTATCCTCAGGCGCCCTTTACCCTGGATCACGCCAGTCTTGAGGTGCTGCTGGATGAAGTCGGCATCGGTATGGCCGGCCCGAATACGGCATTGGGTGATGCCATTGGCCTGAGTATCAAATTGTTCGAAAAGGCCAAGGAGCAGGAAAAAGTCCTGATCCTGCTCACTGACGGCAATGATACCGCTAGCGCCATCACCCCGGCCCATGCCGCGCAACTGGCCCGGCAGCAGGGCGTCGTGGTGCATACCATCGGTATCGGCGACCCGCAGGCCAGTGGCGAGGCCAAGGTTGATCTGGCGGCGCTGCAGGGCATCGCCAAGGCCACCGGCGGGCGCTTCTTCCGCGCCGATGATCGCCAGGCCCTGCAAGCGGTCTATGCGACCCTGGACCAGATCACGCCTCACAAGGTGAAAACCTTGAGCCACCAGCCCAAGCGGGACCTGTTCTGGTTACCCTTGGGGGCGGCGCTGCTGTTGTTAGTGTTGAGTCATACCCTGGCAGCGCTGTTCAGTCGTTTTTCACCTCAGCGCCAACCCTCCGTGCAGTCAGGACGCTGATATGGATATCGACTTCAGTGCCTTCCACTTCCTGCGCCCTCTGTGGTTGCTGCTGATCGTGCCGGCGCTCCTGTTGCCATGGGCCTGGTTGCGCCGCCATGACCTCAAACGCCAGCTCAAGGGTCTGATTGCCCCGCACCTGATTGAACCGCTGCTGATCACCCCGGACGATCAGCAACGCCTGCGCCCGGTGCATCTGCTGGCCTTGCTGCTGGGGCTGGGTGCGGTGGCTGCTGCCGGGCCGACCTGGACTCAGGATACCCCCGATTTCGTCGACAACCGCGCGCCGTTGATACTGGCCATCGACCTGTCGCCGTCGATGGATGCTGATGACGTGCCGCCGTCGCGCCTGGCCGCAGCGAAACACAAGCTGCACGACCTGATCCAGCGCCGTGCCGGCGCGCGCACGGCGTTGATTGCCTATGCCGGTGGCGCGCACCTGGTGTTGCCGGCCACCGAGGACCCGGAACTGCTCGATACCTTCCTGCAGGCACTGTCGACCGACCTGATCGGGCAAGCTGGCAAGGATGTTGTCGGTGTGATCGAGCTGGCGCGCAAACTGCTCGATGCCGAGAAAATGCCTGGAACCCTGCTGCTGGTCACCGATGGCGCTGCGCCGGAACAGTTCGAGGAAATTCCCAAGCGCTTGTCCGGCAGTGATCTGCAAGTTCTGGTGCTGGCCGTTGGCAGCCAGGACGGCGGTGTGTTGCTCGATGCCAAAGGGCGCCCGCGGATTGCCGATGATGGCCGGCCCTTGCAAGCGACATTCGATAGCCAGGCACTCAAGCAACTGGCGCAGGCAGCCGACGCGCCTCTGGGTAGCCTGACGCTCAACGACGATGATCTGGACTGGATCACACTGCACGCTCAGCAGCACTTTCAGGCGGTTCAAGGCGATGAGCAGCAAGTGCACTGGAAGGACGCCGGCTATTGGCTGTGCTGGCCATTGGCACTGATTGCACTGTTCTGCGTGCGTCGGGGGTGGCGGGTGAACTGGCTGGGGTTGCTGCTGATAGTCATGCTCAGTGCGCCTTCGCAGCCGGCACGAGCAGGTGCATTGGCCGATGCCTTTTTCACCCCGGACCAGCAAGGCCGCTGGGCCTTTGAGCATGGCCATTTTCCACAGGCCGCAGAGCACTTCCACGATCCATTCTGGAAAGGTGTCGCAGCCTACAACGCTGCGGACTACCCGGCGGCACTGGCCAGCTTCGCCCGCCTTGACAGTGCCTCGGCGCACTTTTACCTGGGCAATATCTACGTGCGCCTGTTCAAGTTCCCCCAGGCCATCAGCGCCTACCAGCAAGCGCTGCAAAAGCAGGCGGATTTCCCCCAGGCCAAAGCCAACCTGGCCTTGGCCCAAGCCTTGCTGAAGGATTACGAGGACCAGCAAGAGGCCGGCACCCCGGATGAAAAAGCCGACAAGGTGGTGGAGGACCAGACCCCCAGCCAGGGCGGGCAGCAAAAGCAGGTGAGCACACCACAAGCAGCTTCTGACCAGCTGTGGTTGAACAACCTGACGACTTCGCCAGCGCAGTTTCTCAAACGCAAGTTCATGCTCCAGAACGCCGCCCGCCAGCCTGCCGGAGGTACGCAATGAAACGCCTGCTGTGGGTTTTGCTGGCGTGTGCGCCAGTGTTTGCCAGCGCAGCGCCAGAAGTGCGGATACAGAGCCGCCTGATACCGGAAACCGGCGTGGTAGTGGGCGGCACACTGAGCATGGAGGTGGACCTGCTGGTGGACACCTGGTACACCGCAGCGCCAGTCCTGCCCGCGCTGGAACTGCCGGGCGCGGTGGTGACGCCACCCAGTGGCGAAGCACAACACCTGAACGAAAAGCAGGACGGCAAGACCTTCTTCGGCTTGCGCTACACCTACCAGATCACCCCGCAAGTGGCGCAGCCATTCACCATCCCGGCGCTGACCTTCCAGGTTCAGCCAGGGCAGGGCAGTGGCGCCGTTACGCTCAACAGCCAGCCATTGACCTTTGTCGCCAAAGCCCTGGCGGGTGCAAGCGATCAACATCGCCTGGTCGCCAAGTCGGTCACCCTCACGCAAACGCTGCAGCGCTCGCATGACCCTTTACGGGTTGGCGACAGCATTACCCGACATCTGACAATTCAGGCGCAGGGCGCTCAGGCCATGCTGATTCCGCCACCATCCTTTGCTCAGGTACAGGGTTTGAAACGGTATCTGCAGACGCCCAACGTCAGCGCATTGAGTGATGGCCGCGGCGGGGTTTCCGGAGGTGTGCGTGAAGACAGCGTGACCTATGTGATCGAGCAGGAAGGGCCGCTCAGCCTGCCGGCCATTGCCTTCGATTGGTGGGATGCCAGCAGCGGTGAAGCCCGTAGCACGGTGGTCGACGCCGTGAGCTTCGAAGCAGGCAAAGGCAATTACAGCGCGCCGTTTTCCATCAATGACGACCTGCGCGCGCTCGGGCGGCAGGCCCATGTTCGCCTTTCCGGGCATTGGTTGTTGCTGTCGGCGGCGTTGCTGGCCGGTGTTTGCCTGTTCTACTTCGGGCGCCCATGGGCCAAGACCGGCCTGGCCCGGCTGCGGCGCTGGCAGAGCAAACGCCGTGATACCTGGCTGGCTTCTGCGGACTACGCCTGGCAGTTACTGCGTAAACAGTTAAGCAGCCGCCCGCTGCGCTTGGATGGGCTCTATCTATGGGTACGGCGCAGCACCGGAAAACGGACGCTGTCGGCACTTTCCGAAGAATTGTCCGACGCAGCTGCAAATCGTTCACTAGACTTGCTGAAAATTCGCTATGCCCCTGCTGCTGAGGGTGGTGATGCACCAGCGGAACTGCTGCAAGCGCTGCAGTCATCACGGCGGCAGTTGGCCAGGCGCAAGGTTGTACGTTCGCGTTGTGGATTGAAACCATTGAATCCCTGACTCGCCTGAGTCAGGTACAAGGTAACTGTTCAAGGATGCGCTATGCCTCAAGTCCACCCGATGCGTTGGTTGTTCAGTCTGCTGGTCATGCTACCGCTGCTGGTCCAGGCAGCGGACCCACTGCCGTCCTGGTACAACGGCGCCTCGCGCCAGGCGATCGAGCAGTTTGTCGCTGCCGTCACCACAGAGGGCAGCAAGGACTACGTCGCACCGGCCGAGCGCATTGCCGTGTTCGACAATGACGGCACCTTGTGGAGCGAGCAGCCGATGTACTTCGAGGTGCTGTTTGCCCTGGATGAAGTCAAGCGCCTGGCCCCGCAGCACCCTGAGTGGAAAACCCAGCAACCGTTCAAGGCGGTGCTCGAGGGCAACCAGAAAGCCCTGGCCGCCAGCGGTATGGACGGCATGATGAAAATCATTGTGGCCACCCATGCGGGAGTCAGCACCGAAGACTTCATTGCCCAGACCCGGCGCTGGCTCGCCACCGCAGTGCATCCAAAAACACGCAAGCCCTACACCGAGATGGTCTACCAGCCAATGCTGGAGTTGCTGCAGTACCTGCGGGCCAATGGTTTCAAGACCTACATTGTCTCGGGTGGCGAAGTCGCTTTCATGCGCGCTTTCGCCGAAGAGGTCTATGGCATTCCCCCGGAACAGGTCATCGGCACCACTCTGGACTCCCGCTTTGACGACCGCAACGGCACCCTGTCGATTCAGCGACTGCCCAAGCTGGCACATAACGATGACGGGCCGGGCAAGCCGGTGAGTATCGACTCGATCATCGGCCGTCGTCCGATCCTGGCCTTCGGCAATTCCGATGGCGACCTGCAAATGCTGCAATGGACCAAAGCCGGCCCCGGTAAGCGTTTCGCCGGGCTGGTGCACCACACCGACGCAAAGCGCGAATGGGCCTATGACCGCGACAGTAAAGTCGGGCGTCTGGACAAGGCGCTGACATCCGCCACCAGCAATGGCTGGACCGTGGTCGATATGGCCCGCGAGTGGCAGCGCGTTTATCCCTTCGACAGTATTGATAGCCAGTAAATGAAACACCGCAGGCGCACAGGGACCAGTGGATACACGGTATCTCTCGTGCACGTAGTCGTGGCCAACGCCAGTAACGTGAGACGGAGAACAGGCCATATGAAGCTCAGTAGAAGGTGGATAACGACAATGACCCTTGCCGCCGGCGTGGCGATGGGGATGAACGCCGTGCATGCCGCAGACAAACCCAACATTCTGGTGATCTTCGGCGATGACATCGGCCAGACCAACATCAGTGCCTATGGCAAGGGCGTGGTGGGCTATCAGACGCCCAACATCGACCGGATTGCCAAAGAAGGCATGATGTTCACCGATTACTATGCGGAGAACAGCTGCACCGCCGGCCGCTCGACCTTCATTACCGGGCAATCGGCATTGCGTACCGGCCTGTCCAAGGTCGGCATGCCCGGTGTGCCGGTCGGCCTGCAGGCACGTGACGTGACCATTGCCCAGGCCCTCAAGGCCCAGGGTTATGCCACTGGCCAGTTCGGCAAGAACCACCTTGGCGACCGTGATGAATACCTGCCGACCAACCACGGTTTTGACGAGTTCTTCGGCAACCTCTACCACTTGAACGCCGAAGAAGAACCGGAACGGCCCTACTGGCCCAAGGATGATGCAGAGTTTGTCAAAGCGGCTTCGCCGCGTGGCGTGATCAAGTCCAGTGCCGACGGCAAGATCGAAGACACCGGCGCGCTGACCAAAAAACGCATGGAAACCATCGACGACGAAACCACCCAGGCGGCGATCAACTTCATCGACAAGCAGGTCAAGGCCGACAAACCGTTCTTCGTGTGGATGAACACCACGCGCATGCACGCCTTCACCCACATTCGCGAGTCGATGCAGGGGCAAAGCGGCATGGTCGGTAACGACTACGCCGATGGCATGCTGGAACACGATGGCGATGTCGGCAAGTTGCTCAAGACCCTCGATGACCTGAAGGTTACCGACAACACCATTGTCGTCTACACCACGGACAACGGACCGAACCAGTGGTCCTGGCCGGATGCTGCCACCACGCCGTTCCGTAACGAGAAGAACTCCAACTGGGAAGGCGCTTACCGGGTGCCGGCAATCGTCCGTTGGCCTGGCAAGGTCAAGCCTGACACGATTTCTACCCAGATGTTCTCGGGCCTGGACTGGTTCCCGACCTTGCTCGCTGCGGCGGGTGACACCGATATCAAGGACCGCTTGCTCAAGGGTACTGATCTTGGAGGCAAGAACTTCAAAGTGCACCTGGACGGTTACAACCAGCTGGATTACCTGACCGGCAAGGCCAACAAGAGTGCGCGTGACGAGTTCTACTACTTCAATGACGACGGCGAGCTGGTCTCCATGCGCTTTGGCGACTGGAAGCTGGTGTTCTGTGAGCAGCGCGCACCGGGTGGCCTGCAGGTCTGGAGCGAGCCGTTTACCTGCTTGCGGGTGCCGAAAATGTTCAACCTGCGCATGGACCCGTATGAACGGGCCGATGTGGTCTCGGATCAGTACTACGACTGGTTGACCAAGAACGACTACCTGATCTTCCAGGGTACGCGTAAAGCCGCAGCGTTCCTGCAGACCTTTGTCGATTATCCGCCGAGCCAGCGCCCGGCCAGCTTCAGCATCGACCAGGTCCGCGAGGAAGTGGACAAGAAGATTGCAGAGAAGATGAAGAAGTAAGGCAGTGCCAGCGCCCGTCAACGACGGGCGCTTTCTTATTACTTGATTTTCGGCCGCGATGCTTGCGCCGATAAGGTCAATCGATGCCCTCAGCTGTCAGTTCCCCTCAAGTGCGCTCATCTGTTCCTGATCAGGCAGGCCAACGCTTGCCCCTGCCTATGCGGGTTCCGGCGCTGCTGCTGTGCGTGTCCGGTGCAGCGGCGCTGGTGTATCAGGTGTTGTGGGTCAAACAACTGTCGCTGGTCGTCGGAGTGGAGGTGTATGCCATCACGGCCGGCATCAGCGCTTTTTTTGCCGGGCTGGCACTGGGTGGCCTGGTGTTCGGCCGCTGGGCCGATCGCCTGCGCCGTCCGGTCAGGCTGTATGCCGGCCTGGAGCTGGCCGTGGCGGTACTGGGTGTGTTGAGCACCCTGGCACTGGCCAGTTCAGCCGGTCTGTTCGCCCGTCTGGAAAGTCACATAGGCCTGCTGGCCTGGCTGCTCCCTTTCATTCTCGTAGGCGTGCCAGCGTTCCTGATGGGCGGCACGCTTCCGGTTCTGGTGCGGGCGTTGACCCCCGCCCAAGGCCAGCTGGCCGAAGCCGGCGGGCGACTTTATGCGGCCAACACCGCAGGTGCCATTGGCGGCACGCTGCTGGCCGCCTTTGTGTTGCTGCCGCAATTCGGCGTCACCGGCAGTGCGCTGGTGGCCGCGTCACTGAACCTGCTGGCTGCAGCGGGTGCCTGGCTGGCACGGCGGCGCGATGAACAGCTCCCTTGCGAAACGCAGATCAGCGTGGCGCCGCGCTCACCGGCGGCGCGTCTGGCGATTGCCTTGTACTGCGTGGCCGGTGGGGTAGCACTGGGTTACGAGGTGGTGTGGACCCAGTCGATCGTACAGTTCATGAGCACCCGCACATTTGCTTTCTCCGTGGTGCTGGCCACTTATCTGGCGGGGCTGGTGCTGGGCAGCGCGCTTTACGCCCGCCGTGCTGACCGGATTCGAGACCCCTGGGGCCTTTTCGGCCTGTTGATTGCGCTGGCCGGTTTGCTGGCACTGGTGCAGATCGCCGGACTGGGCCGTTGGCTGATCATGGCCCAGACCGAGGTCGAAGCGCTGGTGCTGCACCTCACCGGCAATGAACTGGCCGGAATGTGTGCGCGCTTTGCTACAGCGGCGCTATGTGTGGTGTTCCTGCCCACTACCGTCCTCGGCGCCGCTTTCCCGTTGGCCTTGCGCTTAAGTGTAGACAGCATGCAGGTCGGCCGGGATGTCGGCGCGGTAGTCGCCTTGAACACCGTGGGCGGCATCATTGGCGTCATGCTCACCGGTTTCGTGCTGGTTCCCGGCATTGGCCTGGTGCGTACCTTGGTGGTGCTGGCCCTGGTCGCTGCCGCAGTCGGTTGTTGGGTGGTCTGGCGCGGCAAAGTACTGCACAGAGGGATGCGCGCAGCGATCCTCGGCGTGACGCTGGCGACTGTGGTCGTGGGGGTGTTGACGCCGCCGCAACGCCTGGCGGAGCTGCTCCCCGGTGCACGCAACGGTCGCATCAGTTTTTATGAAGAGGGCCGGGGCGGCACCGTTGCCGTGGTAGCCCAGCAGCGCCAGGAGCGCAGCTTCAACCGCCTGTACATCCAGGGCGTATCCAACACAGGCGATGCCATGCCGTCGTTGCGCTACATGCGCTTGCAGGCACTGTTGCCGCTGTTGATTCACCGCCAGGAACCGCGCTCGGCTATGGTGATCGGCTTCGGCACCGGGATTACCGCCGGGGCGATGCTGCGCTATCAGGGCCTGCAGCGCCCGGTGGTGGCCGAGCTGCTGCCCGAGGTGCTGGCGGCCGCGCCGTTGTTCAAGGGTAATTACAATGCCGTCAATGATCCGCGCCTGGACATCCGCCTGCGCGATGGCCGTCGTGAGTTGCTGCGCAGTGCCGAGCGCTACGACCTGATCACTCTCGAACCGCCACCGCCCTCTGCCGCCGGGGTGGTGAATCTCTACTCGCAGGACTTCTATGAGCTGGCGGCGTCGCGCCTGGAGGAGGGTGGCATTGTCGCCCAATGGCTGCCCTTGCCGACCCAGAACCTTGACGACAGCCGTTCGCTGGTGCGCAGCTTTCTGAACGTGTTTCCCCATGCCTCGCTGTGGACCACGGAGTTCCATGAAATGCTTCTGATCGGCTCGCCAGCGCCGCTGGAGCTCGACGCGGCGCGGATCAGCCAGCGCTTTTCGCAACCTGAAGTGGCTGCTGCGCTGGCTGAAGTCGGGGTCGACTCGGTGAGCGCCTTGCTGGCTACCTGGATCACTGACCGCCAGGGTCTTGAGCGTTTTGCCGGGGATGCCGAGGCAGTGACCGACGATCATCCACGGATCGAGTACGCTCCGTGGGTACGTTCCAGGGAAATCACCCGGGTATTGCCGGAATTGTTGGCGCTGCGCAGTGCGCCTCCGTTGGTCAATGCCGGCACGGGGTTACAGGCCTCTGTTGAGGATGAATGGCAGGTGTTGCGGGGCTTTTATGGGTTGACCTTGCTGGCCTATAACGGTAACCGCCAGGCCTGGGCGCGGGAGGTTCGGCAGTTGATGCAGACGGACGGGCGCAATCCCTATTTCCGCTGGTTCATCGGGGGTGGGCAGTAACCACCACCGGTGGGAGCGGGCTTGCCCTGCGATGAGGCCCTCAGATTTGTGGGCATATCCATTTGCCAATGTGGCGCTGAATCACCTTTCCGCCCTTACGGCGGCTTACTTTTTTTCAGTCGAAAAAAAAAGTAAGCAAAAAATTCTCGCCCCACCAGGGGCCCTACGCTGCGCTCCGGGTCCCTTCGCTCCGGTGCCGCTACGGGGCATTGCGAGCTACGAGTTGCAAGCAACTCTACGCTTCGCAACTTCGGCAACGCCGAAGGCGCTGCGCGCTAGCCCCTCCACGACACCTCCACTCAGCCCTACTGGTTAACGGGGCCGGTGGATCAAGATCAAAAGCAGATCAAGATCAAAAGCACAATTCGCTTCGCTCTTGCTCGATCGAGTTGCGCTGGCCAGCGTAGCTGGCTAACGCGCTGAGGGGCTTCGCTCTTGATCTTGATCTTCGTGCGCGTGAGTTCAGGCGCTGCGGACTGCGACTTCAGGAGGCTGAGTGGAGGTGCCTGTAGGGGCCAGTGCGTAGCACCTTCGGCGTAGCCGAAGAGCGCGAGCCGTAGACTTGGCGAAGCAAGTCGTAGGCCGCGTGGCCCCGGAAGGTGCCGGAGCGAAGGGACCCGGAGCGTAGCGTAGGGCCGGATGCAGGAGCGAGCGGTTTTGCCTACTTTTTCCAAGAAAAAAGTAGGCCGCCGTAAGGGCGGAAGGGGCCGTCAGCGTCGCCACACCGAACGGACAAGCTCGCAGCTCCAGCACCCCAGCCCAGGGTTTAGCCGCATTCATACTCTTGAAGTATAGTGGAATATTCAATTGATATTGGACGTAATCTCGGCAATGTGCAAAGCTGGGCAAAGCTAATAAAAACAACAGTCCACCCCGTCACCCGACGACCGGACGCTTTGCCTTTGGAAGCTTGCAATGACACATGCCGTGATCGAACGCATAGAAACCCTCATTGTCGACCTACCGACCATACGCCCGCACAAGCTGGCCATGCACACCATGCAGTCACAAACCCTGGTCATCATCAGGGTGCGTTGTAGCGATGGGGTAGAGGGCATCGGCGAATCCACCACCATCGGTGGTCTGGCCTATGGCTACGAAAGCCCGGAAAGCATCAAGCAGAACATCGACACCCACCTTGCCCCGGCGTTGATCGGCCTGGACGCCGGCAATATCAATGCGGCGATGCTCAAGCTGGACAAGATCGCCAAGGGCAATACCTTCGCTAAATCCGGTCTCGAGACGGCGTTGCTCGATGCCCATGGCAAACGCCTTGGGCTGCCGGTCAGCGAGCTGCTCGGCGGTCGAGTGCGCGACAGCCTGGAAGTGGCCTGGACCCTGGCCTCCGGCGATACCGCCCGGGATATCGCCGAGGCAGAACAGATGCTGGAGCTGCGCCGCCATCGCATTTTCAAACTGAAGATCGGCGCCAATCCGGTCGACACCGACCTCGCCCATGTGATCGCGATCAAGAAGGCCCTGGGCAATCGGGCCAGCGTGCGCGTGGACGTCAATCAGTACTGGAATGTTTCACAAGCCGTGCGCGCCTGCCGGGTACTGGGCGACAACGGTATCGACCTGATCGAGCAACCGATTTCGCGAAACAACCGGGCAGGGCAGGTGCACCTGAACCAGATCAGCACGGCACCGCTGATGGCCGATGAGTCCATTGAATGCGTCGAGGATGCCCTGAACCTGGTGATCGATGGTGCCGCCAGCGTGTTCGCCCTGAAGATCGCCAAAAACGGCGGACCACGTGCGGTATTGCGCACTGCACAGATTGCCGAAGCCGCAGGCATCGCGCTGTACGGCGGCACGATGCTGGAAGGCAGCGTTGGCACCCTGGCCTCGGCTCACGCCTTTATCACGCTCAATGAGTTGACCTGGGGTACCGAACTGTTCGGGCCTTTGCTGTTGACCGAAGAAATTGTCACCGAGCCGCCGGTCTATCGCGATTTCCACCTGCATGTACCCCGTACCCCAGGCCTGGGGCTCACTCTGGACGAGGCGCGGCTGGCGCACTTCGTTCGCCGTTGATAGAGGTAATCCCTATGCTTTTCCATGTGAAGATGACGGTAAAACTCCCTCCCGACATGGCGCCGGACACCGCAGCCAAGCTCAAGGCGGATGAAAAGGAACTGGCGCAGCGCCTGCAGCAGCAAGGCACCTGGCGGCACTTATGGCGCATTGCTGGGCACTATGCCAACTACAGCGTGTTCGATGTGCCCAGTGTTGAAGCACTGCATGACACGCTGATGCAGTTGCCGCTGTTTCCCTACATGGATATCGAGATAGACGGGTTGTGTCGTCACCCGTCTTCGATTCATGCCGACGATCGTTGATCCATTCAATAACAATAAAATCGGGTAACAACCATGACCGTGAAAATCTCCCACACTGCTGACGTCCAGAATTTTTTCAATGAAGTGGCCGGGGTCGATAATGACCAGGGCAACCGTCGTTTCAAGCAGATCATCCTGCGCATTATCCAGGACACCGCGCGGCTGATTGAGGACCTTGAAATCAGTGACGACGAATTCTGGAAAGCCGTGGACTACCTCAATCGCATGGGCACCAACCAGGAAGCCGGTTTGCTGGTGGCAGGCCTGGGTATCGAGCACTTTCTGGATCTGCTGCAAGACGCCAAGGATGCTCAGGCCGGTCTGACCGGCGGCACGCCGCGGACCATTGAAGGGCCGTTGTACGTGGCCGGCGCGCCGCTGTCCGAAGGCGAAGCGCGGATGGACGACGGCACCGATCCTGGTACGGTGATGTTTCTTCACGGGCGTGTCGTCGATGCGCAAGGCGCGCCGGTTGCCGGTGCCACGGTTGACGTTTGGCATGCCAGTACCCAGGGTACCTATTCGTACTTCGACTCCAGCCAGTCGCCATACAACCTGCGCCGCCGCATCCTCACCGACGCGCAGGGTTGCTATCGTGCACGCAGCATTGTGCCCTGTGGTTACGGCTGCCCACCCAGCGGGACCACGCAAGAAGTCCTCAATCAGCTCGGCCGTCATGGCCAGCGCCCGGCGCATATTCACTTCTTCATCTCCGCGCCCGGTTATCGTCACCTGACCACGCAAATCAACTTCGAGGGAGATCAGTACCTCTGGGACGATTTTGCCTACGCCACGCGTGACGGTTTGGTCGGGCGCCTGGATTTCATCGATGACGCGCAAGCTTCGAAGGCACGCGGTCTGGATGGAAAACCATTTGCCGATCTGCAATTCAGTTTTCAGTTGCAGGATGCACAGGACGCCGGTGCTACCGAGCGCAGTCAGCGCCCGCGTGCATTGCAAGAGCGCTGATATAGCCCGGACTGAATCCCCCTCATAGCGTGACAAATCCAAAGCAGGCGGTGCACTGAGCACCGCCTGCTTTGTGCTGTCAGGTCGCTAGCAAAGTGGCGAAAACGCGGCGGGCAGGTAAACCACTGAATGCATGTCCTGCAGTTGCGGGGCCGAGTTTTCCGGTGGCCAGACGCCGTCCTTGACCGCGCGCGTGCGTACATCCAGACGCTGCTCCAGGCTCGCGTACGGCCAGATATGCAGGTAACGAGGCACCCGGCCGCTGGTCGCATAGAAAGCGCCGTACACCGCTGAGTAGGCTTGCGCGGTGCGTGGCCCGACGGCCTTGTTCCAGCCCTGCAGGGTCGGGCTGAGGCCACCCGGCACCAGGTTGTACTCGCGCAGCTCATAGAAGGGGCCGTGTTTACCTGGCGCCAGCGCTTGCAGAAACGGGAACAGGCAGTAGTCATCAATGTGCTGATGCAGCAAGTACTCTGCCACGCCAAAACCGTCCGCAGCCAGTAACAGCCGCGCGCGTTCAGCGTCTTTGACGTCGTTCGAGGCGAAGCTGCGCAAAATCGCAATGGTGTTCTGCGGGCCTATCTCAGAGACCCAGCAGCCGACCAGTTCCACGCCTTCCAGCGCTTGTGCCAGGGCTGCCTGTAACCGCGGCAGGGCGAGGGGTGGCGTGCGAACACGCAGGGTCAGGCGGATCAACTCGAACAGCTGGTGGGGCATGGGGGCTTCCTCAAGGACAGTGGCTGGCAGTGCGCGAATCAACGGCAATCCAGACTCCGGGATATGCCGTTGATCAGCGGATCCAATAAGAATCGCAAAAAAATACACCTGACTGCCTCTGTTCAGAAGCCAGAAACCAGCCAAGAAATCAGATAAATATCCATATAAAACAATTATTTAAAATTGTTATCTGATGCTTGTTCGACCTTTTTTTGTCTGAATTTGCATTGAGATTATACGTGAATAATCCATTGACTATTCACGTAAACAAATGCACATTTACCCCACGGCACCAAAACAAAAAAGGTAATCGATCATGCCGACCCATCCAGCTTGTCCAGACCTGCCTGGCTGCTTTCTGCGAGCGCCAGCGCCAGCAGCACCGTCCGCGGTCACGCTGCTATCCCGAGGGGTTTCTCTCTCGTTTGCTCATTGCTCATTGCCCTTAAACCGTGACTGAAGACGGAGTTTCTCTATGAATCCGCTTAGCGTGCCGGACGTATTGCCTGCGTCTGCGCTTTCCAGTGGTCCTGCCTTTGAAGCGCTGCTTGACGGTGTTCGGGATCGTGCTCGACTTGGTGAGTTTGATCGGCAGCGTCATATCTCGCGGGATGTCATCGACGCCTTCAAGGCCCACGGTGTGTATCGCGCACTGGTCCCGCGGCGCTTCGGCGGCAATGAATGCTCGCCAGCCGAGTTTTGCGAAATGATCGAGCGCATTTCCCATGCCGACGGTTCTGCCGGCTGGGTGGCCAGTTTCGGCATGAGCCCGGTGTACCTGGCGGCACTGCCGCTGGAAACCATCGCGCAGGTTTATGCCAACGGCCCGGATGTGGTTTTTGCCGGCGGGATTTTCCCTCCACAGCCTGCCCAGGTGGTGCCGGGCGGGTTCCAGGTCAAGGGGCGCTGGAAGTATTCCAGCGGTTCCATGGGTGCAGATATCGTCGGCGTCGGCATTGCCCCGAAGAACGGTGACTCGTTCGACCTGCCGCGGATCGCCGTGATGCCGCAATCGCAAGTGCGCATTGACCAGACCTGGGACACCGTAGGGCTGCTGGGTACCGGCAGTCATGACCTGGTGATCGATGACGTGGTGGTACCTGAGCAATGGACGTTCGTACGCGGTGGTGCGGCCAACCTCGATGAGCCGTTCTTCCGCTACCCGTCGCTGTCTTTTGCCACCCAGGTGCTGTCGGTGGTGGGTCTGGGCGTAGCACGCGCCGCCCTCGACGAACTGGCGGCAATGGCCAGCGGCAGAATCTCGGTAACCGGCGCACCGGCATTGGCTGACCGCCCGCTGGCGCAGGTCGACATTGCCAAGGCTGAAGCGGCGCTGCGCTCGGCACGGGCGTTCTTTTACGAGTCGATCGAGCAGGCGTGGAGTCATGTGCTGGCCGGCAATCCGGTGCCGGCCGAAGCGACCAATCTGCTGCGGCTGTCTTCGACCCACGCTACCCGTGTCGCAGCCGACGTAGCGCGTACCGCGCAAATGCTCTCCGGCATGACCGGCGTTTACAACGAGAGCCCGCTGGCGCGCTGCGTCAATGACGCGCAAGTGGTGACCCAGCACGCCTTCATGGGCGATGTCACTTATCAGAATGCCGGGGCGATCTTCTTCGGCAAACAACCGCTTCCCGGCTACATCTAATTAGCGAGCACTTATCATGAGCGATAAAAAAGCATTGCGCGTGCTGTTCTGCATGGGCATCAACCAGAACTTCTTTGATGCGCCGCGTGAAGAGCAACTTCAAGTATGGGCCGCATTCAGCGAGATGTGGAACGGTATCCACGATCTGCCAGGCGTGGAAGTGATCGGCAACATGGATGACGACAAAAGCATGGTCGGTCCTTCCGATGGTTTTCCCTGGACCACTTACCTGCTGGCCGATGTCGCCGACATCGAAACGGTGCATGCGGCGTGCAATCTGTTCCGCACCACGCCGGTGGGTGAGACGCCCTACAAGTTGTGGCGCTACGCCAAAGTCGAAGCACGGGTCGGTCGCGAGCTGATTATCCAGCGTGCTTGATTGACGGCACCGTCGCCGCGAATAACGCAATAAACCACTTACAAAAACAAGGTCCCACTGTTGCGTCTTGCGATTGCAGCAGGTGGTGAAGTGTTGCCGGCTTACAGGCCGGCAAGGAGATACCGTGAGCAATTTGATTCCCGCCGTTAACCTGGCAGTCGATCCTGCCGAGTTGGTGCAGGCCGACCGTGTCCACACCTCGCTGTATACCGATCCTGCGCTGTTTGATGCCGAACTGCAGAAGATTTTCTATAGCACCTGGGTATGGGTCGCACACGAAAGCGAGGTGCCTGAAGCAGGCAACTACAAGACCACCTTTATCGGCAAACAGCCGGTGATCGTGGTGCGCGATCGTAAAAAGAACATCAACGTCCTGCTCAACCGTTGCCGTCACCGCGGCGCCACCGTATGCGAGCACAAAAAGGGCAAGACCAACAGTTTCGTCTGCCCGTACCACGGCTGGGGTTACGCCCTGGACGGTTCGTTGCGCGGTATCCCGCACCCGGAAAGTTACGCCGACTGCATCGACAAGGCGGAACTGCCGCTGGTGAGCCTGCGTGTGGAAAGTTACGCCGGGATGATTTTTGCCACCTTCAAAGACGACATCGAACCGCTTGAGGACTTCCTCGGTGCGGCGAAAAAGTGGATCGACCTGTTCATGAAACAGGGCGCCGGCTACGGCATCAAGGTTCCGGGCGAGCACCGTTTCCGCTTTCCGGGCAACTGGAAGATCCAGTTGGAAAACACCACCGATGCCTACCACTTCCCGCTGGTGCACAAGAGCTTCCTGTCCTCGGTCGACGAACAGACCCTGGAGCTGTTCGATTTCGTCCAGGGCCCGGGGTATGTCGAAGACCTGGGTAACGGCCACAGCGTCATGGTGATGATCCCCGACCTGGTCGACCTAGAAGCCGATCTCGACAAGCCGATTCCCGAGCGCTTCGAGGCACTGGCGGCCGAGCTGCGCGACGAAGGCATCGAAGAGCAGCAAGTGCGCCGCATCGTTCGTGCCGTGGGTGGTTCGGGCTTCAACCTCAACCTGTTCCCCAACATCGCCTGCTCGATGGCGTTCTTCCGCGTGCTGCAGCCGATTTCGGTCAACGAAACCGAGATCCACCATTCGGTCATCACCATGGACGGCGGCCCGGCCGTGGCCAACCGCTACCGCCTGCGCCTGCATGAGCACTTCCAGGGGCCGATGGGCTTTGGCACGCCGGACGATTCCGAAGCCTGGGAACGCGTACAGAAAGGCGCCAACGCCGGTGAAGACCTGTGGATCATGCTCAACCGCGGGTTGGCAGGCGAGAAGGCCAGTGAAGATGGTCTGGTGTCCGACGTCAGTGCCGAAACCGGCATGCGTGCGGCCTACCAGCAGTGGAAAAAGATGATGTCGGCTTGAGTGTGGAGAACCTTATGAACCTGCAATTGCTGCAAGAAGTCACCGCTTTCATCTGGCAGGAAGGCGACATGCTCGACCACGGCGAATATGACGCCTGGCTCAATCTGTGGACTGACAAGGGGACCTACATCATCCCGATCAATCCCAAGGAAACCGACTTCGAAAACACCCTGAACTATGCCTACGACGACCACCACATGCGCAAGCTGCGGGTGCAACGACTGATCGGCGGCGAGTCGATCTCTACCAGCCCGCAACCGCGCACGGTGCGTTCGCTCTCGCGTTTTCGCGTGCTGGTCGATGACGGCATGAACCTGACCGTGCGCTGTGCGCAGAACGTGCGCGAGTTTCGCAAGGAAAGCCTCAAGCATTACAGCGCCGACCTGACCTACCAGCTGGTGCGCGCCGAAGGCGGCTTCAAGATCCAGCGCAAGGTGATCAGCCTGATCAACAGCGACGATACCCTCGCCGGTATCGGTTACATCCTCTAAAGGAGCCTATCGATGAGCCAAGTCGCATTGGTTACCGGTGCCGGACAGGGCCTGGGGCAGACGTTCAGCGCCCGATTGCTGCAAGCCGGGTACCGGGTGGTGGTCACTGACCGTAGCCTGGACGCTGCCCAGGCATCGGCGCGCCTGCTCGATCCTGCAGGCGAACGCACCCTGGCAGTACAGCTGGATGTGGGCAACAAGGCGGACTTCGAGCAGGCGCTGAACCAGGTGTTGACGCACTTCGGCGCGCTGCATGTGGTGGTCAACAACGCCGCCGTGACCAAGACCACGCCGCTGATGCAGATCAGCCCCGAGGAGTTCGATGCGGTGGTGGGCCTGAACCTGCGCAGCATCTTTCTCGGCTGCCAGGTGCTCGGTGCCTACCTGGCCGACGTCGGCTACGGGCGGATCATCAACATGGCGTCGCTCGCCGGGCAGAACGGCGGTACCGCGACGGGGGCTCACTACGCGGCGAGCAAGGGCGCGATCCTGACCTTGACCAAGATCTTCGCCAAGGAGTTCGCCAACCGTGGCGTGACGGTCAACGCCATTGCGCCAGGGCCGATCGACTCGCCTGCGGTGCATGCCGCGGTACCTGCCGAGAAGCTGGCCGGCTTGTGCGCCAACATACCGGTGCAACGCCTTGGCGATGCGGATTTCCTTGGTGACCTGATCGTTCAGCTGGCGCGCCCCGAAGCCTACTTCACGACCGGGGCAACCTGGGACGTGAACGGCGGCCTGTTCATGCGCTGAGCCGACACCGGGCCACTGCGGTGGCCTTCCTGACTACATGGAGCAATCGCCATGAATGAACAACTTTTGAATGTAGTGGTGCACAAGCGCCAGCTGCAAGGGGATGGCGTGGTCGTCCTCGATTTGACCCGCACCGACGGCTCGTTGTTGCCAGCCTTTGCGGCCGGTGCGCATATCGACATCCATGTCGGTCCTGGTCTGGTTCGCCAGTACTCGTTGTGCAGCGACCCCGCCGACCTCAGCAGCTATCGCCTGGGCGTGCTCAAAGACCCGGCCTCGCGTGGCGGCTCAGTGAGCGTGCACGACACCCTGGTCGAAGGGCGCGAAGTGCAGATCAGCACGCCGCGCAACCTGTTCCCGCTGGTCGACGATGCGCAGCGCAGCATTCTGCTCGGTGGCGGTATCGGCATCACGCCAATGATCGCCATGGCCTATGCCCTGCATCAGCGTGGTGAGCGCTTCGAGCTGCATTACTGCGGGCGTGCGCGCAACCGCAGCGCATTTCTCCAGGAGTTGCAGAACGCACCCTTCGCCGAGCATGTCGTCACCCATTTCGATGACGAAGCGCCCGAGCAGAAACTCGACCTGGCCAAGGTGCTGGGGCAAGGGCAGTCCGGTGTGCATATGTACACCTGCGGCCCTACCGGCTTTATGGAGTGGGTCATCAATGGTGCCCGCGAACAGGGTTATGCCGAAGATCACATCCACAAGGAGTACTTCCAGGTCGAGGTCGATGCCAGCGGCGCCAGCTTCGAAGTGGTCGCGGCCCGCAGTGGCAAGACGGTCGAGGTAGCAGAAGGGCAGTCGATTCTGGATGCCTTGGCCAGTGTCGGGATCAAGATCGAGATCTCCTGCGAGCAAGGCGTGTGCGGTACCTGCTTGTGCGACGTACTTGAAGGTGAGCCGGATCACCGTGATGTGTACCTGACCGACGAAGAAAAAGCTGGCAATGACCAGATCCTGGTGTGCTGCTCGCGCGCCAAGTCAAAAACGCTCGTGCTGGACATTTGAGGAGAACGAACATGGTTGACCTGACCAGCTTTCGCAATGCCATGGCGCTGCTTGGCGGCGCCGTATCGGTGATCACCACCGACGGTCACGCCGGGCGCTTTGGTTTCACCGCTTCGGCGGTGTGCAGCGTCACCGATTCGCCGCCCACCTTGCTGGTGTGCATGAACCGCGCCTCACAGTCCAACGCACAGTTTCAAGCCAATGCGGTGGTGTGTGTGAACGTACTGGCCGGCACTCACCAGGAACAGTCCGGTGCCTTTGCCAACAAGGCCTTGAGCATGGAGGAGCGTTTTGCCACGACCTCCTGGACCACCCTGGAGAGTGGCGCACCGGTCATGCTCGAAGCGCTGGTGAACTTCGACTGCCGGATTGCCCAGGTTCATGAGGTGGGCTCGCACAGCATTTTCTATTGTGAGGTGCAGGCCATTCGGCATGGCGGTTCGGATGAAGGCCTGGTGTATTTCAACCGTGCCTACCACCGTCTTGGCCAGTCGTCCAAGGCGTGCTGATCGATCCAGGGTTGTGCTCTTTTGCCCAGTTGCTCACTGGGCATTTTTTACTGCCGGGACCGGGTGTCAAAAACTCTCAAGATTATGGAAAACCGTTTCGAGTGTGCGGTTCAGACGCTCCACCTGACTTTCCGTGAGGCCGGCAAAGCTGCGCTTGAACAGTTCGCTGGTGACGCCTTGCATACGCTCGATGGTCGCCAGCCCCAGCGGCGTGATGAACACCTGGGTGACGCGGCCGTCTTCAGTGCTTTGCGCGGTATCGATCAGGCCGTCTTCCTTCATGCGGTAGACGATTTTGGTGATGGTCGACAGCTTGGCAATGGCGTGGGTGGAGATCTCGGAAATGCTCGATTGTCCGTTCTGGTTGAGGATCCACAGGACGCGCCAGCGGGCGACATCAAGATCAACCTTTTTAAGCAGTCGCTCCATGTTCTGGGTGTACTGACCGTGTACGCGCGCCAGCCAGTAAAAAGGAAAATCTTCTTTGCGGAAATCTTCGCTGGAGGGGTCGTAGCGGCTGTGACGCTTCTTCGTTGGGCTCATAACTGACTGGCTGAAGTAAGTGATGCCCAATCATAGACTTTTCCCGTAATAAGGGCACCCCGAAGTTGGCTGCGACCAAAGCGCGCAGGTCGCTACCGCTTGAGGTTACGCGCGTTTCGGGTTCTGAGTTGATGCATAACAACGTGAATATTCAGTTGACTATTCACGTATATGAACGCAATTTTAAGCAGTGTTGGCGCACCTTGCGCCGGCTACCAAGCGAGGTTTTTTGCGATGGCAATCGTGGTTGAGTCGTTGAACATGGGTGGCACTGGCCTGTGCGTGATGGTTAAGGACACCGTCGACATTGCCGGATTGCCGACGCGCGCATCGAGCCGCGCACTTGAACAGGCCGAACCTGCCCGCCAGCATGCCGATGTGGTGCAGCGACTGCTCGACAACGGCTGCCGCATCACCGGGAAAACCAGCCTGCATGAGCTGGCATTTGGTACCACAGGGATCAATCATTACACCGGCACCCCGGTCAATCCACGCTTCCCGGCACTGATCCCGGGCGGATCCTCCAGCGGTTCCGCCGCTGCGGTGGCGGCGGGGCTGGCAGATTTCAGCCTGGGTACCGACACGGGTGGCTCGGTTCGGGTTCCGGCCTGCTGCTGCGGGATTTTTGGTTTCAAGCCAACCTTCGGGCGGGTCAGCCGCAAGGGCGTCATGCCTGCCTTTACGACCCTGGATTGCGTCGGCCCATTTGCGGCCTCGCTGCCGATGTTGATCAGTGCAATGGCGATCATCGATCCGGAGTTCAGCCCGGTCAGCCCGCCCTCCAGGGTGAAAATCGGCGTGCTCGGGGTGCCGGCCAGTGCGGCGGTGAACGCTGTGGTGCAAGCGGCGTTGAAGGCCAGCGGTCAGGTGCTTGAGCCTGTCGAGTGCGAAGACTTCGAGGCCGCCTATAGCGCCGGCATGGTCATCATCAACCGTGAAACCCATGCCGCGTGCGGGCATTTGCTCGCCACCGGCAAGGTCGGTGCCGACATCGCCGGCCGTCTGCAGGCGGCCGGGACAATGACTGACGACGCCGTGGCGCAAGCCGAGCGCGTACGTGAGCGCTTCAGCGCACAAGTCGATGCGGCGCTGCAGCACTACGACATCCTGGCGCTGCCGACCCTGCCGGATTTTCCGCTGCGAGTCGAAGACGCCGCCGATACCCGGGCAGTACTGGGTATGACGTCGCTGGTGCGGCCGTTCAATCTTTCCGGGCATCCGGCAGTGACATTGCCGTTGTCGAACGCGCAAGGGTTGCCGGTCGGTTTGCAACTGGTCGGGGCAAAGGGTGCGGACGCGGCGCTGCTGGCGGCGGCCACCCTGTTGCTGCAGCGTATCCACGAACAACCGCACGGCAACTCCCCTGAGGTGCAGCCATGAGCGATGTTCAGGCGCTGGAAAAACGTTTGCACTACTTCGAGTCACAGCAGGCCGTGCGGGCCTGCATGAACCGCTACATGGAGCTGTGCGATGCCCTGGACGCCAACACCCCGTTGGACGAACTGGCGGGCCTGTTCACCCGTGAGGCGGTGTGGGAGGGCAAGGGCGCCAAATACGCGAAAAGCTTTGGTGGCTACCGCGGCCGCGAAGCGATCCGCGCCATGTTCGCAACCTACATGAAGCCACCGGCGCACTTTGCGCTGAATGTGCACTTTCTGACCAGCGAGTTGATCGAGGTTGCCGGTGACCAGGCAACCGGCAGCTGGGTCATGCTGCAAACCAGTACGTTCAGCAGCCAGTCCTCACACCTCAATGCGGCGCGCCTGACGGTGCGCTTCGCGCAGGAAGAGGGTCAATGGCGGATGTCGCACTTTCAGACCGAAAACCTTTTCGGTCGCCCGGTCAGCGCCTGGAACAGCGAGGCACCTTTGCCGGTGCCCGACGCAAGCACTCAACAATAACAAGGTAAATTCCGATGAGCGAAGTAGCACTTCTCGATAGCGTCATCACGTTCCTGGCCAAACCGCTGGGCAGCTTCATCGACGGCAGGCCGACGCTGGACGAGCAGGCTGGTGTGAGCGAGATCATCAACCCGGCCAACGAACAGGCCATCGCCCGCGTTCAGGATGCCACTGCCGTGCAGGTCGATGCGGCGGTAGCGGCAGCTTCCCGGGCGTTCAAGGGCAGTTGGGCCCAGACCTCGCCTTACCTGCGCGGCGTGCTGCTGAACAAGCTGGCGGATGCCATCGAGCAGCATGGCGAGGAGCTGGCGCAACTTGAAGCCTTGAACTCGGGCAAGGCGATCAATGTCGCCCGCGGCCTGGAAGTGGCGCAGTCGGTGGTGTTTCTGCGTTACTTCGCCGGCTGGACCACCAAGATCAATGGCGAGAGCATCACCCCGTCATTGCCCTCGATGGCCGGGGAGCAGTACACCGCTTTTACCCGTCGCGAGCCTGTAGGGGTGGTCGCCGGTATCGTACCGTGGAACTTCCCGCTGCTGATTGCCGTGTGGAAACTGGGCTCGGCGCTGGCGACAGGTTGCACCATTGTGCTCAAACCCAGCGAGTTTTCCCCGCTCAGCCTGTTGCGTCTGGTGGAGCTGGCGCAAGAGGTTGGGATCCCGGATGGCGCGATCAACGTCGTGACCGGTGCCGGTAAGGTAGGCCAGTGGCTGACCGAGCATGGCGAGGTGCGCAAGGTTTCGTTTACCGGCTCTGTTCCCACCGGTATTGCCGTAGGGGCTGCGGCGATGAAGTCCAAACTGACCCGGGTCACCCTCGAGCTCGGTGGCAAGAACCCCGCCGCGTTGCTGGCCGACGTCAACATCGATGACGTGGTACCCGGGCTGGTGATGACTGCATTCACCCACCAGGGACAGATCTGCGCATCCCCCGAGCGTATCTACGTCCACCGTTCGCGCATTGACGAGTTGGAACAGAAGCTCGGCGCGGCATTGGCGGGGCTGAAAATCGGCTCGCCGCTGGACGAGAGTGTCCAGTTCGGGCCGCTGGCCAACAAGGCGCATTATCAGAAAATCGCCAGTTACTTCGAACGCATGGGTGATGGCCAGGTGGTGGTGACCGGCGGGCGCACCGTGGGCGACAAGGGCTATTTTGTCGAACCCACCTTGTTGCGCGCATCCAGCCCCGACGACCTGTTCCTCACCGAGGAAACTTTCGGCCCTATTGTCTGCCTGCTGGCGTTCGATAGCGACGAGGAATTGATCGAGCTGCTCAACGACACGCCGTACGGCCTGGGCGCAAGCCTCTGGACCAATGACCTGTCCAAGGCCTTGCGCATGATTCCACGCATCGAGTCCGGCACGGTGTGGGTCAACATGCACACCTTCCTCGACCCGGCAGTGCCCTTTGGTGGCAGCAAATCATCCGGCATCGGCCGTGAGTTCGGCAGCGCCTTTATCGAGGCGTTTACCGAGTTGAAGTCGGTGATGATCCGTTACTGAATCGAAGCGGGCAGGGGTGTGACAGCCATCTGTCGAATGCGCTTGAAAACCGCCACCGGCGGGCCAGATGCGGCCAATTTGGGATAGCCGCCACCCCCGCCGAAGCCTAGCATCGTGCTTAGCCTGAAGGTCAAAAACAATAATTCGCCGCGTCGCATTGCGTGCAAGCGTGCCGCGGCTTTCAACCCCGCAAAGACTGCCTCATACAACAAGGTATAAAAACATGAGCGAATCCCTGCGCGACGGCTCCTCGACGGAGCTGCGGCGTGGCAGCCTAGGTGTTGCCATGATCATCTTCTTTGTATTGTCAGCGGCAAGTCCGCTCAGTGTGCTGGCCGGTGGTTTTCCCATTGGCATCATGCTTGGCAATGGCGCGGGAACGCCTGCATTACTGATTACAACCCTGGTGGTGCTGCTGTGCTTTGCGGCGGGATATACCAGAATGGCCCGGCATATCAGCCATGCCGGCGGTTTCTATGCCTTGATTTCCCGCGGCCTGGGTGGCTTGGCCGGCGGTGCCGCAGGGATGCTGGCGATGGTCGCGTACAACGTGCTGCAAGCCGGTATGTATGGCTTGTTTGGTGCCATTGTCGCCGGCAGCCTGGCCGAGGTGTTCAGCATCCAGGTGCCGTGGTGGCTGTGTTCTGCGGTGGCACTGGGGCTGATTGCCTGCCTTGGCTACCGCAACATCGACCTCTCTGCCCGCGTGCTGTCGATTACCGTGATCGCCGAGTACGTCGCGGTCATGGTGCTCGATGTGGCGATACTGAGCAGTGGCGGGGCACACGGCATCAACGCTGATGCGTTCACGCCGGCGCATGTCAGCAGCGGCAACCCGTCGATCGGTCTGCTGTTCTGCTTTGCCGCCTTTATCGGTTTCGAGGCGACAACGCTCTACAGCGAGGAAGCCAAGGATGCCAAACGCACCATTCCGCGGGCCACGTATCTGTCGGTACTGCTGATCGGCGGCTTCTACACCCTGTCGCTGTGGGCCATGGTGGTGGGCGCCGGTGCCGATGACATCGTCTCCACGCTGCAATCGCTGCAAGATCCGACCACCTTCCTGTACGCGCTGTCCGATCAGTACGTCGGTTCAGGGCTGACCAACACCATCCGCTTCCTGTTCGTGGCCAGTATGTTCGCCGGGTTGCTGGCATTCCATAACGCCGCCGCGCGCTACTTCTTCGCCATTGGCCGTGATGGACTGCTGCCGGAGAAACTGGGCACCACCCACCAGAAGCATCAAAGCCCGCATCTGGGTTCGGGGCTGCAGTCGCTGATCGCGGCGGGCATTCTCGCGGTGTTTGCCCTGGCAGGCGCCGATCCGGTACTGCAGTTGTTCTCGTGGTTCTCGAACGTCGCCACCCTGTGCCTGATTCTGCTGATGGTATTGACCTCGCTGGCGGTCATCGGCTTTTTCAAGGCCAATCCGCAGCATGCAGACAGCCGCCTCAAGTGCTTTGTACTGCCGGCGCTCTCAGGGGTAGCACTGCTGGCGGTGTTGATCACTGCAATCGTTCACTTCGATGTGCTGACCGGCGCCAGTACCACCTTGTCTCTGGCGTTGTGCATGGTTGTCCCGGTGGCGGCGCTGGCGGGAATCCTGCTTGCCGCGCGCTTGCGCAGCGTGGCCCCGCTCAGGTTCAGCGGCCTCGGTAATCACGCCGCCTGAGTGTCGCCAGGCATCGGCCCGTTCCGGGGCCGGTGCGCCCCTTGTTCGCCCTTGCGCAACGCATACTGCAGTTAAGGAATTGTCACCATGTCTTCGCGTCTCGCTCTATGCGGCATTGCCGCAAGTATCGCTGTGTCCGCGGTTTGTCAAAATGCCCAGGCAATCGCGCTGATCGACACCCCGGACACCCATGTCAGCTTCGAAGGCTTGGCCGCCTACGGTCTGTTCAACAGCCGTAAAAACTACGATGGAACCGAGGGCGGTTCGCATTGGCAAGAGGCCTTTATCAAGTACGGCGTCAAGGCCGACACCCTGCTTGGCGATGCGGGCAGCGCCTACAGCGGCTTTGCCATGGTGTCCTCGGGTACCTGGGGCGACGGCGATGCTGGCGGTTTCACCGATGGTAGCGAACGCACAACCAAGATCGAGGATGCCTATCTGGGCTGGCGCTCGGGTGATGTGTTCCAGACCCTGGGTAAAGACGGTGTCGATCTCTCGTTTGGCCGGCAGATCTTCAAGGCCGGCCGCGGCTTTCTGATCAATGACGACGGCCCCAACCTGGGCAAGGGCCTGGCGGACGGTAGCCTGAACCGTGGCGGTGCGTACTATCTCGGCGCGCGCCACGCCTTTGACCGCACGGCGGTGGTGCGTCTGGGCGGCGATCAGGGTTTGCATGGCAGTGCGGCCTGGTTGAAGTCTGATAACCGTGCCCAGGCTGAAACTGAACTTGCGGTGGGTACGCTTGAATACACCCAGCCGGCCGGCACCCTGGGATTGACCTACATCCACGGCATGGATGTGGTGGATCAATGGGCCAGCGAGTTCCAGCAGCGCCGCGACGGTATGGATATCTACAGTATTCGCGGGGAGGGCGATGCCGGTGTAGAGAACGCCAGTTTTGCCTTCGAGTACGCGGTTGAAGACGCTCAGGGCGACAAGGAAACCGCCTGGTACGCCGAGGCGGGCTATCGATTTGCCGATGTGGTCTGGAGCCCGAGCGTCACCGCCCGCTACACCCGCTATTCACAGAACTGGGACCCGCTTTTCACCGGCTACAGCACAGGCTACGGCACCTGGTTCCAGGGCGAAGTCGCGGCCAACTATGCCGGGCCGTTCAACAGCAATACCGAGATCAAGCACCTGGCGCTCAAGGTCAATCCGCTCGAGACCCTGACCCTGGGCGTGCTGTACTTCGACTTCAAGACTCTGGGCGCGCGCAATGAGCTGAACCTGGATGCGCAAGAGCTCGACCTGTATGCCGAATGGGTCGTTTCGCCAAACCTGATTATCACGCCGTTGGTGGGGCTGTATCAGCCGGATCGCGCGCTGGGTACCGGCGGCAATCAGTCCAATGGCAATGGCACCAACGTTTACAGCCAGCTGACGGTGGCGGTGCCGTTCTGATTCAAACGGATGAGTGGTTGCTGAGGGAAAGGGCCTTTGGCCTGTAGCTTGCTTACAAATTGTTACAGGTCAATAACAGGTGTTAACGATGGCGATGTTTGCCCAAATGAAAAGCTTTGACGACGTACATCTGCACGCAGGTGCGATCGTGGGTTGGCAACAAACCTACGATCAGTTGAGCACCGGTCCTGTGCAGACAGTGCTCAAGCACGTCACGGGCGAGCGTTTCCAGATTTTTCAGGAGTCTCTGAACAAGCGGGTGGTTCAGCACGGCGTGGCGCCGCCGGGCCGGCTTTGCCTGGCAATGCCGAAGTGCGGGGGCGAGCTGGCGGTGTTTCAGGGCAAAAGCCTGGGCACCGAAAGTGTCACGCTTCTTCACAGTGGCCAGGAGTTTTTCGTGCAGGCCGCTGAAGGCATGGATCTGCTGGCCATTACCGTGGAGGCCACTCGTCTGGAAAACCTCGCGGCCAGGGAGTTCTCGGACAGCGAAATGCGTCGCCTGGCGCGCCTCTCACGCCTGGAATTACGCCAGCAAGTGCTGCAAACCGTGCGCAAGCGATTGGAAGACGTGGTGACCGCTGCACTGCAAAACAGGTTTTTGCCGGAACACCTGCTGGAAGACCTGACCCTGGAGTGCATGCTCGATTTGCTCGACCATCGGGTGGAGGGGGATACAGGGCGTGCGGGCAATCACATGGTCAGTGCTTACCTGGTCAAACAAAGTCAGGAGCTGGCCCTGGCCCACAATGACGAACCGATTTCAGTGCTGCAATTGTGCGAACGCTTGAATGTCAGTCGGCGCACCCTGCAGCGAAGCTTTCAAAGCGTGACGGGCTTGCGCCCGGTTGAGTACCTGCGTTCGGTAAGACTCAATGCTGCACGTCGGCGACTGCGCCAGACCTGTGCCAATCAAGTGACCGTAGCACGCATTGCCAGTGATTTCGGCTTTACCCATCTGGGCCATTTTTCCGGGTACTACAAAGCCCTGTTTGGCGAACACCCGTCGGAGACGCCTCGCCACTAAGCATGAACAGCCGTTTCGCGCGACTGCTTGATCCGTTGCGTGTAAGCACCCCGAATGATTCGCTGTTGATAGTCATGGGGAGTGGTACTGACCAGTTTTTTGAAATCCCGCAGAAAGTGGGACTGGTCAGTGAAACCAAGCTCCATGGCCAACTCGGAAAATGAAACATCCTGTTCACTGTTGATCGAGTGCAAGGCGGCCTGACAGCGGATGATGCGGCAGAAAGCCTTGGGCGTCATTCCCGTATCCTGGGTGAACTGCCGATGAATGGTGCGGGTGGTATAGCCACTCAGTTGTTCAAGTTGCTGTACGCGAATATCACCCTTGTGTTGCAGCACGGTCTGGATGACCGCAGCGGTGAGATCAGCGGTTTTGTGCAACGCAGCGGGTGCAAGGTAGCTGTTGAACACCTGCATTTGCTCACTTAGCAGCGGGGTTTTAATCACCTCCTCGAAAAACCGCTGCGCAAGCGGTGTCACCTCCAGCAGATTCAATTCCTGCCCGGTCAATTCTTCGGCCAAGGCATTTATAAACCCCGGAACTACACCGGGGGTAAAACGCACACCGAAATAATGGTGATTCTCAAGCAGTTCCACTTGCCTGGCTTGCAACGGCGTGCCGCAGACCCGCGCACTTGGCTGTGTACTATCACAATCCACGACGATATCCACGCAACCATCAGGTATGGCCAGCATCATGTTGGCCGACTGCGCAACATCCAGTGCATAGAAATGAGAAATAGCCGGATGGGCGGAAGCAATCACCGAATAATTCGATGAGTTCAATACGAACCAAGGCTGTTCAAAGGGAGCGGACGCAAAGGTGGATATATGCGTTTTTTTCATAAGCTGGACCTGCCACTGATATTCTTGTTTTTATGCAATGGCCACACAATGAAATGTGCTTGAACGGGCCACTCATGTCCGAAATATACAATACCCACTTTGTGGGCTCCGTATACTGAACCCCTATGTTGATGGAACAACCAGGCGAAAAGGCCTGAGGGGAGGGCGTGTCCGTGCGCTTTCTCGGAATTGTATCACTTCAGTCTGAGAAAAATTATGTCCAATAATACAAAAATTGATTTTATCTATCTTTCTGAGCAAGACATGATCCGTGCCGGTGTGACCGACATGGCGGGCTGTGTCGATACAATGGAAGAGATGTTTGGTCTGTTGTACGAAGGCGACTATCGTATGGCCGGACCTAATAATGATTCGCACGGCGCGATGGTCACTTTCCCGGAAAGTTCGCCATTCCCGAAAATGCCAAAGCCGACCGCAGATCGTCGCCTGATGGCCATGCCAGCCTATCTTGGCGGTAACTTTTGCACCGCAGGTGTGAAATGGTACGGCTCGAATATCGCCAATCGCGATAAAGGCCTGCCCCGTTCGATCCTTATGTTCACCCTTAATGATCCTGATACCGGCGCACCCTTGGCGCACATGTCGGCGAACTTGCTCTCGGCCTACCGCACAGGCGCTATTCCGGGGGTCGGCGCTCGCCATCTGGCACGTAAGGATTCAAGAGTTGTCGGCCTGCTGGGCCCAGGTGTCATGGGCAAAACCACCCTTGCAGCCTTTGTTGCAGTGTGCCCGCTGATCGATACGATCAAGATTAAAGGGCGTGGTCAAAAGAGCCTTGACGACTTCATCTCCTGGTTGAAAGAAACCTATCCGCAAATCGTCAATATTCATGTCGTCGATACACTTGAAGAAGTTGTACGCGACTCGGATCTGGTCACTTACTGCAGTTCCGGTGCAACCGGCGATCCACAAACGTACCCCGTTGTGAAGCGTGAATGGGTAAAACCTGGCGCATTTATGGCGATGCCTGCCAGTTGCCGGCTGGATGACGGTATGGAACAGGCCGATGTTCGTAAAGTGCTGGACAATACCGGTCTTTATCACGCCTGGTTCGAAGAATTGCCCAAGCCCGCGCACAACTGTGTGCCGGTAATCGGCGTGCGCTTCATGGACATGCTGGCCGAAGGGAAGTTGACCGAGGAAGAACTGGAAGACATTGGCAAGATCATTGCCGGTGATGCGCCCGGTCGTAAAAACGACGAAGAAATCATCATTATGTCGGTGGGTGGAATGCCTGTTGAAGATGTTGCCTGGGGCACGGTCGTGTACCGCAATGCATTGGAAAAAGGCATCGGCGTGAAGTTGAATCTTTGGGAAACTCCGGTGCTCAGCTAAAGCGTTTTTGTTCACTTGAAGAGACACTAGGCATGACTGAAATCATTAAGCTTAAAACCGGTTCAAAGTACGAAGAGATGGGCAGCTACTCTCGCCTGGTAGCGGTCGATAACTGGATTTATGTATCCAACACTGCCGGGCGCAACCCTGAAACCAAGCTGATTTCCGAGGATGTGGTCGAACAGACTCATCAGGTGTTCAGCAATATTGAAGCAGCGCTGAAAGCCGTTGACTCAAGCCTGGCTGACGTCATTTGCTCGCGCGTGTTTATTCAGGACCCGGAGGATGTAGCGCAAGTCATGACTTTGATTGGCGAGAAGTTCCGCGGGATCAATCCGGCCAGTACCGTTACCTGTCCGCCTTTGGGCTCTACGGTTTACAAAGTCGAGGTAGAAGTCACCGCGTACCGCAATGCATCGCGCGCCAACGTCGTGGAAATCAAGCTGCCGCTGTAACGGTGTGCGCGAAAAGACGCTCCCGTCTACCTGTCTTAACACATTGTAAGTCGAGTCTTTGTCATGGCACCCACTATTGCGACTGTGCACACTTCAAGCGCATTTCCATCGTCCACATCGGTTGTGATCATTGGCGGTGGGATTATCGGTTTGACCGCTGCACTAGCGCTGGCCGAGCGCAATATTCCGGTGGTGGTGCTGGAGAAAGGCCGACTGGCGGGAGAGCAGTCATCACGTAACCTGGGATGGGTGCGCAAAACCAGCCGCCACGCCGAAGATATCCCGCTGGCTCAAGCTTCCGATCGTTTATGGGCACAAATGCCGGAGCGGGTAGGGGCCGATGTCGGCTACCGCCAGGCAGGCATCATGTTTGTCGGTCGCAACGAAGCACAAATGGCCATGCACGAAGGTTGGCTCAAGTCGGTGGATGCGCTATCGCTTGATTCACACTTGCTCAGCAAGCGTGAAATCGAAACCTTGGTGCCGGGTGGCAAAGGCGACTGGGCCGGTGGCATTTATACGCCGTCCGATGGCCGTGCCGAACCGACATTGGCCGCCAGTGCCATTGCCAAAGCAGCGATGGCCAAGGGCGCGGTGATTGTCGAACACTGTGCAGTACGCACCTTGGTCACCTCTGCCGGCAAGGTCAGTGGTGTTGTCACTGAAAAAGGCGAGATCCGCTGTCACCAGGTGCTGCTGGCCGGTGGCGCCTGGTCCAGGCGTTTTCTGGGTAACCAGGGTATTGAGCTGCCGACCCTGCCGCTGGTCTGTTCTGTGTTGCGGACCAAACCGATGCAGGGGCCGACCGACATTGCCGTCGGGGCGCCGGACTTCTCGTTTCGCAAGCACAAGGACGGTGGCTACATCATCACCCAGCGCGGCAAGCTGGATGCATTGCTGACACTCGACCACTTGCTGCTGGGTTCACGCTACTTGCCAGCGTTTCGCGCACAACGGGATTTTCTGCGCGTCTCTTTCGGCAAGCATTTTTTCAACGATCTTGCCCTGGCGCGGCGCTGGAAGGCCGCCAACGTAACGCCGTTCGAGCGGGTAAGGGTTCAGGACCCACAAGCCAACGCATCGCTCAATAACGAAGCGATGAACAACCTCAAAGCCGCCTGGCCGGTGTTTGAACAGGCGCAGATCGAACAGGCCTGGGCCGGTACCATCGATGTGACGCCCGACTCGATCCCGGTGATCGGGCCGGTCGCAAAGCTGCCAGGACTTACTCTGGCCACAGGGTTCTCCGGGCACGGTTTTGGCACTTCGCCGGCTGCCGGACAACTGGCGGCCGACCTGGTTTCGGGGGATACGCCGATCATCGATCCGGCGCCTTATCGGTTTGAACGTTTTGTTTGAGGTGGTTTTGCCGGCAATGCGTGGAAGCAGGGAGATATTGGGGTAAAGTCAGCGCAGATGGAGCAATCGCATCACGCTGGAGTCAGAGATGGCGCGACATATACCAATAACAATTGCTACCGATCCATTGCAGACATCGCGCATGGCCCGCCTGAAACTTGTCAGTGAAGGCGCCTTGCCACAGGGCATGCTGCGCGAAGAAATTGATGCCTCGTGGCGGCGCAGCCTGGGCCATGGCCTGAGCTGCCTGGGCTCCGATGAGGTCGAGCTGGGCGTACGTCAGCGCTTGCAGGAGCTGCTCGACGGTAACCGTCTGCTGATCGACGCCGCTACACCGGAAATGGAATACCTGGTTGCCCGCCAAGGCAACAGCGGGATGATCATTCTCGGCGATGCGCAGGCCAACATCCTGGCCATCGGTGGCCAGACGACCGAGCTCAATCAGGCCGGCCTGCGTGACCTGCATCCAGGCAGTTGCTGGAGCGAGTCGAGCCGCGGCACCAACGCCATCGGCACGGCGGTGGTCGAGGGCCGCCCGACCCTGATCAACTGCGGCGAGCATTACCTGGACCGGCTCAGCCCGTTTTCCTGCACCTCGGTGCCGCTGCGCGATCCCCAGGGGCATGTGATCGGCGTTCTCGACCTGACCCGCGAAGGCATCATGGCCCAGCCGCAGGACAACCTCTCCACACTGATCATGGCGGCCAGCAATATCGAGAGCCGGATGTTCGGCCTGTGCTATCCCGATCAACTGGTGCTGTCGTTTCACAACCGTGCGCAATACCTCGGCAGTGCCTGGCACGGCCTGCTGGCGCTGAGCCTTGACGGCGAGGTGCTGGCGGCGAACGAGCGCGCCTGTGAACTGCTCCAGCTGGCGCGTCCGGCGCTGCTTGGCAGGCGTTGCAGTGAGCTGATGGGCGAACGCACGTCAGCCTTCCTCACCCGCCTGTGGAGCGACCGGGTGAACAGCGTGCAGACCGCCAAGGGCGAGTTTTTCTTCCGCGCGGTACACCTGCCGCAGCGTGCCGCCATGAGTACGCCGCGAACTCTTGGCAAGGCGCTCCCCGCACCTAAACCTGCGCAACTGGAAACCCTGGCCGGCAGCGATGCACGCCTGGCCCGGGCCCTGCGCATGGCTTGCCGGGGCCTGAACAATGATCTGCCGGTGTTGTTGCTGGGCGAGACCGGCACCGGCAAGGAGGTCGTGGCGCGCGCCTTGCACCAGTCCAGCCCGCGTGCCGACAAACCCTTTGTTGCGGTCAACTGCGCCGCCATCCCGGAAGGTCTGATCGAGTCCGAGCTGTTCGGCTATCGCGAAGGCGCCTTCACCGGTTCGCGTCGTGGCGGCATGGTCGGCCGGCTGATGCAGGCTCACGGCGGCACCCTGTTTCTCGACGAAATCGGCGACATGCCGCTGGCCCTGCAGGCGCGCCTGCTCAGGGTGCTGCAGGAGCGCCGGGTCGCGCCGCTTGGCGGCGGCGACGAGCAGGACATCGACGTGGCGGTGATCTGTGCCACCCACCGCGATCTGAAACGCCTGGTACTTGACCAGCACTTTCGCGAAGACCTCTACTACCGCATCAACGGCGTAAGCGTGCAACTGCCGGCGCTGCGCGACCGAGACGACCTGAGCGAGGTCATCGACAGCCTGCTGGGCAAGTTCGGCGCCGAAGGTGTCGCCCTGGACAAGGGCCTGCGCGAGTTGCTCGGCAACTTCGACTGGCCGGGCAACATCCGTCAGCTGGAAATGGTCTTGCGCTCGGCGCTGGCCATGCGCGAGCCAGGCGAACAGGTGCTGAGCCTGGAGCACCTGACCGACTGCCTGCTCGATGAACTGACCGCCAGTACGCAGCAAACCGGCAGCATTCGTGAGAACGAGGTGGAGTTGATCCGCGGCGCCTTGGCGCGCCATCAGGGCAATGTCTCGGCAGCGGCCGATGCCCTGGGTATCAGCCGTGCCACGCTGTACCGAAAACTCAAGCAACTGCGCGGATGAGGGGCTGTTGATGGGCGGTATTTTTCTCAGGCTGATCAACAGCTCCGACCCGCAGCTGATGCGCCACGCGCTGGCCTGGTTGTACGGCTTCGTGCGCCCGCACCGGCGAGCGATAGCCGTATTGCTCGGGCTGTCCCTGGCGGCTTCGCTGCTGGTGCTGGTGCAACCCTGGCTGGTCAAGACCCTGATCGACCAAGGCCTGCTGGCCAAGGACTTCCAGGTGCTCTGGCAGGTGGCGCTGGTCATGATCGCCGTCGGGATTGTCGGCATGCTGCTGGCGGGCATCAACCGCTACCTGCATACACGCCTCTCCGGACGCATTCTGTTTGCCCTGCGCGATGACCTGTATCGCCACTTGCAGCAGCTGTCACCGGCGTTCTACGGGCGTAAGCGCATCGGTGACATTCTTTCGCGGCTCGATGGCGATGTTGCCGAGATCCAGCGCTTTGCAGTGGACTCGCTGTTCGCGGCGGTTTCCAGTGTGATTGGTCTGATCGGCGCGGTGACCCTGATGCTCATGCTGTCCTGGCAACTGTCGTTGCTGCTGGCGCTGCTGATTCCCATCGAAGTGCTCTGGTTGCGCTGGATGCGCCGCAAAGTTGAACGTGAGGTGCGCAGCTTGCGCGAGCGCTCTGCCGATGTATCGTCGTTTCTGGTCGAGACCCTGCCGGCAATGAAATTCATCCAGGCGGCCGGGCAGCAGCGCCGTGAATCCGAACGCCTGGAACGCCTGGGGCAGGGCTACATGAGCCAGTTGCTGCGGGTACAGGTCACTGAGTTCTTCACCCAGGCGGTGCCGGGTACCTTGACCTCGCTGTGCCGCGCCTGCGCTTTCCTGGTCGGCGGCTACTGGGTGATTCAGGGTACCTGGCAACTGGGCGCATTGATCGCGTTCTCCACCTACCTGGGCATGGCGGTCGGGCCGGTACAGAGCCTGCTCGGCCTGTATGTGGCGGTGCAGCGCATGGCCGTGAGTCTCGGGCGGGTGATGGAATTGCAGCAGGAACCGGTTGGCGTGCACCAGGCGACAGCGCCGCTGCCCATGCCGCAAGGGCCCGGGGAGTTGCGTCTGGAGTCTGTGCATTTCGCTCATGAGCAGCGTCTGGGCAGGGTGCTGGGTGGCATCGATATCTGCATACCGGCAGGGGTGAAGGTGGCGATCAGCGGTGCGTCAGGTGTTGGCAAGTCGACCCTGATCGATCTGCTGCAACGCTTTTATGACCCTGAGCAGGGGCGCATCCTGCTCGATGGCGCCGACCTGCGTGACCTGGATCTGCTGGCCCTGCGCAGGTCCATAGCCGTGGTCAGCCAGGACATCGTGCTGTTTCGCGGGACCCTGGCGCAGAACCTGGCCTACAGCGTGCCCGAGGCCAGCCGCGAGGAGCTTGAACAGGTGGTGCGCCTGACTCGCCTGGAATCACTGGTCGAGGCCTTGCCGCTTGGTCTGGACGGTCAATTGGGCGAACGTGGCCAGCAGCTGTCTGGCGGGCAGAAACAGCGCATCGCCATTGCCCGCGCCTTGCTTCAGGATCCACGGGTGCTGGTGCTCGATGAAGCGACATCGGCGGTGGACGAGGCAACCGAGCGCGAAGTGATCGCCGCCATCGACCAGTTGTTCGCCGGGCGCACGCGAATTCTCATCAGCCACCGCACCAGTACCCTGGCCGACGCCGACCTGCACCTGCACCTTGAAGACGGCCGCATGCAAGCGGTCTGGCAGGAGCCATTGCGCCATGGCCGATGAACTGTGCGTGGGGGTGATCGATAGCGGCTGTTCTGTGCAGCAGACCCGCTATCTGACCGGCGGGCGACGCTTCTGGCTGGAGCAGGGAACGCTGGGCGAAGGCGAGTTGCAGGCCGATGCCCTGGGCCATGGCAGTGCGGTGCTTGAGCGGCTGCTGGCACAGGCCGACGGGCTGTCGGTAAAGGTGGCCCAGGTGTTCGACAGCCGGGGGGCGACCTCGGTATTGCAAGTCAGTGCGGCGTTGCTGTGGCTGGTGGAGCAAGGCGTAAGCCTGGTCAATCTGAGCCTGGGCCTGGCGCAGGATCGAACGGTCCTGCGCCAGGCCTGCGCCGTAGCAGTGGAAGCCGGCGTGTTGCTCTGTGCGTCCAGCCCCGCGCGTGGAGGGCCGGTGTATCCGGCCAGCTATCCGGGCGTGCTGCGCATCACCGGCGATGCCCGCTGTGCAGCGGGGCAGTGGTCGTGGCTGGACACCGCGCAGGCAGACTTTGGCGCGGCGGTCGGCGAGGACGCTGGATCTGCCGGTGCGAGCCTGGCCTGTGCAGCCCTGAGCGGGCAGATTGCTGCCTATCTACACGAGCATCGGCGGGCGACACGCGAGCAGGTGCTGGCGTATCTACGCGAAAATGCCGCCTTCATCGGACCTGAGCGCCGTGGAGGCAGGCATGGCTGATCCGCGTATCCTGATCCTCGGTGCCGGCCCTGCCGGCGCGGCCACCGCCATCGGCCTGCGGCGCCTGGGCTATGCGGTCACGGTGGTGTCCGAGTGGCGTCGCTTCGCGGCCGTTGAAGGGGTTTCGCAGCGGGTACTTGAGGGCTTGCTTCACGCCGGTCTGGGGAGTGCCCTGGACGAAGTAGCTACACCTGCGACACGGCAAGTGCGCTGGAATGGCCAGCACCTGCAGCTCAATCAGGAGTATCTGCTCGATCGGCAAGCCTTCGACCGGGCCCTGCGCGATGATCTGCAGCGGGCCGGGGTGACCTTGGTCGAGGGACGGGTACGCGAGGTGCTGGGCGAGGATGGCCATCAGGTGCGTCTGGACGATGGGCAAACCCTTGAAGCCGAGTTTCTGGTGGAAGCCCGCGGCCGCCAGGCGCCGTTGGCGGCCGACCGCTTGCGTGGCCCGGAGACGGTCAGCCTGCTCAATCTGTGGCAGGGCAAGCCTGGCGAGCCGGCTTCGGCCGTGGAGAGCCTGGACGATGGCTGGGCGTGGATGGCTCGCTTGGCCGATGGCCGCTGCTACTGGCAGATCACCCTGAATGCCGAAGGCCTGCCGGGCAAGGCTGCACTGGCCGAGTACTGCGCCGAACGCCGGCGCCGCTCGGCGCTGGTAGCCGAGCTGTTCGATGCGCATGCCCTGGCGCCGGCAATCGTCCATGCCCGCAGCAGCACCGCCATTCTGGCGGGCGAGTGTGCAGGCGAGGATTGGCTGCGGGTGGGCGATGCGGCGATGGCGGTTGACCCGTTGTCGGGGAACGGGATTTTCCAGTCGCTGTCCTCAGCGTTGCAGGCGCCGGCGGTGATCAACACGCTGTTGCGCTGCCCGCAGCGGGCGGCTCTGGCGCGGTGTTTTCATCAGCAACGGATCGAACAGCTGTTCCTGCGCTTCGCGCGGATCGGACGGGACTTTTATGCTCAGGAACAGGCGCGGGCAGCAGGCCTGTTCTGGGCGCGCAGGCGGCAGTGGCCGGATGCGCAGCCGATACATGGCGCATCCGATTGGGAGGCGGTGCGTGTCGAACGGCGACCGGTGTTGCGCGATGGGCTGGTGGATGAGGCCGATGTGGTGGTAACGGCGGATCAGCCGCTGGGCGTGTGGCACCTGCAGGGGATCGAGCTGGCGCCGGTGGTGCGTGGTGTTCAAGACGGGCTTGAACTGACGCAAGTGTTAAGCGATCGCTCGATGGAGCAGCAGATGATGGTGCGGCGCTGGCTGGCCGAGCAGGGGTATGGCTGAAGGCCGCCATCGCCGGCTAGCGCCAGCTCCCACAGTAATCAGTGCAACACATTACCTTGTGGGAGCTGGCGCTAGCCGGCGATTGGGTGCTACGCAATTCAAAGCCAGATAGCATCCCAGTGCGGATAATCACCAATTCTAGAGACAAGTCCCGCTCGCAATGGATTGCCAACGATATAGCGTGCTACAGCCTGAACATCATCCTCTCGACGCAAAGCCCGATCATGAAACCCCTGTTGCCACAGGCGACCGCGATACTGCTGCGATCTATTGATCAAACAAGTACTGCGACTCTTCATTCGCCGCATCAACACTTCAAGCGTTTCCTGTTGCAGCTCGACCAGCCAATGTAGATGGTCAGGCATCACCACCCAGGCCAGCGATCTGGCCAGACACTTGTCCTGTGCGTAGCGCAATTGCGCAACTAACAGTCTGGCCAGATCGAAATCACGGAAAATGGGACGGCGATGTTCTACGGTGGTGGTGAGTAGATAAAGCTGCCCCGGGATCGATACCCGCCCCCGGCGTAATCGGTGGGATGCTGGACGTTCCATGTCTTTCTCCTTGAGGGTGAAAACTCTCAAGGTAGCTGTAACGCACAGGAAGAAAGCTGGAGCAATGACACTTGATGTTTCTGTGGAGACAGGTGTCGATGGTTTGTGGGAGCCAGCAAGGCCGGCTCTCACAGTCCAGAAGTTTAGCGAGTAAAAGCTCAGAGTTTGATCAGCACCGATTTCAGCTCGGTGTAGTGCTCGATCGCGGCAGCGCCCATTTCCCGGCCGACGCCTGACAGCTTGTAGCCACCGAACGGCAGCGCCGGGTCCAGCGCGCTGTGACAATTGACCCACACCGAACCAGACTTGATCCGCGGGATCATCCGGTGCACCGCCGCCAGGTCGTTGGACCAGATGCTCGCGCCCAGGCCGTAAGGGTTGTCGTTCGCCAGACGCACCACTTCATCAATGTCGTCGAAGGGCATGGCGACCAGCACCGGGCCGAAGATTTCTTCCTGAACCAGGCGATGACGCTGGTCGACGTCAACGATCACCGTCGGTTTGACGAAATAACCCGGGCCAAAACCTTCGCCACCGCAAGCGATAGTGGCGCCCAGTTCGCGACCAAGATTGATGTAGCCGGTCACCCGGTCCTGCTGCCTGGCGGAGATCAGCGGGCCCATCTGCACCTGCGGATCAAGGCCGTTGCCGAGTTTCATGCCATTGGCAATCGAGGCGATGTCGGCCACTACATTGTCGAAATGCTTGCGGTGCACATAGAGGCGCGAACCTGCGCAGCACACCTGGCCCTGGTTGAAGAAAATCGCCGTTGCGGCGCCTGCGGCGGCCTCCTGCAGGTTGGCATCGGGCATGACGATGGTCGGCGACTTGCCGCCCAGCTCCAGGGTCACGCGGGTCATGTTTTCCATGGCCGCCTTGCCGATCTGCTTACCGACTTCGGTGGAACCGGTGAAGGTCAGTTTGTCTACGCCGGGGTGGCGGGTGAGAGCGGCACCGGCATTCAGCCCGGTGCCGGTGATTACGTTGAATACGCCATCCGGATAGCCGGCTTCCTGCACCAGTTCGGCCAGCTTCAAGGCGGTCAGCGGGGTTTCGTCGGCAGGCTTGAGCACCATGGTGCAGCCGGTGGCCAGCGCCGGCCCGAGCTTCCAGCAGGCCAGCAGCAGCGGAAAGTTCCAGGCGACGATGGCACCGACGACGCCGATCGCTTCGCGGCGGATGAAACCGTGGAACTGGTCGTCAGGCATCAACGGCAGCGAAGGCTCCACCGTCGCGCCTTCAATCTTGGTGGCCCAGCCAGCCATGTAGCGCAGGAAGTCGATAGCCAGTTGCACGTCCATGACTTTGGCCACCGCAGCGCTCTTGCCATTGTTCAAGCACTCGAGTTCGGCCAGCTCCTGCGCGTCGCGCTCCATCAGTTCGGCCAGACGCCACAGCAGGTTCTGCCGCTCACGGGGACGCATGCGGCTCCAGGCCGAGTCATCGAAGGCCGCACGCGCCGCCTGGACGGCACGCTCAACGTCGACGCTGTCGGCACACGGCACCTCGCCCAGTACCTCGCCTGTGGCCGGGTTGCGAAAGTTCATGGTCTTGCCACTCTGCGCGTCCTGCCAGTCGGCGCCAATGCGCATTTTCAGTTTACGGTCGAGAAAAGCCTGGGTACGGGGGAGGATCGGCAGGGTCGACAGCATGGGGCGGCGCCTCTTGTCATTGGATGTGCAGGGCGCTTTCGCAACCACCATGCCAAACATGAGATCCGTCATCAACGTATTGATATTGCTTGTCTTTTTACCCGCCTACAGAAAACTGTAGACGAATTACGGTGTAGCACTTTGAGACAGTATGAGACACCCCTGCAACAGTTCGACCCACTGCGATTCGTCCTTGAAGGTGTTTAACACATTGAAAATAAACGCTTTGCCTGGATTGGCACAGTTCCTGTATTGGTCATTCGCAGAAGCACCTACGGCACCCAGCGTGCAATAACGATAAGAACAACACCGTGGAGGTCTGACCTTGAGAACGACTCGACTCCGGCGACATACCAGCAGCCTGGCGCTGATCGCCGCCGCCTTGCTATGCACCCAGCTCCAGGCCAAAGAGCCCGGCGCCGACCTGCTGCAGAGCAAGTGCATGGGCTGTCACACAGCCGAAGGCAACGACAGCTATAGCCGCATCAGTCACCAGCGCAAAACCCCCGAAGGCTGGTTGATGAGCATCGGCCGCATGCAGGTCATGCATGGTCTGCAGATCAGCGACGATGACCGCCGCACCCTGGTCAAGTACCTGGCCGACAAGCAAGGCCTGGCACCCAGCGAAACCGAAGGTGTGCGGTATGCCATGGAGCGCCGCCTGAACACGGTGGAGCAGTTTGACGAGAAGCTCAGCCAGACCTGCGGCCGTTGCCACTCCGGCGCCCGGGTCGCCCTGCAGCGGCGTCCGGCCAAGGAATGGGAACACTTGGTCAACTTCCACCTTGGCCAATGGCCGTCACTCGAATACCAGGCCCTGTCACGGGATCGCGACTGGTTAGAGATCGCCCTGAACGAAATGGTGCCTGAGCTGGCCAAGCGCTTCCCGCTGGACAATCCGGCCTGGACCGACTGGCAGCAAACACGGCCCAAGCCCGAGGTGCTGGTGGGGCGCTGGGCCTTTAGTGGCCATATGCTGAGCAAGGGTGACGTGCGCGGCGAGATGACCCTCGGCAGCGCTCAGGGCGATGGCACCTTCAAGGTCGATGTCAACGGCCGCTATGCCGACGGTACGCCGTTCCAGGGCAGCGGCTCGGCGATTCTCTACAACGGCTTCGAATGGCGCGGTAACGTCAGGATTGGCGATACCACGATGCGTCAGGTATTCGCCGCACTCGATGGCGAGATGAAAGGGCGCATGTTCGAGGCCGAGCATGACGAACGCGGCCTGGATTTTACTGCGGTGAAGGAGGGCAAGGCCCGTTTGCTGGCCGTACAGCCTTCGTTCATCAAGGCGGGCAGCGAGGCTGAGCTGACACTGGTTGGCAGCGGCTTGTCCGGCAAACCGGACCTTGGCCCGGGTATCGACGTGACCGAAGTGCTGGAATCAAGCGCCAGCCAGGTACGGGTCAAGGTGCGGGCTGCGGCCGATGCGGCGCCTGGCCTGCGTGAAGTCAGCCAGGGCGGATTGAAAGGGCCGAGCCTGGCGGTCTACGACAAAGTCGAGGAAGTGAAAGTGGTGCCGGCGTTCTCCATCGCCCGCATCGGTGAGAACGGCGGCAGTACACCGAAGGTGCAAGGGCGCTTCGAGGCCGAGGCCTGGGGTAAAGATGCCAAGGGTCAGCCGCTGCGCATTGGCTATCTGCCGGCGCAGTGGTCGGTCGAGCCGTATAACGAAAAGGCCAAGGAAGACGAAGACGTCAAGTTCGCCGGGCAGATGCTCGAGAACGGCATTTTCATGCCCGGCGGTGCCGGCCCTAACCCCGAGCGGCGGATGATGACCAACAACGCGGGCAATCTGAAAGTGATCGCCCAGTTGCAGGACGGCGGACAGAAAGGCGAAGGCCACCTGATCGTCACCGTGCAACGCTGGAACAATCCACCGCTGCCGTGATCGGCCGTTGACCCTACGGGCACTGCGCTGCCCGGATTCCAACGTTGATCACAATGCACATCGGGAGGTCGCCATGGGCGCGCTTTTGAATCTGGTCGAACGCAATCTGCATGAAGTGCAGGTGGATGCCGACCGCATGCTGTTCCATATCCCCAGCAGTTCGCTGTTTGCCACCGACGCAGTAACAGGCGGAATCATCGACACTTTGCGCGAGCAAGGCTGTTCATCTGAAGAGTTGCAGCAGCGTCTGCAATCACGCTTCAGCGGTGAGGACATCATCGACACCTTGCGCGAGCTGATCGCCCTGGAGGTGGTCAGCGACGGCTCGCCGCTGACCCCGGAAATCGGCCTGAAGCGGGTCGAGCGTACGGCGATCAATACCGTGGTGTTGAACGTCAATACCGGCTGCAACCTGAGCTGCACCTACTGCTACAAGGAAGACCTGGACAAGCCCTCGGCGGGCAAGAAAATGGACGTGGAAACGGCCATCGCTTCAGTGGAGATGCTGCTCAAGGAGTCCCCGGACGAAGAGCGTTTCACCGTGGTGTTTTTCGGCGGCGAACCACTGAGCAATCGCAAGCTGATCGAGTACATGGTCGACTATTGCGAGAAGCGCTTTGCCGAGGCCGGCAAGCTTGTCGAGTTCGTCATGACCACCAACGCCACGCTGCTCACCGAAGAGACCGTGGATTACCTCAACGCCCACCGTTTTGGCCTGTCGGTGAGCATCGACGGCCCCAAGACCGTACATGACCGCAACCGCATCACCGTCGGCGGCCAGGGCACCTACGACGTGGTGCGGCGCAAGGCCCAGATGCTGCTGTCGCGCTACAACAGCCGCCCGGTGGGTGCACGGGTGACCTTGACCACCGGTGTGACCGATGTCGAAACCATTTGGGATCACCTGTTCAACGAACTGGGATTCGCCGAAGTCGGCTTCGCCCCGGTGACCTCCGGTGACATCAGCAGCTTCAACCTCACCAGCGATGAACTGGTGCAGGTGTTCGCCAACATGAAGGCCCTTGGCCGACGTTACCTGGAAGCCGCACTGGAACACCGCAATATCGGCTTCTCCAACCTCCACCAGCTGATCACCGACATCCATGAAGGGCACAAGAAAGCCCTGCCGTGCGGCGCCGGCTTGAAGATGCTGGCGGTCGATCACAAGGGCGAGCTGAACCTGTGCCATCGCTTCACCGGCTCCAGCCTGCCGACCTTCGGCAACGTCCACAGCGGGGTGAAGCAGGTGGAGCTGAACGACTTCCTGTCCCAGCGCCTGGACCGTAGCGGCACCGGCTGCGACAGCTGCCGTATCCGCAACCTGTGTTCCGGCGGCTGCTACCACGAGAGCTATGCCCGCTACGGCGATCCTACTCATCCGACCTACCACTACTGCGAGTTGATGCGCGACTGGATTGACTTCGGCATCGAGGTTTACAGCCGCATCATGGCCGCCAATCCGGCCTTCATCAGCCGCTACATCACTCCGCGGAAGGCGCATTGATATGAAACATCTCAAGCCGCTGAACAACAAAGCGCAAATTCTTGAGCAAGCGGTCGCCCAGGACCGGGTCGAGGAAGTCGTGGCCATGAGTGCGGTCGCCGGTTGCACCGCCACCACCGACCCGGGCTGGGAAGTGGATGCCTTTGGTGGCGTCAGCTCGCTGTGCCAGCCAATGGAAGCCGACCTCTACGGCTGCTCGGACCCTTGCTGGTGGCCAGCCCAGGTGCCCGACATGATGAGCACCTACCAGGACTGGAACGCCCAGGCCAGCAACTCCCAAGACGATTGGCGCAACCTCGGCACTGTGTTTCCAAAAGACAAGTGACCGGCCAACAAGAACAACAAGGGGAAACCGCATGAAACCTGGAGTTTTCGCCAAGCTGGCGTTCACCGTCGCCGCCTGTGCCAGCACCTTCGCAGCCTGGGCTGCCGACAGCAGCGGGCCTGCGCTGAAGGCGGGGCACGAGTACATGATCGCCACCAACTACCCAAACAACCTGCACGTGGTCGACCTGGCCAGCGATGAGCTCTACAAAAGCTGCAAGCTGCCGGACGCCTTTGGCCCCGGCACGGCGATGATGGCGCCGGACAATCGTACCGCGTACTTGCTCAACAACCATTTCGGGGATCTCTACGGTATTGACCTGGACACCTGCAAGACGGTGTTCCACGCCAACTTGTCGAACACCCCGGGCGAGGTGGCGCGCTCGATGTTTTCCTTCGCCATCAGCCCGGATGGTAAGGAGGTCTACGCCACGGTCAATCCGACCCAGCGCCTGAATGACCACTACGTGGTCAAACCGCCGCGCCTGGAGGTATTCCGTACCGCAGACGGGCTGGCCGCCAAGCCTGTTCGCAGCTTTCCCATGCCGCGCCAGGTCTTCCTGATGCGCGCGGCGGATGATGGCAGCCTGTTTGTCGCCGGCCCCGATATTTACAAGATGGATGTGAACACCGGCAAATATGAAGTCGCGCTGCCACTGCGCAACTGGCAGCGTCCGGGTTTCAGCGCCCCGGACGTGCTGTACTTCTGGCCACACCAGACCGCACAGCATGACTTCACCATGCTCTACACCGTGTCGCGCTTCCAGGACGACAAGCAGGATCCAGCCACGGCTGAACCGATGTATGGCTACCTGAGCATCGATCTCAAGAGTGGTAAAAGCAGCTACCAGGAGTTCGCTTCACTGACCGAGCTGTACTTCACCGGCCTGCGTTCACCAAAGGACCCGAACCAGATGTACGGGGTGCTCAACCGCCTGGCGCGCTATGACATCAAGGAGCGCAAGCTGATCAAGGCCGCCAACCTCGACCACACTTACTACTGCGTGGCCTTCAACAAGCAGGGCAGCAAGCTCTACCTTGCCGGCACCTTCAACGATATCGCGGTGTTCGATCCGCAGAGCCTGGAGAAGGTCAAGAACATCAAGCTGCCAGGTGGCGACATGTCGATCACCACCACCCAGGTGTTCGTCAGGTAGGCAAGGCCGCCGCGCTGCTAGGCAGCGCGGCGTTGAATCCCGGAACAACAAGAACAAGAGAACACCATGAACGCGTTGAGCCAAACCCAAGGGCGGCAGGACACCAAGCTGCTGCAAATGTGCATAGGGGACGCCTTCGACCTAACCGTGTCGCGCTTTGCCGAGCGCGAAGCGCTGGTGGTCCGGCACCAGGGGCTGCGCTACAGCTGGCGGACCCTCGCGGATGCGGTCGAGCGCCAGGCTCGCGCGCTGATGGCCCTGGGGCTTGAACGCGGTGACCGCCTGGGTATCTGGGCGCCCAACTGCGCGCAGTGGTGCATCACCCAGTTTGCCAGTGCGAAAATCGGCGCCATCCTCGTCAATATCAACCCGGCCTACCGCAGCAACGAGCTGGCTTACGCATTGAGCCAGTCGGGCTGCCGCTGGATCGTCTGTGCCGACGCCTTCAAAACCTCCGACTACCACGCCATGCTGCTGGAGCTGGTGCCTGAGCTGGCCGCGAGCGCGCCTGGGGAACTGGCCTGCGAGCGCTTTCCTAAGTTGCGCGGAGTGGTTAGTCTGGCTGACCACCCGCCGCTGGGCTTTCTCGCCTGGCAGGCGCTGCAGGCGCGAGCCGGGGAGGTCAGCACTGCGGCGCTGGCGGCGCGCCAGACCAGCCTGCACTACGCTGAGCCGATCAATATCCAGTACACCTCGGGCACCACCGGCTTTCCCAAAGGCGCGACCCTCAGCCATTACAACATTCTCAACAATGGCTACATGGTCGGTGAGAGCCTCGGCCTGACCGAGCATGACCGCCTGGTGGTGCCGGTACCGCTCTACCATTGCTTTGGCATGGTCATGGCCAACCTTGGCTGCCTGACCCATGGATCGACATTGATTTACCCCGGGGATGCTTTCGATCCCCTGACCACCCTGTGTGCGGTGGCCGAGGAGCGGGCAACCGCACTGTATGGGGTGCCGACCATGTTCATTGCCGAACTAGACCATCCGCAACGCGACACCTTCGATCTCTCAAGCCTGCGCACCGGCATCATGGCCGGTGCCAACTGTCCCATCGAAGTCATGCGTCGGGTAATCGATGAAATGCACATGAGCGAAGTGCAGATCGCCTACGGCATGACCGAGACCAGCCCGGTTTCATTGCAGACAGGCCCTGACGATGACCTCGAACTGCGCGTGACCACCGTTGGCCGCACCCAGCCGCACCTGCAGAGCAAAATCATCGACAGCGCCGGGCAGTGTGTACCACGTGGCGAAATCGGTGAGCTGTGCACGCGAGGCTACAGCGTCATGCTCGGTTACTGGAACAATCCGGCGGCCAGCGCCCAAAGCATTGATGAGCAGGGCTGGATGCACACCGGGGACCTGGCGTCGATGGATGAGCAGGGCTATGTGCGCATTGTCGGACGCAGCAAGGACATGATCATTCGCGGCGGAGAGAATATCTATCCGCGCGAACTGGAGGAATTCTTCGCAAGCCATCCGGCGGTAGCCGAGGTACAGGTGATCGGCATTCCGTGCGCGCGATACGGTGAGGAGATCGTCGCCTGGATCCGCCTGCACCCTGACCAGAACCCGGGTGAAGAGCAATTGCGCGACTGGGCCAGGGCACGTATCGCGCATTTCAAGGTGCCGCGGTATTTTCGCTTTGTGGAGCAGTTTCCGATGACGGTCACCGGCAAGGTCCAGAAGTTTCGCATGCGCGAGATCAGCATGCAGGAGCTGCACCTGTCGTGATCTCGGCAATCGGGCTGTGAGCTACCGCAGGCTTTGAACCCTTAGGCCACGCAGGTTTCAGCGCAAACCGCAAGTATCCATAGGTATTGAATGCGGGACCGCCCGTCGGTGGTTCTTCCTTAAAAGTGAACGATCGGAAAATACAGCTCTCTTATTTTCCAGCAGGCCGGTCCTCAGTGATCACGCCGTGCACTCCCTCGTAAAAAATGGACGTTCATCCTCATCTGCATCGTATGGAATGCACGTGGGGATTTTTTTTACCTGAAACCTGGAGTAACGCTATGCCCTCATCAATGGCTCGCTGGGCGAGTCGCTGCATTCTTGAAATACCGGTTTACTGATTTAGTTTGTTCAAGTGAGTTTGATCCTGTAGTTGCGATCAGGTCGTTCGTACGCCTGTTGCAAGGTCATCTGGCACTAACGTATTAAGTGGAGAAGTCGTCGTGGAGATCAATACAATTATTAGCCTGTTCGGGCAGAAAGAATCCATGGAGCTTTTGCGGTTGGCGGTTGTTTATGTCCATCTGATAGCCTGTTGCGTCGCCATCGGCCTGGTGTTTGCCAGCGATGCTGCGATGGTCAAGGGCTTATTGAAAGGTCGTGTATCGACGGGGCACGATAACGATCATATGACGAGTCTGCAGAAATCTGTTGCCAGTGCGTTGATATTCTTGTGGATTAGCGGAGCCGCACTGATAGGTATTGATTACCTGGAAAAAGGTATTAACTATTTTGCCAATCCGAAACTTCAAGCCAAAGTCATTATTGTCTTGTTACTGACATTCAACGGCATGTTGTTGCATCGCTATATATTGCCTGCATTGCTGAAGGCCGGATCGTTACTTGATCTGCAGATCGGTGTGCGAATGTTTGCCCTGTTCTCCGGAGCACTGTCGGGCGTGTCCTGGCTGTATGCCGCGATGCTGGGTGTCGGTCGTCCTCTGGCCTGGAAATATTCGCTCAGCGAGTTGCTGATGGCGCATCCGGTGTTGATCGTGCTCGGGTTTGCGTCGATGGTGGCATTGACCCAATGGGCACGGAACCGCAGCAGCGCGCTGCCGGCTCAGGAGAGCCCATGGCTGCTGGCGGGAATTCATACGCGCTAAGCTGATGCTGGCGAACGCTATTCGGCAATGAGATGGACCTGCGCATCGGCCTGGCGGTAAGACTGGCCGGTGCGCAAACGCCATTGAGTCAACTCATCGGCGTTTTCCGCCAGCTGTAGCTGGTGCTCTTCACGGGTAATGGGCTTGCCGGTATTGGCATCCACCAACGCCAGCGCCACGGGTTTGCCGGTGCTTTGGTCTATCAACGCAACCTTGTCTGAACCGCTGGTGTGGCGGGCGCCCCAACTCATCAGGGTGAGGATTACCGGACGCAGGTCCCGGCCTGCTTCGGTGAGGTGGTACTCATGGCGTGGCGGGTTGTCCTGGTAAGGGCGGCGCTCGAGCAAACCGGCTGCCACCAGATCGTTCAAGCGGCGGGTGAGGGTGCTTGAGGCGATCCCCAGGCTGTAGAGAAACTCGTCGAACCGCCGCAGACCATAGAAGGCATCGCGCAGGATCAGCAGGCTCCACCCGTCACCAATGCATTCAAGGGCATGAGCGACCGGGCACGGCATGGGTTGGAAGCTGGCTCTTTTCATCGGGGCTCACCTGATCGCTGTCGATGGAGAGTGCGATCATACTATCGCGCCGTTAATTTCATAATGAAAGCAACATGTGCGAAGCATCACTCGAAGGTGCCCCTCCTACCGAATCGCGGGCCTGGCCCGCGATGACCCTGCCAGCGGGATCCTAGTAGTTGAACGTGTAACGCAGAATCAGCCGGTTCTCGTTGGCACTGTCGGCATACGTGGAGCGGTTGGTGGAGTTGCGCCACTGCACTGCCAGTCCCTTCACCGGCCCGCCCTGGACCACATAAGTGATGTCGGTCATGCGTTCCCATTCCTTGCCCGATTCACCGCTGGCCCGAAGCCCTGCCGCTTGTGCGGTGTTGACCAGCGTCGGGTCGACGTCCTCACCCTTGGCGTATTTGACTCCCAAGGTCAGCCCGGGAACGCCCACCGCGGCGAAGTCGAAGTCGTAGCGGGCGTACCAGACGCGCTCATTGGCGGCGGTGAAAGTACTCACCAGCGATTCAGCGAAAATGTAGGTGTCGGTGCCGTTGACGAACGCAAACGGGGTATCGCCCCAGGCCTTCTGGTAGCCGCCGCCAAGGGTATGCCCCTTGAGGCTGTAGGCCAGGTAACTGGTGAGGGTGCGGTTGTCGACTTCACCCACGCTCTTGTCACCGGTCTCGTTGGCATCGAATAGGCGCACATCGGCGATCACCGCGCCGGTCGACAACGGCTGGTTCAATTTCATACCGAAAAAGTTGTTACGGTAGAGGTCTTCAAGCTCGGCCACGTGATAGCTCAGGGTCAGCGTCGGCAGTGCTTTGTAGTCGAATGCCAGGTAGGAGTAGTGATCGGCCTCTACCGGGGCGTAGCCGGTGGCGGTCAGCGATTCGAAGTCGGTGGAGTTGCGTTGCTTGACCGCGTTTACCCGCAGCGCCGAGAAAGTCAGGGGCGCAAAGTCGTTGGAGACCAGCAGGCCGCCGCGAAACACCTGCGGCAGCAGGCGGCTGTTGTTGCTTGCAAGCAGAGGCATGACCGGGTTGATACCGCCGATACGCAGTTCGCTTTTTGCCAGGCGGGCCTTGGCGGTCAGCGTCATCTTGCTGTAGGCGTCCTCGACATTGCGCTCCGAGTCGTAGGCCAGCAGGCCTGAGCCGGTACGATCGGGGCTTGAGTCCAGCTTTACCCCGAGCAGGCCGAGGGCATCGACACCAAAGCCGAGCGTGCCTTCGGTAAAGCCCGACTGCAGGTTGAGGATGAAACCCTGACCCCACTCGTCGCGCTTGTTCTGGCGTGCGTCGTCGTTGCGAAAGTCGCGGTTGTAATAGAAGTTGCGCAGTTCAAGGCTTGCCTTGGCATCCTTGACAAAGTCCGCCATGACCATCGGGGCTTGAGCGGCGACAGCGGTGGCGAGCAGCAGCCTCACAGGGTGTTTCGACATTACAGGCACCTTTTATTTTTGTTGTTGTGATCAGGGATGAAAGGTTGCGAACGCACTGACCGGCTCCCGACCGGTCACCAAGGTGTTTTCGATGCTGGCAGGGTCCGCGTAACCGAGGCTCATGCCACACACCAGCATCTGTTCAGGCGCAATCCCCAATTGCTCCGCGATGAGGGTGTGGTATTTGAGGAATGAGGCTTGCGGGCAGGTATGCAGGCCGCGGCCGCGCGCAGCAACCATCACGCTTTGCAGGAACATGCCGTAATCGAGCAGGCTGCCCTCACCAAGGCTGCGGTCGATGGTGAACAGCAAGCCCACCGGCGCATCGAAGAACCGATAGTTGCGACCGTGCTGTGCATGCATGCGCGGCCTGTCGTTCTTGTCGATCCCCAGCAACCCGTAGAGCGCCCAGCCCACTGCCCGTCGGCGCTCGAGGTAGGGCGCCTTCCATTGGTGCGGGTAGTAGGCGTACGGGTCTGCATGGTTTGCCGCGGACGCGGGATCGTTGTCGATGCGGGTGATGGCGCGCGACAGACGCGCCTTCACTTCGCCGGTCAGCACATGCACATGCCAAGGCTGCATGTTCACCCCGGTGGCACTGAAGCGTGCGACATCGAGGATCGCCTCGATGTCCTCCTGCGCCACCGGTGTGGGAAGAAATGCCCTGATACTGCGTCGCGTGGTGATGGCCCAGTCAACTGCGTGGCTCACAAGCTGCGCGGAAGCTGGCGGTGGCGATAATCGGTTCATGTTCGTTCCTGCAGGCAGCGTCTGGCGTCAAGGCATGGGTTCAGCGCGAAAGCGCGAGGGCCTTCTTCTCTTGGGTCGATTGCGCCCGGGACTGGTTGATCAGGGTGACTGCCAGGGCACCGATCAGGCCTGCCAGGCTGATGGCCATGAAGTTTTGCTGCAGCGGCAGGCTCAACGAGACCAGCCAGCCAATCAGTACCGGGGCGACAATGGCGCCGATGCGACCCACGCCGGAGGCGAAGCCGACGCCGGTGGAACGGATCTCGGACGGATAGAAGTCACCGGCATAGGCGTAGGCCAGCAGTTGCGTGCCCAAGGTCGAGGCGCCGACCAGGAACACCACCGCGAACAGTGCCGTGGTATCGCGGGTGTAACCGAGGAGGGTGAGGGCGATGGCTCCGGTGATGTAGAAGCACACCAGCACATGCTTGATGCTCAGCTTGTCGCTCAGCCAGCCGCCGACCATGGCCCCGGCAATCGAACCGAGGTTGAACACGATGACGAAATTGAGCGCCGAGCCGAGGCTGAAACCGGCCATTGCCATGAGTTTGGTGAGCCAGGAGTTGAGGGCATACACCATGAACAGACCGGTCATGAAAGCGGTCCAGATCATCACCGTGCTGAACCCGCGCCCTTGCTTGAACAGGTCGCGAACCGGGGTTGCCTCAGTGTTTTGCATGGCGACATTGCCAGTAACCACCAGCGTATCGGCAACCGCATGGCCTGGCTCGATCTTGCCGACGATTTCACGCAATTCGTCCTGACGGCCGTTCCTGAGCAAGTAGCCAAGGGATTGCGGCATGCTCTTGAGAATGAACGGAATCAGCAGCACCGGCAGCCCGGCGACATAGAACACCCACTGCCAGCCATAGCTCTCGATCAGTTGCTTGGCGGTCAACGCCACGAGGATGCCGCCCACCGAGTAACCGGCAAACACCAGGGTGATCAGGCGGGTGCGCAACTTCAGTGGCGAGTACTCGCCCATCTGTGCGGTACATACCGGCAGTACGCCGCCGATACCGAGACCGGCAATGAAGCGGGCAATGCTGAAGCTGACCGGGTTGTCGGTAAAACCGGCCACCGCTGTGAAAATGCTGAACAGCGCCACGCAGATGGCGATCATGCGCGGACGACCGATGCGGTCAGCCAGCGTGCCCAGGAAGATCGCGCCCAGCATCGTACCCAGCAGTGCCGAGCCGGCCATGATCCCGGCGCTGGTAGGGTCGACGTTCATGTCTTGCATGATCGCGGGCAGTGCTGCGCCCACCACGGCCAGGTCATAGCCGTCGATGATCAGGATGAGCATGCACCAGAAGAGGATGCGCCCATGGAAACGATTGAACTTCGAATCCCCCACTAGCGCGTAGATGTTCACCGATTGCATAGCGTGTCTCCTTCGCTGTTGTTTTTGTTTGTGAAGTGCACAGTCGTATGTCCGCAAGCTGGCCAGGGCAGGTGAGGGCCACAGCGCAACCTGTGGCGAATCCTAGGGCCGATTGGCGGTGCGGCACATGCCCGCGGGCGTCGATGTGTTTGACCGATCTGGGCACATTGGCGCGGGCAGGGGGCAAGCGGGAGAGAAGGGGAAGGGGATCAGCTTGCCGATTGAGTCAGAGACTGGTTGGACGCATCAGTACTCGAACGGCGATACGCGCCGGGGCTTACGCCGGTCCATTTCTTGAAAGCACGGTGAAACGCGCTGGTTTCCTGAAAGCCGGCCTGGGCGGCAACTTCGCAGACGGTCAGATCCGACTGGCCGAGAAAGTTGATGGCCATGTCTCGCCTGAGGTTGTCCTTCAGTCCCTGGTAACTGATACCTTCAGCTTGCAAGCGCCGCTGCAGGGTGGAGCTGGACATGCTCAACTGATTGGCCACTTCATCCAGCGCCGGCCAGTTTTCCGGCGTATGGTTGCGCAGCCGCTGCCTGATCTGGGCACTTAAACTGGCGTCGTTGCGGTATTTGACCAACAGACTTGCCGGCGAGTCTCTAAGAAAAGTGGCCAGGCTCTCGGGCGTCTGGGCCACCTTGAGGTTCAAAAAGCACGCATCAAAGCAGACCCGGGTCACCGGGGCGGCAAACTCGATGTGCTCACAGAAGCGCATGCGGTAGTCGCTGTCATCATCCGGACGCGGCGAGCGGAAGCTCAGGGCCTGCAACGGAATTCTGCGATTACCCAGCCAGCACAGCAGCCCGTGCACCAGAATCAGCCAGGTGCCATAGCTGAACAACCTGCGCTCCACGCCATGGTCGTGGATGATGATCGACGCCGTGTCGCCGTCCAGGTGCAGCTCACCGTACAGGTCATCAAGCCCCAGGCGCAGGAACGCCAGAATCCGCCGCAGCGCCTGTTCCAGCGACTCACAACCAATGGTGGCGTGGCACATGAGCCGAAAGCTGCCGCGCCGTAGCGGGTGGCTGTCGATTGCGAAAAACTCATCGTCGAGCATGTCCGACAGGGCGACCCACAGCCGTGAGAATGCCGAGGCGCATACACGAGCATTCGTGGAACTGAGCAGTTGCGGGTCGATACGCGCTTGTTGCAGCGCCAGGGATATGTCCAGGCCACGCTGGGTTGCCCCATAAAGGGCTTCACGCACCAGGCTGATGGAGGTGGTTCCTTTATAGGCAGCAAGCATCTGTTCATCTCCATCCGGTGGTCGAGCCCGGGAGGAAACTTAGCAGATGGTTACAACGGGGGGAGCGCGCATTTTTGCATATGCCAACGGCGTTTTAGGGCCAGGCTTGCAGCACCAGCGACTCGCCCCTGCAACGCCGATTCGATCGAACGCCGGGCAGTAGTTTCCTGGTCTGTTCCGAGGCTGAGGTTCCAGGGCCAAACGCTTGCAAAGGCGTTTGCCGTTATCCTTTTGCATGCTCGCCAGACGCGTGCTGTTTGATGGTGTCCATTACGGCAGCGGTCATGATTGCGGTGGACACGCCAAACATGAGAATGCCGTTGGCCGCCTCCAGTGGACTGAGCAGACGCCATTGCTGGCTCAGGACCACATCGCCATAACCCAGGGTGGCGAAGGTCACGCCGGAAAAGTACAGCGCGGTGATGAAGTCCTCGAACTCACCCAGCAGCAGGAACAGCAGAGCCCACAGCGCCATTTGCACATAGTTGCCGATGAGCATCACCACCATGACCATCGACAGCAAGCGCACGTCATCGCTCCAGGAGGGGCTCACGTTCATCTTGTGTCTGAGCGACACATAGCGACGCGCACACAGGGCTAGAAACAATGCCTGCAACACAACACAGAGCACGATCACCGGTAGGCCTACCAGAAAATTGATCAGCATGGGCGAGCCTCTTCAGCGGTTGGGTTGGACGCATTTCGACGTTGCCGGCGCTTATCGAGCAGATGAACCATCGCACAGGCATACAGGGTGACCAGAATGAACAGCCCCATGCGGATGGCGAAGGCGGTGTAGACATCCTTGCCGGCGGCGCTGTCCTGCACCGACTGGCCGAGCAGAATGATCATGGTCGTCAGGCTGTTGAGCCAGAAGCCCGGCTTGTAGTTGCCAGGGCTCAGCCCGTAAAGCTTGCGGGCCAGCACCAGCCCGAACAGCAGCATCCACAGGAAGAACATCCACAGATTGACGAACAGGCCCAGGGCGAACCAGAAGAGAATCGCCATCAGGCCGCCGAGCAGGGTCGAGCCGAGCAGCTCCCGCCCGGCAGTGCGCGCGCTGGTGGCGGTGCTCTGCTGGCCGAGGTTGACCGACTTCATGATGATCGGCATGTAGCTGGCCGGATCGATCAGCGCCAACAGGAAGGCGGGCATTACCACCAGCGCGGCGCGCAAGGCCAGCCAGTTGATTTCATCGGCCGACAGGGCAGGTGTGGGGGCGGGCGGCTGGGTGCCGATCGGGTCAGGGAGCAGCCAGTGGCTGATCGACACCACCGTGACGGCCAGGAGCAAGCCCTTGACCAGCGATACGATCACCTGCAGTGCCAGGTCGAATTCGGTAGCGCCGGCCGCGCTGATCATCGTCAAGCCAACCACCATGAAGGTGGCGACCAGCGAATTGCCGCCACTCATGCCATAGCGGAACACCAGAAACAGGCACAGGCCGACCAGCATCACGCCGGTCACCGCGTAGTAATGCAACAGCGGTATCAACAGCAAACCGCTGCCGGTGGTCACCATCAGCACCACGGCCAGGCCCAGGCTGGCCTTGAACGGCAGTGGCCGATTCATCGCCGCCAGCATCGTCAGTGCCAGCATCGGTGCGATGAAAGGGATCGGCAGGGCCAGGCCGAAGCTCGCGGCCAGGCACAGCGCAGTGCCAGTGGCCAGGCGCAGGGCTCGCCTGGCACGGACTTGTTGCTCAGTAGGCATACGACATCCAGCTCATTACGCGCAGGAAGAGACGGCCGAGCAGGTTCAGCGGGTTGCCTTCGCTGGGGAACGCCATGACCTCGGCCTGGCCACCGACACGGATGCCGCTGATGTCGGCCAACTGGCCAGGCGCAAGCTCGATGATCACGGGGAAGCGCTGGGCCGGGCGCAGCCAGTCACGGCTGTTCTGTACCGTGGGCAAGGTCCCGGCTGGCGTGCTCTGGCCGGTACTGACGCCATAACCGATGCTGCGCACATGGCCTTCGAATACCGTGCCGGGAAGACTATCCAGGACGATGCGCACCGGGGTTCCGGGCCTGACCCTGCCCAGGTTGTTCTCGGTCATGTCGGCCGTGACCCACACATCGTGGATGGCGATCAAGGTCATCAACGGCGCCCCGGCTGCGGCGAACTGGCCGACATCGGTGCGCAGGTCGGTGACCAGGCCGGCCGAGCGGGCACGAACCGTGCTGTTGGCCAGGTCCAGTTCGGCCTTGTCCACATTGGCGATGGCGCTGAGCAGCTGGGCGTTTTTGTCGTCGCTGCCACCTTGGGTTTCGCGGGCGCGTTCTACTTCTGCCCGCGCTGCGGCAACATTGGCGACGGCTGCATCGAGGGTGGAGCGGGAAATTTCCAGCCGGCGCAGGGAGATGGTACCAGGGTCTTCCTTGTACAGGCGCTCAAGGCGCTGGAGGTCTTTGCGCGACATGACCTCGTTGGCCTGGGCTGCTTTCAGGGATGCCATCTTCGAGTCGATGCCAGCAGTGTTGGCGCCGATCTGCTTGCGGGTGGTCTGCAAGTCGGCACGCGCGCGGTCGACAGCAATCTGGTATTGCTGCGGGTTTACCTCGAACAGCACTTCGCCGGCCTTGACGTCCTGGTTGTTGCGCACGTTGACTTTGGTGACCCTGCCGGCAACCTCTGCCGCCACCGGAACGACAAATGTCTGCACCCGTGCCTGTTGCGTGTAGGGGGTATAGCGGTCGGCCAGCAGGTACCAGACCAGGCTCAGGACGATCAGCACAGCAACCCAATTCAGCGCTTTTTTTGTCGGATCGGCCGCAGGCGACGCTGCGGTTACTTCCTGCTCTTGTTGGCGGTCACTCAATTGACACCTTCCTTCGCTTCATCGAGCAGGTCGCCCCAGTCGGTGCGTTGCTGCATCTGTTGGCGGGTGGCGGGATCGAGCAGCGGACGGTTACTGTACCAACCGCCGCCGAGGGCCTTGTACAGTGCGATCAGGCTGTTGACGGCCGTGTTGCGGTTGACCAGGTAGTTATCCTGCTGGGCGAACAGGGCAGCCTGGGCATCGAGTACCCGCTGGAAATCCGAATAGCCTTCACGGTACTGGGCATTGGCCAGCGATACCGAACGCTCGGCTGCAATCGACGCTTCGCTTAGGATACGGTCGCGCTCCAGGGCCTTGACCAGACCGGTCGCCGCATCGTCGGCCTCACGCGCCGCCTGGCGAACGCTGTCCTGGTAGACGACGATCAATTGTTGCAGGCGGGCATCCTGGATGCGCACGTTGTTGGTGATCCGGCCATGGTCGAACACATCCCAGCGCAGGCTCGGCCCGCCGACCAGGTCCAGGGTGTTGGAAGTGCCGTCCAGAGAGCTCGCGGACCAGACGATGCTGCCCAACAGGCTGATGGAGGGGTAAAGGTCGGCCTCGGCGACGCCGATCAGCGCCGACTGGGCCGCGACTTGCGCTTCTGCGCTACGAACATCCGGGCGGCGCAACAGCAGATCGGCCGGTACCCCCTGCAGCACGGCGCGGTCGACCAAGGGCACCATACCGGTGTTGGTGTGCAGTTCCGGCATTGCGCCAGGCGGGCGACCGATCAACGTGGACAAAGCATTGCGTGTGCTTGCGACCTGCGCCTCGAAATCGGGGATGGTGCTCAGGGTTCCCAGGTACTGGGTCTTGGCCTGTTGCAGATCGAGCTCGGCATTATCACCGCTGGTGAACAGGCGCTCGGTGATCTCATAGCTACGCTTCTGCAGTGTGGCGTTGTTCTTGGCGATGTGCAGGCGCGCCTCGGCGGTACGCAGCGCGTAGTAGGTTTGCGCCACCTGAGCGTGAAGCAGCACCAGAACGTTTTCGTAGTTGCTCTGGGCGGCGAACCAGGCTGCATCGGCCGACTCGATGGCGCGGCTGAAGCGGCCCCAGAAATCCAGCTCCCAGCCGATGTCGAAACCCGCGCTGTGTTGCCACAGATGGCTGTCCTGCGGGTTGTCGCCGCTCCATTGGCGACGCTTGAGGTAGACGCTGTCGGCGCTGATCTGCTGGAATTGCGGGTAGCGGTTGCTTAACGCGATGCCCAATTGTGCGCGGGCTTCCATCACCCGCAGGCCGGCGATTTCCAGGTCGGCGTTGTGGGCGTCGGCCTCGGCGATCAGGTGGTCGAGCACCGGGTCGGTAAATACTTGCCACCACTGGCGGCTATCGGGTTGCGTACGTTGCTGGCTGGCAAGTTCCAGGGCCTGAGTGTTCCAGTGCTCGACCCAGGCCTGGGTCGGTGACTGGAAGTCCGGGCCCAGGCGCACACAGCCGCCCAGGCTCAGGACGCCACACAGCAGCAGCCGGCTCATGCGCGCAGGACACGACATCAAGCGCACTCTCCTCAGACCGGTGGATGCTCGTTCGGTGTCTCAAGTCGCGGTTGCTCATCGCGCGGTTGTTCGTCCAGTACGTCGATTTGCGGTTGGTCCTCGACCCATTGCCAGAACAGTTGATAGGCGACTGCCAGTGCCACCGGCCCGATGAACAGGCCGATGAAACCGCCGCTGACCATACCGCCCAGGGCGCCAATCAGGATCACCGGCATCGGCACATCGACGCCGCGACCCAGCATCAATGGCTTGAGGATGTTGTCGGCCATGCCGGCAATCAGGCTATAGATGGTGAACACGATGGTGGCAAGCGAGGTGCCTTCAGTGGCAAAGACATAGGCGATTACCGGCAAGCTCACGAGAATTACCGGCAACTGCATGATCCCCATCAACAATGCGACCATGGCCAGCAGCCCGGCACCGGGTACCCCCATGAGCACGAAGCCGACCCCCACCAGCAGCATCTGGATAAAGGCGATACCCACCACGCCCTGGGCGACCGCGCGGATGGTCGCGGTGCACAGTTCAATAATGCGCGGACCGCGCTTGGGGCCGGAGAGGCGGGTGGCGATAGCGATGGCGCTGCGTTCGCCGTTTTCGCCGTAGGCCATGAGCACACCGGCAATGATCAAGGCACCGATGAACAGCAGAAAGCCCACGCCAACACCGGCCATCTTGCCCAGCAAGGTCAAGCCGACCGTCTTGATGTAAGGCATCAACTTCATCAGCACGCTGCTCATGTCAGTCGCCGACTGCATCCAGAAGGTGTAGAGCGGTTTGCCAATGAGGGGCAGGGTGGCGATCTTTTCGTTCGGCAGCGGAATTTCCAGGCTGTCGGACTTGAGCACGGCCAGGGTGCCTTCGATCGAATCACTGATCGAAGTGCCCAGCAGGTAAATCGGCACCATCAGCAAGGCAAGGGCGACGACTACGATCAAGGTAGCGGTGCGACCGTCCTTGTTACCCAGTTTGCGCTTAAGCATCTTGTGCAGCGGGTACAGGGTAATGGCCAGGATCACTGCCCAGAGCATCAGATTGAGGAAGGGCTGAAAGATCTCGAAGCAGAACAGCACCAGCACCGTGATCAGTCCGGCGCGAATCAAAACATCGAGTAACCCACCGGACAGCGCCCTTGCAGAAATGTTTGTGCGCAACATTGTCTAGCACCTCGCGATTCGTCACCAGTATCGGGATACGCTTAGGCAGCATAGACGTTGATTTGCCGGGAGATCCAAGCTGATGCAACGAAGTTATGAACCTCTGCGCCGCGCAGGCTCAGCCGTGTCTTCGAGGAAAGCCCGCGAAATGGGCAGTGCGGGCACGAGAGGGGTAGGGAATACAACTTCTGGTTGCGTAGTCATGGGTGAACGCATATAACTCAACTAAATAGTCATTTAGTTTAGTTATAATCTATAGTTATCAATGGGGAAGGGTAGCTCACCTGATGAGCTAGGGGTAGCTCATCCTTGGTCGCTATCTTCCAAATTTGTACGGTATCTTTCAAGGGCACGCATAATGGGCGCGTGTAATCGGTAACAAGCCCCGTAAATCAAGGGCTCCAGCCATCTGCGACGACCATTCAAAGGAGTATGCAATGGGTCATTTTCCAAGCTGGATGCTTCAAAGCGCTCACAACTACCTGAAAGCTGCTGAGGTTTTGGACGCGCAGAACCTGCCGCACGTTGCCCAGGTCAATGCGGCGATTGGCATGGAAATCTTGCTGAAGAGCTTCATTTCTGTGCCTGACCAGCATCAAGGTACATCCGGCGAGACCTACAAACTCGACGCCGCAGCGTTGGCCGCAGCTCATCAGCATCTGCAAAGCGCTGACAAAACCAGTCGTAAAACTCCTGATAGGCATGATTTGTTGAAGTTGTTCTGAGGTTGCTGCGACGGACGTTGGCCAACGTGGTCGGCTATTACAAGGAGCAAGGTTCGCAGGATCCATTCGTCCTGGATTACATCGCTGAGGTGCAGGCACGAGCTGCAGGCAGATGATCGAGGCCTGAGCCTGGCTTCAAATCTGTCCACCCAGGGCCCCCGAGCCTCCATAGGGTACTACGCATAATGTATATTATGTTAAATCATGTGCTATGTTAGAAATGTTCATGAGCTGCCCGTTTCCCCATACCTCCAGTGAGATGTTCACAATACCCCGCGCCCTCCGAATCAATCAGTTGGCTCACATTTACAGTATCTCCCGCTATCCTAACGCTGCCTCCTGTAAATTGGAGACACTGAAAATATTGAACTCGTGCGAGGCATGACTATGCGAGTCCACACGTATGTGATCGCCGCAGACGCTGGCTCCGCGCCAAACTACGATCCGCCGGCCGTTACGCTGGCTATCTGTAAGCCGCGCATCCGCAAGAAGGCAAAGGTCGGGGACCTCGTGCTCGCATTTGCTGGATCTGCAGTGAACCCTATCTCAAGTCACAGTGTCGTCTGGGCCGGCATTGTCTCTGAGGTACTGACCTTCGCCGAATACTGGAACGACCGCCGTTTTGCCTCGAAGAAACCTGACCGTACTAACGTACCGGACAACTTCTATAAGCCTATCGGCACCAGCGGCTTCGCCTGGCAATCGAATCCCGTTCACGGGCCTGAGGCCCAAGACCGGGACACAGGAGGACTGAACGTCCTCGTGTTCGATTATGCTTGGCGTTTTGGCGCCTTCGGCCCCCTTTTACCAGAGGACTTTGGCCTGCGCATGATCGTAGGCAGGCGCGGGGAAAGGATTGGCCATCTCACCGATTCCAATTGGCAGCGTCTCGAGACATGGCTGAATGCCCAGCCGCAAGCCACTATTGAGGCTGCAAGCGATCGCAAGTCGAACTACAGTTGCTCACCCAACGTGCCACCGGTCTCACCAGTGCCAACCTCCCCAACACGACGGCGATGCTGACAGTAGTGGGAGACCTTCGGGTCTGCCGGGTTTCCTTTTGCCTCGGTCCGCGAACCCGCGTACAGCTGCCACCCAATCGTTTCGCGGCGATGGTTGGCGGCTCCACTGCAAAAGGAGCTGCACCATGACAAAACCCGTTCCTGCCCCTCCCCTCGTCACCAAAATCAGCACCACCTTCGGCTCCTGCGATGGCAGCCACGATCCGCTGTTCGCCGTACGCCCGGGCGTGTCCGCCGAAGACGCTCTGGTCCACCTACTTACTCGCAATCGCTTGACTAGCCAGCGGACAGCTCTGCGCATTAAGGAAACGCGATTTTTTCAGCCAGTCTTGCTGCGGGTAATAGGCGAACACATAGCTACCGCGTCGCAGCGTATCGATCAGCTTGCCGGCAATGGCCGGCCGAACGGCAGGACAACCCTGACTGCGGCCCAGGCGACCGAGACCGGTAACGACCTTGGGGTCGGCATACGCGGCGGCATGCATGACAATCGCCCGCGACATGCTGTTGTCGTTGAACCCCGGCTCCAGCCCCTGCAGGCGCAGCGAGCGGCCGTGCTTGCCGCTGTAGGTCTGACCGGTCTCATACAGGCCGATGGAGGATTGGTAGCTGTTCGGGGTGTTGGAGAACATAGTTGGCACATCGGCGCCGCTGTTCTTGCCATGGGCAACCCACTCCTCGAACAACAGTTTCCTGGAGCGCAAGTCGAACACCCACAGACGTTTGTCACGCGATGCCTTGGAGTAGTCGATTACCGTGAGCAACTTGTCCGCGTCGCTGTGACTGGCGCACGTGTAGGCGGTGAGTGCCAGAGTCAGGGTCGAAAGGCTGGCGCTCGGCGCCAATTGCTGCAGCTCGGCAGCGCTAGGCAGGGTTTGAGCGTGGGCGGTGTGCAAGGCGCTCAGGAAAAATAGGCCAATACAGGCCACTGAGAGCCGGATAGCTCCCCGCAATGGTTCGAACATCGACATGGATTACCCTGTTAAAAACCTGTCTGCGATCGAAAGCAGGACTGCTTTTTGCCTTGTGCGGCGCTGGCTCGCGAAGTCGTCAACAGGTGCTAAGTCCTAATGGTCGGTTTTGCTTTGCATTGGTATGGCACGTTTTCTCAGCGAAAAATCGGCTTGTTTGAAGCCAAAGGCCACTACTTTGCTTGATTTTTACAGGCTTGCCGATTATTTCTTGACCAATGGTTTAAGTTTTTCACTGTCTTCGGTGCTGATCACCGTGAATTCTCCATTGCTGCGGGTATCCCGAGTGGACGCCCAATCGGTGATCACCAGCATCGTGCCGACATCCATCGCCGCGCGTAAATGGCCGCGGAATTCCGCGGGCATGTTCAATTGGCCCAATTGTTCATAAGGGGTATCCCCATACTCCGGATTGCTCAGAGCAACCATCGACCAGTGTAATGGCAGCGCGGAGTCGGCTGCCAAGGGAGATGGTCTTTGCAGCAGGGAATATACCGCCATTCCACTGCGATGCCGGCTGCTTTCAAGCGACAGTGCTGGCGCCGAGCCGATCAACTGGCCAGCGCGAAACACGTAGGCGCGCAGGTCGGCGCGACTGATCAGGATCGACAGTGGCCCCGCCGTCGGGTCCGGGTCGTTCCAGAACTGTTGGTTGTTCAATACCAGCGGGCCTTGGGCTTTGCCCGCGTTGACCGTAGGCGCCAGCACACCGGGGTGGTAGACCTCCACCGGCGCACTATGGGTATCGGAAACGATCACGGTGGTCGAGCTGAAACCGGTAACTTCATACAGCTTCTTGGCGAATTCCAGCGGCAGGCGCACGCAACCATGTGAGGCGGGGTATCCCGGTAGATGGCCAGCGTGCAGGGCGATGCCGTCCCACGTCAGCCGCTCCATGTAGGGCATCGGCGCACTGTTGTAGAGGCTGGATTTATGCTCGATCTTTTTCTGCAGAATGCTGAATACCCCAGTGGGGGTTTCCCGGCCTGGCTTGCCGCTGCTCACGGTGCTGACGCCAATGGCGATGCCATTGCGATAAACGTAAGCGCGTTGCTCGGTGAGGCTGACCACCACGGTCACCGGTCCGACCGGCGAGACCTGCGGGTACCAGAGAAACTGACCAGGCTTGAGACTGTCGAGCTGGGTCTTGAGTTCGGCCGGAGTGGGCACTTGCAGCGGAGCCGCTTCGACCAAGGCGGCGGCAAGTAACAGACCCAGTGCGAGCGGTAGATGCATCATCGAATCCATTCTCAGAGAACCATGTCGCCAGCTTAGCTGGAAGCGCTTGGCGCGACTATGCAAATCGAGTGGAGCGTCCTTATAAACAGGCATCGATGGGTCAAAAGGCGCCAACACCAACGAAATCATGGCGCGCATGTGCAGTCACTCACCATCACAAACTTGCGATACATTCGAAAAAGCGTATATTCGAAAAACCATATACGCGCAGAGTATCTAGTGATGGCTGACTCGCTGACCCCAACCAAGGTGTTCAAATGCCTCGCCGACGAGAACCGCATTCGGATGATGCTACTGATCGCTCGCGAGGAAGAACTGTGTGTCTGTGAACTGATCTGTGCCCTGGACGAAAGCCAGCCCAAGGTTTCCCGCCACCTGGCGCAACTTCGCACCTGCGGCTTGCTGGAAGACCGCCGACAAGGCCAATGGGTCTACTACCGGCTGCATCCCGAGCTGCCCACCTGGGTAGGCGAAGTCCTGGTAACGACGCTGGAGGCCAATCGCGAATGGCTGAGCACCAGTGCCAAACGACTGGACACCATGGGTGAGCGCCCACTGCGCGTCGCCACCTGCTGCTGATCACGGCCGAGAAAACCACCATGAGCACAAGCGCCTTTCATTCCTCGGGCGCCTTGTCCTAGGAGTGAAATCATGACTGAACACCCTATTCCCAACATCGACAGTGAACTGATCGATTTGCCGACTTCAGACAAACTGGCGATCGAACAGCAATCCACTCACAAACCGCGGATCCTGCTCTTGTATGGATCGACCCGCGAACGCTCCTTCAGCCGTCTGCTGACAGAGGAAGCAGCCCGCCTGCTGGAGCACTTCGGTGCCGAGACGCGGATCTTCAACCCATCAGGCCTGCCGCTGCCGGATGCCGTACCCGACGACCACCCCATGGTCAAAGAGCTGCGCGACCTGGTGCTGTGGTCGGAAGGCATGGTCTGGTGTTCGCCAGAACGCCACGGTGCAATGACCGGCGTGTTCAAGTCACAGATCGACTGGATTCCGCTGAGCATGGGTGCTGTGCGTCCGACGCAGGGCAAAACCCTCGCGGTGATGCAGGTCTGCGGTGGCTCGCAGTCGTTCAACGTGGTCAACCAGTTGCGCGTGCTCGGCCGCTGGATGCGTATGTTCACCATCCCTAACCAGTCGTCAGTGCCGAAGGCCTATCTGGAGTTCGACGAGGCAGGCCGCATGAAGCCCTCTGCGTACTACGACCGTGTCGTCGACGTGATGGAGGAACTGGTGAAGTTCACCCTGCTTCTGCGTGATCGCGCCGACTACATGGTTGATCGCTACTCCGAACGTAAAGAATCGGCTGAAGAACTGTCCAAGCGTGTCAATCAACGATCTATCTGAGGCCGGCTGAGCATGCTACTGCCCCCCCTATTGCGTTCAGCTACATCAATCAGTTCACCAACACTCTCTGACCACTCGCTAACCGGGACTCGAGAACAAGCACATGGCAATCAAAGTCGGCATCAATGGGTTTGGACGTATCGGTCGCTTGGCGCTGCGCGCGTCCTGGGACTGGCCGGAATTCGAATTCGTACAGATCAATGACCCGGCCGGGGACGCTGAAACCCATGCCCACCTGATCAACTTCGACTCGGTGCACGGACGCTGGCACCGCCAGGCAGGCACAGAAGGCGACTCGGTGGTGATCGATGGCAAGCGCATCAAGGTCACGGCGAACAAGACCATCGCCGACACCGATTGGTCGGGCTGCGACCTGGTCATCGAGGCCAGCGGCAAGATGAAGTCGGTAGCTGTGCTCCAGACCTACCTGGATCAGGGCGTCAAACGCGTAGTGGTCTGTGCCCCGGTGAAGGAAAACGGCGCGCTGAACGTGGTGATGGGCGTCAACCAGCACCTGTTCGACCCGGCCCGGCACCGTATCGTCACCGCTGCCTCTTGCACCACCAACTGCCTGGCTCCGGTGGTCAAGGTAATCCACGAAAACCTCGGCATTCGCCACGGCTCGATCACCACCATCCATGACCTGACCAATACCCAGAGCATCCTCGATACGCCGCACAAGGACCTGCGCCGCGCCCGTGCCTCGGGTATGAGCCTGATTCCAACCACCACCGGTTCGGCTACAGCGATCGCCGAGATCTTCCCCGAGCTGCGCGGCAAACTCAATGGTCACGCCGTGCGCGTACCGCTGGCCAACGCCTCGCTGACCGACTGCGTGTTCGAGGTGGAGCGTGAGACCACCGCTGAAGAGGTAAACTCGCTGCTGCAGGCGGCGGCCGAGGGCCCGCTGAAGGACATCCTGGGCTACGAAACGCGCCCACTGGTGTCCATCGACTACCGCACCGATCCGCGGTCTTCGATCATCGATGCGCTGTCGACCCTGGTGGTCAACGGTACCCAGGTGAAAATCTACGCCTGGTACGACAACGAGTGGGGCTACGCCAATCGTGCAGCGGAGTTGGCCCGACTGGTCGGCGCGGCGGAGTAAACGGCGATCATGAAGGCGTTGTCAGCCCTGTCTACACAAGTGCGTCAGTACCTGCTGGTTACCGGCAACTACTGGGCCTTCACTCTCACCGACGGCGCGTTGCGCATGTTGGTGGTTTTGCACTTCCATACGCTGGGCTACACGCCGCTGCAGATCGCCGCGCTGTTCCTGTTCTACGAAATTTTCGGCGTGATCACCAACCTGGTGGGCGGCTACCTCGGCGCCCGTCTGGGGCTCAATCGCACCATGAACATCGGCCTGGGCATGCAGGTGCTGGCCTTGCTGATGCTCACGGTTCCGGCGGCCTGGCTGACGGTGCCTTGGGTGATGGGAGCCCAGGCGTTGTCCGGTATCGCCAAGGACCTGAACAAGATGAGCGCCAAGAGTTCCATCAAGCTCTTGGTACCGGATAGCCAGCAAGGCACCCTCTACAAGTGGGTGGCCATCCTCACAGGCTCGAAAAACGCGCTCAAAGGGGTGGGCTTTTTCCTGGGCGGTGCTCTGCTTGCGCTGCTCGGCTTCACCATGGCGGTGCTGGCCATGGCGGCGGCGCTGGCATTTATCTGGACAGGCAGCTTGCTGCTGCTGAAAAAGGACCTGGGCAAGGCCAAAGCCAAACCGAAGTTCCGCGACATGCTGTCCAAGAGCCGGGCGATCAACATCCTCTCGGCCGCACGACTGTTTCTCTTCGGTGCTCGCGACGTCTGGTTCGTCGTAGCGCTGCCCGTGTACCTGAGCAGCGTATTTGGCTGGGACTTCTGGTTGGTCGGTGGCTTTCTTGCCGCCTGGATCATCGGCTATGGCATCGTGCAGTCGTTTGCCCCCAGCATCACCGGCAAGCAGCGTGGCCATGTACCGGACGGCCGAGCAGCCTTCACCTGGGCTATCGCGCTGGCCGGACTGCCCGCACTCATTGCTCTGGGGCTGAGCGCAGGCTGGTCGGCTCAGGTGGTATTGCTTGGTGGGCTGATGCTGTTCGGTGTGCTGTTTGCCGTGAATTCATCGCTGCATAGCTACCTGATCGTCAGCTATGCCAAGGAAGACGGGGTCTCACTGGACGTGGGCTTCTACTATATGTCCAACGCTCTGGGGCGGCTGCTCGGCACCCTGCTTTCCGGCTGGGTGTTCCAGGCCTATGGCCTGGCGGCTTGCTTGTGGGTATCGAGCGGTTTTGTACTGGCTGCCGCCCTCATCTCAATCGCCTTGCCCAGGCACGGCGACACCACACAGCAGCCAAGCTGACCAGCGGCCAAGTACCCTAAAGCCGGCTTGAATCCGGCGCACCAGATCACCGGTCTTTACTGTGCGTTTTACGTGCGCGTGGCGGTCGCTCATTCACCGCGGTGACGCCCTGCGGTTTCACATGCTGTTCGAGGGTCTCGGCCCGCGCCTGCGCCGCCGCAGCGTGCTCCCGCGCGGTGCCCAGTTCGGCCTGGGTGACTAGCAGGCGCTGTTGCACCGCCTGCAGTTGCTCCTCCGCCTGCGCGGCCGCCTGGCGCCACTGCTCCACCTGTGGGCGTAGCGCTGCTGCCTGCGCCCGGGTTTCGGCGCCCTGCTCTCGGGCATCTGTCAAGGCAGTCTGGCTGGTCTGCAAGGCCTGGTGGGCGAGTTGGAGCCGTGCGTTGGTTTCCTTGAGCTGGGCCGCCAGGCCTTTAGTTTCTTCGCGAGCACGATCGATTTCGCGGAATGCCCGGTTCTCCACCTCCTGGGTGTAGCGTTCCTGCTCGAGGCGCAGCTGTTCCGCCAGGACCTGGGTGTCCTGTAGCTGCTGACGAAGGGTCGCGGCGTCCTGGCGTGCCTCGTCGAGTTGGCTACCCTGCTGCTCGCGCTGCTGGCGCAGGTCATCGATCTGCACCAGACGCTGCTCCAGCAGTTGCTCCAGATCGCCCAGACGGGTTTCGCTGGCCTGGCGCGCGGCAACAGCTTCCGTGGTCTGCTGGCGAGCGCGAGCCGCCTCCAGGCGCAGTTGTTCCTGTTCCACCGCCAGCTGCGCGCGCTCGTCCACCAGCACCTGGCGTTGTGCGGCAAGCGCCTGTTCTGCTACCGCTTGGGCCAGCAGCGTCGCTTGCTGCCACACCGCGACAAAGGCCTGCGCCACCTCCGCCGGCAGCCCGGGCAGGCGGGTCTCGCCGCGCAAGCGTCCGGCCAGTTGTTCCCACCACTGATCGAGCAAAGCACCGACTCGTGCCGGACTGCCACGGCCCAGCTCCAGGCGCACCCGCTCCACCGTCGGCCGCTCGCCGCGGGCCAGCACCGCATCCGCTGCGGCAAACACCTCGTTTTCCGGTACGCCTACCGCCATGCCCTGCCCTCCGCTATATTAGGTCTGATAAATAAATGTTATCCGACCTTATAAATCATAAACTTAAAATATATTACGTTGAACGTATTGAATAATACAGACATTAATCCGCAGCCCTCAGATGCCCCGTTGGCGCTGAATGGGCTCAGCGAAAGCACCCGCAACGCCGCCGAAGCGTTCATTGCCGCCGGTACCGCAGCGAATACCGTGCGCAGCTACCGCAGCGCCCTCGCCTACTGGGCCGCCTGGCTGCAACTGCGCTATGGCCGAACGCTCGGTGACGGCGCCCTGCCCGCGGAAGTCGCGGTGCAGTTCATCGTCGACCACCTGGCGCGCCCGGGCGCTGATGGCAGCTGGAGCCAGCTGCTGCCGGCGCAGCTGGATGCGGCCCTGGTCGCTGCTGGGGTCAAGGGCAAGCGCGGCGTCCTGGCGTTCAACACGGTGAACCATCGTTTGGCGGTATTGGCCAAGTGGCACCGTCTCAACGAGTGGGAGAACCCGTGCGCGGCCTCAGCGGTGAAGACCCTCTTGCGCGAGGCGCGCAAAGCGCAAGCCCGCCAGGGCGTCGTGTTGCGCAAGAAAACCGCCGTGGTGCTCGAACCCCTTCAGGCGATGCTGGCCACCTGTACCGACGGGGTCCGCGGCGTGCGTGATCGTGCTTTGCTGCTGCTGGCCTGGAGTGGCGGCGGTCGGCGCCGTTCGGAAGTGATTGGCCTGCAGATCGAGGACCTGCGCCAACTGGACGCCGACACCTGGTTGTATGCGCTCGGCGCCACCAAGACCGACACTGGGGGTGTGCGGCGCGAGAAGCCGCTACAGGGGCCGGCCGCGCAGGCCTTGAATGCCTGGCTCGACGCCGCCCCTGCCCTCAGCGGCCCGCTATTCCGTCGTTTGTACAAGGGCGGCAAGGTCGGCACGACAGGCCTCTGCGCAGATCAGGTCGCACGCATCGTCAAACGCCGTGCGGCGCTGGCCGGCCTCGCCGGCGACTGGGCGGCGCACAGCCTGCGTTCTGGTTTCGTCACGGAGGCCGGGCGTCAGGGCGTGCCACTGGGTGAAGTCATGGCGATGACCGAACACCGCAGTGTCAGCACGGTGATGGGCTATTTCCAGGCCGGCTCACTACTTGGCAGTCGCGCGTCGAGTCTGCTCACAGCTACCAGCCCACTTGGCCCAGCACCTGGGCACTCAACCGAAACACCCACCCAGGGCAACCCTGAAAAGCCGGATTCGTGAGCGGGAAAATTGTTTATCGATACCGTTAGCGGATCGGCAAGGCCATCGGGCGCATCGGCGCCGCATCGGCTCCGCGCAGCTTCAAAGATGCCCCGACAAAAGCGAATTGGTAAACGCGGTCTCGGGACAAGCCTTCGAGATTCACCAGCTCAATGATCGGCGCGCCCTGCATTGCCAACAGATAGGTGTGCAGCGGCAGGTAGTTGCCCTCGACTTCCGAAGGGAAGGTCTCAAAACTCAGATTGTCGGCACCAACGACCATGGCGCCACTGTCCTCCACCAGGAACTTCGCCGCATCCAGGCTCAGACCTGGCGGGTTGGCCATGTAGGCCTGGGCGTGTTCATAGTCACGCATGCGCCCGGTACGGATCAGCACCACGTCACCTTTCTCCAATGCCACTCGCTGTTTGGCCAGCGCCTGCTGCAAATCGCTGCGGGTGATGCGGTAGCTATCTTCCAGTTGCTCCAGGCCCTTGGCCGCGGCGACATCGATCATCACGCCTCGAGCGATGATCGGTGGCAGCTTTTCTGCTCCAGTGACATTCCAGCCACGGTCGCCCAGGTGCTGGTCGGCACGAAAGCCGTTCCAGATCTTGCCGTCGAGGCCAAAGTGATTGAGCGCGTCGATATGGGTGCCCATGTGAGCATACATGGATACCGCCGAGCCGCTGTAGCTGACGTGCTGGTTCATCGGTTCGCCGACCTGCAGCGGGTCGGCGATCACATTGCCGTGGGGAGTGTGGGTCATCCACATCTGGTAGGGCGGGTCACCCGCAGCTTGCCAGCTGGGCATACCGACAAAGTACTCCACTGCCAGGTCGTAGGCCTGGGCGCCATTGACCCGGGCCATCATCGCCGCCTGCGACTGCGGGGTCATCAGGTTCAGGCGCCCGATCTCGTCCTTCTCCCCCCAGGGGCTGATACCCACCTCAGGCAAGGCCTGCGCACCAGCGCTGCAGAGTGAGCTGAGCACCGACAAAACAGCGAGCCCGGTAAGATTTTTAATCCACGAAGACAGCAACATGACATGACTCCTATAAGGGGGAGCGGTCATGTTATTGGCTGTTTAATAATAGATAATCAGGCATTTCATTGAATGATATTCAACCCAGGAGAAAAAATATGGATGTGTTGCTGGCCATGCGAACCTTTCGCCGCGTGGTTGAGCGCGGCAGCTTCAGCCTGGCTGCCGTCGACCTGGGGCAATCCACAGCGGCGGTGAGCAAGCAGGTGCGGCATCTGGAGGAGCGCCTGGGCAGCCTCTTGCTGCTGCGCACCACCCGCCGCATGAGCCTGTCCGAGGCTGGCCAGGCGTACTTCAGCGAATGTTGCCACCTGCTTGATGAACTGGATGCCCTGGAGCGGGCGACCCAAGCCGGCGCCAGCGAGCCCAGCGGCCGTTTACGGGTCAACTCACCGCTGTCGTTTGGCCTCAAGGTGCTGTCGCCGATCCTGGTGACGTTCATGCAGCGCTACCCAGAGCTCAAGGTCGAGCTCACCCTCGACGACCGTCTGCTGGACGTCGTCAGCGAGGGCTTTGATGTGTCGCTTCGAATTCGCAGCCACTTGCCGGACTCCTCGCTGGTGGCCCGACGCCTGGGCGAAGTTGAGCAAGTGATCTGCGCCGCACCGGCTTACCTGCAGGCCAACGGCACGCCGCAAAGCGTCGACGATCTGCGCGGGCACAGCTGCCTAGCCTATCGCCTGGCCGAGCATCCCGGCAGTTGGCACCTGCAAGGCCCGCAAGGCAACAGCCGCCTGGAACTGCCAGTGCGCCTTGCGGTAGACAACAGTCTGATGCTTAGCGACATGTTGCTGGCTGGCCTGGGCATCGGCGCCCTGCCCTCGTTCATCGCCCGGCCCTTGCTCGACAGCGGGCAGTTGCTGCAACTACTCCCCGGGCAGTCGATGCCTCGGCGCTCGATCTATGCGCTGTACGCCAGTCACAGGCATGTGTCGCAGAAAGTCCGGGTGTTTGTCGATTACCTCGCCAGTGCACTGGAGGCATGCCGAGCTACTGACGTGTATCGATGATGGATCTGCCAATACTCTGTCCCACCCGGGGGCAGACGGATGCAGTAGATACCTCCGTCCCCCCCCCGCAATCAGGCTATTACCACTGGTGCGTGTAAGTCGCCGTCAGCACAGTACCAGGCGCTGGCAAATGGCTGGTGTTGTTGCTGCTGCGCATCAGTTGGCTGTAAAGCGGGTAGTAACTCCGGTTGAACAGGTTCTGGATACCTACGCTGACCTGGTCGTCTTCGCTCAGTTGGTACTGACTGATCAGGTCTACGGTGGTATAGCCATCGACCTTGCGTCGACCGAAGCTGGCAACGCCATTCAGACGATAGTCGTCACCGTCAAAATAGGTGGCTTGCACACGGTTGCTCCAAACGTCGCTGGGTTTGAACTGTACGTAGGCGGTCAGTTTGAGTGGCGGGATGCGATACCCGGTCATGTCCTGCCAGTCACCACCGTCCGGCTGTTCCCGGCCTTTCATCCAGGTAAAGGTGCCACCGGCACCCCAGCGCTCATCGTTGGTCAGCCAGTCGGCGCTGCCTTCGACACCATAGATCCGTTCTTTGGTGCGTGTCAGGATCAAACCGTTGTTGAAGCTCTGCACATCCCCCAGTTTCGAGGTGGTGTAGAACAGCGCCAGCGACGCCAGGGTCTGCTCGCCCAACGCACCGCGCCAGCCCAACTCGTAATTGTTGGTTTTCACCGGTTCCAGATTCGAAGAGTCGATATCGAACCCGCGGCGGGCATTGCGTAGCTGCACGCCAATATCAGGCAACTGGAAACCCTGGCTGAACGCCGCATAGATTTCCTGGCCCGCCACCGGCGAGTAGGTCACGCTGAGGTTGGACAGCACCGAATCGTAGTGCACCTCGCCGCCCTGGACAGTGGCCGGCTGGGCGGCTGCCGACTCCGACAGCGGGATGAAGTCATCGTATTCAGCGGTGGCGTACTCGTAACGTACGCCGCCTTCCATCGACCATTGATCGTTGAACTTGTGCTGAAGCTGGGCAAAGCCACCGACGCTGCGCGTGGTCAGGTCGGGCATATAGGTCAGCTTGTCGATCTTGTCGAACACCCTGCCCCCGCTCGCGTCGTAGACCTGCGGGTCGAAGATGTCGATCGGCATGTCGCTGCGCTCCTGGTTGAAGTCAGCGCCCCACAGCAGCTCTGTATTGCCCTCATTGCCGAGCGGGGTGCGCAGGGTGATCCGGCTGCCGTACACCTCGCTGTTCTGCATCACCTGATCGACATTGCGGCCACGGGTGGCCACCGCCCGTGCATCAAACGGCGTGAAACGGGTGAAGTAGTCCCGGTAGTAGAGCTGCGCATTCAGTGTGCCGCCGAGGATGTCGGTGTGCGCGTATTCAAGGTTGAGCAGCGTGTTCTTGATCTGGTTCTGCTCGTCCAGCGACAACCCGGACAGCGGCCTTGCCGGCACCGAACCTGGCGGGAGCCTGGCGACAGAGGGGTCGGAGGTATAGTCGGAGTTCTGCTCGGCGTTGTAGTGGCTGGCAGACAGCTGGATGCGCTGGACATCATCGATGCGCAACCCCAATTTTCCGCCAATGTTGTACGTGTTGGAGTCGAACAGATCGCCCTGACTGGGCTCTGGCGCGATGCGGTGCCCGTTGGCGTCATAGGAGGCGCCAATGTGTCGCGCGCCGAAGTCCAGGGCGTAATCGACCTGGCCCTGAGAACCGGACAGGTGATGCTGCAACTGACCGCCAAGACCGTCACTGTCCAGTTGGCTCAGGGGCGATACGGCGGTCAAGCTGGTTTGCGCACGCGGTTCACCACCGGCCGGGCGGGTGGTGATGGAGATGATGCCACCGGTTGCACCGGCACCATAAATAGCGCTGCTGCCACGGATCACTTCGATGCGCTCGATCAGCGCCGGGTCGATGTTCGCCAGGTTGCGCGAGGAGTCGCGGTTGGTGTTGAGCGGAACGCCATCGACCAGCACCAGCATCGTACGTCCGCGCAGTGTCTGGCCGTAGTCGGTGATGGTGCGGCTGGAGTCAGCCATACCGGGAATGCTTTTGGCCAGCAAGGTGGCCAGCCCATCGGAACCCTGGCGCAACTGCTCCAGTTGCTCGCGCTCGATGACATTCACCTGCCGGGCTTGCGGCACCAGGTCACTGTTCAGACGCGACGAGCTGATTTCCAGGCTGGCCAGCTCCACTGCTGCAGATTCGCTGGCGGCAGCTTCGGTGACTTGTGCAGAGGTGCCCGGTACTACCAGGTAGGTGTGTTCGTCACGCTCCTGGGCGGTCAGCCCGCTTTTGCCCAGCAGCCGCTCAAGCGCTTCCTGCAAGGTATAGCGGCCCCGCAGAGCAGGTGCAGTTTTACCGGCAGTGATGTCACTGGCAAACAGGATCTGTGCCGACGATTGGCGCGCAACGGCATTGAGTGACTTCTCCAGCGAGGTGGCTGGAACATCGAAATCGACCGGTGCAGATTGCGCCAACGACCATTGGCTGAGCAGCAGGCTGCTTGTCAGCAAGGACAGGCGCACAGGTGCACGCAGGAAGGGCTGACTCACGTTTTTATTCTCCACAAAGTAAGGTTGCATGGAGATAGCCGTCAGCACAGCCGCGTAACCCTACCTCGGTCGACGATTATTTTTTCGTGTCGCGCGATTTGATCAGCACCGCACCATCGGCCGCGGTGGCAACGTTCACCGGCAGGATGCCAGGCAACAGCGCCAGCAGGCGCTCGACATGGTCGCTGTCAAACACACCGGATACCGGCAACCGGGCGATACTCGGGTCGATGAGCGTGATTGGCTGGCGGTGGTAGCGCTGGAGTGTGCCGATAACCTCAGCCAGCGGGGTACTTTCAAACACCAGGCGGCTGTCTTTCCAGGCGCTGACATCCTCGGCGTTGACCCGCGTCACCTGACCCGCGATGCCCTGTCGCACGCGCAATTGCTGGTCAGCTTCGAGCAGCGCAACCGTGTCGGCGGCGCGCCCCCGGACGGCTACCTTGCCTTCGGCCACGGTGACCTGCACATCCTGCTCATACCGATTGACGTTGAAGCGGGTGCCGACCACGCGCACCCCTGCTCCACCGGCTTCGACCAGGAACGGGCGATACAGCATCGGCGAGACCTGGAACAGCGCCTGCCCTCGGTTCAACTCAACCTGACGAGAGCGCAGGTGCCAACTGATCGTTATTTCGCTGTCGCTGTCGAGCAGCACCTCACTGCCATCGGCCAGCTGCAGCGCCTGGCGCTGACCGATCTGGCTGGCAATGTGTTGACTGCGGTAGGCAGGGTCGAGCCAGACCGCGCCAGCAGCAATTGCCAGCAGTAGCAGTCCAAGTGTTTTTCCTGCTCCGCGCTTGTTCTTGGTTGGCGTTGAAGGGGGCAGCGGAAAACGCTGCTTGAGGTCCTCACGAAACCGGGCAATGGCCTCGTCTTCCTGGCTGTAATCCTTGGGTTTGTGCGAGTTGCGACTCATGGCAGTAGCTCCGTACCCAGATACTCCCGGCAAGCGCTCATGCCCAGGCGCAGGTGCTTTTCTACGGTTTTGAGGGAAATGCCCAGACGTTCGGCCACTTCGGCTTGTGGCAGTTCATGCAGTTTGTGCATCACGAACACCGTCTGACAGCGTGGCGGCAGATTGGCGATCGCATCAGTCAGCAACGCCAAGGTGCGTTCACCGTCGAGATGACGCGCCTGGCTCGGAGCGCCACTGACGACTTCAGGTAATGTCGGCACGCCGACAACCCAGGCCTGGCGTCGACGCTCGCTACGATAGCGGGTGATCGCGATATCGTGGGCGATCTTGCGCAACAAGGCCACTGGCGTACGCACACCTTGCTTTTCATCCTGTTCAAGCAACTGCAGGCACAAATCGTGTACGACCTCACGGGCGAAGACCCGTTCGCCGAAGCGTCGGCGAACATGATCCACCAGCTCGTCATAATGCCGAACCAGTGCTGCCAGCAATGTGGGTTTGGGAGGCTCGACCTGCACGATGACCTGCGCGAAGGGACAAACGGATGCCATCGGGGATGGCGTTGCCGCGCAGTATAAATGCGAATACTTTACATTTAAAGCAAATACGACAGCCGCTGCTCTGCTGGCAGGACGCTATAGATCTCAGAAACCACCTGCATCGTTGCCTCTTCGATCGTTCCTTCATTGCGGCATAAAACCCAGCCGTGATCTGCACTGGCTCGTTCGAACGCTTTGGTAGATGCGACATGCTCTTCCAGCTTGTGCATCACCGTACTGCTCAGCCCGCGCGTTCGTGCCGCTGCCCTCGCCCATGAAACTTCAGGGTCGGTGACAACCCCGACATGCAGGTCGGGTACTTGCACGTTGCGATCAATGTTCAGTTGCAGAATCTCGGCAAACGGGACCATCCGGCGAAACGCGGCATCCGACGGGTACCAGCGATCGATCAGGATGATGCTGTCAGTTGGCTGTTTAGCCAGCACGTGCCGGGAAATCCAGTTCCGGCTATCCGCAAAGCGCTCACAAACCCCCAACTCCAGATCCCGGCTGGGATTTCTGACGAATGTGTTCACCAGGGCCATTGTTTCACCCCGGTAGGGATCGCTTTTTTTCTCGCAAAGCCGGATCACCTTTTTGTTGTCTGCCCTCAGTACTTTGGTAACGGCCTCCAACAGCGTGGTTTTGCCGGTGCCCTTGGGCCCGTCTAGCGAAACAAACAGTGGACGATTCATTCTTCAAACAACGTATGAGCAGAGATTGCTGAGCACTCTACCCCAGTTTCTGGCTGACAGGTCTCAACGTAACCCGACTACACCAATCATTGAGCTGTAGCTCGACGGCGAGACGCCCATCACTTTGCGGAACGCATTGCTCAGATGGGCCTGGTCGAAGAAACCCAGGTCAACGGCGATGCGTGCCGGCGCGTCGCCAAGGCGCAGGCGCCGGCGCGCTTCGATCAAGCGCAACTGCTTGAAATATTGCATGGGGGGAAGGTTTTTCAGGGTCTTGAAGCTTCGCACCAGATGGAATCTGGACAGATTGGCTTCGGCACACAGGTCTTCAAGCTCGATCGCTTCGTACAAATTGGCCTTCATGAAACTGATCAACTGTACCACCCGCAGTGGCTCGTCGGCGGTGGCTGGCGTGGTGCGCAAACGCGCCAGCTCACTGAACAGCACCAGCAACGCCTCGTCACGACCGTTGGCGTCCAGCTGCTCATGCAGGTCGAGGATAGAGCGGAACAGCGCACCGTCGCGGATCACGCCCTCCTGGAACGTCGGCAGGCCATTGGCGCTCGCGGTCTGGTCGAGAATGCTGCGCACTTGCTGTCCATCCAGATGCACGCTGATGAACTGTGCGCCCTCCCCGAAAAACTCCGACGCCTGCACGGTCATCGGGTTATACAGCGTCACCTCGCCCGCTGACACGGCTTGCTGCCTGCCGTTGAACCAGATCCGCTCCACCCCGCTAAGGTTGGCGCTGAGCACATATTCTTCGTGGGTATGCTTGGGGTAGCGGGCACCACTGGCATTGACCTTCGAGCATTCAATACGCTCAAAGCGGGTCAGATTTTCCATTACCAACGTCATCGGCCTGCCTCCTTGCAGGAAAAGGATGTGCCTGTCACATCCTGGAACGGCTGTCGATGCAAACTGAAATAACATCGAACAGCTGAACATCCAAGCAGAATGCTTGCCAACGTCGCGGGTGTACTACAACCCTGAGTACCTATCCATCAACGCCCTCATACACGCCAGATACTCACCACGTCCCAGATGCAGAATGTGATTACCAGGAAACCAGTGCAACGCACTGCCCGGCCAGTGCTGGTGCAGCAGCCGCAGGTGGCGTGGCATGGTGACGCGGTCTCCGGCACCGCCGATGATCAGCAGGCGCTCGCCGTCCAGGCGCGGTGCATAGCTCAGCGGGTTGTGCACGGCAAGCAAGCCGCGCATTTCAGCCACGCCAATGCCTTGGTTGCGCATCAGCCGGGAGAGCAATACACCTGTGGGCTGCCACTCAAGGAACGCATCTATCGGGCTGACCGCCGGGACGATCGGCACGCAATAGGCCAGGCGCTCGTCAACGGCCGCCAGCAGCGCTGCAGTGTAGCCGCCGAGGGAAATGCCGGTGACACCGATATGCTCGACACCGCGTTCCTTTAGATAGTTGATGAACACCCGCAGGTCATGGATCGCATGCAGCGGTGCTTCGTTAAAGGCCACCAGCCCACTGCCGAATAATCCCTGGCCGCTGAACCAGTCGCTGCGTTCTGCGCGACGACCATGGTGCGGAAACGTGAACAGCAGGATGTCATAGCCCCGCCGGTAGAAATCGGCCAGCGAAAGCGCGTGAGCGTTGAGCCAGTGCGGGTCGGCGGCGAATCCGTGGATGACGATCAGCGTCGGCCGCGGCCGGTCGCCATGGCACCAGTGCTGGGCATGGGCGAAGGCATTGCGCTGCATGGCCTCGAACTGTGGGCGTGCGAAAGGGTTGAGCGGTTTGAACGGACTGGCAAAGCGCAGCTGGATGCGACGGATGTCATTGCCGGGCAACGCGCGCTCTGAAATGGCGACGTCCTTCGGCGGTGGCAGGAACACCTGGGAGGCATCTCCCGCACGCGCTAGCGGTTCATAGAAGCGCAGCGCCTCGAACTCGCGCTGCAGACGGCCAGGTTTGCGTAGCGTGGTAAGCGCGGTAGCCGCCACCGTAGCCGACAAGGAGGTGCGCATCACCCGCTCGATCGCGGCACTGCCATGGATCTTCAGGCGGTGCCTGGCATCCAGTTCGGTGCCGTCGGCTTGCCGCCAGAAGTCTGCGGACAAACACTCCCACCAGGGCCTGCGTGAATCCCCTGCCCCGTCCTCACTCATGCTCTGTTCTTTACGCCACACGTAGGATCCCCTCCCCGGGTGGGGGTCAGCAGGTACGCCCCGACGGCGCGCGCACGACCCTCCGATAGCCCCCAGCATAAAGACCGCGCCGACCGCTCACTCCCCCCCTTTTGCAGGGGGACGATGCAACGGCAGATCGAAGAATCTGCCCATCGTCGACCTTGGTCGTATTGATGAAACGCAAAGCACCTGCATGCCAGCTCAAGTGATTGAGCCCCCCAACTGCGCCACAACCTTGCGAGAGCGTTAACGATGAGCAAACTCAGCGGGCAAGATGCCCTGTTCCTCAAAGTCGATCGTCCCCATGCCGCGTCGCACTGCACCATGATCTACATCTACGATCAGTCCACGGTAGAGGGGCAACGACTCGGCTTTCGGGAGATCGTCCACCATATCTCGGATCGTCTCGACGTCTCGCCAGTGTTCAAACGCAAGATCATCCAGGTGCCCTTTGGCCTCGGCTACCCCTACTGGGTGGAGGACGACCTGTTCGACATCGACTTCCACGTTCGCCATTTCGCCCTGCCCAAGCCAGGCGACTGGCGTCAGTTCTGCATCCTGGTGTCACGCATCCATGCCCGCTCGGTCGATCTTTCCCGGGCGCCCTGGGAGATGTACGTGATCGAGGGGCTCGACAACATCGAAGGCATCCCCAAGGGCAGCTTCGCCATCCTGACCAAATCGCACCATGCGGCGATGGACGGCGCCGCAGCCGCGGAGCTGACCTGGGCCTTGCACGATCTGGCCGGTGCGCAGGGCAAACCCGTCGCGGTGGTGGACAACACGCCGGCGGCATCCCGCGTAGCGCAGCGCTGGGGCATGCTCGACACGGTAAACCGCATGCTCACCGACAACATCACGGCCTCCGCTCGCATGGCGCTACCGCTGGCCCGCGTGCTGCCAAAGCTTGCCATTGCCAGTCTGCGTAAAGTGGCCAGTTCGGTACTGAGCGCTGAAGGCGGTGCACCGCGCACACGCTTCAACAGCAACGTGACGTCCAGTCGGGTCTGGGATTCGGTCACCCTCGATCTGGGCGTGGTGAAACAGATCAAAAGCCTGGTGCCCGGGGCGACAGTCAACGATGCGGTCCTGGCCATTGTCGGTGGGGCGATGCGTCGTTACCTGATGGCGAAAGATGAACTGCCGGAGAAGTCGCTGGTGACCCTGGCACCGGTCAACACCCGCCAGGGCAATGAATCCGTCGCCGCCGGCAACACCGTGTCGATGCTCACCTTCCCGCTGCGCACCGACATCGAGGATCCGCTTGAGCGGCTGCAAGCGCTGCAGGCCGCCACTTCGCAATCCAAAGCGATCCAGAATGCGGTTGGCGCCAACGACCTGACCAATCTGCAGAAATTCGCGCCCCCGGCCACTCTGGGGCTCGCCGGCCGCCTGGCGACGCTGATGGGCATGGGCGGCAAGGGCCCGGTGGTGCTGCACAATTGCATGGTGACCAACGTCCCCGGCCCCAATGTGCCGCTGTACATGCTCGGCGCCAAGCTCGTGTACTGGTGCGGTGTGGGTCCGCTGGTCGATGGCCTGTCGTTGATCTGGAACCCCACCAGTTACTGCGGAAAGATGTTCATCTCGTTGACCAGCTCACCGAACGTCGTCCCTGACCCTGACTTCCTCGCGCAATGCCTGAAGGATTCCTACGAGCAATTGCAGGCCGTGGTGATCCAGGCAGCCAAAGCCGGGACGCCCAAGCCTGTGAAAGCAAAACGCGTTGCCCGAAAAGCCGCCGTGCAGAAGGTCAACGACAAGCAGATGCTCTAGCCGCCAGCGGCTGTGCCCTTCTCCCGGACAACAACCCACGCCTCTGTAGTGCATCCACTACAGAGGTTCCGTGGTTCCCTGATTTGTCGCAGCCTTCCGGGGCGCGACCATGGCCCCTGGAAATGACGAATGCCATGCCTACCGTGCCAGCGCAGAGGCGGTGCGCCTGATATGGCCCGACGCAGAGCCTTCGGACCCCACCGACATGGCTAGAGCATGTCAATGTGTCGACAATCATATTGTAATACCGGCTTTTATCCTTTAGATTTCGCGCATTGACCGCCAATGTGTCAACAAAATCGACTTCAGCAGGAGCAGGCTGTTTTTGGTGGTCTTGTCAGTGGTCACTCTCAATTACCAAGAATCTGCCCCTGCTTTTTTACTTTCCGGTACGCCACCCACAGGAGATCATCCGTGCTCGAAGCTTATGCCCGCCACTTACAAGCGCGTGCTGAGGAAGGCCTGCCGCCCCTCGCACTGAATGCCGAACAAACCGCAGGCCTGGTCGAGCTGCTGAAGAATCCTCCTGCTGGCGAAGAAGCAGTCCTCGTCGAGCTGATCACCCACCGCGTTCCACCAGGCGTGGACGAAGCCGCCTACGTCAAAGCCGGTTTCCTCTCTGCCCTGGCCAAAGGCGAAGCCACTTCCCCGCTGATCGACAAAAAACGCGCGGTAGAGCTGCTGGGCACCATGCAGGGCGGCTACAACATCGCCACCCTGGTCGAACTGCTGGACGACGCCGAGCTGGCTGCCGTTGCCGCCGAACAGCTCAAGCACACCTTGCTGATGTTCGACGCCTTCCACGACGTCGCCGAGAAAGCCAAGGCCGGTAACCTGCACGCCAAGGCCGTGCTGGAATCCTGGGCCGCTGGCGAGTGGTTCACCAGCAAGCCCGCCATCGCTGAAAAATACAGCCTGACCGTGTTCAAGGTTCCAGGCGAAACCAACACCGACGACCTGTCCCCTGCCCCGGACGCCTGGTCGCGCCCTGACATCCCGCTGCACGCTCTGGCCATGCTGAAAATGGCCCGTGACGGCATCAATCCCGAGCAGCCAGGCGCCATCGGCCCGCTCAAGCAGATCGAAGCAGTCAAAGCCAAAGGCTTCCCGGTCGCCTACGTCGGTGACGTGGTCGGTACCGGTTCCTCGCGTAAATCCGCCACCAACTCGGTGCTGTGGTTCTTCGGCGACGACATCCCGTTTGTGCCGAACAAACGCGCTGGCGGCTTCTGCTTCGGTAACAAGATCGCCCCGATCTTCTACAACACCATGGAAGACGCCGGCGCCCTGCCGATCGAATTCGACGTGTCGAACCTGAACATGGGCGACGTCATCGACGTGTACCCGCACGCCGGCAAAGTCTGCAAGCATGGCAGCGACGAGGTCATCACCACCTTCGAACTGAAGACTCCGGTGCTGCTCGACGAAGTCCGCGCTGGCGGCCGTATCCCGCTGATCGTCGGCCGTGGCCTGACCGACAAGGCCCGCACCGAGCTGGGCCTGCCGGTTTCCGAGCTGTTCAAAAAGCCAGAGCAGCCTGCCGATACGGGCAAGGGCTACAGCCTGGCGCAGAAAATGGTCGGTAAAGCTTGCGGCGTGACCGGCGTTCGCCCTGGCACCTACTGCGAGCCGAAGATGACCACTGTCGGCTCGCAGGACACCACCGGTCCAATGACCCGTGACGAACTGAAAGACCTGGCGTGCCTGGGCTTCTCTGCTGACCTGGTCATGCAGTCGTTCTGCCACACCGCGGCCTATCCCAAACCTGTGGATGTAAACACCCACCACACCCTGCCGGACTTCATCCGCACCCGCGGTGGCGTTTCATTGAAGGTTGGCGACGGCATCATCCACAGCTGGCTGAACCGCATGCTGCTGCCGGACACCGTCGGAACCGGTGGTGACTCGCACACCCGTTTCCCGATCGGCATCTCGTTCCCGGCCGGTTCCGGCCTGATCGCCTTCGCTGCGGCCACCGGTGTCATGCCGCTGGACATGCCGGAGTCGGTACTGGTGCGTTTCAAGGGCAAGCTACAACCAGGCATCACCCTGCGCGACCTGGTTCATGCCATTCCTTACTACGCCATCCAGCAAGGCCTGCTGACCGTTGAGAAGAAAGGCAAGATCAACGCCTTCTCCGGCCGCATCCTGGAAATCGAGGGCCTCGATGAACTGACCGTCGAGCAGGCTTTTGAACTGTCCGACGCGTCGGCTGAACGCTCCGCTGCCGGCTGCACCATCAAGCTGCCTGAGAAGGCCGTTGCCGAGTACCTGCGCTCGAACATCACCCTGCTGCGCTGGATGATCAGCGAAGGCTATGGCGATGCCCGTACCCTGGAGCGTCGTGCCCAGGCAATGGAAGCCTGGCTGGCCAACCCGGTATTGCTGGAAGCCGACGCCGACGCCGAATACGCCGAGATCATCGAGATCGATCTGGATCAGGTGAAAGTGCCAGTGCTCTGTGCGCCGAACGACCCGGACGACGCCCAATTGCTGACGACCGTACAGGGACAGAAGATCGACGAAGTGTTCATCGGTTCGTGCATGACCAACATCGGTCACTTCCGCGCTGCCGGCAAGCTGCTGGAAAAGGTCAAAGGTTCGCTGCCGACCCGCCTGTGGCTCGCACCACCAACCAAAATGGACGCTCACCAGCTGACCGAAGAAGGCTATTACGGCATCTACGGCAAAGCCGGTGCGCGCATGGAAATGCCAGGCTGCTCGCTGTGCATGGGTAACCAGGCACGTGTGGCGGCGAACTCGACGGTGGTCTCGACCTCGACCCGTAACTTCCCCAACCGCCTGGGTGATGGTGCCAACGTGTACCTGGCCTCGGCCGAACTGGCTGCGGTTGCCTCGATTCTGGGCAAGCTGCCAAGCGTCGAAGAGTACATGGAGTACGCGAAGAACATCGACAGCATGGCTGCCGACGTTTACCGCTATCTGAGCTTCGACCAGATTGCCGAGTTCCGTGAGGCCGCTGCGAGCGCCAAAATTGCGGTTGTTCAAGCGTAGGTCGTAATTACTCTCCACTTGCAAAGCGCCGACAACAATGTCGGCGTTTTGCTTATGAGTGTGCCGTAGTGAATATCCACCCCATAGGCGAAAGAGTAAGGACAGTTATACTGCGCGATCCTTAAGCCGATGATTTGATTCATGAAAAAGCTGTTGTCTGCTGTAGCACTGATGTTTTGCGTAGCCACTCCCGCCCTCTCCTCACCGCCTGCGACATTTTCTGAAGCCAAGGTCATCGCCAAGCAGAAGGTCTACCTCGACCAGGCCAACAGCCCCATGGGTGAGCTCTACTGTGGCTGCAAGTGGACATGGGTAGGCAAATCCGGTGGCCGCGTTGATCCCGGATCCTGCGGCTATGAAACCCGCAAGGAACAAACCCGCGCAGAGCGGACCGAGTGGGAACACATCGTTCCGGCGTGGACGTTTGGTCACCAACGCCAATGCTGGAAGAACGGTGGACGGGAACATTGCGTTGACGAAGATCCGGTGTTCCGTGCCATGGAAGCTGATCTGTTCAACTTGTATCCGTCGGTAGGCGAAGTGAACGGCGATCGCAGCAATTTCAACTACGGCATGAACCAGGGGATTACTCGCCAATACGGTCAGTGCGCGACGACGGTCGATTTCAAGCAAAAAACCGCAGAGCCGCGTGACGAGGTGAAGGGCCTGGTTGCGCGCACCACCTTCTACATGTTCGATCGCTACAAGCTGAACATGTCCCGTCAGCAACAACAGTTGCTCATGGCATGGGACAAGCAGCATCCGGTAACGGCCTGGGAGAAAGAGCGCGATCGCCGAATTGCCACAATCATGGGGCACTCCAACCCGTTCGTTACCGGCCAACGCAGCTGGACCGCGGGATACAAGCCTGTTGGTGACGGCGTCGTCAGCGCGGTCCCGGTGCGCACCGCTCAACCCACGCCAAAACCCACCCTGGCCAGTGCGTCTAGCGCCATCGGTGCGATCATCGGCAACCAGAAAAGTCATGTTTATCATCTGCCGAACGGCTGCCCTGGCTATCTGCAGGTGTCTGCAAAAAATCAGGTTTCGTTCGCATCGGAATCTGAAGCTCAGGCGGCAGGCTATCGCAAAGCTGGCAACTGCAAATAGCAGAACAGCGAACGCGACAAGCGGTCGAGCTTTCGGCCCGGTGTGTTGATTTACGTCTATGAACCTGGAAGGCGCGTTGTCCGCACTTTTCGCATCTGACAGACTCTAACGCTGTACACCCTTTGAGATTAACGAAATGCGAAAAATAGTTGCTGTATTTGCACTTACTCTTGCCGTAGCACCAGCGGTCTTTGCCGGGGAAACCACCAATACCGCCGTGGGCGGAGGCCTGGGTGGCGCTTTGGGCAGTGTGGTCGGCCAAGCGGTTGGCGGTAGCACCGGTGCTGCCATCGGTGCCGGCGTCGGTGGTGCAGCAGGTGGCGCAGTGAGCGCGAAGGATGGCAAAAAAACCGAAGCCGCCATTGGCGGTGGCCTTGGCGCAGCCAGCGGTCAGGTGGTGGGGCGTAGCGTCGGCGGCACGACCGGAGGCGCCATAGGTGCCGGCCTGGGCGGTGCGGCCGGTAGCGCCATCGGCAATAGCATGGCGGATGACGATGACCATCACGATAACCACAAATCCAGCCACAAGCATAAGCACAAAAACAAGCACAAACATTGAACCTGGTACGCTGGCGACAGGCGCCAGCGGCCATAAAAGGCACGCGACAGGGCTGATTCACCGCACTACACCGGCAACGACTAAGCTGGTGCGATGGATCTTCGACTCTCAAGGTGAATGCCATGAGTGCCCTGTCGCTGTCTGAACTCGATGCCGCGCTGCCCGCTTTAACCCGCAAGATCCGCGTACTTGACGCGCTGGCGTGGCCCGAGGGTGTCGAGGAGGTTTTCCTTGCCCAGTGGCGCAGCGGCAAGGCGCAACTACCCAATGTCGAATTCAGCCCGCGCGAGCACAGCGCCGAGATCGCAGCGCTGGACAGCTTTGTCGAGCATTGCGATCAGGGGCATCCAGCCGGGCAATTTCTCGCCAGAACCGCGCACAGCTATGCCACGGCCGGGCGCATGCTGGGCGCCATGGGAACCCCGGCGTTTACCCGGTATTCCTCGGCGCTGTACCGTCGTCCGGATTTTTACTACCCCAGGCAAAAGCTGAGCATGCTCGACGCCGCGCATTTCTTCCTGAAAACCACCGACGCCCTGTTGGGTGGCAACTGTATTCCTCCCAGCCCTGCCGAAATTCCGGCCGATGTATTTGCCGCCTGGTTGCAGCCGGAGCTGGACCGCTTTTTTGGTGCCGGCCAGATCAGTATCAAGCTTGAACCTGAACTGGCTGCCAAGGCCATTGCCGGTACCAGCCGTATTCGCCTGCGGGCCAGCGCCCTGTTCAGCGAACTGGACAAGCAGCAGTTGCTGCAGCACGAAGCCTTTGTGCATGTGGCCACCGCGCAGAACGGTGCGCGCCAGCCCAACCTCAAATGCCTGGCCCTGGGGGCGCCACGCACCACCCAGACACAAGAAGGCATTGCCACGCTGGCCGAGCTGTTCACCGGCAGCATGGACATCAACCGCTTGCGCCGCCTCGCCTTGCGCGTGCTTGCGGTGCAGCAAGCGCTCGATGGCGCCGACTTCATCCAGGTGTTTGAAGGTTTTCTCAAGGCCGGCCAGTCGCCGGAAGAGTCCTTTCGCTCAACACAGCGGATTTTCCGCGGCGCCAATGTCCGAGGTGGTTCGGCGTTTACCAAGGATGCCGCGTACCTGACCGGGTTGCTCGGTGTGCACACCCTGCTGCGCGTGGCGATCCGCGACAACCGCCCGGAGCTGGTGGGGTATTTGTTTGCCGGACGCCTGAGCCTGGGCGACACCCTGCACCTGGCGCCGCTGTTTGAATCGGGCTGGTTGGTGGGGCCAACCTATGTTCCGGCCTGGGCCAGCGACCTGCGACGGCTCGCCGCCAACCTCGCCTTTTCTGCCTTTATCGCCCGGGTCAAACTGGATGTGCTTGATCTGCAGCGGTTCATGGACTTTGAAGACGAGCACGAAGTTTCTGTCAGACCTTAAGGATCACCACCAGCTGATTGAGCGATGGAGTTGTCCTTCGGCTATGATGGCCGCCCGTCAGACATCTGGAAGTCCGATCTGTATGCTCAAGCCCTTGGCCATACTGACCCTTGCTTGTGCTACCGGCTACGGCTATGCCGCGCCTAACGACCTCGCCGGGGTCTGGAAAGGCACCCTCGGCAAGAGCACGATCACCGCCTGTTTCAACGCCGCCCCCGACAGCAATGGTAGCTACTACTACCAGCGCTTCCTCACGCCGATCCAGCTAACCCAGGAAAAGGCCGGCGAACCCTGGGCCGAAGACGGCAAGACGGGGTTCTGGCAACTGGACGCTCTGCAGGGCGATACGCTGACCGGAACCTGGAGCAAGGCGGCAGGCGCTACCCCGTTACCCTTGATGCTTACGCGCTCAAGTGCCGAAGGTTGTGGCGGCGACGCTTACAACGCGCCAATGGAGGCAGCGCCGTTGCCCGTCAAGGTAGAGAAAAAAGCCTTCGGCGAGCACGCCTATCAGGTCAGGACCCAAGGCGCCCAGGTCACCCTCAAGCTGGAGGGTGACAGCCCGGCCATCCACAAGATCAATCAGCAACTGGCACGCCTGGCCGTCAGCCCCGACGGCCAGAATGCGTTCTTCAACGAGCGACGTGAATTCCTCGGTCGCATCGGCTCCGCCTACACCAGCGAGATCAGCGTTGACCCAACGTATTGGTCGTCTCAGTGGCTCACCGTCAGGTTTTACCGCTGGAGCGCAGGCTTTGGTCGTGGTGGCATCAGTTGGGGGTTGCACACCTGGAACCTGCAGACCGGTGAAAGCGTCGATCCCTGGACCTGGATCGGTACAGGTTTTGAGTGGTACAGCCCCTTCTCCGGGCAGGTCAAGCTGCCGAAAAATTTCGCCACCTGGCTCGAGACCCAGGCCGCGGCGGACAGCGACTGCCCCGGAGTGGCGAGCTACGACTCCTACGACCTGAGTTTCGACACCCAGGGCATGCAGCTGGCCAACCAGCCCATTGGCGATGGCTGTGACGTAGACGTGACCTTCAGTTGGAGTCAGCTGGAGCCGCTGCTCTCGGCACAAGGTCGGGCAGCGCTGCCGAGCTTGCAGGTGCCGTGAGCAACGCGGCCGCAAGCTTGGGGAGTGCGAGTCGGTTTCGTCGTTGAACAAAAAGCAAAGGCCCAGACGCTTCGGCGGGGGCTCAAGTGATACCCGCAAGTAATACCAACCCGGCAGCTACACTAAGTCGATACGTTGCTGCACAGAGACTTCGAGCATGGCGACCAACACCGCAATCGTATTCGCTGGCGGCGGCAGCCTGGGGGCGGTGCAGGTCGGCATGTTGCGGGCCCTGGTCGAGGCTGATGTGCGATTCGACATGGTGGTTGGCGCTTCGGTAGGTGCGATCAACGGTGCCTACTTTGCCGCAAGGCCCGATTCCGACGGTGTCGCAGCGCTCGAAGGGTTCTGGCGCGGGCTGAGTAAAAACGACATCTTCCCCCTCTCCTGGCTGGACACCTGTAGAGGACTGATGAAACGGCGTGGCTATCTGCTGCAACCGTCGGCCTTGAACCGATTACTGGGTCAGGCACTGCCCATCCATCGCATCGAGGAGGCCACACTGCCCCTGCACATCGTCACCACCGACCTGCTCAGTGGTGCCGAGACCGTTCTGTCCAGTGGCGAACTCGAGCAGGCGTTACTGGCCAGTGCTGCCATCCCGTTGGTATTCCCCTGCGTACAGATTGCCGATCGGTTCCTGGTTGACGGCGGCGTGGCAAGCAATACGCCTATTTCGACTGCCGTAGCCCTGGGCGCCAGCAACGTCGTGGTAATTCCCACCGGCATGAGTTGCGCCCTGACCCAACCACCCCGCGGCCTGGTCGCCCTGGCCCTGCACACCGTCAATCTGATGAGCATGCGCCAACTGGTCAGCGACATCGAACACTTCCGCACGCTCACCAGCCTGCACATCGTCCCACCCTTGTGCCCAGTGGATGTCTCGGTGTTCAACTTTGACCAGACCGAGTCTTTGCTGCAGCGTGCCTATGAGCAGACCCTCCGGTGGCTGGACCATGGGGGGCTTGAGCGCACCAAGGTGCCGGGTGCCCTGACCCTCCATTCACATGCCCATTAGCTGGCGTGGCACACAGCTTGTGCTAGCGTTTTGAGGCCAATCCCTCATTTTCGAGCCCCAGCCATGGACGAAACCATCGTTAACGTGACCACCGAGAAGTTCAACGCGCTGATCGCGCTGGTGCAACAGTACGGGGCCGCTTTCGCGGTCAAGCTTCTCTCCGCCATTGCCTTCTGGATCATCGGACGCTGGTTGATCGGTTTTGCCGTCGGCATGGTGCAACGGGCCCTGACCAAGCAGAAGCTCGACCCGACCGTGCTGCGCTATGTCGGCTCGGTCATCACCGTGACGCTGAACATCATCCTGGTGATCGGCATCCTCGGTTACCTCGGCATGCAGACCACTACCTTCGCCGCGCTGCTTGCCGCGGTCGGTCTGGCCATCGGCATGGCCTGGTCGGGGCTGTTGGCCAACTTGGCGGCGGGTGCGTTCATTATCGTCCTGCGCCCGTTCAAGGTCGGTGACTTCATCAGCGCCGGCGGCGTGATCGGTACGGTCACTGAGATCGGTCTCTTCGCTACCGCGATCAACACCCCGGACAACGTGCTGACCCTGGTCGGCAACAACAAGATCTTCAGCGACAACATCCAGAACTTCACCCACAACCCGTACCGCCGGGTCGAGCTGCAGGCGCAGTTGTCTGGCGCGGCAGACTGGAAAGCGGCTGCGGCGTTGCTCAAGCAGCACATCGCGGCGCTGCCCAATGTGCTCGCCGAGCCTGGGGTGGATGTGGAGATTCTGGAGTTCAACCTGGTCGGACCGGTGCTGGCAGTGCGCCCGTACTGCCACAACGAGCACTATTGGCAGGTCTATTTCGACACCAACCGCACCATCAAAGATGCCCTCGGCGAGGCCGGCTTCCCGGCACCGATGCCGGCGCAGACGGTGATCGTCCAGCAGCAAGCCGGGTAAGCCGCAAGCCCTTGACGCCGCCTACGATATGACGTGTTCCGTAGGCGGCTCAAGGCGTTGTCTGATAGCTATAGCTTCAAACCACTCAGAAAAATGTTGATGGCTTCGTCTATCCTGCGCTGTCGATCCAGCTCGGACGGTATGTCCATCAAGCCGAGAAGGCAGCGCAACTGGAAGTCGCCCGTCAAGGCATCCAGAAACAGCACAGCCCGGGTTTGCGCATCGCCCGCCTGCACGATTCCGGCCTTCTCGGCCCAGCCGAAGTATTCGCGCAAGCAGCCATAAGCAGCTCCCGGCGCTGCTTCGAAAAACGCTCGGGCAGCTTCCGGTGCCCGCAACGCCTCGGCCACGATCAGCCGATGCATGGCGATCGTTCGCGGCGCAAGAATGACCTCAAGGAAGGTTTCGGCAATCGTGCGCAATGCCTCCGGTAGCGGTTTGCAGCTGAGGTCCATATGCGTGAGCGGGTTGACGATCTGTTCGCACAGGCGGGCGATGATCGCTGCAAACAAGCCGTCCTTGTCACCGAAGTAGGCATACACGGTTCGTTTGGAACCACCGATGCGGGCGATGATTGCATCCACGCTTACCCCGGCATACCCCTCTTCCAGGAACATTTCCGTCGCCGTCGCGAGAATCGCCTCCCTCTTTTCGGCTTGCCGCTTACTTTCCACCCGCTCGCTCAAGAAGCACCTCTTCCTTTCGATTCGACATCGTTCCGCGCATAGCCTACCTGCCCTGCGGGGGGCGTTCCACATTCGCAATACAATCGCATATCAAACCTGATCATTTATTCCAAACACGTCTTATCGGCGCCATTGACATGGGGAAATGACAATGGGAATCTTCGAACAGCAAAACGGTACGGTACGGTACCGTTTACATAAGCCTTGAAAAATAATAACAGCGAGGTATGGATCATGCGTTTTGTCAGCTTTGCCGAGGGTGCTATCAAGGGCCTGGCCGTGGAGACCCCAAATGGCCTGCGTGGCCTCAGCGAAAATCTGCCTGGCTATCCGGGCTCACTGTTCGAGTTGCTCGGACGCGGCGTCCAGGCCCTGCAACACGCGCACCGCCAGCTAAGCGAAGCGCCTCTGCTCGACGCTTCCCGTATCCGCTATCTAGCGCCGATCGAGCGGCCAGGCAAAATCGTCTGTGTCGGCCTGAACTACGCGGATCACACCAAAGAAAGTCCCTACGAGCAGCCGGACTACCCCACCTTCTTCCCCCGCTTCTCCACGACCCTGATTGGCCACGGTGAAGCCATTGTGCGTCCGCAGGCCTCTGAGCAACTGGATTACGAAGGCGAACTGGCAGTGATCATCGGCACGCGCGGCCGCCACATATCCCGGGAGAATGCCTTGGCGCATGTTGCCGGGTACTCGATCTTCAACGAAGCCTCGGTACGTGATTACCAGTTCAAGTCGCCGCAATGGACCATTGGCAAGAACTTTGATGCCACCGGCGCTTTCGGCCCGGCCTTCGTCAGCGCTGATGAACTGCCGGCCGGCGCCCGTGGCCTGGCGCTGACCACACGCCTGAACGGCAAGGTCGAACAGCAAGGCAACACCGCCGACATGGTCTTCGATGTCGCGCAACTCATCGCTGTGCTCAGCGAAGCCGTCACCCTCGAACCTGGCGATGTCATCGTCACCGGAACCCCGGCCGGTATTGGCTGGGCTCGCCGCCCAATGCTGTTCATGCAGCCTGGCGATGTCTGCACCGTGGAGATCGAAGGCCTGGGTACCTTGAGCAATCCGATCGCCGCCGAGACGCCGCGCGCCTGAGACGACGCCCTGCTCGTTAGTCGAAAACCCGTTCGCCTTTAACAGGCGGGAGCGATCCCGGCTGCCTGCGCCCGGACCGATTTACGGTTCGCGCAGGCGGCTGCCCGGAAAACGCACCCGCGCCGGCGAATACCCAAACCCATCGTCGGCCCTGGGCTGAGGAGACGCAGCCATGCTGCACATCAAAGACATCAACCACGTGGTCTACCGGCATGCCGATCTCGACCTGCTTGAACGCTTCCTGCTCGATTTCGGCCTGACCGTAAGCCATCGGACCGAACAGCGTCTTTACCTGCGCGGCACCGGTACGCTGCCTTATGTCTACATCGCCGAGCGCGCCGACTCCCCGTCCCTGGGCGCCATCGCGTTCGCCGTTGAGTCCTTCGCCGACCTGCACGCTGCCGAACGCTTGCCAGGTGCTTCAGCAATCCAGGCGCTGAAGCACCCCGGCGGTGGTCATTGTGTGGTGTTACATGATCCATCCGGACGGCGCATTGAACTGGTGCACGGTATCCAGCCGGTCGGAGCACTGGCGCAACGCTCGGCGCTGGTACTCAATTCAGCGGTTGAGAAGCGCCGCTTTGGCGACGTACAACGGCCCGGCAAGGGACCGGCAAAGGTCATGCGCCTGGGGCATGTCGCCATCGGCGTCGCCGACATGCCCAGCATGATCGGCTGGTACCGCAACGTGCTGGGCATGCTGCCCTCCGACCTGATCGTCGAAGGTGACGAGCAGGATTGCCCGTCCGCTGCGTTCCTGCGCCTGAACCGCGGCATCAACTGGACCGATCACCACACCATTGCGCTTTTCCAGGCCAATCGTGACGTGGTCCATCATGCCTCATTCGAGGTTCAGGATTTCGATGCCCAGTGCCTGGGCCACGAGTGGATGGACGACCAGGGCTGGACGCCATTCTGGGGGGTCGGGCGCCATGTACTCGGCAGCCAGATATTCGACTACTGGCGCGACCCGTCGGGCAACCTCATCGAACACTTCACCGACGGCGATCTGTTCAATCACACCTCCCCGATGAACTGCACCCAGGCCTGTGACTCCAGCCTTTACCAGTGGGGCCCACCCATGTCGGTGGAGTACTTCCTCGGTGGCAGCAACGAAAACGAGCCCGTCACCCCGCGTTCGCTGGCTGAGCGCCGGCGCCACACCCGCTGACCGCTACAGGAGCCCAGCACAATGAAAGAAACACTGTCCAAGCAAGGACTCGACCTGCTGTTTCGCGATGCCCGCAGCCAGAACGGATGGCTCGACAAAGCAGTCGACGACGACACCTTGCGCGCCATCTACGACCTGGTGCGCTGGGGCCCGACCAGTACCAACGGTTGCCCGGCGCGCATCGTCTTCCTGCGTAGCGCCGAGGCCAAGGCGCGCCTGCTGCCCGCGCTGGCGGCGGGCAACGTGGAGAAAACCCTGCAGGCGCCGGTGACGGCAATCATCGGTTACGACGCCGATTTTCATGAGCAGCTACCGCGGCTGTTTCCGCACAACCCAGGCATGCGCGATTGGTACGCCGCGCAGCCACAGCTGATCGATGCAGCCGCACTGCGCAACAGCTCGCTGCAGGGCGGCTACTTCATTCTCGCCGCGCGGGCGCTGGGCCTGGATTGCGGGCCAATGTCCGGCTTCGACCACGAGCGCGTCGACGCCGAATTCTTCGCCAGCAGCACCAACTTCCCCGGCCAGCAAGTGAAAACCAACTTTCTCTGCAACCTCGGTTATGGCGACCCCTCGAAACTGTTCCCGCGCAGCCCGCGCCTGAGCTTCGAAGAGAGCTGTGCCCTGCTGTAGAGACTCCGAACTGCCAAACGCCAAGCGCGCAACGCCGTACACAACAAAAACAAGGAGAAAACCATGCGGCACAACCATCCGACCTTCCCTTCCACACATCGGCTCAATCGCTGACGGAGACGCAACCATGCAGAACATCTCGAAATGGCATGTGCTCGTCGGCGGTTTCCTCGCCTATCTGTTCGACGCGATGGAAATCATCCTGCTGACCATCGCCTTGCCGGTGATCCAGCAGGACTTGGGGCTGTCCATAGGCCAGGCCGGCATGCTCGCCTCGGCGACATTGCTTGGCATCGGTTTCAGCAGCATTACCACCGGCTGGTACTCGGACAATTTTGGCCGGCGCAAGGCGCTTTTACTCTCGCTGGTGAGCTTTGGCGCACTGACCATGGCCGTGGCATCCACCCATGACTGGTACTTGCTACTGTTGTTGCGCTTTTTCTCGGGCCTGGGCCTGGGGGGCGTGTGGGGCATTGTCTCGGCTTATATCGCCGAGACCTGGCCTGCACACCAACGCGCCCGGGCCACCGGCTTCGTACTCAGCTCATTTCCGGTGGGCGCGGCAATCGCGGCGATGGCTGGCAAGGCATTCCTGCCGGACTGGCAGCTGCTGTTCCTTGCAGCGGGTATCTCGACACTCATTCCTGTGCTCTACCTTTGGCTGTTCGTACCGGAGTCACCTGAATGGAAAGCCCAGAAAGCTATCGCTGCCACCTGCACGGATGTCCCCATCAATGCCTCGGTTCGCGAAATCTTCGCCCCGGGCCTGCTGCGCGTGACGCTGCTAGGTACAGCTGCGGCAAGCTGTTCGGTGATCGGCTTCTGGGGCGCCAGCACCTGGCTGCCCACCTATCTGGTGCACGAACGCGGGCTGGCAATCGGCATGATGGCCCACTTCATGACCATCCTGAACATTGGTGCGTTCATCGGCATCAACGCCTTCGGGCTGTTTGCTGACCGCATCGGCAAGCGCAACGCCACATTGCTGTCGCTCCTGGGCAGCTCAGTGATGCTGGCGATCTACGCACTTACCACCGACAACCAGGTGCTGTTCTGGCTGGGCCCGGTGTACGCCTTCTTCTATGCCTTTGCCAGCCTGTTCGCCTCCTATTTCAGTGCCCTCTACCCGGTGCGGGTACGTACCATCGGTGCCGGCTTTTGCTTCAACTTCGGCCGCGGCCTTGCCGCCTTCGCACCCTTGCTGCTCAGCGGTATTGCCATCCACCACAGCCTGGCGCTCGGCTTGCTGGTCTGCGCCGGATTCTTCGCCGCCGGCATGCTGATCATGTTCTTCATGCCCCATGCCGAAGCACCACTGGACCACCCCGCAAACCCGTTGAAACCGGCGCAATCCGCCACTTCCTGAATTCCCGCCCCTGAATCGCAGCCTCGCTACCCGGCATTCGACCTGCCGGATCGGGACTGCTCGCCTGGAGAAAACCGATGATTACCTTGCAGCACTACATCAATGGCCAGCGCCGCGAAAGCCGCAGTGGTCGCTTCAACGAAGTACGCAACCCGGCCACAGGACAGCTGAGCGCCCAGGTTGCGCTGGCCAGCGCCGAGGAGCTGAACGAAGCGGTTGCCGCCGCCAAGGCCGCCTTCCCGGCATGGTCGGCAACCACGCCACTGCGTCGCGCCAGGGTCTTGAGCCGCTTCAAGGAACTGCTGGAACAGAATGCCGAGCGACTCGCGACGATTATTAGCGCTGAGCACGGCAAAGTGCATTCCGATGCCATGGGTGAGGTTGTGCGCGGCCTGGAGGTGGTGGAGTTCGCCTGCGGCGCCCCGCACCTGCTCAAGGGCGAAGTTACCGAAAATATCGGTAGTCACATCGACTCGCACGCAATGCGCCAGGCGCTTGGCGTGGTAGCCGGGATTACCCCGTTCAACTTCCCGGCGATGGTCGCGCTGTGGATGTTCCCGGTAGCCCTGGCCTGCGGCAATACCTTTGTCCTCAAACCGTCCGAGCGCGATCCGTCAGCGGCGTTGCTGCTTGCCGAACTGCTGTCCGAGGCCGGCTTGCCCGACGGAGTATTCAACGTGGTCAATGGTGACAAGGAGGCGGTCGACGCCATCCTTGCGCACCCGGACGTGCAAGCGGTCAGCTTCGTCGGCTCCACGCCCATCGCCCGCTATATCTACGCCACCGGCGCGGCCAACGGTAAGCGCGTGCAGGCGCTGGGCGGCGCAAAAAACCATATGGTGGTGATGCCTGACGCCGACCTCGACAAGGCGGTCGACGCCTTGATGGGCGCAGCCTATGGCGCTGCGGGTGAACGCTGCATGGCGATTTCCGTTGCTGTCGCGGTGGGCGATGCGACCGCCGATGCGTTGATCGAACGCCTCGCACCGCGAGTGCGTGCCCTGCAGATCGGCCCTGGTAGCGACCCTCAAGCCGAAATGGGCCCATTGATCAGCCAGGAGCACCTGGAGCGCGTACGCGGCTATGTCGATGTTGGTGTCGAGGAAGGCGCAACGCTGGTGGTAGACGGCCGCGACTTTCGCATGCAGCAACCCGGCTACGAGAACGGCTTCTACCTCGGTGGCAGTCTGTTCGACGACGTCGCCGCTCACATGCGCATCTATCAAGAGGAGATTTTTGGCCCCGTGCTCGGCGTGGTCAGGGTTCAGAGCTACCAGGAGGCGGTGGCCCTGATCAATGCTCACCAGTACGCCAACGGCACCGCCATCTTCACGCGCGATGGCGATTCGGCGCGCATGTTCGGTCACGAGATCCAGGTCGGCATGGTCGGCATCAACGTGCCCATCCCGGTGCCCATGGCCTTCCACAGTTTCGGCGGCTGGAAAAACTCGCTGTTCGGCGACCACCACATGCATGGCCCTGAAGGTGTGCGCTTTTACACCCGCCTCAAGACCATCACCTCGCGCTGGATGAGTGGCATCCGCACCGGCGCCGACTTTGTCATGCCGACCATGAAGTGAATCCCGGGCGGTACACGACCGCCCTTCCCCCACGCCACCTGCACGCACACCCCGCGCAGGTGGCAAACAACCGGAAACGCACCTAGATGAACGCAAAACAATTACAAGAACGCATTTGCAAGGTACTGACCGCACTTACCCTGAGCAGCACGGCCGTTGCTGCCAATGCCGCGCAATGGAGCGACACCTTCGTCGGCTTTCGCTACGGTGAGCATTACAGCGAGCCACCGGTGGACAAGAAGATCCAGAAGGAGATCTACCAGCTCGGTCACAGCAGTGGCAACGAATGGGGCATGAATTTCTTCAATCTGGACGTGCTCAAGTCCGACAGCAATGATCCAAAGAAAGACAGCGACTCAGGTGCCGTCGAGGCGTATCTGGTCTATCGCCACCAGCTGTTCCTGAGCAAGGTGTTCGATCGTTCCCTGCGCTACGGCCCGATCAAGGACATCGCGCTGACCGGCGGTGTCGAACTGAACTACAAGAACAACGACTTCTCCACCCGCAAACGCCAACTGCTGGTAGGCCCTACGCTTAAATTCGATGTACCCGGTTATCTGGACCTGAGCCTGTTGTATTCCATGGAATGGAATCACTGCGGCCTGCCCGCGTGTAAAACCGAGAACATCGAGTTCGATCCCTATTACGTGGTACATCTGGCCTGGGGATATCCCTTCCAGCTTGGCGAGGTACCGCTCAAGTTTCACGGGTTTGCCAGTTACAAAACCGCGAAGGGCAAGGACTACTTCGATGACGACACCGGAGAGGAAAGCCTGGTACGCGGTGCATTGATGGTCGATGTCGGCAAGCTGGTGTTTGGCGCCAGGAACACGTTCTGGGCCGGCCCTGGATACGAGTGGTGGCACCATAAGTACGGTGCAATGCACAAACCTGGCGTCAATAGCCATGCCCCGACACTCCATATGGAGTGGCATTTCTAAGGCTGTTCATGGAATCCCGGGGAGCATGATCTTGGGGCTGGGCTGGGCTGGGTTTCGAATGGGAACTTATCCATTCAATGCGGCGCCGCTGCCGGCCCCTTCCGCCTTTACGGCGGCCTACTTTTTTCTTGGAAAAAGTAGGCAAAACCGCTGGCTCCTACATACGGCCCTACGCTGCGCTCCGGGTCCCTTCGCTACGGTGCCTTCCAGGGGCATCGCGGCCTACGACTTGCTGCGCCAAGTCTACGGCTCGCGAACTTCGGCTTTGGCCGAAGG